>Ga0247812_10000011_pt1 | contig 470812 bp, 408 predicted proteins | sample UWRJL149409B1_FD_178011 | JGI IMG/M metagenome (GOLD analysis project Ga0247812, IMG submission 178011) | Plant litter microbial communities from Arlington Agricultural Research Station in Wisconsin, United States - UWRJ-L149-409B-1 | ecosystem: Environmental > Terrestrial > Plant litter >...
GGCATCGCCCCACGTATGGATCAAACCCAGCCAGTGACCGATTTCATGTGTTGCCGTTCTTCCCAGGTTATAAATCCTGCTGGAATTGGCTCTTGCATTTCTGCCAAAATACCTGAAATCAATAATCACTCCGTCAGTCTTTTCATACACTTCATTCTTCGTATCAAGCCCATCGATACCTGCAACAGAGGGAAATTGTGAGATACCCAGATAACTGCCGGCAAAACGGCAGGTCCATATATTCAGGTATTTATCAGTTGGCCAGTGAATCAGATCAGCCAGCAAATCATCGTCCGTTAATGGATTAAAAAGGGTACGTTCTGTGTAGCGGGTACGGGTTATTCCTATTGAACTTTTTCCATTGTCATCATACTCGGCCAGATAAAATTCGATTCCTGTATCCACACCGGCCGGATCAGAATTGAAACCTTTTGTTCCGGGCTTACGCCCGTAATCTTCATTCAGAACAGCAATCTGGCTTTTTATTTGTTCATCTGTGATATTAGGGTTATCCTCTCCCCCGGTAATGCCGTCAGCTCCATTGTAGATCACATGTACAACTACAGGAATGCGGATAACATCATCCGTTGCTGAGCTGCGAAGCTGGGATTTGTTTATTTTCAGATAGCTCTGGATAGCCTCTTCTGTTTTCAACCGGGAACGCTGGTAATCCGGATCATTCCTGCTCCGGATTACGTCCCGTTCATGTGTCAGACAGCGTATTAATGAAGAATCTGCAACTTGTGCAATAGTTTGTACAGGATTAAAAAATCCTATGAGTCCAATTCCGATAAGAAATTTAAATCTAGTTCTCAGATTTTTCATAGGCAGCCAGAATGTCCTTTACCAAACGGTGGCGTACCACATCAGATCCATCCAGCTCTACAAAGCTGATTCCTTTGATGCCTTTTAAAATGGTTAAAGAATCAATTAAACCCGATCTCAAATTTTTAGGTAAATCAATCTGCGATTTATCTCCGGTAATAATGGCTTTTGAACTAGGTCCCATACGCGTCAGGAACATTTTCATCTGCATAGGTGTAGTATTTTGAGCTTCATCCAGCAAAATAAATGCATTGTTAAGCGTACGACCGCGCATATAAGCCAAAGGTGCAATTTCAATTACCCGGTTTTCCAGATAAAGTTTCAGCTTTTCCGGTGGGATCATATCGTCCAGTGCATCGTAGATCGGTCTTAAATACGGATCAATTTTTTCCTTCAGATCGCCTGGTAAAAATCCGAGGTTTTCACCTGCTTCAACAGCCGGACGGGTAATAATGATTTTTTTTACTTCTTTATTTTTCAGTGCACGGACTGCAATAGCCACAGCAGTATATGTTTTCCCGGTTCCTGCCGGTCCTACGGCATAGACCAGATCAAATTTAGCAGCAGCCTCGACAAGCAGTTTCTGATTGGCAGTCTTCGCTTTTACAACCAGTCCCTTGTTCCCATAAACAATGACATCTGCGTCATCTTCTGCATTCTGCACAGCTGGTTTTGAAATACCATTTAAATATACTTTGACATTCTCATTGGTCACTTTTCCGTACTTCTGATAATGCGCAAGCAAAGATTCCATAACATCTGTGATACGCATGATTTCCGGAGCAGTACCCTGAATCCTGATCTCATTTCCTCTTGAGATAATCTTGCTTTTTGGAAAAGCAGCCGACACTTCTTTAATATTTGAATTGTGAGTGCCCAAAAAATCGACCATAGAGACGTCTTCGAGCGTGATGATTTTTTCTAGCAAATGAATGAGCGTTTAAGCGTTAATTAATTTCAGATAAAATTTAGTAATAATAACTAAGAATTCTCCTATTAAGATGCATAATAAAAAATTTAATACATCATTTTCATAACGAAAAATAAATATATTTTGATCAACTATTTCATTATCAGCCAGGCAGGCTTGTTTTCAGATTTTCAAAAAAAAATGTTGTTGCCGGTTCCTTTTCTGGCAGCCATGCAATGATTAATTTTGTCTTACATGGAAAATGACAAGGCACCAAATCAATACGCAAAGACAGGCAACAAAGCGGGAACTTCTACCGGAAGATCTGCGGGTGTGCGTACCCAGAGTTTTGACCAGAATTATGGCAAACTTCCTCCTCAAGCAACTGATCTGGAAGAAGCTGTTTTAGGTGCTTTAATGATCGAAAAAGACGCATTAACTGCCGTTGTGGATATTCTTAGGCCTGAGAGTTTTTACAAGGATTCTCATCAGCGTATCTACAAAGCCATTCTGACCTTATTTGCTGATTCTGAACCTATTGATATGCTGACCGTAATTTCCAAATTACGAAGCACAGGTGAAGTCGAACTTATTGGCGGGGCGTCTTATATCATCGGGCTGACTTCAAAAGTGAACTCAGCGGCGAACATCGAATTTCACGCCCGCATCATTACACAGGCTTCTATCCGAAGGGAACTGATCACGATCTCTTCTGAAATTCAAAAGGAAGCCTTTGAGGATACGACCGATGTTTTCAAGCTGCTTGATAAAACAGAACAGGCATTATTCCAGATCTCGGAATCCAATATCAAGAAAAATTATTCGGATATGGGAACCCTGATGCGTCAGGCCTTAGATGAACTGGATAAAAAGAAAAATAATAAAGACGGGTTAACGGGAGTGCCGTCCGGTTTCAGTGCGCTGGACAGAATTACTTCAGGCTGGCAGAAAACAGAATTGGTTATCCTTGCGGCTCGTCCCGGTATGGGGAAAACGGCATTTGTCGTTTCTTCACTACGAAATGCAGCGGTAGATTTTAACATGGCCGTAGCCATTTTCTCATTGGAAATGTCCTCTGTTCAGCTGGTTAATCGTTTGATTTCAGCCGAGGCAGAAATTGATAGTGAAAAAATTAGGAAAGGAAGTCTGGCGCCGCATGAATGGGAACAGCTGCATCATCGTATTCACAGGCTTACGAATGCACCTATTTATATTGACGATACCCCTGCCCTTTCCATTCTGGAATTGCGTGCAAAATGCCGCCGTTTGAAAGCGCAGCATGATATTCAGATGATCGTAATTGACTACCTTCAGCTGATGACTGGTGATACCGGCGGAAAAGGCGCAGGAAATCGGGAACAGGAAATTGCAATGATTTCCCGTTCGCTAAAAAACCTTGCAAAAGAACTGGACGTACCCGTCATTGCACTGTCGCAGCTAAGCCGGGCTGTAGAAACCCGTGGAGGCGAAAAAAGACCTCAGCTATCCGATTTACGTGAATCCGGTTCGATTGAGCAGGATGCGGATATGGTAATTTTCTTGTATCGCCCTGAATATTATGGTATTACAGAGGATGAAACAGGAAACTCCGTAGCAGGCGTTGGTGAAGTGATTATTGCTAAAAACAGGGCTGGTTCTCTGGAAACGGTTCAGCTGCGGTTTATTGGTAAGTATACCAAATTTGCGGATCTGGATGCACAGTTTGCTCCGGCACCTTTTGCTGTTGACCGGCCGATAGCCAATGTCAATCCAATATCTTCCTTTGAAAGTCAGGGAAGAAACAACCCTTTACCAATTGCACCGGCAGCAGGCGGAACCTTGCGCAGCCGTGCCAATGATCTGAATAATTTTGATTACAAAGGTCCGGACAGCGAGCCTCCTTTTTAATAATATGCTAAAAATTAAAGCAGTAAAGTCGTCCGGATGTTATCCGGACGACTTTACTGCTTTATGAGAATAATACTAATTTTTGAAATATAACCGGCGAATTATTCTACCCTTCTATTAAAATAATTATAAATACAACTATTAAAATGATCGGTCTTTACGAACTAAAAGTGCTACATTTTCAACATGGTGCGTATTGGGGAACATATCAACCGGCTGCACTTTAGTCACTTCATAATCTTCTGACATCAAGGCCAGATCTCTTGCCTGCGTTGCCGTATTACAGCTTACATAAACAATTTTATCCGGTGCCGCTTTTAACATCGTTTCAATAACCGGTACATCCATACCCGCACGTGGAGGATCCGTGATGATTACGTCCGGTCTGCCATGTTTCGCCAGAAAGGCTTCATTCATGATCCAGCGCATGTCACCGGCAAAAAATTCAGTATTGGTAATTCCGTTGATAGCAGAATTAATTCTTGCATCTTTTACTGCTGCTTCAACATACTCCACGCCTACTACCTTTTTAGCTTGTCTGGCTACAAAGTTTGCGATCGTTCCAGTTCCGGTGTACAAATCATAGACCGACTCATTTCCTGTTAATCCTGCATATTCTCTTGTTACTTTGAAAAGATTATAAGCCTGGTCGGAATTAGTCTGATAAAATGATTTAGGCCCAACAAGAAACGTCAGATCTTCCATGGTTTCCCGAATTGTTGTTTCACCGGCAAAATGAATCACTTCCTGGTCCTGATAGGAATCATTTCCTTTAAGGTTGACGATGTAGTTCAGCGAGGTGATTTCAGGATGCATATCCTTCATATAATTCATCACCGAGTCAATGGCTTCATCATTCTTTTCACCGAACTGTACGATAACCATGATGTCACCCGTATTGGCAGTTCTGACAACCAGGTTTCTAAGCGTGCCTACATTATACTTTACATCGTAATAAGGAATTCCCTGTCCTTCACCAAAGGCATGCAAAGAATTTCTGATTGCGTTGGAAGGATCAGGCTGCAAGTGACATTTCTGCACAGTAAAAATTTTATCAAAACGTTTTGGTACGTGAAAACCTAATGCATTCTTTGAAAATATTTCTCCTGAATCAAGTTGTTCCTTGGTTACCCAGCGGTAATTTGAAAAAGTAAATTCCAGTTTGTTCCGGTAATAAGTCGTTTCCGGCCCGGCCAGGATTGGATTGATTTCTACATCTTTAATTTTACCAATTCTTTGAAAATGGTCAACGACCTGCTGTCTTTTAAAACGAAGCTGATGTTCATAACCAATGTGCTGCCACTTGCAGCCGCCACAAACACCAAAATGCTGGCAATACGGCTGGGTTCGCAAAGAAGAGAATGAATGAACTTTTGTAACAATAGCTTCTTTTAATTTCTTTTTGGTACGCACCACTTCCAGGTCCACAATGTCACCAGGTGCTACATCCCCCTCTATAAAAATTACCCCATCCTCCGATTTAAATATACACTTGCCTTCTGCCGCGAAATCCGTAATTTCAACGTGTTCATATCTGGTACCCTTTGACATTTTTTCTACTTTATTTCTAAACTCTATTACTATTGCAAACTTTCTACCTTCTTGGTTATCTATAAAACCCACCTACTTTGCACAGCATAGCCTGATATGCATTCTTAAATCCCGTTCTTTATCTAGTGGTGAAAACCATTTTCTTCTTTATAGAAAAACAAAAGTAACTACTCTGGTCCTAATATCCGGTTATTATGTTGTACTCCGATATGCTGAACCAAAATTCAGTGAGGAACAAATACACATATACTTACATTTTCAAAAAAGGACAACGACACTTCCTTTTACGTTCAGGATTCAAAAATAGAAGGAAATATTGTCACCTCGGCCAATCTGTTCTGTGGAATTGTATCAAGAAAAAATTATTTTCAACAATCAAATCTTAAATGATGTTCAAACCGGATTTTTCCACGCAACGCTTTCTGTATTTTTCTGAATACTAAAAAGAACTTAAAGGCAGACCGCAAGCTCAACCGGAAAGAGTAATTCCAGAAGTAATTTTTTTAGTCAATAATTGTAGAACAAATCCCGCTAAGATTCCAGTCTTTTCTTTACCTTTTCTAACCTTTAAACTTTAACCTATAAATCACAATGACTTCATCACAGCAGATATCTTTTTTACTGGCCCGCCTTGCCGTCGGGATAAGTATGTTTGGCCACGGGTTAGTAAGACTTCCCAAACTTCAAAGTTTCAGTCACTGGATGGTTGGACAATTTGAAAAGTCTATGCTACCCGAAATAATTGTCACACCATTCAGCTACATTCTTCCCATTGCAGAATTACTGGTAGGCATATTTTTACTGATCGGACTGTTTACCCGGCAGGCACTGGTCGCTGGTTCTCTTGTCATGATTGCACTGATTTTCGGCTCCTCCATGATTGAAGAATGGGGTGCTATACCTTCACAGCTAATCCATGCCGCTTTCTTTTCAATCCTGCTGATTTTTGAAAAATCATACAACAGCTTTGCAGTAGACCTGATATTAGAAAAGAATAAAAATTTAAATGGCTAATATAAACTAAGCTTATTAAAAATTTGAATCTTATAATATATTTAATAAGCAAAAAATGTATAATACATTTAATTCATAAGGTATTTTTAATTTATTTAATACATATTTAAAAACGAAGTAAGTTCAAAATACATAGGTGTATTTAAACATAAAATGGCATGATTTTTCTTTGTATTTTGTAAAAACTATTTAACACAAACCAGAAAATTATGAACCGCGAACTCATAGCCACAACATCAATTTCAATCTATGCCAGCCCGTCAGAAGTTTGGAAAGCACTTATTGACCCGGATATCATAAAAGAATATATGCACGGTACGGAAACGCTAACAACCTGGGAGCTTCATAGTCCGGTCATTTTCAGAGGCGAATGGGAAGGTGTACCTTATGTTGACAAAGGTGTGGTTGTAGAGATCATTCCTGAGAGAGTTCTGGGTTACAGCTACTGGAGTCCACTTTCCGGAACAGAAGATTTTGAAGATAATTATTCGATTATCACATACCATATTTCTTCTTATGATGACGAAACGACATTGACCGTTACTCAGGATAATTTGGAAGATGATGATAAAGTAATCCGGATGGAAGAAAACTGGATGAAAACTTTAACACATTTAAAGCAAATTCTGGAATCTAAAAAACATAAATAATTATTAAAAACAGGTGTTGAATATAATTTCAACACCTGTTTTTTAAACGTTTTTTGTTAGAACTTTTTTTTAAGACAATACATACTTCATCATTCAGTATACCTGTAATTCCGCCTGGAAATTCTCAATTCTTCTTATTTATAGCATCTGGCGTCATTAGCCAATCTGAATTTAGTATTCGCTTAACATTGAAATCACAATTATCCTGTAACTTGCAAGTTTTTACAGATACTAAATGTCATACATACTTCTGATATGATTTATCTATATTTTACTTACAATAAGTACTTACATTATAATACTAAATGTACTATTAATATGTTTTAAAAGTATGAATAATACATTAATTATTAAAAGTATATATAATCAAGACATTATAAATCAATACGTTAATTATTTACAGGAATAAGAACCTGCTGACACCATAAATAAGAATATTACTTTCAATGAAAAAAAGGATCTTAGTGTTCCTGTTTCTAACAGTCTGCTTAAAACCTGAATGTTCTTACGGACAGCGCTTTCTGATGGATCTTGTGGATACAACCAATACGATGGGCAAAGGAATGTTATCAATTTATGAACGTTATAACCGCGTTCGGATCAGTGGATATATTCAGCCGCAGTTTCAATTTATTGCTGCAAAAGGTGCAGAAAGTTTTGCAGGCGGAAATTTTTCAGAGTTTACCAACAATCGTTTCATGCTGCGCCGTGGTCGCCTCCGGGTTGACTATGCACATTTGAATGAGAAAGGAGAACCTACTTCTTATTTTGTTTTTCAGTTTGACGGCACTGAACGAGGTGTTGCCATACGTGATTTTTGGGGAAGGTTTTATGAAAATAAATTCAAGATTTTTGCACTGACAACAGGGATGTTCGCAAGGCCTTTTGGCTATGAAGTAAACCTTTCATCCGCAAACCGGGAGACTCCGGAAAGAGGCCGGATGTCACAAATACTCATGAAAACGGAACGCGATATCGGGGTGATGCTAACTCTGAACAAGCGTTACAAAAATGGAAAAACCTCTGATTTTAAATTTGACATTGGTGTTTTTAACGGGCAGGGAATGTCGGGCCCGATGGATTATGACAGCCATAAAGATGTCATAGCAAAAATCAGTATGAAACCTCAACGAATACTTCCAGCTTCCCGGGCATTGGTATCAGCGGGTATTTCGGGATATGCCGGAGGAATTACCAGCCAATCGAATGTGCTTTACAAGGTGGAGAAAAAGAGTGATGTGCATGTCATGACACGTGACTCAACAGAAGGCAATTTCGGCAAAACTGCTCCAAGAAACTATGCCGGTGCAGATATTCAGATTATCTTTCCAAATAAACAAGGGCAGACAGAATTCAGGGCTGAATATATAAAAGGAAAACAAACGGCTACGGCATTAAGCAGTGAAACACCGGGAATTTATCCCATTTCAAACGGCATAAAGAGCCCCTTATATATCCGGAGTTTTGATGGCGCTTATTTCTATTTTTTACAAAATCTGAATAGCCTTGATCATCAGTTTGTCTTGAAATACGATTGGTATGATCCTAATAAAAAAGTAGCCGGGAAAGAAGTTGCGGCATCAAATGGTTTTAGCAAAGGAGATTTGAGATACAATACGCTGGGAATGGGTTATGTTTACCGGGCGAATGAATCACTGAAATTTATGTTTTACTATGAATTCGTAAAAAACGAAAATTCCTCTCTAACGGGATTTACCAGCGATGCAGACGATGATGTATTTACCTGCCGGGTTCAGTATAATTTTTAGCTTTGATCGTAAGTATAAAAACCTGTTAAGCAAAAAAACTTAACAGGTTTTTATGAACAATTGGACTGCGATACGCTATAATCCAAAACGCTCGGTTAATATTTTTTTCCTGTAACTGAAAATGCCTTTCACTTCATTATTGACAAAAACGGAATCAACAAGATTACCCAAAAATCCGAGAGGCATTTTATAATTCAAAATATCTTCCATTAACACGCCATCCTCAACTGCCGTAAAGTGATGTTGGTGATGCCAGAATGCATAAGGCCCAAATCGTTGCTCATCGATAAAGTATTTTTTTTCAACCACGTGGGTGATTTCTGTACACCACTTCAAAGGAATCCCAAGAACAGGTTTTACGATATAACGAATGATCTGACCCGGATACATGTGTTCTCCATGATGCTTGGAAGTAACAACAAAACCCATGTGCGGCGGTGTTATTTCCTTCAGATTAACAGGATTTGAAAAGAACGACCACGCTTCATCAAGAGAAATGGGCAGCTGCTGTGTAAAATATAACTCTTGCATGAAATTTGATTGAAGACGTGATTTGTGCTATTGAAATACATACTGAAAAACAATCGTGCCTTATCAATCATTGAATTGGCAAAACGTTAATTAATTCCTTTCATACTTAAAGCAATCCGTTTTCTTCCCAGATCCACTTCGGTCACTTTAACAGTCACAGCCTGCTGTAACTTTACAATTTCATTAGGATCTTTAACATAGCGGTCGGCCATTTGTGAAAGATGCACCAATCCATCCTGTTTTACACCTACATCCACAAAAGCACCAAAAGCAGTAATATTCGTAACAATTCCCGGAAGTATCATTCCAACTCGCAAATCTTCTGTTTTACGGACAGCGCTGTCAAATTCAAATTTTTTGACGGGCGTTCTTGGATCCCGTGAAGGTTTTTCCAATTCCTGTAAAATATCTTTCAACGTAGGAAGTCCCACATTTTCAGAAACATACCTTGCAGGATTAATTTCTTTCCGTAATTCAGCCTTTTGCACTAAATCTTTCACTGTTGTACCGACATCCTTAGCCATTCGCTCTATAATTGAATAACTTTCGGGGTGTACAGCGCTGTTATCCAATGGATTATTCCCATTTTCTATCCGTAAGAAGCCGGCTGCCTGTTCATAGGCTTTTGCACCTAATTTAGGTACTTTTAGAAGTTGCTGACGTGTTTTAAAATTGCCGTTTTTAGCTCTAAAATCCACGATATTCTGCGCCAGAGCTGGTCCTAGGCCGGAAACGTAGCGCAATAAATGCTTACTTGCCGTGTTGAGATTTACGCCTACGGAATTTACGCAGCTTTCTACGACTACATCCAAAGCATTCTTCAATGCTTTTTGGTCCACATCGTGCTGGTACTGCCCTACCCCTATTGACTTAGGATCAATTTTGACCAACTCGGCTAAAGGATCCATTAAACGACGGCCTATTGAAACAGAGCCACGAACGGTTACATCTTTATCCGGAAATTCTTCCCGCGCCACATCCGAAGCAGAATATATGGATGCCCCCTGCTCACTCACACTGAACAATCCAATTTCATCTGTTTTTTTATTATAAATCAAAAGTTTTTTTACAAAATCTTCCGTTTCACGTCCGGCAGTTCCATTGCCAACCGCTATGGCTTCCACCTGATATTTTTGAATCAGATCAGACAAGACTGCATTCGCTTCATTCGACTTATCAAAGGGATAAATGACTTTATCCGAAATTAAATTTCCCTGGTCATCAAGCACCACCACTTTACAGCCCGTCCGATATCCCGAATCAATAGCCAATACATTTTTTTGCCCCAATGGAGAAGCAAGCAATAATTGACGGAGATTTTCAGTAAATATCTGAATAGCATATTGATCCGCCCGCTCTTTAGAAAGATTTGTAAATTCAGTTTCAATACCTGGTTTCAGTAACCTTTTATAACTATCACGGATAGCAAGTTCAATCTGATCTTTACTTCCCGGCATTCCCTTAACAAAAATCCTGTCAAGATTTGAAACGGCTTGCTCTTCATCCGGTGAAATATCGACACTTAGGAAACCTTCTTCTTCGCCTCTGCGCAAGGCCAGCAACCGATGTGACGGGATACGTGAAAGCGGTTCAGAAAATTCAAAATAATCTCGATACTTGGCAGCTTCCTCTTCTTTCTTTTTTTTCACTTTTGAAGTAATAACCGCACTCCTTTGAAATACAGAACGGACCCTCGCGCGCGCATCCTGGTTTTCTGCTATCCACTCTGCCATAATATCCCTTGCTCCCTGCAAAGCATATTCCGGATTTTCGACCTGGTCATTCAGGTAAGTCAGGGCTTTTTTTTCAGGATCAGATTCCCTACCGTCAAAAATCATTTTAGCCAAAGGTTCTAATCCTTTTTCAACAGCCATCGAAGCACGCGTTTTTCTTTTTTGTTTATAGGGCAAATAAATATCTTCCAGCTCGACTAATGAAAATACACCTGCGATTTGCTTTTTCAATTCCGGTGTAAGTTTCCCTTGCTCATCAATAGTCTTCAGGATAGCTTCCCGGCGTTTCTCTACTTCCTGCTGCTTTTGATAGGCTTCTTTTATCGCCCCGATCTGCACTTCATCCAATCCTCCGGTAGCTTCTTTCCGGTAACGTGAGATAAAAGGTAAGGTTGCACCTTCATCAAATAACTGTATGGTATTACGTACTTGTTTTTCAGAAATGTTTGTTTGTTGGGCAATAAGGGGGTAATTCATATTCATTATTTAGCAATGTTTCTCTTTGTAAAAGTAACATGTGGTTTGGTTAGATTCTTATTTTGCACAAATATTTAAGGCTTGAAATCCATAAATTCGGTTTTATATTCAATCAGAAATTGATCAAATTGCAGCATACAAAATTTCCCTAAACAGTTTTATGAAAAATAGTACAAATTATCTGTTTGTAAGTCTGATCCTTTCTATGTTTTATTTTAATCCTGCAATGGCTCAAAAGGTATTGGTACAAACGGAACGGGGAGATATTGTTTTACAACTATTTTCGGATAAAGCTCCGGTAAGCAGTAAGAATTTTTTAAGATATGTGAAGGAGCATCGGTACGATGGAGCTGGCTTTTATCGTGTGGTTCGTTTAGATAATCAGCCAGATAAAAAAGTAAAAATAGAAGTTATTCAGGGAGGACTGGGCGACGATTCTACTAAAACATTGTCCCGCATCGTACATGAAACAACAGCTATTACGGGATTAAAACATTTGGATGGCACTTTGTCTATGGCCAGAAACGGACCAGGGACAGCAGGTTCAGAATTTTTTATTTGTATCAACAACCAACCTGAACTTGATTATGGTGGAAAAAGGAATCCGGATGGACAAGGTTTTGCCGCTTTTGGGAAAGTACTCTCAGGAATGAATATTGTTAAACAAATTCAACAGGAGCAAACCGGAACAGGGGAAAAAATTCAGGCACTAACCAAGCCGGTTAAAATTATCAGGATGAGCGTCCTAAAATAAAGTTTATGCCTTTTGATTTAAATAAATTAAAAGGACATAAATCTTTTTCTTTTTGATTGTTAGGCAGATTCGGCATCTTCCGAAGGTACATCATTTCCATCTTCTTCAATGGGAGCACTTGTATGTGAACCGGGTGATACCTCCGGAGCATCAGGACCGGGAACGTCCGGCGTAGGATTCATTGGAGGCATAATCGTTGGATTACCAGTGTGAGGATAACTGTCAGGCAGTTGTTTATCCGGAAACTCACTCATTACAGAGCCGTATAAATCGTTAAATTGAAATTCCATCATGTTGTTTGAGATATTAAGTGTAATTTGTTATACCTCGCTTCATAAAAAACTGTGCCGGATAGAACTATGGACTTTACCGACAAATTAAAAAGCTCACTTTTAGCACTTACAGAAATTCCCGAAAGTGAGCTTAAGGATTTTTGTGAAAACTTAAAGTATAAACAGTACCAAAAAGGTACGTTTTTATGTCAGGAAGGACAGGTAGAGCATCATATTTATTATCTTTTAAGCGGTGCAACAAGAAATTACTTTCAAAAAGATGGAAAAGATTTTACGGTTAGTTTTCATTTTGAAAATGAATTTATCTCTGCTTATTATTCTTTTCTAACCCGTGAACCATCCCGATTTTCTATTGAGATTATACAAGATGCAGAGGTGATTTTGATACCATACCAGCACCTTCATGACTTTTATAAAAAGTCTGTAAATGGTGAAAGAACTGGAAGATTAATTGCTGAATCTCAGTACATCAAACGTTTACAACGGGAAATGGAATTGCTGTCCCTGACAGCAGAAGAGCGTTATGCCAAACTGATGGAATTTAATCCAGCATTGATACAGACCATTTCTATTAAACATCTTTCTTCCTTTCTTGGCATACAACCTGAAAGTCTGAGCAGGATTAGAAAACAATATTTACGAAACTAACATATGTTATTCCGCCCCAATTCTGATTTACAGTACTTTGCTTGAACCAAAAAATTAAATCAGAAGATGATTGTGTTACTTGTATTATTAATATGTTTTGCAGCAAGCTGCGGCATTTTTGAAATCATATATGGACATCCGGATTACCTGTCAAGCGGAAATACTGCCATGTGCCTGATGCTTTGTTTTACAGCAATCGGCCATTTTAAGTTTTCTGACGGAATGACTAAAATGATTCCGTCGGCAATACCTTTAAAAAAAGAAATTGTTTTAATTACCGGAGTATTTGAAATTCTTATTGGAATTTGTCTGCTATTTCCTGAAATCCGCTATCAGGCAGGTATCATATTGCTACTCTTTTTTATCTCAATTCTTCCTGCCAATATCCATGCAGCAAAACATAACATTGATTATCAAAAAGGAACGACCGATGGGAATGGATTAAAATACTTATTGTTCCGTATTCCTATGCAGCTGTTTTTAATGATCTGGGTATGGTTTTTTGCGATTAATCATTGAACAAATCTCATACTCAAAATTACATTTTTATGATGACTCACTATTTGCTGAAATCCTTCCTTTTTTTTGCAGCAATTTCCAATCCGGTTCTTGACACGAAACAAAATCTGGTTGTTAGTCATCTCGAGAATAAGAGTGGAAAACTTTATATTGGTTGGTATAACAGTCAGGAAAATTATAAGAACAACAAAAATCCGGTATTTACAAAAGTAGTAGAGGTAAAGAATCAAGCAGAAATCAGTATCCCATTTGATAATATTCCGGAGGGGAAATATGCAATTTCCATTTTTTTAGATGAAAACGGAAATAAAAAAATGGACACTAATTTCCTTGGTATACCAAAAGAAAAATATGGCTTTTCCAATAATGTGATTCCGGCTACACGCGCCGCAAGCTATGAAGAAGCTGTTTTTGAAATTAACAAAAACTCTAAAACCATTTCCATCCGCTTAAAGTAATTTGAATTTACACTGATTGATCGTAACCTTAAAACATACATGAAAAACTTCCTTATTATTGGCGGAACAAAAGGTATTGGCTTAAAAACAATCCAATTACTTGGTGAGGATTACAATATTTTCACAGTTTCAAGAACTGAAAGAAGTGTTGATTTCACAGAAAATATTACTCATTATCAAATAGATATTACTCAGGATGATTTATCTATCCTGGAATCTTTGCCCAAAGAAATACATGGATTAGTGTATGCGCCAGGAAGCATTAATCTAAAACCTTTTCAACGCCTTACACAGGATGATTTCTTAAATGATTTCCAGCAAAATGTCCTCGGTGCCGTCAAAATTATTCAATTTTGTCTTACCCGATTGAAAGCTGCAAACGGAAGCAGTGTGGTTTTATACAGTACCGTTGCTGCAAAGCTGGGTATGGCTTTTCATAGTTCGGTAGCAGTTTCAAAATCAGCTGTCGAAGGACTGGCAAGAACACTGGCAGCAGAGCTTTCACCCAACAAAATACGGGTAAACGTAATTGCTCCTTCACTTACTAACACACCACTTGCAGCCTCGCTTTTGAACACACCGGAAAAAATCGAAGCGAACAACAAACGTCATCCGCTGCAAAGGATTGGGCAGCCAGAGGACATCGCAGCTATGACCGTATTTCTATTGTCCGATCAGGCAAGCTGGATCACTGGACAAGTGCTTCAAATAGATGGAGGAATGAGCGTTTTAAAGTAAATATTTTAAAAGAGAAATTTTTCCGGTATTTTGTTTTCTGATAAAACAATCCTTTCATTTGCCAAAATTTCAATTCAAAATATATGAAAACGTCCATAGGCGGTTTAAGAACAGCTATATACAAGGTTGGCAACATCATTGAAGCCAAGGAATGGTATTCAATTGTTTTTAAGACAAAACCTTACTTTGACGAGCCTTTTTATGTTGGATTCAATATTGCTGGCTATGAACTGGGGTTGCAGCCGGAAGAGGATCAGTCTATTACTAAAACTGATAATGTTATTGTGTACTGGGGCGTAAGCGATATCCATGCGGAATATAACCGCTTTCTTGATGCCGGCGCAACCATGCACGAAGAACCAGACAATGTAGGTGGAAATATTATGGTTGCTTCGGTAAAAGATGCCTGGGGAAACGTGATTGGCCTGATCTATAATCCGGAATTTAAGCTGGATTGAGCAGGAAAAATGACTTTACAACTTTTATAAAGTCATTAATTATCCGGCAATTTCCTGTTGTTGGTCCTAAGATGGCTTTCCTTAGCAAGTGAGCTGTTAGCTGGATGTTAAAAGTGATGTATAAGTATCCAGATTGGCCCTAAGAATAACTTTAAATTACCTGGTGACTACGATCTTCTTAGCATAAGATGTTCCATCAGCCATACTAATACTCACAAGGTAGGTTCCTGACGTAAGTCCTCGTACATCAATACCAGAATTAGGAATAGATGCAGCACGATATACTTCTTTTCCCGAAATGGTATGAAGCCTAATGCTTCGAATATCGCTGACATTATCTATATTGACAAATAATTTGTCAGATGCTGGATTAGGATAAAATGCAGTTTCAACCTTTCCTGCCACCCTAATACTTTGAATACGGCTGTAAGCAAAGGTTCCATCCTTATCAATCATTTTCAGACGATAGAAATTTTCACCGCGAGCAATTTTATTATCAGTAAATTGATACTGAGTCAACTGAGCGCTTTCACCCTGAGCTAATACACTTCCTTTATCAAGCCATTTTTTCGCATCCAGGCTATACTCAATATTGAAATAATCGCTGTTACTTTCAAAAGTAGTAGCCCATGTCAGCAGAACACTATTTTCTTCATCCAGCAAAGCATCAAAGCTTAGGAGGGTAACGGGCAGCGGAGCAGATGGAATTGCAGCCAGCGTGTAAACGCTGTAGACATCAGGAATTATACTCAGGTCTGTGGTAATAGAACCCGACGCCAATGTACTGGCACTACCAAAGAGCGAGGTCGCATCAATTTTGGCAGGAATTTTATCCCATCTGGATAAAGCTGTGTTCCATCCAACAATAATTAGGTTGGAAATCTGATTGCTGGTGAGTGCAGAAATATTACTCGATTGATTCCAGGATAAAGAAATCCTGCTGGGATTGGTTCCGTCAATATCCCAAAACTCTATACTACTTACTGTGCCTACACCCGGATCTTTACTGGCGACAGCAAAAGGGCCACCGGCAGGTACAGCTGCTGCATTTGGATTCTCCATAAAATAGGCCCCGGTAATCTCATCTCCACTGGCAGCAAAAGGCTTAAAATTGCCATTATCTCCAACGGGATATATAAAACGGGTAGTCCCGTTTTTTTTAACATAACCATCGACATATTTAGTATTGCTGGCTGTAAAGACATTTACAGCTTGCGAAAAGCTCACAATTCCCCTTGGAGATGTTCGGCTTGTTGTGATAATACCTGCCTGACCCAAACAAAGGATACTGTTCAAACACAGGACTGATCCTGCCATTATACTTTTGTAGATTTTCATAACGTTGATAAACCTTGGTCAAACCAGTCTGGTAAATATTTTGTCAATAATGATATAGTTCAGTGAACACATATACCAATTTTACAAGAATGAAATAACAAAGTAATTTCTATACAATTGTAAAAAACATACTACAAATAAAGACAATTTATATTACAAACAAAATTAGATCCTAATAATAATTCTACACGAGCTGTTATGATTGAAAATCAATTTCACTAACTCAAATTTAACCGAGCTACGTTCAAGCGTACCATTCATTTCCCCGAGACACCTATGAGGATATTAAGTTTTTTTTTTCTTACCAGGGAATAGAAATCTGCTCACTGGTGTTATAAATCGAAAGACTTAGCGCACCATGAATAATATTAGAATTGGTATTTTGGATCAATCCGTCGTACGCCACGAGAATAATGTACGGGAAGCAATTCTGGAAACGATTGAAACGGCAAAGCTTGCAGAAGAGCTCGGATATAGCAGGTTTTGGATTTCGGAACATCATAACTCCACCTTCATTGCAGGTTCCACACCGGAAGTGTTAATGGTAAAACTGGCAGATGAAACCAAAAAAATAAGGATCGGTTCAGGAGGAATAATGCTTCCAAATCATAGCGCTTTGAAGGTCGCAGAAAATTTCAGGATGCTTGAGACCTTATTTCCCGGCCGTATTGATTTGGGTATGGGGCGTGCCCCCGGAACAGACCGAATTACTTCTTCTATCCTAAACCCTTCCAATGACTTCAGTGAATCAAGCTATCTTAAACAATTGGAACATCTTCAGCATTTTTTCGGAGACACAGCCGGGACCGAACGTGGATTTATATATGCGACACCACAATCTGCTACCACACCCGCGCAATGGATTTTAAGTTCAAGTGGAGGAAGCAGCAGAATCGCAGCAAAATTTGGGATGGGACTTGCCGTTGCCAAGTTTATCAATGGATTCGTTGGTCCGGATGTGATCGAAACCTATCGAAAAAACTTTAAGCCTTCACCTTACCAAGAAACTCCGCATGCTTTGCTGGCTATTTTTGTGATTTGTGCAGAAACGGAAGAAAAGGCTCAGGCCCTGCGTAAAATGATGAATTATATTCTGATTGAATTTGAAAAAGGAAAATCCGGGCCTTTTCCCGATCCGGAAATTGTGAAAAATTATCGCTTTACTCAAGGGGAACTGGAACGTTTAAAATACAACGGCGGACGAATTATTTCGGGTACCCAAGAGGATGTGAAAGAGCAGCTTACCAAACTTGCGAACGATTTTGATGTGGATGAAATCCTGATTTCAACCATGGCCGATAGCTTTGAAAGCCGAAAACGTTCTTTCGAGTTGGTAGCACAAGCATTTAATCTGATTAATTTGGCGCATTAATTTTATCTCCATCGAATACCTATGAACCGTTTTGATCGAATCACCGCTATTCTGATTCAACTGCAATCCAGAAAAATCGTAAAAGCACAGGATCTGGCGGACCGGTTTGAAATTAGCCTGCGGACGGTTTATCGGGATATGAATACACTTGCAGAAGCAGGAGTTCCTATTTTGGGGGAAGCAGGAATTGGTTACTCTATTATGGATGGCTACCGCTTACCGCCGGTTATGTTTACTAAGGAAGAAGCCCGGACATTCATAACCGCTGAAAAACTGATGGAAAAGTTTACAGACCCTTCCACCAAATCCCATTATCAATCTGCCATGTTTAAGGTAAAAGCCGTTTTGAAAAGTACAGAAAAAAACCTTGTGGAGGATATGGAGCAGCATATTGAGATACGTCAGAAATTCAACCTCTTTAACCCTACCCTAAATAACACACTGGAAACAATTCTGAAAAGCGTTGCAGAAAAGAAGGTTGCAAAAGTCAGATATTCCGCTTTTGCGGCAGAAGAAACCACAGAGAGAATGATAGAACCTGTCGGTATTTTTCACGAAAATAATTTCTGGTATGTTGTTGCCTTTTGCCTGCTCCGGAATAGTTACAGGAATTTTCGCACCGACCGGATTGATCATATTGAACTTACAGATATTTCTTTCAGCCAGAAACATGCTTCTCTTAAAGAATATCTGGACCAAACGCCAAGATATGAAAACCTGGAAAAGGTCATTATACGGGTTGAAAAACATATTATGCCATACATCCAAAACCAGAAATATTACTACGGATTTATTTCTGAAAAACAATCAGGAGATAAGATGGAATTAACATTTTTGAGTGCATACCTGGATGGTTTTTCAAGGTGGTATATGATGTTTGCGGAATTTTCTGAAATTATACAACCACCTGAGTTGACTGAATTGCTTAAAAAAAATATCTGCACTATTTCTAAGCATCTGGAAAATGCTGGTCTGAAAGATTAACTTATTATCACATTAAATTACGAATTTAGGGAAAATGAATTATATAAAGTAAAAAGCACCTTTATGGAAAAGCGCACCAATAAATATCGTCTGAATCTGGAATATCTTTCTGCTTCCAGGGAAGATATAGTACTCCCTGAACCGATTAAATTAGAATTTGAAAACCATGATAATATTTTCAGCATTATAGAATCGCTAAAAGCAAAAAATATTTTTGATAATGAGAATCAGGCTGCTGAATTTGCGATTGGTTTGAAATTGTTAAGCGAAGTGATGATTAAAAATAAAGATCTTCCGCTTTTTGAAGAATTCCTGCCTGCTTTCAGCTCCTTTATGAAGAAGCTAAAATCATCTTAATAACAGCAGTTTTATTATTGTTAGCAAAGATAAAAATTCATAAAAGTACCGCCAGCTAGTTAGTGTGGCGGTACTTTTCTTTACTTATTGATCAATTCCTTCCAGTGCAAACATGAAAGCATATTGCAGTGCAATTTCTTTCAGATATTCAAATCGTCCGGAAGCTCCGCCATGGCCGGCTTCCATATTGGTTTTTAACAAAAGGACATTTTTATCCGTTTTATGGGTTCTCAAACGCGCTACCCATTTGGCAGGTTCAAAATACTGCACCTGACTGTCATGAAGTCCGGTCGTCACCAGCATGTTTGGATAATCCTTTCTTTCAACATTGTCGTAAGGTGAATACGATTTCATGTAGTCATAGGCTTCCTTGTTTTTAGGATTCCCCCATTCATCAAATTCATTGGTAGTCAAAGGAATACTTTCATCCAGCATGGTGGTGACCACATCTACAAAGGGCACATCGGCAATGATTCCGTTCCATAAATCAGGACGCATATTTGCAATGGCCCCCATCAGTAAACCTCCTGCACTACCTCCTTCTGCATACAAATGAGCTGTGGATGTATATTTTTCATTGATCAGGAATTCAGCACAACTGATAAAATCTGCAAACGTATTTTTCTTTTTAAACAGCTTGCCGTCTTCGTACCACTGGCGACCCATTTCCTGTCCACCACGAATGTGGGCAATGGCAAATACAAACCCGCGGTTCAGCAAACTTAATCTGTTGGTACTGAAACCGGCATCCATACTATGTCCGTACGAACCATAAGCATACAATAACAAGGGTGAATTTTCATCCGGCTTCCTGTCTTTCTTGTAAACCAAAGAAATTGGAATCTTCAATCCGTCATGTGAATCCGCATACAATCTTTCCGTTACATACTGTTCCGGATCATACCCGCCGACCACTTCCTGCCGTTTTAACAACTGCTTTTCTTTGGAAACCATACCAAAATCATACGTTGAACCAGGTGTAGTAAGCGAAGTGTAATAGTACCGGAGTGTCTCACTATCATATTCCGGATTGGCGCCTATGTAAGCTGCATAAGCAGGTTCTCCAAAATCAACATAATATTCTGCGCTGGTATTACTGTTCCTTATCCTTAGCTGCAGCAATCCACTTTTTCTTTCCGTTACCACGAGGTAATCTTTGAACACTTCAATACCTTCAATCAAAATATCTTTGCTTGTTGGAATAACCTCTTTCCAGTTTTCAATACCGGTTTTATTTAAAGGTGTTTCCATCAGTTTGAAGTTCAGCGCATTTTGATTTGTTACAATCAAAAACCGATCATTCTGATGATCAATATCATACAGCACATCTTTAATCCGAGACTGAAATATTTCAAACTCACCTTCCGGACTGTCGGCTTCCAGAATCCGGTATTCCGAAGAAACCGTGGCCGATGAACCAATGATGATATATTTACCTGATTTGGTTTTGCCTACACCTATGTAATTGCTGTTGTCTTGTTCATGATAAACCACAACATCCTCACTATCCTCTTCACCAAGCGTATGTCTTTTGATTTCTTCGCTTAATAAAGTCTTAGGATTTGTCGCGGTATAAAATAAAGTCTTGTTATCATTGCCCCAGACCGATCCTCCGCTTGTCGGAAAAATCGCATCCTTATATACTTCTCCGGTTTCCAGGTTTTTGATATAAATGGTATACTGACGTCTTGAAACGGTATCTACGCCAAATGCAAGTAACTTGTTATCAGGACTGATGTTGAAGCCAGTAGCGGAATAATAGGCATGCTCTTTTGCCAGCGCATCTACATCCAACAAAATTTCTTCAGGTGCATCCAGATTCTCTTTTTTACGGCAATATTTATAATACTGCTCTCCTTCTTCACTGCGGGTATAATAGAAATATCCGTTTTTATAGACCGGAACAGATTCATCCTTTTCTTTAATGCGGCCTTTCATTTCAGCAAACAAATTGGTCTGAAATTGTTTAGTTGCCGACATCATGTTATCCGTATAAGCATTTTCAGCCTGCAGATATTCCACGACCTTATCACTATCAGGACCTTCACTGAAAAAGTCGGCCATCCAGTAATACTCATCTATTCTTGTATCGCCGTGCATTCCTGTATCATGCGGTTTTTGTTCTGCAACAGGAGGTATTGCATCTGGCCAGTAATATGTTTTTTTCACTAGATTACTATGTTTACGAAAGAACAATAACGGCGAAAATCATTAAAAAAATTCGTTTTTGCATAAACATTCAGTTTTGGAAGTAAAAAAGAAAGCTGCCGGTCCAAAATATGGATCGGCAGCTTTCTTTTTTTAAGCCCGCTTTAAAAGGCTTATGTCCAATCCGTATTAATCCTGAATGTTAAACAATTTTACAGCTTCTTCATAAGAAAGATTCTCATAATTCATCATACGTATCGCTTGTCCGCCGGGGATTACCACATAACGAAACTGATACGTTGCAGAAGGCTGTGCATTTCCTTCAAAAGGCGTCGACCAGATTCTTAACGTATTCAGTGCAAGAGAAAAGTCTATTAATTCTTCCGTAAAACCGGATTTAACCGTAATGGGAAGTGAACGTACCTGGGTATCTCCCAAATTTAACTTGGCATAGACCAGCACAGCACCTTTATCCAGAATATCCTGTGTTATACGCGGAACTGTAATATCAATATAAGAACGCTGAACGCTGTTAAAATTGGTGGAAGTCCACGGACCAGCTGCTGTCCAGCTGGAATAAAATACATTGGCCGTACCTGCTGGTCCGGTTGCTCCGGGTTCACCGGCCGGTCCCTGTGTACCTATACCTGCCGGTCCGGCTGGTCCTTCCGGTCCTTTACAAGCCTGCATTACCACTAAGCCTAAACACAAAATTGCTAACGTAATTTGTTTTTTCATTGCCTGATTTTCCTTATTCCTGATGAGTTCATTTACGAAAAATAAAGCGAAGATGCCAATTTGCACCATCATAAGCAAAATTTGACAGGCATTTAGCCTGGGAAGTCACAAATTAGTCCGGGTTACATTATCTTTGGTTTTCGTTTATAAAGCACCTTATGGAGAAACCCAGCCAAAAGTTATTTTTACTCGACGCCATGGCGTTGATTTACCGTGCTCATTTTGCATTCATCAAAGCGCCCCGAATTACGTCCAAAGGAATGAACACCAGTGCAGTATTTGGTTTTACGAATACGCTGCTGGAAGTTTTGCAAAAAGAAAAACCGACCCATATCGGAGTGGCTTTTGATACGTCTGCACCCACTTTCCGCCATATCGAATATCCGCTATATAAGGCTCAGCGTGAAGCACAGCCGGAAGATATTGCCGTAGCCATTCCTTATGTCAAAAAGTTACTGGAAGCCATGTGTATTCCTATTCTGATTATGGATGGGTTTGAAGCAGATGATATCATCGGAACGATCGCCAAGGAGGCTTCCAAAGCTAACTTTGAGGTTTTTATGATGACGCCGGACAAGGATTTTGGACAGCTGGTAGAAGAGCATGTGCATATATACAAGCCTGCTTTCATGGGAAAAGGCGCTGAAAAGCTGGGGATTAACGAAATTCTGGAACGCTGGCAGATCAAACGGATCGATCAGGTGATTGATATGCTGGGTTTGATGGGTGATGCTGTCGATAACATTCCAGGTATTCCCGGCGTAGGTGAAAAAACGGCTCAAAAGCTAATTGCTGAATACGATACGATTGAAAATCTTCTGGCGCATGCCGGAGAAATAAAAGGAAAGCTGGGCGAAAAAATCCGGGAGCACGGTGAGCAGGCGCTTCTTAGTAAGAGATTGGCGACTATTGACATTCAGGTTCCTGTTCCTTTTGATCCCGAAGATCTTACTATTTGCGGCTCAAATCCGGATAAGGTAAATGCCTTGTTTGATGAACTGGAATTTAAGTCACTGCGTCAGCGTGTCCTGGGCAACCAAGTACCGGCTACCACGATACCAGCAGAGCAGCCAAAGGCTGCAAACAGCAAAGGCCAGTATGATTTATTTGGAAATGCAATAGCAACAGAGTCAGTTATCACACAACAGAATGCTGATATAAATAATTTTGAATCTTCCTCTGCCACTGATTTTGCTGGTGAAGAAGGAGAGATTCAGCTTATAGCCAAAAAGACGATCGATAATACTTTCCACCGCTACCACACGGTGGATACGCCTGAAATGATGAAAAGTCTGGCGCATTATCTTAGCCTGCAATCCGCTTTTTGTTTTGATACAGAAACCACGGCTTTGGAAACTATTGATGCAGAACTGGTTGGGTTGTCCTTTGCCTATATTCCCGGAGAAGCATTTTACGTCCCCGTACCTGCCGATAAGGCAATTGCTCAGGAAATAGTAGAACATTTCAGAAAAGTATTTGAAAATGAAAATATTGAAAAGATAGGACAGAATGTAAAGTATGATATTCTGGTACTGAAGAATTACAATATTGAAATCAAAGGAAAATTGCAGGATACCATGCTTGCACATTATTTGCTTGAACCGGATAAACGTCATGGTATGGACTTCCTGGCCGAAACGTACTTGAATTACCAGCCTGTTTCCATTACATCGCTAATTGGTAAAAAAGGTGTAAAACAAGGTAATATGCGTGATGTGGCCATTCCGGAAGCTACGCAATATGCAGGAGAAGATGCGGATATAACGCTTCAGCTGAATAATATATTTAGTAAGGAACTTCCAAAATATAATGCGGAAACTTTATTTCAAAACGTAGAAATGCCGCTGGTTCAGGTATTGGCTGCTATGGAAAATACCGGAGTAAAGCTGGATATCAACGCCTTATCAGAGATGTCGTTGGTTTTGGAAGGTGATTTGCGTAAAACGGAATCTGAAATTTTTGAAATAGCCGGACAGTCGTTCAACATTGGTTCACCAAAACAACTGGGTGAAGTTTTGTTTGATAAAATGAAGCTGATCGACAAACCTAAAAAAACAAAGACAGGCCAGTATGCTACGGGTGAAGAAATTTTATCCGAGCTGGAAGGTCAGTTTGAAATAGCACGTAAAATACTGGATTACCGTGAACTGCAAAAACTGAAATCAACCTACGTGGATGCGTTGCCCATGCTGGTAAGTCCGCGTACCGGACGCATTCACACGTCCTATAATCAGGCCGTTGCTGCCACTGGACGCCTTAGTTCAACGAATCCAAACCTTCAGAATATTCCCATCCGGACTCCGCGAGGACGTGAAATCAGAAAAGCGTTTATCCCGGACAATGATGATTTCCAGATTTTATCTGCGGATTATTCTCAGATTGAGTTGCGTATCATGGCAGCGTTCAGCGAAGATACCAGTATGATTGAAGCTTTCAACCAGGGCCGTGATATTCATGCTACCACGGCCAGCAAGGTTTTTAAAGTGGATCTGAATGAAGTTACTTCCGATATGCGCAGAAAAGCCAAAATGGTGAATTTTGGTATCATCTACGGAATTTCAGCCTTTGGATTAGGCCAGCGCCTGGCCATCCCGCGCGGTGAAGCTTCGGAAATTATCAAATCCTATTTTGAAGAATTCCCAGCAGTGAAACAGTATATGGACCGGGTGATTTTTGAGGCCCGTGATCGTCATTATGTAGAAACTATTTTAGGCAGAAGAAGATACCTGCCGGATATCAATTCACGCAATCAGACCAATCGCGGTTTTGCAGAACGGAATGCTATCAATGCGCCCATACAAGGTTCCGCGGCTGATATGATTAAGGTTGCGATGATTAATATTCATGATTTTATAAGAAATGAAAAGTTAAAATCACGTATGATCTTACAGGTTCATGATGAACTTGTGTTTGATGTGCATCGTGATGAAATTGATTTAATCAAGGAAAAAGTTGATGAATTGATGCGTACCGCTATTCCTCTTTCCGTCAGAATGGAGACCGGAATCGGGATCGGAGCCAACTGGTTGGAAGCGCATTAATGCTCAGAACTACATAGAAAAAAATTTATAAAATAAAAGCCGGATCATGCATGATGCATGATCCGGCTTTTATTTTATAATTCTACACGTCATTATTTTCTGAGGCCTTAAACTAACATCAAAATAAAATTCAGGAATACCATAAAAACATAACAAAAGATTTAATCGCACAATTTCTCCAAATTGTTATGCCTTTTTACAGATTTAAAATTTGTAAACATTATCATTTTTCTTTTGCAATCTACTACGAATATTCTTTCGATTATAAATCCTATAAATAAATCTTATAATACTGATTATTAATTATTTGTATTAAAATTAGATTAAAATACAACTTCATTAACTTCATATTACCTGTATTTTGGTTTGTTAATATTTCAATAATAATTAAGTAATACTATACAATTAAGTTTACGCATTCATTAATGAGATTTCAAATATCTCTTTTATGTCCTAAAATCATTTACCCAAAATTTCACTTTTATAACTATTTCATTTTTATGAAACGATCTCTACGATTGTGGAAAAGAGTACTTCTGCCCTGGCGGCAAGCGCTGATTGCTTTGCTTATAATTCAGCTTTGTTCCGTTTCGGAATTGATTGCTCAGGCGCGGACGGTTGAAGGAACCGTCAAAGCAGTTTCTGACGGGCAGGCTATACCCGGAGCATCCATTGTATTAAAAGGCACAACCACCGGTACGAATACCGATGAAAATGGTCATTACAAAATTAGTGTGACAGATGAAAACAGTATACTCATGTTTTCAGCCATCGGTTTTTTGAAACAAGAAATGGTTGTGGGAAATAAATCGGTGATGGATATTAATTTACCAACTGATACACGCGAATTATCAGAGGTCGTGGTGACGGCTCTTGGTATTAAAAAAGAAACCAGAAAACTCGGCTATGCAGTGCAGGAAGTGAAAGGAGAAGATCTTACGATGGCGAGAGATCAGAATCCGCTTACAGGTCTTATCGGTAAAGTAGCAGGTTTGTCTGTAGGTGCTTCAGCTGAAATGCTCAGAAAACCTACTGTCATCTTGCGTGGCAATGAAATAAGCCTGTATGTGGTTGATGGCGTACCGATTAGTTCGGACACCTGGAATGTAAGCCCTGATGATATCGAAACCTATACTGTTCTGAAAGGTCCTACTGCGGCGGCACTTTATGGAAGCCGCGCACAATATGGTGCTATTCTGATCACAACAAAAAAAGGAAATAAGAAAAAAGGCTGGAATGTTGAATTTAATTCTACAAACGCTATTGACAAGGGTTTCCTTGCTTTTCCAAGAACACAAGATGAATATGGCGGAGGAGAAAACCAGCTTTATGCTTTTGGAGATGGAAAAGGCGGCGGACTTAATGACAATGATTATGATGTATGGGGGCCTAAATTTAGAGGACAATTAATTCCGCAATATGATGGAAAGTATGATCCGAATACTGAATTTGTAACAACTTTCCCGGGTGGATACCAATGGAAAGGGAACATCACTCCTACTCCTTATGTAGCCAGGGGTAAAAATAATCTTAACCGTTTTTTACAAACAGGTTTTCAAAGCACCAATAATATTTCTTTAAGTACGAGTGGCGTTAATTACAATCTTCGCTTTTCCGTGTCCCATTCTACCCAGAAAAGTATCATTCCAAACAATGCGGTCAATATTACAAACTTCAACATGTTTGGTTCTTTTAACCCGACATCACGTTTGAAGATCGATGCAAATGTTAATTTGAACCGACAGTATTCCCCAAACTTCCCCGATGTTGATTATGGTCCTAACAGTCTGATTTATAATGTAGGGATTTGGACAGGTGCTGATTGGGATGTGGAAGCACCGGATATCAAAGGAATATGGCAGAAAGGAAAAGTAGGAACACAGTCAGTTTTTGCCGAATACCAGCGTTACCACAATCCGTGGTTTCAGGTAAAAGAATGGACAAGAGGTCATTATAAGACCGATATCTTTGGATACGTTTCCGGAAATTACAAAATAAATGATCAGCTGAATGTAAATGCGCGTACACAGGTAACAACGTACAACCTGCTTCGCACTGAAAAAATGCCTTATTCGGCGCATCCATACGGAAGGGATCAAAATAAAGGTGATTATCGTGAAGACCGCCGGAATCTATTTGAAAATAACATGGATGTTCAGCTTAATTATAACTACAACATCGGCCAGTTCTTCAATCTTACAGGTTTTGTTGGTGGAAATGCAAGATTATTTACTTACAATTCCAGTTTTACTTCCACGGATTATCTGAGCGTACCAGGCGTTTACAGTTTCAGTAATTCCCTGAATGCAATACAGGCCAGCAGCTTTGATTCTAAAATGCGGGTTTACAGCGGATACGCTTCCATGGATGCTTCTTTTGGAAAATATGCAACTTTGGCATTAACAGGTCGTGTCGACAAATCTTCTGCTTTACCTAGTGGTAATAACAGTTATTTCTATCCAAGTGTGTCCATCGCATCACCAATTTCTGATTATATCAAACTTCCGGAAGTAATTTCTTTCCTGAAAGTTAGAGGATCGTTTGCAGCAATTCATGGAGATGCTACAAACGCAACCGTAGGTGTGGCTCCTTTTAACACTATCACGGCATTGGGAGCAAATCCATCAGGAAACTCTTTAACAGATTATCCACTCGGTTACGGTAGCAATTATGAGTCGCCATACGGTGGACCCGATTTTTCTCTTTCCTCAGTTTATTCTACAGGGAAGCCTTACAACAGTCAGCCTGCTGCTTATTATACCAGCAACATTTACGATCCGGCAATTAAAACGTTTAACCGTGTCAACTTTGAAGGTGGTATTGATGCCAAATTTCTGCAAAATCGTTTGGGACTTAGCTTAACCGCTTTTCAATATCTTGATGGTCCAATAATTTTGAAGAATCCGATTTCTTCTGCAACCGGATACAGCTTTTACTATCTGAATGCTTTAAAAACCAAAAAGACCGGCTATGAAATCTCGCTCACCGGAACACCAATCAGCAAGAATGGGTTTACCTGGGATGTATTGGTAAATTATAGTTCTTTTAAGGAAGTATACAACGAGCTTCCTGCCGGGCAATCAGTATATGAAACCTACTTTCACAAAGGAGATCGTGTTGACAAGTTTTATAGCACTGCGTTCCTAAAAACAGAAGACGGAAAAGTTATTTACAATAGTTCCGGTTCTCCTTTATCCAATCCGGTAAATCAATTTCTCGGCTACCTGAATGGCAAGTTTGCATGGAGTGTTTATAATAAGTTTGCGTATAAGAACTTCGCGTTAGGATTTCAATTCGATGGACGTGTTGGTGGTAAAACAGCAGATTACATGCACAATAAAACCATGCGTGGCGGACGTAATATTGAAACAGTATCAGGAGCTTTGGGTGTAGCACGTGACCTGGATGATCAAAATGCAGGTGATGCCAACTACAAAGGAAGCTATGTTGGTGATGGTGTGGTTGTTGCCAATGGACAGGCCATCAACATTGATTCTCAAACGGGTGCGATCCTGAATTATAGTGAACTCCAATTCTCTCCTAATACCAGCGTTAAATCAGTACAGTCGTGGGTGAGTTCTTACTATGGTGTAACAGAAGCCAACCTGATGAGTAAAACGTATGCCAAGCTACGTGAAGTAACTTTTGGCTATACCATTCCTTCAAAAATCTTAGGCAATTCATTCATTAAAAAAGTAACTGTTTCAGTGGTTGGCCGTAACCTGCTTTACTTCTATAAAGACAAGCGTTTTAAAGATGTAGATCTTGACCAGTACAACAAACCAGGAGCAGAAACAGCCTTACAATCTCCAACGACACGCAGATACGGTTTCAACCTAAACGTATTGTTTTAAACATTAGAAAATATTTAAACATGAAAAAATTAATATATCTACGATTATTGCCACTAATGGCATTGATCCTGCTGGCTGGTTGTGAAGGGAATTTTGATGAACTCAACTTAAACTCAAACAAGCCAATCTCCGTTCCGCCTTCTTTGCTTCTTACGGGTATTCTGAACGATATGGTTGACGATCTTGGTCAGCCTGGCAGTGACTATGAAAAGTGGAACCAGTATTTCCTGATCAATTATGATTATTATGGAAATAACCAGTACAACTTTAATTCAGGTAAAGACAAATTTTCCACATTGAAAAATGTAGTGAAAATGGAAGAAGAAGCTGCCAAACTTTATACCGACAGCGTTAATCCATACAGCGCATTGGGCAAGTTTTTCAGAGCTTATTTCTTCACACAAATGAGTCTTCAGATGGGTGATATCCCGATGACCGAAGCCTTGCAGGGTGGAACTAACCTTAATCCGATTTACGATTCACAAAAAACCGTTTTTCTGCAAAGTCTGAAATGGCTTGATGAGGCAAATACTGATCTTGCCGGATTAATAAAAGCATCTGACAGCCGGCTAACTGGTGATATTTATTTCAGCAATAATCTTTTAAAATGGCAGAAAACGATCAATGCGTATCGCCTTCGTCTTTTGATACATTTAAGTAAAAAAGCAGATGACACAGATCTAAATATAAAATCACAATTTGCATCAATCCTTGCAGATCCTGGCAAGTATCCTTTGATGACTGGCCCAGAAGATAATTTACAGTATACCTACATCTTTCCAAGCAATAAATATCCGGAAAATCCAGGTTCTTTTGGCTTCAATGCATTACGCGAAAACACATCCGCAACGTATGTCGGCCTATTGACTAAATTGATGGATCCAAGGGTTTTTGTCACAGCCGAACCCGCTTCGGCTAAAATAACAGCCGGTACAAGTCCCACCAGTTTCAGCGCGTTTTTAGGAGCTGATCCGGGAGAAGATTTAGGGATTATGTATGTCAAGGCCAATGCAGGTGAATATTCGCTGATCAATCGTAAACATTATTACGACACCTATACCGGAGAACCAAATATTCAGATTGGTTATCCTGAAATGTGTTTTAATATTGCCGAAGGTATAAGCAGAGGCTGGGCTGCAAAAGGTGCATCAGGCACTGCCGAAGATTATTACAAAGCGGGAATTGTTGCATCCTGGGCATCTTACGGGATTCCGGCTTCCGGAACTTTCACCGCTTATTTCATTGAATCAGGAAGTCCGGGAAGTACCGCGGTTTACAAAAGCTACCCGATTACAACGGCATTTGATTCTTACTATGCGCAGCCTTCCATTCAATATACAGCGGGTGCATCCGGCCTGACGCAAATTCTGCAACAACGCTATCTTGCTCTGTTCAGACATTCCGGTTTGGAATCATATTTCACCAACCGCCGCACTGGTATCCCAAATTTCACAACTGGACCTGGTACCGGAAATAGCGAGAGGATTGCAAAACGTTTCAAATACATTGCTACGGAAAGAACCGCCAACACGGCGAATTATACAGCAGCATTAACCAGCCAATTTAGTGGAAATGATGACATTAATGGCGTCATGTGGATTTTGAAATGATCAAATTCTGTTATATTGAAAAGAGCGATCCTGAAATATTCAGGATCGCTCTTTTATTAAGAAAAGGCACGAGTTTAGAAATAGGAATATCAGAGCAGGTTTTCAGCGTATTTATAACCGCTGCCTGTATTTAAAAGTAGAATCGTTTCATCCGGACTTACCCATTTATTTTTAATTGCTTTTTGCATTGCCGGGATAAGTGCTCCTCCTTCAGGTGCAACAAACAAGCCTTCATTTTTTGACAAAGTTTTCACTCCATCCAACAATTCCTGCTCGCTTACCGATATAGCAAATCCGTTTGACTCTTTAAGAATTTCTAAAATTTGTCTTTCAGCAAAAGGAGAAGGAACAGCCAGGCCATTGGCCATAGAAGGCTTCGCCAGGTAAGCGGATGCATTTTTGTGTTTTCCTTCGTAAGACCAAACAATAGGTTGGCAATTTTCAGTCTGAACTGCAATCAGTCTCGGAAATTTACCAGTAATCCAGCCTGCTTTTTTCATTTCTTCAAAGGCTTTCCAGAGACCAATTAAACCCGTGCCGCCACCGGTCGGATAAAAAATCACATCCGGAAGTTCCCAGTTCATTTGTTCTGCAATTTCAAAACCCATGGTTTTTTTGCCTTCCAAACGGTATGGTTCCTTCATGGTTGAAACATCGAAATAGCCCTTTTCTGCCTTAATTTCTGCTACCAGTTTCCCGCAATCATTGATCAGGCCGTCAACCAGAATCAACTCAGCGCCGAAGTAACGGCATTCCTGCTTGAAAATTTCCGGTGTCAGCCGGGGCATAACGACCGTCACGACAATGTTAGCTTTTGCTCCGTAAGCCGCCAAAGCACCACCTGCATTCCCAGCTGTTGGTACAATACACTGTTTGATACCAAGTTCTTTCATCTTGGAAACAGCGACAGCCTGTCCCCGTGCTTTGAAAGATCCGGTTGGGTTCAGCGATTCATCTTTCAGTAAAAGTTTAGTAATACCGAACTGTTTAGCTAAATTTTCTAGATTTAGAAGCGGAGTCATTCCCTCGCCCAGTGTAACAATATTAGCCGGATCAAGGATAGGTAAAAATTCAAAATATCTCCATAAAGAAGCTTCCCGGTCAAGTAAAATTTCCTTATTGACAGGTTTTGAAAAATCGTACTTAGCAAACAGGGGGGCTTTCCATCCTTCTTTTTCATTAGAACAAAAAGTCTGAACTGACTTAAAGTCAAATTCCTGTTTACTGACTGCACATTCGAGGTGGGTGATATGTGAAGTGAGTGTCATCGTGCTTTCCATTCTTACTGCATTGTTTTAGCACAAAAATAGGCGTTCGCAGATAGCCAGACCAATGCTTTTTACCTATACGCTATAACATCATGTTATGACCTTGCATGGCAAAACGAACGAAAGCCTGACATAAAGGATCGCTTTCAGAACCATGCCGCTGAATGAAATAAAATTGACGCTGAACATGTAATCCTTGAATATGGATTTGCTTTAATGTACCGGAAGACAGCTCCTTCTGTACCGAACGAAGCGGTAAGAAGCCCAGACAATTGTCAACAAGCAAGAAATTTTTTAAAGCTTCTGTTCCTCCCAGCGAAATGTTGTTTTTAAGATCCGTAAGTTTTATACCTGCCTGAGCCAAAGCGGCTTTCACCGAATCAAGCGTTCCTGAACCTCGCTCGCGCAAGGCTACGGGATAATTTCTCAATTCGTCAAGACTGATTGAATCTCTGAACCAGAGCTCACTGTTTGGAGAACAAACGGCAATGACCTCATCGGACAGAAAATAGCGGTAACTTACAGATGTTGTTTTAGTCTGCCCTTCAATAATTCCCAGATCGATTTCATTATTACCTAAAGCTTTTAGTACGTTTTCAGAATTCCGGTTTAACAGTGTAATTCTGACATTTGGATATCTCTGGCGAAAAGCGGATAAGATTTCAGGGATGATATACAAAGCGACCGTAGTACTGGCTCCCAGCCTGAGTTCTCCTTTTGCATTATATTCGTCCTGGTGCGTACTCAATGCATAGGCCAAACGTATCTGAACTTCTTTGGCCTGCCTTAAATGGTTCAGAAGTAAATCGCCGGGCAAGGTTAGCTTTATTCCATTACCTACACGTTCAAACAAACTTGTTTTATATATTTCTTCCAAAGCTTTGATATGCCGGCTGATAGCTGGCTGGCTGAGATTTAGCACCTGACTTGCTTTGGTAAAACTCAGTTGCCTAGCAACTTCAAAAAAAACTTCGTGCCGGAAAGAGATCATTTGCAGGTTAAAACAATTTTATCAAAGGTATTTATTTTAGTAGTTGTTTGTGTGCGCACAAACTGATTGGTTGTGGTTTAAAGTTGTAGAGAAAAAATTTGGACGAATGACGTGAAAATGGATGTATAGTTAATTTGATTTTCCCAAAAAGATTTGCGGCATAAATGATCTTAATGCAGTAATATTAGATTACTGACTTCTCCATGATCAACCTTTTAATCGCTTAATACAAACGTTTAATAAGAAAAGACTAATAATCAGCATATCGTAATTAAAAACTCTACCTTTATTCTTTGCTAAAATAAAAGCCTTCAATCCAGCCTGTTGCTTCCTTACAATCCTCAAACAGAGAATTCATGATTAGAATTTTTACAGGTCTTATACTGGTTTTCCTTTTTGGACATCAGGTTACTGCGCAATCCGGGCAAACGTTAAAAGAGTTGGAAAAAACCGGAAAGGTTAAAGAAATACAAAATGCTTTTTTAACTAAAAGTACAAATGCGCAGCTGAAAGGAACCGTACAAAATACCCGTCTCGTTTCGTTGAATTTCAATGCCGATCTGTTCCGTAGTCTCACATCAAAAAAAGATGAAATGCTGGAAATTGAAATTCCTGGCATAGGAAACCTGCCCATTGAACTTGTACTGACACCGGTTACAATCACTTCCGCTGATTTTAGCATGACCCATATACCTGATAAAATTCTGACACAGACTATTATTGTAAAAAGCGTTTTTTACCGCGGCCATGTAAAGGGCGACGCGAACTCACTGGCATCTTTGAGTTTTGTAAATAATGAGCTTTCCGGCATGATTATAGATAGCACCGGAACAAGAATTATTGGAAAAAACCAGGAACAGGCTTCGACAGAATCAGGCTATCTTCTCTTTTACGAAGAGGACATTACTGCCGGGTTACAATTCTTATGCGGTTCAGTGGAAAACAATCTCACTCAAAGAAAAAGCATCCGCACGACCGAACAGGCAGGTGAAAATGAATGCAAATATTTAGGTGTATATATTGAAGCAGACAAGTCACTTTATGATAAATTGAGTAGTAAAGCCAATGTAACTGCCTACATTCTGGGTATGTTCAATCAGGTAGCAACGATTTTCAGTGCAGAAGGTATCGCATTTCGAATTTCCGGCCTGTACATCTGGGACACGCTTGATCCTTATGCATCGAGCCAAACGAATTTAGATGACGCCCTCAGCGTGTTTCAAAGTTATTGGAATGCAAGGAATAATAACTTTCCGGGTCAGTTCGCACATCTATTAACCTGCCGACCTCTGGGCGGAGGAAATGCCTATATGGAAGCACTGGATGACCGGAACAAGGCATACGGAGTGAACAGAATCTACGGTAATTACAAAATTGTTCCTGCTTATTCATGGGATGTAAAAGTTTTGTCGCACGAGCTCGGCCATAATCTGGGCTCTCCGCACACCCACTCCTGCTTCTGGCCTGGCGGTGCTATCGACAACTGTGCGGCAGCGGAAGGAGATTGTGCCCCTGGGCCGACTCCTGTAAGCGGGGGAACGATCATGAGCTATTGCCAAAATACGAGCATTGGCATCAACTTAGCGCTAGGTTTTGGTCCGCTTCCAGGCAATCTGATACGCAGCAGGATTTTCAACAATACCGCTTTACCCGTTTCAACCAGTGCGCCCTCTGAATTATTCACTTCCGATATCAGTGCAAGAAGTGCCCGAATCAAATGGAATTTTACAGGTGCTAACACTATGCATACCATTCAATACAAACTTAACAACTCCACAGAGAACTGGACGGAAGTTAAGACTTCGAAAAATACGATCCTGCTCTCCGGCCTACTACCCAACAGTACATACAACTGGCGAATAAAAGGCAATTGTTCTGAATACACAGATATACAAAGCTTAGTTACAAACAATAATCCACCCAATTACTGTCAGCCTGTTGATCTATGCTCCAAGATAACCGGTATTGGCCTTAATTCCGTTTCTGTACACAATCTTCCATTAAGCGTTTCTTCCGGTTGCGCTGTTGATGGTTATACTTTTAATTCCACAGCGACTGCACCGCAACTTATGGCAGGTCAGAGCTATGCTTTCAATTTTGGATTAATTGGTTACAGTTTCCCGCAGCATCTTAAAGTCTGGATTGATTACAACAGCGATGGTGAATTTTCAACAGCTGAATTAGTAGCAGAAACAAAAACCTCCCTCACCTCAGATTTTTCAGGAAACTTTAAAGTACCCGACAATCAAATTGCGATTACAACCAGAATGCGCGTCAGGGTAAATTATTTCTATCAAACCTTTGATGCCTGTGAAAATCTCGCGCTGGGAGAAACGGAAGATTATCCGATCAATTTAATCCAGGCAACTCCTTTGCCGGTGAAATTTGTTACGGTTGCCGTTTCCCGCCAGAACAAATATGCTGTATTAACCTGGCAGACGACTGACGAAGATCCCGGATACTCTTTTGATATTGAGAAAAGCAACAATGCAAAAGATTTTATAAGGATTGGAAAAGTAGCTGGCAGAGGTCCTTCATCCCAAATCAACCGATATACTTTCAGTTCAGAATTGAGTGAGCAAGACTCGCCTACTGTCTACTACAGGATTAAAATGCCGGATGGTTCTGATCAATTTATATTTTCCAGGATAGTTGCTCTTGATAACAGTGTTTTGTCTGATTCTGAAATACGTATCTGGCCGAATCCATTTCAGGATTATTTAAAGTTCACAATTAAAACTCAGAATGAAGGTCTGGTTCATTTTACGATTTATAATTTACAAGGAAGGGTAATCAAAAGTGATCAGAAATATCTTATTTCCGGTGAGACAAGTTATGAAATGAAGAACTTTTCAGGGCTGTCAGCAGGAAATTATCTTATTAAGATTGATGATGAGAAAAATTCATTTTCGGAGATTTTGATAAAAAACCCATAATCATAAATATTCATAGTATGGTCCAACCTATATCCGTTTTTTCGTGTCTTTCTCTAGCAGATATCACCAAAACGTTTCTTTTCTATGAAAAGACTATATTTGATTCTCTTCGCAGTTATACTTTGCCTTAATTCGTGCAAGTCAAAAGATGAAATCAGTCCGGAAGAAGTCTGGTCTTCAGGCTGTGGTACTTTTGCCGCTTATCAAAATGGGTATAAGTTATCCGGATTATGCTGTGCTTATATAACAATCCCAGAACTTCGGTTATACAAAAAGAAATCATTTTCAACGGATGCAGAATTCTATGCGTACACTGGCGCAGGTTTCAGTTCACAACCGATTAAGATTTCCGGAAATTTGTCGAAAGATGGCAAAACACTAATCCTACATTATACAGTAAATGGAACCGCCTCTTCCATGGAGCTAATTTCGGGAGCAGCCAAGATGATTTGTGATTGCTATTGCGACTAACCAGGCCTTGTAATAAAATTTTCTGCTTTAAAATTTTATTATTCAAAGTCAATATTGTTCGCAATTTGAACAAAAACTTTAATTATGAATGAAAAACAGTATAGTTTTAGTTTGGTCTATTGTCCTTACCCTAAGAGGTCTCCTCTTTGGTTTCCATACAGTCCTTATTTAAGGCGCAGAAAAAACGGATGATTTTCAGGAAAATAACTTCGGTCTGATAAAATATTGCCGCTACTCTCTTCCTGGGAATCAATAGCGGCAATATGCATGGGAGAAACGGTAAAAAAAGTGAAGAAATTTAATGTATTTTTAATATTCTTTATCGATAAAATTACATGCACTTCACATTTTATATTGATATACTCACTTTTAAAAAAATTATACTAAATCATTATATATTAGTAAAAAAAACCCGTACTTCGCTTTTTAAATGTGAACATTACACTTAATATTTAAAATGCGTTCAACTATTCCAAAACTCTGTCTTTTCCTCATTGCTTTTCCCTTTCTGGTATCGGCACAAACAGGAAAAGGAAATTACTCTCCTGTTCCCTTAAAAGATCTTTCTTCTTTCGAGAATGCTGGTTCAAATTGGTCAGTTAAAGGGAATGTATCCATGCACCCGAACAAGACCGAAACTGCTAAGACACAAAGCGGTGATGGTATACTCGTAGGTACCGCTGGTGCTGCTATAACCACCAAAGTGAAAGCGCAGGATCTCCGCCTTAATCTGGAATTCATGCTTTCCCCTGGCGCGGAAGGAAATATTTTGCTTCCCGGCGGTCAGCGTGTTCGCATTGCTGACAACAAACAGCAGGAAACGAGTGCACTTACAAGCGGTTACATTGGCCAGTTCCCAATTCAGAACGTATCAAAAGCACCAGGATTATGGCAAACAATAGAACTTGCCTATGATGCGTCTGTTTCCACCGTTAAAAATTCGGCGCGATTGAATTCGCTGAAATTAAATAACGTAACCATCCTGGAAAGTGTTTACCTGCCTTTATCAAAACCGGTTTCAGATGCTCAGTCCCTGGGACTGGAAGTAACCAAGGGAACAATTGCTTTCCGAAATATCGGCTATCAGCTTCTGAATGACCGCAAACCATTGTCTTTGCATAATCTGACTTACAAGTTGTATTCAGATAAATGGGATGCAAAAGAATATTCTAAACTGGACAAAGAAGGTAAAACGAACAATCTGACTCAGGAAGTTACGAATGGTATGCGGGAATTTCATCTGGTTTATGAAGGTGAAATGATGGCAGAGGAAGACGGAGATTATGTATTTACAACAATTTATTCCGGGCCGATCTTTACCCTGGATATTGATGGAAAAACGGTTGTTACTTCGGGTGAAAGTACCTCTCAGGAAACACATACAGGTTCTGTTAACCTGACAAAGGGAAGCCATAAATTCAAAATTCATTATTCCCGTTTTCCATGGAGACAGCCTGCCTTGGGCCTAAGAGTTCAGAAGGCTGGCATTCGTACGTACGACCTGCACGCTCTTTCTTCTCTTCCTGAACCTGAACCAAAACCTTACATCGGCGTTACACCGGAGTTAAAACCCGAAATGGTTCGTTCTTTTATTCTTTTGGAAGGTGAAAAATACAAACGTACACATTGTATATCCGTGGGTAGCCCAACAGGCTGGAGTTATACAATGGATCTTGGACGCGGTGCATTGCTGCAGGCCTGGCGCGGACAGTTTGCCAATGTTACCGAAATGTGGTACGAGCGCGGCGAGCCGCAATTACTCGAACCGGCTGGTTTGAAAGTTCATGTTTCAGGAAGAAGCACGCTGGCAATTTTAGAAAATGAAAAATCAGCCTGGCCGGATTCTTCCAATATAAACTACCTGGGCTATACATTGGATGAACAGGGATATCCATCGATTCGATTTGCCATTGCTTCTGCGACAGTTAGTGACCATATTACAGCCACCAAAGATGCACTGAAAGTTACTTTCGATGTAAAAGGAACACCGGCAGGTTCACTTTATTCCTTGTTAGGTACCGGAAAAAAAATCCAGGAAATTGAAAAGGGACTCTATCAAGTTGATGACCGTTATTATATTCAGATTGACAAGAAAGCAAAAGTGGTGCTGAGAACTTCGGGAGAAATTCAGGAATTATTATTACCTGTTTCCAATGCAAGCAGTTATTCTATGTTCTGGTAGTTCGATATTCAACTTTTGTCTAAAAATTTATTTAATAGTAAATGAAAAATATAGTTTTAACAACCCTGCTTTCACTTGGCTGTCTGGCTGCTCAGGCACAAAGCAAAGCAAAAACCGAAGATGATTACTACCGGATTGTTACCATGCCTATCCCTCAGACAATTCAGATGGAAGTGGGTGGACTGGCGGTATTAGCAGACGGACGTCTGGCGACAACGACGCGCCGCGGTGAAGTTTGGATGATCTCCAATCCTTACATGAAAGGTGACGGACAACCCACTTTTCATCGGTTCGCTTCCGGTCTACACGAACCTTTGGGTATATTTTACCGTGGAAAAGATGTTCTTGTAACACAACGCGGAGAAGTAACCAGGCTTGTAGATACTAACAATGACGGCATTGCAGACATTTATGATTCTTTTGCACGCTGGCCGTTATCCGGAAATTATCACCAGTACTCCTACGGTCCGGTTCCAATGCCCAATGGAGAAATGCTGGTAACGTTAAACCTGGACTGGATCGGTCGCGGAGCAAGTCAGTCTAAATGGAGAGGCTGGATGCTCAAACTGGGACAAGACGGTTCGCTGACTCCTTATGCAACCGGGCTTCGCTCTCCTGCGGGCTTTGGTTCTTACAAAGGCGATATTTTTTATACTGAAAACCAGGGAGACTGGGTTGGTTCGGGACGAATGACGCATCTTGAAAAAGGTGATTTTGCAGGAAACGTGGCGGGATTAAGATGGAGCAGCCAGCCAGGTTCACCTGTAAAGCTGAAACCTGAGGATATTCCTGATACAGGCGAACCGCTTTATGACGTAGCTAAACGTGTTCCGGGGATTAAGCCGCCGGCAGTTTGGTTTCCACATACATTGATGGGAATTTCAACTTCTGACTTCAAAGAAGATACTACAGGCGGAGCTTTCGGACCTTTCCAGGGACAAGTTTTTGTGGGTGACCAGGGTCACAGCAAAATTATGCGTGTGGATATGGAAAAAGTAAATGGCGTATATCAGGGCGCTTGTTTTCCGTTCCGTGAAGGTTTTGAATCCGGTATCATCCGTATGGTATGGGGTCTGGATGGTTCCATGTTTGTAGGACAAACAAGCCGCGGCTGGTCAGCCACCGGTAAATCAGATTTTGGCATTCAACGCCTTGTCTGGACCGGACAAATGCCATTTGAAATGAAAAATATTCGTTCCATGCCGGATGGTTTTGAAGTAACCTTTACATCCCCGGTAGACAAAGCAACGGCATCAAAATCGGATTCGTATAAGCTAAACAGTTTCACATATAAATACCATCATATTTACGGAAGTCCGATCATCAACACAAATGAGCTGGCTATTAAAGGAATTTCTGTTTCAGAAGACGGGCTGCGTGCACGGATTGTAGTTGACCCTGCTACGTTAAGAAAAGGTTATATTCATGAACTGAAAGCAGATGGCGTTCAATCAACGGATGGACTTTCGCTTCTGCATAACATCGGCTATTATACCTTAAACGAAATTGCAGGTGGTGCAGCATTAACGAGCTCACAATATACAGCCAGTACAAAACCTGCAATGGATCACAGTAATCATGCAGTGACAGCAACTGATGCCAAAGGAACAGAGACGAACTCGGCCAAACGTGTCACAGAAATGCCGGCGTCCTGGACCAATGGCCCGGATCAGGTCATTAATATCGGAACATTGCCAGGATTAAAATTCGATCTTGCTGAAATTCAGGTAAAAGCAGGAAGCCGTATCCGAATCAACCTGAATAATAATGACGATATGCTTCATAATCTTGTCATTGTTAAACCAGGAACGGCTAATGCCGTTGGAGAGGCAGGTCTTAATCTGGGCCTGAAAGGAACGGAAATGAATTATGTTCCAAAAACAAATGACGTACTTTTCCATACCAACATTGTTGAACCGGAAAAATCAGAATCGATTTATTTTGTTGCACCAAAGCAAACCGGCATTTACCAATATTTATGCTCTTTCCCAGGTCATTATACATTAATGCAGGGCAAAATGAAAGTTGTTAAATAAGTATTTTCTATCAGCCTGTCTGTGTAAACAGGCAGGCTGTTTTTTCTTTCTACTCTCCTGCCTTTAACAAAAAGTCCTCTTTCTAAATGAAAAATATAACAAAAGCATAAAAATGCGTTAATTGAATACAATTGACTTATCTGATTAAACATTATTTATCCACATTCATTTGAGTGATGTAAAAAGTCTATCGAACAACGAGGATTCAAACGCAAATTTATGGCTCAGGTTCAAATCTGGCGACGCCGTTGCATTTGGTGAACTTGCACAGGTACATTACCGCGCACTGTATAATTATGCTACAAAATTTTCTTCTGATTCTGAATTTATACGTGATTGTATTCAGGAGCTCTACCTTGATCTATGGGAGCGACGTTCATTCCTGTCAGAAACTGCCTTTGTAAAATCCTATCTCTTAAAAGCACTGCGTCACAAGCTCATCAAGGAAAGTATCCGGATGAAGCGCTTCAAAGAACCCAAAGAATTATTTGATATCGATGAAGCCGATCTTTCGATTGAATCGCTGATTATTGAAAATGAACATCTTAATCATCAGATCAAACGGTTAAACCATATCGTTTCCCATCTTACAAAAAGACAGCAGGAGATTATCTACCTGCGTTTTTACCAAAACCTTGAAAACGAAGATATAGCTCAGATTATGAGCCTTGGGCGCCAGAGCGTTGCTAATCTTCTTTATCGCACCATCAAGGAAATCAAAGACATATGGATGCCGGCAGAATTTTTCTGGGCACTTATGCTAATTGTATTTGGCTGATTCCCAGCTGCTAATTAATTTAATAGTATTATTTCAAAAAATACTTTGATTTTTTTGGTTATCAAAAGCTAATAATCAGACATACTTATTAAAACATTACTTTATTGGTGAAATGTATATATTTAATTGCACTATACACACTAATATGCTAGCCTATACCCGCCTTTGTCACCAAACGTTATGATCAATTATCGTATGTACAACGTTGAAGAACTTGCAACTGATGAAAAATTTCGTCAATGGATTCTGGATCCTACCGGGGAAGTATCTATTTTCTGGGAGAACTGGATGGTTCAGAATCCGGATCGGCAAGCAACGGTGCATCAGGCCGCAGAATTGCTTTTAGGAATACAAGAAAGACATAAGGACGATTTAAGTAAGGAAACAATTCGGGAAGAAATTGATAAGCTGGTTGCATTAGCAGAATCCGGTAAGGTAAAAAACAGAAAGGCTTTTTACTTAAATCCATTCCTGAAAATCGCTGCCATGCTGACTTTGATAACAGGACTTGGCTACTTATATTATTTGAACTATAATACCGGAAAAAGTGCTGGCCGAGAAGAATATACAGCTGAGGCTTCTTTGATTATTAAGCGAAATGACACCAATAAAGAGGTAACTATCCTGCTTGGTGATGGCAGTATAGCGACATTGAAAAAAGGCAGTACTTTAAGATATCCTGCTCAGTTTTCAGGTGATATAAGGCAAGTTTTTCTGACGGGTGAAGCGTTTTTTGATGTGACAAAAGATGCTGCTAATCCATTTCTGGTCTTTGCCAATGAAACCGTTGTCAAAGTATTAGGCACCAGTTTCAGAATTAGGGCTATAGAAGGCGACAATACTATTATGGTCGTTGTAAAAAAAGGAAAGGTATCAGTCTATCCTAAAAAGGAATATGAAACTTTATTTTCTGACCATGGCGACCGGCAGATAGCAGGTGTAGTGCTTCAACCCAACCAGCAGGTGGTATTTAATAAAAGGGCAAACAGTCTGGAAAAAGGCATTGTAGAAAATCCAGACATGCTATTCGAATCCAGTTCTAATCAGGAATTAGTTTTTGATGATGAACCAGTTGCCAATGTTCTCAATACACTTAAAGTTATGTACGGCATTGACATTATGTTTGATCAGGAAAGCCTTTCTAAATGTCCCATTACCACCATTTTCAAAGAAGAAAATTTAAAACAGCGAATCAATGCCATTTGTCAGGCAATTGGAGCAACCTATGAAGTTGTAGACGGTCAGATTATATTGAACAGCAAAGGATGCAATCATTGAATAAATTAAATACGTAAACAAATATCTGTAAAAATTAAACCTTTCAGCATCATTGCCTATGAAATAAATTCAACCTACCAAGATTATTAAGAGACAGTAAGATTGCTCCATCACTGACTCTATGCATCCCCAATGCTTTCAAGTATCATCCAAAATGGGTGTAAGGGAAGCTTTTGTCCAAATTTTTCAAGAATCTAAAACAAAACATTAAAACTATGAAAAAAACCCGACAGTCCATCCGGCTACTATATAGTGTCATGAAACTATCATTTTTCCAGCTGGTGCTGGCTTATATATTCTCTTCAGTAGCTTCTGCAAGCCTTGTGGATGCTCAGGAAATACTTAGTCAAAAGGTCACCATTGATGTGAATAATCAGGACATGAAAAGTGTTCTGACAAAGCTGAATAAACTTACACAAATTCGGTTTACGTACAGCTCTGCTATCATTAATCCACAAAGAAAAGTTACATTAAAAGCCATTGAAAAGCCTCTTTCAGATGTACTGGATGAACTTTTACGTCCAATGAATATTGGTTATAAGCTGGAAGGCAAGCAGGTTATCCTGGTGAAAGGCGCTAATCCTCTGAGTATTTTCGGCAATGAATCTTCCACTAATTCTCCCGGTATTGACAGGAATATCAGCGGAAAAGTAACAGACGAAAAAGGAGAACCCTTGCCCGGAGTTAGTGTGGTATTAAAGGGTTCAAAAACAGGAACAGCAACCAATACAGAGGGAACCTATACGCTAAGTGTTCCGGATGATAATGCGGTTTTAATTTTTTCCTATGTAGGTTATACGCCGGAAGAAGTAACGGTGGGCAATCGTTCCAATGTGGATCTTGCACTGAAGCCTGATGTGAGAAATCTTGAAATGGTTGTAGTAACGGCTCTGGGTATCAAACGTGATGCTAAAAAACTAGGTTATTCCACTGCCACCGTGAATACAGAAGAATTACAAACTAACCGTACAACGAACCTCGGTAACAGTTTACAGGGAAAAGTGGCTGGCTTGAACGTTTCGCCTCCAGCTAGTGGTCCGGGTGGATCTACTAAAATCCGTATTCGTGGCCAGTCTTCTTTTGGTGGAAATAATTCACCGCTGATCATTGTGAACGGTGTTCCTATTAATAACACGAGTGTTTCTGCCGGTGGATCATCCGGAAACGGAACTGGTAATCCAACGGGTGGATCGTCGGATGCAGGTGATGGTTTGCAAAGTATCAATCAGGATGACATCGAATCAATGACCGTTCTGAAAGGCGCCGCAGCTGCCGCACTTTACGGTTTCCGTGCAAAGGATGGTGCAATTATTATTACAACCAAAACAGGAACAAAAAGTACGGGTATCGGTGTAGAAGTCAATTCTAATTTCCAGGCACAAGAGGCCTTGGATTACACCAATTTTCAATATGATTACGGACAAGGTGAATTTGGAAAAAGACCAACCACAACGGCAGAAGCGCAAAGTTCCGGTGTATTTGCCTTTGGAGAAAAAATGGATGGTAAAATGACACCGCAATTTGACGGGTCTATGCAGCCTTATGTAGCCAATAAAAACCGGATTAAAGATTTTTACCGCACCGGAACAAGTTTCACCAATTCTGTGGCACTTTCAGGAGGCAATGAAAAAGGAAATTTCCGTTTATCATTTGCCAATACAGATGCAAACGCAATTGTTCCAAATTCTGACTACCATAAAAAAATATTTAACCTTGGTTTAAATTACAAGTTCACCCCGAAACTTTCTGTTCAGTTAAACGCAAATTATTCAAACGAATACAACCATAATCCTCCCCAGATCGGTCTTCAGGATATGAATGCCAATACGACTATCTATACGATGGCAAACAGCATTGCAGTGCCCTGGCTTAAACAACGTAAGGATGCCAATGGCAACGAAGCTCCCCTATCACGTTTTACCAACCGTAATAATCCATATTGGGTAGCTTATGATCGTTTTGAAAATGTGCGGCGTGACCGGATTTTCGGAAATACTTCGGTTCGGTACGAATTTACAAAGTGGCTGTATGTACAGGGAAGAATAGGACAAGATTATTATACAAGACCGTATAACTATAACCGTCCGACAGGAACACGTTCTATTGGTGCAGTAACAACAGGATTCAACGGTTATTACTATCAGGATGTTTCTACATTCCGTGAAAGAAATATGGACTTCCTGATTGGTGGTAATCACACCTTCGGTGACTTCGGCATTGATATTACTTTGGGTGGAAACCAGCTTCTTCAGGTAAGCGACAATATGTCAACGGCTGTTACCAATTTTTACATCCGTGATTTGTACACAATAGGAAATGGTCAGGTTAAGAGTCCAAATTACGGATACAGCAAAAAGAAAGTTAACTCAATTTACGGAGCCGCGGAATTTTCCTTCAAAAACTTTTTATATGTTAACGTGACAGGAAGAAATGACTGGTTCTCGACATTGAATCCTGAGTCTAATAGTTACTTGTATCCATCTGTGAGCACAAGTTTTGTTTTCAGTCAGGCATTCAAGCAGCTTCCTTCCTGGTTGAATTACGGTAAACTGCGTGCGGCCTATGCAGAAGTGGGTGGTGATACAGATCCCTATTCCAACAACTTATACTATGCTTTGAATGCTAACCCCTTCAATGGTGTGGCATTAGGAAATATTTCAAGTAACGTAAGTCCGAATGCCAATCTTCGTCCATTAAAGGTGAAGGAATTCGAGATGGGTCTTGAATTTAAAACGTTTGACAGCAGATTGAATCTGGACATGTCGGTTTACAAGAAAAATACAGTTGACGAAATCCTGAATGTTGACGTTTCAAACGCATCCGGATTCTCTGGTACCAAAGTGAACATTGGTAAACTTCAAAATAAAGGAATTGAATTTTTACTTACAATCGTTCCTGTTAAAACAGAAAACCTGATCTGGGAAACTAGCTTTAACACAAGTTATAATATCAGTAAAGTAATCGAATTAGCACAAGGCCAGCCACGTTTCGATGTAGGAACCGGTGAATTTTTTGGAATTGTTTCTCATGAAGTTGGCAAGCCATTGGCTTCTCTGAGAGGATTTGATTACAAACGTGATGCACAGGGAAGAATCCTTACAGCTGGCGGTTTGCCTCAGCAAGGTAACCTGACAACTTTTGGAAGCGCTATTCCAAAATGGGTTGGTGCGTGGCTCAACACAATCAACGTAAAAGGTTTCCGTATCACCACACAGGTTGATTTCAAGGCTGGTTACAAAATTATGTCCAACTCTAACCTTAACTTCTTACGGGAAGGATTGTCAAAACCGTCTCTTGTTGGTCGTGAAGGAGGTGTTTTACTGGATGGTGTAAATACTGATGGAAGTCCTAATACAACAAGAGTTGAGGCCGAGCAATTCTACACTTCTTACCGCAGTACTAACATTGCCACACCCTTTATGTATAACGGAAGCTTCGTAAGATGGAGAACGCTTTCGGTCGGATACGATCTTTCCCGTTATGTCAGAAAATCGTTTATCAAAGGGCTGACGATTTCAGCCATGGTAAATAACGTATGGCTGATCAAGAAATATATTGACAACCTTGATCCGGAGGCCCAGGTATCTTCGTCAGACAACCTTCAGGGAATTGAGACACATACGCTTCCTACTACAAGAAGCTACGGAATAAACCTGAATATCAAGTTATAACCTTTTTAAGAGAAAGACATGAAAAAAATACATATATACCTTACAGTGGTAGGCTTATTGTTTGGCGCGAGTTCGTGCGACAATGGTTTTGAAGATATAAATAAAAACCCGGTATTGGCTACTACAACCGATCCGGCGTATCTATTTTCCAATGCACAATTCAGTGCCGTTGTTCCGACTTTCAGTTATCAAAGTGAAATTGTTCAACAGATTAACACGCCGTATACGGGCGTTGTGGAAGGTGGAAATCATAATATTGTTTATGATCCGAGTTCAAATGCCTTGTTCAATTCAATGTATATTGGAACAAACACAGGAAGTGGCCCGGTGAACTTGCTGAAAACCATCATGACGCTCACAAAAGATAACCCGTTGAGAGCCAATATATACCAAATGGCAAGAATCTGGAAAGCCTATGTGTTTATGGTTTTGGTGGATACCTACGGTGACGTGCCTTATTTTGATTCTGCAAAAGGTTATACCGACGGAATCAATCTGCCTAAGTATGATGATCAAAAATTAATCTACGATGACATTTTAAAGGAACTTGACGAAGCGACGAAAGCGTTGGACGCTACGAAAAGTATCGAAACCGGTGATCTGTTTTACAAAGGAAATATTGCACAATGGAAAAAACTCGGCAATTCACTTTTGCTTCGGGCTGCAATGCGACTGATAAAAGTGGATGAGGCAAAGGCAAAGTCTTACATCACGAAAGCAGTGGATCCTGCCAATGGAGGCGTAATGACGGCTAATACCGATAACGCCTATGTCGCTTTCAACACAACTTTCAATCACCCAAATGCAAACTTTTTCCAGGGTACCGAAAGAGCAAACGTTTATCTTGGCAAGCCATTTATTGATTATTTAAAAGCTACTTCTGATCCTAGAATAAGAGCCATTTCTGTAAAATATGCAATTCCTGCCAACCCTTTGTCAACGGCTGGAGGTGAAAATACTGAGCCCGCAGATCAGTTGGGATTGCCATATGGCTACAACGAATCAACCCTCGCAACTGCACCCGGATATCCCGGAAAAACAGGTTCTGCCTTCAATTATTCACAAATTAACCGGCGCACAGTGGGTAAGATTGATGTACCCGAATTTTTTATCACGCATTCTCAGACACAGCTTCTGCTGGCAGAAGCTGCACAGAGAGGTTATATTTCCGGTGACCCCAAAACGTTTTACGAAGCAGGTGTCAGAGCACATATGAATCAGATGGCTCAATTTGATGTTTCCGCCACTATTCCGGCTGCCAGCCAGGAGGCCTATCTTGCTGCTAATCCTTACGATGCATCCAAAGCACTGGAACAGATTAATAATCAATACTGGGTTTCTTCCTTCCTGAATGGTTCCGAAGCCTGGGCCAATTTCCGTAGAAGTGGTTTCCCAGCACTTACCAAAAATCCATATCCTGGCGCTGATCCATCCGTTAAAGATTTTATCCGCCGACTGGTTTATCCGGTCCGTGAAAAATCAGTTAATATGGTCAACTACAACGAGGCGGTTGCCCGCCAGGGTGCTGATGAACTGGGGACACATATCTTCTGGGATAAATAATAAACCATAATAAACAGCATGCGGTCTGTTAAAATCAGATCGCATGCAAATTTCTTATCCTTTATTCTTAAACCTGCCTGACTATGTTAAAAAAAACAATGCTGCTGCCAGCACTTTTGTTTGCATCCTTATTAACCAATGCCCAACCCATTTCCCCTACAGTTGATCAGATCAAAGCGCTGACTTCCAACTGGAAAGGCGAACGCTCAGCTGATGGCCGGCCAAAAGTTCCAGATTCTATCCTGACCCGTTTAAAGGATATTTCCATTGAAGAAGCCTGGGGTGTTCTGCGTAATAAAGGATACCAGAATCAGTATGAAGGTGACTGGCAATTGATCCACCCAGACAGTGCTATGACGGGACGTGTTGTTACCGCACAATACGTGCCGCTTCGTCCCGATTTCCAGGATTACATCAAAGAAACGGGTAAAAAGGAAGGCCGCAATTCTGCAGGAGGTACCAACTCCTGGCCTATTGATGTACTAACAAATGGTGACGTATATGTAGCAGACGGTTATGGTAAAATTGCAGACGGAACCCTGATCGGTGATAATCTTGGAAACTCTATTTATGCCAAATCAAAAAGAGGAACCATCTTTTACGGCTCTGTCCGGGACGTCGAAGGATTGAGTGAAATCAAAGGTTACAACGCGTGGATGAAAGGTTCCGATCCCTCCTATATCCAGCAAATGATGCTTTCAGGTATTAATGTTCCAATCCGTATTGGCCGTGCTATTGTGCTGCCAGGCGATGTAGTGCTTGCTAAAAAATACGGTACCATATTCATTCCAGCGCATTTGGTCGAAGAGCTGGTGCTGACTTCCGAAGTTACTGCACTGCGTGATGAGTTCGGCCATCAAAGACTAAAAGAGGGAAAATATACGCCGGGTGAAATTGATACTAAATGGACAGATGCTATTTCAAAAGATTTCCTGAAATGGTTGAATGCTTATCCTGGACGTCTTCCAATGAGCAAAAAAGAACTTGATGATTATCTGAAAGAACGCAACTATTAGCTATTAGCTGTTGGCTTTTAGCAGTTAGCTATTGGCCGTATATCAATATTTCCTAAATATCTTATAACATGAAGAGTATTTTAAAGCAGATTATCGCAACAAACAAAGAGGTTGAAAAAGCGGAGAAACTTGCAGCTCAAACAGAAATAAGCAATCCGGCTACCAAGGACAGCCGTCGCAACTTTTTAAGAAAATCCGCGGTTGGCGGCATTGCACTTGGCAGTTTTATGTCCATGTCAATAGAAGATACAGTTGCTCAGGCTACTTCAAAAGTAAATCGTGCTTCCAAACCTTCTGAATTGAAAATCACGGATATCCGTTATTGCGTGATCCAAAATGTTGGTCGCACGCCTATTATCCGCATTGATACAAACCAGGGAATATACGGTCTGGGAGAAGTGCGCGATGGTGCCGACGAGCGTTATGCCCTGATGCTGAAAAGCAGGCTTTTAGGTGAAAACCCATGTAATGTGGAGATGCTTTTTAAAACCATCAAACAATTTGGCATGCACGGCCGTCAGGCAGGCGGTGTTTGCGGAGTAGAAATGGCACTATGGGATCTTTGCGGAAAAGCTTATAATGTGCCGTGCTGGCAATTGCTGGGGGGCAGATATCGTGATAAAGTAAGGCTTTATGCCGATACGCCTGAATCGGATAATCTTGATGAGTTCAAGGATAAAATTAAATTTCGAACTGAAACACAAGGATATACCTGGCTTAAAATGGATATTTCCATTGGAATGCTGAAAAATGCTGTTGGCGGAGTAGTTAATAATAAAGTATGGGGAGGCGGTTTTTCACAGTGGTCAGGCGATTTTCATTCTTATGCTAATACCAAACATCCATTTACGGCTATTCAAATTACACCCCAAGGATTGGATGCTATGGCAAAAGTAGTTGAAGATGTACGTGGGATTGTAGGCTATGAAATTCCGATTTCATCAGACCATTATGGTCACTTTGACTTAAACAATGCTATCCGACTAGGTAAAGCACTGGATAAATACAGACTTGCATGGCTTGAAGATATGGTGCCCTGGGAATATACAGATCAATGGAAACAGATCTCTGAAGCATTGGAAACACCAACATTGACGGGAGAAGATATCTATCTTAAAGAGGGATTTAAACCGCTGATCGAAGCACGTGCAGTGGATATTATTCACCCCGATCTTGCCTCTTCCGGCGGACTTCTGGAAACAAAACGTATTGGAGATTATGCCGAAGATCATGGCATAGCGATGGCGATGCACTTTGCAGGATCGCCCGTGAGCTTTATGGCCAACGTACATTGTGCGGCTGCCACGCAAAATTTCCTTGCACTGGAACATCATTCGGTTGATGTGACTTGGTGGGAAAGTCTGGTAAAAACGACCGACGGTAGAAAACTGATTGAGAAAGGTTATGCAAATGTTCCTTTGGAGGCACCGGGATTAGGCATTGAACTGGTTGATGAAGAAGTAAAAAAACATCTTACGCCAAAAGATAAGTCCTACTTCGCTCCTACCGACCAGTGGAACGACAAGCGCTCACATGACCGTTTGTGGAGCTAGTTTAGCTTTTAGCTTTTAGCTTTTAGCTTTTAGCTTTTAGCTTTTAGCTTTTAGCTTTTAGGAAATTAAAAAATGCCTGTTGAGTTCTCTCAACAGGCATTTTTTCTTATAAGTCAAAGCATCTTGCCTTAATAATTTTCTACCATGGCAAGAAGCTAAATGCTAATGGCTAAAAGCTCTCGGCTAATCAACATATTGTAAAAACTCGATTCGGTTATCGAAAGGATCACGGAAAGAAAACCGGTTTCTGCCTGGAATTGGCGTAAGATTTTTAACCGGTATGCCATGGCTTTCCAGTAACTGACGGGTTTCTTCCAGATTCTCAATTTCGAAAGCAGGATGACGTTCCGAGGAATTACTGCCATGATCCGTCATTAGATGCAGTTGAATGTTTCCCATCTGATACCAGATCGCTCCTCTTAGATGAGGTCGCTCAGGATCAATAATCTCTTCCAGACCTAAAATTTCTTCATAAAAATGTCTTGCCTCCTTTTCCAATCCTTCCGGAAAACATAACATGATGTGATCCATCCGCTTAAAATTAATTTTCATCGTAGGGTATCTGTTTAATCTAAATTGTGTTGGGCGTGTTAGAAAAAGCTCCCGCTTTTGTAATGAAGAGCTTGTCCCATTTCAAATTTCTGCAAAAATCATGACATCCGGTACAGTTTCAGTTTTTAAAAGGAAGAATTAGTGTTTATTTTACATGAGTGACTAGCTTTTCAATACATATGATATCAGCCATTACAAAAAGTAGATTTTTTAGTACTATAAACCCACAGACGCTTCTTTTCTTTTTTCATAACTTTTTTATTAACGTCGGAACAACACTGGTTTACGTTTCGTCCAATATATTATTGCTGGAAAATCGTCCTGAATCTTCTTTGCCTCTTGCCTATATTGCAGCAGCACTTGCCGTTATGGTGGCCGGACAGATTTATGAACATTATGAACATCACCTGGTACTTGAAAAGCTAAGTCTGGGAACCATGCTTTCGTCACTTTTTATGGTTCTGGTAGTGATGATCCTTTTGTGGGCCGGACATGGAATGGCTACGGCAATCGCTATTATGGTTGGTTACCGGATTATTTATCTGCTTATTAATCTGGAATTTTGGGGACTGTCCGCGATTGTTTTTGATGTCAGACAAAGTAAAAGATTATTCAGTGTAATCGGATCCGGAGATATGCCGGCCAAGGCATTAGGTGCAGTTCTGGCTGTTCTGATTCACTCTCCATCTGTATTGATGATCTTGCTTGCAGTATCACTTGTTTGTTTTGCTCTTGCATTTTATACGCAAAAACTTACTTTCAAATACACCAACATACCGAATCCACATCATGCTCGGCCAAGGCAATCGGGATTATCGCAATCAAAATTTGTACAGAAATATTTTAGCGGAAACCGCCTTTTAACAGCTTTATGTCTTGGGATGATTGCTGTAGCGGCTACGGCAACTTGGATAGAATACCACTTTTTTGTTAATGTAAAGTATAAATTTCACAGTCAGCATGATACGATTATATTTGTTGGTTCGCTGCTAACGGCTACTTATGTCATTTCCACTTTTGTAAAGTTATTATTTTCCGGGAAAATTGTTGAGCGATTCGGTGTAAAACTCACCCTCTATCTATTACCGCTAATCACCGTTTTCACTTCCCTTGGACTTATCATTTCTTCCTATTTCAGAAAAGATGAACCTTCTCTTTTGGTTTATTACTGCATGGCTTATCTGCTGTTTGAGCTGGTCCGCCGTACGCTTTTTGATCCGGTATTTCTAGTTTTCTTTCAGCCTCTTTCAACAAAAAACCGCTTGAAGGGCCATACCCTTGCCAAAGGATTTTATGAACCGCTGGGTATGCTGATCGCGGGCGTTTTACTATGGGTGATTTACACCATGAAGTGGTCCAACATCAGCCTTACCTTTGATTTATCGCTTCTGTTTTCACTGGCAGCACTGATTATTTTCAGAAAAGCGTATGGAGAATATGTACTCGAACTTAAAAGTGCGATTAGTAAGAGGTTCCTGAAAAGCGGCGAAATGGCATCTCCTGGTGAAGCTTTACCCATTATAAAAGAAAATCTTAAAAGCGATAAAAAAGAAGAAGTAATTAATGCGATTTCCTGGCTGGTAAAGAACAAACCGGCCACATTTGCAAAAAACTTGGATACGCTGCTGAAAAATCCATCCGAAATGGTCAGGCTGAAAACGCTTGAAGCTTTGGTACAAACCGGAATATACCAGCCAACAGAATCTTTTTACAGCTATATTGAAAATGAAACCAGTACACCTTCTCAGACATTAGCAGTTCAAATTGCTGCCTCTTCGGATTCACTTTCAACAGAAAAGCTGACTTATTATTTGTCTCATCAGGATCTGGATATTGTTCGCGGAGCCGTATTAGGCTCACGCCAGTCTGGAAAATCGCCGACACTTGTACGTCAAACCATTCATACTTTATTTCAGTCTCCGCAAGAAGAAGCGCAATTAACAGCATTGGATTGTGTGGATGTGAAGGATATTGAAGCGTATAAATTCGAGATTAGGAACGCTCTCAAACAAGTTAACATTCGTATTCAAAAACGAGCCATTGAAGTAATCGGAGCTAGTAGAGACAAGGCTATGGTTCATGATCTTCAGCCTTTTTTGTCAGGTTCATTATCAAAAACGGCCAGCTATGCTCTTGTGAAATCCGGTGAAACAGGTACGATGATTCTCCTGGAATGGCTAAACCGAACCCATTCTGAAAAAGATATTATTTCCTTTTTGAAAGCAGCGGAGAAACAACCTGATCCGGCTACTATTCCTGTACTGTTCAATCTGGTTTCCAGAATTTACCAGAGTAAAAAAAGCACTAAAGTAGATTCTCCGCTAACCTTACGCATTCACACTGCGACCCTTCGCACTTTAACGCATTATGTTTTACAAGACGAATACAAACCGGATCTCGAAAATTTCATGCAAGCCGAGCTTTTCCACGCCTATCAGATTCTGAATGCTACGCAGGATGAACCGGAAAATACAGTATGGAATGCTGCCCTGCAGTATGAATTACAACAAACAAACCATCGTTTGTTTTACCTGTTTATGTTGTTGTATGACAAAGATACGGTTCAAAATGCCTGGAAAGGCATCAAGCATGCGTCACAGGAAAAACGTGCAAATTCACTGGAAATGGTTGAAAGCTTGTTACCAAGAGAATTATATCCATCTTTAAGAGCTCTTTTTGAAGAAATTCCCTTACAGCGAAAACTGGATGCCTTGCGCCAGTATTTAAATATCCAGATAACGCCTCCTTCCTTTATCACCTATGTTTTGCAGCAAAAAGAACAGTTTTTTACTTCCTGGACCATAGCACTGGCTTTGGAAAAATGGACACCAGAGAATAAAGAGATTTCAGCGCTGGAAAATTTTATTAATCATCCAGTGCGTTTATTACGCGAAGCTGCACACAATGCTTACCAACAGTTCCCGACTCATCATTTCAGCACAACTGACAATAAAATAATGAAACATACCCCAGAAGATGTACAACAAATTTCTGAAATGGAAAGGGTTATTGTATTAAAAAATACGAAACTGTTTTCACAGACTCCCGAAAATGTATTGAGCTCTATTGCACCCATTATGAAGGAAGTACTGTACCAAGAAGGTCAGGAAATTTTTGCAAAAGGTGATACGGGTGATAGTATGTTCATCATTTATTCCGGCGAAATTGGTATTTATGATGGCACCAAACAATTGGCTTTGTTCGACAAAGGTGAAATATTCGGGGAACTTGCCTTATTGGATACAGAACCAAGATCTGCCTCGACCGTTGCTGAATCAGATGTCTTGTTGTTTCGCGTCGATCAGGAAGATTTCTTTGAACTGATGGAAGAAAGGGATGAAATTTTACGTAACGTACTTAGAATTCTTTGTCAGCGGATACGTGTACAAAATGAGAAAATGAGGGCGACGGTCTGAATTTCCAGGGATTAAAATCCCTGGTTACAATGTCGGTCGTGCCTATGGCACTTTACTTTATATTTCGTTTATCAGATTTTCTAATTTTCTTAAATGATCCTGTTTCTTAGCCTCTCTCTTCAAGCGGGAGGAATTGGTATGATATTGATGCTCCGAAATAAACTTCACCTGAATCTTGTTCCAGGTGTTTTCATCTGAGATTAAATTTCTTGAAAACAGTTCTTTGTACAGAGTTTTTGCTACCGGCTCAAAATCGTCTCTTCCCAGATAGTCCAGATCTGCATCACAAATGATTTGTTCCAAATGAGTTTTCGGATTTTGCGGTATTTGGGTAGCCATGATCATACCGCAGATTATATCGATTTGTGCGGTTGTATAACCAAACAAGGGTAGCGCAGATCGAGCGATCCGGCAACCTTCCTCTTCATGATCCTTGTACGTGTTGAGGAAACCGCTATCGTGAAATAAAGCAGCTGTTTTAAGAAGCTGAACGGATTCTTCATCCTTAATGCCTTCTTCCTCAGCTAAAATTAAAGCAGCATTGGTAACATCCAGCACATGATGTAAGCCATGGTAATATAGTGACTGAGCCAATTCTTTGTCAAGTAAATTCAGAATATATGTTTCTGCCTGCGAGACTTCCATCTTATGTAAATTCTTAGTTCCGTGTGTACTGATCAAACAGATTATTCTAAAACTTCATAGATCTGCATGGCATCACGCTTGTTTTTAAGACTAACCTCTCCAATCAATTTACACTGAAATGCTTCTTTTATTTTCATGTAAGCTGATTCGGGTACAACAATCTGTCCTGGTCCGGCAGCATTTTGTAAACGCTGTGCCACATTAACTGCATCACCAATTACGGTATAATCCAGCCGCTTCAGTGTAGCCGAACCAATATTTCCGCTCACCATTTCTCCTGAATTGATACCAATCGAAACGTTCGGATAATATTCTGTCTGGCTATGCAGTTCTTCCTTAAACCCGTTAATCTGATTTCTTACTGCCAGTGATGCTTCGATAGCGCGATCCAGATGATATTCACCTTTGAAAACAGCCATAATTGCATCACCCATAAATTTATCTACGAGGCCATCATGTGCAAGGATCTCTTTGACCATGATATCAAAATACTTGTTAATCAGCTTCACCACCTGATCAGCCGGTTCACGCTCCGAAATGGAAGTAAAACCGCACATATCCATAAAAACGACCGTTGCTTCAATGTTTTCACTGGACGTTAAAGAATTTTCAAATGCTTCTCGTGTCATAAACTGCAGTACAGAAGAATCCACATACATCCTTAATATGTCGTTTTCACGGACTGCTTTAAGTGTTTCTTTCAGCTGTTCAACATATTTTAAGGTTTTTTCCATCGTCAGTTCAAGATCCTGGAAATTGATTGGCTTGCAGACAAAGTCAAATGCTCCCCTGTTCATCGCGGTACGAATATTGTCCATATCCCCATATGCAGAAACAATAACTGACTTGAGCAACGGGCTCACTTCACTGATTTTGATAAGCAAAGTCAAACCATCCATTTCAGGCATGTTGATATCACTCAAAACCATGTCCACGTCCGGATGCTCGGCAATCATTTTTAAAGCAACTGCTCCGTTTTCGGCAAAGATAAAATCATATTGCTGTTCACGGATTTGTCTGCGAAATTTCTGTTTTATCAATAATTGTAAATCCGGTTCGTCATCAACCACAAGGATTTTAGCCTTCATAACGTTCTTGTAATTTTTGTTTCAGTTCTGTGAAATTTACCGGTTTCGTTAAAAAATCATCTGCACCAAATTTCATAGCCTGGCTATAATTTTCTGTATCACCATAAGCGGTTATCATCATTACTACCGGCGGAGCCAGCGGATGATCTTTCCTGATCGATTTTAGAAGTTCAATACCGCTCATACCCGGCATATTGATGTCAGATAAAATCATGACAATTTCGGAAGCATGGCCTTCCAGATACTGCAAGGCTTCTTCTCCTGAAAAAGCAAAGGAAAATTGCAACTCTCCGCCACGTATTTCCCGACGAAAACGCTGCTCGAAAAGTGCCTGTACATCCTCTTCGTCATCGACAACAAGTATTTTCATATTTGGAGGTTCTATTTATTTTAAGCGCTCTTAACCAATTGGAATCGTAATTTTAAATTCTGTGCTTTGCTCTGGTACGGATGCCACATCCAACACTCCGTCATGGGATTTGGTAACAATATCATAGCTCATGGAAAGACCCAGCCCTGTACCTTGTCCGGTTGGTTTGGTCGTAAAAAAGGGTTGGAAAATTTTCGCTTTTACGCTTTCCGGCATCCCGGTACCATTATCAATAACCCGGATGTACAGCTTATCGGCAAATTTCTTTGTGATGACCTTGACCTCCGGCTTATAATCAAGTTCCGGATTTTCCTTATTCAATTTTTTCTTTTCTGCAACCGCGTAGAATGCGTTCGTGAATAAATTCAGGAAAACCCTTCCCAGATCCTGCGGAAGTACATCTACTTTCCCTATAGTAGGATCAAAATCAGTGATCAATGAAGCATTGAATTCCTTATCTTTTGCCCGCAAACCGTGATATGCCAGGCGCATATATTCATCTGCAAGCGCATTGATATCTGTAGGTTCTTTGTGTCCGGACGATGTGCGTGAATGCTGCAGCATTCCTTTCACAATCGAATCAGCCCGTTTTCCATGATGTGTGATTTTTTGCTGATTCTGGCTTAAATCGCTGAGAATCTCTGAAATATATTCTTTGTCTGCATCCGGAATCGATGTTTTCATAATTTCCTGTTCGAGTTCCTGACAAAGCTCAACAGAGACCTCAGAGAAATTATTAACAAAGTTCAGCGGATTTTGAATTTCATGCGCAATGCCGGCTGTAAGCTCTCCAAGCGATGCCATTTTTTCACTTTGTATCAGCTGATTTTGTGTTGCTTTCAGTTCATCAAGCGTTTTCTGTAATTCCTCCTTTTGTCGGGTCAGTTCGATGGTACGTTCGGTGACCAGATATTCCAATGCCTGCTTTTTCGACTGATTTATCTCATCTTTGATTCGTTGTTCCTCACGCTCCTTGTCTAATACTTTTTGCTGCTTCTGATAATTAAACCACATCGCAAACAACCACAGAAAGGCAAAAACCTTGGCCGTATCAATGTATACTTCATACTGATCAAATAATTTATCAGAAAGAATCAACTCAGAACAATCTTTAATCAGTGCAAGTGCGATAAAAGGAACTGCTCCCTGAACCAGTGTACGCACAGGCACAAACTCTTCATTTTCGTATACAATGTAAAATATATACCCTATGAAAGGATACCAGAGCCACTGAACAACGTCAGACTTGTTTGAAATAAAAAATGCTGCAACAAGGCCAATTGAAATATACCTTGCGATCTTTAGCTTTTCGTCCCATTGAGGTAACCGAGTAGCTGTTTCCAGTCTTTTTCTAATTACCTGAATAAGCAAAAACGTAAGTAAAAAAAATTCCATAGAAGGAAAAGAGGATTTAGTAGCTTAAATACTGATAACCAGCCCAGTCTGACACCTATATCTTAGGTAAATATTTATTCTTCAATCTGCTGTCTGAACGGATCGACAATGTATGTATTTTCTCCTAAAATAGCTTGGTTGTGCGCTCAAAATGAGCTTGTAAATTGTTGAGTTATGATAAATAAATAACAATCTCTGCTTCTTTGATGACTATTGAAATTAGATTCTGATGAAAACTGCGGCTTTTCATAAAAAATTTTTAGAAAACTGATCTTCGTCATTATTAATCTGTATTCTATTTTTCATTTTTACCCTAATCATAGACGTTTTACCATCTTTGATGTGAGAAATATTTTCAAAGATCCCAGGCTGCATGTCAGGGATCTTTTGTTTTCGCTGTGTATTATCTTTTTTACCAAATTTGGGAATATACCCCCTGAGTTAAACAGGGAACACGAATTTTAATTGCAGTTATTTCAATAATTGGTGGGAAATAGCAAAAATATCCTTATCCAGAATGAGCCTGCAATAGCTGCCGATAACTGTTGAGCACACTCGACTTGGAAATAAATCCTGCAAACTGCCCTGAAGTTTTAACAACGGGTAAGTGCCATGATCCGGTATCATCAAACTTCCTGGCTACGGTCACTACGGAATCATTTTCAACAATTACCGCTTTGGGATCTTTCATAAGATTTCCAATACTTAGGGTCCCGTCTAAATCTTTATTAAACAAAACAGGACGCAGATCATCAAGTGTTATAATACCTACCAACGTCAGATTATCGCTTAAAACGGCTACCAGGTTTCTTTTGCCATTTTTTATGACTTCCATTAATTCATTAAATGAAGCATTTTCATTGATAACCTGCACATCTTTATCCAGTAATTCCAATGTATGTAAAAGTGATAGCAGGTTTCTGTCGTGCTCTCTGGTAAAGATTTGTCCCTGATTCGCCAGCTTTTCCAGATCGGGTGAAATAGGCGAAAACCATTTGGCCATTAAAAATGAGACTACCGAAACAACCATCAAAGGAATAAACAGATCATAACCAGAACTGGATTCCGCAATCAGGAAAATAGCTGTCAAAGGTGCATACAGAACTCCACTCATCACACCAGCCATTCCAACCAGAATCATGTTGGTCATCGGCACATTTTCCATGCCAATCTGCGTAAACAGCAAAGCCAGAACATAACCTAGCGAACCGCCGGCAAATAGCGAAGGAGCAAAATTACCTCCGTTTCCGCCACTGTTAATAGTGATGGACGTAGCAAATGCTTTGAACAGACATACCACAGCAACAAAAACGATAATAACCCATTCGCGGTAACTGACAAACCGAAAGAAGCTGTTTTCAATGACTTCCTTGATTTCGCCATTAGTAAATGATTTAATGGTTTCATACCCTTCACCGAACAAAGGTGGATAGAGCACACATAGCAAAGATAAAATGGCTCCGCCAAGCATCGCTTTTTTAAGCCGGGAGATTTTTAAACCATGAAAAAATTCTTCTATGTAACGGGTAATGACAAGGAAGTACCGGGCGTATAATCCACATAAAACACCTAAAACAAGGTAATAAGGTAAATTGTGGTAATCAAAGGCATCGCGTGTATGGAAAAGAAAAAGAACTTCTTCTTTTAGTAAAATACGCGAAATCAAACTGCCGCAAACCGCTGCAACAACCAATGGAATAAAATCTGAAAATACAACACCGGTAAGCAATATTTCAAAGGCGAACATCATACCCGCGATCGGCGCATTAAAGGCGGATGCAATTCCGGCAGTGGCTCCGGCGGCAAGCAACAAGGTGCGCTCACGATAATCCATTTTGTAGGTCTGGGCAAAATTTGAGCCGATCGCCGCACCTGTAACAGCAATGGGGCTTTCCAGACCGGCTGAACCACCTAAGCCTACTGTAATAGCACTTTGTACTATTTGGGAGTACATTTTTACAGGAGAAACGTTGCTGGCATTCTGAGCTATTTCATGCAGAATGACTGGTATCCCTTTTTTGTCAAGGCCTTTAAAAAAGATACGGACGACAAGCGAGGTGATGACAATACCTAAAAACGGAAACAGCAGATAAAACCACACCTGTTCTTCAAAGTGTACTTTATATGTAATGACATAATGAATATAATGTACAAGAGATTTTAAAATGACCCCGGCAAAACCAGCTGTACACCCTACCATGATACCCGAAAGGATCAGAAACTGACTGCGCGTCAGTATGCTTTTCAGCCAGAACATTACGATCTCGTAACTCCTGACTTTCCCCATACTGAACCGCGTAAAATCCCGGTTGAATTTTAAAAAGCTGTAATATTTTTTTATGTTCCTATTCTTCACTCTTATTCTTTTATCTTCAAATTAACGTAATTTTTTAAAGTATAACTACCATCATGCATTTAGTATTATTTTTAAATACCATAAATTTCTTGAGACTGCGTTCTACCCTTACTAATTTTTAACTAAAAATAAAGGCCTGCTGACAGATCAGCAAGCCTTTCAAAAGTCATTCTTACATTTTTTTATCCATTGCCACGTGCCAGCTGCACGGCCAGACGGATATTTACATCACGGTCTGCATTCCCATAACGGCCATAACCGTTGCCAGTGCCAATACCTACGCCCATTCCGCCGCCCATACCAATGCCGCCGCCCAATCCGATACCGATACGCGGTGAAAAGCCGGATTGTGATGAAGCTCCATCAATTTTTATATTAATTCCCAGGACAGAAGATTCTTTAGTATTTAGTGCGATCAGGCTAAAAGGGATAGCGATCTGTTCTGTCAGCTCGCCATTTTGATCCATACTGATTTTTGACTTGATGCTTCCATCTGCCTCCACAAGATTGATAAAATGCTGTCCTTGTTTATCCTGCCAAACTGCTTCTTTATTGTAGGAATCCATCAGTAAATTAAGACCCAGGCTATTCGGCAGATCAGTATCAATCCGTTTTAGGGCTTTACGATCTTCCTTCATTACTACGGGAAACGTCAGAGAATACGAATCCCTTTTTTGTCCTTCCGGAGTAAAGGAAACCTTCAGACCGCTACTCAAAATTTTTTGTATCGTCTGCGGATCACGGGTAGTCATTGTCATATACAGATAGTGATCATCATTGATAATACCGTAAGCCAATCGGGAAGACTGATCTTTATAATCCGGTTTTATTTCATCAACATAGGTAAAAGGAGCATTCCATTTTGATTCAACAGGAATAGTCTTTGATGAACTACACCCTGCCAGCACTACTAACGAGAGGAGAAACCAGCGATTCGTTTTACTTTTCATTTTGCTATTTAAGTAGACTAAATTTCGACTTTAACTAAACGAAATCATTCATAAATCATTACGATTAATTTACAAAAATCGTTGCAATACGTGCTACTTTATACATCAAACGTTTCATGCTATGGAATGTGCAGTTTTTTTGGTTAAAAAATCTGCTACGATAATAATAAACCAATTTTCTCGTGCAGCCTGATCGGTTCAAAAGGTTTAGACAACGTATCATCCATGCCTGATTCAATGGCTTGTCTGGTTTCTTCTTCCAGAACGGTGGCAGATAGGGAAAGTATCGGTGTTTTAATGCCCATGTTCCGGACTTGCCGGGCAGCTTCATAGCCATCCATCACCGGCATACGGGTATCCATAATAATAAGATCAAATTTCTCTTTCTCCAAAACCAAAACAGCCTCTTTTCCATTGACAACCAGCGTAGTATCAATCAGCCACGTGGTAAGATATTTATTTATTAAAAGGGCATTAATCTGATTATCCTCAGCGACCAGCACTTTTTTTCCAAAGTAAGGACTTAATGTTTTAAATGAAACAACAGTTTTTTTTGTTTCAATTTTCTGATTGGCATCTTTTACCAGTAAGGTAAAATAAAATTCACTGCCTTTATGAAACTGGCTGCTGACTTTTAAATCACTACCCATCAGCAATACAAGTTTTTGAGAAATGGTCAGTCCCAGACCTGTTCCACCATAACTATGCGCTGTTTCAGCCGTAGCTTGTCCGTATTCAGAAAAAATAAACTGTATTCGATCCTCCGATATTCCGATTCCTGAATCTTCCACAGCCAGACGAATTTTATGGAACTGACCTTCAACACCTGCATATTCAATTTTTAATCTGACAAATCCTGCATGGGTAAACTTTAAGGCATTACCAACCAGGTTCATCAAAATCTGATTTAACCGCATGCCGTCGACCAAAATACTTTCCGGTATTTCTTTTCCAACAAACAGTGACAGATCCAAACGCTTTTCATCCGCTTTAAAACGCATCAGGTCAATGATTCCTTTGCCAAGTGTCTGCAAGTTTGTTGGCGTTGGAAGTATGGAAAATTTACCTTCGTCGATTTTGGAAATGTCTAATATATCATTCAGTATATTCAGCAACGAACCGGATGAAAACAGCAGCATGTCAAGCAGTTCACGCTGATAAGGTTCCAGCTCTGTTGCCTCCAGCAAATTCCCGATACCGATGATGCCATTCAGCGGTGTACGTATTTCATGACTCATATTGGCCAGAAATGATTCCTTTACCTTTCTCGACTTATCTGCAAGGCTTCTTGCTTCTACAAGCGCCAGCTCGTGTGCTTTACGTTTTTCAATATCGTGAAGATTGATAAACAGAAGCTTGTTTTTATACATAATCCGAAGTTCCAGCCACACAGGCTGGCGAAGCTTACCATAAAACTGATCTTCTACCACAATCGTTTCTCCGCTCATGTAGGTTTGGTTTACCAATACTTCCTGCAAACCGGAGCGATTGGGCTCTACCAGCAGATCCAGCATGGAAGTATGGATAATCGCAGCAGGATTTAATCCTAAAATGGTAAAAACCGAAGGATTGATTGACATAATTCTGCCCGACTCTGCTTCTACCGTAGCGATGATATCCGGAGAGTTGGCAACGATTGTAGCGTAATTTTCAAGCAGCTTATTTTTTTCCCGGATTTCCCGCTGACTTCTGGCCAGCCGTATCAGGGAATCTACTTTTGCGTTGGTAATATATGGATCAAGTGGTTTGTACAAATAATCGATTGCACCGGTTTTCAAGCCTTTTACAGCATAGGTCGTTTCCTTGGAAATAGCAGTTACAAAAACAATCAGAATTTCCTTTGTCTTAGGGTTTGACGCAAGTGTTTCTGCAAACTCGAATCCATCCATGCCGGGCATCTGAACATCTACCAATGCAACGGCTATTTCATTTTCCCAAACAATGCGCAAGGCTTCATTAGGCGAAGTAGTTGCATAAATAGTAATATCCTCTCTGTCCAATACGGCTTTAAGAGAGATTAAATTTTCTTCCCTGTCATCTAACAACAGAATTTTTGTTTTTTCCATGACTAAGTTGAGTAGCTGTAAAGTATATTTCTGATATGTTCAAAAATATTTGTTTGATCTAGAATGCGGTGTCCGCGATATAGTCTGAGGGCTTCTTGAGGCATTCGGGCAGATTCTGCAAAATCCGGATTTTGCACAAACGTGTCAAATCCTTTTTCCGCAATATACTTTAATCCTGATGCCCCGTCCTGATTGGAACCGGAAAAAAGAAAAGCAGCTTTTATTGGAATGCCCGACTGGGCTGCTGAAATAAAAGTAGCATCAATAGAAGGCCGGGAATGAAAGTCTTTATCTGTATTATCCAAATAAAACCGGCCGTCGGGGCCTACAAGTAAATGATGATCCGGAACAGCAAAATAAATACAGTTATTAGCAACAGGATCAAGATGTTCTGGTTCTTCCATCCTGACCTTTGTCTTGGTTTTAAATAGCTGTGGAAGATATGATGAGTTGGATTTTCCCCGGTGTAACACAAATATCAAGGTACAATTCAGTGGACTTGTTGTCAATTTCACAATTTCTTCAAACAGGACAAAACTACCTGACGAGCCGCCAAGTAATATCAAATTCAGTGGATTGTCCTGAATATGTGTCATTTGATTTTTTGATAGATGTTCAAATTTGCACTGATAATTCTGAAATTTTCTTCCACACCTGAATGCCGCAAGGTTTCCCTTTTACCCAAACATAAAAATCCAAGCATGCCAAGGCTTTCATATAAAAGCCTAAACACTTTTTGCCGCTGTTCCAGATTAAAGTAGATCATCACATTACGGCAACTAATCATTTGAAATTCATTAAAAACACCATCTCCGGTAAGATCATGCAGCGAGAAAACAATATTTTTACGAATCTCCGAATTTATAATCACTTGGTTATAAGCAACATGGTAATAGTCAGACAATGAATTTATTCCTTGTGCCAGCATATAGTTTTCTGAAAAAATACGCATATTAGCCAGACTGAATATTCCTTCACGGGCAGATGTAAGTACGCGCTGGCTGAGGTCTGTTCCATAAATCAGGGATTTGTCTGACAGTCCCGCTTCCCGCAATAGTATAGCAAGCGAAAAAGCTTCTTCTCCAGAGGCGCAGCCTGCAATCCAAAAACGAATTGTTGGATAAGATTCCAGGTACGTTAATACTTCGTTACGCATTTTAATAAAAAAATCAGGATCACGGAACATTTCTGAATAATTTACCGTCAGCTCCTGAATTAAATCAGAAACTACAATGCCGCCCTGCTCAATACGAATAATCAATTCTGCCAGGACCATGTCATGTTTTTCAAGATAGCGCGAAGCTCGTCTAAGCAGAGAAGGCCTGGCATATCCGGAAAAGTCGAAACCGGATATTTCCCGGATTTTTACGATCAATAGTTCCAGGTCCTGATATTCAAGTACTACCATAATTTCAGGAATTAAGCCATACTTTAATCAGAGACAGCAACTTATCTATGTCCACAGGCTTGGATATATAATCATTAGCTCCGGCAGAAAGACATAATTCTCTGTCACCCTGCATCGCTTTGGCAGTCACTGCAATGATAGGGAGATTACTCCATTTCTGTTCTGTCCGGATTAGTTTAGTTGCTTCGATTCCATCCATTTCCGGCATCATCACATCCATCAGGATTAAATCAATATCTTGTGACTCTCTCAGTTTTTCAATTGCTTCTTTGCCGTTTGTCGCAATGACAATGGAAAAACCAGCTTCTTCTAACACGGCGCTTAACGCAAAAATATTTCGCATGTCATCGTCTGCCAAAAGCACTTTCTTTCCGACAAAAATACGTTCTGCATGCATGACCGGGTTACTAAAAGTCTGCTGTTTTTGAATGGAAGGTGCCGTTTTGGGCTGAAATTTCTTTAAGAATAAATTAACTTCATCCAATAAACGTTCGTTGGACTTGCGTGTTTTCATCACCACCGGATGTGAATAGCGCATCACTTTTGACAGATCTTCTTGAGAAAGATCCTCAGCCGTATTAACCACGACAGGTAAGTTAGCCCATTTTGGCTCCTGTTTAATTTGTTCCAGCAAATCAAGACCATTCATGTCAGACAACCTGACATCCAGAATAATACCGTCAATGATTTCCCTGGATAATAATTCCAACGCTTCCTGGCCAGAATAAGCGTATAAGACAAACAGATTATTATTTTCAAGAAATTCACCAAAATACTGGCTTTGGTAAGCATCGTCTTCTATAAGTAAAATTCGTTTTTTATTAAGGTTTGATTTTTCAAGCCTTAATAAATTAAAAATGAGGTCAGCCGATTTTTTATCCACTGGTTTTTGCATAAAACCGATAGCTCCGTCTTCAAGCGCTTTGGATACACTTTCATCCCCTGCTGAGACCGTATGTACCGGAATAGAGCTGGTTTTTGGATTAGATTTTAATTCATACAATACTTCTTCTCCTGACATGTCCGGCAAGTGCATGTCCAGAATAATTGCGGTTGGCTTAAAACTTCTCACCATATCCAAACCATTATTTCCAGTTGAGGCAATTAATACTTCAAACCCACTGTTCCTGGCTTTGGCGGCCATGTCTTCGGCAAAAACAGGATCATCTTCGATCAACAAAAGACGATTTTCATTTTGTAGCGGCTTTGACATTACCGGAACGGAAACGGTCACCTCTGCTGGCTGTATCGGCTCAATAACAGTTTTATTTTCGCTAGATTTTTCGAGCGGAATAGAAAATGTAAAGGTGGAGCCTTTGCCCACTTCACTATTTAAAGAAATGGAGCCCTTAAATAAAATAGCCAACTCTCTGCTAATTGATAAACCAAGACCGGTACCGCCGTACTTTCTGCTGGTGGAGCCATCGGCTTGCTGGAATGCTTCAAAAATTGCCTTTTGTTTATTGTTTGGTATTCCGATACCGGTGTCGGAAACTTCAAAATGCAGTTTATTATCACTGGCTGAAATGATCAGTGAAACCGTTCCGGGAGCAGAGGTAAACTTAATTGCATTGGAAAGTAGATTCCGTAAAACCTGTGATAATCTGACCTCATCTACAAACATCGAATCAGGACAGGATTCTGCTTTAATCAATCGAAGATCAAGGCCTTTGCTTTCGGCAATTTTCTGAAATGTATTACGGACTTCAACCAACAGCAATTCTGTGTTAATATCTTCCGGATGCAGCTCCACTTTTCCTGATTCCACCTTAGCTAGATCCAGGATATCATTAATCAGCGTAAGTAGATCATTACCTGAATTATTGATTACAGATGCATAGCGTTGTTCTTCTTCGCTCAGGCGGGCAGCCTTATTTTCTGTTAAAATACGTGATAGAATAAGTATACTGTTTAATGGCGTACGAAGCTCATGACTCATGTTGGCAAGGAATTCGCTTTTAAAACGGCCCGTTTTTTCGAGCTCATCCGCCTTAATCTGAATCTGGTCACGTGCTTCCTCCAGTGTGCTTTTTTGCTGTTCAAGTAAAAATGCCTTTTCTTCCAGTTCTGTATTGATCTGTTTTAATTCTTCCTGCTGTACACGAAGCTCTTCCTCCGAAACCTGAAGCAATGAACTTTGCCTGGTTATCTCTTCATTGGTCACACGCAGCTCTTCCTGCTGTGTTTCAAGCTCTTCTGCCTGAAGCTGGGTTTTCTCAAGAAGTTCAGCCATCAGTTTTCGCTCCCGGGCAGCCACAAATGCAATAGCAGCACCATCTGTGACCCTTTCCAGTAGTTTGGTTACATTGCTGTCCGGCTTGTTTAAATATCCAACTTCGAGTATACCAATGATTTTATTTTCCTGAATCATCGTTTTAACAAATACATGTTCAGGCACAGTATTACCAAGCGCAGTGCTGATTTTTAAATATCCTGGCGCTACTTCGAGTTTCTTCAGGCTTTGTTTATCACGTATAATCTGACCCAGCCAACCATCCTGTACCGTAATTAATCGGGATCCAAGCGTACGTTCGTCTACGGCATAGGAAGCAGCCAGTTCCCAACCCTTACCCTCCCGGTTGACGATATACAGTACTCCAGCAGCTGCTTCGGTAAGTTTCGCCATTTTATGCAAGAATTTTTCGGCCAATTCTTCCTCAGAAGGTTCTCCACGGATAGCGGTGCCTATTTCTACTGCAGCAGACAATATCCAGTTTTTTCGCTGATCTTCAAGTGATAAGGCAGCCAGTTCTTCATTCGCTTTTAAGACTTCTTTCTCAGAATGAAGCTGGGCCAGGTATGTTTTTCTAATAAAATAAAACAGTATAAAAATGACAAGCATGAAAACAGCGGTCCCGCTAAAAATAATCAGCTTTGCTCTGGCAGAACTCACCTGCGCTTTCTCCTCACGTGTACGCAGCAGACTATTTTCAACATTTTCAACGCGGTCAAAATAGTAAGACAAACTAGAAGATAACTTTTGCCCCCCAAGGACCATTGACTTTAAAGAATCCGAGGAATAATTGCCTGCTTTGATCATATCAATCTGCCTGGACATCATATTCAAGCGACTTTTAAGAACGGGGGCAAGACTATCCAAACGAGCCGTTTGAACCGGATTATCAATTACCAATTTTTGCAAAACGCTGAACTCACTCCAGACATTTTCGCTAGCTTTCAACTGTGCATTTTCGAAGGTGCGGTTCGTGAGCAAGGCATATCCCCGAAGATTTGTTTCTGCTGTCAGAAGCTGGTTTCTTACCTGGGTTGAAGACCGGATTACCTCCCGGGTATGATCTACCCAGCCTGCATTTTCCTGTTGTAGAATAATGGCGTTATAGGATGTCAGTCCTACGATAATTACAAGAAGGATAGACACAACTATCCCGGTAAAAACCTGTTGCTGAAACGAAAATCGCATAAATAAATTAAATAACGAAGAGTAAAGACAAACCGATAATCTATATTTCCCGTGAATATCACTAAAAATAAGTAGCAGAACTATCAATCACACAATTTTGATTACTTAAATTGTCGAGTTTTTTCTATTCGTTATTGAAATTATTTGTAGAATAAAGTTAGAAATGAGGATTAGTGGAATAGTTCAAAGGAAAGTTTCTTTCAGAAATAGTATCTGCATGACTATCTTTTGCTTCGTATCTGAAGAGAAAGACCAGCCCATGTTGAAACCAAGTACAAGGCGTTAACCGAAAATCGATTAGCCCTTTAATCAATTTCCTTAACCATCCATAATTCACAGGAATGATGACCACTGTTACCCAACGGGCTCTTTAATAAAACAAAACCCAGTTTCTCATAGGCAGAAACCGCTTTATCAAGCTCGGACATTGTTTCCAGGTAGATGCGCTTGTAACCTAGTTTTTTTGCCTGTTCCAAGCATTTCAAAATAAGTGTTTTTCCCAATCCCCGGCCTCTGGCTTCCGGCCGCAGATACATTTTAACGAGTTCTATGGTATCACTATCCAACCCTTCCGTAGGATAAAGGCCGGCTCCACCCAGTAGCATGCCTTCTTGTATAGCTACAAAATAGACACTGTTTTTTGTTTGAAAAAGATCACTCAAATGATCGGTACTTTCATCATAATAAACCGTTCCGGGTTTATTCGCCTTAAATTCTTCCAATGCTTTTCTGATGACCTGCGCCAGTTCAGTATTATCTTTTTCTTGTATTTTTCTAATAGTGATACTCATAAATTTATCGTTATAAAACTTGTTACAGCTAGATAATCCAATCAATTACTTCGTTTTCGAGTGTAATTAAAACTGCTTTGGCAGCTTTACCATCCTTTTCATAAACTTTTACAAGACGTTCCAAATGGCGTTTTGGCACCTCGTTGCCGCTTCCTGCCACAAAAGTCATAAACACGTAAGAACCGTCAGGCAATTGAACGATCCTGTCTACATGAAGCATCTTTCCTCCGGGTATCAACAACTCTTTATTGATCTGAACTACTGCATTTTCGTTGTACAAATTTTTCAGGGATTCATTTTTGAACAAGCCATGCACCTGATCAGAAAGTATCTTTGCTTCTTCTTTAACAACAATTCCTTCACGTACCAGTTGCCCAACTGTCTGAGGCAGATCACTCACCAGATTCATTTTGATCAGCAAATGCCTCATCTTCTGAAGCTGGTCTTTTTTTCTTTCAAAGGTTTCAACGTCAAAAATCCGTTCAGCCATTCTTCTAAGCCTTAAGGTATCGGTACGGTCGTTACTGATCACATCCCGGATTACATAAGTGCCTGCGTTATTTTTCGAATGCGTATGAAAACAATCCTGGCTTCCCTTAGAAAGAATGAATGTACTTTGTGCTTCGTCAAAAGGAATTCCTGAATCCGGCCGACTTAAAAAATCATGTATCCAGGTACTTACCTGTTGTGATTGTTTCCAATTCTTTTCACGCTTTGCCAAAATGTAAAGTCGCTGGATAGGCCGCGTAAAAGCTACATACAGCAAATTCAGATTTTCAACCAGTGTCCTTGTTTTTTCGTCCTGGTACTGGTCTGATACCAAAGTATTATCCAGATCCTTTACCACGGAAACCAGGGAACTTCTCAGCTTTTTCTGAACCGGAAAAAGCTCGTTTTCTTTTTCTGTCAACGTCAGTTCTTCATAGGGAATATGATCAAGATCGATCCATAATCTATCCAGCTTGGCATTGGGTGTTACTTTCCAGTTGGCATAAGGTACAATCACAACAGGATATTCCAGACCTTTTGATTTGTGGATCGTAGTGATTCTAAGTGCGTCTGTATCTGCCGGAATAGTTATAGAAAGTTTTTGTTTGGAGGTATCCCAATAGGTAAGGAAATCGCCCAAATGGTTACTTTTACGTGTTCCAAATTCAAGAACTACATCCAGGAAACGGAATAAGTATTCGTTTTCTGTCTGGTTTTCAAAAAGACCAAAGGTCTGCATCAACTGCTCGCTCAGCTCAAATACGGTAAGCTGCCGCATTCGGAAAGCAGTCAATTCTATTCCCCATTTCAGAAAATATTTCAGGAAAGTATCCAGCCCCTTTTGTGTACAAAGCTCCCGCAATGCTTCATGCTCTTCTGCACTTGGATTTTCTTTTTGGATAACCCGGTGAAATAAATAAGCAGCTTCGTAGCGTTTCAGGCGCTGATCCGTATGCAAAACCTGCATAAACGAAATCACAAATTGTACAGATCTGGAATAACCCAGTGAAAGCGCATCATCAGAAATAAGCGGATAACCTGTTTCCTTCAGAGCATTTGCCAAGGCAGTAGCTTCTTTCTTTTTACGGCACAAAATCGCTATATCCCGCCATTGATAACCCATCGCACGCAACTCCGAGATCAGTTCAACACTACGTGTTACAATCGCATCATTTTTAGTATCATTTTCAGAAAAGTCATCGGCAGATTCCTGCATCTCAATAAATTCCAGTTGCACATGACCGCCGCTTTTTACGCCATCGGGAATTTCCTGCTTGAAATTTTCATCATACACATGCCTGATCAGCGGATATTCCTCTCCTATCGTTTCCGAAACAAATCCAAAGAAGTCATTATTAAACGTTGTTATTTCTCTGAAACTACGCCGGTTTGTACGTAAATGATTGATGTCAAGATGGCTGTCAATACTCCAGAGTCTTTCGTCATTATAAATATTGTCACCCAGAATCGGCATTAACTGCATCACCTGGTTTTGTGCCAGATGCAGGATCAAATCCATATCTCCGCCCCGGAAACGGTAAATAGATTGTTTGGCATCACCTACTATCAGGTTGAAATAACCATCTGCCAGCGCATTTTCTATCAGAGGCAGCAAATTGGCAAACTGCAATTTTGAAGTATCCTGAAATTCATCAACTAAAATATGATTGTATTTTTCACCAAGACGCTCAAAAATAAAAGGGACCGGCTCTCTGGTGACAATTTCAAGAATACGCCTGTTAAAATCTGAAATATGAACCTGATTATTTTGCTTTAAAAGTGCATCAAATTCTTTACGGATTTCTCCTAAAAGTGATAGATTGTAAATGTGACGTTCCAGCTGAACGTACAAGGTTATCTTCTCAGATTCTCCTTCTCTTATTTTTTCAATTTCAAAATATAGACGTTCCAGTTCACCGCGTATCGCCTCAATTTTATCTTTTACAGGGGCGGGCGTTTTTGCTCCGTACCAGTTTTCTTCGCCAATGGTTTTTGTGCTTACATACGAATTAGGAGGTGTCCAGGTATTTTTACCTTCACTTCGGTCCTTGAAATAACCATAAATACCACGTGCACCCTGGTAGAAATCTTTATCTGTTATCAATTCCAGTTGAATGAGCTCAAAAGCGCTAAGTGCAAGTCTTTTAATGGCTTCTTCCCGGCCTTTTACAAAGGCTCTCAACTGATTGCGAATAGCCACCCAGTCCGTCATCTGCAGGTCAGCAACGCGCTGCATTTGAATATAACTTTGCTCACTTAATAAAGTGCCCGCAGTCTCCCGGATCTGAGCTGGCAAGGACGACCAGCTTTTGCCTTCTTCGGCTTTTTCTCGGTAATACCTTTCAACAATGTCGGACAATACCTCTTCTCCTTCCTGGCCAATTCTGGCTAGCAGGCGATCGACGGCATCATCCAGTAGTTCTCCATCGAGCTGCGTTTCAAAAACAAACGGAATACCCAGTTCATCCGTAAAACTGCTGATAAGTCTTTGCGTAAACTTATCAATTGTCATTACTGAAAAATCCGAATAACGATGTAGGATCTGACGAAAGACAAGCTGTGCCCGCCCGGAAATCAGTTCCTTTGCTCCGGCATAAAGCTCAGTATCTTCCAGAGTCACAGGATATAATTCAGTGATCACATCACGCAGCATAGGATGCTCTACCGCATTCTCTGACATAGCATTAGCAAATGTGCGGAGCATCAGCAGAATACGCTCCTTCATTTCATTTGCAGCAGCATTGGTAAACGTCACCGCAAGAATTTGCCTGAAATAGGTATCCGAATTGGAATGCAGGGCGAGTTTTAAATATTCCTTTGTAAGGGTATATGTTTTTCCCGAACCCGCTGATGAGCTATATACTTTAAACACGTTCTGATTTCCTTATTTATGAAGTAAATACAGCATACGATAATGCTGTAACTAATTTACAAAAAAAGCAGGCTAAGTGCCTGCTCTTCCTGTTTTATCTCTAAATTTCTTTTTACTTATAGATTGAAGCGAATACCTGCCGACAAATTAGGGCTTAGATAAAAAGGCCTAGGCAATAACTCAACGTAAGCACCGGTTTCTAAAAATATAGAGATTCTGTTGTCCGGAATAAAATATTCAACTCCTCCAATTGCTGACCCACCTAATGAAATTGTTTTTTCACGATCTCCCGGAGGTGGTAAATTTTTCTTATTGTCCGGATAATAATTCCTGCTGTTTACCTGTCCGCCTAAGCCATAATATACATGTACTGCTTCGGAATTAAAAAACGGTGTAGTCCATAAGTAATGTACCTGAACCGACAATCCTGTTGTTTTGTAATCACCCCTGCGATAACTCCGGTCATTCGACAGTACCCCGCCGTAAGTTCCAATGGTTACATCCAGTGCATGCATGTTGTTAAAATATTTTCGGAAGTTAACGCCCGATGGCTCTCCCAGTTTAAAGCCTACAGCCCAGTTATTCTCCTGAGCCTGGGCTAGTCCGAAGGAAAGAATACAAAATATGGTAAGTGCTAGTTTCTTCATATGTAGATGGTTGGTGTGGGAAATAATTATTAATTGTGATGAAAGTATTTATGCAATAATTGAATTTTGGTGATATTTTTTTAAAGACTCAATCAATATTTCGTTTTCCTGTGCAGTTCCGACAGTGATACGCAGGCATCCCTCACACAAATGTACTCTGGATCTGTCCCGGACAATAATAGCTTCTTCAATTAAATAAGCCATTACTGCTTTGGCATCATCAAAATGAACCAGTAAAAAATTGGCGTCAGACGGAAATACTTTATTCACCAACGATAAATTTTCAAGCATCGTACGTAGTGAAGTTCTTTCTTTCAGGATTTCTTTAACCATCTCATCCTTCTTGTCAATTGCAGTTAAACCTTCCAGCAAAGCTTGCTGAGCAGGAAGACTGATGTTATAAGGTGACTTTATTTTGTTCAGAATCTTAATAAGCTCAGCAGAAGCGAAACACATCCCGGCACGGATACCTGCCAGTCCCCAGGCTTTTGAGAATGTCTGCAGAACTACAAGATTTGGGAACTCTCCCAGACGTTCAATCCAGGAAACAGAATCTGTAAAATCTACATAGGCTTCATCGACTACCACCAACCCATTAAACTGATTCAGGAGTGTTACAATAGCTTCATCCTGCATCACATTGCCGGTCGGGTTATTAGGCGTGCAGACCCAGATAATTTTCGTATCCTGAGTAATGGCTTTCAAAACACCTTCCACATCAATCTGATAATCAGAAGTTAATGAAACTTTGTCAATCTGAACATTATGAATTGAAGCACTGACTTCATACATACCATAAGTCGGTGGCAAAATAATGATGTGATCTTTCTCTGGCGTGCAGGTAGACCTGATTAACAGATCAATAGGCTCATCGCTTCCATTACCCAGGAAAATCTGCTTGGTATCAATATTTTTTATCGGACTTAATTTTGATTTAATTTCAGCCTGATAAGGATCCGGATACCGGTTATAATTTTCTTCCGTTACCGAACCGTAAGGATTCTCGTTAGCATCCAGAAATACGCCTGAATGTCCGGTATATTCATCACGGGCGGAGGAATAAGGGGCCAGAGTCAGAATATGCGGACGGATGACCGATTTCAGTTCGAATGAATTATTCATCTTAATTATATTTTTTTAAGCAAGTAATGATCTTGACATTACTAAAAACTCCATATTTTGAGTATTCTTATTCCGGATGTAAAAACCTGTAATTACGAGATTTCACAAAAGTGCATTCAGCCTGATTGTAACAGCCATTTTATGTGCATCCAGCGATTCTGCCTGTGCCATGACTTCCACAACCGGCCCTATGTTCCTGATACCTGCTTCGGTAATATGCTGAACCGTGATTTTTTTAACAAAACTATCCACTGAAACCCCGCTGTAAGCCCGGGCATATCCATTGGTAGGCAAGGTATGGTTGGTTCCCGATGCATAATCGCCACAGGATTCTGGTGTAAAGTTTCCTAAAAAAATGGACCCGGCATTCACTATTTTTTCCGCCACTTCTTCGGCATCTTTCACACTCAAAATTAAATGTTCAGCTGCATAATCATTCAGAATATCAATGGCTTCGTAAGCCGAATTTACAAGAATTGCTTTGCTGTTGGCTATGGACTGAGAAGCCAGGTCGCGGCGCGGTAAAACATCCAATTGCTTTGTAAGTTCTTCATTTACCGCAACCAGTAATTTTTCACTGGTTGAAACAAGCAAAACCTGACTATCGGCGCCATGCTCTGCCTGAGATAATAGGTCAGCAGCTACAAAAGACGGAACCGCCGTGTCATCTGCATATACTGCAACTTCCGACGGGCCGGCGGGCATATCAATCGCAATCCCCTCCTTGCTGATTAGCATTTTAGCTGTTGTCACATACTGATTTCCCGGACCAAATATTTTATAAACTTTTGGAACACTTTCTGTACCGTAAGCCATGGCAGCAATCGCCTGTGCACCGCCAATACGAAATGCGGAAGTAACACCGACCAGTTTAGCGGCAAACAAAATAGCCGGATGATTGGATGGCGTACATAGTATTACTTCTTTACAGCCAGCCAGTTGCGCTGGAATTCCAAGCATCAGAACCGTGCTGAATAAAGGTGCTGTTCCGCCGGGAATATAAATGCCGACTTTTTCAATACCTACACTACGCCTCCAGCAGGTAACACCGGGCATGGTTTCAATTTTTTCAACGGATTGTAACTGAGCCTTATGAAAAGTATAAATATTCTGGTAAGCCTGGCGGATTGCCGCTTTCAATTCTTCATCCAACTGTCCTTCCGCAGCATCAAATTCTTCCGGAGAAAAAGCAAATTCAGTTAAATCAATACCATCAAACCTTTTTGCCAATTCACGCAAACCTTCATCTCCTTTTGATTTTACCAGATCAAGAATTGGCAAAACCTTTCCCTCAATAGCATTAGAATTCTGAACAGGCCGGGTTAAAAGATCAGCCCATTCACTTCGTTCAGGAAAAGAAATTATATTCATAGATCAATTTTTAATCATTACAAAATCAGCCTGAAACAAGCCGAATCATTCAAGTTCCTCAAAAGCTATAAGCCAATCGCTAATAGCCAAATGCTATTAAAGAATCATTTTTTCTATCGGAATCACTAAAATCCCCTCCGCTCCTGCCTGTCTGATTTTTTCAATATTTTCCCAGAAATCATTTTCATTAATTACCGAATGGATGGAACACCAGCCTTCTGTTGCCAGAGGCATTACAGTAGGCGCCTTCATCCCAGGCAAATATTTTGTGATTTCATCCACTGCGCTGGTCGGACAATTCAATAAAATATATTTATTGTTTTTCGCAACCTGAACCGATTTAATACGGAACAACAACTGATCAAGAAGATCCTGCTGTTCTTTTGATAAATGTTTGCTGGCAATCATCACCGCTTCCGATTTGAAAATGGTTTCCACCTCTTTCAAACCATTACTCAATAGCGTACTTCCTGAGCTTACAATGTCACAAACGGCATCAGCCAGACCGATACTCGGAGCAATTTCAACCGAGCCGCTAATTTCATGAATTTGTGCTGTAACGTTATTTTCTGCAAGATATTTGCTTAAAAGTTTAGGATATGAAGTTGCAATACTCTTTCCCTCAAGATCCTGAACGCCTGCATAATCGTGTTCCCGCAAGACACCGATGGAAAGACGACATTTTGAAAAACCAAGTTTATGCACCGTGTTCACGTCACGATCTGATTCTACCGAAACATTTTCGCCTACAATACCCAAATGCGCCACACCATCTTCTACATAACCAGGGATATCATCATCACGTAAAAAAAGAATTTCCGCTGGGAAATTGGTAGCAGAAGTTTTCAGTTTACCGGCACCATTATCAAAACGAATACCACATTCTTTGATCAATTTCAACGAATCTTCACTTAGTCTTCCTGATTTTTGTATTGCAATCCGTAATATGTTATCCATGATATTTTTAAAATTGGCTGGGCACTTGGCTGACAGCTTAAATTCTTTATTTATATAATTAATTAACGGCAAGGATTAATTCTTCAATCGTTCCCTTTTGCTGTTCACCGGTTTTCATGTTTTTTAAGGTAAGCTGACCGGTATTCATTTCTTCTGACCCAATCAGGAGCACATAGGGAATATTTTTTCGGTCGGCATAATCCAGTTGTTTTTTCAATTTGACCGAGTCAGGATACATTTCAGCATTTAATCCTGCCTCCCTCAACTTTGGCAAAACAGATAATCCATACGTAAAGGCTTCCTTATCAAAATTGGAGATCATTACCTGCGTGCTGATCGTCTGATTTTCAGGAAAAAGATTTAATTCTTCCATCACATCATAAATCCGGTCCACACCGAATGAAATACCAACGCCGGAGATGCCAGGCACACCGAACGTCCCGGTAAGGTTGTCATAACGTCCGCCTCCGCAGATGCTGCCAATCTGAACATTATTAGCCTTCACTTCAAAGATCGCTCCGGTGTAATACGACAATCCCCTGGCCAGCGTCACATCAAACTGAATGCGGGCATTTTTCAGGCCAAGTGCCCCTACCATTTCCCAGACCTGTTCCAGTTCATCAATTCCTTTCAAACCAACTTCTGAGTCTGCAAGCCATTTTCTTAAATCAGCAAAAGGGTTTTCAGTACCGGTTAAGGTAAAGACAGGATCAAGTAGTGTGATGCTTTCTTCGGAGAAATTGCGTTCACGTAATTCATCCACTACTTTATCTTTTCCGATTTTATCCAGTTTGTCAATAGCCACACAAAGCGTTCCTTCCTGCCCATTTGCACCGATCATATCTGCAATTCCGGTCAGGATTTTCCGGTTATTGATCTTAACTGTAAAATCTTCAATACCTAACTGTGGCAAAATATCGTGCAGAAGCAAAACGATTTCAGCTTCACAAAGCAATGATTCCGTACCTACGACATCAGCATCGCACTGATAAAATTCACGGTAACGGCCTTTTTGAGGGCGGTCTGCTCTCCAAACCGGCTGAATCTGATAACGCTTGAAGGGCATGACCAAAGTTCCTCGGTTCATTACCACATAACGGGCAAAAGGAACGGTAAGATCATAGCGTAACCCTTTCTCAGAAATTTTAGTTGTTAAGGGCTTATAGCCGGCTTCCAAATCCGTTATTGATAATTTTTCGCTAAAATTCCCTGAGTTTAAAAGTTTGAAAAGAAGCTGATCACCTTCATCCCCATATTTCCCCATCAAAACAGAAAGATTTTCAAAAGCCGGAGTTTCCAAAGGCTGAAATCCGTAACGTTGAAAAGAGCGGCGGATTGTATCAAATATAAAGGTGCGTTTCACCATTTGTTCGGGACCGAAGTCACGGGTGCCGCGGGCAAGGCTTGGTTTACTCATTTAATTCTAAATTCTTCAAATAGTCAATGGCTGCTGCAAAAGTTTAGTTCCCGGCTTTTATATTCAAATTCAAGAATACTATCAAAATGAAAAATAATGGGAATAATTTGTCTCAGGCAATCAGTATATAAAAATGTAAAGTTAGAGAGGTTATGCAATATTTATGACTATTTGCTACTTTATTTACGTATTTATCACTAATTTTGCGGCTCTTTCACAAAACAATATTTTTAAAATGGGAGTTACGGAATTAAAACGTAAGAGTCGTAGAAATAAAGCTGTGGCAAATAATCGTACAGCAACAATCAAAAACCTTTTGCGTAAGCCAGAAGTAAGAAATGTCGATGTTGAGGCAATAAAAGCGCAGTTTGAAGCTAACAAGCAATAATCCAAGCGCCTCTCCGATACTATGTTATCCAATAAGTCCCTGTCAATCTGTTTTGATAGGGCTTTTTGTTTTTTTGTCGGATTTACCTTTTCGGTTCGGTTGTTTGCGGCTTTCCTTAGCATTTACTTTGCGTAATAGCTGACGCATGCTTCGCCGGGTTTCACGGCGAACATCCAGCAAAATACGAAACCGTAAAGCTTCGCCAAAAAAAACCAATCCGGTATTGATTAGTGCCAGACTATATAATCCCAGCAATACCCAAACCTGTGTAGGCTGGCCAATACGGCGCTGATGGGCTGCTTCACTAAGCACAAAGAGGCCAAAACTTAATAAAATTAGTCCTAGCGGAGCAAGTATAAGCCACTTGGTACGCGTTGACATTCTTTTAATAAGTTGAGCTCCTGGTGGCTTTGGATTAATATCTGGGATCATTTTAAGTAATTGTTACCTGGTAAGAACATAAAATTATTAATTTTTAATCAATTGGTTTAATGAAAGCCATCATAAGTTTAGTTTTACGTTATATTCCTCGTCCCTACCTTCAATTAATCGGCCATTGGGTGGCTCGTTTTCTTAGTATATTTTACCTGGGAAATAAAGTAGAATGTCCTGTTTGCAACAGCCATTATCGCCAGTTCCTGCCTTATGGAAGAAACACTTCTGCGAGGGATAATGCCCTGTGTCCCCATTGTTTATCTTTGGAAAGACATCGTCTGATGGGACTTTATCTTAAACGTAAAACTAACTTTTTCAGTGCTGAGCTGAAAGTTTTGCACGTTGCTCCGGAGTACTGTTTTATTGACCGTTTCGAGCACATGAAAAATCTTGAATATATTACAGCCGATATCGAATCTCCACTGGCAAAAGTTAAAATGGATATTCATGACATTCCCTTTCCGGATAATACTTTTGATGTTGCCTTCTGTAATCACGTCATGGAACATGTAGATGATTATATCCGTGCCATGAGTGAATTGTACCGCGTTTTGAAACCGGGCGGCTGGGCGCTGATCCAGTCTCCGCAGGATTTAAAATATGAAACCACGTACGAGGATGCTACAATCACAGATCCCCGTGAACGCGAAATACATTTTTTACAAAATGACCATTTGCGTTTGTTCGGAAGAGATTATGGCAGAGAACTTGAAAAAGGAGGTTTTACTGTGAAGGAAGATCGATTTGTGATGGATGAATTAACACTGGCAGAAGTTAAACGCTATTCCTTGCCAAGTCAGGAAATTGTATATTTCTGTCAGAAATAAAAACGACTTTTTAGAGCCGGTTTCTTCCAAAATTCAGGATGGATATTCAATAGTTGCACCCGTTTCCCGGTGCGACTTTTTTTCCCATATCCTTTTCCAACCCTCCTGAATAAAGCCAGTCCCATAGCCAAAAAGCTGAACAAAAGCAGCGATTACACCCAATGAAGCTACTTTAAAGCTTTTGGTAGTTCTGGCAGCATCTACAAATAAAGCAGCAATATATAATCCAAGTCCTGCTATTCCGAGATAAAAGAGCGGCTTGAACACAAAGAAAAAAATGGGAATGCTACTTACGCCAAGCGTGAATAAAAGCGGAAACGTATGAACCAGCTTTAACTCATCCGGGTAATAACGTGCTATATTAATCCTGGCTCGTCCGAAAAATTTTAACTGCCGGAAAAACTGGGCAAACTCTGTTCTTCGTTTATGATATATAAAAGCTTCCGGGATTAAGGCCGATTTAAATCCAAGTCGCAACGCAGCGATACTGAACAAAATATCCTCTCCCATTCTGCTCGTCAGAAAACCTCCGGTACGCTCCCAAACCATCCGTGAAAGTCCCATGTTGAAACTCCGGGGATGGAAAGTGCCGCCCATATTATTTTTCCTTCCACGGATTCCTCCTGTAGTGAAGAAAGAAGTCATTGAATAGCTGATGGCTTTCTGAATCGGCGAAAAAGATGGATGATCCGTATCCGGTCCGCCGTAAAGATCAACGTAATCGGTATTTAATTTTTCCTCAACAACGGACAGATAATCCGGCTCAATCAGTGCATCTGAATCCAGAAGAATAAAGTAATCACCTGTCGCTTTTTCAAAGCCGGTATTTCGGGCAAAGCCCTGTCCTCCGTTTTCCTTATAGAAATAATGAATGTCCAGATTTTTCTGAAAAGAACTGACAACCAGATCAACTTTTATTTTTGAGCCGTCTTCAACAATGATTACTTCGAAGTTTTTATACGTCTGGGTAACCAGACAAGTCAATAATTCCTGCAATTCATCAGGACGATTGTATACAGGAATTATGACAGAGTATTTACGCATTATAATCCGTTTACTTCTTTGAGCGACTCTTCATTGGCCTGAATAATTTTTTCAATATGGCTGTCTTCCAAAGCGGTAGACAAAAACATGCTTTCAAATTGTGACGGGCCCATGTAAATTCCACGATCAAGCATAGCATGAAAATATTTTCCGAATAAAGGCAGATTAGAAGTCTTGGCAGAAGGAAAATCAGTCACGACCTGATCGGTAAAAAATAGCGTGTACATCGATCCTATACTGTTGATCGTATAGTTTAATCCGAGTTTTTTCATTGAATTGGTAAAACCATTCACCAGTTTATGACCAGACAGTTCCAACTGGGTATAAACTTCCGGATGCTCATTCAGATAATTCAGCATGGTTAATCCTGCCGCCATCGCAATAGGATTTCCCGAAAGTGTACCGGCTTGATATACAGGACCAAGTGGAGAGACCCAGTTCATAATCTCAGCTTTTCCACCGTAAGCGCCCACAGGCATACCTCCACCAATAATCTTTCCAAGTGTTGTCAGATCCGGTTTGATCCCAAAACGTTCCTGGGCACCACCTTTTGAAAGACGAAACCCGGTCATTACTTCATCAAAAATGAAAACGATTCCTTCTTCGTCGCAAATCTTGCGGAGTCCTTCCAAAAACCCTTCTGCAGGAAGTACACAGCCCATATTACCAACAACCGGTTCGAGGATCAAGGCAGCAATATGTCCTTTGTTAGCATCAACTAATTTCTGAACGGCTGCCAGGTCATTGTAAGGAGCCGTCAAGGTGTCATTGGCAACACCTTTGGTAACGCCCGGACTGTCGGGAGTTCCGAACGTGACGGCACCACTGCCGGCTGCAATCAAAAAACTGTCGCCGTGTCCGTGGTAACAGCCTTCGAATTTGATGATCTTATCACGGCCTGTAAATCCACGGGCAACACGGATTGCAGACATTGTAGCTTCAGTGCCCGAGTTTACCATCCGCACTTTCTCAATGGATGGCACCATGGTTGTAATTAATTCTGCTATTTCCACTTCCCTTCTGGTAGGCGCACCAAAAGAAAAAGAATGCTGAATGGCATCAGAAACTGCTTTTTGAATTAATTCGTGTCCATGCCCCAGGATCATCGGCCCCCAGGAATTAATTAATTCTATATATTCATTATCGTCTTCATCATACACAAACGGTCCTTTTGCTGATTTAATGAAGACAGGCGAACCTCCTACTGCACGGAATGCACGGACAGGTGAATTGACGCCGCCGGGGATAAAATGCTGAGCCTTTTCGAATAAGGCCTGACTTGTTGAGATATTCATAAGTTATTTGACAGGCACCCATTTGGAGCCACTATATTTTAGTATTGGTGAAATCTGGTTTTCGCGCGATTTGGTAAAATCAAAACCGGAAAGAAGATAATCATCGTCATAACGCCTCATTTCAAGACCTTTTTTAAGATCATCTTTATATTTGGATAACATGCGTCCAAAAAACAATAACTGGTCAAATCCCTGATAAGAATAAGCCGATGGAAAGGTGTTTGTTTGCTCCCAATAAACTTTTTGAAATTCACGTACACTTTCCTTTTCACGATCCACATGGTCCGTTTCAATGAGATACAGCCTTGAACCATAACGACCCAGACGGGATTGCTGTATGTTAAAGCTCCCTGATGTGGCAATAACCGGCAAGGAATTTAACTTTCTTGCATTAAGTACTTCCATTAAAGGAGCTCCCGCTGTACCATCCGAAGCAAAAAGTGCCACATGAGACGGTTTGTTGGTTTCAGATAAGGATATTTTATTTTCCAGCCATTCTCGTTCTGAAATGACTTTCAGCATTTGAATAACCTTTCCGCCCATGGATGTAAATTCACTGGCATAAGAAAAAGCCATCAGGGAATCTTTGGCATTAGTACCATAATAAATAGCCGCTGAGGGTCCGGGAGCAGCTGTTTTCATCCATTCTGCCGCTTTCTGTACCTGAAAAGGAATTGATGGATGTGCCAGAAAAGTATTTTCGCCATGCTTGATTACATTTGCATCCGTGGAAAGCGGATTCAGCATATAAAGATTTGTACCGGAAACATAATTTGCTGCTACTTCAAAAGTATTTGGGTATAAGGGTCCAATTACCAAATCAGATTGTTGGAAATTTTGATTTCCGGTGATCATCTTCATGGATTTTTCATCATTGCTGACGTCGTAAGCCCATAGATTCACAATAATGCCTTCGGTCTCCAGCTTTTGTTTAGCCTGTACCAAGCCCAAATAGTAATCATAAGCAAACTGATTAGAGCGCTTTTTAGCATTATTGAATTCATCCAGGCGAAACGGAAGCAATACCGAAACATCGAAATATTCTTTATCTTTCTGGCTATAACGCTTTGGAATACTCTTCTGTGCACCCTCCGTTTTTTCTGCTTTTTCCTTTCCAGTAACTTTGAAAGTGGTACTAAGCTGATCGGCCTGCATGAGATCCGTTTTTGTGGATGATGGAGATTGTGTAATGGCCTGAATTAAAACTACCGCAATACCGCGGTCATCAGGAAATTGCCTCTGCAAATCTCTAAGTCTGGTCAGGTCTCTTATCTGGCTGAAATAATATTGTTTCAATCCCTGAACATCCTTACTATAAGAAGAATCTTTAATACGCTGTAAAAACGCCAGTCCCTCTTTATACTGCTCTGTAGCCAGACTGTTTGCACCTTGTAAATAATACACATCATTGATCTTATTCCAACCTGGATACCGACTGACCAGCTGCGCTAACATCTGTTTGCTTTCTCTGTATCTTTTAAGCTGATAGGCGGACAAGGAATAATAATAAAGTGCATAAGGCGAATAAGGCGCCTGGAGATTAGTGCTGGTTAAAGGGGCAAACTTTTCGATAGCTGTACTATAACGTCCTTGTTTTAAGTCAGATAATGCAGCTTTGTACTTACTTTCATTCAAGGTTGAAGTCTGGGCAAAGGTTGGATTGCTGAGACTTAAACTGAATATCAATATTAAAAGAACGTAAATTCTCATTGGCCTTTTAGTCGTTGTTAAATTTAGTGGGACAAATTACGAAAACCGTTCCAGCGGAAAAAGAAATGGGCAATGTTTCCACCGAAACACTGCCCATTCTATGTCGGTAAAAACCCTGATTACTTACGTTTCGTACGCTTTTCTAATTCAGCCTGTTTCTTTTTGGCTTCATCAGCGGCCTGAAGTGATTTTTCCAGATACTTCTGGAACTTGGTCTGCTTCTTTTCGCCAGTCGCATTTTTCTTGCGGTTTTCTTCAAGAATATTTCTGATTTTGTCTTCATTGACAAACTTTTTGATCAATAATTGCTGACCAATCGTTACGACGTTAGAAACAAAATAATAGAATGTCAAACCGGCAGGAAATGAGTTCAGAACAAACATAAACATTACCGGCATGATATACCCCAACATTTTCATGTTCACCGGACCAGGCTGATTCGGTGTGATCTGATTGTTATAATAAGCATATCCGATACTTGAAATCGTCATCATGATCGTGAACAAACTCACGTGATTACCATAGAACGGTAACGAAACAGGAAGTTTGATAAATGAATCATAGGTTGATAAATCATTGGCCCACAGGAAATGCTGCTGCCGTAGTTCAATTAAATTCGGGAATAAAAAGAATAGTGAGAATAAAATCGGCATTGTAGCAAGTACAGGTATACAGCCGCTTAACGGGCTCACGCCTACTTCCTGATACAACTTCATCTGATCCTGCTGTTGTTTTGCAGCATCATCCGGATTTTTTGCTTTAAGCTCTTCCAGTTCCGGCGCAAGCAATTTCATCTTTGCCATACTGATGTATGATTTGTATGTCAGCGGAGTCAGCAGCGTTTTTACAAACAATACAAGACAAATGATCAGCAGCCCATAGTTAGAAATAAATCCTTCCAGGAAGTTGAACAAAGGAACCAGGAAATACTTATTAATAGGTTTCAGGAAAGCATACCCTAAATAAACATTCTGTTCAAAGTTTTCTGCCTGAACTTTCTGAACGATATGGTAATCATTAGGACCGATATAAAACTTAAAATTAGCCTCGTTTTTCTGTACCGCCGACATAGGAATGGAGGCAGCCACGCTAGCTGTTTTTACGATGGTGGTATCATTTACATTGACATCCGTTCTCGCATCAACATTTGTAAATGGATGTTTTTCAGCTATTAAACCAGCAAGGAAATATTTATGTTTGATGGTAAACCACTTAACCGGATCCTCTGCTTTTGCTTCCTCATTAGCGGTTGGGCTTTGTGAAAGGCTATGAAGTCCATCCGTATAATAGTTGACAGTGATTGCCTTGCGGTTTTCGTTCATGTCATTTTCCAGCTTCAACAGATCATTTTTCCAGTCAAGCTGAATAGTTTTATCTCCTGAAACCAGGCTGTTGGATTTAATGCCATAATCGATGACATATCCTGAACCATGTACTACATACACCTGCTCTACAAACTGGCCTTTACCTAATTCAGTACGGTAGGAAACGATCGCTGAATCTTTTGCAGCAAGCGTCTGATTGGATGCTGTAGTAGTGAAATACTGGTCAGCAAGATTTACATTACCCGTTTGGGTTGGAAATGCTATTTGAAATTTATTATGGTTTTCGACAATAAGATAGAGCGGCTTCTGATCAAAAGTTTTGTATTTTTTCAACATCACTTCTTTCAGAACACCTCCTTTATTGGTAAAAACAATACGGGAATCGGTCGTCTCAATAACCAGATCCTGAGGGGTTATTTTTACTTTCGAAGAATCCCCGGCCGATGAAACTGCCTGAGCAGAATCTGCCAAAGGACCTTTCACTGTGATTGACTTGGCTGAGTCACCACTTACCTGAGCTACCGGCGCGGGTTCGACTGGCTTTGGGACCAGAAACTGATAGCCTACCAGCATTAGCATTATAAGTACTAAGCCGATTACAAAATTTTTATCCATTCTAACTTAAAATTATTGAAGATATTGCCCTCTCGGGAGGGCAAAGGTAATAAGTTTTTCCTGATTGGCTTTCCTGATTAAAGGATTAGATCAAATCAGGATGCAACAGCACGTTTTTCCAGTGAATAAGTCAGCGCAGCTTTTACGAAATTAACAAAAAGAGGATGAGGATTCATGACTGTACTTTTCAGTTCAGGGTGAAACTGAACACCCACATAAAAAGGATGTCCAGGAAGCTCAACCATCTCAACCAGATTGTTGTCAGGATTGATACCGGTGGCCAACAATCCTTTATCTTCGAAGTCTTTCAGGTATTTGTTGTTGAATTCATACCGGTGACGATGACGCTCGCGGATATTAAGCTTACCATAAATGCGGCTTGCCAACGAATCTTTTTTCAAACGGCATGGATAAGCACCCAGACGCATCGTTCCGCCTTTATTGGAAATATCTTTCTGATCTTCCATTAGATTAATGACAGGATATTCTGTAGCAGCATCCATTTCTGTTGAATGTGCCCCCTGTAACCCAACAACGTTCCGCGCATATTCAATAACGGCCATTTGCATGCCTAAACAGATTCCGAAGAAAGGAATTCCATTTTCACGTACGTATTGAATGGCTTCAATTTTACCATCAATTCCTCTTTCTCCAAATCCGGGAGCCACCAGCACACCATCCAGATTAGCCAGCTTTTCAACTACATTTTCAGGTGTAAGACTTTCCGAGTGAATCCATTCGATCGTTACCTTGCATTCATTTGCCGAACCGGCGTGAATAAAAGATTCGACGATTGACTTGTAAGCATCGTGCAGTTCAACATATTTTCCAACCAATCCGATTTTGATCGCGTCAATTGGATTTTTTAACCTTGAGAGGAAAGTTTTCCAGGCATCAAGATCAACATCCTTATCGTTATATATGTCAAGCATATACAAAGCACGCTGATCCAGTCTTTCTTTTAACATCAATAACGGAACAGCATAAATGGTGTCCGCATCCATTGCTTCGATTACTGAGTTAACCTGTACATTACAGAACAAGGCAATTTTTTTACGAAGATCGATTGGGAGCGGATGCTCTGTACGGCATACCAGAATATCTGGCTGAATACCCGATTCTTGTAACATTCTTACCGAGTGCTGGGTTGGTTTGGTTTTGAGTTCACCAGCAGAATTCAGATATGGAATAAGTGTGAGGTGAATAATCAGTGTATCGTGCTCTTCAAGCTGAAACTTGATCTGACGAACAGCTTCAAGAAAAGGCAATGATTCAATATCACCTACACAACCACCAATTTCTGTAATAACAATATCATAATCACCGGATTGCCCCAGTAACATCATATTTCTTTTCAGCTCGTCGGTGATATGCGGAACTACCTGAACTGTTTTTCCTAAAAAATCTCCGCGTCTTTCCGCAGTAATAACATTGTGATAAACACGGCCGGTAGTAACGTTGTTGGCCTGAGAAGTGCTAACGTTCAGGAAACGTTCGTAATGTCCTAAATCAAGATCGGTTTCGGCACCATCATCCGTTACATAGCATTCGCCATGCTCGTAAGGATTCATAGTTCCAGGATCAATATTTATATAAGGATCAAATTTTTGGATTGTAACTGAAAGCCCTCTGGCTTGCAGCAATTTAGCAAGAGAAGATGCTATTATCCCTTTACCTAATGAAGATGTAACACCGCCCGTAACGAAAATGTACTTAGCGGTCTTTCGTGCTTTAGAAGCCATAAGACTTTGCTTTTTTTCTATGATTACGGGATACAAAAGTACAGTAAAAAAGGCAGAATGTTATGGTTTGCCCTCTAATTATTTCTAATCCGGGCTATAAAGGATTGGAAGTCTACAAGATGAAGCTCAAAAATAAATTTTTAGAATTTTTCCGTGATCAAACACGGACGTATTATTCTTATTCTGGATAATACTATTTCAAGTTCATTGCTTAAAAAACTTATTGTCTGATCCTGGAGATTGGAATTATTATTCTGTCACGTTACTATTGATTTTTACAAAAAGCCAGCCTTCAAAAATGCAAACAACATCTGCAAAGGCTAGCCTTATTGTTTTATCAGGACAAACGGTCTTTAAAACTTTCATAGCCATAAGAACGGATCAGACGAAAGGATTCATTCTTTTCCCAGATTCCAATGGAAGGAAGGTTGACGCCGTTAAAAGTGGTTGTCTTCACCATCGTATAATGGATCATATCTTCAAATATAATCTGATCGCCGATTTCCAACGGTTTATCAAAAGAATAGTCTCCGATAAAATCTCCGGCCAGGCAGGTCATCCCTCCCATCCGGTACGTTGGTTTTCCCGGATGCGCTTCCTGATACGCTCCACGGATAACGGGTTTGTAAGGCATTTCCAACGTATCGGGCATGTGGGCAGCAAAGGACGTATCCAGAATCGCTACATCAATTCCCTGACTGTCCATGACATCCAGCACCGTTGTTACCAGCTCTCCGGTTCTCCATGCGATGGCAGAACCGGGTTCCAAAATTACTTCAATATTATATTTAGCACGGATTTTCTGGACAAGATCAATGAGCTTATCGATATCGTATCCTTCTCTGGTCATCAGGTGTCCACCACCCATATTAAGCCATTTGGCCTGATGCAGTAAATCTGCAAAACGTGATTCCAGCGCTTCCAGCGTTCTTTCCAAAGTAAAAGAATCATTTTCACATAATGAATGAAAATGTATTCCGTCTATTCCTTCAGGTAAGGTATCAGGCAATTTGTCACGGGTTACACCTAAACGCGAGCCAGGTACGCATGGATTATACATGTCCGTTTCCACTTCCGAATATTGTGGATTTACACGTATGCCACAAGACAAAGGTTGTTCGGGATTACTCAGCTTAAAATCGAAGACTCTTTCTTTAAAACGCTCCCATTGACTGAATGAATTGAACGTAATAAAACTGCTGCGCTCCATGATTTCCGTAAATTCATTATCCAAATAAGCAGGCATGTACGTATGTGCCGGATATCCCATGAAATCATTGATCAGTTTTACTTCGTTCAGCGAACTGGCCGTAGCACCGCTCAGATATTCTTTCACAATCGGAAAAGCACTGTACATGGAGAAACCTTTGAGCGCAAGAATGATTTTGCATCCGGCAGACTTCTGGACATGATCGATGAGTTCCAGATTTTTTCTAAGCAGATTTTCTTCTAAAACAAAACACGGTGACGGGATATTTGTGTAATCAATTGGCATTTTATATACAAATGAACGATGAATCAATAACCTAAAAGCAATGTTTATTTACATTTGCATACAAAAGTAAAAGATTGATCTGCGAAAAACGCATTTTCAATTTCATTTCAAAAATTAATAATATAGAAATATGTCTTTCCTGGTACTTGATATCGAGATGACCGGCCCGGAGCCAGGTTGGAATGAAATTATACAAATCGGAGCTGAATTTTTTAATGATCAATGGCAGTCACTGGGTACTTACCTGCAAAATGTATACCCGGAAAACGAAGAAGCATTCACAGCCAAATCAGAAGAAGTCCATGGATTGTCAATTGACGATCTGGAAGATGCACCGATGATATTTGATGTTATTCCGGAATTTGAAAACTGGGTCAAAAAACTAAATTCAGGAAAACCGAATCTTTCCAATGTGGTCATCTGTGGTCAAAGTGTTGTCTATGACATTAATTTTTTACGTTTTGCTTACCGGAAGGAAAAAGTAAACTGGCCGTTTTCCAATAAACAAATTGATTTACATACCGTTTCGTACCTGTTTTTTAAAATTCTGGAAAAAAACGGACAATCGGTTCCGCGTTCATTGAGCCTTGGTTCTGTTTCCGCTTATTTTGGTTTTGAAAGAGAAGATGAAACGCATAATGCTCTGGAAGATGCGCAACTTACAGCACGTTGTTTTAAAGAATTTTTTAAACTTATAGACAAAGTCAAATTGGTATGATCGACTACAATCCTAAGGAGTGGTTTCGGTATATATTTTATTTCCAAAAAGCGGATACAGTCAGAAAGTTAACTCCTTTGATATTGATTATCGGAGTTTATACAGCGATAGTAGCCTATCTGATCATTAAAGTCTGGCGAATCGGGGAAAGCACAGATCTGAAAAATATATCTTTGATGCATTCCTTACTGGGATTTGTAATCTCCATGCTACTGGTTTTCAGGACCAATACGGCATATGATCGCTGGTGGGAAGGCCGCAAACAATGGGGTGCGCTGATGAATTGCAGTCGGAATCTTGCCTTGAAAGTCAATGCAATGGTAGATCCGAAAAATTTAGAAGCACGTGAGTTTTTCAGGTTAATGATTCCCAACTATGCCTTTGCCTTCAAAAATCATCTTCGCGGTCGCTTTGTTGCCAATGATTTTACAGAAACGTCAACATTCAGGCAATCTGATCTACACCTGGATGATCACATACCCAACCAGATTGCCTCGGCGTTATTTAACAAGTCGGTAGAATTGCAAAGAAAAAGCATTATCCTGCCCGAACATCTGATTATTTTAAATGTTGAACTAGAAACTTTTACCAACATCTGCGGAGCTTGCGAGAGAATCAAGAACACGCCTATTCCTTTATCATATAGCTCCTTTATTAAAAAGTTTATTTTTATCTACTGCATCACACTGCCTATTGGCTATGTATTCAGCTTACATTTCCTGGTCATTCCTTTTGTTATGTTCGTGTTTTACATTCTTGCCAGCCTGGAAGTCATTGCCGAGGAAATTGAAGATCCTTTTGGTGTTGATGCGAATGATTTGCCCATCGATAGAATATGTGCGGGTATACAATTGTCTGCCAATGCACTTTTAAAATAACACAGAAGTGCTAATTTGTCACAATTTCTTAGAAACTGATTAGAATTTACATTATTTGAAAATAATTAATGGGTGTCATTTACAACCTGGTTTTACTTATTTTTTTATATTAATATAAATTTTAATCGAATTTTAATATCAAATATTGACACCTTGCACTTTTCTACAAACATTATCATTATTTTAATATCTGTTTTCTCAAATTGATCAGAATTTAGAAATTCAGACAGATTTTTTCAGGTATAAAATTTGATGTTTCTTGCATACAATCCTTCTGGATTAGTATTATTTGGAAGATAAACATTAAAAATTATGAAAAAGTCATTAATTATATTTGCCCTGTTATTAGTAGCTGGTTTTATTTCCAGCTCTGTTAATGCTCAGTCAAGCCTGGTTGATCCGGGATTATCAACGCACAATTACAAGCACCCGAATAAGGCTGCAAAAGCGAAAGCGCAGAAAACGGATGGAATTGTAGTTTCCAATATCAATACCATCGAAAATTACAGTAAGCAACAAAACAGCCGTTACGTTAGTACAACACCTAAGTATGCTCCTCGCGCTACTCCTCTGGTGGTAACACGAACCTACCGCAAAGAAGGTGTAGATATCAACCCGCTTATTTCTCCAAGAAACTATAAAACACCTAACATGAACGAAAAGAGCGTAAACTCAGAGGTAGCCAATTCTCAGAGCAAATCGGATACTTTTCCTAATGTAGATTAAAGAAAGAACTAACTAAAAACCAAAAGCCGACGCTCCTTAGCGCCGGCTTTTTTTGTGTGTTTTAAATACCAAAGGCTCATTCTGAATAAATTAAACTCATATCATTAAAGTTCTTTATAAAGTACAATACCTACCTTTTATTATTATTAAAATAATACAACTTTATAAAATCAATTCCTGTACTTTTGTGTTATAATAGCAAGCAGAGATGATTGTATTATTATTGCTGCATTAGATTCACACCATAAGTAAATTTCTATATTCTGTGAAAAATTATATTTTATTCCAAAAACAGATATAAACACAGATAAACTTTTATACATATGTCATATTCAGTATTAGCACCCTCACAATCAAAGAAATATCTTCGGATGGCAGTTGCTGCGTTTTTCTTTGTTCAAGGTCTTAGCTTTGCCGCATGGGCCAGCCGGATTCCGGATATTAAAAATATGCTGCACCTGACCGAAGGTGGTCTGGGAACTGTCTTGCTTGCTTTACCCATCGGACTAATGGCCAGTTTACCCATTTCGGGATGGATGGTTACCAAGTACGGCAGTAAAAAAATGGTTTTGATTGGGGCAATCTTTTATGCCATCACCTTAACTTTTATCGGTTTTGCCACAAGAACTGAACAACTGGTCATTGTGCTTTTTGCTTTCGGACTTTGGGGTAACCTCTGTAACATTGCTGTTAATACACAGGCGGTTGCAGTGGAACAGGTATATGGCAAATCGATTATGGCTTCATTTCACGGGCTGTGGAGTATGGCCGGATTTTTAAGTGCTATGATTGGTACTTTCTTTATCTCAGTAAATATTCCTCCGCAGGTTCATTTTATGGTCATTGCTGTCGTAGCCTTTGCCATCATATTTACGGCTTACAAACACACCATGCCAGATGCAGAAAAAAATAATGATGAAGCGCAGCCGATGTTTGTTAAACCGGATCGTGATCTTCTGATGTTAGGCCTGATCGGATTTTGCGCCATGGTTTGTGAAGGTGCTATGTTCGACTGGTCCGGTGTGTATTTTATGGAAGTAGTGAAAGTTCCGGCTTCTATGAAAACGATGGGTTATGTTGCCTTCATGGGCACTATGACAGGAGGACGTTTTGCCGGAGACTGGCTTGCTAATAAAATCGGCAGAAAAAAAATGCTTCAGATCAGTGGTTTGTTAATGGCTGGTGGTCTGGGAATTGCCGTTCTGCTTCCCTTTATGGCATCAGCTACCTTTGGATTATTACTGGTTGGCTTTGGCGTTTCATCCGTTGTTCCTCTGGTATACAGCGCAGCCGGAAGATCTACAACCATGTCAGCAGGGATGGCCCTTGCAGCCGTTTCTTCTATTAGTTTTATCGGTTTTCTTATTGGACCTCCGCTCATTGGTATAGTAGCACAAATGGCTGATCTTCGTTTTTCATTTGCAGTTGTTGCGTTGCTTGCTTTTTGTACAACGCTTTTATCTTCAAAAGCTAAATTGATTCAATAGTTTCAGATTATTGACTTATATAGTTTGGTACGTTTTTGTTAGCCAGGATGATAATTTATCCTGGCTTCCTTATATTCATACTTTATGAAAAACACATTCATTACCCTAATCCGTTTACTTTTTTCCTTTCACATCAATGCTCAAAATGATTCATTAAGGAATCTGGATATTAATCTTGAAAATTATGAATACCCGTTTCCTGTAAAATTTCTTAACCTTAATTTACAGGGCGAAAAATTAAAAATGGCCTACATGGATGTTCAGCCAGACAAGCCAAATAAGAAAACCGTAATGCTGCTTCATGGAAAAAACTTTAATGGCGCTTACTGGGAACAAACTGCAAGATTCTTAGCGAAGTCGGGTTTCCGGGTAATTATTCCGGATCAGATAGGATTTGGGAAATCATCAAAACCTGCTCATTTTCAATATTCAATTCATCAGTTAGCAGCCAATACCAGGCAAATCCTGGATACACTGAAATTAGCACAGGCCACCATTCTGGGACATTCCATGGGTGGAATGATCGCCATGCGCTTTGCCCTGATGTATCCGCAAACAACCGAAAAGCTGGTATTGGTTAATCCGCTTGGGCTGGAAGATTATAAGCTGAAAGTGCCTTACCAATCCGTTGACAAGTGGTACCAGTCGGAACTGAAAAGTAATTTTGAGTCCATTAAAAAATACCAGCTGAACAGCTATTATGACGGAAAGTGGAAAGATGCTTACACCCCCTGGGTTAATCTTTTGGCTGGCTGGACCTTGAATAAAGATTATCCAAGAATTGCCTGGAATTCAGCGTTGACGTATGATATGATTATGACGCAGCCCGTCATTTATGAAGTTCAAAATATTAGATCACAGACTTTGTTAATTATCGGACAAAGAGACAGAAGTTCCGTTGGTAAAAATCTGGCTGCACCAGAGGATCAAAAAACACTTGGAAATTATCCGGAGTTAGGAAAAAAGGCGAATGGTCTGATTAAAAACAGTCAGCTGGTGCCTCTGGAGAATATCGGTCATCTTCCTCCTATTGAAGATTTCGACAGATTTATTAAACCGCTTTTAAGCTTTTTGAATAGCAAATAACAAGTCAGCAAATAGCTTATTATAAAGATGCAGGGCTATAAAGGCATTAAAAGTGCCTTATGGCCCCGCATTGTTCCTGCCTTTTCAACCCAAAAACTGCTTTATATAATTTCGGCTCGTCAGAATGGCCGTTTGCACATCGGTGATATTGGCTTCATAGGCTTTATCTTCCACTTCAATGACCACAGGCCCTTTATAACGTACATCCGTCAGAGCACCGAAAAACCCACGCCAGTTCACATCACCCAGACCTGGCAATTTGGGAGAATGATATTCCAGCGGATTGGCCATAATCCCTACCCGATCCAGTTTATCTTTATATAACTTAGCATCTTTCAGATGTATATGGTGTAGTCTTTCCTTGTAAGCATAAATAGGTTTTACTTCATCCATCATCTGCCAGATCATATGCGACGGATCATAATTCAACCCGAAAATTGGGCTTGGAATAATCTCAAACATTCTATCCCAGACAACCGGGCTTATGGCCAGGTTTTTACCGCCCGGCCATTCATCATCCGTAAAAAACATGGGGCAGTTTTCAATGGCCAGTTTTACATTGTTTTCCTCAGCTACCTTTACGATGGCAGGCCAGACATCAGCAAAAAGAGCAAGGTTATCTTTAATACTTTTAGCCGGATCCCGGCCTATGAAAGTAGTCACAACTGGTACACCAAGTTTGGCAGCTCCACGGATTACCTGCTTGATATGTTCCAGATACGTCTCTGATTTGAGCGGATCAGGATCCAGAGGATTCGGGTAATAACCCAGTGCCGAGATGAACACCTGGGCCTCTTTCAGGGCGTAATGTATTTCAGAAATTTTGGTTTCTGTTAATGAATCAACATCAATATGTGTGATTCCGGCATAACGACGGCTATCTGCATTTCCAACCGGCCAGCACATTACTTCGATACACGAAAATCCATGATTTCCGGCAAATTTAATGACATGTTCAAGTCCAAAATCTGCTAAGATGGTACTGTTAAATCCTAATTTAAGCATAAGAAAAAAGGGATAAGACTAAATAATTACCGTGAAATTAAGGATTATCACTTTACAATTGCTCAAAAAGACGGCCTTTGCCTTTATGACATTTATCACCCATATTTTACATTTTCATAATTTTTTCAAAAATTCATCACGTAAAAAATTCGGCCATCAATCCCTGACACCATTTGTAACTATACTGCACGTATAAATCACATGAATTTTAGTAATATTGATACAGGAAAGCGGAAAAATAGCGATTAACGGGTATTGAAGCTTATCTCTTTAAGATCAAAATTTAAACAAATACTGAAAATATGGCAGATTCAGAACCTGGTATCGGTAAGAAGATACTAAGCTTTTTTATCAAGGAAAGTACAGAGCCAACACAAGTTTCTCCGGTAGCAGATACAAATTCCGCTCCGGGGCCATCCGTTAAACCTGTGGAAAAGCCCAAGGCAGAACAACCTAAGACAACTCCTGCCGCTACGGTTCAAAACGCAGCCGGAACGGCGGAGGTAGACCGGAAATTTGTTCAGCACTTTGTGGATTTACTTGAAAAAGGAAATTTGCCCGGGCCTGATTATTTTGAATACAAGCAGGCTTTGAGAAGCATGGAAGGATTAGGACTTGGAGAAGAAAAACAGTTTCAGGCGGCATGGGCAAGTTTTAAAGCCATGGGCGGAATTACAGACAGCTCCATTCTAAAGACTTCGGCGGATCAGTACCTTGCAATTCTGGGTAAAGACCGTGAATCGTTTTTGAAAGATGTCGAACGTGCTGTTAAGGAACGCGTTGGTTCCCTCAATGACGAAGTTAAAAAACTGGAAGACAACAATAATGCTTATATTCAGGAGATTGCGAATCTTCAAAAGAAAATTGACGAAAATAAATACCGTTTAGGACAAATTTCGGGTGAGATCGCCGAACAGAGTTCAAAAATCAATGCAAACCGGGACAGCTTTGAAATAACATACCAAAGCTTCGTGGAACAAATCAATTCTGATCTCAGCAAAATTAATCAATACTTAAAATAAACGATACCTTCAACCATGGCATCACCAGACTTTACTCAGATCGGCGGCTCGCAGGAAGATAGTTCCAAGCGATCTTATTGGAGCAAGCCGGAAGGGATTACTTCTTTACTTTTCCTCGGAGCAGCAGGCGCTGCGGGTTTATATTACTGGAACAAACTGGCTGCTTTTTTAATCGAGGTAACTCAAAATACCTTGTACCTTGGTCTACTCCTGGCTTTACTAGCTATTGTGGTTTTTCTTTTTACCAGTAAAGATGTTCGTACCGCTGTTTTTTTCCTTTTCAAAACCTTGATGCGGAATATTACCGGGTTGATTATCAAGCTCGATCCGATCGCCATTATGAAGATTTACATTGATGACCTGAAAGAAAAAAGAGAAAAAATGCAAGGTCAGATTAACATTCTGGCCGGGCAGCTTGTAAAACTCAACCGAAAAATCACGGAGAATAATGAGGAAATAAAGCAGAAATTTGCCGAAGCAAATAAAGCCAGCCAAATGACGGATCGTCCCGGCATGAAGGAAACCGCTTCATTGGCCACCATTGAAGGCGCAGGTCTGCAGGAAATGAATGAAAAATTATTTCCTTTACAGCGTAATATGAAAACAATTCTTGAATTCATGGAAAAGGTGAACAAGAGTGCTGATTATATTATCAAAGAAACTGAAATCAAGGTCAAACTGAAAGAGGCTGAATATAGGATTGTAAAAGAAAGTTCTAATGCTCTTCGTACGGCTGTCAGTATTTTCAAAGGAAATCCGGACAAAAAGTTCTATTTCGACGAATCCATGGAATATATCCAGGATGATATGAGCCTTAAACTGGGTGAAATGAAAAGGGCGATGGATCTTTCCATGGATTTTATAAATGGCGTCGATGTTCAGAACGGACTTTTGTCAGATAAGGGACAGGCCATGCTGGAAGCTTACAACAAAGGAGATTTTAAACTGATACAACTGGATGCCCCCAACCCACCCTCCCGTACTATTGATCCTCCCAAAGATTCAAGTTATCGTGGTCTGCTAGACTAATCTGTTTATTATCATTAAATTTTTCAATTTACCTTTAAACAAACAATGAAAAGACTAACTGTTGCCGGAAGACTATTAATTACTGCACTGGTTATAGCAGCCATTTTTGTTGGCTATAAATATTTAGGCGGTCAGCAAGCCCTTCAAAAAGTGGCAAAAGAACAAAAAACGGAGACAGAAGCTACACCTTCTTCTACGGAAAGTGAAGAAAGCACAACGGCATCAACCGAAGATAACCAGTCAGCTGACTTGCCAAAAAAAGCCTTCTCCTATTCTTCTCCTGAACCGGTTGACGGAAAATTAAAAGGGGTTGTTGAACTCGGTGCAAGTGGATTCAACTCTTTCATTATTAAGGTGGATAGTCAAAAACGCTGGAAACTTGAAAAGTCGGAATTTGGTAACAGCCTTGTAACTGAAAATATGGCTACGGATGAAGATATTCGTATCGGCTTGAAAAAATACATCGGAACCATGCTGGATTTCGGAGTGGGTAAAAAAGATATTCACTTTGTCGTGAGCTCCGGGGCTGCAAAAGCGGAAGTTACTACAAAGATTACCAATGCTTTAAAGTCATTAGGTTATGTAGTGAATCAGGTTACACCTGAACAGGAAGGACAACTGGCACTAAAATCGGTTCTCCCTGCTGAATATGCAAACAAAGCATTTGTAATTGATATTGGCTCTGGAAATACAAAAATTTCCTGGATAGCAGGAAGTGGTATTAAGGCTATTGAAACCTACGGAGCAAAATACTTTCAGGAAGGTACAGATGATAAAAAAGTATATGACGAAGTGAATGCAAAAGCAAAACAGATTCCTTCTGACCTGAGAAAAACAGCTTTTATCATTGGCGGTATCCCGTTTGAAATGGCAAAAGAAGTACGTAAAGATAAAGAACGTTATACAGTATTAAGCTCGCCGGCAGGATATGCCAAAATGACCAATGCAAAGTCCAAAGCAGGTATCAATATTTACAAAGCCGTAGCGGATGCAACGGGCTGCGAGGAATTTGTTTTTGACTGGGATGCCAACTTTACCATTGGTTTTCTGTTAACATTATAATTTTAAAATAATAAAGGGAAGGTGCAGTAAATCATTACGCTGCATTTTTCCCTTTTTTACTTTCTTTCCTGTACATGACCCTTCACGACTTATTCAATCAGGTTTCTTCCAATTACTGGCCGGTTGCCTTGTATTTTATATTGCTGCCCGGCATTGCATGGATTGTCGGACAGGTGGCGACTGGAAGCAGTGATGTTAAATTTTGGGGACTGGTTTATGCTGTTCTGGTTTATGCGGTTTGCATTCCGGGAATTTTCGCTTTTACACTAAATATCTATCTTTTTCTCTTCGAAAGACAAAGCATCTGGAAGGCCAATATCATCTTACAGTTTCTGCCTATTATTTCAATGGCCTTAACTTTAATGATCATCAAACAGAAAATACCCTTTTCACTGATTCCCGGTTTTGGTAAACTTTCAGGATTTCTGACCCTGATTGCAGCACTGATCGGTGTGATGTGGTTTATGGACCGAATTCATCTGGTCGCCTTTATTTATGTGCCTTTTATATACATTGTTGTAGGATTTGTTGCAACTTTACTGCTCATCAGATTTGCGTGGAGCAAAATGTTTTGAGAAATACCTTGTATATCCAAATCTCAGTAAGTGACGAGCAGAAGCAATATGCCCGCCAATTGGTAGAGCATTCATTACGTCATCATAAAATAGCCAACATCTGGGATAACCAGAGTGACCGCATTGCACAAACCCGCATGATGCGTTATACCGGTTCTCTTGGAGAGATTGTATTTGCTGACACCTACCACCTGCCAAGACCTTTAAAATCTTTCGGAGCAACTGACGGTCAGGATTGGGGACAAGATTTCATCATTTCTTCGGAACAACACTCTTTTTCGTTGGATATTAAATCGATGAAAAGGCAAAATGGAAATTTATCGGCTACTTATGTGTTAAACATACCGGCATTGCAACTTCATAAGCCCGATTCAAAAACTTCTCATTACTTCTGCATCTCCTTTCACCAGACCAATACCGGCAGTACGATTGCCTCCTTATTAGGCTTTATTGACAAACATGCTTTGGAACTGGGTGAAGTTGGTACGCTATATAAAAAAGGAACCGAGCGTATCCGTCAGGATAAAAGCTCTTTCATTTTCCATGATGATACCTACGAAATTTTATTAGGTGATATTGAACCACCGGTGATTACAAACTGGATCAGAGGATTGAAAGGGTTTCAGATTTGTTATTTAAGAATATAGCTATAAACGTATCTTTGTAACGTTAGACGATACTCTTGTACAATCCACAACAATTGAAATTAATAAAATTACTTTAATAAGTATTGGCTGGAAAAAGATAAAAATTTATCAAATATTATGGCCTCGCAAACACGCACATACGGAAAGAAAAAGTTATTAGGACAAATCTACACGCCGCCGTTTATTGTAGAAAAGATTCTTCAGGATACCGGCTTTCATCAACTTGATTTTAATATAGTATCCATTTTGGATCCTGCTTGCGGTGACGGGAGGTTTCTCGTGCCAATAGCTAAGTATATCATTGAAAATTCTCCCATAGACCAGTTAAAACAAAATCTTGAAAATATTCAGGGTTGGGATATTGATCCGGAGGCAATTAAGCTATGCAGACAAAATCTTGAAGAACTGATCACATCACTAAAAATAAAAGTAGATTGGAAACTTAAAAACCAAGATGCTTTACAACAGATTGATAAAAAGGTAAAGTTTGATCTTATAATAGGAAATCCACCTTATATCCGCATTCAAAATCTCATAGAGGAACAGCGGTTATTTATTCAGGAAAACTACTCGTTTTGTCAATCAGGTTCGACTGACGCATACCTGGCTTTTTTTCAACTCGCTTCCAGGCTCCTAAAAAAAAATGGAATTTGCGGTTTTATTACCCCTAATTCATTTCTTAGTTCTGAAACAGGAAAACCGATGCGCGCCTATTTTACTAATAACAAAAACCTGGCACAAATAACCAATTACCGTTCCGTAAGAATATTTGGAAACACAGGAACTTACGCCGCTATCACCATTTTTGGAAAGCGGAAAATGGAAACTTTCCGTTATGAATTGAGCGACTATGCATTAAGTTATGTATACCGGGAAATAAGTTTTTCCGAATTGGACCAAGAAAATCAATGGCGATTATCAGTCGAAAAAACCTTATTATCAGATGGGAAAAGTCTTGGTGAAATTTGCAGGATTTCCGTAGGAATTACAACTCTTTCCGATAGACTTTTTCTGGTAACTATTTTAAAAGAAACGAGTGAATCCGTTCAATGTATGAATAAAAAGGGAGCAGTATTCTGGATTGAAAAAGAGCTTGTTAAGCCCATCATTAAAGGTTCCAAACTAAAAAGTGCCTCAGATCCCATTACCGAATTCATTATTTTTCCTTATGCAAAAGACGCAGGTGGTAAGCATAAAATTATCCCTGAAAAAATATTAGAGGTTAACTATCCAAAAACATACCGATACCTGACCAGGATTAAAAGTGATCTTTTAAAGAGAGATAACGGAAAACCAAATCCTGTGGCCTGGTATGCATTTGGCCGTGCACAAGGTTTGGATTCTTCTTTTGGCAAGAAAATTATTTTCTCCCCCATGAACCGGTTTCCTAACTTTGTATTGTACGAAAATCCTGATTGCACAGTCTACTCAGGTTATTTCATAAAGTATGATGGCGATTATGAAATTTTACTTACTCAGTTAAATTCTCAGAGAATGGCCGATTTTATAGCGATCGCCGGTCGCGACTTTCAAGGTGGATATAAAGGATACAACAAAAAAGTAGTCGAGAACTTTATTATAACCCATACCCAATAATAAACCGCCCCTCTTCAGTTTCCGGGTAATTTCTTCTTTAATTAGGGTTTAAGCCATTACGCTGTAAATTTTATATTAAAATTGAGATTACATTTAAAGTAATACTGCTACTTATCCGTCAACCTGATTAAGGCTTGTTGTCACTTACCTGACGCCGGAGTTCTTTATTCAAATAATTTAAACTAGCTATGGAAGCGCTATACTCAGATAACAAACATGTGCTTGTATTCAAAACAAACCTGCACTGTAAAGACATAAAAAATATAGAACCTGTCCTGAACGCCGAAGCCAGAATCATCTGCTGGAATGTAGATCTGACAGATATCGACAACGTACTACGTATCGAATCCGTTGGTCCGCACACACAAGATGTAATTGCAATGCTGACAAAAGAAGGCTATCAATGCGAGGAATTGATGGATTGAGGTTCCGTCATTAAACAAAAAAATATTAAAAGTATTAGCCGGGACATCAAAATACTCAGGTCTCATTTCTATGAATAGTACAAATGTCCAGACTTAGCAAAATTATTTTTCACCTTTCGCAATAGCTTAATTCAAATAAAATCCAAGACATTACCCTCATCATTTATCACTGTTAAGAAATTTAAAGCAAACGAATATACCTCTGTACATCCGGTCCGCCCACAATAATGAAGTAGGGAAAGCTTCCGGCTTTTAAATGAATACACAATTGAACTGATCTTAATTTCCTGACGGATCGAGATTAGTTCTCATTAATTGCGGACAAGTTAACAGCTTCTGTTAAGTCCTGATTATACATGTTGAAAAATCAAGTACAAGTATTGAGAGCGACTGGCGCAACATCCCAGCTGCACAAATGACTTAGCCATCTCAATATCTTAAAGGATTCTAAACCTGAATTTTTCATCTTCATTATACCTACTTTTTAGAATAATCTCCCAACATACTGTTGATCAATAATTTGAAAATTAAAAAGTAAAGTTATTTTTATACTTTTTATATTAATAACCCTTTTAATACATGTAAAACTTTATTTTAATATTATTTTCAATGATTAGTTCTTTGAATATTTTACGTTTATTTACAAATCAAACAGATCATTCATTTTAAACTTTTAATACATATAATACTTTTAAATGAAAATCATTAGTATTGTTAACAACAAAGGTGGTGTTGGAAAAACTACTTCCGCACAGAGTATAGCAGCGGGTCTTGCCAAGTTCGCCAATGCACGGGTATTGGTGATTGATCTGGATGCCCAGGCAAGTCTTACCAAGAGTTTTGGTATTACTCACAGCGGTTTAAAGAAGGATAGTGGCTCTTTCATTACGGAAGAGTATGCCTTTGAAGACATTGTACAACGGGTTGGAGATCTGGATATTCTGCCCGGTTCGGCTGAAATGAGCCATAAAGAAGACACCATTAAGTCTGCACCTATATTTCCCTTCAATTTAAAAATTGCTTTGGAAAAAGTAAAAGACCGCTATGACTTTGTGATCATTGACTGCCCTCCTGCGTTGAATGGAAATACGAGGATGGCACTTGTTTCCTGTCATCAGTACTATGTACCTCTTCAGGCAGAGTTTTTAAGTTATGAAGGGTTAAGAAATTTCCTTGTGTACTCTGCTGAGATAAAAAAAATCAGTCCGACAACAAACCTTGGCGGCGTCTTTGCAACACGGTATAATCCAAAAATCAGAAAAAAAATAAGTCATGAATTGATCAGCGCTACTAAGGAGCAACTTGGTGACGTCTTCATGAATAGCTATATTCGTGACAATATTGCTTTATCCGAAGCGCAGGCGAACGGAACTAATATCTTTGATTATGCGCCTAACAGTAATGGAGCCGAAGATTATTATAAGCTTACGAAGGAAATTCTTGAACGTATAAACAATTAAAATATGGCAAAGGAAAAGAAATTTGATTTCGCACCTCTTCCCATTGTCTCCGACATCAACGACGATACCGAAGTTAACACTTCACCAAGTGAGGTTAACGGGGTACCAACAAAAGTTACATTCGACTGCGATTATTCACTTTTGGAAAAAATGAAGGATTATGGTTATTGGGAAGGTCTTACACAAAAAGACATTATCCTGGAAGCGTTAACCCGTTATTTTGACTCTGCCGAAATCCGTCCCCGTCCTGACAAGATCCGAAACAAAACCAAAGTGGGCCGCAAGCCTAAGTCTTTGTTAAATTAATAGAATTGAGATAAACCGGAATCATGCCATTCAATAAGCAAACGACACTGGTTTATCTCAATGATCTTCTGATTTATTTATCCCTTCATGTCAGGTGATCATACCAAACTTTTCAGTACATCTTCCATTTCCTGAACGGCTATTTTTACATCATCCTTCGTTGTTCTGTAATTGACAAAAGCGGCCCGTATGCAGTGCTGATCTCCCACAAGTGTTGGTGTCATGAACACTTTCCCTCTTTCATTTAGGCTGTTCAAAAATGCTGATGAACGACTTTTGTCTTTTAAATTAAAACAGACTACATTCAGGTGTACAGGTGCTGAAAGCTCAAAAGATTCACTTGCCTGTATATATTTTTCAAACGTGACCGCACAATCGATACTGTTTTCTACAATCCACTGAAATCCCTCCTTTCCATAAGCCATCAGGCTAAACCAGGCAGGTAATGCTCTGAATCTCCGCGAATTTTCAGGCAGGAAATTCAAATAGGAAAAGTTTTCGTCCGGATCACCCAGATAAGGAGCATTGGTATTCTGAAAAGTCTGAATCTGCAATTTTTGATGTTCTTTGCGGGTAAGAAAAACAGCACTATCATAAGGAACATTCATCCATTTGTGGCAGTCAATAGTAATGCTGTCTGCATTCTCCCAGCCTTTAAGCAAATGAGCATAATCCCCGGAACAAGCGGCAAAACCTCCAAAAGCGGCATCCACATGCATCCAGAAAGAATACTTTTTTTTCAAAGCTGATATTGCGGCAAGATTATCAAAGTCAACCGTATTCACAGTTCCGGCACTGCAGCTTACAATGACCGGTTTTTCCTTATAGTTTATTAGCTTTTGTTCCAGATCCTTCAAATCAATCTGTTCCCTACCCGGAACGACATCAACGTGAATAATTTTATTGCTCCCAAATCCGAGCATAGATAGTGATTTCAGCACGGATGAATGGGGCTTTGCACTCAAAACCACAAGGTCATTCGACATGCCTTCGCGTGCAATATCCCGGCCCAGCGCATTACCGGCCCATTGCCTGGCCACAGCCAGGCCTGTAAAGTTTGACATCGTTGCTCCGGAAACAAAACCACCGTTAAAATCCTCAGGAAGGCCAAATAATTCCATCATCAGCTTTATGGTATGGATTTCCAGAATGGCAGAAATATCTCCGTTCCCTTGCAGACTTTGTGTATTCTGGTCAAAAACAGAGGCAAGCCAGTCACCAGCCAAAGCAGCAGGTGTAACACCTCCGATGACATAGCCCCAATATCTGGGCCCGGAGCTGGAAACCATGATTTTTTTATAAGTCGAATTGAAATAGGCTAACGTTTCCTTTGTTCCTAAACCAGTGTTTCTCAGTGCAGATGCATCAATGTGCCGGTCTTGCGGGCTGGTAGGAACTTCGTTGAGCCGGGCCAGAAAATCAATGCTATTTTCTTGTATTTCTCCTAATATGGAAGAAATTGTATCCAGGTCATTTTTTAATATTTCATTCATTCAGTAGATGCTAATGGATTGTAAAATTCATTTGTTCTTCTATGATAATTGATCTGGCCCGTGTGATAAGCCAGATGCATGGCAAGATGCATTAATACCAGACCGATGCTTTGAGATTCATCAATGATTAAAACATCATGAGGAAATTTTGCATCCAGCTGATTTTCTGAAAGTTTCCGGATAGATTCAGGGATGATTACCAGTAAAATATCCAACTCATTAAGTAGTTGAGCCTTTGAAAATAATCTGGCTGAAAATTCAGCTTCCCTGTTTCTGACATAAGGAAAATTTCCAAGTTGAAGACCAATATATGTTTTCAGATTACCGATAAGGTGCTGACACAGATTTCCTCCTGAATTAATCGTTCCTGGTATTTTCTTCCATAAGGAATCTTCATCGTTGTAGGCAGCTATCTCCGCTTTCAACTTTTTTAAGTCTCTTTGATAGAGAAAAATGTAGTCTTCTTTATTCATATGCAAATCAGATAAATTTATTTGGCAAATTTCTATGGTTTTCAGCTCAGAAAACAGATTCAGTTTTCTATTTTAGCCGCATAACAGATTTTATCAGACTTTTTAATATCAGAGGATACTATTGGAAAATATCATATCAAAAGAAGAGTTTCTCTACACGCAGATAGCTGAACGCTTGGAAAGCCAGATAGAAAATAATATTCTCAAAACCGGAGATAAGCTTTTATCCCTTCGTGCATTGAGTAAAGAACAAGGTATAAGTATAAGTACTGCTTTCAAGGCATACATTGAACTAGAAAATAAAGGTTTTATTGAAGCAAGGCCAAAATCAGGATATTTTGTACGGTACAATGCAACTAAATTATCCAAGGTTTCAGGCACACCAAAAACTGAATCGAGCTTTGAAAATACGGGAGTTGATGAAATGCTCCGCATGGTCCATCAAACATTGAGTCAGAAGGGTACCGTTAAACTTTCCAGAGCCACCCCTTCTGCCGAACTGATTCCCTCGGCAAAGTTGAGCAAAGCTATGATGGAAGCCATCCGGAAAAGCCCTGCTAGCTGTACCGAATATGAAGAAATTCAGGGAAACATAACGCTGAGAAAACAGATTGCAAAATATGCCTTCAGCTGGAACGGCAGCATAACAGAAAATGATGTAATCACGACACAAGGCTGCATGGAAGCGCTGGTGTTTTGCCTGAAAGCCGTCACGGAACCGGGAGATACTGTCGCTATTGAAAGTCCGACTTATTTTGGAATATTCAATGTGATGAAAAGTCTGGGTTTAAAAGTATTGGAAATCCCGACAGATCCGGAACAAGGCGCAGATCTGGAATATCTGGAAAAAGCCATAGAGAAAATTCCTGTGAAGGCCTGTTTATTCGTTCCTAATTATAGCAATCCAGTTGGGTCGCTCATGCCTGATCACCGTAAAAAACAGCTTGTTGCACTTTTAGCAAAACATCAGATTCCGCTCATCGAGGATGATATTTATGGAGAAATGTATTTTGGAAAAACACGACCAAAGACTTGTAAAAGCTTTGATAAAGAAGGACTTGTCATGTTATGTTCATCGGTTTCTAAAACGCTGGCACCTGGCTATCGGGTCGGCTGGTGTATTGCGGGCCGGTTTTTAGATCAGATACTCAGCATAAAACTGACACACAGCGTTTCTTCTGCCACACCGACACAGGTTGCAATCGGATTATTCTTTGAAACCGGCCGGTATGATCTGCACATGAGAAAACTGAGGAAAGCACTGCATACCCAATGTCTCAGATATATACAGGCCATTTCGGAATATTTCCCGGCAGATACCAAAGTAAGCCGGCCGCAGGGAGGTTATGTTTTATGGATAGAAATGAATGCAAAAGTAAATGCTTTTGATTTATTCCAACGGGCGATGAAAGAAAATGTGAGTATAGCACCCGGGCAAATATTCAGTACCGATGCACGTTTTACTCATTATATCCGCATCAGCTTCGGAGCACCTTATAGTGCAGTCATTGATGAAAGTCTTGTAAAATTGGGAAAATTGATCAAAAGTCTGAGTTCTTAAATTGAATAGTAAAAATAACTTGTTTACCTTTTTGATAACGCTTAAAGTATAACATCCTCAAAATTAAAAATTTACAATAATCATTCTTTGTAAAACACCTTGCAACAATAGTGCAACTAACTGATTTTCAGCTCATGTAACCCTGTTGCACACGAATACAAGTTATATTTGCATAAATTAAGAATTAACACTGTATTAAATAAATACAGATTTTTGATCTGTATTGCTCATAACTTGGTACATGGAAAATAAGACGAAAGTTAAACATACAAATGCAGAAAAAGAATGCTGCACATCCGATGAAACGCATAGTCATAAACATAGCGGACATGATCACGAAGGTCACAGTCATGATGATCATGACCACGACCATGATCACGGAGGAGGTGAAGAAAAAGGATTATTACTCAGTCGATGGCCGTTGTGGCTAAGTGTGATTATTCTTGCCACATTTCTTGTTGCTCACTATGGCTTCAAACTGGAAATAAACAGGATAACAGAAATTGCTTTAATGCTTTCTGCTTATCTGCTTGCCGGATACAAAACTATAGCGCTTGCTTTTCGGAGAATAAAAAGAGGCGATTTGTTCAATGAATTTACGCTGATGACCATTGCTACGCTAGGCGCGTTTTACATCGGCGAGTACAGTGAAGGTGTTGCGGTAATGGTCTTCTACGAAATTGGTGAGTTGATTCAGGATCTGGCCGTTAGCAGATCCAAACGTTCGATCAAAGCACTTCTGGATATTCGTCCTGATGCGGTGACGGTTATACGTGACCACAAAGATCAGGTCGTTTCGCCCCAGGAAGTTCAAGCTGGTGAAAGAATTCTGGTAAAGGCTGGTGAAAAAGTGGCTTTGGATGGTGTGTTGGTGTCGGAGTCCGGCATTTTTAATACAGCCGCCTTAACAGGAGAATCAAGACCCAGTGTTAAAACAAAGAATGAACCTGTTTTGGCTGGTATGATCAATACCGAAAAAACGGTTGAAGTTGAAGTTCGTGCTTTATTCAAAGATTCTAAGCTTTCCAGAATTTTGGAAATGGTGCAGGATGCTACGGCCAGAAAAGCACCGACGCAGCTGATGGTAAGCAAACTGGCAAAGATTTATACGCCCATAGTATTTGCTCTGGCACTGCTGATTACACTCGTCCCCTATGTTTTTGTTCAGAATTATGATTTTCAGCAGTGGCTCTACCGCGGTATGGTTTTCCTGGTAATTGCCTGCCCTTGTGCACTTACGATTTCAATTCCACTGGGTTATTTTGGTGGGATCGGGCTGGCGTCACGGAATGGCATCCTGGTAAAAGGTTCCAACTTTTTGGACGTGGTCACAGGGATAGATACCCTGGTCTCTGACAAAACCGGAACATTGACAAAAGGAGTATTTAAGGTTCAAAAACTGGAAACAAATCTGGATAAAAATACTTTTGTCAGTCTTGCTGCTTCGCTGGAAAATTATTCAACACACCCGGTTGCCAAAGCTGTCGTACAGTTTGCCGGAGAAAATCCCCTGACCAAACCTGTTGACGTGGAAGAAATATCCGGTCATGGACTTAAAGGGAAGGTTGGTACCTATCTTGTCCTTTGCGGCAATGCCAAACTGATGAGAAAATTTTCAATCAGCTATCCAACAGAATTGGATAAGATTATTGAAACCATTGTCATGGTAGCCGTTGACAATCAGTATGCAGGTTATCTGACTATTGCGGATGAAATAAAAGAAGACGCAGCACAAACCATACAAGAGCTTAAAGCGCTAGGCATTCAAACGATCATGTTATCTGGCGACAAACAGGAAATTACGTCTCAGATTGCTTCCAGTCTGCACATCGACAAAAGCTATGGTGATTTGCTTCCGGAAGATAAAGTCAGGATTGTACAGGAATTGAAAGACCAGGGCAAGCATATTGCCTTTGTAGGTGACGGTGTTAATGATGCACCGGTAATTGCGCTGGCTGATGTGGGCATTGCTATGGGAGGCTTAGGATCAGATGCTGCTATTGAAACCGCTGATATTGTCATTCAAAATGATCAGCCATCCAAAATCGTATCTGCCATCAAAGTTGGAAAAATAACAAAAGCTATTGTCTATCAGAATATTGCACTGGCCATGGGCATTAAAGTAATTGTAATGGTGCTGGGTGCCGGTGGAATTGCTACTCTTTGGGAAGCCGTTTTTGCCGATGTAGGCGTAGCTTTGCTAGCCATTTTGAACGCATTCCGGATTCAGGGAAAACGTTTATGAAAGCCATTGTACAAATCTGAGCTCAGATTAAGCTACATAATAATAGATTTTCAGAGAGGTCAACAAATGCGTATTCTTTGTTGACCTCTTCCATTTTTCCCTCAACAGTCCATTTCTCTCCATTACGTTTTATACATCTGGCATAGTAATTGCACCTCAGAAGATAGAATAAATTTTAAACGTTCCCGTCTACTAGACTATCTTCTGAGACTCAGCTATATGATTTTGAAAAAAAACTGCTTCCACATATCCGCCGCCTTAAAACAGCTTTTGATTCTTGTAATCTGTTTTTTAGCCCTTGACGCTTATGGTCAGCAGTATAGAAATTATGCAGTAATCTGGAGGGGGAAAGAGGTAGGGTTTCTTAAAGCAACTTCCCAAACTCAACCTCAGGGCCAGTTTTATTCTACGGACAGTGAAATGAATATTAACATGTTGTTGAGCTTTCGAATCAAATCAAATTGCACCAACTTGTTTTCCAACTCACAGCTCAAAGAGGCCCAGGTTCACCGGTTTGTTAACAAAAAGCAAAAGCTGGCAGCTAGCACACATTTTACGGAAACGCATTATGAATTGAAAAAAGACGATGATGATCCGAAAAAATTTAAAAGTAACATACCGGCAACAGTCACCTGGCTCTATTTTAATGAACCGGTTAAGAAGAGTGAGATATTTTCAGAAGTATTTCAAACCTTTTTAAAGTTTAAAGAGATTGCTGCATCGGTTTATGAAACTACGTTACCAGATGGAGACGTAATGACTTACACCTATCGGGCTGGTGTTCTTCAACGTGTAGAAATTGAATCCGGATACGGCGAATTTGTTTTTAAATTGAAAATTTAGTTTTATTGAAACCTTGTAATTGCGTTAACGCTTTTCATACCTGCTTTTAAAAATCAAGTCTTGAATACTTTAAAATTATACTTGATAAAGAAACAAATACAGGCTAAGTAGCGTTAGGTAAGAACCAAAATGCAGTCATTTCTGAATTTCAGGGGAATGATTTTTTTATTTACAAGACGTTATACTATCCCATCGTTATGAAAAAAATACTATCAGCCCTTATCATTGGAATCTTGTTTATTAATCTTGGTTGCACTAAAGACAAAGAGTTAGACGGCTATGTTGAAGCCAGAAATCAAGTGCAGATCAGAATTAAAAATACCAGTTTATTACCTTTTGAGAATATTGAAGTCAATACAAGTGGCGGTCTTAACCACTTTGGAACTGTTGCTGATAATGAAGTATCTGATTATAAAACCTTTGATTTTGCATATCGTTACAGTTTTGTGAAACTGACAATTAATGGTGAGCCTTATATTATTCAGCCCATAGATTATACCGGTGAGAGTAAACTGGAAAGCGGAAAATATACTTATGAAATTCAACTTGACCCTGAAAGCAACCAGATTTTTATGAGTTTGGCTAATGATTGATCGTAATTAGTAAATTTCTGCTGGTAAAAACATTACACAATTTGTGGATTGGATTACCTTCACGAAGAAATTTCTACTCAATTACTATCTCATGAAAAAACTTTTTCTGCCCTTTGCCTTACTCCTGGTAAATGATGTTTACGGTCAGCAAAATATCACTTCGTCACAAACACAACCTGTTTCATCTTACCAGACATACCAGCCTCCTGTTTTCACAGACCCGCAACGCTTAGCCAAAATAAAGGCGGCTCTTCCGGTTGTGGAGAAATTGTACAAAGATTACGCCGAAAAAAATAATTTTCCGGGAATGGCTTTCGGATTGGTTGTTGATGATCGGGTGATCTATTCCGGTGGGTATGGGTATACAGATCTTGCCAATAAAATAAAAGCTTCGGGAAAATCGCTGTTCAGGATTGCATCCATGAGCAAAAGTATTACAACCATGGCTGTTTTGAAGCTTAGAGATGAAGGAAAACTTCGCCTGGATGACCCTGCTTATTTGTACATTCCAGAGCTCAAAGCCATGCCGCTTTTAACCAAAGATGCACCGGCTATTACAATAAGAAATCTGATGACGCACACTGCCGGTTTTCCTGAAGATAATCCCTGGGGTGACCGACAACTGGATGGAAAAGATGAAGAACTCATTAATCTGATAAAAAGCGGGATTTCCAATTCAAATGTTCCGGGTGTACAATACGAATACAGCAATCTTGGTTTTGCCATGCTGGGCAAAATCATCGGAAATGTTACAGGTATCCCCTACCAGCAGTATATTAACGAAAATATTTTAAAACCGCTAGGCATGGATCATACGCTTTGGGAATATTCCAAGGCTTCTGCTGACTTACTCGCGCATGGCTACCGCTGGGAAGAAGGTCAGTGGAAAGAAGAAGCGTTGCTTCATGACGGAACGTATGGTGCTATGGGTGGAATCCTGACTTCGATTGAAGATTTTGGGAAATACATGGCTTTTCATTTATCAGCCTGGCCCGCTAAAAATGATAAAGAAACAGGTCCGGTGAAAAGAAGTTCTGTAAGAGAAATGCAGATGCCCTGGGTATTTAACAACCTGAATGCTAAATTCAAATATCCAAATGGACGCGAATGCGCCCTGGTAAGCAGCTACGGCTATGGATTAAGAACCAGCCGGGATTGCCAGGAACGTGTGTTTACCGGACATACCGGAGGATTACCCGGCTTTGGCAGCCAATGGTGGATCATGCCGGAATATGGCATTGGGGTAATTGCCAATGGAAACCTGACCTATGCCGGAATGAATACAGTAAACTTTGCCGTGATGGATACCCTGATTTCTCTGGCAGGTTTAAAACCCCGCGAGTTGCCGGTGTCACCCATACTAAAATTGCGTAAGGATGAATTAGTTAAGCTTTTACCTGACTGGAATAATTTGACTAAAAATTCCATTTTTGCCGTTAACTTTTTTCCAGACCGTTCCATAACGTTGAGAAAGAAAGTATCGCAGCAATTATTCGCTAAAATAGGTAAGATCAGGAATATTACGGAATTAAAACCACAAAACCAGCTTCGGGGAAATTTTCAGTTTGAAGGAGAGAACGGCAGCATTGATGTTTATTTTACCTTAACTCCGGAAAATCCTGCCTTAATCCAGCAGCTTGACTTAAAAGAAGTTTTGAAATAAAAGATGAAAGAAACAGATCATTTTTATTTGCAGAAAGAAGAACCCGTCAGAAGCTGCCTGTTTGCATTAAGGGAAATTATTCTGAAAAGGAATCCGGATATTTCAGAAGCATGGAAGTACAAAATGCCTTTCTTCTGCTACAAAGGAAAAATGTTTTGTTATCTGTGGATTGACAAGAAAACCAATTTTCCCTATTTGGGAATTGTTGAAGGAAACAGAACCGATCATCCTGAATTAATTCAGGGTGATCGGTCTCGTATGAAAATTATCCGGTTTGATCCGAAAGAAGATTTGCCTGTTACTACGATCCTGGAAATTCTGGATCATGTTTTACTTCTATGTACAAGCGGTCTGATTCCAACAAAAAGATAAATCACTTTGCTATTTTACTTTCCAGCCAGCGCTTTCTAAGTACCAAGGCGGCTTCACTTACAGGTAAATCAGCTTTTTCGTTTAATATCACGGTTAGCCTCGGATTTTCAGTGAGCTTGACCATACCCATAATCACATCTTTTCTGTGAAGAAATTCAACTACAATTTCATCACCTGGTTTGTGTCCCTCGAGAATTGTTTTTATTTCAGATTCAGATTTGACCGCTTTTCCATCCAGCTTTAATATCTGGTCATCAATATCCACTCCTGCCAGATACAGGGGTGTTCCAAACGTCGTATTTGCCGCAATAACCAATTCTGATTTTTCCTTATACCGGATGTTTCCAAGCCAGGCTTTTCCTTCAGATTCCTTTTTCAAAAACATTCCTGCTTTCTGAAGAAAAGGCGCATAGTCATAAGACTCATGGCCGTAGACATATTTTTTGAAAAACCCGGCTGCAAATGTTTTGCTGCCAGTAACGTTCTCTAAAATTTGCTGCAGATCTGAGATGGCATAAGGAGTCTCCGGCTTACCCAGTTTCAGCCATACCGCCTTCATATAATCATCTAAAGACAATTTCCGGTTCAACAATTCCAGTTCAAGTGCCAGAGCGATGGACGCGCCATAAGGATAGTAAGAAGTATAGGTATTCGGATAATTTGTTTTGTCAACGGCAACACCCGCATCTACAAAGACAGCCATACAACTCGCTTCTGCCGGAGAAATCTGTTTTGCTCCCGGCGTATTTTCTTTGGTATTTACTAATGAACTGACCATACCTGCAAAATCTTCCAACGTTGTAAAATTGGCTCTTTTAAGAATCAATTCTCCATAGTACTGGGTAAAACCTTCGGCAAACCATAACTCACGGCTCATGTTGCTTTTCTCATAGTTAAATGGTTCCAGGCTTTTAGGACGGATACGTTCTACATTCCAGGCGTGAAAAAATTCATGGGAAAAAACATTAAGTAAGTTGTCTGACCCGTCAAATTTGGTTGGTAATGCAATCATGGTACTGTTCCGGTGTTCCATTCCGTCGCCTTTCACATAAGGATTGATACTGGCCAGAAACGTATATTTTTCATAATCAAAAGCGGGAAACTCTCCAAAAACAGCTTTCGTTTCTTCTGTTATTTTTTTGATCTTGTCCGCAAATATGGTTGCTAGAGAATCCTTAGCCTCAGCTTCCAATGCCAGCCTGAATTCGTAGGATTTATGATCAGGATTGGTTAGCGTCCAGCTTTTCATGATCAACGCCCCGATCTTTACAGGGGAATCCATAAAATACTGAAGGTTCGGCGCGGTAAAAACATTAGCCTTTTCTGTTGGTTTTAACTGCGTTGCATAAATCCATTTCTTGCTTTCCGGCAAGATGAAATTTACTTCAATGGGTGAATTTTCCAATTCTTTCACCCACATAAAAGAAGCCGGAATATTCAGATGAATACTATTCTGATCAACGCCTGCATAGGTGCCGTCCGGGTAATTGGCAAATAAGGTATAGCGGATTTTTGCAAAACCATTCGATGTATTAACCTGATAAACGTCCCCGTCCAGACGTAAAACGTAAACCTGTTTTCCGGTCTGATCCATTGCTTTTACATCATAAATATTTTTACCGAATTCATGCGTCGCATATCGGCCAGGAGAAGAACGGCTCATGCGGAAGAGGAGCTGGTTCTGAGTCGCACCCGTTACAGTCACATCAATTTGTGCTTCATGATGTGCAATATTAGGAAAGGAAACATTATAACTTATTTTCTGGGCAGAAGCAGAATAAAAGGTAAAAAGCAGCACAATGAAGCTGAGTGATCTATTCATAGGAATGGGTAAATGGATTAATTATTACCCGAAGATCGAAAAAAAGTATCTTGAAACAAGTAGAAAAGACCTTTAAAGCAAGCAGGATGTTAAATGAAATAACTTTATTGATCTGGTTTCTGCTAACAATACTTTTTACAAGTACAGTTTAACCATCTGACGCCAGTATCGTGGCCGGTGTGCTTCCTCATTCCATACAAACAGATCATGTGAGACTTTAAGGTTGGTAAGCGCCGAGCTTAATTCTTTATTATTTTCCAGAAATGCATCTTCCTGTCCGATAGCCAGAATGATTTCAAGTTTCCTAAGCCGGCGTACAATCCGCTGATCGGAAAGCATGGAAATAAAGCGGGTTGGCATATTGTAATAAATTGTATCATTAAAATAGCCGTCGAAAAGATCGTCAAAAAAAGGAAGGGAAACCGTCAGATCGTAACGTGCACTCATTCCCACTACTTTGGTAAAAAGCTGAGGATGCCGAAATGCAATATTTACGGCATGATACCCACCCAGACTGCATCCGGCAGAAATCAGTTTTTTTTCCGGATTTATTTTTTTTATGAAAGGGATTATTTCTTTAAGAATATAATTTTCGTAATCCAAATGTCTTAATATCCGGGCTTCGGGTGATGCATCAGAATAAAAACTTTCATTATCAATACTATCTACACAGAAAACATGAAGCTGTCCCGCTTCAATTTTATCACGCATGGCATCAATAACTTTCCAGTTTTCAAAATCATAAAAACGTGCTCCGCGCGTCGGAAAAAAAATTACCGGAACACCTCGGCCACCAAAAACCAGGAGTTCCATTTCTTTCCCCAACGTCGGACTAAACCACTTATGGTATGCTCTTTCCATTACACTCCCGAAATGATTACATTATTTAACCTTATTCAATACCCAGTTCTTCACGGATTTTTTTCTGCCATACTGCGTAACCCAATGAGCTAAGATGCAGTCCATCCATTTCAAAAAGTGTGGCATCCGGACTTCCCTGCTCATTAAGCATTAATGGGAAAATATCGATATAGTGCTGAAAATCATCTTTTTCGACTTCTGCCTGTATCATCCGGTTTGTTGCGATGATCTTATCTATAATACCCCACCTTTGAATACTAGGCTTAATTGAAATAAAATAACAGGGAATGTTACCAAAGCGGCTGCGTATCTGATTGATCAGCTGGCGATAAAAAATACAGGCTTCTTCTGGATGTCTTCCATCACCAAGGTCGTTGTCTCCTGCATAGATAATAATTGTTTGTGCAGTATTAATCCGTGCCACAATACGATCAAAAAACCAAACACAGGCTGCGAGAGTTGAACCGCCAAAACCCAGATTTACTGGTTTGAGATCTTCAAAATCTTCATCTAATGTGCCCCACAATGTGATAGAAGAACTGCCATAAAAAATGATTGCAGGCTCATAAGGTATATTTAATACTTCTTTTTCAACTCTTTGAACTTCTTCTTCGTACCACTCCATAAATACTGATTACCTTTGATATAATGATTAAAAAAAATGTAAGGCAACAACCAAGCCAGAAACATTTATTTCAAATCAAACCTTTCCACATGATCAAAGATAGAACAAGGATGTTAACTCATCATTAAGTTTACACGGTATGAAGCACGGTTTGCGTATAGTGCGCATTAAGTTCACAATGAATCCCGATATTATGCAGGAAAGAAGTAAATAAAAAAGTTAATTTCAGGGCTTAGATCCGAACGTAATTACCTCCATTTTCTTAATCCACATTACCTTGACAAAGAAAACGCTTATACTTTGCCTGTTTATAGCATTGAAATTCAGTTTGCAGGCATTCATTATTGCTCCTGAGTATGAATTGCATCGTGACGAATTTTTGCATCTGGACCAAGGCAAACATTTGGCCTGGGGATATCTTTCCGTACCGCCTTTTACCTCCTGGATCTCGTATCTGATTTTACTGCTTGGCAATTCCGTTTTCTGGGTAAAATTTTTCCCTGCGCTTTTCGGTGTATTCACCTTAATTATTGTTTGGAAAGCAATTGAAGCACTAGGCGGAAATTTGTTTGCGCTTGTTTTAGGCGCATCCGCCATTACTTTTTCTGTGCTTTTGAGAATAAATATGCTTTATCAGCCTAATACCGTCGATATACTTGGCTGGACTTTGCTTTATTTCTGCTTATTAAAATATATCAGTTCCAACTATAACAAGTGGCTCTATGTTATGGCTATTACACTGGCATTTGGTTTTTTAAATAAGTACAATATTTTATTTCTCATTATTGGGCTTCTTCCGGCTCTTGCCTTGACAGAGCAGCGTAAAATTTTCACCAACAAGCATCTGTATTTTGCTGCCTCCTTAGCGCTGTTGATTGTTTTACCGAATTTAATCTGGCAATATCAAAATCATTTTCCTGTGATTCACCACATGGAACTGCTTTCCAAAACACAGCTTGTACATGTAAACCGCCTGGATTTTTTGAAGGAGCAAATCCTGTTCTTTTTAAGTTCTGTTTTTATTATTCTGTCAGCTTTTATTTCTTTCTTTATTTATCCTCCCTTCCGGAAATATCAGGTTTTTTTCTGGTCCTTTCTTTTTACTTTATTCCTTTTCATTTACCTGCGGGCAAAAGGGTACTATGCCATAGGCTTGTATCCTATCTTTCTTGCGTTTGGTTCTGTGTATCTGGAAAAAATATTGACTGCCAAATACTTATGGTTTCGATATGCTGCAATGCTGGTCGTATTGGTTTTATTTTATCCTATTCTGAAAGTAGGTCTTCCGATAGATAATCCGGCTGATGTGGCAAAAAATCCGGGAGCTTACAAAGCCCTTGGACTGCTGCGCTGGGAAGATGGGAAAGATCATGCGCTGCCTCAGGACTACGCCGATATGCAGGGTTGGAAAGAATTGGCACAAAAAGTCGATGCGGATTATGAAAAAATCATCGATAAAAAGCATACACTTGTACTATGTGATAATTATGGACAGGCCGGAGCCATTAACTTTTATTCAAAATTTAAGAATATCCAAGCCGTTACGATGAACGCTGACTATATTGGATGGATCCCTCTGGAAGAGGAAATAAAAAATGTTATTCTTGTACAAAATGCCGACGATGATGATAAGGAAAGAAAAAAAGAGCAGCCTCTTTTCAAGAAAATTGTATTGACAGGAGAAATAGAAAATCAGTATGCAAGAGAGCGCGGCACCCGTATTTACATGTTGCTGGATGCCAAAGTTTCTATTAACAAAATCCTGGAAAATGATATTATTGAGAATCGCTGGGATTGATTAAATAAATCAGAATATTTAATAATACTTATGAAAAAATCTACCCTGTCAGCACTTTGTATTTTCATTGTGCTTCCCTTCCTTTCACACGCACAAAAAACAAAGAATTTGCTAAACGGAAAAGATTTCAGCGGATGGCATATTGACGTTCCCGACATGGATAAAAATCCAAAAATGAAGTCACCATTTGTGATGCGAGATGGATTGCTGGTCAGCATGGGCACTCCTGGCGGACATTTAATTACCGATGCAGAATACCAGAATTTCAGGCTCACTTTTCAATATCGTTTTGCAGGAAAGCCCGGAAATTGCGGTGCGCTCGTTTTTGTTTCCACACCGAGAGCTCTATATGATATGTTCCCAAAATCCATTGAAGTACAGATGATGCATGAGAATGCCGGTGATTTCTGGTGTATTCAGGAAGATATTACGGTTCCGGACATGGAAAAAAGACGTGGTCCAAAAGCAAACTGGGGTGTCAACGGAGACAAATTAAGAAGAATTCCTAACCTGACCGATGGGAGTGAAAAACCACTTGGTCAATGGAATAGTATGACGATTGAGTGTGTAAAAAATTCAATCAAAGTCTGGCTGAATGGTGATTTTGTAAATTATGGATACAATGCTACGGTGCAAAAAGGGCATATCGCCTTACAATCAGAAGGTTCGGAAGTGGAATTTAAAAAGGTAGAGCTGACGCCTATTACACAATTGACAAAGTAAAGAGCTAAAAGCTACCATTAAAATTTAATTATTTATGACACTATTAAAGCCGAGATACTGCTCGTCAAGCTAAAATAGTGTTCTTTTATTTGCTAAACTTTGCTTCTAAATTAACATATGCTTCCTTTTCCGGTATCAAATTCTACGCTATCCTCTGAACACCTTGCCTCTTTTCTTGCCAAGGAATACCACTTTGACTTACCGGTACACTGCAAACTTCTAAAAACCGGAATAAGCCATACGTATCTGCTAAGCACAGATTCCCAAAAGTTCATTTTCAGGCTATACAGTCTGAACTGGCGGACGGAATCAGAAATACAGGAGGAAATTCGCCTGATCAATTTTTTGAAAGTAAATAATGCTCCGGTTTCCTACCCGATTGCGGATCCATCCGGATGTTATATCAAGGAATTAAATGCACCCGAAGGTATTCGTTTCGGTGTGCTTTTTTCACATGCAAAAGGAGCTAAAGCCATCAATTATTCCGAGGAAATTCATTTCAAGGTGGGTGAAACAATGGCAAAGATGCATCAGCTCACAGAAAACTTTCATCTCGACCGAGTGACCTATACACCGGAAATGTTGCTGGATCAATCGTTTGAACGTCTGAAATCATTTTTGAATCCAGAACAAGAAGAAATGGTTTATATGGCCGAAATAAAAAAGACGATAAAATATTATCTACAAAACACAGATGTATCAAACATCAGATCCGGTGCCGTGCATACCGATATCTGGTTTGATAATATGCATATTACAGATCAGGGTGAAATAACTATTTTTGATTTTGATTTCTGCGGAAACGGATTTTTATGCCAGGATTTAGGCTATTATATTGCTCAGCTTTACCATCTGGAAAAGGATGAAAATGAGTTTAGCAGCAAACTTCATAGTTTTATTACTGGATATGAAAGTGTAACCAAAATTAACGATCAGGAAAAAGAGATGATTCCCTACCTTGGGACAGCCGTTTACTTCTTTTTCCTCGGAGTACAATGTCAGCGTTATGATAACTGGTCCAATGTATTTCTGAACGAAATATATCTTTCGCGCTTTATTAGTGTGATCTTAAAAAGATGGTGCGATTATAATAAGCTGTTTATTGAAACAAACCAGGCCAAATCCTGACAACATCCTACTTTAAACTAAATCATGCAAAACACGTTTTACCAGTTATTGAAATTTTTATTCCGCATTACATGGATGCTGGTGCTTACAATCTGCTTTACAAAGGCGCAGATTCCTGACAAAATAAAGAACATTTTTCCCGAAGGAACCGTCATGCATAACAACCTGGCCTATGCTGACGACACTTTAAAAAGACATAAACTGGATATATATCTTCCTGCAAATGCCAAGGCAAATACTCCGCTCGTCATCTGGATTCATGGTGGTGCCTGGAAGCTGAATGACAAGTTTGCTGATATGAGTTATATGAAGAATACGATCAAGAGCATTCTTGATCAGGGCTATGGTCTTGCCAGCATCGACTACCGGTACAGTACAGAAGCTATTTTCCCAGCTCAGATCCAGGATTGTAATCAGGCTATTACCTGGCTTTATAATCATGCGGATAAATACAGCATTGATAAAAATAAATTTGCCGTAATGGGATTTTCTGCAGGTGGTCACCTGGCTTCTCTGCTGGCACTTTCAAACAACAATAAAGTCAGGCAGTTTACGCACAATGGCAAGGCTGTTCCTTTTAAGATTAAGGCTGTCATTGATTTTTATGGTCCCGCTAATTTCCTGGCCTTAGTACCGAAAATTGAAATTAATGATCCGACTGATGCCGTCACATCTCTGTTTGGTGCCACCATTTTGCAGAGACCGGACATTGCTATACAAGCCAGTCCTACAACGTATGTGGATGCAAATGATCCTCCTTTCATCATTTTTCATGGCGAAAAAGATGAGTCCGTTCCATATACGCAATCGGTATTATTACGTTCTTATCTTTTGCATGCCAAAGTACCCAATGAACTGACGGTAGTTTTAAATGCTCCTCACTATGGCGATATGTTTGATGTGGAATCTCATCGCAAACAAATTTCGCTTTTTCTTAAAACTTATCTGAAGAAGGAAGAAAAATAATGAAACAAAGCAGACTAGTTACCAATGTTGCTGTTTTCTTAATTTTGATCGCCAACATTGGATGCGACCAGATTTCAAAAAAGATAGTCCGGCAAAAAGTGGATTATCATGAAAGTATCAGCCTGATCAGTAACTATTTTACGTTAACCAAAGTAGAAAATAGAGGCGCACTTTTAAGCTTAGGCAGTGATTTACCGGCTACTTTAAAATTCATTTTACTTTCCGGCATTCCGGTACTTGCTCTCTCCTTCGGCATTGGTTATTTGTTTTTGAGGAAAAACATTTCAGTGATGAGTAGAGTTGCACTAGGTTTTGCCATTGGAGGCGGAATCGGAAATATTTATGACCGTGTTGTCCATGGCTCTGTTACTGATTTCCTGCACATTGACCTTGTAATCTTTCAGACCGGAATTTTTAATATGGCCGATGTCTCGCTGATGGTTGGAATGGGATTGTTTTTAATACAATCATTCTGGCATCGTAATCAAACCACAGCTTACAACACTGATCAGTCTTGATATTTCATTTTAAATCCGGTGTTTCAGGAAGAAAACTTCTACCTGAAACACCGGATTTTTTATTTATGCACTGAACAAACGAATTTTAATTCTCAGGAACTTTAACCTTAATGATGTAGGATAGTAAAGACTTGCTCTACTCCTCATCCAATTCTTCCAGGTAAGAACCTTCCTCTGTTTTCACCGAACTTTCCACAGCTGCGTTAATCTCCTGTAATTCCTGTGCAGTCAGGTTCCGCCACTTTCCGGTCGGCAAATTTTCCAGCGTCACATTCATAATTCTGACGCGTTTTAATTTGGTTACGCCATATCCCAAATACTCACACATTCTGCGTATCTGCCGGTTTAACCCTTGTGTCAGAATGATCGTAAACACGTAAGTCCCGTCTTTGCGGACAAAACATTTCTTCGTTACTGTGTCCAGAACAGGAATTCCATTACTCATCCTCTGAACAAAATCCGGCCTGATCGGTTTGTCTACCGTTACGATATATTCTTTTTCATGATTATTTCCGGCGCGTAATATTTTGTTTACTATATCGCCATCGCTGGTCAGGAAAATCAGACCTTCAGACGGTTTGTCTAATCTCCCTACCGGAAAAATACGTTCCGGATGATTGATGTAGTCGATAATATTTCCTTTTATCTGTCTTTCGGTCGTACAGGTTATACCCACAGGTTTATTAAAAGCGATATAAATTCCTGTTTTCTTTGCTTTCAAGGGTTTGCCATCCACCAAAACTTCATCGGTGCCGGTTGCTTTATCGCCTAGTATGGCCTGCCTTCCATTGAGCGTCACACGGCCTTGTTCTACCAGTTTGTCTGCTTCCCGACGAGAGCAAAAACCTGTTTCACTTATAAATTTATTGATGCGGATCAAGCTGTTTTTGTATGATTAAAATCAAATTTTGAATTAGGGAATTAAAGATTGCAAAAAAAATTCACATTGAAATTAAAGAAACAGGCACTTATGCTCTTTCTTTACCAAACAACAATTTTACAACCTGCATTTAAGCAAACCCATTTAATCCTGAATTCATGAAACTTCGTCGTTATCTGTTCATTTATTTCCTTTGGCTTTCACTTTCGCCGCTGTTTTCACAACCGATAGAACGCGCCACTAAAATCATTGTTGCACCTGATCACCTGGACTGGACTTACAAAACAGGAGAAAAAGTAAAATTCACGATCATGGTCCTGAAAAATGGTAACCCGGTAAAAAATGCCTCTGTCCGCTATGAAATCGGACCGGAAAAGATGGAACCTACTATCAAAGAAACTAAAACAGCTTCAGACGGAACGATTACCGTAGATGCAGGCACAATGAAAGTTCCGGGATTTTTAAGATGCACAGCCTGGACTGCTAATGATGAAGGAGAATACAGAGGTCTGGCCACAGCAGGTTTTGAGCCTCAAAATATTAAACCGACTGTTACAGATCCAACGGACTTTGATACTTTTTGGGAAACAGCAAAGAAAGAACTGTCAGCAATTCCGATCGATGCGAAGATGACCTTACTCCCTGAACGTTGCACTGAAAAGGTAAATGTATACCACGTAAGTTTACAGAATTACATCGTCGGTGTCAGGCTTTATGGGATTTTAAGTGTTCCGAAAAAAGAAGGAAAATACCCGGCTTTACTGAAAGTTCCCGGAGCAGGAACGCGTGGATATTATGGTGACCCGGCTACTGCTGAAAAAGATGTTATAACATTTGAAATCGGTATTCATGGTATTTCTGTCATCATGGATCCAAGTGTCTATGTGGATCTGGGGTCTGGAGCATTAAAAAGTTATCCAAGTTATAATATGGATGATAAGGATCGCTTTTATTACAAACGGGTGTATATGGGCTGCGTTCGTGCCAACGATTTCCTGACCAGTTTGCCGCAATATGACGGAACAAACCTAGCTGTGACCGGTGGAAGCCAAGGAGGTGCATTATCTATTATTACCGCTGGACTTGACTCCCGTGTCAAGTGGCTTGGCGCTTTTTATCCTGCGCTGAGTGATGTTACCGGATATCTGCATGAGAGAGCCGGCGGATGGCCGCATTACTTTGATAAAACGAATATTAAAGCCAATAATACAAAAGAAAAGCTGACTACAGTACCCTACTATGATGTTGTAAATTTTGCTAAGCGCGTAAAAATACCAGGTTACTACATATGGGGCTATAACGATGAAATCTGTCCGCCTACTTCCATGTATGCAGCATACAATGTAACCACAGCTCCCAAAGAACTGAAACTTTATTACGAAACCGGGCACTGGACTTACCCTGAAGAACGCGACGTCATGAACAACTGGCTGATTTCTAAGTTAAAAGGAAAGTAGCAATCTCAGATACTCCTTAGTGTCGACTTGGTTATTCTCTGATATATTCCTATAAAAATTCCTGAACAATGAATCGTAGAAAATTTATTGAACAATCCGTATTGGCAGGAGCAGCGTTTTCTTCACTCCCGCTGCTAACTTCCCTAAAACGAACAACGCAGTATAAAACTGCCCTGATAGGATCTGGGTGGTGGGGAACAAATATTCTGCGCTGCGCCATGCAGGCAGGAGAATCTAAAGTTGTGGCCTTATGCGATGTCGACGAAAATCAACTAAAAATCACTAATGCAGAAGTTACAAAACTAACGCCTGATAAGCCCAGATTATATAAGGATTACCGGGAAATGCTGCTGAAAGAAAAGCCGGAAATTGTCATCGTGGCTACGCCGGATCACTGGCACGCGCTCTGCTGTATAGCAGCTGTTGAATCAGGAGCACATGTGTATGTCGAAAAACCGATCTGTCATACTATTCAGGAAGGAAGAGCCATGGTGAATGCTACCCGGAAACATGGCAGAATAGTGCAGGTAGGAACGCACCGACGTGTTTCTCCGCATAATGTTTCCGGTATGGAATTCCTGAAATCAGGAAAAGCCGGGCAGATTGGTATGGCAAGAGCCTTTGTTCATTACGGAGGTGGTGCAGGTCAGAAAGTTGCTAATGAAGAAATACCAAAAGGACTGGACTGGGATATGTACTGTGGCCCGGCACAACTTGTTCCTTATAACAAAACGATTCACCCGAAAGGATTCCGAAACTACCTCAACTTTGCAAATGGCACGCTGGGCGACTGGGGAATTCACTGGCTGGATCAGGTACTCTGGTGGTCGGAGCAAAAATATCCTAAAAAAGTATATTCAACCGGAGGACGTGCCATACGCCAGGATAATACCGATGCACCTGATCATCAGGTAGCTGTGTATGATTTTGATGGTTTCACCTTGGAATGGGAACACCGGAATTTTGGAGCCAACAATGCTGAAAAAACACATCCTCAGCAAGCGGTAGGGGTTTATTTTTATGGCACAGAAGGTACCTTCCATATGGGGTGGCTGGATGGCTGGACTTTTTACCCATCCAATCCTAATAAACCTGTGATCCATCAGGATGCACAGTTAAATAAACCAGACGACCAGAATATTCAGCAATTATGGGCAAATTTCCTGATTTCGATCAAAACGAATACAGCTCCTATCTGTGAAATTGAAGTGGGCCAGCGTTCAACCAATCTTGCCCTTTTAGGCATGCTTTCCTATAAACTGGGAAGAAGTATCATCTGGGACGGAGAAAAAGAAATTATTCCCGGCGATGAAGAAGCCAATAAATTATTAAGAAGAGATTACCGTGGGGAATGGAAATATCCGGAAGTTTGATTCACGTCTGGTAAATACGTAAACAAAAAAAACCGGGTTAAAAGTCTTAAAACTTTTAACCCGGTTTTTTAAATTCTTGATTCTGGCTGACAGCAATTAGTCAATTTTAATCACTTCTGCCGGAATGTTGTATTGCGTAATTATTTCACGTGTAAAACGGACGTGACCACGTGGTGCCATCAGGTATAATTTAGCACCTTTCATTCCTGCAAGCTCACTTAGAAGTTTCCATTTGGAAACACTTCCGCGAAGTTTGTCTGTTTTCATGGACACTTCAAGATAATGTCTGTTGAACATATTCACACCTGTAACATCCGGCGTGAATTTCTCATTATCAGCAGCTCTTTCATAAGATTTAGGTGTTTCAAACCCTTCCATATTGGCTTGTATTTCCTTAAATCCATGAGCTTGTGCCCATTTTACAACAATGGGAATAAATGATTCCTTTTCCATAAATAACAATGAATGATTTTTTCTCCCGACCTACGGGTGAACTCAACGTAAAATATTAATAACTAAAATGAGTAGAGTGAAAGCGTCGTAACTTACTAATTGTCCCTCAAACAAGCCGCATTTCTTACCAATTAGGAAAAGTACCTATTTTTCGGCAGACTACAAAATTAAATTCGGAAGTCATGCACTAATCATCCAGTTCATCCAGGAAAGAGCGGTAAGCTCTCAGTAGCTCCTGATGAGTTTTGGTATTATTGCTAAGTAACGCCAGATCAATCCCTTTCTGATAAACTATTTCTGCTTTTTCAATCTTGTCCAGTTCCGCAAAAAATGCTGCGGCAGGATAATAAGTAGCCAGGTATTTTGGATGTTCAGTTAAAAGTTTATCAAAATACCTTTCTGCCTGGCCAGTATCAGACTTCATATATTCCAGGGCAAGAGCATAAATATTGAACGGGTCATTCGGATCCTCTTCATAAAAGCCCAGCAGATTTTTAAGCAATGTGTTTTCCATTTTAATAATGTTATGCTTGCATACTATCTAATAAATTCTGTATATTCGTCTATCATGAATCAATATTATTTCAGTCACTTTTATTCTAGATCATGAAAATACTCGTATGTATTACCAATGTACCGGATACGACGGCCAAAATAACATTTACCGATAATGACACCAAACTTAATAAAACCGGTGTACAATATATCATTGGCCCTTATGACGATTATGCACTGGCACGTGCAGTAGAGCTAAAAGAAAAGCTTGGAGGTTCTGTAACAGTACTTCATGTCGGAGAAGCAGATGCAGATCCCCAAATCAGAAAAGCACTAGCCATTGGTGCCGATGATGCCATTCGTATTAATTCAGATCCGGTTGATTCCTACTATGTAGCAGCACAGATTGCTCATGTGGCTCAGCAGAATTCGTATGACTTGATTTTAATGGGAAGAGAATCCATTGATTTTAACAGCGGCGTGGTGCACGGGCTTGTAGGAGAAATGCTGGGAATCACCTCCTATTCTCCCGTCATGAAGCTGGATATTGATGGCACAACAGCTACACTGGCGCGTGAAATTGACGGTGGCAGGGAAACTTTGACAGCCACTTTACCACTTGTACTGGGTTGCCAGGAACCAATTTCAGAATGGAAAATCCCCAATATGCGCGGAATTATGACTGCACGGACAAAACCTTTAATCGTTTTAGAACCTGTTTCGGTTGAAGAACTTACCGCTCCGAACAAATATTTATTGCCTGCTCCAAAAGGTGCCTGTAAAATGATACCTGCGGCAGAAGCCGAAACTCTGATTAAGTTATTGAGAACAGAAGCAAAGATTATTTAAATTTTGATAAGGCAATCTTTCGCTTTTCAACCTAAAACAGATCAAAAATGTCAGTACTCATATTTGTAGAATTAGAAAACGGCCAGGTAAAAAAATCATCCCTGGAAGCGATTGCATACGGTGCGGAAGTTGCTAAAATGACAGGAACAACTGCTACTGTTCTGGCACTTGGAAAGGCTGATAATTCATCCTTGGAACAAACCGGAGTCGTTGGAGCTTCAAAAGTACTTTATGCTTCGGACGAAAAACTAACTCATGAAAATAGCCTGGCTTATGCAGATGTTTTGACGCAGGCGGCAGAAAAGGAAAATAGTAAAATCATTATTCTATCAAAATCCGGATTAGGCGATGCTATGGCAGCGAGAGCTTCCGCGAAATTGAAAGCCGGAATTGTATCGGGTGTTACAGAACTTCCGGTCATCAATGAGCATTTTATTGTAACCCGCAGCATTTATACAGGAAAAGCTTTTTCATCGGTAGAAATCAAATCGGATATTAAAATTCTGGTCGTAAAGAAAAATACGATTGACATAACAGAATTTGGGGGTAGGGCAACTATTGAAAATTTTATCCCCACATTGCGTGATTCGGATTTTCAGGCAAGTGTCGTTAATGTTGAGAAAGCTAGTTCCGAATTGTCACTGACTGAGGCAGATATCATTGTTTCCGGAGGACGCGGAATGAAGGGGCCGGAAAACTGGCAGCCTCTTGTAGATCTGGCTAAAGCCCTGGGAGCTGCAACAGGCTGTTCCAAACCGGTTTCTGACCTGGACTGGCGCCCGCATCATGAGCATATTGGCCAAACCGGGATTAAGGTAACTCCTGACTTATATATTGCGTGTGGAATTTCCGGAGCCATCCAGCATCTTGCCGGAGTTAATGGCTCCAAATACATTGTAGTCATCAATAAAGACCCCGAAGCCCCGTTTTTCAAAGCCGCAGATTACGGCATTGTCGGTGATGTTTTTGAGATCTTACCCAAATTGACCAAAGCGATTGAAGACCTGAAATAGTTAAATGTTTTCAGATATAACCCGACAAGCATTTTTTTATGCAGGTCGGGTTATTTATTTTTGCAAACGATTTTGTTTTCGAGATTGGAGAAATGGTAAAATAACCGTATTTTTATTAGATTATAAGGCTGACCAGCAACTTACTAACTATTAGAATCATTGTTACTTTACATGATCTGAAATTGAATGCGAACTGGCAAAAATCATAGTACCCATTGCGCAAAATCATCAGAACTGTTTAGAAAACCATTGCGTTAGCTCATTAAAGTCCAAAGGTGAAAAAAATTAAGTTAGAAATATTGGGTCTTTCCCCAAGCCAGTCTCAGGCAGGTTCCTTCGCTCTTGTATTGGGCGAAGAATTAGGAAACCGCCGTCTTCCAATCATTATTGGTGTGTTCGAAGCACAGGCCATTGCTGTTCAAATTGAGAATATCGTTCCGAACCGTCCAATGACGCACGACTTGTTCAAATCCTTTGCTGAAGGAATGAACTACACTTTAAAGGAAATCATCATTTCGGACCTGAAAGAAGGTATTTTTTATGCCAAAATCGTTTGCAAAGACAGCCTGCGCGAAGTAGAAATTGATGCACGTCCGTCTGATGCCATAGCCATCGGCCTTCGTTTTGATATTCCGATTTATACCTATGAAGCCATTCTCTCAGAAGCAGGCATCATTTCCAGTTCTTTGACCGAAGAAGAGGATGAAGATGGTGATGAAGAAGCGGTAAAAGAAACCTTGCAATCCCGCGGAAGTTTGTCTGACCAGCTCAGAGATCTTTCTTTCGATGAACTTCAAAGGATACTGGATGATGCTCTTTCCAAAGAAGATTACGAAAAAGCAGCGAAAATCCGTGATGAAATGAGCAAAAGAAATTAGACTGTTCATTTCTGATTCGTTAAAAATAGTTAAGACCAGAGCCTTGTAGGCTCTGGTTTCATATTAATGCTTAGTTTTGCAATCAGTACTCCGCAAATAAGTTTGAACAAACCTGATTCGCGTAATATTCCTTTTTATGCCTAAGAAAAAGAAGAAGATTGGTAGTTATCCCAATGCAATGATCATCATGAGCCTGACGGCTGCATTATTTCTGATCGGTTTTTGCGGACTTCTGGTAATACAATCCAAAAAGCTGGTTTCTATTATTCGTCAGAATATCGAAGTAAGGGTTTTTGTTGACAAATCTGTGACTAAGGAGGGGCAGGATTCACTACTGAACGTTCTGAAGACCAAGCCATACGTACTTAATTACATCGTCAACAATACCGATGCATCCAACCCTATCACTTTTGTTTCAAAAGAAGAAGCGGCAAAAGAATTTATTGAAGGTACAAAAGAAGATTTTACTGCCTTTCTTGGAGCAAATCCTTTGCGTGATAGTTACCGCGTGAAAATCGGGGAAGACTATTTTGAAGAAACTAAGCTGCAACTGATCAAAAAGGATATTGAAAAATCACCGGGTGTTTACGAGGTGGTTTACCAGGAAGATCTTGCTGATAACATCAATCGTAATGTAACTAAAATATATGCAGTTCTGGCAAGTTTCGCTTTGATTATGCTGATTATCATTGTCTTACTTGTAAATAATACCATCAAACTGGCTATTTATTCGCAGCGATTTTTAATCAGAAGTATGCAGCTGGTAGGTGCTACCAATGGTTTCATTCAGCGTCCTTATATTTTACGTGGCGCTATGCAGGGAACAATCGGCGGGGTTCTTGCCGGTGGTTTATTGATTGGCTTACAGCAGATTGCCGTCCGTAACGTAGAAGGTCTGGCAATGCTTCAGGAATACAACAAGCTGGCTATTCTGGTTGGTGTTGTATTGACGCTCGGTATTTTGATTGGCATAGCCAGTACATACCAGTCTCTGGCCCGGTACCTTCGTATGGCCCTTGACGATTTATATTGAAAAAGTTTGAAAAATAAAATATACCTGTTAACGAAGTAGTATGAGCAATACAAAAAATAATCTTCCTTTCGGAGCATCCAATTATAAAATGATGCTGATGGGATTGGCAGTCATTCTGATCGGATTCGCCATTATGAGTCTTGATAAAGAAGAGTTTGGTTTTGGCACTTTGGGATTAACCATCGGACCTATCATTGTAGTGATTGGTTTTATCGTTGAGTTCTGGGCCATTTTACGTAAACCTGCTAATTCATGACCATTTGGCAAGCCATTATTTTAGCCATTGTTGAGGGAATTACTGAATTCCTTCCTGTTTCTTCCACAGGCCACATGATTATTGCATCTTCCTTCATGGGAATCAGTCATCTGGAATTCACCAAAATGTTCACCGTTAATATTCAGTTCGGAGCTATTCTTTCTGTGGTTGTTTTGTACTGGAAACGCTTTTTTCAATCCACTGATTTTTATTTCAAGTTGTTTGTAGCCTTTCTTCCGGCTGCGGTTTTAGGTTTTCTTTTGAATGATCTGATTGATTCCATGCTTGAAAATGTAGTTGTCGTTGCAGTTTCACTTCTCGTTGGCGGTATCATTCTCATTTTCATTGACCGCATTGCCAACGATGAAACTCGGGAAAGGGAAATATCTTATTTCGATGCCTTAAAGATTGGATTTTTTCAGTGTATCGCCATGATCCCCGGTGTTTCCCGTTCTGCTTCAACAATTATTGGTGGTATGTTACAAGGACTTTCCCGTAAACAGGCGGCTGAATTTTCGTTTTTTCTGGCTGTTCCTACAATGGCTGCTGCGGGTGGATACAAGCTACTAAAAACGTATGACACAATCCAGGCTTCCGATATTCAGACTTTGCTGATTGGAAATGTGATTGCCTTTGTGGTTGCCATGCTTGCCATCAAATTCTTCATCAATTTCCTGACCAAGTACGGTTTCAAGGTTTTTGGATATTACCGCATCATTCTCGGAATTATACTTTTAGCATTGCTGGCATCGGGTTATAAGCTGGATATTGTTTAAGTATTGTTTTAAGTTGGGCAAAGAAGAATAAATTTCAGATAAAAAAGTATAGTTTGAGTAACGAGACTACCATACCCGACGAAGGAGAAGTAATTTTGATTGACAAACCCCTTCGATGGACATCGTTTGACGTGGTCAACAAAATAAAACGTGCCTGTAAATATAACAAGATAGGCCATGCCGGTACATTAGATCCGCTGGCCACAGGTTTATTGATTTTGTGTACCGGTAAAAAAACGAAAACAATCGATTCTTACCAGGCACAGGAAAAGGAATATACCGGCACTTTTGTTCTGGGTAAAACAACACCATCTGTTGATCTTGAAACAGAATTTGATGCTGAATTTCCAACGGAACATATTACGGGAGAAGTGCTGGAAAATGCCCGCAAAACCTTTTTAGGAATTATCGAGCAGACGCCTCCTATTTATTCCGCTGTTAAAGTAGATGGCGAGCGGTTATACAAAAAAGCAAGACGGGGTGAAACGGCCGAAATTAAAAAACGCAGTGTTGAAATATTGCTTTTTGAAATTGATAGCACCCGTTTCCCTTCCATCGATTTCAGGATCATTTGTTCAAAAGGCACGTATATTCGGAGTATTGTAAGAGATTTTGGTGTGGCAGCGGAAAGCGGCGCTTATCTGAGCGTTTTGTGCCGAACAAGAATTGGTGCATTTGAATTAAAAGATGCCGCTAACCTGACCGATTTCATCCATAAAAAACGTGTTGAATTGAAGTTATCCGTTGACGAATGAATATATACCACAGCCTTGATTCCTTTCATCGATTGGAATGCGCCGTCGTAACCAGTGGTACTTTCGACGGCCTGCATATTGGTCATAAAAAAATACTTAAAAGATTAAAAGAAATTAGTGTCCAGTCAGGAGGAGAATCTGTTGTCCTGACCTACTGGCCACATCCGCGGATGGTTGTTTCTGAAGACAGCCAGGATTTGCAGTTACTTTCCACGATCGATGAGAAAATCGAGCTTTTTGCTGAAATGGGTATTCAGCATTTTGTCATTATTCCTTTTACCCGTGCATTTTCCGAGCTTTCTTCCGATGACTTTATCCGCCAGATCCTGGTAGATAAAATTGGTACGAAAAAACTGGTCATCGGTTATGACCATCGTTTCGGTAGAAACCGGGAAGGAAGTTTCGAATTTCTGCAAAAAAACGCCAATAATTATGGTTTTGAAGTAGAAGAAATCCCGCGTCAGGATATTGAAGATCTAGCCATCAGTTCATCAAGAATACGTCAGTCTCTTTTGTCAGGCAATGTAGAGGAAGCACAGGATTTGTTAGGACGCCCCTACGCGATTACCGGTATCATCGTAAAAGGAAAACAACTGGGCAGAACCATCGGTTTTCCTACGGCCAATATTCAGCTGCATGAGTCTTACAAACTGATTCCTGCTAATGGTGTTTATGTGATCAATGCCTACTACGAGGGCAAATCTTATAAGGGGATGTTGAACATTGGCGTACGTCCTACCGTTGACGGAACCTCCCGAACTATTGAAGCCAATCTGTTTGATTTTGATAAAGAAATTTATGGTGAGGATCTTCGGGTAGAAATCCTTCATTACTTACGTCCGGAGCAAAAATTTAACGGACTAGATGCTTTGATTGAACAGTTAAAAATTGATAAAGAAAACGCACTGGCTTTTTTCACAAAAGAAAAAATGTAAGTTGCCGTAAGATATAAGCATCAATATTATAAAATCCCGGATTATGCTTCCAAGCTGATCCGGGGTTTTTACTTTTTTAGCTTAATAATTTGCAAAACGGTTTTGCAGGTTTGGTATAATTATAATGCTCCTGAATAAAAACTTTATCCGATGAAACAATTTATCCAACACCTTATCTTGATGGTTTTCCTAACCATTACTATTACATCTCAGGCGCAGAAAAATAATCTAATTTTACTGAAAAACGTAAATTTGATTGATGGCACCGGATCAGCTCCAAAAGCTGAAATGGATATTCTGATCCGGGACGGAAATATCATTGCGATACAAAGCGGATTAAAAGAACCAGCCGCCAGGCAGGTTGATCTGTCGGGAAAGACAATTATTCCTTCCCTGATCAGCGCTCATACACATATCGGAACATTGAAGGAAAACACTTCCAATGCGGAAAATTATACCCGCGAAAATATTTTAAGACAGTTAAAAAGATATCAGGATTATGGCATTAATACCATCCTGACTATGGGCACGGACAGACCTATAATTTTTAATGGTTTTACCGATTCGACACAAGCGGGATTATTACCCGGTGCAAGATTGTATTCAGCAGGTTATGGTTTTAATACTCCGGAAAAATCGCCGGGTTCATGGATGAATTTATTACTTCGTCCTAATACTGCTGATGAAGTTCCGGCACTTATGGACAAGCTGGCGAAAGTCAAACCTACTGTAGTAAAGATCTGGGTGGATGATCATGGGGGAAAGGCGGACAAGATGAAACCTGAAATCTATAAAGCTGTGATTACAGAGGCTCATAAAAGAGGAATTCGTGTTGCCAGTCATTTGTATAACCTGGAAGATGCCCGTGATCTGACAAAATCCGGCCTTGATATCATGGCGCATAGCATTCGTGACAAAGAAATCGATGCCGATCTGATTCAGCAGATGAAGACAAAAGGTGTTGCCTATATTCCTACCCTATCTCTCGATGAATATGCGTACATCTACGCCAGAAAGCCGGAATGGGTGGAAGATTCCTTTTTTAGAGCGTCGCTGGAACCGGGTGTTTATGAAATGATTATCAGCAAAAAATATCAGGATCAGGTTAAAAATTCGCCGGATTATGAAAGAAACAAATCGGGATTTGAAATAGCTTTAAAAAATGTCAAAAAAATTCATGACGCCGGAATTTTGGTTGCACTCGGGACAGATTCCGGAGCCTTCCCAATCCGGGCACAGGGGTTCTCGGAACATCTGGAAATGGAATTGCTGGTACAGGCAGGATTAACTCCGATGCAGGCTATAACTGCTGCTACCAAAAATTCAGCCAAAGTACTGAAAATTGATACGAACTATGGTACAATTGAAAAGGGTAAAAAAGCGGACTTTATCATACTAAGTGAAAGTCCGGAAAAAAATATTAAGAATACCAGAAAAATAGAAGCGGTATGGAAAGACGGTGTGGAAGTAAGTAACGGACCTTTAAAAAAATAAACTGTTTATTTAACTTCATTTAAAATGAAAATTGAACCGGTAACTTATTATTTTCTGGACGATGGCATCATTCCAAACAGTAAACTTCCTTTAGTCGTTTATAAAAATGCATTTTCGCAAAGAGGCTCTGCTGGTGCCTTCTGGCTTGAAGATCGGTTTGAAACTAATCACTGGTCGAATTCTTGGCGCAACGGTGTGTTTTCCTACCATCACTATCACAGTATTTCCCATGAAGTTTTAGGAATTTATGAAGGCTCTGCAACATTACTTTTAGGTGGAGAAAATGGTAAGCCGCTGGAAGTACAGGCAGGAGATATTCTCATCATTCCGGCGGGTGTAGGTCACAAGAATTTAAATTCGTCCAAAGAATTTTCGGTTGTCGGCGCATATCCTAACGGGATGAATTATAATGTTTTAACGGGAAAGCCTGATGAAAGACCGCGAGCAGATGAAAATATTGCCAAAGTTCCGATACCTGATTCTGACCCGCTTCTTGGAAAAAATGATGGTTTGATAATCATCTGGAATCAGAAGTAATAAATGGATCTTATTATTATGAAAAAACCTTACGGAAATAATCCGTAAGGCTTTTTCATGTCAGACAAAAATTTGTTATTCAAAAATTAATACCCTGTATTCTGCTGAAGGTATCCAGGCAGGTTTGACGCTCCGTCTATCGCTGTTTGTGGAATAGGATAAATCCTTTTATGAACATCTGAATTGGTCTTTTCCGTCCATGTTCCTTCGTATTTTCCAAAACGAATCATGTCGGTACGACGCACCATTTCCCAGTACAACTCAAAACCTCTTTCACGGAATAGCAGATCCAAAGATATAGAAGTAAGTGCCGGTGGAGGCGTTGTAGCGGTTCTGGAAGCTCTTACCGTATTAACATCCTCCAAAGCAGTAGCATCACCAGCACTTTTACGCAACTTGGCTTCTGCACGCATCAGGTAAATATCGGCCAGACGAAGAATAGAAATATCAGCTTCTCCCTTATTTCTTCCCGTATCCGATTCACGGCTGAACTCGTATTTTTCAACCCGATACCCTGAACTGTATCCGCTTCCTGCTGTTGTAAAATCTATTTTCTCTGTAAAAATTACAGGCAGGTCGCCGCGGTTACGACTTAGATTGGTCAGCTTTCCGATTTTCAGCTTTCCGTCCGGACATCTTAAAAATACACCGTTTACACGGATCGCACCGTATTGCTGGCCACGAAAAATTCCACGGTTTATCTTATAGTCTGCATCTGCAATACAGGTATCGGCAGGATTGCTGTATGTTTTCAGATTTTCCTGATAAAACCTGGGATCACGTTTAGGATCTGTTGCACCATAAGCCTGCACCCAGGATTGATAAAAATCAGACGTGATTGCCGGGCCATCCGTACCATTTGCTGCCGGATATTTAGCCAAAGGAAACTGATCACCTGCCAATGAGAAATAAGCCAGACGATTATGCCCGTTCAGATCAGGACGCTGGTCTACGGCAAAAACCAGCTCGCTGTTCGTATGGTTATCATTCCCGAAAACAGAGAAATAATCAGCTGCCAGTTTGTAGTCACCTGAGTTGATAATACGCGTGGTATAATCCACGACTTTGTCCATATCAGTGCTGGCAAAAGAGAACTGCGAAGCATAAATATCACGATAAACTGCTGCGTTTAAGTATAATCTTGCCAGCAATCCCCAAACAGCTGCTTTGGTGATCCTTCCAGACCCAACTGTCGCTTTGGTTTGCAAAACAGGTTCTACTGCCAGCAACTCACTTTCAATATAGGAAACAGCCTCAGCACCTCGGACAATTTTAGAAACAGTTCCCGGATCTTCCTTTATGAAAACAATACCGAACAGATCCAGCATCATCATCGAATAGTAAGCTCTCATACCCCTTGCTTCGGCCAGATACAATGCCGAGGTAGCATCTTTGGCCGTAGACAAAGTTGTAATTGCCGTAATTGACCTTGATATACTCTGCACAATATTGTCCCAGGTCGCTTTAATGTTCGGGTCTGTGCTGGTAGAATTATGTGCATGCAGAGCAAGATAAATTCCGTTGTCTCCCCAGTCTGTACCTCCACGATATGGCAAAATAGCTTCATCAGTGGAAATTTCCTGTAATGCAAAATAATTCGTATGCTTATGCAGTTCAGGTAACAGTGCATATACAGGAGCAATAAGACCATTGGCTGTTTGTTCGTCTGTCAGGGTGGAACCCAACGTTTCGTCCAGTACTTTTTCTTTTAGATCCGTACAGGCTGTCATCAAAAACATGCCTGTAATGGTAAGTATGATAGGTAATTTCTTATTCATTGTCGTAAAATTAAAAGCCAATATTTAAACCGAAAATCACTGTTTTTGCTTTCGGGTAACTTAAATAGTCGATACCGTAGGAAGTGATTCCATTTACCGATCTGTCATTATTAACCTCCGGATCATATCCGTTGTATTTTGTTGCGACAAACAGATTTTGACCAGTAATTGAAACACGAATGGTCTGAACCCATTTGTTGATTCCCAGAGCCGTAGTATTCAAGTTATATCCAAGTGCCAGGTTATTAAGTCTTAAAAAAGCAGCATCTTTAAGGTAACGTGTAGAAACCGGAGCTGAGTTGCTGGTTGATTCCGTAGGACTTGCAATGGCTTCTTTTGTAACGTTAATTCCTTTTGATAACCTCAATTTGTAAAAATTGGAATTGGCTGTATTGTCATAAACTTTATTTCCTGCTACTCCATTAAAATTCGCTGTCAGATCAAATCCTTTAAACCCGAAATTTCCATTGAAATTGTACATCTTGGTAGGAAGTGCCGAACCTGCTGCCACGCGATCTTTGTCCGTGATAATACCGTCACCATCCACATCTCTGAACGTGTTAATACCTTTATCATCAAAACCGGTAAATTCTTTAAGATAAAATGTACCGATTGGCTGATCGTTGATATACCCGTTGATCGTAGCCGAAGTAAGACCAGAACCTTGCGCCGAGCCGGAAGGTATAACAGAATACGGTGAATTTTTTACTTTATTTTTGATGAACGTAATATTTCCGCCCAATCCGAATCTGATTCCGTTACCCAGTGTTTTCCGGTAAGCCAGATCAATTTCCGTCCCCTGATTAATAATTTTCATATTGTCAACATTGGTCCAGAAAGTACCGGCTGGCTGAACAGGGTCTGCCGGAATTACTTCCAAAAGGATTTTGGCGGAAGTCTTGCTGAAATAATCCACGGAACCGCTCAAAGCGCCTTTAAACAAAGCAAAGTCAAGTCCTATATCAGTCTGAGCAGAAGTTTCCCACTGAATGTCCGGATTTGCCAGACGTGCGTAGGTAGTTCCAGCCGGATAAGCACCGGTATTGAACAATGGATAGGTTGTTTTATCAGTAATGGTTGATGTAAACAAAGCCTGTGTAATTTTGTTAGGAATTTCCTGATTACCAGTTTGTCCCCAGCCGGCACGCAGTTTCAAATCACTAAAAGCGGATGACTTAAGGAAGTTTTCTTCAGAAAGTCTCCAGCCTAGCGAGAACGATGGGAAAATACCATATTTATTATTGGCACCAAACTTGGAAGAACCATCCATACGTACTGTAGCCGTAACCAGATATTTATCTTTGTAACCATAATTAACCCTGGAAAAGAATGATTGCAGTTCGTTAACCGTAGCTTCGCCAGTAGGTCTGTTATTCACCAGTGAAATATCCTGACCTACTCCCGGGTTATAAATAGGCTCAACACCACCAACAGCAAATCTGTTGATACTATAAGCTCTTTTTTGCAAAGATATTTTCTGGTATGATTGTCCCAGTAATGCTGAAAAGCTATGATCCTTGTTATCAAGCGTATAGGTAAAATAGTTTTCGATCAGCTTATTGCTATTGTGTACATCTCTGGTTTCTAGACGTCCTTCTACAAGAGGCACCTTATTCGCCAGGGTTTGAAAGTCCTGAGTAGAATTTGAATTATCAATACCAAAGTTCAGCTTGTAAACCAATCCTTTTATGATGGTTACTGAAGGAGAAATATTACCGATTACGCGATTGGTCGTAGTAATATCCTTTTCCAGTGCCAGCGATATCAAAGGGTTAGTTCCATCAGAATACCGGAATGGCTCCCCATTTTCGTCATAAGCGGGATAGGTTGGATTAGCTGCAAGTGCAGCGCCAATGATACCGATACCTGTATTGGATGTACTTGCGTTGGGTCTAAGGTTTTTTGTATTGGTAGCATTTAAATTAACGTCAACGCTGACCTTGTCGTTAAGCAGTTTCTGGTTAAGATTGATCCTGCCGGTATACCTGTCCAGATTGCTGTTCTTAATGACACCCTCCTGCTTCTGCATCCCAAAAGAAGCATAATAGGTCAGTTTGTCTGTACCGCCACCCAATGACACATTATGGTTCTGAGTGTAGGCAGTACGTGAAATCTCTTTCTGCCAGTCTGTATTGCCTTTTTCATCAATCAGTGTACCACCTAGGTTCTTGACTTCTGAACGAAACTCATCCGCAGAAAGAATATCCAGCGGCCTGGCCATTTTTGATATACCATAGCTGCCCGAATAATTCACACTTGCCGCACCGGATTTTCCTTTTTTTGTCGTGATCAGTACTACGCCGTTTGCTCCTCTTGCACCATAAATAGCTGTTGCTGACGCATCTTTTAATACGTCAATTGATTCGATATCCTGAGGGTTAAGAAAGCTGAGCGGGTTTGTAGCGCCACCGGTACTACTGTTGTCCAGCGCCAGACCATCTACAACAAACAGCGGCGTACTTCCGGTACGGACACCACCCGGTCCGCGCACAGTTATACTGACCGTACCACCCGGTTCCCCCGTGGCGGAAGTAACGTTGACACCCGCTACTTTTCCCTGAAATAATTGTTCGGGTGAGTTAATGATCCCGGTATTAAACTCACCGCTTTTTAACGACTTTACCGAGCCTGTAATATCCTTTTTTACCGTACTTCCATACCCTACTACAACCACTTCGTTCAAATCTGCAGCAGATTCTTTAAGGGTAACATTTACAGTGCTGTTTGATTCACTCAGTACAAATTCACTGATCGTTTGTTTTTCAAAACCAATGTAGCTGAATTCCAGATTATACTTTTTACCTGCTTCCAGGGCATTAAATGAAAATTCTCCATTTTCATTGGTCGTTGCTCCCTGTTTGTTGCCGCCTGGTATGTCTGTAAGCAACACCGTTACTCCGGGAAGCCCTTCGTTTTTAGCGGTAACTACTTTTCCTTTAAGCGGAATGTCCTGCGCAGATTGTGTGATGCGCGGATATCCATGCAGTATTTTTTCTGGACGGCCAGCCGTTGCATGTACACTCATCATTGCAGACAATGACAAAATGCAGCAACACAGGCCCATTTTGCTGACTAATAAAGTTTGTCTCATCATGTAGATTTAATTGTTTTGACTTTTAAGGTTTTACTATTTAAGAAGCTTAAAGCGCAGGCAATATTACCAAAACTAGTAATTGTATTATTGAAATAAAAAATATAACATAGCTAGTGTATTATGCAAACGTTTGATTTTCTCTGCAAACGTTTGAAATAAATTTTAATAAATAAATTGATGGCAGGAAAAATGAAGTAATTAAAATTGAATTACTGTTTAGGTGGAAAAATCGCGAGCAGTTACCCTTTTCTAACAGGCTGCAAAATTGCACTGCTAATATTACCCAAATGTTACCTAATCATAAACAAGCCGTTGTGAATACGCTGTAAACAATAATAGCCATCCGTTTCGGGAAAGCTATTAGGCTACAAGTATAAATATTCTAATATAATTTATTTCGGATTATTATATACGTAATAATAACTTCCTTCATCCTTATTAAAAATCCTGACTGGCGTCTTTCCATCCAGCTGATATTCAGTTACCATATATTCGTATTTTCCTGCTCGAAACTCCTTAATAGCTTCCTGCGTCTGAACACTGTGGCTGGCAAGCTCTATTGCATCAAAGTAGATGTCATAATCGTACATCTTCCTTTTTTCCGAGGATGCATATTTCAGCAAAATACGATATTGCGCATCGTATTGTTTTTCATCCTCAAAAGCAAAAGCATTGGCTATAACAGGTAAATCCTTTTCGCTCAATTCCGCAGCGCCTTTATTGCCTAATAGAAAATTGATCTTCTTAATCATTTTAAGCGTGTCAAGATTCTGCGCTTTTTCCCTGAGCAGGCATGCTTCTGTTTTAGGTATGTAAAATTCGAACTCAGGGTTCATCAGCATTTTTGTACCTGAAGGCAAGGATAAAATCCATTCCGAAGCGGCGTGCATGTTCAGGCGGGTATGAACTCTTTTATGCTGGGCGTAGGCTTCACTGAAGCTACTAAAAACAAGAATAGCCGTGAAAACCAATGCTATTTTTTGTCCAGTCGCTTTTCCTTTTTCGGCGATATAACTCAATCCAAAACCAACCAGAAAAAGATTGATGACACCTGCAGGCAAAACGTGTGTATCGTAAATCTTAGATGACCGCAAAACGAGAAAGAGGAACAGAAACAAATTTCCAATTAAGACATAGTAAAGGATTTTCTTCATCTTTAAAATTTGAAATATGCCAAGTGCACTCAAAATCAGGATAATGTAATTGATAGGTTCACTAAAATAAACTTTCAGGTATTCCATATTAAAGAAAGTCCCCATGGGTTTGTCGTTCATCTTGGCAATAATTCCTCCTACAAAAGATTTCATAACCACCAGTGTATCCGAAATAATAAATGGACAAAAGATGATAAAAGACAACATCATTACCAACAGGGAAAACAGGACATTCTTAACTTTATGCTGGCTGACGAGCAGAAAAATGGCGATGACATAGAAGGGTATAAAAAACGCAAAAATCAATCTTTGTGCCAGAATCAATCCAAAAAGAACAGCACATGTAATGATATCCCTAGTCGTAAGCGAATCTGTAAAAATGAGTCTGGCAATCAACAAAATAAATAAACTTCCTGAAATTGCTTCGGGCCTTAAAACCGGCATATTAGCGAAGGTTATCGTAGAGGCAACAAGAACGATAGGCAGAAACAGCTGAAGAGAACTTGTTAGTAAAAGATGATTTCTTTTATGGATCAGGCGGATGGTTTGGTACAAAATATAACCCACAACCAAAATCTGAACGGCTCTTCCCAATAAAATATACGGCTCACGATCCCATAAATATTTGTAAGCTTCCAAATCAAACGATTCAAACACAGATACCAGCCCATGAATATTGCCGCTGTTGGCAAGGATAGATTTAAAACACGCAATGCCAAATACCATAAAATAAAATAACATACTGGGAGATGCAGGCCAATCCAGTCCCCGTGGAGTATTACCATACCACAGCAAGACGCCGGAATCGGCTACAAAATTTTCATCTGTCGTGTAATAGCCATGAAAGGGAGGTATAATCACACCAGAAATGAAAACGAGTAATATAACTAAACCCAGTAGTGTGTATGTAACAATTTTGCGGTTTTTGGAATAAATCATGCCGTGTATTTCAATAAAAAATCAAAAATGAAAAAGTAATTCTAAATTTGCATCTGCGAACATCGCAAAATTAGAATTACTTTATGCTAAAATTTATTTTAAGGTTTATTATTTTTTTAATAATCGTTGCCGGAGTTGCAGAAGCAGTGCTCCGTTTTAAATATGGTTTTTGCAATGCCCCCCTTTATATTTCTGACCCCGATTTTGAGTATATATATGCACCCAACCAGGATGTAAAACGCTTTGGAAATGTCGTTCGTACCAATGAATTCTCCATGCGTAATGAAGCCGTCCTACCCACTGATACCCTGGTTGTACTTTTGGTTGGCGATTCTGTCATCAACGGCGGTAGTATGACAGATCAGGACAGCCTGGCTTCCGGATTTCTTGAAAAAAAGCTCACAACCGCACTTAAAAAACGAGTACGTGTTCTTAATATCTCTGCCGGCTCCTGGGGACCTGATAATATTGCCGCTTATCTGAAAAAATTTGGTCTGTTTAATGCCAAACTACTTTGTCTGGTTACCAGCAGTCATGATGCGCATGATATTATGGCGCATGAAAGTCAGGTTGGGATTGATCCCAATATGCCTGATAAGCAATATTCTGTTGCGTTGGTTGAGCTTTGGGCGCGTTATAAATATCTGTACCCTTATTATGTAGAGTATTATGCTAATAAAATTCCTTTCTTCTCTACCCAAAAAGAACTTGATCCGGTAGCGCAGAAACCAAAATCAGATACTTTGGAAGCACCAAAACCGGTAGAACCGGGAATTCGTAAAGAAGGTGTCGGGTTTAATCCTGGTTATGAACAGCTGAGAAAAATGGCTGAAGACAACAAAATTCCCTTTTTTATATATCTGCATCCGGAAATATCGGAGGTGGAAATGGGGCATTTTAATGATCAGGGCAATGAAATTATTTCTTTTGCCAAAAGGAACAATGTTCGCCTGATCAACGAATTCGATTTCAGGCCTACTACCAAAATGTACCGTAAAATGGATGTTATTCATTTCGACAACAAAGGGCAGATATTTCTAACCAACAATCTTTATCCTATCCTATTAGGCTATCTTAACAAACAGCAATAATGCGAATTTTAGTGGTTCACAATCAGTTATGGGCGCATTATAAGTCAAAACTTTTTAGTGAGATCTATCAGAATCTTAAAGAAACAAACCCTCAAAGTTCGTTTCTGGTGGTTCATATTGCTTTGCATGAAGCAAGCCGAAGTGTGATGAAGGATGACGATTCGGTAAAATATGAATATCCCTATAAGATTTTATTCAACCGGAACCTCGATAGTGTAAAGTTTGCGGAACGACTTAAAGCTTTGTTTAAAGCCTTTGACGAATTTAAACCTACCGTATTAAACGTTACCGGTTATTTTGATTATGCACAGGTTTTGCTGATGATTTACGCCCGGACAAAAGGTGTAAAAGTGGTACTTTCTTCGGAATCATCTACCATGGACCATAACAGGTCAGCGGTGAAAGAGAAAATCAAGAGCTGGATTGTTAACCAGGCTGATGCTTTTTTTTGCTTTGGAAAATCCTCGGCTGATTATTTACTTTCGCTAGGTGTTAAGGAAAATCAGATTGCAGTTAAAAATGCCGCTGTCATTGATGAAGACGTGATCAGAACTAATTACGATCAGGCTTTATCTGAGATTTCATCAAATATTAATGCTCAAAAAAACAGGAAATTTGTTTATGTCGGCAGACTGGCAGAGGAAAAAAATCTGGAATTACTGATTAAAGCTTTTCTTTCGGTTATTGGTAAAAGTAAAAACACTGAAAATTGGAAATTACTCTTTGTAGGTGACGGGCCGGCAAAACAGCAGCTGGAACAGTTAGCCGGAAAATATCTTAAGAATACGATTGAGTTTGCAGGCGGTCATCCGTGGTACAAAGTCCCAACGTGGCTGGCTCAAAGCGACGTTTTGGTTCTTCCAAGCAAATCAGAGCCTTGGGGCTTGGTTGTAAATGAAGCCATGGTTTGCGGAATGCCCGTGATTGTCTCGGAAAAATGCGGCTGTGCGGAAGATCTTGTCAGAAATCACGTTAACGGTTTTTTGTTTCATCCGGATCGTCAGTCAGAACTGGAAGCTTCCCTAAATTTTTTTATGGAAAATCCTGAAAAAATAGATTCTATGGGGAAAGAATCATTAAGACTGATCAAACCTTTTTCATCAAAAAGCGTAGCCAGAGCAATGGTAGCGTGTTATAAAAATCTTGGTCAGAAATAAGACCAACTTGCTATTGTCTATTTATTGAATCTATGAGAATTTTAAATATTTGCGCTTATACCTGGGCTATCGGCGGACCCGCCAGAATTATATATGATCACACCAGCGAAGTTCTCCATCAGGGACATCAGGTCGATATTTTAAGTCCGATGACGCCCGGAGAAAAAATGTATCCGGTTCCGGAAGGCGCAAGGTTGATTGAGTGCAAAAGAACAACTCCGATCAGCAACTTCTACCGGGAGTTTTCAATGGAAATGTATACATATCTGAAATCACACATTAATGAATACGACATTATTCATATGCATGGAATATGGCATTTTGGAAGTCTGGCTCCTTTCTTAATTCCGCACAAGGCAGCATTGGTCATTACCATTCACGGATTGCTTGATAAGTGGGCCGTTAATCACAGCAAATGGAAAAAGGATCTGGTAACGGTTCTTTATCAGAAAAGATTATTAGGTAAAGCGGACCTTATACAAATAAATAATACTGATGAAGAAGAGGATGTAATCCGGTATTTGGGCTACAGGCCTAAAAATATGGTTATTGTTCCAAATGGTATGAAGGTATCAGAATACATCGATTTGCCGGAAAAAGGAATATTCCGTAAAAAACACGGGATCGATTCTTCCCAGCAAATGATTTTATTTATGGGAAGGCTTAATATCAAAAAAGGGCTGGATCTATTACTGCCGGCCTTCAAACAGGTTTGTGAAAAATTACCGGACGCTGTATTAGTCCTCGCTGGCCCGGACGATGGATATCTGACAGAGACGAAGGATTTTATTAGTAAAAATAACCTGGAAAAAAGAATTAAACTGGTAGGAATGCTAACCGATACAGTAAAAAAAGAAGCCTTATCTGATGCTGATTTGTTTGTACTTCCCTCCTATTCAGAAGGTTTTTCCATAGCAGTACTTGAAGCGATGACGTCAAAGGTACCTACACTGGTTTCTGATCGCGTTGGTTTTGGTGACTACATCAAAAAATACAATGCAGCTTATCTCACGCCCTTGACAAGTGCAGGAGTAGCAGACGGACTTCTTAAAATATTACAAGATAAAAATTATGCAGACGAATTGAGAAAACAGGCATTTACCATGGTTTCTGATAATTTTGACATTAAGGTGGTTGCAAACCAATTATTGGAAGAGTACAAGAAAATTAAAAAAATGTAGTTACCTTTGGCGGTTACATGCACATACACTGGCTGTCTTAAATTATTAATACCTGGTCAAAAATATGGTTGATTTATCCGTCATCATTTTAACGAATAATGAATCAAAACACATTGGGCGCTGCATAAAAAGCCTTCTGTTAATAACCGATAAAATTTTCATTATCGATTCATTTTCAACGGATAATACTGTTGCCATAGCCGAAGCGTTAGGCGCAATGGTAATTCAGAACACCTGGGTTTCCTACGCATTTCAATTTAATTACGGCATTCAGAACAATCCTTTTCAGACGAAATGGCTGATGCGGATTGATGCAGATGAATACATCACGCCTGAACTTGCTCAGGAACTTAACACCTCACTATCCGGAACTCCGGAAACTATCTCAGGGCTTTATGTAAAAAGGCGCGTTGTTTTTATGGATCAATGGATTAATCATGGCGGGTATTATCCGATATGGCTTCTCCGGATCTGGAGGCGTGGCGAAGGCGTTTGTGAAGAGTTATGGATGGACGAACACATTAAGTTAAGCACCGGCACTACAGCACAATTACAACATGATATTGTCGATCATAACCTTAATAACCTGACCTGGTGGACGCAGAAGCATAACAATTATGCAATACGAGAGGTTATAGATCTATTGAATATAAAATATAACTTTGGTGATAAACCAACCGTTATGCCTGATTTTTGGGGAAGTCAGGAGCAGCGGACGCGGTATTTAAAGATTAAATATGCAAACCTGCCGCTTTTTACACGACCATTTTTATATTTTTTATTCCGGTTTGTGCTAAAAGGAGGCTTCCTGGATGGGAAGAAAGGTTTGATCTGGCATTTTCTTCAGGGTTTCTGGTATCGTTTTCTGGTAGATGCCAAAATTTATGAGGTATACCAGAGAGCCGGAAAAGAGAAGGAAAATATTGTTACACATTTTAGGACAGAATATGGAAAAGACCTCCAGAGCCCAAACCAATCTGTCAAAATATAATAACAGCTGGTACAAACCCGGAAGTTTTTTTAAACAACTGGCGTGGCATATACTGGGAAGGATTTTTATTAATACCTACCTGCCATTCCCTATGTTTGTTAAAACGATAATTTTGAAATTATTCGGTGCGAAAATTGGTAAAAACGTCACGATTAAACCGAAGGTAAATATTAAATATCCGTGGTTCTTGGAAATAGAAAATGATGTTTGGGTGGGTGAAAATGTATGGATTGACAACCTGACAACTGTTACTTTATGCAGTAATTGCTGTCTATCTCAAGGCGCTATGCTTTTAACCGGAAATCATAATTATACAAAAACTACTTTTGACCTGATTTTGGGACCTATTAAAATTGAAAGTGGTGCATGGATTGGAGCAAAAGCAATTGTATGTCCGGGCGTTACCGTTCATTCGCATGCTGTTTTAACAGTTAATTCCGTTGCTACCAAAAATCTGGAAGCTTATAGTATTTATCAGGGTAACCCCTGTGTTTTTGTCAAAACAAGAAACCTGAACCTTTGAAAGTTAGTATCATAACGGTTGTGTACAACGGAGCTGCAACCATCCGGCATTGCATCGATTCTGTATTAAGCCAGGCTTATCATTCTATTGAATACATCATTGTTGATGGAAATTCAACAGACGGAACTCAGGATATAATTAAATCCTACGGTTCTAAAATTCAAATATTTTTGAGTGAGCCGGACAAAGGAATTTACGATGCGATGAATAAAGGTATCAAACTGGCAACTGGAGATATCATTGGCATCTTAAATGCTGATGATTTTTATGCCGCTACCACGGTTATTTCAGAAGTAGCAGAAGCTATGACTGCCACCCACGCAGATGGATGTTATGGCGATTTGAACTATGTAGACGGACAAGATGAAAAGGTGATTAAACGGAACTGGGTATCCGGAAGTTACAAGCCAAATTCTTTTTTAATGGGTTGGATGCCACCACATCCGACGTTTTTTGTGAGAAGGAAATGTTATACAGATTATGGTGATTTCCGGCTTGATATGGGAAGTGCTGCAGACTATGAAATAATGTTGCGGTTTATTTTTAAGAATGGAATAAAATTAACTTATATTCCAAAAGTATTAGTAAAAATGAGAACCGGCGGAGTAAGTAACAGTACCGTCAAAAATCGTCTTACAGCCAATAGCAATGATAGAAAAGCCTGGCTGGTTAATGACATAAAGCCCTGGTTTTTTACCTTATGGCTAAAACCCGTTCGAAAAATCACGCAGTTTCTTTGACAATCGCTAACATACACTTAGATATATGTATCAACATTTTAATAATTATTTTGACTTTCAGGCACTTGCTTAATTTTTGCAATCTGAAAACAGGTCAAATTTGAAAACAATCTGATTGAATTATTTATAAGCAATCCGATCATTCAACCACTATCATTTATGGAACTCCAGTTACCAACCTATATACTAAGCGACGGAATATTTAATAACATGATACACCACGATGTGTATCAGTGTGTTCTTTCCTTCCTGATCGCTTGCTTTTTATCCATTATTTCCATTCCGATTATTATCAATCTTTCTAACCTTCTTCATCTTACTGCTAAACCCGGGTTTCGCAGTTCGCATGAAACGGAAACACCAACCCTTGGTGGGATTGCCATTTTTGCTTCCACATTAATCTCTTATTTTCTATGGCCTCATTCTGAAAATATTGTTGATTCTAATATCATCAGTCTGTCGATGACCGGGGTTGTGATCCTGTTTTTTCTAGGTCTTAAAGATGATATCCTTGCTCTTGATTCAACAAAAAAATTGCTGGTCCAGATATGTGCTTCCCTGATATTAGTAGCTATGGGAAACTTCAAAATCGATAATTTTTACGGTATTTTTGGAATACATCATATTCCATACTACGTAAGTATCCCCCTCACTGTTTTTGTATTTATCGCCATTATTAATGCCATAAACTTAATTGACGGAATTGACGGACTGGCAGGAGGAATTAGCCTAATCGCCGGCGTAGGCTTTGGTATATGGTTTATTTTAAACAATCATTTTTCATTTGGCTGTCTGGCATTTGCGATGTCAGGATCACTACTGGGCTTTCTGAGATTTAATTTTTCAAAAACCAGTAAGATCTTCATGGGAGATACCGGTTCGCTCATTATCGGTTATCTGCTCTCGATTTTTGCTGTTGAATTCTTATCGCTGAATGTAAGTTATCTGCACGATAGTACTGCCTATTTTAATGCACCAATCATCGTTATGGTACTGTTGATTGTACCTATTTTTGATACCTTACGTGTATTTATTGTTCGTATTGTTAAAGGTGGCTCTCCGTTTGTAGCAGATAGAAATCACATGCACCATATCCTTATTGATTGTGGTTTGAACCATTTCTGGGCATCCTTTACATTATGGATGATTACCATCGTGAACACTGCACTTTTCTTTACATTTCATGGTGATATTACCAATACAGCATCCATGTACGTTTATATTGGCATGTTCATCGCTTACATGATCATTGCTTATTACCTGAAACGTAAATCTGTTTCGATCAAAGAGAAAAAAAAAGTCCTGACTCGTCCGTCCTTTGATGGAAATGATATTTTTAAAGGCTAAAAATCTGTTAAAAAAATCTTTAAGCATAAAAAAAGCCATCCGGAAATAAATCCTGACGGCTTTTTTTATGCTTAAAACGGATCAGGGATTCGTATTTCCCCAAGCCGGATTATATAGTTTTTTATGAATTTGCATTAGTTTATTTTCCGGCATTTTAATTACTTTCCTATCGTAGGTCATCAGGCCATTGGTTTCAATTTCCACATCCGTCGTCTGCGTGTAGACTGCAGCAGATAATCCTCTTTTAATTAATGGCTCAAAGCTGTTAATAAATGATTCGTATTTTGAATACAATTCCTCACTGTTCTTAAAACTCTGATATCCCCAGTTATTTTTCTGCTGCCAGGTATGTTCAGGTACAGGAAGCCCCAAACCGCCAAACTCTCCCAGAACAATTACTTGTTTTGCGCCAAACAAATCAGGCCGGGGCATTACCGGTGCCGGATAATGGTGCAGGTCCATAATATGGCCAACCGGTAAGAAATTTCCACCACTGGCACTATTCACCAGACGGCTTGGATCATACTTCATCGTCCATTCTGTTATTTCTTTTGTCTTAAATTGTCCCCATGCCTCATTAAACGGAACCCACACAACAATACTAGGAAAATTGTATGTCGCATCCATAATTGCTTTCCATTCAGTCCTGTAAATACTTTCTGATTCAGGCGTACGGTTCTGTTCCGTTTCATTGCCCATAATCCCCGGATTCGGCTCCCAGTGATTTCCCAGATCTCCGCTTGGCATATCCTGCCAAACCAGCATTCCTAATTTATCACAGTAGTTGTACCAGGTTGCAGGCTCCACTTTTACATGTTTACGGATCATGTTGAATCCCATTTCCTTTGTTTTATCAATATCAAATTTCATGGCTTCATCCGTGGGCGCAGTATAAAGCCCGTCCGGCCACCAGCCCTGATCCAGCGGACCGTACTGAAAAACGAATTTATCATTCAACAACATTCTCTGAATCCCATTTTGATCTGGTTTCATCGAAATTTTACGCATGGCGAAATAACTTTTTACCACATCAATCACTTTACCTTTTCTTGTGACAGCAATTTTCAGATCATATAAAAAAGGACTTTCCGGAGACCACAGTTTTGGATCTTTTAGGGTTATTACCGCTTCTTCATCCGGAGCAACTTCTTTTTCAGCTACAATATTATTTCCATCATTTGCTGTGATTTTTATGATATCACCCGCTTGTGCATTTTTTATTACAGGTTTTATGGTAATCAATTTCTTATCCAGATCCGGTGTATTTTTTGTAGAAACAATGTACGTTGAAGGTACCATTTCAAGCCACACCGTTTGCCAAATTCCAGTCACCGGCGTATACCAGATACTATTGGGTTTTTTAATCTGTTTTCCTCTTGGCTGTGGACCGTCATCGCTTGGATCCCAAACTCTTACGGCAATATCCTGATTGTTTCCCTTTACAAGAAATGACGTGATATCCAATGAAAAGGGATCGTAACCACCCTTGTGAGATCCTGCTTTTTTCCCATTGACAAAAACATCGCATTCCCAGTCAACCGCTCCAAAGTGCAATAATACAAGCTCATTTTTGAGTTTAGAAGAGAAATTGACTTTGCGGTTATACCATAAAACACTGTCCTTTCCAACCGTTTTGCCAACGCCTGATAGCGCCGATTCCACTGCAAAGGGTACCAGAATATTTCCCTGAAAGGTTGCTGGTTTTGTATCATTGGTTTCCTTGGGAACAATGGAGTAATTCCATAAGCCATTCAGATTGATCCATTTTTCTCTTACCAGCTGCGGGCGTGGATATTCCGGATGTGTATTCGAGGGATCTACTTTCAGAGCCCATGGTGTAGAAATCTTTCCTTCCACCATTTTCCATCTGCCAGATTGCTGGGCTATCGATACCTGAATGGAAACAGCAATGACAAGTGTAAAACTGATAATTTTTTTTAACATGAATTAAGAGGTTTAGTTAAATATAGGTAAATGTAAAAGAAAGAGAAAATGGCTTTATCTCTACTGTGAGAATGCATGCTGTGAAGCGTAAATGAAATATTCTAACCTTATTTTTTAAAAGTAATGTTTCTTGCTGGTATAAAAATAGTATCTTGAATTTGCTATTAAATTACTTCTGATTCTGCTAGTAATGTAATACGATTTAGTACATTTCATTCGTTGAAAACAATATAATACCTAGTAACGCAAACCTGATCCCGCATGTCAACTTTTTACAGAATAATATTTTTTCTTTGTCTATCCAGTTCAGCCAGTTATGCTACCCACCTTTTGGGAGGAGAAATCAGGGCTGAAAATGTATCTGGGCAGACGTACAAAATATCGGCTCAGCTTTATTTTGATGTCTCTCCGGGAGGACTAGGAAGCTCCGATGCTCAAAATATAATTAAACTGTGCTTCGGTGACGGAAATACAGCCGATGTGCAAAGAACCAGCTATACTAAATTATCTGGTGATCAGAATGGAATTGCCATCGGAACTTATGAAGTTACCTATACATATCCTTCTTCCGGTATCTTTCAGATATCTACTAACGTTACAAACCGTACCGGCAACTTACTGAACTTTACCAATGCTGAACTTTCGGAAATGTTTCTATGGACCGTTATAAATACGCAGGTTCAAAATTCAACACCGATATTGCCTACACCTATTTTTAGTGCCGGAGCGAAGCAGATCTTTACAGTTGATCTGAAACCCGTTGTAACCGATGCAGACAGTATAACTGCCCATTTACAAAAACTAAGCAAATCGTCTCCGGGAACCTGTGGCGTTCGCAGTATTAATGAAAAGTATGCATATCCTAATGAGTTAAGCAAAAAGGGAATATTCGCTGTTGATAGAACAAATAACAAACTGGTATGGAATGCACCCGAGCTACTGGGAAATTACATTTATGCTGTTGTAATTGATGAATGGAGAAATGGAGTTAAAATCTCAGAAACATACCGTGAAGGTTTGATTTTAGTAACGGACAAAGCGGGACCAACGGTGGAAATACCTGCTTATGTACCTGTTAATGAGGCTGGCATTGTTAGCGCTATTCCTGATGCTGATGTAGAAAATTTGTCCTTGGTTGTAGAAGCTTTTCCGGTACCTACCGAAGACTTTTTAACCGTCAGAGTAAACAGTGTTGCACCGACTACCTTACGCGTACAGGTCATTAACCTGGATGGTCAAATTGTTCGTGAAATTAAAACCGGCACTAGGACGACGCAATGGAGTCAGCAGATAGATTTACGCAGGATTACGAAAGGATTATACATGATCCGGGTTATTAATGATCAGGGAAAATTTACTACCCGAAAAATTGTACGCTAGGCATTTAGTTATGTCATTTAAAAGGTATTCATTTACCTATATTGCATATTGTTCGCTTACCAGTATATTTGTAATGAAGGTTATATTATTATGAAAGCGATTGCTTGAAAAAATTTCTATCCATATTATTATTCGGACTGCTCATCTTCAATATGATGGGCTTTGCCGTTTATAATATGTTGGAAGGCGATACTAAACCTGTTAAAAAATCTTTATTAGGTGAGTACGATCTGCTTTTAAAAGTTCCGTTGACATTGCCCTATTTAAGTAGTTGGGAAAGTACGGAGCTTTCAGACGAAGAACTGCTTAAAGGAAATGAATATTACAAGATTGTTTCAAAGAAGATTGTAAATGATACTTTATTTGTAGCATGTGCTTTTAGCCAGACTTCAAGAGAGCGGTTCTGGAGCCAGGTCTCTACCTTCGATGATCTTGCAAAATCTGATTCTGATACAGATAAAGGAGCTCCCGCTTCTATTTTGAAAAATTTCCTGAAAGAATATATGGCCTTAGGTCAAAAGCATGTTTTTTATGTTTTTGAGTGGGCCGCTTCTTCTACATTCCACTATGTGGCTGATATTCTTTCAATTCCGGAATCCAGCATTCCTTCTCCCCCACCTGATTTGGTTTAAGATTCTTCTGCATTGGTTTTTGGTATGACAAACTTTGATTCGCATTAAAGTTCTGGTACTCTTTAAGGTATATTGTTATACCTGACTTCTATGTTGTGACTGATGCTTCAATCTATTTCCCTGCTACTTCATAGCAGAGAAGTATTCTTATGTAATTTATTTTAAATCAGGCAATATGCTCCTTGGGAATTCTATAAAAAAATATAAATTTTTACCGTTAATACAACGCCACTTAAAACCTCTTCTGATCATTTGTTTTTTACTGATCCAACTAGAAGCCTATGCTCAGAACACTTCCTCAATAACCGGAAGAATAATTAGGAGCAACGGTATGGGTATTGAAGGCGTAAGTGTATCTCTTGAAAATACAAAAAAAGGAACAGTTACTGATCAGGAAGGTTCTTTTACCATCAATGCTATAAAGGAAAAAGAACTTATACTGCACATTTCCTCAATTGGCTATTTTACACAGCAGGTTAAAATAAAAGTTGCCGATAATCAGACCAGCCGTTTTACTATTACTTTAAAAGAAAATATTAACAGTCTGGATGAAATAACTATTGAAGAAAAGAAAAATAATATCCTGGTAGAAAAATTGCCGGACGTGCATGACACATACCTGATGGCTGGCGTTAAAAACGAAGTTTTGCAACTTGGAGGTATTAATGCCAATATATCAGAAAAAACCGGCCGGCAGATCTTTGCAAAAATTCCAGGCGTATTTGTTTACGATATGGATGGAAGTGGAAACCAGATTAATATATCAACACGGGGCCTTGATCCTCACCGTTCATGGGAATATAACATCCGACAGAATGGAGTAATTACCAATTCCGACATGTATGGTTATCCGGCGAGTCATTACAGCCCCGCCATGGAATCAATTGAAAGAATTGAATTGATACATGGAACTGCCTCTTTGCAATATGGAGCGCAATTTGGAGGTATGATCAATTATGTAACCAAGCAGCCGGACACAAGCAAAACATTTACGTTTGAAACAATCAATACAGCAGGTTCATACGGATTGTTCAGTTCCTACAATTCCATCAGTGGTAAAGTGGGCAGGTTTACATATTCTGCTTATTATCAAAAAAGGCATTCAGATGGCTACCGAAAAAGCTCCCGTTCTGATGCGCAGTCTCAATTTGCCAGCATCTCTTACGAATTCGATAAAAATTTAAAAGTTAAAGCAGAGCTGGGCCGCTCTTCTTATGTATATCAGATTCCGGGACCCTTAACAGATTCTATGTTTGCAGCAAATTCACGCCAATCGACACGTGACCGGAATTATTTCAATCCTGACATTTATGTTCCTTCTTTAATACTGGACTGGAAAATCAGTCCTTCTACAAAATTGCGGTGGACTAACTCTGGTCTTTTTGGCAGCAGAAATAGTGTTATGATTGATGCTTTTGCTAATGTTCCGGATATTATTGACCCGGTGACTAACTTGTATAAACCTCGCCAGGTTGACATAGATAACTTTAAAAGCCTTACTTCTGAACTACGGATTGTGCATCAGTATAAAATAGGCGGTTTAAACAACTTTGTATCCGGCGGAATTCAGGTGATGAAAAACCATCTTAGGCGTCGTCAGTTGGGAAAAGGAACCACAGGAAGTGATTTCGATCTGACACTTACAAGTCCGGTTTGGGGAAGAGATCTTCATTTAAAAACGAATAACATTGCTCTTTTTATTGAGAATCTTTTATACATAACACCCAGGTTAAGTATTACACCCGGATTTCGTATCGAAAACGGAAGTACCAACATGACCGGCTCTATCAGTTACTACCAACCAGAGGCCCTTCCTACTGAAATAAAGCACCGGTTTCCTCTTTTTGGCATTAGCTCACAATATAAACTGGATGCAGCTAGTCGCATTTATGCAGGTTTTTCACAGGCTTATCGCCCGACGGTTTTAAAAGACATTATTCCCGGATCTGTATTGGAACGGACCGATAAAAATCTGAAAGATGCCAGAGGTTATAATCTTGAAGCAGGAATAAACGGTAAAATTGGTCCTGCTTTGTCTTATGATGTCAGTATATTTCAAATGTTGTATAAAAACCGGATGGGTACGTTGGCTTTAACCGATGATGAAGGAAAGGATTATATCCTTCGGACCAATACCGGAAACAGCTTAACCAAAGGAGTTGAATTGTATGCAGAATATAAACCGTTTTCTATACCTACCCATGGAGAAACCCGTACAGAAATTTCTGTATTTACCTCCACATCGTATTTTAATGCAAATTATATAAAGGGTAGTACAGTTTTAAACAATGAAAATACTAATACAAAAGGAAATAAGCTTGAAGGAGTTCCTGCCTGGATCAGCCGCAATGGTTTACAATTTAGTCATCATAAACTACTTGCAACTTTGCAGTACAGTTATGTGAGCTATTTGTATTCTGACGCACTAAATATGGTGGAAGCATCAGCTAACGGTGCAAAAGGTAAAGTGCCTTCCTATGGATTATGGGACTTCAACAGTACAATCCATATAAGCAGAGGTTACACTTTAAAATTCGGCATTAATAATATTCTGAATAAAAAATACTTTACAAAACGTCCAGCCATGTATCCGGGAGCAGGAATATGGACTTCTGATGGCAGAAGTGTTGTCGTTTCATTAGGAATTAAAATCTGACGCCACCTCATTCAGTTCGGCGCCAGATTTTATACAATTTTATCATAGGTTAATTAATTCGGATAAACGGCTGGTCTTTGACCGGTCGTTTTCTTTTTTCAGGCGAATTGGACAAACAAACAACTGGTATGGTATAAATAATAAACAAATAATCAATTTTGCGCTATTCAAAATAGATTTATTTTTTAAGAATCAGCTATTTTACAAAAAGTACAACTTTGAATTAAAATCCTATCTTTTGTATCATCTGGCTAAGTCGATTTATCCAAATACTATTCATTAACATCTACTGCAGTTATTTTTTCTTTGAAAAGCTGACTGCGCAGCAGCATTTCCTTAATCATTTCCAGATGCGTGTAGGTGATCATGTGACCTGCATTGTGAAGAAATATATATTGCGCTTTTTTACTTTTTATATGCGTTTTGGCAAAATCCAGATTAGAGGGATCAGCAATCCAGTCATTTCCCCCTTGAATAACAGTTGTAGGAACATGCAGATTCTGCCATACGGGCAGTAGCTTCTTTAATTCATCCGAATGACTGTACTTTTCTGCCGTAGCTGTGTTGAAAGCGCCTGGTAAGAATAACTGTATTAGTGCATTTCTGCCCCATTTTGAAAACCAGTAAAATTTTTCTTTATCAGGATCAATCACCGGCGAAACCATAATGAGTTCCTTTACCTTATCAGGTACCAATGATACCATTTTTGCCGCAATCGGAGCACCGTAGGAACGTCCCAGCACAATCACTTTCTGATCCGAATGGTTAAGAGAAAAAACAGGTAAAAGTGCTCTTGCCTGTGTTTCTATTGAAGTAACGTATTTACGTTTTTTCTTCATTTTCAACCTTGATTTCCCATACCCGACCCTGTCAACGGAAACAATGTGAAAATGCTTTTGCAGATCCTCATCATCCATCAGATTCATGTATCCCCATAAAGAACCGGGTGCACCATGAATTAGCAACAACATGGGTAATGTATCCGCTCCTACACTTGCTATACAAAGCGAAAGGGTATCATTTTTAATTACCTGTATTTCCGGCCTGATATCTTTTTTTGCATAATGATTCCTTACCTGTTTTTCAGAAATCAGGTATCTGGAAAAACAGGATGTCAACAAAAGGGAAAGTAATACTATAAATAATGAAGATTTGAAATATTTAACACCTGACATAAGCTTCCGGATTGTTCCAAGAATTTATAACTTCGCGAATTCTAATTCTATATACGATAGAATGTAGTTAGAAAACACATTAACGTCAACATATTTAAAAGAATTAACTTTAATATAATCTTTCCAGACGTTTTTATGTTTCCAGTATATCCAGTACAAAAACAGTGCCGTTTCTGAAAAAACAATACCAAAAAAGTAAGGAAATAATGAACAACCACCAGCAGGAATTATTTTTTCAAAAGTTAAAAGAGCAGAACACAACATTTCAATATAAATTACCTTCGAGACATGAAGCAGGTCATTTTATTCAAAAGCTGATTAATTTTCTTTTTCCGATTAGTCAGGATTGTCAACAGAATGATAAGCCTAAAGACATGCAGGGAGCTTTTCTTGATTTACAAAGTCGTCTGGATTGTATGCTGACTCCTTTGATGCCGCAGCTTGACCGAAGTAAAGAAGAAGTTGTAGATGCAGTATTCGATAAGATTCCTGAGGTCTATGAAATGCTGATCAGAGATGCCCGGTCTATTACAGAAAATGATCCTGCATCCGTCAGTATTGAAGAGGTTATAGCTTTATATCCTGGTTTTACAGCGATTGCAACATATCGTGTTGCGCACAGTTTTGCCCAATGTGGTATTCCGCTATTACCGCGTATGCTGACAGAATTTGCTCATAGCCAGACTGGTATTGATATTCACCCGCATGCCGTCATTGGTCACTCTTTCTTCATTGATCACGGTACCGGAATTGTTATTGGAGAAACCACACATATTGGAAATAATGTCAAGTTATACCAAGGTGTTACTTTGGGAGCGACCCATGTATCGAAGTCACTTGCATCCAAGAAAAGACACCCAACCATTGAAGATAATGTTGTTGTGTATGCCAATGCAACCATTCTGGGAGGCGATACGGTTATTGGTCACGATTCGGTTATTGGCGGAAACGCCTGGCTTGTCCGCAGCGTACCTCCACATTCTCAGGTATATCACCAAAGTAAGATAGAAGTACGCCAGCAAATCAGTTCTGCTACATAATACTTTTTATAAATCTTCGGATTCCTTCCATGTATATGGGCTCTGCCTGCGAGAAGGCGTAACGTGGCTGGGTAGTCATGGTAATGGATACAAACCCATAGGTAAGGCACCACCATTCATAATAAGTTTTGGTAACCATTTCAGCAGATTTAGGCCGTAGTGTTGCAATCATTTCCCAAACCGGATTCTCCCTGATATTCATGGCTTGGGAGTAGACCTTTTTAGAATCACAATAGGCTCCTTCCAGATTAAACATTACCTGGAATATTTCAGGATTATCAACGGCAAAGACAAATATGCAACGTGCAACTTCGGTAAGCTGCTTTTCCGGATTTCTAAAATGATGTTTTATTTTAAGAAATTCTGCCTGAAGAAAATCAAACCCTTCAACTCTTATGGCTTCCAGCAACTTATCCTTACTATCAAAATACTCATATAAAATAGGGGGACTGTATTCGATAAGTTCAGCAATTTTTCTTATTGAGACTGCTGTCCATCCATCTTCACGGGCTATTTCCTTAGCTGTTTTAACAATATCAGATCTTACCTGATTTCTCAGACGTTCTCTCCGCTCTACTATTCCCATACGTTGTAGTTCTGCTTATTGATTAGAAACCAGTATTTTCCTGCCAAATATAAGATGAAAATTAGTACACTGCAAAAAAATCTAACTTTGTTAAATCATCTAAAAAGGAGTAATATTCTGAAATTAGTCACTGTTTGAGATTACAGTAATTTGAATCGGTAGTTTAAAAATGAAGGTTAAAAAAAATTATTATTAGCTTATTGTTCAGATTTTCGGACCGTTTGCCGACGTTCCAGCCGTTCAGCCAGTCGATAGTTTGCTTCTTGAGCACGAATCTTAGGCATCGTACTATCGTAGGGAACTCTCAGGTTATTTTGGTACAGGTCAAGCTGAACGGATTTTTGATTGTCATTGACATAATTTTTCAGCACCTGCCTCATTTGTCCCTTCAAAACTTCATCCAGAATTGGAAAACATACATCAATCCGCCTGTGCAGATTACGATAAGTCCAATCACAGGAAGAAAGATAAATTTCATCGTTACCCCGATTTCCAAAATGAAATATACGTGTGTTTTCCATATAGCGGTCTACATGACGGCTCACTGTAATATTATCACTGATGGAGGGCAGGCCCGGTATTATTCCGCAGCTTTCACTGATGATCACATGCACCATTACACCAGCTTTACTAGCCTGATATAATTTATCAATGAACATGTGGTCCTGAATCTGGTTCAGTTTGATGGTGATAAAAGACTTAAGTCCGGCATTTGAATTTTTAATTTCGCGGTCAATCAGATCTATCAGCTTTTTCTGAATTGTGAATTGTGTTACCTGTAAAAAATTAAACGGCAGGTACTTGTATTTTTTTGGTTCATCCTGGGTGGATAAATAACCAAATAATAATTCAAGTTCATTTGTCAGTTCCCGATGGCTGGTGAGCAAAGCATGATCGACAAATTCACGGCTTGTCAGACGGTAAAAACCTCCGGTTCCCAGAAAAGCATAACGCTCCCACCCTTTCTGCACACGCCGTTTGATCAACGCCATTTTTGCATGAACTTTAAGCCCGGGTACACTAAAAATGATTTTCACGCCTGCATCTCTCATTTTCCGCGACCACTGCATGTTCTCCTGCACATCCAGCTTGGCATTCAACTCTACATAAGTTACTACCTTTTTACCGTTTCTGGAAGCACTGATCAGGGAATTAAGGATGAAGGAATTAGAACTGATTTTGTACAGAGAAACATGAATCTCCCGTACATAGGGGTCGATGGCCGCTTCATTAAAAAAGCGTACGATAGGATTATAAGAATGATAAGGTAAATGCAGCAGCTGATCGGCCCGCTGAATGGATTCGAATACGGATTCAGTTTCCTCAAAATCCATATTTTGTATGGGTCTTTGAATAGGATAATCCAGTTTCTTAGAGAATGATGGAAAAGTTAGTAGATCCTGCATGTACAGGTAATAACCACGCTCATGAAATTCGTTCATCAGCATACCTGCCCGGATTGAAAGATATTCTCTGATATACAACGGCATACCGGCTTCATAAAAATATTGAAGAGGCTGAACGAAATTTCTTTTTTCCAGTTGTTTCAAAATTCGCTGAGCCAATGCAATAGGATATTCATCTTCCATGGTCAGTTCCGTATCCTTTTCGGCTCTTAATGCATAGGAATCAATGATTTCAAAACCGGGAAATAATGCAGTCAGGTTATATCTTATTATATCTTCAAGAAAAGCTACATGTTTTTTGCCATCCTGCTCGGGCAATTCAATAAATCTCCCGAAAGGTTCAGTAGGCACATTTACAACGGCATACCAGTCTTCATCCGGATCTTCCCTTAAAACCAGATGAATAACAAGATAAAGTTCTTTGGATTCAAAAAATGTAACCTTGGCATTTCTTCGACCGTCCAGAAAAACCGGCTGGAGATAGCGAAATAATTTATCTGTAAAAAACCGCTTAACAAAATGAGCATGTTCTGCTGCAAACGACTCTTTATAATACAGGTGAACACCCTGATCATTTAAAGCAGGAAGAATGCGTGTTCCCAGAATTGCGTTAAATTCCCTTGACTGGTTGTCAACAGTTTCATATACATGCTCTAGAAGTGATTCCGGATATAGATTTAATTTCGATCTGATATCCTTACTTACTTCGCCCATGGCAAGAAGATTGGGGATACAGACTCTGAAAAATTCCTCAATCTGATACGAATAATGGCCCATAAATTTCAACCTCTCCCGTGCAGGAACGGTATCGTCGTCTGCTTCGAGAAGTAATCTGAAATTATTGGAGAGCCAGCTTAAATTTGTATCAAAATAGGGGTAAGAAACATCAATCATTTAATTAACATTGAGAATTATTCAATAAGATCTTAAAATAGGGAAGGCTGTATATCTTTTGTTAACGTAAGATAACACTGTATTGAAAAGATACAACGTGAAGAGATTATTAATTTTAAAATCACCAGATACTAACCAGCCGGATTCGACAAAATAATAAGGCCTGAAAGAATCCGGAAATTCTTTCAGGCCATAAGGTAAATAAGCTCATTTATTTCCCCCAGCTATCAGGCTGAACACGCCATTCGCTCAGACTTCTCACTTGTTCCATACTGATATATTCATGCTCTAAGGCCGATGCTATTAAAGCATTGTAATTACTGATCACACTTAATTTTACATCTTTCTCTGCAAAATTATTTGCGGCAATATCAAATTCATAGGTGAAAATAGCAACCATACCTGCAACATGGATACCAGCTTCACGCAAAACGTCCACCACTTTCAGAGAACTGCCTCCCGTAGAAATCAGATCTTCAATAATTACTACTGATTGCCCTTTTTCCAGACGACCTTCAATCTGGTTTCCCATTCCATGCTTTTTAGGTTCAGGACGAACATAGGCAAAGGGTAATTCGAGCAGATCAGCCACTAATGCACCCTGCGCGATCCCGCCGGTTGCTACGCCTACCACTGCATCTACATCAGGATATTCTTCACGGATGAGATCCGCCATCGCTTTTTTAATGAAAGTTCTTGTATCAGGATAAGATAAAGCTACGCGGTTGTCGCAGTAAATGGGTGACAGCCAGCCGGAACTCCACTGAAAAGGTTTATCGGGGCTCAATTTAATAGCCTGTGCTTCTAAAAGTAACTCTGCAACTCTGCGGGATATTTCGGTTTCCTCTGCCATGTTATTCGTCTGAATCTTCTGTCTTATTATTAGTAACAAGTAATTTATCAATTCTGCTTTTATCCATATCAATGACCTCAAAATCAAAATGTTTCCACTTGAATTTTTCACCGGTCTTTGGAATATTTTCCAGAATATGCAATACAAATCCACCCAAGGTGTTGAAGCCGACAAATTCCTTCCGCTCTGATTCCTGCATGTTCAGGTCAAAATATTGTATAAAATTGTCGAATGGAAGCTGCGCATCAATCAGGTAGGTACCATCCTCCCGTTTTAAAATTTCGGATTCTTCTTCATCTTCTTCTGAAATATTTCCAACCAGAGCATCCATAATGTCGTGCATCGTGACCACACCCAGTAACCCGCCATATTCATCGACAATAATCCCGAAATAAACTTTTTGCTCTTTAAATTTTTCCAGAGCCTGATAAGCGCGGTTGCTTTCCGGAAGATAAACAGGATCTTTAAGTATGCCTGAAAGATCAGCAAGTTGTACTTCCAGATCTGTTGCCAACAGATCTTTTATATAAATCAATCCAACAACATCATCAACCGTATCCCGGCAAACCGGATAAATAGAATGTCTTGATTCCAGCACCTTGGCTTTATTTTCCTCCACTGTATCTTCCACATCCAGCCAAACAATTTCCTGACGATTGGTCATCAGCGAAGTAATTTTGCGGTCTCCCAGCTGAAAAACGTTATGCACAATTTCCTGTTCAATTTCTTCAAAAACACCGCCGGTTGTACCTTCCTGAATCAGACTTTTAATTTCTTCTTCCGTAACCGAGTTTTCACTCGCTTTGATATTGAGCAGACGGATAATTAAATCACTTGAAAAACCCAGCAGAGAAATAAAGGGTGCCGTCGCAACCGATATCAGATTCATTGGCCTGGCCATAAATTTTGATATTGCTTCCGGATTAGCCATGCCAATTCGTTTCGGCACCAATTCGCCCAGCACCAAAGAAAGGTAAGTAATAACAACCAGCACCGTTCCTACGGCCAGTGTATGGCTATAAGGTAAAAGCAACGGAATACCGGCAATCATTTTTTCAAAGTCGGCAGTGATGTTATCACCGCTGTACATACCCGTCAAAAGACCTATCAGCGTGATGCCGATCTGAACGGTGGAAAGAAATCTTGTAGGAGAATTTGCCAGGTTCAAAGCAGCTTTGGCACTTGAATCTCCGTTTCGGGAAGCTGCCTCTAAGCGTGACTTTCTGGATGATACCAGTGCGATCTCAGACATGGAGAAAATACCATTGAGAAGCACTAAAAGTAATATGATAAGGAGTTCCAAGAAATTATTATTTATTAGTAATGCAAATTTATCAATAATAATCACTGTCTAAACTAAACTCTTTACTTAATTTTGCTGATCGACATCCGTACCTACATCAAATGATTATTTTTTTCGACGACCGTCCCTTCCGAATTGTACGGACAAATGAATTATCCGCAGCTGAAACTTCTGATTTCGACCACATCGTTGATTTCAGACTGGAAAAGCTGCAGAGAAGTATGCTTACCGGTCATGTACTTTTTCTGAATGCAACTTCAACCACTGCTATTCAGTTGATTAACATGCTGGAAAAGGAGCTTCCAAAAGAAATGCTATCAATTACCCTGGCCACACGTGAAAAGTCCGATGTGGAAGATAAAGTAAAAGATTTGTACAAAGTCATCAAGGCTGCCGGCGGTGTTGTGGTGAAAGGTGACAAGTGGCTTTTCATGTACAGACGCAAAAAATGGGATTTGCCTAAAGGAAAATTAGACAAAGGTGAAAATTCAAAAAAGGCCGCTGTTCGTGAAATCGAAGAAGAAACAGGAGTGAAAGCCCTGGTACGTGATAAAATATGCACCACGTGGCATACCTATACGATGAATAATAACCGTATTCTAAAACGAACAAAATGGTATCTTTTTGATTGTCTGGATGACTCTGCTATGACACCCCAGGCCGAAGAGCAGATTGAAAAACTGGAATGGTATTCTCCGGTGGAAGCGAAATCAATTCTGATCAATTCTTTCAGTTCAATCCGGTACGTAGTAGATAGCTTAAAAAAAATTCAAGATCTTAAGGAACAGTAATTGAAGCCTGGGTATAATTTTTATATCCCGGCTTAATTTATAAATATTCCGCAATTCATGTTCAAGGGAACCAAATTATACAGCATTTTCACCAATACGTGTCCGAAGTGTCAGACCGGACAATTCTTCAAAACTAATAATCCTTATAATCTGAAGAAGTTTGATAAAGTCCATAACGAATGTGCGTATTGCAAGGAATCATTCACCAGAGAACCCGGATTTTATATTGGTTCTATGTACGTCAGCTATGCCCTGTCCGTAGCCCTGATGGTTACCGTCTTTATTGGATTTGTCATCATTCTGGATTATGACATGAACTACGTACTGGGTGGACTTTTAATTTCCTACGTAATTCTTATACCTGTTATGTTCAGGCTTGCCAGACTGATCTGGATTAATATTTTTGTAAAATATGATCCTGTTAAGGCAAAATTCGCCAAAGAGCTTAAAGATTCAGAGAAAGTTCTTGAATAACCTTCAGTAATCAAAAAAATCCCTGATCAATAAATTTCACCTTATTAATCAGGGATTTGTCTTTTACTATACTTTTACTCCGCTTTTTCTTCTCTTAGCTTATTCAATTCGGATAACGAGTAAGGTAAAAAATCATCTACACCTTGCCCATACCGGTGAAGGTCACGGATGATACTTGAGCTGATCGGTGCAAGATTAGGCGAAGTAATCAAAAAAACAGTTTCAATTTCTTCATAAACAAACCGGTTCACCTGGGCTATACCGTTTTCGTATTCAAAATCTGTTGTATTTCTAAGTCCGCGCAACAGAAATTTTGCTCCGATTTCTCTGGCAATACGGGCTGTAAGATCATTATAGGTTATGACCCGGACATTTTCTTCTTTCTCAAAAGTCCTTTCAATAAGCTCCTTCATAACATCCAGCGGGAAGTAGCGTTGCTTGCTGGAATTGTTGCCAATACCCACTACCACTTCGTCAAAAAGCCTGAGACCACGTAAAATAATATCTTCATGCCCTTTTGTAAAAGGATCAAAGGATCCGGGAAACAGCGCTATTCGCTTCATATAATTTGATAAAAAAGAAGGGATATAAATTTAACCCTGATGATAATAACATCAGCAAATGTTAATCATTTTACTAAATTTACCATGTTAAATTATTGATTCAGAACAATTTTCAGGAAGATACCAAATATGTATTGAAGAGCCCAAAATAGCGGTGTCCGGGAATATCGCCGCAATGCGCGCTGTACCGTAGTGTCGTTGGTCCGGCTCCTATTTCCACACGGTCAAAAAACTTTGTAAGTTCTGCAAAAGATTCAGCTCCCGGACTTACTTCACCATAGCATAAAACCTTCATTTCCTCTGGCAGATAATTCAGTTCATTCAATGTGAATAGTATAATGTAAGCCAGTTCCTGTGACTGCGAAAATTTAAAACGGTTACAAAGGATAAGCTGTTCGCTTTCCGTAACGACAAGTGTAAAGTATCCCTTTTCTAAAAACACGGACACCATTTTCAGCTCCTGGTGCTCTGCATGGCTTACCAGGGCACCAATAATCAATGGGCTGGTGAGATGGTAAAACGCTAAATCAGAAGATTCAAAGTGCGTGACCATCCAGTTATACCAGACTTTTGGAATACTGAAAACATTGTTGGCATGCACCAGCGGCAATTCGTGATAAAGTACTTTTTCTTCAGGATTTACAGGATGTCCCAGCGCAAATTCAAGATAACTTGGTGCTGAATCTTTTTCAAATATTAAACTTGGAATTAAGCTGAAGGCGTGAGAGTTGATTGCAATCCTCACATTTTTCCAATGATTGGAAGACCAAAGTAAATGTCCGGTAAAAATCTTTTTTAACTTATCAAAAACTTCATTTGGACTTAGTACGACGTCAAAATTGTAATCTTCAATCCAGATACATTCCATTTTTTCATCTCGGACAATACAAAATCGTATACGCCGCTCATCCACTTCAATGCACAACGTACAAAACGGTATCGCATCTGCGTCAAAAGAATTATCACCTACCAAGAGGGTCGGGATAACTTCAATGGCCTGGTTCTCAATTTGTGCCACAATAGAATTTTAAAAGGATTGTAAATATAAATTGTAATGATCTTTGCTTACTCATCCGCCAAGATAGCCCCGAATAGCCAGTACATCTTCCATGACAGTACAGTTTTTGAATAAACTGTGTACCTGATTTTCAGGCAAAGCTTTAATTTCTTCCATAGTCATGAAACGCACTTCCCGGATTATCTGATTCTGCTCTGAAAACTCCGGATCAAAACCGGCCGTTGGCAAGCCGAAAAAACTTTTTATTCTGAAAAATAACTCGACAGCATGTAAAGGCGGATGAATATACTCATTTACAAAAAGCATTTCTCCGGTTTCTATTACTATTCCTGTTTCTTCCAGGAATTCTCTTCCTAGAGCAGCAGGTGCATTTTCTCCAAACTCCATTCCTCCGCCCGGTGGGCTCCAGAATATATTTTCCGGGCCAACAGATCTATGGCGGATCATCAGAATTCTGTTATCAGATATACATATTCCGCATACACGAACCCTTAAACGGCTGCCATATAAATCAGTTAGTTCCTTTTTTCCCGCATCCACTGTCTGTATTTTTGGAGGGGGCAAAGATAACCAACCTGCTAAAACTGGCAAGCTATTCCCATGATTTGACATAAAAAATCCCCGTTGGTTCATTTCCTGACCAGCGGGGATTTTCTAAAATTATATTTAAGATCTCTGTCTCAAGCGTAAGGCGTACCAGAAATATATCCTTCTAGCGATTGGATATGCGCTTTTTGTTCGCGAATGATCGCAGAAACAATATCATTGATTGAAATTATTCCTACTAGTTCTCCTTTTCGGTTGACCGGTAAATGCCGGATGTGTTTGTCGGACATAATTTGCATACACTCTTCGATTTTCTGGTCAGTTTCGACCGTTATTACCTTGCTCGTCATGACGTCCTGCACAAGTGTATCACGTGAAGCACGACCTAACAAAATTACTTTCCGCGCATAATCACGTTCCGAAAATATTCCGATCAGTTCTTCACCTTCCAGAACCAGTACAGCGCCGATGTTTTTTTCGGCCATCAGCTCTAAGGCATGAAAAACAGTTGTCTCTTTCGTAATAGAAAAAATAGCGTCAATAGACTTGCTGGCCAGCACTTGATATACTTGCATAGACGTTCTGTTTATGGTTTATGAAGGAACTTGAAAACTAATGTAACAAATACTAAGAAAAAGTACAATTAAATCAAGGTTTATTTTTGTTACTACAAGGCGACTTTGATATTCCGTTTTCATCCAGTAGTTTCGTATATATGGAATCAGAGCAATTATTACCGTCACAAAGATTAATTAAAAAATTTCCTTTTAAACCTACAAAAGGACAGCTCCGTTTTTTTACGAAGATGGACGATTTTTTGATTGAAGAAAGTGGCCTGGAACGTTACCGCGATTGTTTTCTTCTTAAAGGATACGCCGGAACCGGAAAAACAACAATCATCAGTACTTTAATTAAAGTATTGAAAAATTACGGTTATAAATCGGTTCTAATGGCACCTACCGGTCGTGCAGCCAAAGTGATGTCCAACTATTCTGAAAAAATCGCACTAACCATTCACAAAAAAATATACAAGCAAACTTCAGATGCTTTTTCAGGTAACCTTACTTTCCAAAGGCAAAAAAATTATCATGACAATACGCTCTTCATCATTGATGAAGCTTCCATGATCAGTGACGATGCAGAATATGGTAATCGTAGTTTACTGGCTGATCTGATCGAATTTATATTTGAAAATCCGGGAAATAAACTCATGCTGATTGGGGATATGGCCCAGCTGCCGCCTGTTGGCAAAGAACTAAGTCCTGCGCTAGACAAAAATTACATGGAAAAAAATTTCTATATGTCTGTCTTTGAAGAAGAGCTGACAGAAGTGATGCGGCAGGATGAACAATCGGGCATTTTATTTAATGCAACAGAACTCCGGGACCAGCTGAAGGCAGAAAAACCGGATATCAGTATTGTTTCAAAATCGTATCGTGATACCTTTCGCATGACGGGTGAAAAGCTGGAAGAAGGCTTGCGGTATGCCTTTGACAAATTTGGACAGGAAAATACGATCATTCTGACGCGCTCCAACAAATCGGCCGTACAATACAATGAATTTATTCGCCGGTCCATTAATTTTTCGGAAGAAGAACTGGATGCCGGAGACCGGCTGATGGTAGTGAGAAATAATTATTCCGTACTGGATGAAGATTCGCCTGCGGGCTTTATTGCCAACGGAGATTTTGTGGAATTACTAAAATTAAAAAAAACGCAGGAAATACATGGGTTCCGCTTTGCAGACGTAGTATTGCGTTTGACAGATTACGAAAAACAGCCTGAGTTTGAAGCAAAAATAATGTTGGACACACTACACTCGGCCTCTCCTTCCCTATCTTCTGAAGACAACAGAAAATTGTATGACAGTGTTCTGGAAGATTATTTTTATATCAAATCAAAAAAAGAACGTTCCGAAGCATTAAGAAAAGATCCTTATCTGAATGCTTTGCAGGTTAAATTTTCTTATGCACTGACCTGCCATAAAGCACAGGGCGGACAATGGAGCGCAGTATTTATTGATCAGGGCTATTTACCTGAGGAACAAGTTAACAATGAATTCATTCGTTGGCTTTATACCGCGATTACGAGGGCTACAGATGAAGTTTTTTTGATGAATTTTCATACCCACTTTTTCAAAGCATAAATTTAAACCTCTACCGCAGCAGCCCGCTTCAAACGATCATTAATGGCTCTTCCCAAATCAATATCAGGAACATATTCCGCCCAAATCTGAGTGAATGGCTGTGCATCCAGATCTCTTAAATAGGAAAATAAATGATGCGCAGCTTCTTTAATATCTCCTGTTGGGCTTAAAATCCGCTGGTTTTTTTTATCAATTCCGTTGATATATTGATTGAAAAGAAGATAGCCATAAGTCCGATCTGTGTCTGTGGGGAAATTTTCTCTCGCACTTAAAAAAAAAGGTTTTTTAGGGGCATAATGGCTTTTCAACATACCAGGAGCCTGTGGATTGGAAGAAGAATGAGGCATTAAAGCAACTTTACCTGCTACTTTTTCGATCGCTTCTATAGCCAATCCTCCAAGCCTGTAGATGGTCGGAACATCATCCGGAAATCCGATAATCGTCGATTCAATACCAACGCCGCATTCTCCGCCATCCAGAATATACGGTATTTTTTGACCAAGCTGCTGATCAACATGCTGCGCGCTGGTTGGACTTATGTAACCGAAAGGATTAGCGCTTGGTGCAGCAAGAGGAAAATCTAGCTGACTTAAAAGCTCAAGCGTCAAGGGATGATTAGGAATTCTTACCGCAACGGTATCCAACCCGGAAGTTACAAGGTCAGGAATCGATGGTTTTTTAGGAAGCAAAATCGTTAACGGCCCTGGCCAGAACTCTTTGGCAAGCGCAAAGGCCACGGCAGGAATATGATCAACTAATTTTGCTATTTTTTCCATGGAATCGGTGTGAACAATCAGCGGATCAAAGGACGGGCGGTTTTTAACCTCAAAAATGGATAACACTGATTTTTCATCCAAAGCATTTCCTGCCAATCCATAGACTGTTTCGGTAGGAATTGCTATCAACTGCCCTTTGTTTAAAAAATCTTTTGCGAGACTAATGTCCTTACTTATAATAGCCAAAATGTTATTCGTGTTTTTAAGACTGCAAAGGTAAAGAAATCGTTGCGATTACACATTTGAGTAGTACAAATAGATAAGTATTCTTCATTACTATTTTAAAGGTGGGCTTATTCTTAAAGTACAAGTTTGATCCGGAACACAAACTCATTAATTTATTTGTAATAAAATCTAAACCCTATAAACCCATAAAGCCATTTAGATTGATTTTAAATTATTTTAAAATAGCTAATTTAAAAGATGATTCCCCTTTCCATGTTTATATTTATTGATTAAATAGTATTTTCTAAATCAACCTTTACTATGTTCCAAATTAAAGAACAACCTGCTGTTTTTGACGTCGTTATTATCGGCTCAGGAGCAGGAGGAGGAATGGCTGCTTATCAACTCGCTAAGGCAGGTGCTAAAGTAGCTCTTCTGGAAGCAGGCGGATATTTTGACCCGGCTGATCCTAAATACATTACGCAATTAAAGTGGCCTTGGGAATCGCCCCGCCGTGGTGCAAGCACAACTCGCCCGTTTGGGGATTTCGATGCTGCCTGGGGAGGCTGGGAACTGGATGGAGAGCCTTATACACATAAAAACGGTACGCAATTCGACTGGTTCCGTTCACGGATGCTAGGGGGCCGTACCAATCACTGGGGGCGTATTTCTCTGCGTTTCGGACCAAATGATTTTAAACGCCATAGTATTGATGGTCTGGGTGACGACTGGCCTATTGGCTATGATGACGTAAAACCTTACTATGATCAGGTTGATAAACTGATTGGGGTTTTTGGTACGATTGAAAATATTCATAACGAACCGGATGGTATTTTCCTTCCGCCTCCGGCACCGCGTTTGCACGAGCTCTTTCTGAAAAAGGCCGGTAAAGCTGCTAATATCCCTGTTATTCCATCTCGTCTTTCGATTTTAACTAAACCGATTAACGATCAGCGTGGTGTTTGTTTTTATTGCAGCCAATGCGGACGTTCATGCCAGGCTTACGCTGATTTTTCTGCTTCATCAGTACTGGTTATTCCAGCGATGAAAACAGGAAATGTAACGCTGATTAACAATGCCATGGCGCGTGAAATTCTTACAGATGCTTCAACAGGACTGGCAACAGGTGTTTCTTATGTAGACCGCAATAAGCTAACCGAACATACCATAAAGGGAAAAGTTGTTGTTTTAGCTGCCAGTGCAGGAGAATCAGCCCGTTTGTTGTTAAATTCTAAATCAGCCAGACACGAAGGTGGTTTAGCCAATTCTAGTGGCATTGTAGGAAAATATCTGCATGATTCAACCGGTGCTTCCCGCAGTGCATTTTTGCCTCAGTTGATGGAGCGCAAACGCTACAATGAAGATGGTGTTGGCGGTATGCACGTGTATACACCGTGGTGGCTGGATAACAAGAAACTGGATTTCCCAAGAGGTTATCATATTGAATACGGTGGCGGTATGGGTATGCCGAGCTATGGTTTTGGTTCAGGTATTGAAGCCATGAACGGAAAGTATGCGACAGCTAACGGAGTAACCAAACAAGCAGGTGGCTATGGTGCTTCGCTTAAAGAAGATTACCGTCGTTTTTACGGAGCTTATGTAGGTATGGCAGGTCGTGGTGAAGCGGTTCCTAATATTAATAATTACTGCGAAATTGACCCGAATGTGGTTGATAAATATGGTATTCCCGTATTGCGCTTTAATTATAACTGGACGGATTATGAGATTAAACAGGCCAAACACATGCACGATACGTTTGAAGAAATGATCCATGCATTGGGAGGCGTTGCGCTGGGTAACAAACCAGGTGCAGATACCAATTATGGCATTGCAGCACCAGGCCGTATCATTCATGAAGTAGGAACGGTTCGTATGGGCGATGACAAGAAAACCTCTGCGCTAAATAAATTTTCTCAGGCTCATGATGCTAAGAACGTGTATGTAGTAGATGGAGGCTCCTTTGTTTCGCAGGCTGATAAAAACCCTACGTGGACGATCCTGGCACTCGCATGGAGAGCTTCTGACCACATCATTGAACAGATTAAACAAAAGAACTTATAATAACTGTCAGCTCTGGCCGACTTAAATTATATAAAAATGAAACGCAGAGAATCATTAAAAGCATTAACACTTAGCTCTCTTGGCTTTGCGGCTCTCAATCCGCAGGAATCCCTGGCCGAAGCAAGAGAAGCTGAAGCAATGGTACCACCGGAAGTTCCGCTTAAAATACCCGGAGGGCGTCAGAAAGAAGAAGCAATTCGCGACGCTCAGTTGATGAAGGAAAAATTCTTTAGCGTTCCTGAATTAGCTACCATTAAGGTACTTGCTGATATTATTATTCCGGCTGATGCAAAATCAGGAAGTGCTTCGGATGCAGGCGTACCGGCATTTATAGAATTTATTGTTAAGGATATGCCTCAGCATCAAACACCTATGCGTGGTGGTTTGGCATGGCTGGATCGTGAATCAAACAAAAGGTTTAATAAAATCTTCACGCTTTGTACACCCGCGCAGCGGATTCAAATTGTTGATGATATTGCCTATCCGGAAAAAGCAAAGCCTGTTTTTAGTCAGGGAGTTGCCTTTTTCAATCTTATGCGTAATCTAACGGCATCCGGCTTTTATACTACAAGAATTGGAGTGGATGATATTGGTTATGTTGGTAATACACCAAATATCTGGGCAGGCCCGCCGGAAGAAGTATTAAAACAGTATGAGAAGTATATAGTTTAAAATTATTCTTTAAAAGAACACACCTGCTGGTTTTCACTGGCAGGTGTTTTTGTATAATAGCGATCAAATAATATCAACATCTACCCATGGTAATAAAAGACCTTATTGATCTCATTCATAGCGAACTCAAACCGTTAAGCTACAAAAAGAAAGGCCGCAAGTGGTCTATTGAAACAGAAGAGTTAATGAAGGATGTTTCAATACAAAAATCAAACTTCTCAAAATTTTACTATGTAAACTATGGATTCATAATCAAAGAACTGGATTTAGAAAACGCTTACCATCACTACGCCTCAAGATTAGGGGGAATAACCACAGAAGAGAACCGTTTTGTTCAAACCTTCCTTGATTTCGAAAATGAAGAAAGCAAGGATGTAGTGAAGTTTACAACAATTTTCAGAGCTAATCTGATAGCAGAATTAAACTCTATTAATGGAATCCAGGATTTAAGAAGCCATATTGTAGAAAAGCAAAATAGAATAAACATGCTATCCGTGTTCACAAAAAATTTTTTAAAAATTTCTGTTCAGGAATAAGTTATTAAACAAGGAGGGCTCTTGCTATAACAGCACGAGCCCTCCTTGTTCACCTAATATCAAACTTTCTAGTACAATTTCTGACGCTGGGCTTTCACCGTTTCATCTTTAAGGAAATCGTCATAAGGCATAAGCTTGTCCACAATTCCTTTTGGCCCGATTTCAATGATCCGGTTAGCAATGGTATGTACGAACTGATGATCATGAGAATAAAACAGCAAGCATCCCTGGAAATCAATTAATCCGTTATTCAAAGCTGTAATTGATTCCAGATCCAGGTGGTTGGTTGGGTCATCCATGATCAATGCATTGGAACCGGAGAGCATAGTACGTGACAACATACAACGTACTTTTTCTCCTCCTGAAAGTACCTTTGCTTTTTTAAGTGACTCTTCTCCCGAAAAAAGCATACGTCCCAGAAATCCTCGGATAAAACTTTCATCTTTCTCCTCGGAATATTGGCGCAGCCAGTCAACAAGATTTAGATCAACATCAAAAAATGATGTAGGATCCTTTGTAAAATAAGATTTAGTAATTGTAACCCCCCAGTTGAAAGTTCCTCTGTCTGCTTTTTGCTCATTGTTCAATATATCAAACAATGCGCTTATAGCCAGCGTATTTCTACTTACAAAGGCAATTTTATCTCCCTTATTAACACTGAAGCTCAGGTTGTTCAGCAAAACAATACCGTCCTCTGTCTTTTTTGATAATCCTTCCACATTCAAAATCTGGTCTCCTACTTCGCGCTCTGATTTGAAGGCGATATAAGGATATTTACGGGAAGAGGGTTTAATATCCTCAATCGTAAGTTTTTCAAGCAATTTTTGACGGGAAGTAGCCTGTTTGGATTTGGAAGCATTGGCACTGAAACGGCGAATAAATTCCTCCAGCTCCTTACGTTTATCATCCGATTTTTTATTCTGATCCTGGCGCTGTTTCAATGCCAGCTGGCTTGATTCGTACCAAAACGAGTAATTTCCCGAGAACATTTGCACTTTGCTGAAATCAATATCCACAATATGCGTACAAACTTCATCCAGGAAGTGTCTGTCGTGAGAAACAACAATTACTGTATTCTTAAAATCGGCAAGGAAATTTTCTAGCCACAACACCATCTCAACATCAAGGTTGTTGGTAGGCTCATCCAATAAAAGAACGTCCGGATTCCCAAAAAGTGCTTGTGCTAGCAGTACGCGAACCTTTAAGTTCACATTTAAGTCACCCATTAAAATATTATGTGCTTCTTCACCGATTCCCAATCCGCTCAGTAACTGGGCAGCTTCAGTTTCCGCTTCCCATCCGTTCAAATCTGCAAATTCAGCTTCCAGATTTGCCGCTTTTTCTCCATCAGCATCTGTAAAGTCCTCTTTTTCATAAATTGCTTCACGCTCTTTCATGATTTTATAAAGACGCTCATGTCCTAAAATCACCGTTTCCATTGCTGTGTAAGCATCAAATTCAAATTGATCCTGTTTCAGGAAAGTCATCCGCTCTCCCGGATTCATGCTAACCAAACCTGTCTGAGGTTCAATCTCACCAGATAGAATTTTTAAAAATGTTGATTTACCTGCTCCATTCGCACCTATAATACCATAACAGTTTCCAGGTACAAACTTTATATTGACTTCATCAAACAACACCCTTTTGCCGTACCGCAAGGATACGTTCTGAACCGTAATCATCTTAAACTTATTTTATGAATGAAAGTGCAAAATTACAAAAAATAGAGGGATTTACCCTCTTGTTATAAGAAAACCTGATATTCAACAGCTTCTCTTAAAATATAACAAAAGAGGCCGATAAAATAACCGGCCTCTTTTGAGTAAAATTATTTAAAATCAGGGAATTACCCGAAGCGTATGGGCACCTTTGCCAACGCTTACCTTAGCCACTTGTTTCTTTAAAGCAGGCGTATCTCCTTTTGTAACACTCCAGAACTCGATACCTCCGGTTCCGTTACCATATTCCTGATATTCATAAACTGAAACAGCCAGATTTGAGCCATCTTTATCAAAAGCAACACTTGCTGGATAAATTCCTTCAAACGGATAATCCGAAACTTTTGTAACTGCGCCATTCGCTACTTTAAATAGTGATAAGGAACTTCCTGTTGCTGAGCCTGTTTCTGTCCATGGAAGCCCGCTTTTTCCTGAATTTACAGTAACCAGCATTGTTCCGTCCGGGCTGATCGCAAAGGCATCTGAATTCAAACCTACCGGCGCCTTTCCCGCTATCTTGTGTTCTACTGCTCCGTCCATTGAAAAATCAACGACGAATAATTCACCTTCTCCTGTACCTTTTCCAGCAGCAGCTTTTGCATCCAAAACAAAATAATGTTTCCCATCGGGTGAAAATTTACCGAATGTTGGTTCCATACCTACTTGCACAGGCTTACCAACCATTTCCACATTCTTCAGTTTCCCAGCTTCACGGATTACTTTATACAAGCCAACTTCATGCGTTTTCCCTAAGGTAAATGCAATAAAGTCTCCGGATGGATGCCATGATATATCCACAATTTTGTTCGTGGAGTCAATTCCGGAAGGCAAATTCAAAAACCTCGCTGGTTTTCCGTCCGGGCCTGATTCGATAAATACCAGTTCTTTGCCGGTCTGGCGGGTCGAGATAATCAATTCATTTTTATTGATGTCAATTGACGTAGGATATTTACCAACAGGAAAGCCAAATTTAGCTTTGGGAGCAGCCAGATTTGAAATGTCTACAACAAATAATTTTTCTCCTCCAGGAAATTCCAAAGCCGCATCCTTATACTCTGCTACACCATCTTCGGGGCGCAAACGACTTTCCAAAACATAAGCCAAACCACCGGTGGTCGGAACAGCCAGTGTTTTTCCTGACCCTAATACTGAGTTTGATACCAGAGCTGTACCTACCGACTGGCTTCCCCGCTCTACAGGAAATTTAATAGATGTTAAAACGTCTTTTGCTGTGTTGTCTCTTAATAGCTTCCCATTAACTAGCGCCGAGGCCGACATATCCGCATCAGAAACAACCACAAGACCGCGCGCGTTAAAGTTAACAGGCGATTGAGCAGCAGCGGGAACAACTCCCAAGGCTACAAAACCGGCAAATAATGCGACTTTTTTCATAGAAAAAGAAAAGTTTAGATAAATTAAATTAAGAATAAACATTAAACTTAGCTTACCATAATATACGTTATAATGCCTCTAACAGGCCTAAAACGAATATTTTTAAGCTCGCAATATAGGGCATAAAACATTTAATCTGCAAGATTTACTTACGATAAAAAGGCAGAGTTTATCTAAAAAGGATATTTGCGTAAAGGATCTAGCTTTAAAATAATCTACCCAAATTACGCTTACATTAAAATTGCAGAAGATGTAAATAGCAGAAAACCCCGATAGTAAAACCATCGGGGTAAAAATCATAGTAAAAGCTGCTTACGCTGCTACCGATAAAGAATTAACTATTTTAGCTAATTTCGATTTTTGGTTAGACGCTTTTTTCTTATGGATTATGTTTTTCTTAGCCAGACGATCCAACATAGAAGAAACTGTTTTGTAAACATCTACTGCAACAGTTTTGTCAGTCGTTTCTCTCAATTTCTTGATGTAAGAACGAGTTGTTTTGTGTTGGTAGCGGTTACGCAAACGCTTCGTTTCGTTGGCACGAATTCTTTTTAATGCTGATTTATGATTTGCCATTTTATAATATTGATATTTTTCAATTCTTGGAATCGGTGTGCAAAAATAGGTATACCTTCTTAGAAACGCAACTTAAGTTGTAAATATATTTGAATATTTAGGCAAACTTTAATTTACAAGTCTTTGTACATCTGATGATAAATAACCTTCCAAACGAGTTTCCAACTCTGATAATGGTATATTACTTAATAACTCGCCTTCAACGGCCAGTGATATTTTACCCGTTTGTTCTGAAATTACAATGACCACAGCGTCAGTAGCTTCACTCATACCCATGGCTGCTCTATGACGAAATCCGAGAGACGAAGGTACATCCACACCATCGGCAACGGGCAAAACACAACGTGCTGCCTTCAACCGTCCATCTACAATAACAACTGCGCCATCATGCAATTCACTGTATTGGTTAAAAAGAGAAACTATCAGGGGTTTTGAAACACGCGCATCCAATAATTCTCCTGTTTCAATGAATTTACCAAGATCGTCGCGCTTGTTTACGACAATCAGTGCACCATTAAAGTTAGACGCGATGGTTTTGCTAGCATCTACGATTTCTTTAAGATTTTTGTTTTTCAGATCAAGTACGGTGGTACCCAGTATTTTTTTTAAAAATTCATTGTTGGTGTAGATCGTAGATTTCCCGATTATTAATAAAAAACGACGTATTTCCTGCTGAAAAATAACGATCAGAGCAACCGCTCCCACCCCCATAAAATACTGTAAAATAGCCGTAAGCAAACCCAAGCCAAGACCTTTTACAACCAGGTAAAAAACATAAACAAATAGATAACCTAAAAATACTCTGCTCGCGATACTTCCCCGGACAAGAAAATAAATCTGATAAAGAAGTATCGATACCAAAAAAACATCCAGAATATCAGTCCAGTTAACATTCAAAAAACCAACACGCATAAGAAACTCGATATTATTTCGCGACTAATTTACTATATTTTCATTCACGCCCCTAGTTGCTATCCATAGTTTTACTGCCTCAACCGCAGGCTTTATATCATGAACGCGTAAAATAGATGCTCCATGCTGGAGGGATATTGTGTTTAAAACAATTGTTCCTGGCAAGGCTTCACTAGGCGTCGTATTCAAAGTTTTATGTATCATTCCTTTTCTTGAAATTCCAACCAGCAGCGCACAGCCCTGGTTATGAAATTCTGACAAGTAATGCATCAATTCAAAGTTTTGAGAAGTTGTTTTAGCAAAACCAAATCCCGGATCAATAATAATGTCTGAAACACCTTTCTGCCGCAGGATAATTAGTTTTTGCTGTAATTCCCGTAATAAATCAGAAATCAGAAAATCATATTCTGTCAACTTACTCATGGTCTGCGGTGTTCCCCGCATATGCATCAGTATATATGGTACCCCAAGTTCAGCAACAGCGTCAAACATCTGGTCATCTAAAATCCCGCCTGATACATCATTGATGATATGTGCACCACTTAAAACAGATAGTCTTGCCAATTCTGAACGAAAGGTATCAACAGAAATTATAAGTTCAGGGAAATACTTACTAAGCGCTCCGATCACAGGTAAAACCCGGTCGGCTTCTTCAGATAAACTAATATCCTGCGCTCCCGGTCGTGTAGAATATCCACCGACATCAATGAATGTTGCACCATCCTGCTGCATTTGTCCTGCTCTGTCTAGCACTTCTTCCAAAGACTCCATCCTACTGCCGGCATAGAAAGAATCGGGTGTAATATTCAGAATACCCATCACCCGGGGTAAGGAAAGATCCAAAAGCTGTCCCTGAATTTTGATCGTTTTTTTACTAACTTGCACCATTAAAAACTGGTATTTAAATAGAATTAGTGCTTTTTTGAAGATGATGGATTAACTAACACATCATCAACTTAAAATACAAAGATTAAAATTTGAAAACTTCTGTTTGATCTTCGGCTAAGACTTCCTGCCAGTTTTTGTAAACTAATATTTAAATTAACCAAGCCTAACATCATAAGTACGCGTGAAATCGACCGAAGCGGAATATCAGGAAATCATTCAGCATTGCCAAGATCTTTTTACAAAAAAAAATAAAGATTACGGAACTTCATGGCGCATTCTGCGCATTCCTTCTATTACTGATCAGATTTTTATTAAAGCACAGCGAATCCGTACCATTCAGGAAAAAGGGATTCAGAAAGTAAATGATGATATTTCCGGAGAGTTTGTAGGGATTATTAATTACTGTGTGATGGCATTGATCCAGATCGAATTGGGTACAGACAAAAGTGAAATCAATATAGGTACTCTTACTGAATTGTACAACCAGCAGGTTTTGGTAGTAAAGGAATTGCTGTTCAATAAAAATCACGATTATGGTGAAGCGTGGCGTGACATGCGTGTCAGTTCCATGACGGACATTATCCTGATGAAATTGCTACGCATCAAACAGATTGAAGACAATGAAGGAGTTACCCTTGTGTCAGAAGGAGTTAAATCCGGTTATCAGGATATCATCAATTACTCTGTATTTTGTTTGATCAAATCGAATGCACTGGAAACAAATTAATTAAAAATCCCAAGGTACGGTTGCTTAATCCTTACTTATAATGAAAATTCTTGCCCATATATCCCGAGTTATTGTCGGACTGCTGTTTATTTTTTCAGGCTTGATTAAATTAAATGATCCTGTTGGTACACAATATAAGCTCGAAGAATATTTTGAAGTTTTTGCAACTGATTTTTCAAACTTTCAGCATTTTTTTGAAGCCCTGATCCCTTTTGCTCTTTACTTTTCTGTATTTCTTTGTGCTGCCGAAGTGGTTTTGGGCATTGCACTTTTAGTTGGGTATAAGCCAAAGACCATTTCCTGGTTGCTGTTACTGATCATTATCTTCTTTACCTTCCTGACATTTTATTCTGCTTATTTTAATAAGGTTACGGATTGCGGTTGTTTTGGAGCCGCCATTAAGCTTACGCCATGGACTTCTTTTGGAAAAGATGTTTTTCTTCTAATTCTTATCCTGATCATTCTTTATCAGAGAAAAATTTTCAAATCTCAGCCTACAGGTTTTATTGTAGCACTTTCAACGCTGGCATCGCTTGGTATTGCGGTTTATGCAATCAGACATTTACCAATTATTGATCTGCTTTCTTATCGTGTGGGTGCTAATATCCCTGCGCAGATGAAACCTTCCGAACCCCTTAAATACAAATATGTTTTTACAAAAGCAGGTAAGGACCTGGAATTTGAGCAGTATCCTACCGATACGACGCTTATATTTAAAGATATGATTGTCTTGAATGAAGATGCAAAGCCTAAAATTACAGATTACAGAGTATGGAATGATGAAGGTGATTTTACGGAACAATCTTTTAAAGGAACTAAACTTTTTCTGATCATTAAAAATCTTACTGATATTAATACAGCTGCATTTCCGGATATTCAGAAACTTGTAAATGCAGTTAAGAAAAAAGGTGTTGAGCCAATTGTTTTAACTTCTGCCAGCAGTGCAGAAATTTCAAAATTCCTGACGGCTCACCAGCTGGTGGTGCCTTATTACTATGTTGATGCTACGGTATTAAAAACAATCTCCCGGTCAAATCCTGGTTTGTGGCTATTGAAAGATGGAACAGTCAAAGGGAAATGGCACTACAATGATACGCCGACGGAAGAAGAAGTTGTGGAAGATCTTGAAAAATAATTGAGGCAAGGTTCCTTGTTTTATTCTGTATATTCCCAACTGTAAAAATCCTTTTGATTAATGAGCCGTACAAGTTCGTTACAGCTTTTTCTGACTATTGAATGAAAAATATATTTCTAATCGGGCTGCCATCCTCCGGAAAGTCTACTTTGGGAAAAAAGCTTGCGCGACTGCTTAATTACCGTTTTGTTGATATGGATAAACTGATTGAAAAAGATCAGGGAATGACGATCCACGACATATTTACACAAAAAGGAGAAGATTACTTTCGGATCATTGAAAGTAAAATTTTGAAAGCTACCATTGAAAACAGAAAGGTAGTTATTGCAACCGGCGGCGGGGCTCCATGCTTTTTTGATAATATGAATTTTATAAAAAAATCCGGTATCAGCATTTTTCTGGACGTGCATCACGTAGAGTTGGCTAAAAGGATTCAAAATCATGGCAAAGATGATCGTCCTCTGTTGTCTGGCTCAATTTCACTTGAAAAGGAACTCGAAAAAAAATATCAGCAGCGTCTACCCTATTATTCCCAGGCAGATTTCACTATATCAGGTGACAGTGATGCAGCTAAACTCGCTGCAATAGTTCAGCCTTTATTATAGCAAACAAAAAAGCCAGCATTCAGATGAACGCTGGCTTTTTTGTTTGCTATTCTTGAATTATCTCAGAAAAACGTTCCAATGGATAAAACAACATTGGTGGCATGATTCGTAATTTTTGCTGAAGCATAATCCTGAGTGTTACTTAACACATAAGGAGAATATACAGATTTAAAGGAATTAAATGTTCCGGAAATATCAGCAAAAAAACGATCATTACGAATACCTAAGCCCGCTGAAAGCAACAGTTTGTCACGGTTAATTCCATCAAATTGAATTTTGTACGGATCAGAAAGATAAGCAAGGCCCAATCTTCCTCTAAATACTCCTGACCGATATTCACCACCTAAACGGGCATTAATTCCGGCTTTATAGGTATCCTGAATTTCCATTTTGTAATTCTCCTTAAAAGCATTATTATCCTCGGATGATAAATATTTCGTTCTTACACGCATTCCGCCATATCCTACATATTCTAATGAACCTGTAATAAAGCCAGATTGATTAATAAAAACAGTTGCGCCTACCGATCCTCGCATCGGACTTATTATAGAATATTCAAAATCATTTGGAGCCTGTGGAATATTTAAAAGACTTGGGCCTATGTCTACTCCGGTGTCATTACGCAGCGAGCCCACAATATAATCAGCAGATGTACTTTGATTGAAGGTTTCGCTGATTTTTGTAAAAGTTGGCGAAGTTAAAGATCCGCCAAACTGTAGTGTTGGTGTTAGCTTGTATATAAGCCCGAAAGTGGCATTGATGCCATTTCCTGAAACGTTTAGGTTCTCACTTTGTGCAGCACCTCGAAAAACAGTCCCGGTAGTGTACGTTTCTGTTAAGGTATGCATGTAATCATACTTAATACGGTTAAATCCAATGGTTCCGCCTACATATAATTTATCGTTGTAATTTCCTGCATAAGCAAAGTTCCATTGTGTTTGTGCACCCTTTGAATCAAATTCTCCTAATTGCTGTGTAGGACTGTTGGCGTCATAACGGGTATAAGGAGCACCTGCCTCAGTAGTAGGATTGATCATAAATAACTGATAGTAAGCTCCTGCTTCTGAATAAGCAAGATTAACGTCGGGATCATAATCTGCATTAAGCGTAGCACTGGTTGGCCTTGATGTATTTACATCTTCAAGCACTTTGTTTACATATGCACTTCTGTTATTCAAGCCAGAATAACTAAATCTATTCTGAAATGATTGCTGACGTGAATAAGAGATACCAATTGAAGAACTTTTCCATGTTCTTTGGTAAGAAGGTTTATTAGTAATGACCAGAGAAGCCTGAGACAAATTTAGATTTGTCTTTCCGTCCTTTCTTGATGTACCAATATAATCCGACTTTGTATTATAATTTGAAACAGAAGGACTTATACTAAATTCAGAACGTGTATAAAACCCTAAACCTGCCGGATTACCACCACTGATTGAAGTTGCATCACCACCCAGTGCTGTATGGTTCCCTCCCAGTCCCTGAAAACGGGCCGTTCCCGTCTGGTTAATTTCCGAATATCTGAAAGCATCCGCCGCATACTGAGCAAATGTTGGAATGGATAGTGTTAAACTGCTGAAAAGTCCAATCCATATACCTGATTTTTTCATGACTGGTGTAAAGTTTTTTAATAATTGAATATACTGGTTACTAAACGAAGACCCTGCAAAATTATGACATTTTGCAGGGTCAATTTATAATTTACACTATAAAAACTGTTCCTAATTATCAGCGTGGACCTCTTGATCCTCCACCGCCTCTGCTTCCACCACCACCACTTGGTGCACTGTAACTTGGCGAAGGTGAACTATAACTTCTGGCAGGGGCACTGTAGTTACTATTGCTTCTTGCCGGTGCATTATACGTATCGTAGCTTCTGGTAGGAGCCTGATAAGTCTGAGTACTGCGGGCAGGAGCAGAATAGTTAGACTGACTTCTTTGCGAATTGTAAGAATCCGAGTTGTAAGTCCTTGTAGACGATGAACGTTGAATTGAATTGTTGTTATCAGAATAATTGCTTCCTGATGAAGTTCTTGGGCGAGCGTAATAAGTGTTACCATCATTTACAGCATTGCCGGATCTTCCACTTGTCCTTGTATTTGCAGTACCTGCACCATCACCTCCACGACTATTTGCTCTTGGAGAAGCATAATAAGCATTTCTTGAAGAAGATGAATTTCCTGATGACCTTAAATTGCGATCTGCATTATTATTACCTGCTGAACGAGGAGAATTCACAAAGTTTGAATTATAACGTTCATTGCTTCTTGGGCTTCCACCAGATGAACGGGCACCATAGGTACGAGAAAATCCTCTTCTATCCGTCAAATTATTAACAACAACTACGGGGCTGTTGTATGCCCAGGGGCTGTAATAACCATTGCCGTAACCGCCATATCCTCCATACCCATACATATTACCATAAAACGGATCATAACCGTAAGGACTGTATCCATACATGCCATTTCCGAAACCATTTCCAAACCCATATGGAGAATACCCGCCAAATCCGAAAGGTGAATAACCTAAACCCATTCTGAAACTTGAAAAAGGACTCATACCAAACATGCTTCCAAACCCAAGACTAAGACCTAAGCCACCCATGCCCATACCTCCCATATAACTTCCCGGAAAGTAAGATCCAAATCCATTATTATACGGATTAGTAAAACGGGTTGCCTGATTGAATCCATCTGTAAAGCCTGCGTTGTAACCAACATCCCCAGAGACATTCCGCTGAATACCGCGGGCAGAAATATAAGAGTCGTCGTAATAATCACCATTTCCAGAAACATCATCACCCTGATCATCAATATAATCAGGATTTCTTGAACGGGAAATTTCCTGTGATTGAGATGAGCGTCTATCTCTGTGGACTACCCCTGAATTCGTGTTGCCTCCGTAAAGGTCATCATATCCTCCTGATGAGTTTTTTGTGGTAGTACAACCACCAACTCCCAACAACAGCATCAGTGAAAAATATTTTAAATTATTCATGCTCCCCATGGCTCTACGTGTTTATATTGTTGTCTCTAATAGTATTAAATTTTCATACCAGACTATTAATAAAACATCATTAATATGACATTAATTCCAAAGTTAACATAAAAAACTATCTTTGCAACTGCATTAAAAAGCATAGCGACAAACCGTCATACTCCTTTCCATTACATAATATTTCGTAGAATGAGTAAAGCCTTACCAACACGCAGTGAAAATTACTCCGAATGGTACAATGAACTAGTAAAAAGAGCCGATCTGGCTGAAACTTCTGCTGTCAGAGGCTGTATGGTGATCAAACCTTATGGCTATTCTATCTGGGAGAAAATGCAGCGTGCACTGGATGATATGTTTAAGGAAACAGGTCATCAAAATGCATATTTCCCATTATTTATTCCAAAATCATATCTTAGCAAAGAAGCTTCTCACGTGGAAGGTTTTGCAAAAGAGTGCGCGGTAGTGACGCATTATAGATTAAAAGCGGATCCTAACGGAAATGGTGTCATTGTGGATCCGGATGCTAAGCTCGAAGAAGAACTTATTGTTCGCCCAACTTCTGAGACCGTGATCTGGAGTACCTATAAGAACTGGATTCAGTCTTATCGTGATCTTCCTTTGCTGATAAACCAGTGGGCTAATGTTGTGAGATGGGAAATGCGGACCCGTTTATTTTTAAGAACAACTGAATTTTTGTGGCAGGAAGGACATACCGCTCATTCTACTTCTGCGGAAGCAGTAGCGGAAACAAAACAGATGCTGGAAATTTATGCAACTTTTGCAGAAGAATGGATGGCATTGCCGGTAGTTAAAGGCGTAAAAACGGCTAATGAACGATTTGCAGGTGCAGTGGACACCTACTGTATTGAAGCATTGATGCAGGATGGAAAAGCACTTCAGGCTGGAACGTCTCATTTCCTTGGTCAGAATTTTGCTAATGCCTTTGATGTAAAATTTCAGGATAAAGAAGGAAAGCTGGAATATGTCTGGGGAACTTCCTGGGGCGTAAGCACACGTCTGATGGGTGCATTGATTATGGCGCACTCGGATGACAGCGGTTTGGTACTTCCTCCAAAGCTGGCCCCTATTCAGGTTGTTATTGTACCGATTTATAAAAATGAAGAGCAGCTGACACAGATATCTGAAAAGGTAAGTGAGATCACCAAAGAATTGAGAAAAAAAGGCATCAGTGTCAAATTTGATAACAACGACGCCTACAAACCTGGGTATAAATTTGCCGAATATGAATTGAAAGGTGTTCCTGTCCGGTTAGCCATGGGAGCGCGTGATCTGGAAAATAATACCGTGGAAGTAGCCAGAAGAGATACCAAGACCAAAGAAACGGTTTCACTTAACGGCATAACAGAACATATTGCTTCCTTACTTGATAATATTCAGGTTTCGATTTACAATAAAGCCCTTGCATTCCGTGAGGAAAATACTTTTAAAGTCGACTCTTTTGAAGAGTTCAACAAAGTGCTTGATACCAAAGGAGGATTTATCCTGGCGCATTGGGATGGTACTTCGGAAACTGAAGAAAAAATAAAAGAGGAAACTAAAGCAACGATACGCTGTGTTCCTTTAAACTCTGTGGAAGAAGCTGGCATATGTATTTACTCAGGCAAACCTTCAACCCAAAGAGTAGTTTTTGCAAGAGCATACTAATTTCTGTTTTTTTCAATAACTAAGTACTGTAACTTATTATTTACCAATAGATTCTATTATAATGAAACAAGCACAAGCAGGTGATACTGTCCAGGTACACTACACAGGCACTCTTCCGGATGGCCAACTGTTTGATTCCTCGGCAGGACGTGAGCCGTTGTCTTTTCAGTTGGGAAGCGGACAGGTAATTAAAGGCTTTGATGACGGTGTAACCGGCATGGCAGTTGGAGATAAAAAAACAGTCCATATTCCTAATGAAGAAGCATATGGTCCTGTTAACGAAGACATGATCGTAAATTTTGAACGCAACCAGATTCCTGCTGATATACCTTTGGAAGTAGGTATTACATTGAACATGCATCAGGATGGAAACGGTCAGGTCATACCTGTCATCGTGAAAGAAGTATCTGATGAGTTTGTTGTTCTTGACGCTAATCATCCTTTGGCAGGTCAGGATCTGATCTTTGAATTGGAACTTGTAGGTATTGAATAAAATATCATGAATTTATAAAGCGGCTCAGAACCTGATGGTTTCTGAGCCGCTTTTTTTTAAAACCTTATTTATTCTACTATTCTACCCATTTCAGGCTGAACATTTCCGGTTTTCCTTTTTGCAGTTTCAATAATACTTGTTTGTCGGCTAAGTCATTCAGAAGACGTTCTGCTCTTTTTTCTGAAATATTAATAATCCTTGAAAACACCTTCGCCGTTACAGAATCATATTCCTTTAAGTACTGAATAAGCGAACGTACGTGCCTTCTTTCCAAAAGTGTTTTCGTGTCAAAATCACTTTGTCCTTCAATAAACAATCTTAACGTTGGAACACTTTTATCTTTGACACGAATATAGATCATCCTTTGCCCCTTTTCATTAATTGCGTAGTGCGGCCTTTCCAGACTTTCATCGATTTCCACCCGTAACAGAACTTTATTATCCAGCTTTTCCGATTTAAATCGGATGGGCAAAGCTTTATCAACCAGATCTGTACAGGCTCTTTCCAGCTTTTCCAGCTCATGCAGCTCTGAAGTAATTCCAAGGACTTCTTTATTATCACTTACACCAACCAGCAATACCCCGCCTGAAGTATTTGCAAAGGATGCGAGCGTCTTTGCAATTTTAAAAGGACTGTCAAGGGTCCGTTTGAATTCAACAGTTAGTCCTTCACCTTGTTTAATTAATTGTATTGTGCTTTTAATCATGTTTTAAATTAAACTATATTTTTTTCCAGGCAGTGATCTTACCATTCCCTGAAATTCAAGATTAAGAAGCAAGGTGGCCAGTTTGTTTAAATGCATACCACTTTGCCAGGAAATTTCGTCGAGCTGCATATTTCCCTGACGCTTTAATAAAGATAAAACCTGTCCTTCATCTTGTGTAAAACCATCAAATAATAGTGTTGTATCACTCACAACACTCAATTCTTTTTCTTTGTTCTGCAAATTCCAGCCAATCGCATCTGCCATATCCTGAACCGATAGAAAAATGCAGGCTTTATTCTCACGTATCAACTGATTGCATCCTTCCGACTGCGCATTTGAAAGATTTCCAGGTACAGCAAATACCTCTCTGTGATAATTCTGTGCAAAATCTACAGTAATCAAGCTGCCGCCTTTCTTTGCTGATTCTACAACAATGGTAACATCACTTAATCCGGCAATAATGCGGTTCCTGGCAGGGAAACGCATAAAATCAGGTTTAGTTGCTAATGCATTTTCTGTTACCAGGCCTCCTCTTTCCAGCATTTCTTTAGCTGTTTTTTGATGAACAGCAGGATAGATCACGTTCAATCCACTAGCCATAACACCAATAGTGGCTAAGTCGTTTTTTAAACAGGCACGATGAGCCGTAATGTCTACGCCATATGCAAGTCCGCTGACAACCAAAGGATTGTACGGCACCAGCTCTTTGATGATATTCTCAGTTACGGCTTTTCCATAGTCGCTCACCTGCCGGGTTCCTACAATACCAATAGCACGATAGCTGTTGTAATCAAAGTCGCCTTTTGAATAAAGAACAACCGGAGCATCGTATAATGATTTTAAACGGGTCGGATAGGTAATATCAGAAAAGAAATGCAGCCGCGCACCGCTTTTAATACAGTCGGCCCACTCCTTCTCAGCCTCAGTCAAACCTTCTTTTTTGAGAATAGAACGCGCAACTTTTTCTCCTATACCCGGAATTTTAATAAGCTTCTTAAAATCTGAGTTAAAAACGTTTTCAGCACTTCCACAGTAGCTGATAAGCTGGCGGATTGTAACTGAACCAATTCCAGGCGTATTCACCAAAGCGAGTGTACAAAGTTTTTCACTTTCCGGTTCTTCTTCCATTTTAACTAGTGTGTGTTTAGAATGGTAATTTATAAAAATCTAATTAATTACTATGAACGGATCAGATTTTGTTGTGACAATTGTCTGGCACAGAAATTGCAATTCTTCGAAAAACAATAATTTCAACTCCCAACTCCTTCATGGAAAAATTAGATACAGAAGATACGACTACGTTACAACATTTCGAAGGCATGGGTGCTATATGCCACCCTGAAGGCGTTTTTTATAGAGTTTGGGCTCCACATGCAGAAAGTGTTTCGGTGGTCGGAACTTTCAACGAATGGAAAGACGACGCAAATCCGATGCAGGCAGAAGACAATGGGCACTGGGGTCTGTTGGTAGAAAACTCAAAAGCAGGTGATGAATATAAATATGCTATCAAGACACCAAACGGTGTTTTAATGCGAAATGACCCTTACGCTTTAAAGGTTACAAACTCTGCCGGCAACGGTGTGGTCTACGATCATTCCAGCTTTGACTGGCAGGACACAAACTTTACTTTACCAAGCTGGAATGAGGTAGTTATATATGAACTGCACATTGGTACTTTCAACTCAAAGGAACAAGGCCAGATCGGCACCTTTTATACGGCAATAGAAAAACTGGAATACCTGAAGGGATTAGGTATTAATGCTATCGAAATCATGCCGAGTACTGAATTTCCGGGAGATCGTTCCTGGGGATATAATCCCTCCAATCCATTTGCCATTGAGTCGGATTACGGCGGACCGGAAGGATTAAAGGCCTTTGTTAAAGCGGCACATGAGGCGGGTATGGCCGTAATTCTTGATGTGGTTTACAATCACTTTGGTCCTTCAGATCTTGATTTGTGGCAGTTTGACGGATGGTCTGAGAATGGTAGCGGAGGAATCTATTTCTATAATGATTGGAAAGCGGAAACTCCCTGGGGTGGAACTAGGCCGGACTTTGGACGTGGAGAAGTAAGACAGTATATTCATGACAATGCTATGATGTGGTTAAAAGATTATCGCATTGATGGACTGCGTATGGACATGGTTGTTTATATCAGGAATGTAAAAGCAGATGGAAATCCTGGAAATGATATTCAGGAAGGAATTTCGCTGATGCAATGGATTAATAAAGATATCAAAGAACAATTCCCCAACCGGATCACGATTGCAGAAGACATGCATTCGTTGGATTTTGTAACCAATACGGTCGAAAATAATGGAATGGGATATGGATCACAATGGGATGCAGAATTTGTACATACCGTACGTGATGCCATAATTACGGCACATGATGAAGACCGGAACATTCCTGGAGTAGTTGATGTAATTACCAGCCGGTTCAATACTGACTCTTTTCAAAGAATTATCTACACTGAATCTCACGACGAAGTTTCAAATGGTCAGGCCAGAGTGGCAGAAGAAATTGCAGATGGTGATGTAAATAACTGGTATTCCAAAAAACGTGCAGCGTTGGGCGTAGCTCTAGTAATGACTTCGCCGGGCATACCTATGATTTTTCAGGGTCAGCCACTTCTTGAAGACAAATGGTTTTCAGACAGTGATCCGATTGACTGGTCAAGGCTTGAAAAATTCAGCGGTTTTGCAAATCTTCACCGGGAGTTGATCCACCTGCGCAGAAATTGGTTTGGAGTTACTGAAGGTCTTCAGGGCCAGGATGTACAGATTATCCGTGCTGACAATGAAAAGAAAGTAATCGTAATGCATCGTTATAAAAATGGTGGTCCAAAAGACAGTGTTGTCGTAGTTTTAAATTTTTCTTCTCAAACTTTTGACGACTACAAAGTAGGTTTTCCAAGGGAAGGATCCTGGAAATTGCGCTTCAATAGTGACAATGAAAATTATGATCCTGATTTCTCAAATCTTGGTGTATTTGACGTAGATACCATGCACGGAGAATTTGATAACTTTCAACAATTTGTTTCATTGCAGATTCCACCTTATACAGCATTAATATTTTCTCAGGAAGATTAATAAGCGTGTAAATAGTATTGAAATAAAAAAGGCTTCCGTAGCGGAAGCCTTTTTTATTTCAATACTAAGCGGTACCATTATTCCGAATCCTAGATATTCTTAGTTAATAATACGGAATAATCTGTTCCACCGAATTTTACCAAAAAAGCTTGTCGGTGCCGGATCAATGGACATCCATACAAATACGGCTTTTCCTACAATATGATCTTTTGGTACAAATCCCCAGTATCGAGAATCTGCAGAATTATGACGGTTATCCCCCATCATAAAATAATAATCCTGACCAAAGGTGTAGCTACTAATTGCCTTACCATTCACTTTAATTGTATTGTCGTTAATTTCTACGTTTTCATTGCCTTCGTAATTCTTGATGACCGTGCTATACAAAGCCACATTTTCAGGAGTAAGCTGAACAGTCATTCCTTTTGCAGGGATCGTTACCGGACCGTAATTATCACGGTTCCATTTAAACAAGGAAGAATTGGGATATAACATCGGTTCGCTAATTTCTTTCGAAGCTTTGACCAGCGTTACACCTTTTACAAAATCATATTGTTTCAATTTTGCTGCAAGCTCAACGGTGGTATAAACCAGATAACCAGGCTGGTCGTTGCTGGCAATTGTATCATTGAATGTTTCCTGGTAAGAATTAAATTCAGAAATGCCGTTATCCTTGAAAACTTTTGCTTCATTGACAGCAGTAGATGTAGCAACGAAATATTCATTTTCCATTCTTACCGGATTTTCAACTGCTTTTCCATTGGCATATACCTGAAGATCTCTCACTTCTAACTTATCGCCGGGAAGTCCCATACAGCGTTTTATATAGTTGGTCTTCAAATCAACCGGGTGCTGCAACTCAGGCGGATAATTGAAAACAACGACATCACCCCGTTTTACATCGCTGAAACCAGGCAGACGAAACGAAGGCAATTGCACGGCATCGGTATAAGAAGGAATATTGGTTCCCCAGATTGTTTGATGCGTCAATGGAACCTGTAAGGGAGTTTTGGGAGTACGAGTACCATAATGCAGCTTACTTACAAACAAAAAATCACCCACCAGAAGACTATTCTCCATAGAAGGTGTTGGAATTGTAAACGCTTCAAAGAACAACCAGCGAATCAGTGTGGCAGCTATGACTGCAAAAAGGACAGAGTCAAACCATTCTCTGACAGCCGATTTTTTATTTGTAGAATTAGAGGTTTTTCCCTGATAAAAAGCCATGTTTTATTTAATTGAGAGTTACAGTTATATCAATCTAAATTTTTAAGAGATCGTCCATGCCAAAAACACCTTGTTTGCCCGGAAGCCATTCTCCTGAAATAACAGCACCCAAAGCAAAACCTGCTCTGCTGTGTGCGGTATGTGAAATTTCAAGTGTATCCACATCAGATTCATAGCGGATGATGTGTGTACCCGGCACTTCGCCTTCTCTTTCCGCTTTAATCTGGATAGCCTTCTCACTATATTCCGGAGTAAGCTTCCACCCATTCAAAGCATTATTTTCTTCAATAATGCCTTCGGCCAACGTAATTGCCGTTCCACTTGGAGCATCCAGTTTATGTATATGGTGAATTTCAGTCATCGAAGCTTTATATTCCTGTCCATTCATCAAACGTGCCAGCTGACGATTTAAACGGAAAAATAGATTTACACCAATGCTGTAGTTTGAAGCGTAGAAAAAAGCGCCTTTCTGGGATTCACACAACTGTTCGATTTCTGCACGATGTTCAAGCCAGCCAGTCGTACCGCAAACGATGGGCCATCCCTTTCTCAGACAATAGGTTATATTATCAAAAGCAGCTTCCGGAGAACTGAACTCAATAGCAACATCCACATCCTCCTTCATGAGCTGATCCATTTCAGAACGGTTGCTCAGGTCAATTTTCCCTACAATGTTATGGCCTCTATCCAATGCAATCTTTTCGATTGTTTTTCCCATTTTGCCATAACCCAGCAATAGTATATTCATTTCAAAAAACTTAAATGTCAATCAATACTTAATTTAATTGTTTTCGCCTGTGAAAGTCAAAAACCAGGCTTATTCCCGGTGTTGGTTTCATCATATTGGGCTGCTGAATTTTTGGAGCAACATTCAAACTTATATCTTCTGATAAATCAAAAGTCTTTAAGTGAGCTGCTACATTCGCTTCAATAATGGAAAGTGCATACAATGCGACAGTAAATACAATAGCCGTTTCTCTATACCGCCGGTATGTATTTTTTTCTCTTTTCACCTGATCAATGGTTAACAACAAGGAGTCAACCCGCTCACCATTTAAAATTCCGCCCCTGAAAAAGATAGGTAATTTAGAATCGGTTGTTAGTCCTTTTCTTATCTGACCATACGTCTTACTATTTGGATCAGCAAGGTCGTAAAATGATTTATACCCTTTCAAAAAATCATGATAGCGCACATTCCAGTAAATGGCAGTCCAGGTTCCTCCGGCAAAGGCAGCATAAACCAAAGGGACTTTCCAGTAATCCCGGTTATATATCTGACCTGATCCGGGGATTAATGCAGCCAGCTTTGTAGCTTTTCCCGGATTAGGAATAAATTTCTTTTTTCCGGTCACTATCTGCGGCTTCACGGAATCGCCCTGAATAAAAGCGGTGCTGTCAAATACTGCCGTTCTTTCAGGTTTCTTTCTCTCCTCAACCTTTCCCTCCTTTTGGGCACTTACCTTACCTGTGATAAGAATAAAAATCCCGATCCAAAACCACTTTTTCAAGCTTTACCGTCGAATTTCAAGGTTTCTAAAATCTTTTTCAATTCATCCTGTGACGCAAAAGGAATTTTAATCTCTCCTTTATGATCATCATTGCTTTTTACAGAAACTTTGGCTCCAAAAAAGGAAGACAATTGAAACTGCAATGATTTTATTTCCTGATTAAGGTTCACTGGTTTTTTTGTTTCAAAAGAAACGCTGCTCATCATACCAAGCTTACGCACTTCTTCTTCAACCTTACGGACAGACCAGCCTTCTTCAATAATTTTATTAAATATTTTCAGCTGAATCTGGTCGCTGTTGATCGTAATGATCGCACGGGCGTGGCCCATGCTGATACGGTTGTCACGAAGTGCTGCCTGAATTACCGGAGGTAATTTCAGGAGACGGATATAATTATTAACTGTAGTCCTGTTTTTACCAACCCTTACGCCGAGCTCTTCCTGCTTGAGACTGCATTCCAGAATCAAACGCTGATAACTAAGTGCAATTTCAATGGAGTTAAGATTCTCACGCTGGATGTTTTCAATAAGAGCCATTTCCAGCATTTGCTGGTCATTAGCGGTACGTACATAAGCGGGTATACGCACCATCCCGAGTGACCTGGATGCCTGAAGACGCCTTTCTCCTGATATAAGCTGGTATTGATCCTGACCCAACTGACGAACGGTGATGGGCTGGATAATCCCCTGAACACGAATAGAATCTGCAAGTTCCTGAAGAGCCTCTTGATCAAACTTTGTTCTTGGCTGATAAGGATTGGCCTCAATCTGATCCAGATCAATTTCATTCATTGAACCTACTGCATCCAGAGACGAAGGCCGAGGACTTGGACGCGAAGTATTACCTTTATCCGAATCCTGAAGCAACGCACCCAGACCACGGCCAAGACCTGTCATTTTCTTATTTTTATTGCTAGTTTCCATGCTACGCTATAATCTCCCCTAAATAAAAATGATCAATTTACCCCCTGCCATGTATCTGTAGACAGCAATCCGTTTTTGGTCAGAATCTCTCTTGCCAGATTGAGGTAACTGATCGCACCTTTGCTGTCTGCATCCTGTGCCAGTACGGGAATACCATAGCTGGGTGACTCACTTAAACGAATGTTGCGGGGAATAATGGTATTAAAAACCAGCGATTCGAAATGGCTTGTTACTTCATTAACAACCTGATTTGATAAACGCAGGCGTAAATCGTACATGGTTAATAAAATCCCTTCTATTGCAAGATTAGTGTTGAGGCGAGACTGAATAATAGTGATTGTATTAAGGAGCTTACCTAATCCTTCCAATGCAAAATATTCACATTGAACCGGTACGATCACAGAATCTGCTGCTGTAAGACTATTGATTGTTATTAAACCCAGCGAAGGAGAACAGTCAATAATAATAAAATCGTAATCATCCCTGACTTCCGCAATCGCATCCTTCATCCGGTGCTCACGGTTTTTTAGGTTGATCATTTCAATCTCCGCTCCTACCAGGTCAATGTGTGAGGGTAAAAGATTAAGGTTAGGGAAATCAGTTTCCAGTATCACCTCTCCCGTTCTCACGTCTTCCACCATGCACTCGTAAATACTGTTTTCCATTTCCTGCGGATTAAATCCAAGCCCGGATGTGGAATTTGCCTGCGGATCTGCGTCAATAATAAGCGTACGAAATTCTAGTGCCGCCAGACTGGCAGCCAGATTAATTGCGGTGGTAGTCTTACCTACTCCGCCTTTTTGGTTTGCAATTGCAATTACTTTGCCCATGAATTTTTGAATTACCAATGCCAAATTTCAATTATTCAGAGCAAACCACCAAAAAATGTTCCACGGAGTTTTAATTAAAACTATTAACTTATTACCTGTTAAAGCTTTAACTTACATTAATATTTGTTAAAATTTAAAATAATACTAATAAATCTCAATGTTTCACGCCCAAACCTGTGTTCCTTCTGTACAGTTCTTGCACATTTCTATCTCGGAGCGGGAGCGTATTAAGGAAGCGCGGAAGTCATTATATTTCTTACCGCGCCATAGTTCACGGAAGGTTGTTTTCTTCATATCGCCAAGCTGATATTCGGCATCTTTATCAAAACAGCACGGAACTACGCCGCCATCCCAGGTAATAACACAGGAGTGCCACATTTTCCAGCAATGATCGACAAATTTATTTTTGATCGAGAAACGTCCGCTTTCCTGTTTTTCATACCGGGAATATTTATCGATCGTAGGTATTAAGTCAGAGCCCTCTTCATAGTCATAAATCTGCGCCGTTTTCAATCCAACTTCATCCACGCCCATCTCTTCTGCCAGTCGTTTTACATCTTCAATCTGGTGTTCATTTGGTTTTACAACCAGGAATTGAAAAATCACATGCGGCGTACTTGATTTCAGTTCTTTTTTCCACTTGACGATGTTACGCGTTCCTTCCAGTACTTTTTCCAGATTACCGCCGATTCTGTATTGTTCGTAAGTTTCCTGTGTTGTTCCGTCAATCGAAATAATCAAGCGATCCAAACCGGATTCCACAGTTTTACGTGCTTTTTCATCGTTTAGATAATGGGCGTTGGTGGAAGTAGCCGTATAAATTCCTTTGTCATGCGCATACTGCACAAGCTCAAAGAACTTTGGATGCAGATAAGGTTCTCCCTGAAAATAAAATATAAGGTATAATAAAGTATCGGCTAATTCGTCGATCGTTTTCTTATATAATTTTTCTTCCATCATTCCCGTAGGCCGGGTGAATGAACGCAATCCACTGGGACATTCCGGACAGCGTAAATTACAGGAAGTAGTAGGTTCGAAAGAAATTGCGATCGGCATCCCCCAATGTACGGGCTGGCCGGTGGTTTTTGAATAAAAGTAACTGCTCAATATTTGTATGGCATTCCACGCACGTCTTGGAGTTACCTTCGACATCAGGTTTAAACCATCTTTAAAATTTTTATTCATCAGATTAATTTTTAGCTGCCTGACTTCCCAGGAAAATTCCAGTCAGCTTTTAAATATAAAAAATAGTTTTCCGGCTTTGCATTTAGCTTTCTTAACGAACCTCAATACCTGTAGAGTACTTTATTTCCGAAATTACAAAATAGCTACTGATGTGCAACACACTTTTGAGGGCAGAAAGTTTATGCTGGTAAAATTGATTGTAAGCTTCCCCGTCTTCAACTACCACTTTCAGCATATAATCGAAGTTACCGGACACGACTGAACATTCCAAAACTTCAGGCATTCTGACAATCGCCTGATTAAAATCTTCAAAGCTTTCCCGTTTCTGCTTATCCAGTGTAACGTTACAATATACAACCAAGGCTTTTCCCAGTTTACGACGATTAAGCAGGCAAACATATTTGTCGATAAACCCTTCACGTTCAAGCTTTCGGATACGGTCATGAACAGGTGTTACGGACAGATTGATCCGGCTGGCAATTTCCTTCATGGTGAATTGAGAATTCTCCTGAAGAAGTTCCAGTATCCGTTTGTCCGTCAGGTCAAGTTGCATGGAAAGTAATTTTTTTGTCAAATTTATAATTGTCATACAAATGAAAGAAATATTTTCTCTGGTATATATTCTAAACAGTTTTTATTTCTCAATTTTTTGAAATGAAAAGAAAGTTTTTCCTATATCCGGTATTTTTACCTTTACATTAACAAATAATTGCTTTTTACTATCAAACTCTTATTACTATGATCATCGGCGTTCCGAAAGAAATTAAGAATAACGAAAACCGTGTAGCCGTTACACCAGCCGGAATTACTGAATTTCGTAAACATGGACACACCATTTATGTGCAGACAGAAGCAGGAAAAGGAAGTGGGTTTTCAGATGAACAATATGCCGAAGCAGGAGCAACCATTCTTCATACGATTGAAGAAGTGTATGCGATTGCTGAGATGATCATCAAAGTAAAAGAACCGATAGCAAGTGAATACGCATTAATCAAAGAAGATCAGCTCTTATTTACCTATTTCCACTTTGCATCTTCGGAGCCGCTTACCCATGCCATGATCGAACGCAAAGCAGTTTGTCTGGCTTACGAAACCGTTGAAAGAACAGACAGAAGCTTGCCTTTGTTAATTCCAATGAGTGAAGTAGCCGGGCGTATGGCAGTGCAGGAAGGTGCAAAATACCTTGAAAAACCAATGGGAGGATTTGGTATTTTGCTGGGAGGAGTTGCCGGAGTAAAACCAGCCAACGTTCTGGTTTTAGGTGGTGGAATTGTAGGAACACAGGCAGCTAAAATGGCAGCTGGTTTGGGTGCTAACGTAACGATCGTCGATATAAGTCTTGCCCGTTTGCGATATCTGGAAGATATAATGCCTGCAAATGTGGATACCGTTATGTCAAATGAATACAATATCCGCGATCTTGTAAAAAGCTCAATCCTTATCATTGGTGGTGTACTTATCCCTGGGGCAAAAGCGCCTTCGTTGATTACTCGTGATATGTTAAAATTAATGAAACCTGGTACTGTTATGGTAGATGTGGCTATTGATCAGGGCGGATGTTTTGAAACTTCACATGCTACAACACACGAAGACCCGATTTATGAAGTGGATGGTGTGGTGCATTATTGTGTAGCGAACATGCCGGGTGCAGTTCCCTATACTTCTACTCTTGCTCTGACGAATGCCACACTACCTTATGCTTTGTTGTTAGCAAACAAAGGATGGAAAGAAGCATGTGCAAGCAACGAAGAATTAAAAAAAGGACTTAATGTTGTGAACGGCAAAATCGTTTTCAAAGGAGTTTCTGATGCCTGGAACCTTCCCTATACCGAAGTAAGTGAAGTACTTTAACAAATAATTATATAAAACAGAAAGGCCGGATCAAATTCTGATCCGGCCTTTCTGTTTTATATTAAATTACAGACCGAAGTTTTTAGAAATACCAAAACCTGCTCCGCTGCCAAAATTTAAACCGAAACTATTACTTTTATTTTGTCCCTTAACCTTGCTGGTGGAAAAACCAAGACTTCCAAAATTGAAATTCAATGCAAATCCGTTTTTAAGGTTGACACCAATGGCAGGAAAAAGTGTACTTTCAAATCCTGAGGATTTTACGCCTGCTGTTTTCCCTGTAAGGAAATTTGTATTCAGCTGCCCGTAAACTGCAAATATATCGGACAAAGGATAAGCATAACGGACAAACGGTCCAGCACCGAATGAAGTTGTTTTTACTTCCGGTGACCCTGTCTTCCAGCTTTCCGTTTTCAAATTTACCCCTCCGGTCCAGTGATCATTCCACTGATAGCCTACTGCCGGAGAAAAAGAGAAATTTTTTGTTTTTACATCGGTGGCTGACTTGCTATTGTTAATTCCAAGGTTTCCATACACCAATATCGAATTACTCTGAGCGTGTGCTGCAATACCTGCAAAAGCAAACATTGCACTTAATAAAATCTTTTTCATCAAAATTAAGTATAGCTGTGATTGTTATTTGTTTTGCCAATCCGGCAATTTTCTTCTTTATACGGGCTTAATACAAAAAAGTAACTCCATTAAATACTTATAAAAAAGCTGTTTCTTAGAAACAGTGACGTTATTTACTTCTACCTTTAAAAATCCGGCAGATTTTATTTCTGAAAATATTGCAATTATTTTTTACCTATTGATTGTTTATTCAGATTTTATTTATACTTTTGTAAAAAATTAGAACGAACATCCGTTCGCTTCTCTGCTTCATTCACGGTTTGGCGATTTATCAGCGCCACCAACCTTTAAAATGCCTGGTTGGTTTTATCCGTTTCATCACGCAGAGCCCCACGGATGTCTAGTGGTGGGCTTAGCGCAATCCCTTAAATTCAAATACTGACAGTCATCAGCGTTGTTGTACCAAACCGATTCCGGTTTACCTTAACAATCAGACATGGCTTCAAATTGTGCAGGTTTTCAATATTGTTTTGATATTCGTCATGAAGGATATCGGACTGATATTGCCGGCAACCTACTGACTTCTAATTCTAAGAAATAATTTTTCAAGAATTTTAATAATAACAAGAATAGATGACTACTGAAACAATTGAGACAATTGAAGATTTTGAGACCTTCGCTGATTTAGGACTCTCAGAAAACATCCTTAAAGCCTTAACTGAAATGGGTTTCACAAAACCCTCTCCAATACAAGCGCAAGGTATTCCGGCTGTAATGCAAGGTTCTGACGTAATTGGTCAGGCTCAAACAGGAACTGGGAAAACGGCTGCTTTTGGAATACCCGTGCTGGAACGTATTGACGTAACAAACAATGCTGTTCAAGCACTTATACTTTGCCCTACAAGAGAACTGGCTGTACAAGTTTCCGAAGAAATCGGTAGACTTGCTAAATTTCAGCGTGGTTTAAGAATTGAAGCTATATATGGTGGTGACTCGATCGATCGCCAGATACGTTCATTGAAAAAAGGTGTTCATATTGTTGTAGGAACTCCTGGCCGTGTAATGGATCACATGCAGCGTCGTACATTGAAATTCGACGAAGTACGTATGATGGTTCTGGATGAAGCGGACGAAATGCTTGACATGGGTTTCCGTGAAGATATCGAAAGCATCCTGGCTGACATGCCTGAAGATCGCCAGACGATTCTTTTCTCGGCTACAATGTCTAAGCCGATTATGTCGATTACAAAACGTTTCCTGAATGATCCGATTTTGATTAAAGTGGTTCGTAACGAGCTGACTAACGTCAACATCGAGCAGGTTTATTTTGAAGTAAAACCACAGGCGAAAGTAGAAGTAATGACTCGTCTGATCGATATGTACCATCTGAAATCATTGCTTGTATTTTGTAACACAAAACGCAAAGTGGATGAAATCGTTGAAGATCTTCAGCTTCGCGGATATGCATCAGAAGGTATTCATGGTGACTTGCGTCAACAGCAACGTAGTAACGTAATGAGCAAATTCAAGGCGGGTGTTACTACCATTCTTGTTGCAACAGACGTAGCTGCACGTGGTATTGACGTAAGCGGACTGGATGGAGTTATTAACTTTGACATTCCTCTTGACGAAGAATATTACGTTCACCGTATTGGCCGTACTGGTCGTGCCGGTATGTCCGGAAAAGCATTTTCGCTGGTAGCACGTGACGAGAAGTTCCGTATCAAATCGATTGAAGGTTATACTAAATCAAAAATTGAAAAAGGCGTTATTCCTTCCTATGAAGATATCGTAGGTGTTCGTAAAGCTCGTTTCGTTGAAAGTATTTCTGCTTCTATCCAGGAAGGCGATACCGATCTATACCAGGATGTATTGGAAATGTTACGTCATAGCGGATTCTCAACAGAACAGATTGTTGCTGCTTTGGCTAAACAAATTATGGGTGTTCAGAAAAGCGAATACGCCGAAGGTAACTTGGCATGGGAAGAAAGACGTGGCGGTGAAGGTCGTCGCGAAGGCGGAAGTGATCGTTTCGAACGTCGTTCATCAGGCGGATCAACAGGTGGACGTTTCGAAAGAGGCAGCCGTGAAGGAGATCGTCGCGGACCAAGCAGCGGTGGAGACCGTTTTCCAAGCAGAGAACGCAGCAGCGAAGCACGTGCACCTCGTGAACGTGATGGCGAAGCAAAACGCACAGCAGCACCTGAAGAAGGTATGACCCGTTTGTTCCTGAATCTTGGACGCAAAGATCATATCATGCCTCGTGATATTGTTGGAGCCATTGCCGGAGAAGCTAACATTCCTGGTAAAACCATCGGAGCCATTGATATTTATGATAAATTCACTTTTGTTGATGTTCCTGAACGTGATGCACGCACAGTACTTCGTGCCATGGATGGTAACACGATTAAAGGTAAAGCAGTACAGATTGATATTGCAAAATAATCAGTTGGATATTCTGACATCAATATAAGAATGAAAAGGGACTTGTAAAAGAGTCCCTTTTTTTGTTATTTTTCCACATGGAAAAAAACGAAAATTTAGAAGTCTGGCTACGTGGACCACTTCCTGGTATAACGCCACTTTTGCAACCGGTAGCTCATGCTCTTTTGCAGGCGCAGGAGGAAATAAATAAACTGGACAAAGAATTCCCCTCTGACTTGTTATGGGTAAAACCTTCAGGACTAGCTTCTGTCGGATTTCACATGCAGCATCTGGCTGGTGTACTGGACCGGTTGCTTACCTATGCTCTTGGCCAATCTTTAAACAATGAGCAATCAGACTATTTAAAACAGGAAGGAAAAGAACCTTTTTCTGGTTGCAGTTTTAGCGATTTGTTAGAGAATCTTAACAGACAGTTTTCGATAGCACTAGAACAGATAAAGAGCACTGATTCCTCTACCTTGCTGGAAGTTCGAACTGTTGGAAGGGCCTCAATTCCTTCTACACAGCTTGGACTATTATTTCATGCCGCAGAACATACACAACGACATTTAGGCCAGTTACTGGTAACCTTCAAAATTCTAAAATCTGGTTTTGATAAAAATAATATCAGGTAAGCAATTCGTTTACAAATCTTTCCAGTTACGTGTCTGCATCATTGAGTAGTTCACCTTGCACATCCTCTTTTAAAGGTGTTTCTTACAGTCTTTTTAGAATAATAACTATACCTTTTCAAATTAAAAGCAGCTTATATGTCTTATAACCGCAGGTTATTTTTAAAATCAGCCAGTGCCGCAGCCGCTGGATCTTTAATTCTGACGCTTTCTTCTTGTGGCGGATCAAAAGAAAAAACTTCCGAAAGCAGTGATTCAACCGGTATTGCATCCACAGGTGCAAGTTCGCCTTCTGTTCCTGATTTTGGATTGCAGTTATATAGTGTACGCGATGTGATTGGGGCGGATCCAAAAGGAATATTAAAACAGATTGCCGGCTTTGGCTATAAAAAAATTGAAAGTTATTCAGGCGATAAAGGCTTTTTATGGGGCATGACTCCAAAAGAATTCAAGAGCTATATGGATGAATTGGGAATGACGATCGTTAGTACTCATGCTGATACAACCAAAGATCTTGAAAAAACAGCAGCGCAGGCAGCAGAAGCAGGTTTAACTTATGTTTTACAGCCCTACATCGGTGCACAAAAAACATTGGACGAGTGGAAAAAACGTGCAGATGAATTTAACAAAAGAGGAGAAATTTGTAAAAAAGCGGGTATCAAATTCGGGTACCATAATCATGATTATTCTTTTAAAGAACAAGACGGTAAAATTCCTCAGGAAATATTGCTTGACGGAACGGATAAATCTCTGGTCTATTTTGAACTGGACATGATGTGGATTGTAGCAGCTGATCAAGATCCTGCGGCGCATCTGAAAAAATATGCCGGCCGCTATGAGCTTTGCCATGTAAAAGACCTTGTTCGTAAACCGGAGAATCATTCTACGGATTTAGGAAAAGGTGAGATTGATTATCCAAGCCTTCTTAAAGTTGCTTCTGATTCAGGAGTTACTCAATTTATTATCGAACAGGAAGAATATCCCGGTCCGGTTATGACAAGTATTAGTAACGATGCCGAATATATGAAAAAGCTGGTTTTCAAGTCTTAATCAAGCTATTCCTCACTTTCAGGTCTTATATGCAGAAGTCGCCGCCACCAGCTTTGCTGTTCGGCGGCTTCTGTTTTTTTATCTTTTTCATTAAAGGAAAAATTGGCCATTACCCTCAGATCAGGCTGGCCTGCATTAATCCAGCAAGTAAACCATAAATCACCAACCATCTTAATGGAAGATTTCATTTGACGTTCTACTTGCCCGTTAAGCTTTATGTGGTATTGTCTGGAAAATTCCTCTGAGTAGGTTCTCACCAGAATATTATTCCTCAACTCATAGCTAAATTTCTTATCGCCATCAAAGGATTCGCTTAATTGTTTTTCAAAGAGTAAAACAGAATCAGTAGCCGCATGAGTACGGTTGACAGAAGCCCAGATCACATTGGGCAGACTATCAATATATCTGGCTTCTCCAATCCATAACTCATATTGATCTGCATAAAGCTCTGGTAACCGGGACTCCCAGAACCCATGAATCCCCTCCTGCTTCGTAAGCTGACCATTATAATTTCTTGTAGTATGCAGAGGAACATTTGAATCTGCAACATAATGACCCAGATCAGCAGAGATTCTCAGAATGCGTTTTGGATCTTTGTCTTTGAATGCCTCGGTCAGCTGGTATGCAGCTGTTTGTATATACCAGGGAACAATGCCATGTTTTCTTAAACTATCCTCTCCTATTTTCTTCACTGCTGCGGTCCAGTAATGAGGTAATTTCTGTACAGCACTGTCTCCATAAACATCCAGATCAATAAAATGCTTTTCGGCTTCGCCAATTACAGCATATCTTCTCCTGTCAGGATTGACTGCGTTTTCTGTTAAGTAATCAATATGTTTCTTATAAAAGAATTGCATTTCAGGAGGCAATCTGTAAACAGCCAACCTATTAATTCTCTTATGAGCCCAGAATCCCCATTGGGGAGAAAAGCTAATCTGAATCAATGAAAAAAGGAAAACCAAACAGAAAATCAGTTTCTTTTTAAAAATATTCCTTTTTCTTTCAAAAAATTTTCCTTTTAAAAATAACTTTTTTCGATAGAAAATTCGGGAGTGAAAATCCATGCTAAATTTTCCATTTATACGCTGTTACGCAAAAAAAGTAACCAAAGTTCATACAGCTGAACCTGTTTTTTCAACTTATGAATAATTATCAGGCTAAAACCTCCATTTTGAATAGAATTACTGAATCCAGAAGCAAAATACATCGTGGAAAGCACACAAAATAAAGTATTGCGTAAAATAAATTACGCATTAAATAATTCTGCATTATACACTAAAAACAATATTATTAACATTATTTAAAGAAATAGTACAATTTAAAATATTTGATTACATTTGTTCAAGAATAGATCAGAGCAGTTTAATTAAGTATTGAAATAATGAGAACTAAAAATAAAACACTGGGATATTTGCTTCCTGTATTTATGCTAAGCGTATTTATGCTTATCATTTATGGAGCTTATGTTCCTCATAAACCAGCTGAAACACAACGTGTAGTTTGTATTAAATTTAAAGAGGGTACAAACAATGAAGAAATAGAAAAACACATGCGTGATTTTGCTGTAATGAAAAACCACGTGAAAGATGTTGTGGCTTATTCAGCAGGAAAGGTACAGAAAGCAGATGGAAACAAAAGTGAATATGATGTTATTCATTATCTGACATTTCGTACGGATGAAGCTGCGAAACAGTATACTTCAAACGCAGACCGAAGTGAATTTGTGAAAGAAAATCAATCCCATTGGGACAAAGTGTTGGAAATGAATTCCGACATTGAAAAATAATTATTTAATAGTAATAGGAGTGAAAATTATTAAAAAGAGCCGGGATTCCCGGCTCTTTTTTTCTTTTGTACGCTTACCAGTTTATCGGTTTTAAACCGTGTTCTTCCAGATAAGCATTTGCTTTGCTGAAATGCTTAGTTCCAAACCACCCGCCATAATTCGCTGCCATTGGGGAAGGATGTTTTGCTTTCAAAATACAGTGTTTGCTTTCATCAATTACTTTTCCTTTATCCTGAGCATATTTCCCCCATAGCATAAAAACAACATTTTCTTTTTCTTCCGAAACGCACTTGATTACGGCATCCGTAAAAGTTTCCCAACCTTTGTTCTGGTGTGAACCAGCTTTACCTGCTTCAACCGTCAATGTTGAATTCAACAGAAGTACACCTTGCGAAGCCCAGCGTTCCAAATTTCCGGATTTAGGAATTTCAATCTCTAGATCATCTTTTATTTCCTTGAATATATTAATGAGAGAAGGCGGCATTCGCACACCATCATTCACTGAAAAGCATAATCCGTTTGCCTGTCCAAAACCATGATAAGGATCCTGACCAATGATTACTACTTCGCAGGCATCAAAGCTGCAATGATTAAAAGCATTGAAAATCTGTTTGGCCGGTGGAAAAATCTGCTTGGTAGCATATTCACTTTTTACAAAATCAGTTACCGAAGCAAAATATGGCTTATCAAATTCTGCTGCCAGCCGTATTTTCCAGGACTCTTCTATTTTAACATCCATATTTCTATTATTAATGAAAATTCAAATTAATTGTTTTTTGATTTGCATTTATCAGTAAATGATGACTATTTTCGTTTATATCGAAGTTTTACAAAAGATATACCAACTTCTTGTTGACCTAAATATTCACCACTATCCTCAATCCGTATGGTTTCGAAAGTGACAGATGGCGTAAAAGTTACAGTATTGACAGAGTATCAGCCTGATTACTCCAATCCAAGGCAGGATCACTATGTATTTACCTATAAGATCCTTATTGAAAACCACAGCGAACATACGGTGAAACTCCTGCGCAGACACTGGCTTATCTATGATGCTAATGGTACTGTCAGAGAAGTCGAAGGCGAAGGAATAGTAGGACTGCAGCCTGTCCTCGAACCTGGTGATGTACATGATTATGTCTCAGGATGCAACCTGCGTACAGACCTTGGCAAAATGGCCGGTACGTATCTTATGGAAAGAGTTCTCGACGGACGTCAGTTCCGGGTAATTATTCCTGCGTTTTCTCTTGTTGTTCCCTACCGGTTAAATTGATTTCCTCTCTTCTTGCAGCATCAAAGTTTTAGCTGCTGATAAATTATTAAATATTCTTCAATTGATTACTGCTTATTTCAAGTACCTCCTTCGTTCCGGAAATGAACATTCCATTCACTCTCCGTTTCTTTTCGATCTATATACTAAAGTGATTAAGGATAAAAGTGAAAAACATCCTGATTATTCAGCATTGAAGCTTTTGCGGAAGGAGTTGCTCTCATCCAATGAAGAAATTAATATTCTTGATCTTGGTGCAGGTTCGCGTATCAACAAATCCAATCTCAGAAAGATAAAGACGATTGCTAAAAATGCTGAAAAACCTGAAAAATTTGGCAAGCTTTTTCATCGTTTGATACGCCATTTTCAACCTGAAAGTTTACTGGAATTAGGAACATCCCTTGGGCTGACTACCCTTTACATGGCGAAGGCCAAACCGGATTCCAAAATAATTTCCTTTGAAGGCTGCCCTGAAACAGCCAAAGTCGCAGAAAATAATTTTGGTAAATCAGGTGCAAAAAATATTGAGATAATCCTGGGCAATATTGACGAAACTTTGCCTGCCAATCTGAGTAAATTCCCTGATGGTATTGATTATGCTTATTTTGATGCCAATCACCGGTATGAACCTACAGTAAAATATTTTGAAGATTGCCTTCCCTATGCAACCAATGATTCGGTTTTTATATTCGATGATATTTATTGGTCAGAAGAAATGACACAGGCCTGGGAATATATCAAAGCGCATCCGCAGGTTACCCTGACAGTCGACTTATTTTGGATTGGTCTTGTATTTTTTCGTAAAGAACAGGTTAAGGAAAACTTTGTATTGAGGTTTTAGCCTGATAAAATCGTAATTACCTGTTTCCGGCTTCCTTTACGACTTCATGTATAAACCGCAATTTTTCTTTTATCGTGCGACTAATCACAAACGGATATAAATCACGTAATCCCATACTGCGATTTAAGCTGTTCATGGCGAAAGTCAGTGGAAGCCACATGTCAATGATCTCATCAAAGTTGGTCACAGTATATGGATCTACGAAAGATGTATTCATATCATCCTCCGGCCCAACACCCTTGGGACGGACATTCAATCCAAAAGAATCTGCTGTTTCAAGCGTATCAACAATGTGCATGTAATGTGCCCAGGTTTCCGCCCAGTCTTCCCATGGATGTGCGCTTGCATATTTACTAATGTATTGCTTCTTCCAGATTTTTGTTGAATTATTGGAATAATACTGTTGCAAGGCAAAGCTATAATCTGTTCTTTCATCTCCAAATAATTTACGGAAAAGAAATATTTTATCCGACCTGCCAATCAATACATCCCAGTAATAGTGCCCTATTTCATGTCTGAAATGCCCTAGTAAAGTTCTGTAGACTTCATTCATCTGATTTCTTGACATTTCCCGGTATATATCATCCGCTTCATCAATATTAATGGTAATCAAACCATTATCGTGTCCGGTAATAATGCGACTCCCGTAGGAAATATGTCTTTCTGACAAAAAGTCGAACATAATTCCACCATTGTTGTAGAGATTTTTACTTTTTACTTCTAACCCGAATCTTAGAAGTGAATGAATAAGACGTCGTTTGGCTGTTTCTACACGGTACCACTTATCGTAATCTTCTTTTTGTCCTAAATAAGGAATGGTTCTGTTTAGACTGCAAGCTACACAAAATGGTGAATTTTGATTTAAAGGAACCAGCCAGTTACAAACATTATAACCATGATTTTGACAGTATTGATAAGAAAGCTGATTTCCACTTTGATTGATTAACCGAAACGTTTTGTTGTTTTCGGCTCTAAGAGCAAATAGCTGAAGTGATTGAGTTTCAAAGCCCAGAGAAGAATGGCAATGCTGACAATAAATATTTTCAAAATAAACGGCGTGACCACAATTACTGCACTTAAACAACTTCATATCTACTGCTTGTTAACAGGCAATATACAGATTCAAAAATCAAGAGCTAAAATTGTTTTTGATCCCACTGCTATTCCTGCTTTGAACGTACAATATTCGTTCCAATTAAATTTAGGCACTAACTTCCGTTTAATACCTATAAAATACGATTTGATCTTTCCTCTGTGTTAAGATAAAAAAATGCCTCTTGTATGATAATTACAATATAACTTACCTTCAGAAATTTGAATTCGATCTCACACCAATTAACTTGCAGCAAAAACGTAATATGAAAAAACAGTTCACAGTATTTCTATTTCTACTTATTTCGGCGGGATCTTACGCGCAAAATACAAAAAAGACTTCAGGTAACCCTGTCTTTCCCGGATGGTATGCAGATCCGGAAGGAATTATATTTGATACCAAAACATCAGGTAAACAGTACTGGATTTACCCCACTTTTTCAGCACCTTACAAAGACCAGGTATTCTTTGATGCTTTTTCATCCAAAGATCTTATTACCTGGACAAAACATGAAAAAATACTTGACACCTTAAATGTCAAATGGGCGAAAAAAGCGGTTTGGGCTCCATCCATTATTGAAAAGGATAAAAAATATTATTTATTTTTTGGCGCCAATGATATTCAGAGCGACAATGAAACCGGAGGTATTGGCGTAGCTGTTTCGGATAAACCGGAAGGACCTTTTAAGGATTACCTGGGGAAACCGCTGATTGATAAATTCCACAATGGTGCCCAGCCGATTGACCAATTTGTGTTTAAGGACAAAGACGGTCAGTATTACCTTTACTACGGAGGATGGAAGCATTGCAATGTAGCCAAACTAAAAAATGATTTCACCGGATTTATCCCTTTTGAAGATGGAAAAATTTTCAGGGAAATTACTCCGGAGAGTTATGTAGAAGGCCCGTTTATGTTCATCCGTAATGGGAAATATTATTTTATGTGGTCGGAAGGTGGCTGGACAGGACCAAACTACTCAGTAGCCTATGCCATAGCGGATTCTCCCTTTGGTCCCTTTAAAAGAATTGATAAGATTCTTCAGCAGGATCCAAAAGTAGCCACAGGAGCTGGTCATCACTCTGTAATTCAGGTTCCTGGAAAAGATGAATGGTATATCGTTTACCACCGCCGGCCTCTCACTGAAACAGATGGCAATCACCGTGTTACCTGTGTAGACATGATGACTTTTGATAAAAACGGACTGATTAATCCAGTCAAAATAACCACGGAAGGTGTTAACCCTAAACCTTTAAAATAACACTTGTCTTGCTAAATCAGCATTTTAGTAAAATTTACTGAAATGCTGATTTTTTTATGTCATCTTCCCAAAACTATCCGGCACTAATTACTGCGTTATCTTATTAAAGAAAAATTAATCGGGATAAACTTCTGAGATTGGAACGCTAAATCTTTATTCCTGTTAAAACAATATACGTTTTACGGGTTTATTTCCTTATTTCATTCTATTTTCTCCATAAACAGATCTAACGGCTGCTCATGGAATGCTTTTTGCTATCACATTGTGCATAGAATAAATACGGCAGATAAGTTAAAATAAGAAATCGTTGAGAAAGAATTTAAAACGAAACATTTATACATATAGGTCATTTAACATTTGCGATAATTCTTAATGAGCACGAAGCAAAAAAATCATGTTTTTACGAAAAATATAGATAGTGCCCTTCTATCAGTATTTAACGGTTATAAATTTTTTATCCGGTTTTTCAGAGAGGCTTTCAAAGGCCGTATGGAATTTCAGGAACTTGTGAAGCAATGTTATGCCATTGGATATAAATCGCTTTTACTTATAGGAATGACCGGCTTTATTACCGGAATGGTTTTTACAAAACAATCCAGACCTTCACTTGCCGAGTTTGGAGCTACATCCTGGTTACCTTCCCTTGTTTCCATCGCTATTGTACGTGCCCTGGCGGCACTTGTTACAGCGCTGATCAGTGCAGGGAAAGTTGGATCAAGTATTGGAGCGGAACTTGGATCCATGCGCGTAACGGAGCAGATTGATGCGATGGAAGTTTCCGCAATTAATCCTTTTAAGTTCCTGGTCGTTACCCGCGTCTTGGCTTCTACCATCACGATTCCGTTGCTGATGTTTTACTGTACGCTGGTTGGATTGATGGGCGCTTTTTTAAATGTTTATTTAAATGAAGGTACCAGTGTAAGGTCTTTTATTGAAAAAGCATTCGAACAAATTACCTTTCTTGACCTTGGTACCTCCGTTGCCAAAGCAGTTGCTTATGGTTTTACCATTGGAATTGTAGGATGCTATCAGGGATATAATGCTACCAAGGGCACAGAAGGCGTTGGAAAGGCGGCTAATACATCCGTAGTTCTTTCCATGTTTCTGATCTTTGTTGAAGAAGTTATTATTGTACAGGTATCTAATTATTTCAGGGCTTAGAAATATATGCAAAATAATACAGAACAAGCAGATCCGGTTATTTCTATAAAGGATGTCTATAAAGCTTTTGGGGACCTGAAAGTTTTGAACGGCGTTAATTTGGAGGTATACAGCGGTGAAAATGTTGTAGTACTTGGAAGGTCCGGAACAGGAAAATCCGTTTTGATTAAAATTATTGTTGGTTTACTTCGCCAAGATAGCGGAAGTATAACTGTATTGGGCCAGGAAGTTTCACAACTTCAGGAAAAGGAATTGAATGATCTTCGGAGAAAAATCGGCTTCTCATTTCAAAACAGTGCTTTGTACGACAGTATGACGGTAAGGGAAAATCTCGAATTTCCCTTAGTCAGAAATGTAGCTGGCCTGACAAAAGCACAAATTAAGGAACAGGTGGAATCGGTTCTTGAATCGGTTGGACTTTCCCAGACTATTAACCAGGTTCCGTCTCAGCTTTCAGGAGGACAAAGAAAACGAATTGGGATTGCCAGGACTTTGATTTTGCAGCCTGAAATTATGCTTTATGACGAACCAACAGCAGGCCTCGATCCAATTACCTGCATTGAGATCAATGAGCTTATCAATGAGGTGAAGGAGAAATATCACACAACTTCTATCATTATAACCCACGATCTGACCTGTGCCAGACAAACAGGAGATCGCGTAGCGATGCTGCTTGACGGTCAGTTCTTAACGACAGGGCCATTTGAAGAAGTATTTGCTTCGAAAGAAGAAAGAGTTAAAAGTTTTTACGATTATAATTTTATTCAATAATGGAAACAAGCAGTAGAAAACGCTCCATCGTAGTAGGTCTTTTTGTAGTATTAGGACTGGCCATCTTGATCGTTGGAATTCTTACGATAGGAAGTATGAACAAAGTATTTTCGTCGAATATAACCGTGAAGACAATCTTTGAAGATGTAAATGGTCTTAAAGCCGGAAATAACATCTGGTATTCAGGGGTAAAAATCGGAACAGTAAAATCACTTCGCTTTCTTCCCAATTCACAGGTGGAAGTGATGATGAACATTGAAGAAAAGTCACAGCAGTTTGTTCGTAAAGATGCACTTGCGAAAGTAGGAACGGATGGACTAATCGGTAATAAAATTATTGTGATCTATGGAGGAACGCAGAAAGTACCATCCATTGAAGATGGTGATCAGCTGGCAGTGGCCAAAGTTGAAAGTACGGATGAAATGTTGAGTGTACTTTCTGAGAACAACAAGAACTTGCTATCGATTACTGATGCTTTTAAGAAAATAAGTAAAAATATTCTGGAAGGAAGAGGAACGGTAGGAATGCTATTAAATGATGAAAAACTGTACCGCGATGTAGAACTAACATTAACCGGTTTAAACAAGGCTTCTTCCAACGCACAAGCTTTGACGGCATCTCTTTCGGCCTATGGTGCAAAACTGAACCAGAAAGGTGGTTTGGCAAATGATCTGGCAACAGACACGATCATCATGCGTGATGTAAGAGCTACTATGGCCCGACTTAATGAAACCGTTTCGTCTGCTAATATGATGGTAAATAATTTAAAAACGGCCAGTGCAGACATCAATTCTAATTCTAAAAGCCCGATTGGTGTATTGCTTCATGATGAAGTTACAGCTTCAAATCTTAAAACAACCATTCTGAATTTGGAAACAAGTACTTCTAAATTAGATGAAAATATGTTGGCTTTGCGTCAGAACTTTTTATTCCGCAGGTACTTCAAAAAGAAAGCAAAAAATCAGGATAAGGAAGATGAAGAAAAATTGAAAGAAATGAAAGCAGATACCGGAACCGTTAAATAAAAAAAAATCAGGAAATACGGCCTTCAACTAGCTTAATTGCCTGATCTAAAAATAAAATGGTTTGTACTACAAAATAATAAAATAACAACTCATAAATTTACGCTTGGCACTTCTAGGCTTGTCGTTACAAACAAGACAATATTACCAGCCATTGACTATGTTATAAATTAGAATTTACAAATTGCAATCCTTTAAGAACATCTGAATGGCACTCCAACTTAACCCTGCGTTAGACACTGCTTACCTGAATCAAGTATATGGTGATGACGCCTCTATTGTACAAATTATATTTGAAGCTTTTTTATCTGATTCTTTACCACGTTGGGAAGGGCTGTTAGCCGTTTTGGAAAGTGAAAACCTTATTGATGCTGCCAGCATTGTACATGGTATCAAACCTTCTTTTACGATGGCCGGACTTACAGAAATAAGACCAAAAGTTGAGGAGCTGGAATTAGCAATTCATGCTGAAACTCCCACTCCTGATTTGATTGCACATTATCATAGGATTAGCGAAGACATTAATGTTATTGTCCCGATTTTAATAGAAGAGGCAGATAGATTGAGCAAGCTCTGAATTATTTAACTCAAAAAAACAGCCTTATCATTCTATCGAATGGTAAGGCTGTTTTGATATATGCGTAATTTTTTAATTGAATCAGGCTGTTTTTCTTTTCGACTTTTCCCATGCAGCACTCTGACTGCCTTTAAGATAGCGGTTGATTCCTGTTATAATCGCATAGTTCATTACACAAAAATAATAAGGTACAAACAGTGCCTTAATTTTAATCTTGCGTGTTTCCAGCAACCATCCTGCCAGTGCTGCTCCATAAAATAAAACCTGCCCGAAAAGTATTATAAAGTAGATTACCTGATCTGACTGGAAACATATGATCATATTTAAAATAAAAACCAGGATCATCAGAAAAGGCGTTACGGTCCAGCGAAGCACTCTATGACTAATATATTGAAACCATAGTAACGGATGCTCAAAGGGTGTCATTAGTTTTTTTAAGCGAACGATGGATTGGATACCGCCTGCAGCAATGCGTATCTTTCTTTTTAACTCTTCCTTGATGTTGTCGGATGAAAGTTCAGAAGCATAGGCGTCAGGCTCGTATATAATCCTGTATCCATCCTGTGCTATGAGCATTGAAATCATAAAATCATCCAGAATCGTATCTGGTTCCACTTCTTTATACAACGACTTTCGTACACTGAACAACTCCCCTGCCGCACCTACCACAGAATATAATTCTGAATCCCATTTCTTCAGGGCTGATTCATATTTCCAGTAAAACCCTTCTCCTGCAGTAGCATCAGAAATATCATCCTGCATGACCCTTTTTTCTCCTGAGACCGCCCCTACCGTTGGATCAGCATAATGGCGTGCAATGAGCAAAAGCGCATCCTGGTTGAGAAAGGTATTGGCATCTGTATACACCACAATTTCTGTGTTTACCTCATGCATGGCTCTGTGAATGGCCATAATCTTACCATTTCTCGCAGATGAGTGCATCAGCTGTATTTGTGGATACTGAGCAATAATATCGGGGGTCCCGTCTGTAGATCCGTCTGTAACAAACAGAAATTTAAGCTTTCCGGCAGGATAATTCAGATTTAAGGTATTCTGTATTTTTACCTCCATAAGCGACTCTTCATTATAAGCAGCTACTACCAGTGTTAATGTTGGAAAATCCTGATCCAGGCTTGGATAAACCCGCTTGCCTTTCACCAGGCGTCGTATCCGCACCAAAAAATAAAGTATGATTCCATAACCCAGAAAAGTATAGAAAACAATGAATAAACTAATCCAGAAAAATAATATCATAGGTCTAGGAATTAAGGGTGTAGCCTAAATCGGTACTATCCGTTTTATTGGTGAAGTGCCAGGTAATGGCACGTAAGAAAACCGGTATAAACTGAGTTTCTTTTTGAAGCAGATAATGAAGAATATTCCGTGGAAAAACGGTAACCATAAAATAGCAGCAAAAAATAATGAAGGTAAGCATAGAAGTATTCTTACGGATAAATAAGATCCGGTTTCTGTTCATGAAATATTCCTTCAACGCAGATCTTTTGCCAACAGATACCGATTCTTTATGCAGAATAAGTGCCTGAAGATTTACATGAATTTCATAACCCGCCTTCCGTATACGCTCACACCAGTCAAGCTCTTCATAATACAAAAAGTAATTTTCAGCCATTAGTCCGGCTTTTACAATCGCTTCCTTTCGCAGCATCATGGCAGCTCCATGTGCATAGCCCGTAGGGCCGGTCAGGGAATCATACTGCCCCTTATCTTCTTCAAACTGGCCAATACAGGCATTTCTGGCTGTGTAGTAATTCATAGCCGTGTAACCGGTATACTGAAGCATGTTGGGATGATCGAAATAATGTATTTTAGGTGATACAACTCCAATTTTAGGATTTCCATCCAGTGTATCAACAAGTTTCCCTATCAGATCACCAGTTACTTCGGTGTCATTATTGATCAGAAAATAATAATCTCCGGTTGCCTTTTTAAGCCCGATATTATTACCACCGGCAAACCCTGTATTCTTTTCCGAACGTATGAAAAGGATATTCGGATATTTAAGCTGCCATGCAGGTACCGGATCTGTTTTACTCCCATTGTCAACAACAATTATTTCCAGCTCATGATATTTATTGATTTCTTTCAAGGACTTCAGCAGTGCTTCTGTAATGAGAGGTTGATTGAAATTCACTGTTATGATGGACACTTTTTTCATCAGAAACAAGCCGGAAAGTTTAGGTCAGGACAAGAATTTATTTTATTGATTTTGTAGAATTATTTCAAAATTAATAATAAAAATATAGCTTTAACCAAAATATAAAGTACATGTACGGTTTTTGACAAAATTGCTTCATAAAAGTTACTGTATATAGGTAAAGTTTAATCTACCATTGTTAAAGTGAAAATACCACGGCTGCTCGACAGTAAAAAAACTTCTGAACCCCTAACAGATCAAGCTGTAAAGACTGGTCGTGAGAATAATATACTTAACATAAAAATCAAGGAGCTGATTGACCTAATTGAGATTTCAAATATTGATAGCCAGGATTCCCAGATTTATCAGAAACAACTTTCAGAAGCATTTCAAAGGTCACTTTCCACACCAAAAGAACTGGTACCTTTTAAAGAACTTGACCAGAATAATAATTTATCACGGGAAGAACTTTTGGAAGGGTTGGAAAAACTGTTATCTGAAAATACATTTGATAGTAAAGTCAGCCTGAAGCCAGAGCAAAAAAATACACTTCAGACAGGAGTCATGTTCATTCTGGCTATTCTGTTGATCGGTGTGGGATTTGCCATGATCATTATGCCTGCACCACCAAGTTTTGAAATATTTACGGTTTTTTATTTTAATGCGAACGACGGGGTTACCATTATGGATTTGATTTCCCTGCTCATTATATTCGGTGGAGTACTTCTGTTTGTATTAAATTTTAACAAAAAATGATACGCTTTCAGGACACGCCTACGGCTGTTAAAAAAATATTGCTGGTGGAAGACAACCTTCTTTTCAGGAAGCTTATGGAAGCTTCGTTGAAAAAAGCAGGTTATATCTGCGTCCTTTGCGAATCTGCCGCCGAAGCTTTGCAGTTACTGAAAGATCAAACACCAGACCTTATTCTTTCCGATTACGACATGCCGGAAGTAAATGGCTTTGACTTTCGGCAGGCGGTATTATTGAACCCGGCCATTTCTGATATTCCTTTCGTATTTCTTACTTCTTTTACCGACAATTCTTTGGTTTTAGAAGGTCTTAATATGAATGCTCTGGATTATATTAACAAGGAAACTCCTCTTCCGGTTATCATTTCCAAGCTCCACAACATCATTAAGTCTCTTGAAAATGAGCATGTAAGATCGATTCAGGAATTGAGAGTTGCCGCAGAAACATTAAATGTAAAAAATATTCCAAAATTCAGCCCAACAGTACCCGGCTTTAAAATTTCATATTGGCATAAAGGTTATCGCGGCTATCCTGGCGGGGATTTTATTGATTTCGTGCAGATTGATCAGCGCTACTGCTTTGCCTTTCTGGGTGACATTATGGGTAAAAAATGGAAGGCATGGTTTTTTACTTTCGGTTTTCTGAGCTACATCCGGGCTGCTATCCGGTTTTGTGTACTGGACAACGACCTTACGCTGGACACCATTGTAACTAAAATTAACAAGCTTGTGTATCTGGATGAAAGTCTGCAGGATATACTGTCAAGTTTATCGCTTATTCTGATTGACAGTATGACCGGGGAAATACATTATACCGGAGCAGGAGATCTACCTTTGATTTATTTTAAACCCTCAGAACCAGCCGCTAAAACAATTATGTCATCCGGACTATTGCTTGGATTGCTTGAAGATGGAATGTATAATAAACAGGTAATGAATATGGAGCCCGGAGACCAGCTGGTCATTTTTACGGATGGAATGATTGACATTCCTTCAAACGGTTCCAAGAAAAGCGATTATCCGTTTTTTGTTGAAAAAATAAAACCCTATCTGGGTAAAGCAGATAGCTTTCAGTTAATAACATCCAATGTATTAGAACAAATTGACGACAATAATCAAATGGATGATGCAAGCATTATATTTATAGAAAAACAATAACCCTCATGATTCTTAAAACCAACGAAATCCAGCATGTAGTACAGGCAACGATTTTGCCTGATGAAGCAAATCTGTCTAATGCAGATATGTTTAAAGAAGAAATGATAACACTCATAGCCAATGGATCAAGACTCATCATACTGAGTTTTGAAAATGTAAACTACATAGACAGCTCTTTTTTGGGCAGCCTGGTGGTAGCGCTCAAATATGCTATGCCAAGAAAAACGGACATCTACCTGGTAGCATTAAAGCCGGATGTCAAAAACCTGCTTACACTCATCAGAATGGATAAAGTTTTCAAAATATTTAATAATTATGATGAAGCCATGGAAACTTTCAATTTATAAATGAAAAAGTATACTCACGAAGAATCATTTATTTTTCATAATGAGGCAGAAGGATTAGCTTCAGTAGTTAAGAGCTGCATAGTGTATATTGAGGAACAAAATGATTTCTTGGGTGTACCGGTAAACATACTGTCCAAAGTTAAATGGACAATTACGGAATTGTTGATAAACGGGGCTAAACACTCGGGATCGAAACAAAGTCGCTTAATCTTAAAATTTTCGGAAAGCAGCCTCTATATTGAAAAAGAAGATGAGGGAAACCCTCTTCAGTTGGAAGTAAATAATGGTACTCAGCACATGCTTTGGCCTGTACAGAAAAATATGCTCAACAAGCATTTTGAAGTATACCGTAATGGTATGGACTCCCTTCACGTCTATACTGAAAATGAAAGTACTGCATTTTTTAAGGTACAGGAAGCGGAAGACGAAGAAATGCCTCTTCTTCTAACCAATATGAGCGAACATTTTGGATTAATGATCATTGCCAAAGCTTCGGACCATTTCTCTTATGTACTGGATACTGATTCGGGTAAAAATATTTTTAGTGTCAGGTTTGAGTACGACAAATAGTTAAGAACACTATCTTTCTTTTTTAAGAATTGCATTGTTAATTATTTCTGCCATTTCACTAACTCTTTTGTCCCAGGTGTTGCTGGCTGCAATGGCAATTCTTTTTGATTTTTGCTCGTCATTATTAGCTGACAGCGCCGTATGAATAGCTTTTGAAAAGGAATCGGCATCAGAACAATACGCCACGCTGTCACCGGTAAAATCTTTTAAATCCATGTTGAAATCAGTAGCAACTACAGATTTCCCCGCTCCTAAGTATTCAAATAATTTTAAAGGAAAAATGGTACGGCTTACTTCATCTTTCTTAAAAGGTATCAAAGCAACGTCAAATCCTTTAATAATGGACGGCATAGCTTCGTAAGGCACAGAACCTGTAAATGTAAGATTGGAATATTGAAAAAAATGATCCGGTACAAATTCGTTTGACACTGGCCCGACAAAAACAAAATTCTTATCCGGATTCATTTCAATGACTTTTTGTAAAAGTTGATAATCCATTCGTCTTTCAACCGCACCAAAATAACCTATAACCGGTTTTGCAATTCCGGAAATCAGATCCGAAACCAGCAGGTTTGTATCCAATGCCTTTTGGCTATGCGACAGATCCGCAGCGTTGGGGACAAAATAAGTATGTGGATTCAGCAGTATTTTTTCAGTATAAAGCTGTTTACTACTGCATAAGACAACATCACTGTTTTTTATAAGCAGTTCCTCTGAAACTACCCCATGCCGAATATCAAAAGGTAAGATTAGCGGATCAAGACAGTGATATACCTTCAAAATAGGTTGAAGACCGTCAATTACATTAGGATAATGAAAGTTGAAAGAATTGATAAAAATAAAATCTTTTATTTTCCACTTCTCTATCACTTTCTGTAGCTTTTTCCTGATTAAAGATTCGTTAACCCGCAGTAATTTTCTGAATATTGGCCCCTCTGGCAGGAAGTTGATTGACATGAGTACCGGAGGAATTATGATTTTTAAATTGGGAATATCAGTATCTCGAATATTTGAATTTAAAAAGGAATAGTATCCTTTTCTTACCTCATGCTGTATACTTTTCCTAAACCGGAAATAATCCTTTATTGTAAATGGATTTTCAACGTAGAAGACCTTATTCTCTCTTGCCAGAAGTTTTGCTGTGGTATAGTTAGTAGATTCTATTTCCTGATCAAATCTGGGCAGTCCGAAAATTATAATAGTACGTCCGTTGAGTTTCATTAAGCTGGAAGTAAGGATTTAAAAGAAAATGAGAACTATTCTTATTAACTTCTGACAATAAATTACTTATATTTATAATATAACTTTTTCTATTTTTATATAGTATTAATTTTAATTAAGTAAAGATCATTAATATTTCTAATATTGTATAAAACATACTGAGAATTACTTAAAAGTTATTGAGAGTATTTAGATCATCCTAAAGTTCAAGTTTAGAGTTTAATAAAAACTACTTAAAAACCCTTTGCTATCGTTAATTATATTGAGATTTTATGTTTGATTATTCCGATTTGCTCAATCAAAAACTTAGTGGAAAAAGGATTCTATTTATAGGCGTTAAATTTTATCATTTTAGTGCTGAAATAGTTGCTAAAATGAAACAGTATGGTGCGGAAGTATCTTTTTTTTATGAGCGTGACACTTCTCTTCAATTTGCTTTTGCTAAAACTTTTAAACCAGAATACGCAAATAAACTTCTAGAAAGCCATTATCAAAAAGTTTCAGAAAGTGTGAAAGATCTTACTTTTGACTTTTTGTTTGTCATACGCGGCTATATGATGCAGCCTTGGTTTGTTGAAAAAATAAAAATTAACAATCCTGGTATTAGAACAATATTATATCAATGGGATTCTTACACAAACTGGGAGTGTGATTATCGCTACTTAATTTCCTCTTTTGATGTAGTAAAAACTTTTGATCCCCGGGATGCTAAGGAGTTGCACCTCCCCTACGTTCCCACATTTTCAAGTGATGAATACACAAACTTGCCAACAATCGCTCCTGAATATGATTTATTTTACTCTGGTGGTTTTAATTATCCTCGTTACAATTTTTTAAAACAACTAATCGCCTACTCTAAGGAAAACAATATTAAACTTTATGCTCATCTCTCTATTAGCCTAAAATCATATGTGAGGGAAATAATGGCAGGTAATAAATTAGATCCTTACCTGTTGTCATTTAAAGATCTGGATAAACATGAATATCTAAAAATTTTTATCCGATCTAATGTCATTATTGATTACACCAAAGATAATCAGGCCGGAATCACTATGCGGACTCTGGATACATTAATGGCTGGTAAAAAGATCCTTACCAATAATCAGTTTGTTAAATTTGAATCCATCTTCCAACCGGAACAAATCCAGTTTTTCAACCCTGCAGATTTTTCTGCCGATCAGACGTTTGTCAAAAATGTACAATTATTCCCTAAACGTAATTATTCTATTGACCGCTTTTTGAACGGAATTTTTTGATTGAATTACTTTCCAGATCGTTTTATTATTACTCAACAAGGAGAACATCTTTATGACAAAAGTGCTATTTGACCATCAGAAATTTACTACTCAGCGCTACGGAGGCATAAGCAGATATTTTGCCAACATCATTGAGGAAATCAACAAATCAGAAGACTTTACAAGTGAAGTGGGTTTGGTATATTCCCAAAATCATTATTTAGCAGGATCAAATACATCGCTGGATAAATATCTAGCCAAACCCTTAAAAATTCAGAAAGTAGCCAATACCTTGTATCAGATAAATCAGGCATATTCAAATCGTCTCGTATCACAGAATAAATTTGATATTTTTCATCCAACTTATTACGATCCATACTTTTTAAATCATCTCAAAAAGCCATTTGTAACAACGATCCACGATATGACTTATGAGAAATTCCCGGAATATTTTTGGGCACAGGATCCACTTACTTACCAAAAAAGGCTTCACATTGAAAAAGCAGATGCCATTATTGCCATTTCCGAAACCACTAAAAGTGATTTAATGAAATACCATCAGGTGGATGAAAAAAGAGTTTCCGTTATTTATCACGGTATTGATCTTGATGAACCTCTGGTATTTACTCCGGTTAGCAATCTTCCTGCCAATTATCTACTTTATGTTGGAGACCGCAGTGGATACAAAAACTTTTATCTTTTTATAGATGCATTTAAAAAACTTTCAGAAAAATACCCTGATTTAAATGTTGTGCTTACCGGTGGCGGAGGCTTGGGGATCGCGGATCAGGAATTATTATTTCGCCTAAAGCTGACTGATAAAGTAAAACATGTTCATGTAACGGATGAACAACTGAATTTTCTTTATCAAAATGCAATGTTATTTGTATATCCTTCTCTTCACGAAGGTTTTGGATTGCCAATCCTGGAAGCCTTTAAAGCTAAATGTCCCATTTTATTAAGTAACACACCATGTTTTAAAGAAATTGCAGTAGATGCAGTAGAATATTTTGAGCCTCATCAGATGGAAGATCTGTCAAATAAGATTGAATCTTTCCTGATTGATTCTTCTAAAAGGAAAATTTTAATAGAGAAAGGGTTACAAAGATTGCAGGACTTTTCTCTGGATATATCTATACGCAAAACACTTGACCTTTACAAAACACTCGTTTAACCTTATCAGAGAACATCTCTCCACAGAAAACGATCAGTCATAATACCTTTTGGATGCTCTCTTCCTATCCGAAAGCCAAACCAATTTTTGGGCGCTATTACTGTATTGTTTTTTGGGCACAGATAGGCTGCCCACCAGGCGAAAGTACTATTTGATATGATGGCTATATCAGCATTGTGAATTAACTGAAAATCCATGATTTCCGAGTTACTTGAAAAAATAAAGTTTTCTTTATGGGGAAATTCCTTTTTAACAAACTCCATATCATCACTTACAAAAAAAACCTTATATGTATCTAGGTTTTCTATAGAATCCAGTTGTTTTTTGAAGTAGTCAATGGGTAAGGAAATATCTCTTTTTCCATAAGAAAGGTAATCAGTACGCCGGATATGCACTACTACGGTTTTATTCGTGTTGAACATTTCCCCAAACTTTTTGTCAAACTGATCCCGGTATTGTTTTTTAATTACTGGTCTCACGTTGTCCGGCAAGTGCCTGATGTAAAAATCCGACTGAAAAAACCCATTGTAGATTGTCCGGTTTACGGGAGTATGCTCTTTTGGCGAAAAGAAATTTTGTACATAAATATCCTTGAAACGAAAAATCTTCGGGATAGATCTGGCAGCAACAGAATAGATTTTAGAGCTTAATGTAAGATTGTGATAGGTTCCAAAATCGAAGTACCTGGCCAGATACGCATGATGAGGATTAATAAAAAAATAGGATTTACTTCCATCCCGCGATTTAAGATATATAAGAAAAAAATACTGAAACAGCTGGTTTCCAAGCCGACCGTTAAACTTAACTCCTACCATACTTTTTATTTCTGTGAATGATCTATATGGCCAAATACCCTTGTCACTACCGGTTTGATATACTTCTCAAAGAATTCAGGATAAAATCTGACAAGGTAGATCAAGGTATTCCAAAGACTGACGCCAATTTCTTTTTTCAGAATAATCTGTGCAACAATAAAACCAACAATATTAGAAACGAGTGTAGCATAGGCAGCACCCATTACACCCATTCTTTTAATAAAAATAAAGTTCAGGCCAAGATTGACGATGGTTGTACCCACAACAACCAGAAAAGTAATCTTTGTTTTTCCTATTGAATCAAGGATTGTACCAAACTGCCGACCATAAGGAATTAATAAACAGTATAATAAGGTAACCTGAAGTAAAGGAATTGAATCTACATATTTTTCACCGGCAATAAAATGGATAACATAATCGGAGAAAAAATAAAGGAACAACACGCCTGGCAGAACTAATGCGAGCGTTGTCCCAACAGATTTTTCATATAAGTACTTAATCGCGCCTGTTCCTTCCTCCTCCATTCTTTTAGAACTTTGCGGAAAAACGACGACAGCAATGGCATTACCAGGAATATCAATCAAATTGGTAATCCTGACAGCAATATTAAATGCACCAGAGGCCGCAGGTGACAATAAAGCTCCCAGCATCATCTGATCTACAGTGCCAGACAGCAGTGAACTGACAGAAGTGCCAAAAGCATATTTTCCGTAACCAAACAAACGACCTAACCAGGGTTTCCCCATAGAAAGCGAGAAAGAAAAATTATGTCTGATATAGCTGTAAGCAACGGCAACACTTAAAACCAGACTGAATGCCTGAACCCAGACTAGATAAACCAGTTCAATTTTAAAATTAACAAGGTAAGAGATTAATACAAATCCGAAAAAAGTAGATTGTCTTACCAAGTTATTAACAAAGATTCCGCTGAACTTCAAGTTTGCCTGCTCTACAGCATTGAACTGGGTCAATATACCCGATAGTATAAATACGACAACATAGCTATAAAGTAGATAAACCAGCTGTGGTGAAGACCATAGGCGGCTTAAATAAGGAGCAAAGAGAACAACCAGCAAAATACTTACGGCGGTAACAATTCCGCTTATGAAAGTTGAAGCTGCAATAATATCCGGATGTTCGGCCTTCTGGGACGAAGATAAATATTTTATAAGGGCATTCTGAATCAGACCACTCCGGATGGCCTCTAGGATTGTAGTTACCGACATGAATAAAGTCCAGATTCCAAAATCCTGTTTATTCAATACCCGTACTAAAATATAAAAACCGGCGAAGCCAAAGAATACGCCGGAAAAATTCTGAAGAACATTCAGTATTCCTGATTTAATCCAATAGTGACCCTTAGGTGTATTTTCCATTATTTTTCAGGACGTTACAAAGTATTTGTCGACAAATACCTTAACCTCTTCGTCTGTTTTAGCATGTAAAATACTTGCTCCGGAAAATTTAGGATACAGTTTTTCAAAACATTTAAAATGATGTTCAGGCCCTTTTTTAGACAATATAAGATTGATTCCACCAAAATAACTCGCAAGAGTTGCTGTGCCTCCATGAATGGATATAAAGTGAGAAGCATTTGCGTAAACCATCATCTGAAGATGATTAAAATTGCGGGCATTACCTTTATTACTAGCAAACAGATCTTCCATCAGGATAACTTCCGGATATTCCTTTTCCAGCCAGCTAAACTCGTCCATATCATAAATATCGCTGTTATCCATCGTGATATTCTGCGGTCGGGGCCTGTTATAAATGATCGTATACTTATCTTTTAACCGGTCGAGCATATAAGCAAGCATCTCTATGCTGTAAAAACTGATCGGTGGGCCATCCCATTCCATATTGTACCGATTGGCAATAATCAGAATTGGCTTGTCATACTTATAAACATCATTCTTGTATTCTTCTTTGAGAGGTACAGGCAACCACTTCTTCATGTCGTAGTTCTGACTATACAAAACTCTTGGCATTTCAAAATTGTAATTGCCTTCGTTGGTCCGGGTAGTAAAACGCTCCTCATGATTCTCCGAAAAGAAATACATTTCCTTAGTGTATGTCGAGGAATGAGTACTTTTTAGAGTTCCGTTTTTATAATGCCAGTAGGCGAAAGGAAGAACAAACTGTAATTCAGGAGCAAATTCGCCGTGAAATGATAGTTCTTTATATTTAGGCTTAAAAAAGTAGTCTTTTAACAGATACCTTAATTGATTTAGCTGGCAGAAATACGTGTCACGATAATAATATCGTATATCATGTGGTAAATAACCATACCGCAAACGTACTAATAAGCTTAAAAATTTATTTAACATATTTAATTACTGTTGAGCTAATCACCGACTACTGCTTAAAAATTTTCCGTTATGGATATCGATTTTATTTGAAAAATAAACATGAATATTCTAATATCAAAAGTAGAACTAATTTGCCAGAAAAAAATTAGTTATTTGAATAATTGAATCAAATTTTCTTTCTTTATCCAATTAATTTTAACTTTGAAAAAATTTCATTTCCTTTATATCCTCAACATATTGTTTAATTAATATATGTCTATTTTCAGCCTTCCTACATGGTCTAAGCCACACTTATATCCCGATAAAAGCTTTGACGATCTTACTGCTGCTGAAATAAATAATCTTAAAAACAAATTAAGTTCTTTTAGCTCCGACAAACCAGAAGTTTCAGTTGTAATACCGGTATGGAATGAACAGGATAACATCTTTCGTACCTTGTCGTCCTTATCATCAAACCTCACAGAATACAAAACTGAAATTATAGTTATAAATAACAACTCTACAGACAGGACCCAGGAAGTAATTGATAAGATCGGTGTACTTAATTATTTACAGGTAAAACAAGGAACTCCCTTTGCACGGCAGCTTGGCCTGGAAGTGGCAAAAGGAAAATATTATCTTTGTGCAGACGCAGATACCCTCTATCCTCCACAATGGATTGATTTAATGGTAGCTCCTATGGTCAAAGATGATCAGGTAAAAGGAGTCTACGGACGCTACTCCTTCATCCCACCAGATGGCAGTGGTAGATTTGGACTCTGGTTTTATGAGCTTATAACCTCAGTAATTATAAGAATAAGACAGCGCAAGCGTGAATATCTGAATGTATACGGTTTTAATATGGGGTTTATAACTAAGGTTGGCATTGAAACAGGTGGATTTAATGTAGCTGGCGATAGACAATATGCAGGTGTTGTAGGCAGTGATTACCATAATGATGCAGAAGATGGACGTATGGCAAGAAATCTTCGGACCAGAGGAAGACTAGAACTTGTCACAGACCCTTTGGCCAGAGTATTTACATCCTCTCGCCGGCTTATGGATGATGGTAGTATATGGAAAGCGTTCCTGAACAGAGCTAAGCTGCAATTAAAAATATTCCGGGAGTTTACATAATCAGAAATGTTTCCTATTTGATAAAATATATACGACGTGGCCCTAAGAAAATTCTACTCAACGTTATGAACACAGAGGATCAAATTAATATTGTAATGGCCAGTGACAATCACTATGCCATTCTACTGGGTGCATTAATTAAGTCCATAGAAGTTAATCATAAAAGTGGTGAGAAAATAAATCTCTTCATCATTGATGATGGTATTTCAAAAGAAAATCAGAAAAAAATAAGGGATTCTGCCAGTATTGAAATAGTTAATATGCATTGGTTTAAAACCAATGCCGTGATCCCTGACAATATTAAAATTCCTGTTGATAAATCTGCATTTCCATTAACTACCTACCTACGGCTTTTTGCACCTTATATCTTACCTCAAGGAACACAAAAATACATTTATCTGGATGTAGATATGATTGTTCTTGAGGATATATCTAAATTGTGGCAAACGAATCTGAATGGCAACCTGATTGCAGCAGTTCAGGATCTTTCAGAAACAGCTGGTAGTGCCTGGGGAGGTATCCCTAATTACAAAGAATTAGGCATAGCATCCGAAGCAAAATATTTCAATGCCGGGATGATGATCGTGGATGTTGTTAAATGGATGCGGGAAGATATCACCAATAAAGTAATTAAATGCCTGCATGATAATATAGCTTCAGTCAATTTTGCAGATCAATATGGCCTGAATGTAACACTAGTAAACCGATGGGAACTTCTGGATCCTCGATGGAATTCCTTCTCCATTCTTGATATAAAAGATCCATTTCTCATTCATTATCTTGATATTAAACCAATTTTCCGATCCTATAAAAATATTCCCCGCTATCAGGAAGAATTTTATAAATATTTACGACTAACTCCCTGGAAAAGTCATAAGCCAATTCCTGATTATGTAAGATTATCAAGGAAGGCAATAAATAGAGTGACAAAAATCGTGTCCGGCTATCTAAAATAATTTTGCATGTTTAATTTTCCAAACGTTACCCTTCTTATAACCCACTACAACAGAAGTAGTTCTCTTGAAAGACTTTTGTCCGCATTTGAAAAACTTGAGTGCAAGTTTGGCGATATTGTAGTCTCTGATGACTGCAGTAAGCCAGAAAACCTGCAGCGGATTATGCAGATGGAAAAAACATTCAACTTTCGGTTAATTACAACACCTGTTAACAAAGGGCTGGGCAATAATATTAATAAGGGTCAGGATGCAGTAAAAACTCAGTATACTTTGTATGTACAGGAAGATTTTGTACCTCAGTTGATATTCCCGGAAAATCTGAATAAGGCGCTGGTCTTTATGAATGAAAGTACAGATCTTGATATGGTCAGGTTCTATGCATATTTTAAATATCCATATTTAGAGCCTGTAAGCGATGGGTTTTCTGAAATGATCTTTAAATTCAGTAATCCGGGTTATAAAAAATTCTATTATTACAGCGACCATCCTCACTTACGCAGAACTACCTTTTTTGAAAAATTTGGAAGATATGCAGAAGGAATTAGGCTGGAAGCGACAGAATATCAGATGATGATTTCTTTTCTGAAAAAGAAAGGGAAAGCTTATTTCTTTGATGAATATACCACCTTGTTTGAACAAAAAAATTCGCAGGCGGAACCCAGTACTGTACGCAGGAATATCTGGCGTGAAAATGAAAATAGGGTAATGGTCTTTTTGAGATATGTATACCGCCATTTAAAATTCAACTATAATTATCTGCGATAGAAATTTTTCGCAAGAATATGAAAAAATCTTATCTGAATAATTTGAAAGGATTGGATTTGCTGCGTTTCTTTCTATCTGTGTCTGTAATAATCTGGCATTATCAGCATTTCTTTTATCCTTTTATTCCTTATTCCAAACACGAGTTGTTTCAGAATCAGCAGCCTTTCTTTCAATTTTTTAAACTATTTTATACCAAAGGCTACTATGCTGTGCAGGTATTTTGGCTAATAAGCGGAGTGATTTTTTATAAAATTTATCAGGATCGGATCAGCTCGGGAAGGGTAACTTTCCTGCAATTTCTTACCAATCGTTTTTCAAGGCTATATCCACTCCATTTACTTACGCTTTTATTGACATTGCTTTTGCAACATATTTATCTTCAACGACATAGTAGTTTCTTTATTTATCCTAATAACTCAGCTCAGGCATTTTTTCAGCATTTATTATTTGTCCAGTCATGGGGAGAAAACAAATCCTCTTTCAATGGCCCGACTTGGAGTGTATCACTGGAAATATTTGTGTATTTTATTTTCTTTTGTATTTGTGCATCTGGCTTTATCCGTAAGACAAAAGGATTGCTGTTTACCTTCTTTTTCTTTTTGATGATAAAAAAGTGGAGCCTTATCTTTCAAAATGATGATATTTCGTCCAGTATCTATCTTTTCTTCGCAGGATGTATTCTTATCAAGTGCTATGATGCGCTTCATGATAATAAGCCGGCACAACTTCTCACTCTCGGGTGTTTATTTTTATGCTGGTTTTTTACCCAAAACATTTATCCGCCGATTGAACCGATCTATTCGAGGGTCACTGGCTTTCTTGATCCGGATCTGTTATCGTTTTCCTGTTTTATCGTGTGGGGGTTTTTAACAATTTTCAATTTAAATATTTTTGATAAGGTGCCGGAACGTCTTTTTCAGTTTTTTGGCGACATGACCTACTCGACTTATCTTATTCATTTTCCGCTTCAAATTATTTTTTATCTGTACCTTAACCCTACTCAATTTACCTTATTCGTTTCTCCTGCAATATTTATAAGTTACCTGTTGATTGTTTTTGTTGTTGGACGATTGGTTTATATCTTTTTTGAATTACCCGTTCAAAATCGTCTTCGGGTTCTATTTTCTAAAAAGAAAGAAAAAGTTGTCAAACCGGAAATAATATAATTATTAACTAAAAATATTCGGTATGCAAATATTATTCGATTGTTAAAAAAAGAAGGAAGAAGTAGGGCTGTATTGGATCAAGCTGTCAGGCGACAACAGTTTCGTTAAGCTGCAACTTTTGATCCAGTCTGTAAGAAATCTGGATGATGGCAATAGCAAGATAAAACAAAATGTTATTAGGGTATTGCACCAATGCTTCCTGAGGAAAATTACCAATATTTAATGCAAAAAGCACAAGCGTCATAGCCAGACAATACACTTTGAGCTCAGGATTTCTGATTCGGTAAAAGTTCTCTATTCCTGATTTCAACACAATAAACATTAGACAGCAAAAAATAAACAACCCGATCCAGCCCATCTCTACGGCTACACGCATATAGCCACTATCCGGTGGAAAATTTGCTAAAAAGGAATAGGGTGCAAACCTTACTCCCCACATTCCTGTAGCTCCAAGCCCACCACCCATGGGATGCGAAAGAATGTATGGCTGGATACGCTTTTGATTTTGTTTACGAACATTGTAGGAAGCATCTTCTGAAGGCCGGAATGCGCTTTGAAAACGTATCAGAGAAGCATTACCAGTTGGCATGTAGATCATTACTGTAATCACAAAAGCCGCAATGGAGGAAAAGATCATGATTTGTCTGCTAAAATGCAGAATAGCAAACAAAATCAGCGTGGCAGGCACAAGAACATAGGCTCCCCGAGTTCCGGAAAAGAGCATGGCATTTAGCATTAAAAGTGTAAAGATGATCAATGCAATTTTCTTCCAAAGAATAATCGGCCCGGATATTAGTGCAATACATAGTACAGCGGTAATTACCATATTATACGAAAATTCAACCGGATCAGAAAAAATAGCATACTTACGCCAGTGTCCGTCTATATAAAGTAAACTTACTTGTAAGGGATCACTCTCCATGCCCGCCAGTTCAGAAGGTGCTATACCGATATATTCCTGTTTATAAGCATAAATCATACCGATAAATGCTAGCGCTAGCCATAAGGCTAGTATATAACGAATTGATTTGACAGAATTAATCTGGTAAACGAAAACAAAATACATGAGTGTAAGTACCGCTATTGTTCTTACCGTATACACCCAGGCTAATCTAGATTCTGCCCATGGATTAATTACTTCAAGCAGGTTGTATCCAATCCAAATAAATATGATTGTGGCAACCGGACCTTTAAACATAGACCAATCGGGATTTGTCTTTTGTTTAATAAAAAAGCCTAAAATCAGTAAAGCCTGCATACCATCCAGAATGGTTCCCATAGGAAAATCAACACCCAGTCTTAGAATGAAAAAAAGCAAAAATGCAAGGCTAATGATACACGAAATCCCAAAAATCGGATAAACCACCATACCATAAACCATAGGAATACCGATCATCGCGACTAAAAGCAATAAACCTGCAACGATTCCGCCTTTCACAGTCACAACCCCAAGGCTTACCGCCAAGGCTACAAGCAGAACAGATCCAAGCGGACTTTGAATAAAGGCAGCCAGAGATTTTTGTTTTATTTGCAGACGTATATTTTTCTGGGTTTTCACTATGCAGTGTTTCTTATTAGAAGAATAGGATTTTTAGAAAAAAAAAGAATACACTTACAGCTGCTACAATTAAAGCAACAATCCTGGTAATGATCTGAATTTTTGTCAATTCAGGCTCACTCTTTTTCTGTTCGATTTTATTGGTTGGGAATACCCTCATCCGGCTAGCAATTTAAACTCCTTTCACGTTGTGTCTTGTAGCAACCGAAATTTTATTAGCTTTCTTTATTTTTAACAAGGATAAAAATTGCAAAAACATAAATTGCGGAATACCTTTTAATGACTGGTATATTTTAGGATCAGTATCACTTTTTACAAGTGACATAAAAAATCCAGCGATAAAAATCAGAATTGCAAAAAACCATGATAAAGCAACGACGGGCAATAACCAGACGTTGATGAGCATGAACAGAACAGAAAGAATAAGGAAAATGAAAAGCGGAGGCCGTAATAGTACTAATCCAAATAAGAATTTATTCCAGTTGAGCTTAACGATTCCATTTCCGGCAAGGCCAAATCCAAGTGAAAAATAACGGAACCAGGTATTAATCCATCGCGCACGCTGATTAACAAGTTGCTCGGAGCCCGTTGTTTTCTCATCAAAAACAATTGCTTGTTCTGCAAATGCAATGCGATAACCTTTGTTTACAATAGCATGCTGCAGGACTTTATCAAATCCTGCTCCTGAGATATCCTGATTTTCGAGACAATCCCGGAATAAACGTGTAGAAAAGGCCATTCCTGAGCCTGCCAACGTAGCTGATGATCCCGCTCCAAATAACATTTCTCCATCATAATAATGATAGTAGATATCCCTGGCAGCGTCCAGTCTGGCATACATTGTATCAATATTTTTAGCACTTCTTATACCCTGTACTGCTTCATAACCTGCTTGAAAAAAAGTTGTTAAAGCAGTTAAATAATTATTTGCTACCAGGTTATCACTGTCAATTATGGTAAGATGCGTATGGTTACGGACGAAATTTCGGATAGCATAAAAGTGTGACCGCACATTACCTGCCAGTACCTGCTCAGGTTTTAACAGAATCACTTTATCTGAATCAAAATTAAGGTTAGATATGTCACATTTATCTGCAACTACATAAATCATGTAATTGGAATAGTCCATAGCCAATACGGAACTTACAACTTCCGGAAGTTGATCAGTTTGTTCGTAAGCCGTAATAATGACAGCATAATCCGGTAAAATTCCAGTAGTAACATTAACAGCCTTTTTTCCACGAATTGTCTTAATAGCTACAAGCAACAGTGGAAATACCAACTGAAAACCGATATACACCTGAACAAGTATCCAGAAAATTTTTATAGCGGTCATACGGTCACTTTTTTATTTGTCTTGCCGGCTTGTTCCGTTATATCCGTTGCACCGGTCAGTACCCAACCGATAAACTTGCTACCAATATTTTTGAAAAAGTCTATTTTAGATTTATCTTCTGACTTAATCGTTTTTCCTGATGCGAATACGGATACTACGATATCAGCAAATTGAATCCATTCCTTGGCTTTATTCATGGCTACCATGGAATCAGCTTCAATCAGAATTACATCAAAGTTTAGTTTCAGCTGAGTAATAATTTGTCTCACTTCAGCAATGGCAACAATTTCATTCAGAGAAGTGTCTTCACCTCTATTTCCAAGAATACTGATGCCGCCGTCAGATTTTGGCAGAAGCTGATTATTACCACGAAGAACTTCTTCCAAATAAATTGTACTTATATTCAGACTAGTAATACTTCTGCTGCTGAAATTTCCATCTATTACCAGAACTTTTTTATTAACTTTTGAAAACGCCCAGGCAAGGCTAACAGTTAGCAGTGTCTTACCTTCTCCTACTCCAAGACTAGTAACTACGATTACTTTAGGGTCTGGGCTTTCAGAATCCAGCTCATAGCGAATAGACCGGATCAGGTTCCTAAATTGCAATACGGATTTTTCCTGTGATGTTTCATTCTCAATTTTTCCAAGATCTAATCCGCCTGTTACATGATTCAGCACACCAACAACAGGAATGTCTGTCTCATTGGCAAGCTGCTGTGGATAGCGAATTGATTTATCAAAGAAATAAAGTATAAAGAATACAAAAAGACAAAAAGCAATACTGATAATTCCCGATAATAGTATCAGCACCATCTTCTTAGACGGCTGAATTGAACCCGGCATCCCTTTTTCTGATTGTTTAAGAAAAACAGGAAAACTGGATTCCAGAGTCACATTGTTATATCTCTGCAAAGCCTCCATATACTCTTTGCTTGCGATGTCAATGCCTGTTTCAAATTCCTGTATCTCAGCTTCATTTGGTACCAAAGCATCAAATTTACGATTAAGCCTTTTTAGTTCCTGCTGAATAGAAGAAACACTGTTGGAAGATAATTCGAGTGAGATTTCAAGATTTAGCTTTTGACTTACCAGGTTTTCCTTTGCTACCAGGGGATTGTATATGTAGCGGTCTGAGGCACTACTAATTTGTTCAGAAAGTTTATTTTGAAGAGAATCAATCTTAGATCTGTAACGCGAATCAAAATTATTTTTCACATAGACATCATTGAGCGACCTCAATTGTAGCTTTGTAGCAACAATGTCCTGGTTTATTTTTACCATCGCACTTTCGACATAACGTCTGTCCGCAGGATTAAATTTATTATCAATATTGCGGATTGCAGCGGAGTAAGCGACAATATCTTTTTCAGCAATTTCTCTTTTTGCTTCATATTCAGCAATTTGCCCATATAAGCTTCTAGCTTGCTCATTCAAGTTCAATACCCGGTTCTTGATCTTGTAATCACGCAGCGTATTCATTCTTTCTGAGAGCGTAGATCTCTTTTGACCTAAAAAATCCGAAAGGAATGAAATGGCAAGCTTATTATTATCAATAAGCCGTGATGCATAATAGGCAATGAATTCACTGGACAATGTATTAATCAAAAATGCGGCCAGCTCCGGACTTTCTGCTTCTGAGTCCAGACTAATATAATCACTGTTTCTTGACCGATAAACAGACATTGCCGAAGAGATAGAACTATGATCAAAGTTAGATTCCTTAACCATAGCTATGATCACGTCGTTATCCTTGTTTCCTGGTAATAACTCTTCCCGGTTACTGTGTTTTTTATTAATAAGTGCAATGTACTTAACACGGGTTGCATCATCCATAGCCTCCATGGTTTTTCCCGGCTGGCGGAATTTATCAGCAGCAGAAGCCTTCAGGTCATGAAGTAGCAGCTGATAAGAAACCTGGTCCAAAACTTTCTTCAAATTCATCATTTGAATAAGATTGTCAAACTTTCGGTTAATTTCAGACTCCTGATCTTTTTCGCCCAGTGATAAAACCTGTTCCGTTTTATCAACTAAACCAGTAGATATGCTTCCGTGAGATTTATAAACATCAGGTAGTTCTTTGACCAAAAAATAACATAATACAATAGTTACCAAAGGGACTGCAATAAGCGTTATCCTGTTTCGGTATAATAATTTAAAGAAAAGTAGTAGTTCTGTCATTTTATGTTTTCCAGTTTTTCACCTAAAAGTTCTTCCAGACTGCTTTTTGAAATAAGCACATCCGTTTCTGCTGTTATTTTTACCTGCTGCTGACCTGATACCGCATTTAAAGCATTATTATAATTTTCAAGTCCTAATTCTCCTTTTTCAAATTTATATCTTACTTGCTTAAGTGCACTTTCAGAATCCAGCAATGAACTTGTTTTAATTCGAAGTAATATAAGATGCTGAACATATGTAAAGTAACGTTTTTGAACCTCAGAGATAAGATTAAGGTCATAGGTTTCTTTTTCCATAGTAAGCGCCGCCAATTCTGTTCTTGCCTGTTTTATCACCGATGGTTTTTGGAGAAGCGAACCGATGTTGATAAAAAACCCGAATTGATAGCCATTTAGCAAATTCGGGTTCGTGGCGGCGAAAGTAGAGGAAGGACTCAAAAGATATGAGAAGGAAATTATATCGAAATAAGAAAGCCTTGCCCTCTTTATGCCATAATTACCACCTTCAATCCTGGCCTCATACATTTTAACTTTGGGATAATTTTTCCTTGCTACTGCAACCAGTTTATCCAGATATTCATAAGAAATTTCATCGCGAACAGATTCTTGCGCATAAGTTGAAACTGAGAAAAAAAACAAAAAAATCAACAAATAGATATGCTTCATATTACTTTATTATAGTTCTTAAAAACAAATTTTCCCACTCAAATTAACAGTTTATCATCTATCATCTCTGCATTTATACTCTAACAACGAATTACTAGTTTGATAAAAAAGCATCAGACATTTTCAGACTGAAATAGCGCAGGGAAGGTCATTAAGATAATTTTCATATCCATTTTAAAGGAAAAGTTTTTAGCGTAAGTAATATCAAGTTCAGTTCTTTCTTCTTCTGACATATCAGACTTTCCTTTCCCACGTTTGGTGACCTGCCAAAGACCTGTAAGTCCTGCCGGACCTGCAAAGCGTAAGATAGCACGATCTGTTGTTAATTTTTCTGCTTCGTATAGAGGTAAGGGGCGATTTCCAACCAAGGACATATCGCCTTTCAGAATATTGATGAGCTGAGGCAGTTCGTCAAGACTTGTATTTCTAAGAAAATTACCAACTCTTGTAATACGCGGATCATTCTGGAACTTCATAAAAGCCGCTTTCTGCTCCTTCTGTGATTGATAAACCTTTTCACAGATTTCTTTCCCATCCAGAAACAATCTTCTGTTGCAAAATCCTCCGCTGTTACACTCTTCGCACAAATTTATGTTTTCGGATTTAGCATCCTGTTCTATCGGCTTAGCATTGTACATATTCAGGGCAGCCATCTTTCTGATCAGCTGGTCTGCATTGGTACGCATCGTCCTGAATTTGTATAAGTCAAATATCTTATAACCGCTTCCAACCCGTTTTGATTTATAAAAAACGGGGCCTTTTGAATCGAGCCGGATCAATAAAGCAACCATGATGAAAACGGGAGATAACAAGATCACTGCAATTCCGGTAGACACAACATCAATGGCTCTTTTCCAAAATGGAGTCTGGTGTTCCTGTGACTGTATTTTTTCAGAAGCTTTGCTGGCGACGTACCATTGTCTTTTTGTAAAATAACGAAGGCGAACCAGTAGATCTCCATCGGTAAAATCAGTAGCAAATATATCGTCAGCCCTTTTTATCTTGGCATTTTTGATCAGAACCGGACTAAGCTTTTCTACCAGAACAACAAAGGGAACATTCCCAAATCCCGGGCTGCTGCGAATCTGATCAAGTAGCTCCCAAGCACCGCTTTTAACGTGTGCCAGAATAGCATCCGCCGGAAAATATTCCTGCAGTGCTTTCAGAAGATCATCTTTTTCCTCAAAATATTCAATCTGAAGAAAATTTCCAAAGTTGGCAGAGAACCATAGATACTGCTCAAAATCTTTACTAAGGTAAGCGATGCGATACTGAGAAGAGGGCGGAACTTTGGCTTCTGTCGAAGTTCCTTCATCAGACTGGCTTGTCCACTCCATCATGCTAAAAGGATTAATAGTATCAGGAATATCTTTTGCTGCGTCGTAAAATGGCATTGACCTTGGCCTGTACCTCAGCCGGATTAAATGGTTTGACCATAAAATCATCAGCGCCAAGATTCAAGCATTGTATACGCTCGCTGCTTTCATCAGAACCTGACAGGATAATAACAGGAAGATCTGCATAGAGATTACTCGCCTTAATAATCTTGAGAAACTCCTTCCCATTGAGATTGGGCATTTGGAGATCAGCAATAATTAAGTCTACTTCATTTCCTTCTTCCAACCAAAGCATTCCTTCAGCTCCATCACTTTTGACAAATACATTGAAATCCTTTTTCAAAAAATGCTCTAGTATTTTGCAGATACTAGGTTCATCGTCCATTACTAATAAAGTTTGTCGCGGGTTCATAGGTTGGATGGAATGGAATATACCTTAATGTTAGAACTTATTAATGCGTATATAGCCCTTTGTATAATTATAATCATATTAAAAAATCAGATTTTTAGCTTCGTGATGCTGTGTGAACAGCAATTATAAAAAGGTTGGTGGGAATATAAAGCCGGCCATTTTATAATCATTTCTCTTAAATTAACTTTGAAAATAAGCCGTTAAATCAATTTTGAGACAAATGTCGAAAAAATACATAGTAAAATTACGAACATTAGCTACAAACACCAAAAAGGAATAGAGAAATTTCTGTATTTATTATTTAAAGGATCTAAATATTCATTTTCCTTATTCTAATGATCCACAATTAACCTTATTATTAAAATAATACAAATATAGTTTATCTCACCCTTAACATATACCTAAAAAATACCATTGTAGCTTTTATGTAAAAAAATAGCGATAAAGGAAAGACGCAAGATATAATAAAAATTTATACTACATATTCGTGTCGCATAAATTTGACCGAATATTAATCAATATGTAGGTTAATTTGTATGTAAAACAGCTATGAGGTGTAAGGCTAATGGTGTACTTAAAGCCTTTTCATTAAGGTAGAAGAAGCAGCATTATGGATAAGATACATCCCTGGATATCAGTTTAAATTAACGTCAGGTACTTGTTTGCAAAGCTTCATGAATTAATTCGCTGCCTTCCTGACTGTATTTCAAAGAAAGGGCGGCTTCCCGGCCAGGGTCACTCATTTTTGCCCAGGTTTTTCGCAAAACATCAATCATTTTTTCTCTACTCAGCTTTTGGATTAAGTCATCATACTGAAATTCCAAAAAGACAAGGCATAATGCATTTTCCATGGTTTGAACTTCATCATCAGCTTTTATCTTTTGTTTCAATAAAATTTGCTTTACCCTGTCAATGATTTCCGACCCATATCCGGCTTCCAACATGAGCTCTGATGATTTTTGCGCATGAAATTTAGCCAGATCGCTTCGCCATTTCAAATACCCTACTCTTCCTTCGGGATAAGATGCACGCGCTATTTCCCAACGGCCGATATGCTGACTTCTTGAAGCCAGCAGTAAGGTTTCCGGGGCATGAGGTTCAAGTTTATTTACCCAATCGTACAATTTCAAAGCATAAAAATATTCAGCAGGAAATTCTTCTCCATTCCACATAATGCGCTCGGGAGATTGCTTGTTATAGGCATCAAAAAGGGTAAAGGCTTTATCTAATTTGCTCATAGGGCTCAAAACAGGATTATCATTGTAACAAAGAAAGAACAAATCTTTAAAGATTTGTTCTTTCAGGATTCCCCTGCAACTATTTGTAAGGAATCTAAAAACAAAAATGTTTACCATAACCTAAAAAGACTATGATAAACGTTTTGATCAGTCATAAAATAAGCATCTTTCAATGGCTTAAATGCGGGGGTAATGGTATATTTTGGCTTGAAGTATCCGGCTGTGGAATCATACGCTTCGTTTCCAATGGAATAAGTCCGGACCAAATTGCAAGTTGCTGATCTTCCGGCTCATCATTAGGCATCCCGGTTCTGATCTTAGCTGAAGATTCATCAATTTTAAATGCCAGGGCTGTTGTTTTCTTGATTTCGCTCGGTTTTACAGGCCGCAAATACTCCCAGCTTCCGGGTACAATTTTATTGGTGAGCCATTCAAATGATGCCGTTTTCTGATCTGCATCCGTGATGATTTCAGCATTTGAAAATATGACCACAGACCTGTAATTAACGGAATGGCTGAATGCAGATTTAGCCACAACTAACGCATCTACCAGCATCACCGTTATACAAACCGGAATTCCTTTTTCAATTTCCCTTATGAAATGACTTCCTACGGAACCATGGATATAAACTTTATTGTCATAACGAACAAAAGAAGTTGGGATGCAGTAAGGTTTATTATCCACGGCATAACTGATGGTACAAAAAAGTGCTTCATCCAGGATCGGATAGATAGTTTCAGGATCAAAATGAGCACGCTTCGCAGAACGGCTTGGTACAAGATGAGAATCAGGTGTCGACATATTTTTTGTTTTTTTATCAAAATAGCCTCATTATTGGATGATGATAACCATCCAATTTTAATATAACCAGTAGTCCACTTCTATGCAGCCTTTATTTTCACTCATAACTCTGGACAAATCTTTAAAACAACCTGTTTATCTTCAAGTCGCGAATCAGTTGATGCAACTTATCAAGAAAGGTTTTTTGCAAGGTGGCCAGCAACTACCTAGTAGCAGAATACTGTCGGATCAGTTGAATATTCACCGAAAAACGGTGATACGCGCCTATGATGAACTATCAGCACAAGGCTGGCTGGAAAGCCGGCATGGGAGCGGCACTTTTATAATAGGACATTTTCCTGAAGCAAAACCTGAAAAATTTATAAATCAGAATTTGGCGAACAAAAATTCACGCAAGACTTCCGGCTTTGATTTTGGAGAGAGTCCGCATTTTAACCGTACAGTAAACAAATCTACGACTCGATTACACCTGGACGACGGATTTCCTGACCCTCGCCTGGCACCCTTGGAAGAACTTTCCCGCGCTTACCGCACACAACTTCTCACCGGAAATTCTTATGTCCGTCTGGGCTATGGAGAACCCGCCGGATCTTTATGGTTGAGACAGGAATTGTCTGCTTATTTAAATGAAACAAGAGGCCTAAATACAACGTATGAAAATATTCTGATAACACGCGGGACTGTCATGGGCTTGTACCTTGCGAGTACGGGCTTGCTGAAAAAAGGAGATACCGTTGTGACAGGAGAACTTTGCTGGTCCAGTGCCAGCATCAATTTTTTACAAGCAGGAGCCGAAATTTTAAAAATTCCTGTTGATGCGTTTGGTATGGATGTGGATGCGCTGGAAAATATTTGCAAGTCTAAAACGATCCGTATGGTATATGTAACTTCTCATCACCACTACCCTACCACCGTTGCGCTCCGTGCAGATCGACGCAACCACTTACTTAAATTATCTGTAAAGTATGGCTTTATCATTTTTGAAGATGACTATGATTATGACTTTCATTACTTAAGTAAACCACTTTTGCCTCTTGCCTCTGCCGACCTCGACGGAATGGTTTTATACTGCGGATCGTTTACCAAAACAATTTCTCCGGCTTTCCGAGTAGGATATCTTGTAGGTTCTGAAAATGCAGTTCGTTATCTCGCACAACTTCGCCGGATTATAGACCGGCAAGGCGATACAATGCTGGAAAACGCTGTGGCCGATCTCTTACAAAACGGAATTATTCAAAGACATCTGCGTAAGTCATTACGAACATACCGGCAGCGCAGAGATTTTTTCTGTGATCTTCTGAATACCCATCTGAGTCCGTATCTTGACTTTCAAAAACCCATCGGCGGAATGGCTGTTTGGACGAAATTTAATCCTTCTATTGACATATCAACCCTTGCCGAAAAAGCCATTCAAAATGATCTGTTTTTGGCTGATGGAACCGACAACAACACACCTACCCACGTACGCAATGCAATCAGACTCGGGTTTGCCTCCTCCACAACGGCAGAACTGGAACAATGTGTTGAAATAATTAAAAAAATTCTGAGCCGATAAGCTGCTAATACTTCATCATCAGATTCAATAACTTTCTGTCCAGTTTGTGTCCATGAAAATCTTCGTAGGCAACATCCGTGCGCTTAGAATCCAGAATACCAAAATCACCCATAAATTCCCAGAGAGAAAATCCGATTCTATTCGAAGAAAGTATATCCAGTACATCACCAAACCACGCCAAAAAAACATCATGCGGTGTTTTATTCCAACTTCCGCATTCACCGCAATGCACACCCACACCCTGATTTACCAGATCAATCCATGGTTTATAATATTTCTCCAGCATTTCTCGGCTGAGATACTGACTGCCTACCTGTCCGGGCCATTTTGGCTCCGGCAAATGTTCAGGATCCTTATTTGCCCAGGGTGCTTTGTAATGCGAAATAACACCGGGATGATAACCCCGGCAGCTTTGTCCGATATCCAGATCTGCGATTTCCGGAATCACAGTATTTCCAGCATCATTTCCATCCGCAATGATCAGGTGTTTAGCATTTTCTTTACGAATAGCTTCCGAAGCAGCTATGGCTACTTTCCGGTAAATCGCACCCGGAACTGAACTTCGCTTGGAAAGCTGATCATTCATATCTTCTCGCAAGCCTGGTTCATTCAGCAAGTCAAAACTGATTAACTTAGATGAGGTATTTTTAAATCTTTTTGCCCACATATTCCAGTGGAAACAAAATGCATCCAAAGCTTCCTGATCCTTCCACAAATTATAGGGTTCATGAAATCCGGCATTAATACAATATCCAGGTGCCCTGTGCAGATTCAGACTTACGTGCAGTTTATATTTATGAGCCAGAAAAACCAGTTTTTCAGTACGCTCCACGGATTGTTCATCGATGTTATATACTTCGGCAGGTGTTATATTTTTGCTTCTGTCAAATTTGATGTAAGCCGGATAAGCCATAGGAAGCCGTACAAAATCAAATCCCCAGTCACTCATCCATTTGAAATGTTCTTCTACTGTAACGCGGCGACCTGATGAGGGATCAGGAGAAAAAAAGTCTAATAAGTTAAATCCTTTCCACTTTGGTAATTTATTCTGAGCTTTTGAATAAGCAAAAGTTTCAGGAATGGTCAGGCCTAACGTAGCGGCCAAACCTGTATTCTTTATGAATGCTCTTCTGTGCATAAAGCGAAATTTAAATCATATGAATTAAAACCCGCCTTGTTTGATATTTTACTTTACCAAAGTATACAAAACTAAAAGTGCTGCTAAATTTTAAATGTAAAAAACACATCCAATGTAGTTTCTTATCTATGAATTATTAAACTGGCTTTTAATAAAATCTTCCAACGTATTTATTTTCAACAATGGCTTTTTTCATCTTTTTAGCATCAATCGGACCTTGTTTGGAGTAAACAATTTTTCCGCCTGGTTCAACCAGAATGGTGTAAGGCAAAGCACCTTGCCAGTTAGGATCAATGGCCTCAATTAATTTGTACTTGTCTTCAATATGAAAGATGTAATTTTTATTCGAAGCTCTTTTTCCCTGCAAAAATTTTAAAGCTTTATCTTTCTTATCCGGATTGTCGGCACTGACTGAAATGAATTCAAAATCACGGTTACGGTACATGTGATTTATTTGCATAAAATCCGGAAATTCTGTTACACAAGGTCCGCACCAAGTAGCCCAAACATTGATCAACCGTAGCTTATCAGATTTGTTGGAAATAAGTTCTTTTAAGCCTCCCTCATCAATAGTCTCCATGTTGACGGGCTCTTTTGCCCAGGCCTCTTCTTCATCTTGTACACCATGTTCCTTTGTAATCCATTTCATAGAACATCCAAAAGTCTTGGTAGTGGACACAGTGACCGGCTTATTGCTGACAAGTTCCTGAATTGCATTGTACGCATCCCTGTTTTTGGGTGTTCCTGATGGCTTTTCAACATCGTCAATTCTGCCGGTGTACCTCAGTTTACGATCTTTATCAAAAATAAAAATATGCGGAGTAGCTACTGGTCCATAAGACATAGCAGTTGCCTGCGTATCTCCGTCATATAAGTAAGGAAAATTGTATACTTTATCTTTTGCCCGCAATTGCATTTCTTCAAATGTATCACTCATGTCGGTATATCCAAGTTCGTCAAGCCGGATGGCTTTTGGATCATTGGATGAAATAGCAACAACTGCCACTTTTTTATCTTTGAAATCCGATGTAAGTGCCTTGATTCTATCCTCGTATGCCTGAGCGGTTGGACAGTGATTACATGTGAAAATTACGGCTACGACCTGAGCATCCGCGAAACTCTTTAGAGAATAATTTTTATTATCAGTACCTTTTAGATTAAAATCCGGGGCACTGGAACCTATCGACAGCATTTTCGGAGATTGAGCTTGAGCGAATAATGTTGCTAGTGTAAGCAGGACTGCAACTCGAAAGTATATACGCATAAATTTTAGCATTTAGTGTAATATAATAATATCAGTAAACACTTTATTATAAAGTATATACTGATATTATTATATTAATTAAATCTAAAATTTTATTTCGACTTTATGCTGTCTTCCAGCCACTTGACAGGTTCTAATTCTGATTCCAAAAAAGGCTGCGTAACAAACGCCTTATTCTTATTCATCCAGCTGCACCATACCTTACCATTGTACTTTCTTACTGCGGTTTTTATTCCCCATTTGTTAGGTTCACTCGCAACTTCTTCTGTTTGGTATTCTTCAATTTGCATTAACTGATTACTTCCTTTTCTTTTTACCCAATCGTCCTTAATAAATTTAGGCGTAAACATGATGATATAAGGTTTATGTTGCTGGATTAACCCTTATAACAGTTCTCGATAACGTTGATGTTAATATATTCTAACGTTTTAATTTAAAGAAAAATCATACCACATAGAACTTTTTCTAAGGGTAGAAGTTAACTATTCAGCACACAATTTATTTAACGGCTTGTAGACATTCTACTCTTGTAGAAGCGAGTTATTAACCAACGCATTTTAAAGGATATAATTTTATAAATATTAATATTAAATTCTTTATGAAATAATAGAAGTTATATTACATCATTCTAGTATTAATTCTATTCACTACTTTGTTTTTAGAATTTCATATTCTACTTTTACAATACTTATTTTACAAGTGTAGAGGAGGGTTAAAATGAGCAAAAAAGCCTTGATATTATCAAGGCTTTTTATTTTTCAAGTTTATATCACATTTGTCTGTTGAATAATACCCCTATTTGAGATATGTACTCTTTCACAGTATATCATAAAAAAATGGATACTAATTGTTGATTTACAGTATAAATTTTCTGTACAATTCTACACCAGAACTAACCCGTAAAAGCCTTTGTAGCACTATGCTACTTTTAAAATTGGAATCTGTGTTCTGAATAATTATTTACTGTCGTAAGCCAGCTACAATCTTAATCCATCACGATCAGAATATTAAAAATAAGATAGTCGCCTTGCAACTCTAATAATTAGAATTGCAGCGCGACTAGCATCAAATCCGGTTTATTAATTCTTATTATTCTTCAAATTTTTTAAAAATACTGGTTGCAATGTGTCCCCCAAAACCAAATGTATTGCTCATAGCATAATTTACTTTTCTGTGCTGTGCTTTTCCTAATGTCAGATTAAATTTACCTGAAATATCCGGCTCTACTTCTTCAGTGTTTATGGTTGGCGGAACTATGTCATGGATCGTTGCCATGATACAGGCAATGGCTTCCACTGCACCGGCACCTCCCAGCAAATGTCCCGTCATAGATTTTGTTGCACTGATATTTAACCCTGAATTAAATCCGAAAACTCTTTCCACTGATTTCAATTCACTGGCATCACCCATTGGTGTCGACGTGGCATGTACATTCAGATAATCAATCTCATTCGGCTGTAAATTTGCTTCCGCCAGTGCTTCCTGAATCCCTAGATAAGCACCTTCTCCCTCAGGATGAGTCCCTGTCAGGTGATAGGCATCAGCCGCCATTCCACCGCCTACTACTTCACCCAATATGTTAGCATTCCGTTTTATCGCATGCTCATAGCTTTCCAGAACCAAAGCTCCGGCACCTTCACCCATGACAAATCCATCTCTGTGAATGTCAAATGGACGAGATGCTTTGGCAGGATTGTCATTATAGGTTGATAAAGCTTTGGATGCATTAAAGCCGCCAATTGATGTTTCATTAATCGGTGCTTCAGAGCCTCCGGTAATAATCATATCAGCTTTTCCCCAGCGAATATAATTAAAGGCATCGATGATAGCCGTATTGGAACTTGCACAAGCTGAAACTGTGGTAAAATTTGGCCCTCGTAAACCGTATTTAATCGAGATCACACCAGAGGCAATATCTACGATCATTTTTGGAATAAAGTATGGGTTAAAACGCGGTGTACCATTGCCTTTCGCAAATTCCATCACCTGCTCCTGAAATGTTTGAATACCGCCGTTACCGCTTCCCCAGATTACTCCAATACGGTTTCTATTTAGTGTGTCAAAATTAATATGGGCATTTTGTACTGCTTCTTCAACAGCAATTAAGGCATATTGGGTAAATGGATCATATTTCCGGGCTTCATTCCTTTCAAAAAAATCCTGAGCATTGATTCCTTTTAACTCACAGGCGAATTTTGTCTTAAAATGTGTAGTATCAAATTTAGTTATATTGGCCGAACCGCTCACTCCATTTATTAATGATTTCCAATAACCATCTACGTTGTTACCGATCGGTGTCAGCGCGCCAAGACCCGTTATGACTACCCGATTTAATTCTTTATTGATCTTCATTTGGTTCACTTTCGATTGATTAAAAAAGTAGCTTCTAATTCATTTAAATTTTAAAAGGGCGACATTAAAATTTGTTGACGAGTACCCTCAAAATTAATGAACTGTATTAAAAAACAAATTTACCGAACGATCGGTAAAATAAAAATTTATTAGACTTTTTCTTTCAGGTCACACCCAAGAAGCTGTGGTACCGCAGAAATACTTGTCTTGAAAATAGCATTATCATTCATCGCACGTGACAATACCAATGAACCCTGTATATTGATTATAGCTTCCATAGCCTTTGCCTGGGCTGTACTTTCATCCATTCCGTTTTCTCTGGCAACTGCAGAGAATCCATTCTTCAACAGAGAAAAACAATTCGCAATGGATGATTGAAAATAAGATGCTTCTGTACCGGCAGACAGCATGCGTAAAGGACAATTCCGTCCACCATCTTCAAATAAATCTCGTATTGCTGAAAGTGCATGACTTAATTTTTGTACTACCGGCACGGTTTCACTCCGAAGAACGTCATCGACATTTTCCTGAAACCAGGCTTCCACGTTTTTTATCACATGAGCAGCCATGTCTTTTTTCCCTCCCGGAAAACGATGATAAAGACTAGCTTTTTTCAATCCGGTAGCTTGTGACAATAACTCCATGGAAGCCCCGTCGTAACCATATTTTGTAAAAACTTCGGTTAGCTTCCGGTCAACATCTTTAGGAAAAACTTTTATTGCAGGCATATTGTTTCATTTTACCGATTGTTCGGTAAAACTAGTAAATTTTCGCAAAGAATAAATGTGCAGGCAATATAGAACTCCAATATTTACCATAAGCCTGAAGACATGGAGTAGTCCACTCCTATTTCACATTTTAGTGATCAAGAATATTATCTTTCCTTTCAGAACATTCTTGTAAGATTTATATTAGATTTTGGAAAGGTCATACATCTATTACTTTGGAAAACTTACGTCCATGTGCCGGTCTATAGTAATTATGGTATAATTAAACTGATAATTGAATCGGGAAATTTTACAGTAATATAAATACACAAAAAGCTATATACAACACATGGCTGCATATAGCTTTTACAATTTCTTAAAGGAATTAGGAGTTAACGACTAATTTATTACAACAATTATCAAGCGACATTACACTTCAAAGATCAACTGTTCATCACGATCCGAGATAGGTATCTGACGTATAAAATTGTCATAACCCAAGCCGTCTTCGTGGTCACTGTAAACTCCATACATATCCATACTATATCCTGTCAAGCCATCATTAGCTTCGATGATATACAAGATGGAAGTATCAGCCGGATCAGATTCTCCTTCAAAGCGAAAAACTTTAATAATAGTCAGGTCTTGAGGCTGGTAGTTTTTACCTTTTCCAATGGTAAATCCTTCCTCTGTCATCTTAAACTCGTTATCCAGTTTCCTTAGACGCAGTTTTTCCAGTACTTCTGATAAAGTAACCATCTCCGTTACCCGATGAGATGCTTCTTTATCGATATCTGTACTATTTATATTTGTGTTCTTATCCATGGTAGCGGTTGTTTTGTAGTGATGTTTAGTTCAAATAGTAAAGCAATGTCAAATAGCGTGCCATAAGTTACATGCATATAAAATTTGGGCAATGATATATTAATTTACACCGAATGTTCAGGATTGGTAGGAGGTATTATCAAATTTTTTATAAATTCTGGCAAAGCAATATTGTTTTCTGTAGCCAGTTTTCTTATTTCATCATAATATTTTACCTCATTCCCTTTCCATGTAATATCAATCCTTCTCATTTCTTGCAAAGCAATATGGTTATAATGTTCTGGGCTTCCCCAATAACAAGACATGCATAATTCTGAATTTTTTATCTTCAACCAATTTTCACAATGTTCACAAGTCCACGATTTTGCTCTATTACATGAGGCACAAATAAGCATGAAGTCACTATAAACTCGCTTTAATCCTAAGTCTCCACCTATTTGATATGGAACTCTGTGATCTACCTGCAAATATCTTTCTTCATAAGCAGTATTGCATATGGAGCACTTCCCATTACACAATAAATACAATCTCGATTTAAAATCTTTTGTAAATAAGATTCTTCCTGCATTTCTATTGGCTTGTATTTGACTTAAATCTCCAAATTTATAAGCTGCAATAGATTTTCCACTTGTTGATTTTACAGTGAAAGTTGTAAGAGGAATACCCGCTTCTCTTACATCTCTTGCAGCGCGTGGAGCATGACTGTATCCAGCATTCTCTAAATCTTCTGTAGTTATGAATCCATTTTCAAATATGTAATTTATTACTACTTGTGCCCTCTTATTTTTAATTGACTTAACTAGCTCTAAAAACTCTTCTGAATATTCTGATTGAGGGGAATCCATTATAAAATAAGCTCGGTTTGTAAAAAGACCGTGGAAATTAGTTTCTTTTTGTCAATTTTATCAATTAATGCAGAAGAAAGGAAAACCGCTTCATAAGTAATCTCATTTCTGTTTAATAATGTAGCCTGTGAAGATCTTCCTGCATTAATTTCAATTTTAGTCAAATTGAGGCTGGCTGGTAACGCCAAGCCATACGATTTATCTCCAGTCCTACCATCATAACTCAGAATATAAGGTACATCTCTTGAACTTAACTCTTGCAATGAATTTACAAAATTGCTAAAAACTATATTCCCCGCATAGTTAAACCCTCCATTCGCTCCAGTACCTTGGTATGGAGGATCCATATAAACTAAATCATTTTTTGTTGAAGAATCCAAAATTGATTGATAGTCACCTGAATTTACTTCAATTTTACCTTGAAGAACCTCTGAAACAAGTAAAATATCTTGTCTCATTAATTTAGGATTTTTGCCTAATCTTCGCTTATCTGGGCTTTGATTAAACTCGCCATTTGAATTATAGCGAACAGCTGCCTTAACACATTTAGCTAACAAGAATAAAAGGTATTCAGGAGACTTAGTTTCATTGAATTTAGATCTTATGTGATAATAATAAGCCTCTTCGTTTCCTAATTGACCATTCCATATTTCACTGTAAGCAGTGATAATTTTTTCAGGGTTATATATTATCTGTGTCCACAATTCCATCAAAGGGGCATTGACATCATTTATAACAAATTTTTTAGCTTTAACAGAACACGCAGCAGCAATCGTTATCGCAGCGGAGCCTGCAAAAGGTTCAATAAGTTTATCTATACTGTTAGGGAAAAACTTTAATATTCTATCCGCTAAATTTCTTTTGCTTCCTTGGTATGGTATTGGGTGTGGTAATTTCATGAAATATGTTTTTGTAGGTTAATGTGTAAACAATGGGTTGAAAAAATATCTTTTATAAGTCTTCTGTGGTTGTTAACCTTTAATAGGGCTTTTAGCATTACATCAAAATCAAAGACCGTTTTCTATACATACATTTTATCAATGATAGATGATTTAAGTCTATCTTTTTTATATCCCGATTATCAATTAAATATAACGTCTTTGTAGGTTAAGCGAATTATTATATTTTCTAAGAGCCTGTTTAAATTTAGAATGTAAAATTGTTTGTGCTTGTTTTTTGAGCGAAACAAGATAAATTTTTGAAGAGATAGCGGGCTATCACGAAAAAATTTAACGCAGTTGTAGCCGAAAAACGAGTATAAACAAATTACAGAATGAATTTTAAACAGGCTCTAAAACTACATTAAATCTTGGAGACGTTGTAAAATCCTTGAGTTGAATCTATAAATCAATTCGGTAACACAAGTTTGTAAATGTTTTATACTAGCTTAATGATTCTCCCCTTCAATGGTTCCCTTAAAATGACTCTAGAAGTTCTCAATCAACTCCATTCTTATCAGCTATACCGTTTACAAATTGCTTTGCACCATAATTAATTCGTTCCTTAATAAAATTCATATATTCGCGCTATTCATCGGTCATAACCATATAAATGCATTTAACATTAGAATCAATAATTTATTTATAGTTAGTTGCATCGTAACGGTAACAACCTGTGAAATAATATTTTCATCTCATTCCAACATATCCAAGACAGATTTCTTTGTTTTAACACTTCTATCTTGGATACCTTTTTCCATTACGCTTTGTTCTATTTTCACTACGAATATAAGTTTCATTAATTCCAATAACGTTATCAAGTTCTTTTTTGAAAGATGGATGACGTTATAGAAATATTGAAAGATCTTGATAAAGATCCAAGAGATTTTCATAATGTAAATTATGCATTGAATAAAATTGATTATTCAGATGATAATTTAAAGAGAATTTTTTTTACTGGCTTGCTCGAAAAGAAGTTTATTGATTTTTAAATTATTGAATCACTTTCATATATCTACAAAAGAACTTAAACATATGATGAAATATTTGGATTGAATAATAACGCAAAACCTTTTAAGTTTTAGAATAATATTAGAAATGATGAATATTTAAGAAAGCATAAATCTGAGAGGTGACAATTCTTACATAATGTTTCAATACTGTTGATGAATGTCGTTTAGTCATATTCATTTTATGTGCAACAATTTGGGGACTAAAACAGACAACAATTACCAATTAAAAGAATGGCGAAATAAAAAGAAAAATTCAAATGTCCGAATTACAAAGTAAATTATTACAAGCAGATTCAATATGGAATAAACTATGACACATTACAAGGCTGCAGTGTTCCCATCTATCCCTACACCTTTGAAAAACAGCCTTCATACTAATTTCGTTTACTATTATAGCAACAAAAAGGCCTTAGCTCGTGAAATATAGTTTTTTTTTAAATTAATGATATTATCAGTTAAAATTACTTTCTAGTGTAAATTGGCATACCATTGCCAAAAAGTATATTCAGAATTGTGCGTGTAGATTATGCTCATGAAAATACTCATCATCGTAACGAAAAGACACCTTCAGGGAATATTGCAGCCTTTTTCTTGAAAGAAATTACATGTGTAAACTTAATGAAAACTTCAGGCAGGCACTGGATAAAACTATACTTTACAATGATGTTGCAGACATGGTTGACATCCATGATCTTGTCTGCCTTTACAGCAAAATATGAAGAAAAACGGCTAGAAGCAGGTTATTATAATTACCTGAAAACGATTTACGGAACAGACTATAAGTGGAAAATATAAATAAACTTTCAAACCGCCTATTGAAAGTATTTATCACACATTCCCATCTCTTCCGGTATGCAGCATTTTGATTTACTACCTCATTGCAGATAGTATAGGTTAAATAAGCGGACACACTATCACCGATTTTTCAGCCCTGTTTTGTAATTTACAAATTACTTCTTTTGGAGATTCCTACTTGCGGAGTTTGATATTCAGCATTCGAATAACTTCTATTTTCCTGTCCTTTATCAACTACTGATTTTTTAAAGGCCAGTGCTACGATCATTACCATTGTCAATAATGAGATAATAAAAATTCTATCTCCGTATTGTTCAATCTTTTTATACATATATGTTCAAGTAAAGTTCTTTTTTATACCTGTTTTATTATGGTTTATAAACAAATATAGATTTATTTTTTGAAATTAAGAAAATAACCTATAAAAAATACTCATTTTGTAGTACTACACAGAATAAAATAATTCATTTCCTTTTTAACAGTATCTTCTGTTTAATTGCATAGCGGCAGTTAGGATAATTTCTCTTCATGGCACTAACTTTATACTGAATAAAATGTAACCTTATTACGTTACCTTAACCTATTACTAATTAACGAAATTCAAAAATGGAAATTAGCTACGAAAAAATTCTACATCGTCCTATGGGAAGTAAGCTGAAATTAATTGTATTTGCCAATGTAAATCAGGATGGATGTGATTGGGGATATCGGGTTGAAAGTTATGAGCTTGATGGCTGGGTTGACCCGGTTGTGAGAGCCAAAAGTCAGGGGAGAGAAGAAAAATACTTGGATTATGTAAGTCCGCAAGAAGCCTATGAGGTCCAGAATGAGTTCTGGGAAAACTTAAAACCATCCATACCAGATAATCAGGAAGTGTGATCTGTTTACAGTAGCGACTCACTTAGCTGATTAGATTTAATCCTCCAACTTGATACTTCATTATGAATTACTTTGATATTTTCAGAATAGATTATGAAGATCTGAAAATGATTGCTGAGCATCCGGAAGCATATGTAACTTCGGTAAATAATTCCGGATCAGGATACTTGGGCGAAATCGTTCTATCAGGAGAACATCCTGATCGTAACAGTAATATTTTGTTCACACACGAAACTGAATTTAATACTTCTCAAGAAGCAATGAACGATCTTAGTCAGATTGTAGAAGCAATTACAAAAGCTTTTGCAAATACCAAGATCAGTGAGGCAATCCGAAAAGATCATGCATCAGAATAGCTTTCATTTATACAATACGAAAAATTATCCCTGCCACGATCAGTTACACCATGGAAAAAACATATAGCATCTTCATTCTTGACCCTGAAAAAGGAATTTTACCAGATCCGGTGAACGTAAAGAATGAAGTAGGAAACTGGTTTAAAGAATTCTTATCCGAACGACATGCGGAAAAGGTAATCGAACGTCTCATGAATGAGTATGATTACAATGGGACCAGATACATTATTCTTGCAATATACAGTAAAGAGTAGCAGAGTATTATTTTGCCAGTAGCAGGCACCTATCTTTATAATAAAACGAAGGCAGGATGACAAGGAAAATCATCACCGTATTATCCTGCCTTCATTTTACATCAGGGTATCAATCTAAACTGTAAATTTAATCATTTGAGCTTGTTTTTGCGCTTTCAAAGCAAGTTCCGTTGCAAAAAAACAATGTTCCTGTGACATGGCTGTTTCAGTGCGGTTAAGTACATCATCAACCAGCTGTTTTCCATAGGGAAGCGGTTCTTTGCTGCAATCAATATACTGGGTTTCTTTATTGTTAACCAGAAATAAATGATTTCCCCCTTCTCGTCCGGCAACATCAATATTTTTCCTTATTTCTATATAACCCTCAGTTCCTAAAACGGTTAATCTTCCGTCACCCCAGCTTTTTAATCCATCCGGCGAAAACCAGTCTACCCGGATATAACCTGCTCCGCCGTTACCACGTAACATACAGTCTCCAAAATCTTCAAATTTCGGATATTGCGGATGGCTTACATTACCAATCTGAGATGCTAGTATTTCTGCTTTGCTGGATCCGGTAAAGAATAAAAACTGGTCAAACTGGTGCGAGGCGATGTCACAAATTACACCTCCGTATCTTTTAGCATCAAAAAACCAATCCGGTCTTGAATTTGCTGTCATACGGTGCGGACCAAGGCCGATTGTCTGAATAACCTTTCCAATGGCACCTGCTTTTACGAGTTCACCAGCCTTTACTGTGGCTCTGTTTTCAAATCGTTCACTAAACATAATGGAAAAGATACGACCGGTTTCTTTCTGAACTTTCCGCACCTGTGCCAACTGTTCCAGCGATGTAATCCCGGGTTTGTCTGCCATGTAATCCTTACCATGCTGCATCACCCGAATGCCGATCGGTGCACGCTCATCCGGAATAGCAGAACTTAAAACAAGCTGAATGGATTTATCTTCCAATATTTCCTTTTCACTTGCAGCTAGTTTGGCCTGAGGAAACCGCTTGGCAAAGGCAGCTGTCAGATCTGTTTCTTTGGCGTAATAGGATACCAGCTCTCCCCCTCCCCTTGTAACCGCTTCCACCTGTGAATAGATATGCCCGTGGTTCATACCAATAACGGCAAATTTGATACGCCCGGGTTCTGCCGATGTCTCATTTTCCTTAACCTGATTCTCTATGATTTTATTTTCAGCCTGTATGTTCATTGCCTGTCCGGGAAGCGCCGACATCATTACAAGCCCGGCGGCAGTGCTCATGGTATTACGAATAAATTCACGACGGTTATCTTCTGCTTTTTTCATCTTTTCAATTTTAAAAACTGTGTTCCTAATTTAGGTTTGTGCGCTTTTAATGAAAGACTTCATTCTACATCAAATACCCCTAAGGAAGATATCTGGTAACCATACTTCATCAGTTTAGAAGTAATCAAAGATTCATTTAAATTTTTCGCCGCAGACTAAAAAAAGTTACAGGATTAATCGGCCTGTAAATTGCAAAGTATCATAATTAAACAGAAATTGCGCCCCCAAATTTTCAGATTAATAATGACCAGTATTTCCTGCGGGATCGATTTTGGAACTTCCAATTCAAGTATAGCAATAGCCAATCAGGGCAAAGTCAATCTTGTAGCTGTGGAAGGTTCAAGCACAACTACACCAAGTGCCATGTTCTTTTTGCGTAAAGGAAATATTCCTTATTATGGAAGAGAAGCTGTAAATATGTTTCTTGATAGAAGCCCCGGCCGTTTTATGCGAAGCCTTAAACGTGTTCTTGGATCACCGGTAATGCGCCAGGGAACCATGGTAAACGGCGAACTAATGCGTTTTGATGAAATTATTACTTCATTTTTAAAAAACCTGAAAGACAAGGCGGATGCCGAAGCAGGTAAGGAACTGGAAAATGTAGTGATGGGTCGCCCTGTTCATTTTGTAGACAATGATAGCGCTGCGGATGCACGTGCCGAAGCAGAACTCAAACTCATAGCAAAACGACTGGGATTCAATAACATAGAATTTCAGTTTGAACCTATTGCAGCCGCTTTTGCACATGAGATGAACATTACTGGTGAAAAACTAGCCATAGTCGTTGATTTGGGGGGAGGAACTTCTGACTTTACCGTGATCAGACTTTCCAATCAGTACATTCATAAAGCGGATCGCTCATCAGACATTCTGGCCAACACAGGAATTCGGATTGGAGGAAATGATTTTGACAAAGATCTAAGCCTGGCGGCTATTATGCCTGAATTAGGATATCGAAGTACTTATGGAACAAAAAATCTGGAAGTACCGCTATATCACTATTTTGACTTGTCGGAGTGGAGCAAAGTTAATTTCTTATATACTACTAAAATTATTTCTCAAACCAGGCAGATCCTTTTTGAAGCGCATGACAAAACGAGATACCGCAGGTTATTGCAGGTATTGGAACAGGAGACTGGACATACGCTTTTAGCTACGACAGAAGAAACAAAGATTGCCCTTACTGCTCGTAATGAATACGATGCACCTTTTGATTTCCTGGAAGATGGATTAACAACTAAGGTCACCAGAGAGCAGTTTGACGAAGCAATAATTCAGAAGGTTGAAAAAATTTCAGAATCTGCTTTGCTTTGTCTGAGAGAAGCTGGCGTGCAAAAAGAAAATATTGATCTGGTTATTCTTACAGGCGGTTCAACGGAAGTACCTCTGATCCAGTCTGAATTCAAAAAGTTATTTCCAAATGCAGCCCTGGCTGATGAAAATAAGCTGTCGAGCGTTGGTTTGGGATTAGCTTATGACAGTCAGAATAAATTTGGCTGACAGTCCAAGCCTTGTCTTATAACAAAAAAACCGGAGCAATGAGCTCCGGCAAATATTCACGTTGAGTAAAGTATTGCAATAATTTATTCTACATTCTTACCATTTTTATCCAGTTTTACTCTGGCATTTTCACTTCCTTTTTTAACGGATAAGTCGTAGTATTGAGATTTGTCGTCATTTGTGACCAGATAGGCCGTTGTTACTTTCCAGCCAGCAAATGCTTCGCTGTTAATTGTTGCTTTTATAGCAGCCGGCAAATCTTCTGGTTTGACCGGTGTTTTATCCTGTACTACTACAACAGTATGAGATGGTTCTGCAATTGGAGAAGCCTTAACAGAGGCGAAAGAGATAAGTGTTAAGGCAACTGCCGACATGATTAGCTTTTTCATAATCTGTGTTTTTAATGGAAATATCTAATGCTGTGTTTTTCACAATTGCAATGTAACCTACCAGTATCATGCCAAAACATCTAACTACTAAATATCAGGACCTTAACGTACCGATCATACAACCTCAGTGTTTAAAACCTACCCACTCTGTTGAATAAATCTGCAAATTGAATTAGAATATTAGTATAGGATCAATAAATTATTGAAATTAGATTTTTGGACTATTACACAACACTGATATGAAAAAAACATTACTGATCCAGTATATTTTTCTGATCCTGCTTCCTCTTTCTGCGATTTCACAAAACAAAAATGATTATGAGCTGATACTTAAAAACGGCTCGTTTACTCCTGAAAAAAATGTTGTTGCCGGAAAGCTACAGGCACGGAACCGACAAGCTTTACCATTAAGTCAAAAATATTTTGTAATCATTCAGTTTGAAGAAATCCCGGATGAAGCGGAACGGGCTCAATTAAAACAGGAAGGCGTTGAACTGCTGGACTATATTCCAAATAATGCCTATACTGCAACTATTACAGCTTCTTTGAGTGATATTTCCTTACGACGATCGAAGGCACGATCCGTTATTTCTCTGACAGCTGTTCAAAAATTACATGTTTCTCTGACCAAAGGGAATGTACCTGAGTATGCGCGAAAAGTAAAGGGATACATTGACGTGTGGGTTAATTTTCCAAGAAATTTCTCGATCGAAGAAGTAAGTGAAGCATTAAAAGCAGACGCTTTTGAAATTATTTCCAATACCTACCAGGCTTATCAGATATTGGAAGTAAGAGTCCCGGAAAACCGGCTAAGTGAACTTGCATTAAAACACTATATACAATTTATTCAGCCTGTACCGGCTGCAGATAAACCTGTCAACAATAATAGTACAACCAATGGCCGTGCCAATGTGTTACATTCTAGTTTGAACTCTGGCCGCAGCCTTCATGGTGAAGGTGTAGTCGTTGGTGTTGGTGACGAATCCAATCCATTAAGACATGTGGATTTTACAAACCGGATTATCAACCGCGCAGCCATTGAAGAAGGTAATCATGGCCTTCATGTCATGGGAACCCTGGGCAGTGCCGGAATTGTCAATGAAAAATATACCGGCTACGCATCGAAAGCCAAAATTATTTCTCAATATTATTCCAACATTCTGGCTTTTGCGCCTGTTTATGTTCAGGATTTTGGTATGGTCATTACCAACAATTCTTATGGCAACGATGTTACTAATTGTTCCACTTTCGGAGAGTACAATTTACAATCGTACATTCTAGATCAACAGGCTTTTCAGTTACCTTATTTACAGCATGTATTTGCAGCGGGCAACAGTGGGGTAAGCGCCTGCGGTCCCTATCCCACCGGTTTTGGAAATGTAGTAGGCGGTTATCAGTCTTCCAAGAATACTATCAGTGTTGGTAACACTACCTTGGAAGGTATTGTAAGCCCGAGTTCCAGCAGAGGTCCGGTTAGAGATGGGAGAATCAAACCTGAAATTACAGCACAAGGCACCGATATAAATTCTACTTTTCCGGGAAATCTTTATGCCAGGGCAAGTGGTACCAGTATGGCATCCCCGGCAGTTTCAGGTGGGCTTACCTTGCTTTACCAGCGTTATCGCCAGCTGCACAACGGACAAAATCCTAAAAACGGATTAATGAAAGCTATTCTTTGCAATGGCGGCACGGATCAGGGAAACGACGGACCGGATTATAAATATGGTTTTGGCTGGATGAATCTTTTGCGCTCGGTCAAGATGATGGAAAACGAAAGTTACAGAACAGCTTCGGTAAGTAATGGTGCTACAAATACCTTTCAAATTCAGGTACCGGCCAATACTGCCCGAGTCAAGGTAATGCTGTACTGGAACGATCCGGCACCCTCGGCCTTGTCGGGCAAAACATTGGTGCATGATCTCGATCTTACCGTAACCAATACAACCTCTGCAACGCTTCTTCCCAAATTGCTCGATCCTACACCAGTCAATGTAAATAACTCTGCAACTACAGGAGCGGATCACATCAATAATATTGAGCAAATTGTGATTGATGCTCCGGTATCCGGGACGTATCAGATACATGTAAAAGGAACCGCTGTGAACCAGAATCCTGTGCAGGAATATTTTGTGGTTTACGACATCATTCCGGTTTCTACCACTATTTCAAATCCAATCGGAAAAGAACATTTTAAAGCCAAAGATTCCACGCTTATTAGCTGGGATTCTTTTGGCAATTCTTCCAACGATTTCACCGTTCAATATTCTCTTGGAGATAACGCTGTTTGGAATACCATTCCCGGAAATCAAAAGGCAAATGCACGTCAGTTAAAATGGGTTTTTCCTGATGCAGCAACAGACAAAGCCCTTGTAAAAGTAATTCAGAATGCGACAGGACAGGAAAGCATAAGCGAAGCTTTTACAATCATGGGTATTCCAGCCATGACACTTTCTACGGTTCAGTGCGAAGGATATATTGCTCTGGAATGGGCTCCTGTAATTGGCGCAACCGATTATGAAGTAATGCTTTTAACAGGTGATGAAATGGTATCTGCCGGTACAACAACGAATAATAATTACGTTTTAAGCGGATTGAGTAAAGATTCTACCTACTGGTTCTCAGTACGTGCAAGAATCAATGGCAATCCCGGAATGAGAGCTCAGGCACTTTCAAGAAAACCGGATTCAGGAAGCTGCACCGGGACAATTTCAGATAATGACCTTAAAATGGAAGCAATCATCAATCCGGTTTCTTCCGGAAGATTGCTTACTTCCACTGCATTATCAAACCAATCGGATATTACAATCAGAATTAAAAACCTGGATGACCAGCCCTTTTCCGGCCCTGTGTCTGTTGGTTATACTATAAACGGAAATTCAGCTTCATCGCTATCCACAACCTTGACTATTCCAGCTCAGTCTTTCCTGGATTATAATTTTGGTACAAAAGCCAATCTGTCAGCAGCCGGAACTTATGTTATTGAAACTTTTGCAACCTCAGCCAATGATGTTGTTACCATAAATAATAAAGTTTCAAAAACCGTTGAGCAGCTAAATAATACAGCTGTTACCCTGCCTTTTCTTGACAATGTTGAGTCTGCTGCGGTGCAGGAAGTTATTTCTGGTAAAACAGGACTGACTGACGCGCCACGTTATGATTTTACCAGTACAACAGAAGCAGGCCGACTGAGAACCTTTGTAAATTCAGGGATGGCTTATTCAGGAAATAAGGCTTTCACATTGGATACTGATCGCTTTTACGCGGATGGAAACACGAACTTTCTGGATGGCACTTTCAATTTGTCCAATTATAACCTTACACAGGATATCCGGTTAAATTTCAGATATAAAAATCATGGACAAAAAAGTCATCCGGATAACAAAGTCTGGATCAGGGGAAGTTACAATGATCCCTGGATTTCTGTTTATGATCTTTATGCGAACCAAAACGCTGTTGACGCATCTTATAAGCTGTCATCCAGTATAGAAGTAAGCAATGTACTTGCAGCCAATAATCAAACGCTGACAACCAGTACACAAATCCGCTGGGGACAACATGGCGATATAATTACAGCTGATCCATATAGCGGTGCCGGATATTCCATAGACGACATTCAGTTAAGCATTGTTACAGATGATATCCAGCTTTTAAGTCTGGTCGGCATTTCAGAATCAAGCTGCGGATTGGGAAATCAGCAACCAATCACGATCACTGTAAAAAACAGTTCAGATGATACCATCACCAATATCCCTGTTAACTATAAATTGGATAACGGCGCTGAAATCCATGAATTTATTCCCTCCATAAACGGGAAAGCAAAGGTTACGTATACATTTGTCAACAAACCCGATTTGTCTGCTATCGGCTCTTACCACCTTAAAGTATGGAGCAGCCTGGCTTCCGACACGTATGCCGAAAATAATTCACTGGAACTGGACATTTACAACAACCGGCAAATAGCTAGTTTCCCCTATCTTGAAAATTTCGAAAACAGTGCAGGTGACTGGCATACTACCGGAACAAACAATACATGGGCTTACGGAGTGCCATCCTCTACAAAAATCAACAAAGCTGCCAGCGGAACCAATGCCTGGAAAACAAATCTGTATGGAAATTATAATAACCAGGAAACATCCTATCTGTATTCTCCATGTTTTGACCTGACCGGCATGACGAATCCTACACTTAGTCTTAGTCTGGCTCTGGACATCGAATTTTGTCAGAATGAAGATTGCGATGTGGCTTATATTGAATATTCAGTAGATGGAAATTCATGGACACGGCTAGGCAGTAAAGATCAGGGAACCAACTGGTACAATAAAATTACAGAGAACAATCAAGGCTGGAGTGTACAGGATTATACACGTTGGCATGTAGCAACCATGGCACTCCCTGTTTTGAACAGCAATATCCGGTTACGGATTGTACTAAAAGCAGATCCCGGAACTACCCGGGAAGGAATTGCTATTGACGACATTCATATTTATGATAACAAAAATGGTATTTATGCAGGTACAACCACAGTATCACCTGTAACACAAACCACTGAAAATTCTGCCGGATGGATTGATTTTGTACAAAACGGCCAGCTCATTGCATCTGTAAATTCAAATAATCAAAACCTGGGTGCCATAGGTGTGCAAGCCTACATCAATACCGGTGCAGTTCGTAATAATCAGATGCAATATTACCTTGATAGAAATGTCACCATTAAACCAGCTAATCCTTCTCTGACCAGCAATGCTACAGTCCGGATTTACTTTCTAGATTCCGAGTTTGAAAAACTAATTGCTGCAACGGGCTGTGCAGGCTGCAGCAAACCGGTATCTGCTTATGCACTCGGTGTTTCCAAGTATACCGATACCAATAAAAGTAATGAAGATGGGAATGTTGCCAATAATTCAGGTGGAATCTGGTCGTTCATTGCTGCTGCGAATACTACCAAAGTTCCCTTTGATAAAGGGTATTATACCGAGATTCAGGTACAAGATTTCTCGGAGTTCTGGTTTAACGATGGTGGTGTACTTCAGAATGGGGCATTACCGGTAGAATTACTCAGCTTTACTATAACTAAAAATCCAGGAATGGATAGTCAGAATCATGTAGACGCAGCCTGGGTTACAACCTCAGAAATCAATGCAGACCGATTTGAAATTGAACGTGTGTCAGGAACAGATGCTTTTAAACTGAACCAGTTTAAGAAAATAGGAGAAGTAAGGGCTGTCGGAAATTCCAACGCCAGACAACATTATACTTTCGCTGATTTAAACCCTGACATGTCGGCCATCAACTACTATCGATTGAAGATTATTGATAAGGACGGAAGTTCTGATTATTCAAGAATCCAGTCCGTTTCATTTGATGGTAAGGCAGATTGGAGAACATTTCCTAATCCTTCAACTGGTATTGTCAATGTGTCATTTCAGGCAGATGCAGGCTCCATAATACAGGTAAAAACGTATGATTTGCAAGGCAACCTTTTGCTAAAAAGCTCTGTAAAAGCCAGTGGAATGGAACAAAAACATACAATTAATTTATCAGAAACAGTCTATTTACAAGGATTATACGTCATAGAAGTAACCTCTAACCTACAAAAAAAGGTCTTTCGAATTGTTAAACTTTAAAGATCAATAAATCTAACTCAGAATAGCTTCGCCAATCAACATAAATTTTCACAGGATTAGAATAATATTATAATGCTAGATGAAAACCATAAGATGAAGTTTTAGCGGTTAAAAAGATATAATTTTCCACGAAACAATATTTTTATGCGTACATGATTAAAACAGTCCGAGTAAATAAAATTTTAAATTTATGAAAAAGTTATCAGTCGTTTTTTCTTTAGCCCTGATCAGTCTCTTGGTTTCATTTAAAAGCTTTTCACAATCCAGTGTAACATTGATGGGTACTTATGGCACCACCAATCAAAGTAATATCTCAGAAGGAATTTATGGCGGAGGAGTACAATACCGGTATTTCGTCAGACCAAATGTGGCAGTCGGAATCAGTGGAAAGTACCTGATGGAAGAATTAAAAAGAGAATTATCAGCGAAAACAATCAGAGGAAAAGCAGTTAATATCCCTATAAATTTAACGGCTGAATATTATTTCAAAACCCAAGGCATCCGCCCTTATGCTGGTATTGAAGCAGGTTTGAACATCTTGAAAATCGAAGGGTACAATATATTAATGGATCAGACTTTATTACGGCCGGGAGTAGCTCCAAAAATTGGTATTGTACTACCTCTTGGAAAGCGGCTGAGCTTTATGGCAGAAGCTTCTTATCAGGTGGTTATAGGCTCTGCTAATTCACTTCTGATGGATCCTTTAAGACCGGACAATCCTAGGTATGAAGTAAAAAACAGCAATCAGGCGGTCACAGTTAATGGCGGGATAACGTACATCTTTGGAAAGAAATAATAATTACAAATTGTATAATCAGGCGGACTCTATTTATTTAGGGTCCGCCTGATCTTTTTAATAGCATTTAATGTAACTTGGATTTATTTGTTACTTTTCCAGGTACTTTATGTCCGACAAGACTGCCCAGTTACTTTCCTTGCGACCTTCCGTTTCAACAAAACCTGCTTCCGGTGAAGCTGAGATTTTTCAAAACCTGACACTCCGGCCCTTGCTTAAACTACAAAATGATTTGCTGGTTCGGGTTTTCAAACAATACATTATTCAGCGTAAAAATGTATATCATAAATTGAACCCGGCGGATCGGCAGCTCTATATAGTACAATCACTGAAGCAGGATCAGAAATTCCAGCAATTCTTAAGAGGATTAATCATCGGCCATTTTACTGATCAGGAATATGATACGTTTCTGTTAAATGAGCATGAGATAAATCGCAGATTATTTAACCTGATCGAACAACGTTTGCTAAGTCATGCTGATAATTTCTGATCAGGTGGTATTCAATTTTACGGCAACTACTTTCGGAGTATTTCTACAATGCTGCTGGCTTGATTTTAATAGAGCAGGACGAAATTCTATTTTAACCTACAGAATTGTGGATAATAGATATTACACATTAATCTGTTAGTCAAGGAACTAGCATAAATCCTAATAAGATTTTATGTTATGGAAACTATTTTGCAAATCAGCTAGTTTTTATTTAGTCTAAGAATCACATAACCCTAACTATGAATACCGTACAAATTAAAAGAATCTATGATCCTAAGGAGGAATCCGATGGTTTCAGGATACTTGTTGATCGTTTATGGCCACGTGGATTGAAGAGAGAAGAGGCAAAAGTAGATGAATGGCTGAAAGGTGTGGCGCCATCGACGGATTTAAGAAAATGGTTTGATCACGATCCGGCAAAGTGGGAAGAATTCAGGCAGGATTACACTTTTGAATTAAGACATTGTATGTCTTCAGTACATGACCTGGTTGACAGGATAAAAAAACACAAAAAAGTTACCTTGTTATACGCATCACAGGATGAAAAATACAATCATGTGGTTGTTTTAGAAAAATTCATTAATAACTTACTTCAATAGCTTTGTAAGAGCTATCTTCAATAAAGTAGAAACTGATCTTTTTTGTAACATGATCCTCATGTTATCATAAAAGATCATATCTGTCAAAAAAGTAACTGACACAAATATATCAGTTACATATTATTTGTTGTTTTAATCTGATTCTATATTCAGTTCTTCGCGGATCTCTCTTTCAGAACCACAAACAAAATACTTTTCGCCACTTGAAAGTATGATCAGGCTAAAACGAAAATCTGCATCCGGTACAATTTCCTGAACATCATCTTTTGAAATTTCAACTTCTACAGTATCGTCTTCTTTTAATTTAAATTTGCTCATTTTGCTTTTGAATAAAAAAAGGCATCCGAATATCGAATGCCTTCTTGAATTAAATTCTGATTATTTAACGTGTGCTCTCAGCATCCAGGCGATTTTTTCATGCTGTTCCATCAATCCAGTGATATAGTCACTTGTACCGGAATCTTTATGTTCATCAGCAAAAGCCTCTACATTACCACGAATGAACTCAATAATACTTTCATGATCAGCAAGTAGATATTTGATAAGGCTAAGGCTGTCATTACCACCTTCATACTGTTCAGTAAGATGAGAAAGTTGAAGATAATTTTTAAGCTTTGCCGGAGCAAAATGGCCTAATTGACGAATACGCTCTGCTACACTGTCACAGATTTCTGCGGACGCCTTATACAATTCTTCAAAATAAAGATGTACAGAGTGGAAATCAGGACCAACAAGATTCCAGTGTGCATTTAATGTTTTCGTATATAATATAAATTCATCGGCCAGTAATATGGCCAGCTGATCTGATACTACTTTTCTGTTTTCTTCAGAAATTCCGATTCCTGGTTTCATCTGTTATTTTTTTTAGGTTTAAACTTTATTATACTGATTCAATCGAGAAGATTCACATAAGATGACTGATACAAGTACATAGCTACACTTTATTATAATTGTACCAGCTTAGACTTTGAAATGCACTTTTAATCCAATTTTAACCCTTCTTAATTTTCATAGCAACCGGATCCCACTGTACTACTTTTTTCTCGAAATAGCTTTTATTGCAGGCCAAAACAGGTGCTGCCGCACGGAAAGCAAAGGTTGGATCTTCTACGGTTGCAACACTTCCTTTACTCACATTGTCAAAAAAGTCGCGAAAATGCTGTGCATGTGCATCATCTTCTTTGGGTGCTACAAACTTAACTTCTTTCACAGGATCTGCTTTTCTGGTATCCATAGGATACTGAGCATTATACTTTGCTTCAAAATCCTTTTGCTCACTTGCTGAAAATGTACCAAAGCTGTCATAGCCGCCATATCCTGGCGCTTTTGGCAATTTTTTCTTGGTTAGAACAAGATTGTCGTCCGTAAAATCAATCTGCCCTTCTGTACCCACAATACGGGTATTATTGTTAATGGCACCGGCATTAGCAAAATTTACACGTAATACCATCTGAAAATTGGCATGAAGATCTGTTTTCGGATAATCAAGAATGGACACCATCATATCCGGCACATCTCTTCCGTCTTTCCAGTAGCTAAGCTCACCTGATGAATAAATTCTTTCCGGGCCTAAAGAATTGGTTACAAAGTGCACACCCGTGATCAGGTGTACAAATAAATCACCGGCAACGCCTGTTCCATAATCTTTATAATTTCTCCAGCGGAAAAAACGTTTGGCATCAAACGGTACCTTTGGTGCATCACCAAGGAAAGTTTCCCAGTCAAGCGTGGTTAAGGAAGCATCTCCCGGAATAGAATAGTTCCAGGCGCCCAATGAATTGAACCGGTCATAGTTAGATTCTACGAAGTTGATTTCTCCGATCTCACCTGCAAGAAATAATCTTTTTGCTTCCCGGAAAGAAGCGGAACTGACGCGCTGACTACCAACCTGCATCGTCTTACCTGACTTCTTCCAGGCTTCAATGACGGATGCTCCTTCATCAATGTGCTGCACCATCGGCTTTTCACAATATACATGTTTTCCAGCTTTTAATGAGGCTTTGGTGATATGGTCATGCCAGTGATCAGGGGTTACAACCAGTACGGCATCGATATCTTTGCGTTCAAGAATTTCGCGGTAATCCCGGGTTGTGAAAATATCTTTTCCATATGCTTCTTTAACATGGGTTAGGCGTCCGTCATAAAGATCAGCGGCTGCTACAAATTCCGCCATGGGCGTACCACGCAGAGCAGCTTTGGTATCCTGGTTCCCCTGTATACCCATACCAATGGTGGCGAAACGTATTTTATCATTAGGACTGATTTTTTTCAGATCCCGGATAATGCTGAAAGGTTTTGCAACGCTTCCGGTGGCAACAAGAGCTGATGCGGCGGTTACACTTTTAATGAAATTACGACGTGTAGAATTCATATGATTTAGGAATAATAGAACAAACGAATAATGAATCCCCTAAAATAAGAAATATCAGCTGGAATTATTCAACCTATAAAACTTAATTTCTGATCATATGAAATACTAAAGTGGCCTTAAAATTGCATAATGCTGAATTATTACTTTCAAATTCGTTAAACTTAAACAAAAACCATATGCATACGGACGAAAGAAAAACGCTTGTTTCAGAGTTAATTACACTCATTGAAACAGGAAATGCGCACGTTTCCCTGGATGAAACGGTGGCTGATATACCGGCTGATTTGAGAACTATAATCCCTGGTAATCTGCCGTATAGCATCTGGCAGTTGGTTGAACATATCCGGATCGCGCAATGGGATATTATAGAATTCTGTCTGTCGGCTGATCACCAGTCACCAAAATGGCCGGACGAATACTGGCCAGAAAATCCGAAAAGCATAAGTGATGAAATCTGGGACAAAACGCTGACTGAAATAAAAAAGGACAGAGAACGCTTTTTCACTTTATTAAGGAATGAAAATACAGATTTGTATCAGCCACTTTCACATGGAGACGGTCAGAATATTTTTCGGGAAACCTTACTTATAGCCGATCATAACTCCTACCATCTTGGTGAAATTCTGGTCTTACGCCGTTTATTGAATTGTTGGAAATGAAAATAAACCAACTTTCTAGGAAGCTCTGCGTTTTCCGCTATCCAGACTTGCTTTTAATTGCTCAAGAAGATCACTGCTGCGCGAATGAACAATTTTCATAGGTGCTGCGGTGCTTTTCTTGCCTTTTGCCTTAGCCTTGATTAAGTTCAGCAATTTATCGGTGTAAGAATCTTTATAATGAGAAATGTCAAAATCTGTTGTTTGCTGCTCAATTAAATTGATAGCCATTTTCAATTCTGCCGGTTTGATTTTGACAGCAGGAATGTCCAATTCATCTGTATCCCGGATCTCATCCTGAAAGCGAATCTTGTTTAAAAGAAGAATATCATCCAACGGTTTAATAACCACCAGACTTTCACGATTTCTAAGTACATAGGTTCCAAGGCCAACTTTGTCCGTTTTTTTCAATGCATCACGCAGCAAAGCATAAGCCCGGATTCCTGATTTTTCCGGTTGAAGATAATACGGTGTTTCGTAGTAAATGCTGTCAATTTCTGTTTCATCCACGAACTCTGAAATCTCAATGATTTTGTTTTGTTCCGGACTTGCCTTTTCAAAATCTTCATCATCCAGAATCACATACTCATTATTGATTTTATATCCTTTGACGATATTTTCCCAGCTTACCTCTTCACCGGTATTCGCATTCACACGCTGAAACTTAATATTTGCATGGTCTTTTTTATCCAGCATATCCAGATCGATTTCACTTTGCTGTGTTGCGCTGAATAATTTTACCGGTATGTTTACCAGGCCAAATCCAATAGCTCCTGTCCATATTGCTCGCATAATTTCCGCTTATTTAATATGAAAATGTTTTGGGCTATTCTTTAAAAATCTATGCCGAACAAAAAGGGCTTTTTCTTTTAAAAAATATTTTTCTTTATTTCAGCTAAAATCAGAAAAATTTATGTTCAGCAAATGGGTAGATGATCGTTAAAAGACCTACCTAATAAGATCCTGCTAATTAACACGATTATGAAAAGTAAAAAATTGTTGTTCGTTACACTAATCTCGTTATTTGCCTTATCCGGCATGGTCATGCTTAACTCCTGCTCCTCCACCGGAATGTACTCAAGAGAAGGAACCGTGGAGAAAATTGAATATGGAAAAGATGGCTATACGGCGAGCCTAAAAGACGAAAAAGGGGAAGATTTCGATGCTATTATTAGCAGGATTCGTATGGAAAAAACGTATAAAGTTTTAAAAGCCGGTGATCAGGTCGAGTTGTCGGGAGATACCATTCATCTGGATAATAAGGTTAGAATATTGGTAAAAAATATTAAATAAACTAAAATGCCCTGCATGTCGCGGGGCATTTTTCATTTTCTGATTATGAGCACAACCAACCGTTTATTTGAGTTAAGAACGTATACGGCCCATGAAGGTAGGCTGAATGATCTGCTGGCCCGATTCGAGCGTTATACGCTTCCTCTTTTCGAAAGTCATGGAATGCAAGTGGAAGGATTCTGGATACCTCTGGAAAATCCCGAACAAAAACTGATTTATTTACTTTCCTATCCGAGTGTGGAAGCAAGAGAAGAGGCCTGGGAAAAATTTCAGAATGACCCGGCCTGGATTGAGGTAAGGGATGCAAGTAACGCTGACGGTGACATTCTCGCAAAGAAAGAATCGGTTTATTTACAGCCAACCCATTTCTCTCCCATGAAGTAGAAGGTTGGCACTTTCCTGCCAGGCATAAAAATTTACTTTACCCTATTAATTATCTATTCATCAATAAAATTGTCAGATCAGAGTACAATGGAAACAAACATAAAAACATCCTTAACATATTCATTAGGTAATACCATAGAAATAAATCGTTTGGGTTACGGAGCCATGCAGCTTACCGGCCAGGGCGTATTCGGGGAGGTAGAAGACCGCGAAAATGCCATAAAAGTTTTACAGGAAGCCGTAGCGGCTGGCGTTAACTTTATTGATACAGCAGATGCTTACGGGCCGCATTTTAATGAAAGTCTTATTGCAGATGCCTTGCATCCTTATAAAAATAATCTGATCATCGCTACAAAAGGTGGCTTCAACCGTCCCGGACCAAACAATTGGGTTCCAAATGGAGATCCTGACTTTATCCGTCAAAACATTGAAGGAAGTCTTAAACGGTTAAAAGTTGAAACGATTGATCTTTGGCAGCTGCACCGTTTCGATCCGAATGTTCCGGTAGAACAAACGTTGGCTCCGGTAGCAGAAGCTGTAAAAGCAGGCAAGATCAAATATGTTGGCTTGTCGGAAGTTAACATTGAACAAATTGAACGTGCTGAAAGAGTAGTTCCGATTGTGTCCGTTCAGAACCTGTATAACCTTGGCAACAGACAATGGGAAGAAATTGTTGATTATACGGCAAAAAAAGGCCAGGCTTTTATTCCATGGTTTCCTCTGGCTTCGGGCCCACAGAAAATGGCTGACAAGCTGGGCAAAATTGCAGCTGATCACCAGGTAACAACAGCTCAGATAGCACTTGCATGGCTGTTAAAACGCTCTCCAAATATTTTGTTAATTCCGGGTACTAAATCGGTCAGTCATTTACATGAAAATTTGAAAGCAGGTGAAATCCAGCTGAGTGATGCTGAATTTGCCGAGTTGTCAAAGTAATATCTAGTCTTAACAAATAATAAAAACCGCCGAATTCCTTTGGCGGTTTTTATTATTTAAAGATTCTTTTTTAACAGCAAGAGATTAAAGTTTCATGTTAGGATGCAGGCAAGCTTCCCAATATTCTACAATCAGTTCAATCTGTTTCTTGAAGGCATGAAAATTATTTCCTTTTTTATAAAATCCCTGAATGGTGGATTGATAAGCCTCCTCAATGAGCGGAAGACTGCCGGAAGTACTTAAAAAAATAAAAGGAATTGCTTTTCTTTTTAAATATTCATTGTTGTCAATCACCTTACGAAGCTCCATCCCATTCATAACCGGCATGTTGATATCGCATAATATTAAAAAAGGCTGTTCTTTCGTAGCTTCCAGATATTTTAATGCCTCCAGACCATTTTCGAAAAAGTGAATGGGATTTGGCAGTTCCATTTCATCTAACACACTTTTTAGCAGATATTGGTCATCTGCATCATCTTCAATGGAAATTATTGGGCCTTTAACCGACATATTGTTTGAATATATGATAAGTAGCTACAAAGATGGAAAGTATTTGGTAATTATAGTGCGTAAATCTAAATGAAAGTAACTTTCGCTGAGGTTTATGCCTTGTAAACTATCCTACCTGAAATCTTCAAATAGGATGTATATATTTTATAAAATCAAATAAAATTTGCACAGATGCTTTCAAACTGCAATAGACACATTGTAGCAATTCCAAGAATAATTTAGACATCGCCAAATAATATTATCAATTCACTCAATCCCTAATTAATAATATTTGGATAATTTATATTATAGCCAAATAAATATTGCAATTTGCTATTGATTTACATCTTCAAAACAGTTTACTTTACAGTTATCGGTAAAAACTAAACTCTTATAAATTACTCATCAACATGACAGGCTATGAAGAACGCTCCGATAATGAATTAACTACTTTGTTAAAAAAAGGAGAAGCAGCAGCCTTTGAAGAAATTTATAACCGTTACTGGGACAACCTATTTTACATGGCTCACCGGATTACGAAGTCAGTAGAAACGGCTGAAGAAATTACACAAGACACATTTCTGCTCCTGTGGACGAAAAGAGAAACGCTGAACATTGTAAGTCTTAAACAATATCTTGCGGCAATGTTGCGCTATGAGGTTTACCGTTCGCTTGCTAAATCAAAAAAACAGGAAGTTTATGAAAAAGAGATACGGGAAAATAATTTAGCATACATTTCAATAGAAAAAGATATTGAAAACAAACTGCTACTTGAAATTATCACCCATTTGACGAACCGGCTTTCAGAAAAATGCCGCCTTGTTTTTCAATATAATAAATTGGAAGACAGATCTTTGGCAGATGTTTGTGAAGAACTGAATATTTCTGTTAAAACAGCGGAAGCGCATCTGACAAAAGCCTTGAAAATGGTACGTACTAATTTAAGCGAATCAATGTTATTTATTCTGTGCACCTATCATTTCGCCCAATTTTAATTTAAAAATTTATTTAATTAAAAAATTATAGTTTGTTAGTTAAGGGTTATTGTATACTTCAATACTCTATGCTAAGGAAGGATCAATCCTAAGCATAATGACCGAAGCATATTTAAAAATTCTGGCTAAAAAATTCCTTGATGGCACTGCTACGGAGGAAGAAAAAAAACTGCTTCACAGCTGGTATGACGAAAATCTGTCCTCAGAAAAACCGGAAATTGTACTATCTGATACGTATGAATCTACTCAGGAATTAAAGCAAAGTATATTCAACAGATTAAAAGAGAACCTGCCCGAAGAGCAATCAACAGTAAAACCTTTACATTCCGGTTTGTTCCGCCGGCTTTACATCTGGGCTGCCTCAGCTGCTGCCATTATTGCCGTTACTTTTTTTACCTGGAATAAGCTGTATCCTATTCCTGAAAACGGCATGCAAACCGTGCATGCGCCTTTTGGGCAAACCGTTTCCATACAGCTTTCTGACGGGTCAAAACTTTGGCTTAACTCCGGATCAACAATTACTTTTCCTAAAACTTTCAGTACTAAAATACGTGAAGTAACGGTTACCAACGGACAGGCTTTTTTCGATGTGGTTCATGAATCTAAACGCCACTTTATCGTCCATACAAAAACCCTGGACGTAACGGTACTCGGAACTTCCTTCGATGTAAAGGCCTATGCCAATGATATACAGGCGAAAGTTTCAGTAAAATCAGGAAAAGTAGGTGTGACATTACGGGATAATCCCAAGCAGCCTGCTGTCATGCTGCTGCCTGATAAACAATTTGTTGTTCAGAATAAAAATCCGGAATACAGAATTAATGAAATCAGCGCACCGGCTGTCGCAACATGGAAAGATAATCGGACCATTCTGGAAGATGAGCTTCTTTCAGAGGTATTTAACGCGCTTGAAAGAAAATACAACCAGCATATTGTAGTAGAAAATGAAAAACTGTCGGAAGAAAAAATATCCGTTACGCTGGATAATCAACCCTTAGCAGACGTCTTAAAAGTTTTAAGTTTTTCAAAAAAATTCAATTATTTCCAACTAAACGACAGCACCATCGTAATCAGATAAAACCAGAAAAAAGGTTGACTTTCCAGGAAGGTACAATCAGCTAAAACCGGGAACACGGCAAATGTCCCCGGAATTAAAATCCTCGCCTGCTGCACAATGCTTCGAACCATAAACAGCATGAAAGGCTACTATTTAACAGGTTAACTATTAAACATCAGACAAATATGGTGAATTATTACCATAAGGGAATCCCCTTATTGAAAAATTGTATGCGCATTTCTACGCTAATTTTAGGCATTAATCTGGCAAGTGCAGCTTTACTGATGGCTAGTCCAAGTGAGGCCCAGCGAATACATATGGATGCCCGCCAAACCCGGGTTAAAAATGTACTGCATCAAATTGAACAGCAAGCCCATGTCACCTTTGCATTTGATGAAAAGCTGGTACGCAATGCGCCTCAGATTACGCTATATGCCATGGGACTTCCGCTGGAAGACATCCTGAAACTGATAGAAAAACAAACTTCTCTGGAATTCAGGCAGGTCGGCAGTATGATCGGTATTACTGAAAAGACTAAGGAAGACAGGATAGAGGAAGGAAAGAACCATTCTATTGCGGTAAACATCCGGTCTGTTAAAGGAAAAGTGACCGATGAGAAAGGAGAATCCCTTCCATCCGTTGCAATTCGCTTAAAGGGTTCTAATGAAGGAACCATGACGGATGTGGACGGAAATTTCGAGATCAATGTTCCCGGCGATGAATCGATTCTTATCTTCAGCTTTATTGGGTTTATGGGCCAGGAAGTGATGGTCGGTTCCAGATCGGTAGTCGATATAATTTTAAAACCGGATATATCGACCCTTTCCGAACTTGTTGTAACCGGGTATAGTTCCCAGAGAAAAAAAGATTTGATCGGTGCCGTTTCAGTCGTTGATGTTGAACAGCTAAACCAGACACCGAGCGGAACTGTAACAAACCAGCTTCAGGGACGTGCTTCAGGTGTGACAATTCTTGGTTCAGGGCAGCCGGGAGAATCACCGCAGATCCGGATCCGCGGGATTAATACGTTTGGTAACAATGCTCCTCTTTATGTGGTTGATGGGGTGCCTACTACTTCGATTTCAGACTTAAACCCAAATGATATCGGTTCCATGCAGGTTTTGAAAGATGCAGGTTCTGCTTCTATTTACGGCTCGCGTGCTGCCAATGGTGTAATCATTATCACAACAAAAAAAGGAAAAGACCGCGTGAAGGTCAATTACACTGCTTTCTATGGCATACAGACACCACCAGGCGGTAATGTCTGGAACACGCTGAATCCGATGGAACAAGCGCAGCTCAAATTTAAAGTGCAGCAAAACTCAGGGTTAACCGTGGGTGATGATCAGTATGGTTATGGAGCTACTCCTGTTTTGCCGGATTATATCCTTCCAACCGGAGCCAAAGAAGGTGATCCCGGTACGGATCCTTCTCTTTATTACGTGAATCCCAACTATACTTCTGTGGATGATTTCAATACATTCAATCAGATTGTGAGAGCAAATAAAGCGGGTACGGACTGGTTTCATGAAATCTTCAAAAAAGCACCTTCGACCAGCCATAATATTTCTTTAAGCGGTGGATCTGATCAGGGCAATTATCTTTTTTCATTAAACTATTTCAATCAGCAGGGTGCTTTGACCAATACCTACCTGAAAAGATATACACTGCGTTCAAACAGTCAGTACAATATCGGCAAGCACATCAGGGTTGGAGAAAATCTGGCTTATTCCATCAGCGACAATCCAAGGACCGCTTTGTCTGACGGTGGCTCTGCGATTGCTTTTTCTTTCCGTATGCAGCCTATTATTCCCGTGCATGACATTATGGGAAATTATGCAGGCAGCCGTGCAACAGGTATGGGCGATGCGTTTAATCCGGTAGCTATGCGTGAACGTACACGTTATAACAAGGGACTAAGCAATAGATTGTTTGGAAATGTTTTCGCTGAATTTGATCTGTTCAAAAACTTTACTTTCCGTACCAGCTTTGGGGGAGAAAATTATTCCGGCCGTTCTAATTCCTTTGATTTCCCAACATACGAAAACAAGGAAAACAGTAACATCAATACGTATAACGAGGCTGCATATTCAGGGTACAACTGGACCTGGTCAAACCTGGTGACTTTCCACAAAAGCATGGGCAAACATGAACTTACCGTGGTAGGCGGCAGCGAAAGTTACAATAGTAAGGGTTATGAAGTAGGTGGCAGTACCCAGGGATATTTTTCCTTTGACCCACACTATATGAATCTTTCAACCGGTTCGGGAACGCGTAGCAATTACAGCAGCCGCTCTGGAGATGCACTATTTTCATTGCTTGGTCGTGTGGATTACATATATGCAGATAAATATTTATTTGGTGCTGTCATCCGTAGAGACGGATCATCCAAATTTATCAATAAAAGATACGGTACTTTCCCGGCTGTCAGTGTAGGATGGCGCGTTTCTCAGGAAAATTTCATGAAAGGTATTTCCTGGCTGGATGACCTGAAGCTGCGTGTAAATTACGGTGTTATGGGTAACCAGATTAACGTGGGTGCTGGTAATGCGTTTACCACCTATGGCTCCAACCGCAGAAGTTCCTATTATGATCTAAACGGAACAGGTGGTACAGGTGCTCTGGAAGGTTTTGAAAAATCTCAGATTGGAAACCCGGATGCAGTATGGGAGAAAAATGTGAGTACGAACATCGGTGTGGATGCTACCTTCTTCAAAGGCCGTCTGGATATCATCGCTGATTATTATATCAAAGAAGTAAAAGATTTGCTTTTTAATCCATCACTGATTGCAACGGCCGGCGGCGGAACTGTTCCTTTTGTCAACATCGGACAGATGAAAAACAAAGGGATCGATCTTCAGGTCAATACTAGATTTGATTTGGCCAGGGATTTTAAACTAAATACCACCTTAACGTTCACGACTTATAACAACAAGATTTTAAAGGTAACCAACAGTGCCAACTATTTTGATCTGGAAGGACGGGGATTTGATGGTGCATCCATTATCAGAAATCAGGTAGGGAATTCTATTGGTCAGTTTTTTGGATACAAAGTAACCGGTTTCTGGAATTCACAGGAGGAAATTGACCAGGCAAACAGCGCCGCTGTCCAACAAACCGGCAATCCTGATGCCGTATATCAGGAAGGCGCAGCTTTGGGCCGTTTCCGGTATGCCAATACAAACGGAGATGGTTTAATTTCTTCAGCTGACCGTACCATGCTGGGCAATCCGAATCCGGATTTCAGTTATGGATTGAACCTGGCTTTCAACTATAAGAATTTTGATTTCAGCCTGTTTCTTTATGGAGTGCAGGGAAATGAAGTGTGGAACCAGACTTTGTGGTGGACCGATTTTAATTCTTCCCGCTCAGGAGCCAAAAGCAAGACAGCACTCTATAACTCGTGGACGCCTGAAAACCATAATGCAAAAGCACCCATTCAGGAAAACGCTAGTTCTTTCAGCACGATCAATGTTCCAAATTCCTATTTCATTGAAGACGGATCTTATTTAAGAGCTAAAAACGTGCAGATCGGATATACTTTCCCGCAGGGACTTTTGAAGAAAATTAAGGTTCAGCAATTAAGATTGTATCTGCAGGCGACCAACTTGTTTACCATCACTGGCTATTCCGGGCTTGATCCTGAAATCAGCAGAAACAGTGAAAACAGCCAAACCGTTATCGGCCTGGACGAAGGCTCATACCCTTCTTCCCGTCAGTACACTGTGGGTATAAATCTTACTTTTTAACATGATCAAAGCGACAGTTATGAAAAAAATATGTAACTATATTGGTGCCCTTTGTCTGATTACTTCCTTCCTTTTTTTACAAGCCTGTCAGGATGATTTTCTGGACAAACCTGTTGAAGGAGCACTTGGTGATGATGTTCTGGCCAATGCAAAAGGGCTCGATGCACTGCTTACCGGTGCCTATGCAGCACTGGACGGACAAGGTACTTTTACAGGAGGCGATGCATGGGAATCTGCACCTGACAACTGGATTTATGGCTCGGTGGCAGCTGGTGAGGCACACAAAGGCAGTGACGGGGGTGACCAGACACCAATCGCTGCCATAGCAACTTTTACTACCGGCGCTGACAATGGTTTTTTCAACACCAAATGGAAAGCTTTATACGAAGGTGTGACCCGCTCGAATACAGTGTTGAAGCTTTTGGCTACGGTCAAAGGAATATCCGATGCTGAGAAAGCGCAGGTAGAAGGCCAGGCTCGTTTCCTTCGCGGACATTATTATTTTGAGCTGAAAAAGATGTGGAACATGGTTCCCTGGATTGATGAAAAGACAACAGATTTCAACCAGCCTAACGACGTTGATATCTGGCCGATGATTGAAGCCGATTTTAAATATGCCTATGAAAATCTGCCAGCTACACAGTCACAGGTAGGAAGGGCAAACAAGTGGGCAGCCGGCGCTTATCTGGGTAAAACCTATCTGTACCAAAAGAAACATGCGCTTGCTGTTCCTGTTTTTACAGAAGTTATAGCAAGCGGTGTAACTTCCAATGGACTAAAATACAGCCTGGTTGAATTTAAGGACAATTTTGATGCCTCAACCAAAAACAATGCAGAATCCGTCTTTGCCATTCAAATGGTAGCCAATGACGGAACGCTGGATATTACCAATGCCAACATGGGCGGGATGCTTAACTTTCCTTATGGAACTGGCGCTCCTTTCAGCTGCTGCGGGTTTTATCAGCCAACACAAGCTCTTGTAAATAGCTTCCGCACAGATGCCAGCGGACTTCCGCTACTTGATAACCCGAACGGTACACCTGTAAAAAATGATATGGGCCTAACCTCTGAAGCTCCTTTTACACCGGATGCAGGTACACTGGATCCCCGTCTGGACTGGACGGTTGGAAGGCGCGACATTCCATATCACGACTGGGGATTATTTCCCGGAATGGACTGGGTTCGCGACCAGAGCTATGCCGGCCCTTATGCTCCGAAAAAGAATATTCACAGACAAAAAAACCAGGATCTTTATGCCGATCTTAGTTCCTGGGCACCAGGTAATGCGATTAACGTGCTGGTCATTCGTTTTGCGGATGTATTGCTGATGGCTGCCGAAGCAGAGGCTAATGCCGGAAGTCTGCAAAAAGCCGAAGAATATGTTAATCTGGTAAGAGCCAGAGCAGCAAGGCCATCGGGATGGCTGTATCAATATATAAATCCTGCTGGTCCTTTGGCTGGATTCTCAGACAAGCCGGCAGCAAATTATGCGGTAAAGCCTTATGAAACAGGTAAGTTTTCAGCCGGCGGAAAAGATTTTGCTTTAAAAGCCATTTATTTTGAGCGTGGTCTGGAGCTTGCCATGGAAGGTCACCGCTTTTTTGACCTGGTACGCTGGGGCATTGCAGACCAGAAATTGAACAGCTTTTTCTCCTACGAATCCAAACTCACCACGGACTTAAACGGTGCAAAATTCACTAACAGTAAAAATGGCTACTATCCTATTCCTCAATACCAGATTGATATGAGTGTAGTGGGAGGCGTAGCAAAACTGAAACAAAATCCGGGTTATAATTAATTTATTTGACCAATTTGAATAACAAAAACACCTTGCCGGCAAATCCGGCAAGGTGTTTTTGTTATTTGGGAATTCTATTAGCCTTGTTTTTAAATTCCATAGTGAATTTTAATAATATTATAATCTGCTAAAAACTCATTATTCAACTGAATTAGCGCGGAAATTGTATGGCAGACTTGGTATATGGCAAGTCTTTGCAGATTATGATAGGAATTCCGTATCAAGTCTGGTAAATTGATTTTTTTATTGATCATTGAACAATTACTAACCAGAAAAATGATGAATTTGGAACATTGAAGCACTTATTTCACAATGCAGACAGGAACCCTACCATCGTTTACTAAATCAACAGAATACTATCATATGGGATCAGATACAAAGGAAATTGAACAGCTAGGTATAAATACGGCAAGAATTTTATCTGTAGATGCCGTTCAGAAAGCTAACTCAGGCCACCCCGGAATGCCGATGGGCGCAGCACCGATGGCTCATGTTTTGTGGGCACATTACATGCACTACAATCCTAAAAATCCTGACTGGCCAAACCGCGATCGGTTTATTTTATCAGCCGGTCATGGCTGTATGCTGCAGTATAGTTACCTGCATCTTACAGGGTACGATCTTTCGCTGGAAGACCTTAAAAATTTCAGACAGCTTAACAGCAAAACCGCCGGTCATCCTGAGTATGGACTGGCTCCGGGCATTGACGTTACCACGGGTCCGTTGGGACAGGGCTTTGCTAATGGGGTAGGTTTTGCAATTGCACAAAAACACTTGGCTGCCCGTTACAACAAACCAGGTTATGAGCTTTTTGATTATAACATTTATGCGATTTGCAGTGATGGTGATATGATGGAAGGGGTTACCTCGGAAGCAGCTTCTATGGCTGGTCATCTGGAACTTGGTAACATGATTTACTTCTATGACGACAACCACATTTCCATTGAAGGTGCTACCGATATTGCTTTTACCGAAGATGTGAGCAAACGCTTTGAGGCCTACAACTGGCACGTTCAGGTCATTGAAGATGGAAATGATGTAGACGCACTGGTCATAGCCGTAAGAAATGCAAAAGCTGAAAAAAATCGTCCTTCGCTGATCAGAGTCAGGACACAGATCGCTTATGGAAGTCCGAATAAAGTAAATACAGCTGGTTCGCACGGTTCTCCGCTGGGACCTGACGAGGTAAAACTGGTCAAGGAATTTTTTGGCTTTGATCCTGAAAAATCTTTTGTAGTTCCCGAAGAAGTTGCCGCGTATTATAAAGCCATCGGTGAAAAAGGAACGGAGCTTGAAAAGAAATGGGATGAACTTTTCAGTGAATACAAAGAGAAATTCCCAGAGCTTGCTGCTGAATACGAACTGGCCGTAACCGGCGAACTTCCGGAAGGCTGGAAAAATGATCTGCCTGTTTTTGAAGTTTCCGATAAGAAAATGGCAACACGCCAGGCTTCAGGAAAAGTACTGAATGCCATAGCCGCAGGTCTTCCTCAGCTTATTGGCGGTGCAGCAGATCTCGCACCTTCCACCGATACAAACCTGAAAGAATTTGATTCTTTCACACCTGAGAAAAGGGATGGACGCAATTTCCACTTCGGGATTCGTGAACATGCTATGGGTGCAGCTTTAAATGGTATGGCGTTAACTAAAGGCATCATCCCTTTTGGTGCAACCTTCCTGATGTTTTCTGAATACATGCGCCCTCCTATCCGTCTGGCAGCGATTATGAAAATCAGACCGATTTTTGTCTACACGCATGACAGCATCGGATTAGGTGAAGACGGTACAACGCACCAGCCGGTAGAACAATTGATTTCCCTTCGTTCTATCCCAAATATTACCGTAATTCGTCCGGCAGATGCTAATGAAACGGCTCAGGCCTGGAGAGTTGCACTGGAGCATAAAGACGGCCCGGTTGTTCTGGTTTTCACCCGTCAGGGACTGACTATTATTGATCAGAAAAAATATGGTAAAGCAACACAGTTAGAAAAAGGAGCTTACATCCTTTCTGAATCTGAGGTTACGCCGGAAATCATTTTGATTGCAACAGGATCAGAAGTTGAGCTGGTTATGTCGGCTCAGGTTAAACTGAAAGAAGTAGGAATTGCAGCAAGAGTAGTAAGTATGCCATCCTGGGAATTGTTTGAAAAACAGGACGATGCCTATAAAGAAGAAGTATTTCCTAAGGCGATCAGAAAGCGGCTTGCTGTGGAGACCGGCTCACCGCTCGGATGGCATAAGTACGTTACGGATGAAGGAGATATCATAGCGATGCATACCTTTGGTGAATCAGCACCCGCAGAAGAATTGTATAAAGTTTTCGGTTTCACGATCGAAAATGTAATTAATAAGGCAAAAGCATTGTTAGGTAAATAAGCTAAAACATCAAAATCAGCCGGTTTGGGCTGATTTTGATGATACAATTGAACAGTAAATTTATTAATTCAAATAAAAATTGGTTATGGCTATTAGTAAAGTAAAACAAATACACGACTTCGGACAAAGCATCTGGCTGGATTTTATCGATCGGAAAATTATTTTTTCAGGTGAATTAAAAAAACTGGTTGAAGAAGATGGCGTAAGAGGCGTAACGTCTAACCCAGCTATTTTCGAGAAAGCAATCAGCAGCAGCTCTGACTATGATGCCGATATTGCTGAATTGTCAAAAAGCGATAAAACCAACGAAGAAATATTTTTTGGTCTTGCTGTATCCGATATCAAACTTGCCTGTGACTTGTTAAGACCAGTTTATGATGAAGAAGGTGTAGAAGGAGCAGATGGTTATGTAAGTCTTGAAGTTTCTCCTTTCCTGGCCCTTGATACAGAAGGAACGATCAAACAAGCGCTGGAACTTTGGAAAGAAGTTGATAAAGCCAATGTAATGATCAAAATTCCGGGAACTGAGCCCGGACTTCCTGCGATTCAAAAAGCAATCAGCGAAGGTTTGAATATTAATGTTACTTTGCTTTTCGGTCTTGATCGCTACGAAGCCGTAACAGAAGCATACATTTCAGGTCTGGAAGAAAGAGCTGCAAAAGGATTGCCGATTGACAAAATCTCATCCGTTGCCAGTTTCTTTTTAAGCCGTATTGATGTTCTGGTTGATCCGCTTTTGGATGAAAAAGGATTGGGTGACCTGAAAGGTGAAGTAGCAATTGCATCTGCGAAAAAAGCATACGAAATATACAAAAGAGTGTTCAGCACAGATCGCTGGAAGAAATTGGCTGAAAAAGGTGCTGTTCCGCAACGTTTGTTATGGGCAAGTACAAGCAGCAAAAATCCTGCATTTAAGGACACAAAATATGTTGAAGCACTGATCGGTCCTGACACTGTGGATACCATTCCATTGGATACGCTGGAAGCATACCGTGATCATGGTGATCCTGCAAGCCGTTTGGAAGATGATCTTGAAACTGCAACTGAGATCATGGAAAAAATCAAAGTAGCTGGAATTGATATTGACGCCATTACAAAGCAGCTGGAAGAAGAAGGAATTGATAAATTCAATAAGCCGTTCCAAAAATTATTGGAAGCCATTGAAGAACAAAAATCCAAAGTCAGCTAATTTGTAAATAATGGAAAGTACTGATCTTAAAATACTGTTTTTTGATATCGGTGGCGTGCTCCTCAGCAATGGCTGGGGGCACGAATCCCGTAAATTGGCCGCTGATAAATTTGGACTGGATTATGAAGAAGTAAATGTCTTGCACAACTTCATTTTTAATGTCTATGAAATTGGCAGCATTACGTTGGATGAATATCTGGATACCGTCATCTTCAACCATCCCCGTGAATTTGCCCGCGAAGATTTTAAAGCCTTCATCTATGCTCAGTCTACTGAGTTGCCCGATATGCTGCAATGGCTGAAAGAATGGAAAAAAGATTGCGGCTTTCGCGTCATCTCCATCAATAATGAAGGCAAAGAACTGAACGATTACAGAGTTCGTAAGTTCAAACTTCATCAATGTTTTGACGCTTTCATTTCTTCCTGTGAGGTTAAAATAAGAAAACCGGATCCTGGAATTTTTAACATTGCTATGGGTATTGCACAGGCATCACCATCCCAATGTGTCTATTTTGACGACAGGATTATGTTTACAAAAACAGCTCAAAAATTAGGAATCCGGGCATTTCACCATACGGATTTTGAGTCCACAAAAAAAATACTTGAAGATCTTAAAAAAGAAACATTCCCACAATTATGAGTGAGCAACAAAAATATGATATAGGTATGATCGGCCTGGGTACGATGGGCCGTAATTTACTGCTTAATATCGGTGAACATGGCTTTGCCGGAGCCGGATATGATAAAGACGCCTCCAAAGGAGCTTTACTGGAAGAAGAAGGAAAAGGCTATAAAGTAAAAGGATATAGTGAGATTGAAGATTTTGTAGCAAGTCTGACTACACCGCGTGCCATTATTATGCTGGTTCCTGCCGGTAAAATTGTAGATAGTGTAATTGAAGAGCTTTTGCCCTTGCTTGACAAAGGAGATATACTTATTGACGGAGGAAATTCTCACTTTTTAGATACAAACCGCCGCGTGGATTACCTTGATAGTCAAGGCTATCATTTCTTCGGTATGGGTATTTCCGGTGGAGAAGAAGGAGCGCGTAAAGGACCTAGCATTATGCCAGGTGGCGACAAACTGGCATATAGTACAATGAAGCCAATTTTGGAAGCCATTGCTGCAGATGTTGATGGCTCACCCTGTGTCACGTATATCGGACATGGTTCAGCTGGTCACTTTGTGAAGATGGTACACAATGGTATCGAATACGGTTTAATGCAGTTGATTTCAGAAACGTATGAAATTCTGCAAACCGGACTTAAAATGAATAATGAGTCTATTCAGAAACTTTTTGCAAAGTGGAATGAAGGACGTTTGCAGTCTTTTTTAATCGAGATTACCGCAGATATTTTCAAATACAAAGTACCGGATACAGATCGCTATCTACTGGATGATATCAAAGATGAAGCCAGAGCAAAAGGAACCGGAAAATGGACTTCTCAAGCTGCAATGGATCTTCAGTCTCCAATCCCGACTATTGACACATCCGTAGCTATGCGTGATTTGTCAAAATACAAAGCACTACGTGAGAAAGCAGCTACTTTATACAGTACCACTGAAACAGCTAAACTGGATGTTGATCAGGAAGCATTTCTGGCTGAACTTGAACAGGCGTTTTATTTTACCATGATCATAACCTATGCACAAGGAATGCAAATGCTTTCTAATGCTTCGGTTGAATATAAATATGATCTGAATCTTTCTGAAATAGCAAAAATCTGGCGCGGCGGTTGTATCATTCGTTCTACTTTCCTGAATGATATTTACAACGCTTACGTAAAAGATAATAATTTGCCTCATTTGCTGCTTGATGAAAGCGTTGCAAAAACGGTCAATGAGAATATTTCCGGTGTAAGATCTGTTATTTCCAATTCCATCAAAAGCGGCATTGCAGTTCCTGCATTTGCAGCTTCATTGAGTTATTTTGACGCATTTCGCAGCAAACGAATGCCATCTAACCTGATCCAGGCACAACGGGATTTCTTTGGTGCGCATACCTACGAACTAATCGGAAAAGAAGGTGTTTTCCATACCCAGTGGGTACCAAAAGAAGTACCGAAAATTTAATTAGTCCGTTAGTTAACCAACGACATCATGTATTCAACCATTAAATCACAACCGACCATCTTTATTATTTTTGGCGGTACCGGTGACCTGAATTCACGAAAACTGGCCCCCGCTTTATATAATTTATTTCTGGAAGGCTGGTTACCTGACCAGTTCTCAATTATTGGAACAGGACGCACGCCACTTTCTGATGAAGATTTTAAAGGAAAGCTACTGGATGGTATCAATTCGTTTTCCAGAAGCGGTAAAGTTAAAGATGACAAGTGGACTGAATTTTCACAGCATTTACATTACCAGGTTTCGGATATTAATAATCACGAAACATATAAAGAATTTGGTGCAAGAATTGCTGCGCATAATGCAGAATGGGGAACCCAGGCGAATGTAATTTATTACCTGGCCGTTTCACCAAATTTCTTCCCGATTATTGCTGAAAATATTTCTAAAAGCAACCTTGCCGAAGATCCTGAAAAAACCAGAATTGTAATCGAAAAACCGTTCGGGCACGACCTAGAATCGGCTGTTTCTCTGAATAAATTACTTTCCGGTATTTTTGATGAAAAGCAGATCTATCGTATTGACCATTACCTGGGAAAACAAACGGTACAGAATATCATGGCTTTCCGTTTTGCCAATGCAATTCTTGAACCGATCTGGAACCGTAACTATATCGAGCATGTACAGATATCTGTAACAGAACAGCTTGGTGTTGAAGAACGCGGGGATTATTATGACGGCTCCGGAGCCATGCGTGATATGATCCAGAATCACCTCCTGCAGTTGCTTTGCCTGGTAGCAATGGAATCTCCGGTAAGTTTTGACGCCGACGAAATCCGTAACCGGAAAGTGGATGTGCTGAAAGCGATGCGGAAATTTACGGCTGAAGATGTACGGATGTCTGCTGTCCGCGGACAATACGGAAGCGGCTGGATGAAAGGAAAAGAAGTACCTGGCTACCGCGAAGAACCTAACGTTGACAAAGAATCCAACACGGAAACTTTCGCTGCGATCAAGTTTTTTGTAGATAACTGGCGCTGGCAGGGTGTTCCCTTTTATGTTCGTACCGGAAAAAGACTGCATCAGTCGGCTTCTGTGATTACGATCCAGTTTAAGGATGTACCGCATATGGTTTTTCCAAAAGAAGCGAATGAAAGCTGGCAGCAAAACCGTTTGATCATCAGCATTCAACCGGAAATGAGCATACGTCTGCAGGTTCAGGCGAAGCGTCCTGGTCTTGATATGTATCTGAATGCCGTTGATATGGTGTTTGATTATAAAGGAACTTATACTACCGAAGCGCCTGAAGCTTATGAAACTTTATTGCTGGATACCATGCTCGGCGACCAGACTTTATTCATGCGAGGTGATCAGGTTGAAACGGCCTGGGAATTGATCATGCCGATTCTGAATGCCTGGCAGGGAAGAAAAAGTCTTAACTTCCCTAACTATTCGGCTGATTCGTGGGGACCGGAAATTGCTGAGGCTCTTATCGCAAGAGATGGCTTTCACTGGTTTACACTGCCGATTAAAAGCAAACAATAAATACAATTTGAGCAAAAATATAAGGGGAGAAACCAGTCCGGTTCTCCCCTCTTTTTATATAATTTCAAATCGAAACAGCTTACCAGTTTTTCAGGAATTTGTCTGATGTGATACAGAAACCCTGCCACTTGATTCTTTTCTTTTCAGCCTTTCCAGATTCTTCTTTTTACCGTATTCTAACAATTTCTGACCATAGTCCGTTTTGAAAAAATGAGATTCCAGTAAACAGATGGTTGCTTTTCGCCAGTGGCTGCTATCAATTTTACACCCGGTTTTTCTTTCCACTTCTTCATGCATCAGCATGTCACGCGCTGAAAATTGTTCCGTTCCAAAATGGTAGAGATCAGCATCACACATAATTTGCTGAAGAAGGTTTTTAGGCTTCTGAGGCATGACCGTAGCCATGATACAATGCTGAACCTCGATAATCAGTTCTTCATCAACCTTCAGATTTTTGAGGAACTTAGCTGCCATTTCAGCGCCTCTCTGCTCATGTCCTGAAGGTTCACCGGTGTAATAACCCGTGTCATGAAACCAGGATGCCGTAATGACTACAAATGTTTCCTTTTCATCAAGTCCGTAATGACCAGCCATTTTAACAGCATGGGTAACAACATCCTTTGTATGAGTAAAGTTATGGAACGTAAGCGTAACATCTTCTTTCGCACTGAAAAACGCTTCAACGTAATGCTGAATCTTTTCAAGAATTTCGCTGTACCTCATATGATGAAAAAAAATAAGTCTGCAGTCTCTTATTACAAAACCTGTACCAAATTCCAAATTGATTTAGAATTCATTTTGAATTTACACAGAGAGAACGGACTTTCCGAAAAAAAATTTCGTGATTCTATATTAACCGGGTAAAATTTTGAAAGCAGCTATAAATACCACAGCATTATTGGTTTTTCAAAACTGCTTTCTGCTTTTATCCATGTAAAACCTGAATTAGTCGTCTGCTTTTTTGCTCAGTATTTTTCCGCTTTTGTCAAACGTTACATCCTGTTCATCTGTTGCTGTTTTTAATTCAACTTTGTACGTTACAATGCCCGCATTGTCAGTCTTTTTAGGATCATGGATTTTGTATCCTTTAAAATCCTTGTTAATGGAAGCAACAACTTCTTTCGGCAATTGTTCAGCTTTAATTTCCTCCTTGTGTTTTACTATTTTACCTGCTTTATCAAGCCAGATTTCATGATCATCTTTTCCAATCTCAAAATCAACCTTATAAAGCTCTGCCTTCAACTTCCATTCTACATCCAATGCTTTTGGATATTCCTGTTTGAATTTATTCAGCACTACGGAAGGGACTTCTGTTTCCTTCAGATCCTGGCCAAAACTTACTGATGTATAAAACATGCTGAACATTACAAAAATTAACTTTTTCATATGATTTTAAATTTAGTTTCAACAAAATAAATACTCAATTCCGGAAAGAATCGGGAATAACCTTACTTTCTTTTTTTAGGTAGTTCATAGATCAGGCGAGCTAAAAAACTAATGCCGTGATCTTTTAAATTTAGCGGAATTCCTGTTACCAATCCCAGGGCAAGACTGGGTGTTAATACCAGTTTGATTTGCGGTCTGATTACTGTGTGTGCTTTCCAACCCAGATATTCCTGGTTCATTTCCATGCCCAGCAGATTCCCACCATTAAATTCATAATGCATACTGGCATTTAACTGATAATATTGTTCCGGTTTGTTTTCACCGGTTGTATATTCCCACTCAGGCCCGGTGTAAATCATGGAGTGGAAATGTTTACCCCATCTTTTCCCAACTACTAAAAACGGGCTCATGCTATGACCTTTCAACGGACGCGATCCATGACTTAGCGAATAAAAGGAATGTGTTCTGAACTCATGGATATAACCAACGGCCATCGACATCTGATGCTTTGGCGAAACCAGAAAAGTATACTGAGAAGCCAGCTTCACTCCTTCCAGACGGTTTCTTGGCGCATCCTCATCCTTTTTGTGTTCATATTCTGGTTTATAAAACGTAAAAGGCACTTCTACTTCCAACCCTAACCGGTTAACCGGGGAAAACTCGTATTCAAAAAACCCGGTATTGGCAACATAACCGCTCTGGTCTTCCATTCCCCAGCCAACATTCAGCTCCTTCTCTCCTTTCCGTGCACCAAGGTCACGTATGAGGTCAATATATAAAGGCTCTGCGTGATGGACTTTTGCAGGCAATGCAGGTAAAGAATCTGTCTGACCAAATGCGGTCGAAAAGATCATCAGAAGTAGCAAAGTTTTTACGATGTGTTTCATACTTTTAACGTTTGTTGATACAATGTTAAAAGTCAAAACCGGAAAGACTTGGTAATCCGAAAACCACTTCTATTTATTTGAAAGATACGGTCATTCGATGTCCATTGTCAAAGGAATAATGAATCGTGATGCCGTACAGGTCTGCAATAGCCTTCACAATCGCCAAACCTAAACCGGTATTATTTTTTTCATTTGATTTCTTCTGAAACCGTAGAAATATTTTTTCCGGATCCAGCGCTGCATCACTGCCGGAATTGTATATCGTAAAAGAAGTGGGATTTACCGTAATCCGTACAAAGCCGTTTGAAACATTATGTACAATGGCATTTTTGATAAAATTTGTGATAAATATTTCTGCCAGATTTTTGTTCATAAATGCGTTCAGCTGCCCATTTTCTTCCAACTTCAGACTTACATTCTTATACTCCGCAAAGTCTGTAAATTCTTCAACCAGATTTTTAAAAACAGCATTCAGGTCAACCTGTTCATTTTCCTGGAATTGCTTATTCTCGATTTTAGATAATAGCAGCAAGGATTTATTTAACCGCGTCAGCCTTTCCAAAGTTTGGATCACCTGGCCGATCGCTATCAGATTTGTTTCCGTAAGGTCTTCCTTTTCTGTGAGCAGTTCTAGTTTGTTGATACTGATCGCAAGCGGCGTTTGCAACTCATGAGAGGCATTTTCAATAAATTGCTTTTGTCCGTTGTATGCTTCCAGAGAGCGGTTGATCAGCAAACCCACGGCTTCGTTCAATTCCTTAAATTCCTTAACCTGCGTTTCGGCAGGTTTAATCACAGGATCTTTTCCCAGCTTAAATTGCTTAAGCTGCTCCAATAAAAGATAAAAAGGTTTCCACGTTTTTTTTAGCAAAAAATTATTGACAATAATAATACTAGCTATCATAGCCACATAAAGCCAGATCAAAGAATACAGCAGATCCTCAATCAGATCATCTTCTTCAACCATCGAAGAAATTACTTTTAATTCATAGTAACGATTATTCAGGGAAAACGCAGAAGTCAGCATGCGAAAGGGTTCAAAATCTTCTTCATTAAGCGTATACATCAGCGTATCGGCATGTACATCTTTTCTGGACAAAGCCTCTTTTTCACCTATTTCTCTGATTTCATAGTTACTTTCTGCAAAAGTATCTTTGGTCAGCACGGTGGAATCTTCATGTGCGCGGTTAATAATTAAAATTTTATAATTATCCAGTCCGTCATCCAGACTGTCATAAACCTCATCAAGCATGTTAATGTAAAATATAGCTGCCCAAATGCTTATGATTACCAATAGCGTAAGAGAAAGATATTTGAGTGTATGATTAAGCAGCTTCATACGACCACCAATTTATACCCCAGACCATAAACCGCCTGAATTTCGACTCCTGCCTGATTGTCTTTCAGCTTTTTACGAAGATTTTTAATCTGTGAATATATGAATTCATAATCATCGGCCTCGTCCATATGATCCCCCCAGACATGTTCAGCCAGCGAGGTTTTGTTGACCAGCCGGTTTTTATTGACCACCATATAGGTCAGAATATCAAATTCTTTTCGGTTCAGTGCCAAAAGTTCGTTGTTAATATGGAGCGTTCGATCATCCAGGTCCAGCTTAATATTGGCCAGTTCCACAATATTCTTACCCCCAAAAGATTTTCTGCGCAAAACTGATTTAATGCGGGCATTCAGCTCAGCGATATGGAAAGGTTTGGTCAGGTAGTCGTCTGCACCCAGTTCAAGTCCCATCAGCTTATCGTCAAGCGAATCCTTGGCTGAGATAATAATTACATTATCGGATTTATCCAGATTTTTAAGCTCCTGAAGAATATCTAGACCGCTTCCGCCAGGAAGCATAATATCCAGCAAAATACAATCGTAATCAAAGGAGATAATCTTGTCGAGCGCAGTGGCATAATCACCGGCAGTTTCTACCCGAAAGTTCTCTTTTTCCAATGACTGACGGATCACTTCCATCAATTCTGTTTCGTCTTCAATAATCAGTATTTTCATTGCACACAAAGTTCAGAAACAAAACCGGAAAGAATCTGGAAAATATACATAATCATTGAGCAGAATATTCCATATACAACAGTATATCGTTTGTTTATCTTCTTTATTAATTTATAATTATTATTTAATTCTTTAAATAATGTAGTTTCAGGTATTAATTATCTATTTTAGTCCGGAATAACTACAAGCTCACCTCATAGGAATATATGATGTTCCTTTCGTTCAGATAATTACCAGAAAAAGACTGAAAATTTACCCATTGAGAAAGTATTCCCTATGACAATCAAAAGATGCAGTACCAGATCTGTTAACGCAATAAAACTTCTGTTTCTGTGCTTCCTGTTTATTTTTATTTCCGATTCGCTTCATGCTCAGAAAGATACTTTGTCAACAAAAAAAGTAGGCCTGCTTTTCAATCTTGATTCCCGTCACACCTATATCAATCGTAAAAATATCAACATCTGGGGCTTGCGGGCGGGTATAAGCTTTGGAAAAAAGCTACATCGGATCACGTTAGGTTATTACTGGATGGGCTACCGGGCTTCACCTGATTTAATCCGCTGGCCGAAAATGTTTGCTCCCCGGATCAACATGGCTTCCATCACCCAGACTGATGTTCAATTTATAAGTCTGGCATATTGGTATCCGGTTTTAAAAACGCCTAAATGGACACTATTGGCACCCGTTGAATTTGGTCTGGGAAAACAGTCTTCGCATTACAAAGATTTTTTTGAAGATATATTAATGCGAAAAAAAGAAAGATATTTTCAGCCCTTTCAGATAGGCTTTTACGCAGAACATCGTCTTACACCCTGGGCCGGACTTTATGCACAGACCGGGTATCGAAATGCTTTATCAAAGGAAAATGTAAAACATCAATTTGGCGGATTGTATTACAGCTATGGCTTGACATTATATCCGGAAACGATTTTTAAAGATGTAAAAAAAATCAGGCTTAGAAGGTCAGGGAAAGAATAAAAAATCCACTTCATTCTGTATTAATATTGAAACAAGAATAAACAAAATAGGCGGCCATATTGGCCGCCTATTTTGTTTCAAACTACATATAAACACAACTGACAATTAACGACGTCCCCCACCACGCATTCCGCCACGGCTAAATCCGCCTCCACTGAATCCACCACCACGACTAAAACCTCCGCCGGTTGACGGACTCCGGAAACCGCTTCCGCTATAGGTTCTGTTGCCAAAGCTTTGACGTGGTACAGAACGGAATCCTTGTGATGGAACCCGGCTCTGATTATACCCACGACTCAGGCCCGGATTATAGCTCCTTCCCGGAGATGAATAATTTCGTGATCTTACATAACCCGCTGCCGGATTGTAGTGTCTGCCGGCAGCTCCTACAAAGCCATTAGTTCGTGGCGAAATATAGCGTCTGCCTGACAAATAGTTGCTGCGGTAATAACGATCGTAAGTACGGTACAGGTGAGGATAATACCGGTATGCCCCGCCAAAAAACCAGTTGGAGAATCCAAGTGAAGGAAAACCATACAAACCCATTCCATAGTACAAACCACCTCCAAAACCATAAGCACCAGGATACCACATCGCTGAGCCATACCAGGAAGGATATCCAAACCAGTAAGGATAAGGGTTGTTATAAATATTTACGATCTTATCTCCAGTTGGTGCAGGGTAATTGTATCCCTTGTTAGCGGAAGCATATTGCTGCTGTGCCTGATTGTATTCCTGTTGTGCCTGTGGATCTTGTGACAAGTTACTTTGATAGTCGGCAAAATCCTGTTTGTTTTCAGCTTCCTGCTCATCGTGAAGTTTGGCAAGATCCTGACGGGTACCATCCGGATCATTTTTAAAATCCTGACCTAAACGAGCTGTGAGATCACTGTGATCATTTAATATAGAAAGCACGTCAGGCATATCCTGCAATGATTTGAATGCATGCTGCGCATCACTGTTCAACGGATTTACCATGTCCTCGAAAGCATTCATGGCTTGCTGATTTAAATTATCAACCGTGACCAGATCGCTATGATGATTGTTGTATAACTTCCATGCTGCTTCTTTCAAATCATTAGAAGCATTAGGGATGTTTGCAGCCAAACCTTCAATCTGTTCTTTCGATTGTTTTCTCGGTAATGTTGCCAGATCATGCATCAGATCCGGATAACGGGACACCTCGTAAAACCAGTTTTGTTTCCTTTGGGAATACCCCTGAATGGTTTCCTGAAATGAGCGGCTGGTATTTTCACGAATTTGTGCCAGTTTTTGTAAAATATCAGGATACTGGGTAGCTACCAGAATATTGTTTCTCACATCTTCACTGTACTGAGCAACCATCGGAGCAATACTTTGCTGCACCGGCGCTGATTGTCTGTTACCGTAAGACTGCTGATTATTATATTGTTGCTGATTACCGTACTGCTGATTACCATCATTGTTCTGGTTATTCTGGCTGTAACCGGTAAGGGTTGTAGTTACTACAAGTGTAGCTGCGAAAACCGATGTTAACAAACGGGGTTTAAAGAAATTAATTCCATCTTCTGATTTATTGGAATTACCTTTTTTAAGCGATTTCATGAGCTGATGTGTTAAATTTGACTAGTTTCTTAACCTTTAACCTTTCAAAAATATCAAGACATTCTGTTGAAATGTTGTAGTTCAGAACGACTTTAAAAGAATTTAAAATTTATTTTAACGCACAAAACAGGCATCTTTTCAGGTGCCTGTTTTTTTTGCTTTTACTTACAATTATATCTGACGAACCGGGAAGTCCTTCATCAGTTTTTTTACACCTTTATTGATTCTTTTATCCAGATGATTTGGGTTAGTCACATCTCCGGAAATCGCTTTCTGCCAGATGATATTACCCGTTTTAGCATCCACCACATCCAGGATCAAAGTTCCGTCCGTGTTGATAGCAGATGACCGGTTACCTCCGTAACCATATCCTCCATAATAGGGCATTCCCCATCCGTATCTTCCATATCCCATCATGGGATAGCCCATCATCATCGGATAACCTCCGCCATAATAGTTCCTGCGGACACGCTGCGTGTAGGTATGGAACTGCAATAATAAATCAGGATGCTGAGTTTCTCTTACCAGCCCTTTTCCGTTTAATGCTGCATCAAATGCCTGCTGAATACGCTGACGAGAATAACTACTGCTATACATTGGATTCTGGTTTTTCTTCATGTCAGGCACGATCCAGTTGTACGTATGTGCAGGTACATCACCAGTTTTAGAGTTATCGTTATTATTTGCAAAAACATAAGTGCTTAACAAACTAAGCAAGCCTATTAAAATCACACTCTTTTTCATTTTTTACGATGATTAAATTTTTTAATACTTTACTATTTAAAAAAATAAACATGGCAACTGTTTCATTGGGCGGTCATTACTGCTGCTTTTTAATTGGGCGGCCACCAGGGCCGCCCCGACGGCATCACAAACCAATTGCGTAATATTGCGTTTCTGAACTTCCGGGATAAACTCCTTCGATCATCACACCACCTTTTTTACCTTCTAATGCCTTCATGGCTTGCTGCACGTTCCCAACAGGTATTTTGTCTATTTTCGTGATAACGAAACCGTCCTGCATATCTGTATTCTGGCGTACTTTTCCTGCATTAATCTGGCTCACAATTACCCCTTCTTCCACATCCAGCGTTCTTTTTTGCTGAGCTGTTAAATCCTGTAATTCAATGCCAAGATTATCCAGTGTCTGCGCTGATTTTTCTGCAACCAGTGTTCCTGTATTACTTTTTAGGGTTACAGTCACCTCTTTGTCAACGCCGTCCCGATTTACGTTTACCAGTACTTTATCACTTGGTTTATGCTGTGCAATAGCTTCTTGTAACTGAGCTACACTTACGATCAGATGGCCGTCAATCTTAGTGATCACATCACCTACTTTTATTCCGGCTTCACGCGCTGCACTCTGCTCTGCAAAATTCTCAACACGAACACCTTCATACACTTTCAGATCAAAGGACTTCACTTTCGCACCATCCACTTCACTGATTCCCACACCCAGATAACCACGCTGAACAGAACCAAATTTGGAAATATCCTCCACTACTTTATGCGCAATGCTGGAAGGAACCGCAAAAGAATAACCTGTATAGGACCCTGTCTGGCTGGCAATAGCGGTATTGATACCGATCAGATTTCCGTTTAAATCAACCAGCGCGCCACCTGAATTTCCGGGGTTTACAGCAGCATCAGTCTGAATAAAAGACTCTACCGGTGCTTTTGAATTTTCGCCTAAAATATTGATGCTCCTTCCTTTTGCACTTACAATACCGGCAGTAACTGTAGAAGTCAGGTTGAAAGGATTACCAACCGCAAGTACCCACTGCCCTACTTTCACGTTCTCAGAATTACCAAAGGATAAAGCGGGAAGATTTTTTGCATCAATCTGGATTAAAGCAATATCCGTATTCGGATCTGAACCAATCACTTTTGCTTTAAATGTGCGCTTGTCTGCCAGGGTTACTTCCAGCGATTCTGCACCCTGAATTACGTGGTTGTTGGTCACGATATAGCCGTCAGGATTGATAATAACCCCAGAACCGGAAGCCTGAGATCTTTCACCTCTTTCTCTTTGCGGCCCTTCGTCACCAAACGGACTGCGACCGCCAAAAAATTCTTTCAGTTCATCGGGTACCTGCTGGCTCACAGCCCGCTCTGCTTTCATCGTCGACTTAATATGAACCACTGCTGCAGTAGCTTTTTGAGAGGCAAAAGAGAAATCGGCAGGGATCATGGCGACATTGGCGTCGGTATTTTTTTCATCGAAACGAGTCTTCACAACCGGAGTGCTTGCATTGACCCAATTTGAAATGGTATCAGGCTTGCTAAAATGTTCGAACGCAGCAAAAGAGGTACCGCCCAAAAAAGCAAAAGCTAGGGCAACAGGAGCTAATTTTTTAATATTTTGATTTTGAAACATGACTATACAGATAATAAAGTTGAATGATGAATCAACCAACGATAAAAAGCGCCTGAATGAAGACCAGCTGAAATCCTAAGCCGCTACTTTCGCCTCGTTTGTTAATTCAAAATAACCATATGATCCTGTTGCAATGTTGTGGGAAAACTGAAGAGATTCTGAAGTTTGGAATTATTTTAAAAGAAAGATTTACTTAAACCAGCCTAGTTCTTTGGCAAGGAATACCAGCTCAATGACTACAATAACGGAAGTCACGCCGATAATGCCAATCACCATTTTATTTTTGCTTCCAGCCTGAGCTTTTTCGATTTGTGGCTTTTGTTCCGGCATCGGAGAAGCAGGTGCCTGTTTTCTCATTAACGGTTTATCCGTACCCAATTTTTGTTTGTGAAGCTCAAACAGTTCCTTTCTTTTATCTTCTAAATTTGAGTCCATAGAATTGTGCGTTTACGATCTGATTGCAAGTAGCCTACCTGATTTAAAAAACGCTCAGGACTGATGAAAAGTATATGATTTCCTGAACGATAATTACCATTTTCGATCTCAGATAACATAAAAAAAGGAAGATCAACGATCTCCCCCTTTCCTTTTTTATTAGCCATGAAAAATCTTTATATTACCAACTGACGGTTAAAATGTGCCATTCGTCGTCTATATCATATGTTAACTTCTGTCCGTTCACTTCGCAAATCGTTTTTACCAGCGCAAGACCAAGCCCCAGCGAAGCAGATGATGTGCTTTCTTTTCTAAAACGTTCAAATAGCTGCTCCGGGTTCAAATTCAATGCTTTTCCTGTATTTTTTACACAAAACTTACCTTCTTGTAAGGTAATAATAATCTTTCCGTTTTCAACATTATGACGTATTGCATTCGTCAATAAATTATTTACCAGTATTTCTGCAAGCGCCGGATGTATGACCAGTCCGATCGGTTCAAGCTCCGTCTGAATACCGATTTTTCGCTGAACGATCAGATCTTCCAGATCCCTGAGCTTTCCATTAATGATCGGCACCAGATTCACAGGATCTGTTCCTGCCAGAAATTGCCTGTTCTCTATTTTTGTTAGCAATAATAATGCCTGATTCAAACGCCCCAGACGATTGGCCGCTTCGCTCACACTTGATAACGTAACAAGTTGTGATTCCGTTAAAGTTTCATCCTGAAACAATCCTTCAATTTTTGAAAGGATCACTGCCAGAGGTGTTTGTATTTCGTGCGCTGCATTTTCAGTAAATTCTTTCAGATTCTGGTAAGCCGAAGTAACGCGCTGTGTCAAATGTGTCACAGCCTGATTGAGCTGATCAAATTCCAGCGTTTCCTCTCTCTCAAATTCCAACGTTTCATGGTGCTGAATCTGATAGGCATCCAGCTTCCCCAAAGTTTTGTAAAAAGGCTTCCACAATCGCGTTGACAACCAACTATTCAAAAGCAACATAGAAACCAATAAAAGCGCTACAATGAACGTAATGGTCATCACTACGGTTTCCAGTAATCGCTGCCTTTGCAGAAGCAACTTGCTAATGGTAATACGATACCATTGCCCTAATGCTCTTTCATAAAAGATGAGCTGGCGATAAGGCTGATACTGGTTTTCTGCCAGGTTGAGCATGGAAGTTTCCCTGAGCAGCATGTGGCCCGGATAACGAACCGGCTGAATCTGTAAACTATCACCCAACTGCAAAATATAAACCGGCAGCGTTTCCAGATGTTTAAGTTGCCAGCGCACTTTTATCTGGCTTTGAAATAATTCTTTATTGGCTTCTCTGTCAATCAGATACCTTACCGAAACATAAAACAACCCTGCTCCTAAAAAAAGAACGATCATCGATGTGACGAGTTGATAGCGAAGTATCTGCAGCAGTAATTTCATTGTTCACTAAACTTATAGCCTACCCCATAAATCGATCTGAGATAATCCGGACAGCCTTTATCCATCAACTTCTTTCTCAGATTTTTAATATGGGTATAGATGAAATCAAAATTATCCATCAGATCCGCATCGTCTCCCCACAAATGTTCTGCAATGGATTCCTTAGTCAAAACCCGGTTTTTATTTGCGATCAGATAAATCAGCAGATCGTATTCTTTCCGGGTCAGTATAATTTCCTGCCCGTCTACCGCTACAAAATGTTCCTGCGGCTCAATACTAATTTTGCCAAAACGGATCTGCTGATTTCCCTGAAAACTTCTTCTGCGAATCACCGCCTGAACGCGTGCATTCAACTCTGAAAGGTGAAAAGGTTTTGTCAGGTAATCATCTGAACCCAGATTTAAACCCTCAATCCGGTCATCCAGCGAGTTTTTGGCAGAGATAATAATGATTCCGGTTTCAGGAGATTTTTTTTTCAGCTCACGCACTGCATCAAGTCCGTCTCCGTCAGGAAGCATAATATCTACCAGCACGCAGTCGTATTTATATATGTTTATTTTATCAATAGCCGATTCATAATCAGCAACCCATTCGCATATAAAATTTTCACGCTGAAAATAATTCTGAATACTGGTTGCCAGCGCTTTTTCGTCTTCGATGAGTAACAGTTTCATGCCCTGATATTTTCTACAAATGAAACAATGAATTTTGTTGAAATTCTGAAGCTGCATTAAAAACTATTTCTTGCCGGTTCCAAGCCATAAAAGTCCGTCTATAATCAGTTTATTCTGAATCTCGTTGGCAAAAGTATAAGAAAGTGTCTTGTTGGTTTTATTTTCATAATCAATATCATTATGTCCCATGTTGAGATACAGCATTTTGAAATTTTTATTCGTCCAGACTACGGGATAATAGCCGCTATGCCAGATTTCATGCGGTTTAGGTCCTGTTCCCAACGGAAAACTGGTGGAGTCAATTGACAATAAAATCTGAATATCCGGATTTTTCCGGAGATCATGTTCCCAGCGGTACCATTCATTGGGAGCTGATTTAAAAGTGGCAGGCAGATTTTTAGTTGCCGGATGTTTTCGGTCTTCTACTCTTAAAATGGCAGAAGTAGGTCTCCATGTATTGCTGGCATATTGGCCCGATCCCAGAAATTTTTCATGATACCAGTCCCAGTCCTGATTAAATGCAGATGGCGTTAAAGCAAATGCGGCAAAATGAAAACCCATCCAGGCACCGCCATTTTCCATATATTTTTGAAAAGCAGCTCTTTGTTCAGGTTTTTCAGGACGTGTATCCAAAAAAAGTATAACCTGGTACTGCGCTAAAAATTCAGCATTCAATTGGTTCCAGTCGCTAGTGGAATCATAACTGAAATTATATTTTGCTGCTATCTCGGGAAAGAATTTATTGGCTTCATGCATATAGCTGATATGCGCCTGATCATTTTTGCCGGTGTAGAAAGCGATAACTTTAAATTTTGGTTTTATGCTTTGCGCCGCAGCAAACAGATTTGCAGAAAGAAAAAGGATTAACAATAAAAAAGCAGAGATGGCTTTTTGTACACTGAATGACATATTTTTAACACTAACAGTTTAGGAATCATTACATATTTGCAATTAAATCAAATATGCATTAATTACACCATCACAACCATTCCCTTTTTTTAAACCAGTAATAAATACACCCTGTTATCACGCCCATCAGGATCATCACACCCGGATAACCATACTTCAGTTTTAACTCCGGCATAAATTCAAAATTCATCCCGTAAATGCCCACAATAAAAGTAAGCGGCATAAAAAAGACCGAAAAGATCGTGAGCACCCGAATAATCTCATTTGTCCTTTGGGAAGAAAGAGAGAAATAGATGCTCAGCAACTGATTTGTATTTTCAAAAAGTGAATCATAAATGCTATGCAATTTTACGTAAAGATCGCGGGTATCCCGGGTGTAGGTATTCCCCGGCTGGTTATCAATTTTATCTACGATTTCAAAGGTAAGAATCAAGATACGACGGGTTACGTCCACTTTTCTTTTCAGATAATACATATCTTCCAACAATGATTTTTTTCTGTTTTTCAAAAACATGTTGGTTTCAAAAAATTCTATTTCCCGGTTCAGTCTTGAGGCATGATCGTCGTAGGTCGCCAGTCCTGTTTTAATAATCTCATTCAGGATATGGTGAGCGGATTTGCAATCCTCAGAACTCATATATTCTTCCTTGATTTTATCTGCTTGCGTCCACTCATTTTTATGAATTGTGATAATCCGCTCTTCCTTTACGAATATAGAAATCTGATCCGTAAGCTCTCTGACAGTATCTGCCTGACTGGTTAAGTCGGAAGAATGCAGACGTAAAATGATAAAAATATCTCCTTCATTACCTACAATTTCGTATTTGGGAAGATGATCCGGCTGAAGGCAGTCATTGACCGAGGACTCGTGTAAATTATATTTCCGGGCAATTTCACGCAATTCATCCATACTCGGATTTGTTACGTCCAGCCATTCGAAAGGGTGACTGGATTTATCTGCAAATGTTTTTATCATGTATGAGGCCTTAATCTACTGCAAAGAGAAAATGTAACAAAAATCTTATTGGTTGCTATGCTACAACTTCTGTTCCAGCCAAGGCATGAGCAGAATCCTTTCCGTTAATTGTCATCTGCATAACTGACCCCTGTCATAAGAACCGGATCAAGACTGACCGAACTTTACCTGTATCAATGAAGAATCTTTAAATCTGACTGCTATGTTACCAAAAAAAATGAAAGCTGCCGTTGTACGTGAATTTGGAAAGCCGCTCCAAATTGAAGAAATGCCTGTGAAGGAACCAGGGAGAAATCAGGTTCTTGTGAAGATTATTGCCAGTGGCGTTTGCCATACCGACCTGCATGCAACAGATGGCAACTGGCCGGTAAAACCAAAAATGCCACTTATTCCGGGACATGAAGGGATCGGCTATGTCGTTGCACTCGGACCGGATGTCAATCAGGTAAAAGAAGGTGATATCGTTGGTGTTCCCTGGCTTTATAGTGCCTGCGGCTGCTGTGATTATTGTATAACAGGCTGGGAAACTTTGTGTGAAATACAGGAAAATGGAGGGTATAGTGTGGACGGAAGTTATGCAGAATACGTGATTGCAGATGCCAGGTACGTTGCTCATTTGCCTGCAAACACCAATATGATCGAAATGGCACCGATACTTTGTGCCGGTGTAACAGTTTACAAAGGCCTGAAAGAAACAGAAACTAAAGCAGGAGAATGGGTCGCAATTTCAGGAATTGGTGGTCTGGGGCATTTGGCGGTTCAATATGCAAAAGCGATAGGGATGCATGTAGCGGCCATCGATATCAGCAAGGATAAACTGGACCTGGCAAAAAGCCTGGGTGCAGATCTGACAGTCAATGCACTGGAAGAAGATCCGGGTGCTTTTTTGAAAAAAGAAACCGGCGGAATGCACGGAGTATTGGTTACAGCAGTTTCTCCGATTGCGTTTAAACAAGGAATTTCTGCGCTAAGAAGAAAAGGAACCATTGCATTGAACGGGCTGCCGCCAGGAAACTTTGACCTGCCAATATTTGAAACCGTACTGAACCGGTATACCGTCCGAGGTTCCATTGTCGGAACAAGGAAAGATCTTCAGGAAGCTGTGGAATTTGCTTTGGAGGGTAAAGTAAAAGCAACCGTACACACGGCAAAACTGGAAGATATCAATATTACTTTTGACAAAATGCGCGCTGGAAAAATTGATGGCCGTGTAGTCATGACTATTGCGGAAGCCTGAAAGTTGTGATAATACTCAGCGAAAAATCGTAGAATACAATTGTAATTTTTGATTTGAAGTAATTGCTGTTTCTTAAAAATACGTCGTCGGATAACGGGGCTTTTACACTACATTTACAGAGAAGCGTTCAAATTCCTAAAACAGGATTTAATTGAGATGACTTTGTTTATGCTTACTGAAATCCAAATTGTTACTTATGCCGAATTTAATTATTGTCAGACATGGCCAATCCGAATGGAATTCACAAAACCGTTTTACCGGCAGCACTGATATTGAGCTGACATCAACCGGTGAAATGGAAGCCAGAAATGCAGGCAGATTAATAAAAAAATATCCGCTGGATGAAGCCTATACTTCGGTGCTTGTCAGGGCGGTACATACCCTGAACATTATTCTGAAAGAGATTGATAAAACGTCCATCCCAATCACCAAGGCTGCGGCATTTAATGAAAGAAGTTACGGCGATTTACAGGGGCTGGATAAGATGGATATGATCAAAAAGTATGGTCCGGCGCAGGTGCTTGCATGGAGAAGAAGTTTTGACGTAGTTCCGCCTAATGGTGAAAGTCTGAAAGGCACATATGATCGTGTAGTTCCTTATTACATCAAAGAAATTGAACCAAAACTCCGGGCTAACAAGAATATTATCATAGTAGCGCACGGAAATAGTTTACGTGCTTTGATGATGTATATTGAAAAAATCAGCGAGAAAAAGATTGCAGATACAAACCTGGCTACGGGCGTACCAAGGTTATACGAGTTCGATTCAGGCTTAGGTCTGTCACAGGCTTCCTATGTTCACTGATATAACAATCAAATTAGTTTGTGTAAAAAAGAGACCTTTTCAATAACCACGTGGTTATTGAAAAGGTCTCTTTTTATAGTTTATATCTGATTGCCGAAAGCTGACTGCCGAAGGCCGATAACCCTCCTATAAATCCGCAAATTCCCATGCACTCTGATAAGCATCCAACTGCTCCGCATAGGTAATAAAATCGGAATAGAAACCCAGTGATGAAAGTGTTCCGCTATCGCCGATCACAACCAGCTTTTTTCTGGCCCGAGTCATCGCAACATTCATTCGTCTGATATCTGATAAAAACCCGATTTCACCTTCACTATTACTACGGGTCATACTGATGTAAACGATATCACGCTCCTGCCCCTGAAAACTGTCAATGGTATTCACCGAAATTTTATCGCCATAAACCAGAAGAGCCGGCATGTGCAGCAATTGTTCTTTCAGAATATAAATCTGCTGTTTGTAAGGAGAAATAACAGCTATGGTCGGGAAATTTTCAATGGTATAAAGCAGCTTTCCGACCGTTCCTGTTTTAGTCTCCAGTTCAGATACGAGCATTCCCAGATGTTTGAATAAAAAGGCTGCTTCCTCCGGATTTGTGGAACTTGTCCCTTCCAGTTTTTCATCATAACCACATCCCGCTGTATCAATAAATGCCAGCGGTGCATCTTCCGGAAACAGAACATGATGTGCAACCGAGTCATTGGCCTTTAACTTATTGTGATAAAACACTCTGGAAGAATAACCCATAATTTCATCATTCATACGGTATTGCTCTTCCAAAAGCACAACAGATTCCGGATGAAGGGCAACACATTTTTCAAGCAAAGTAGTAGCCAGGCCTTTTCTGGCGGCCTCACTGGATTTGATCGTTGGTGAAAGCTGGCAATGATCTCCTGCCAGCACTACTTTCTGTGCTTTTAAAATCGGCACCCAGCAGGCAGGTTCCAAAGCTTGTCCTGCTTCGTCAATAATCACAGTATGGTATTTCACATTCCGGACCGTATAATGATTTGCGCCTACCAGCGTGGCCGTAATCACCTGCGCTTTGGAAACCAGATCATCAATAATATATTGTTCCGACTTACCAACATCTTTCATGATCCGGTGCGCCTCATCAAACAGTGCTTTCCGCTGGTCACGCTCGGCTTTTCCAAAACTACGCTTGTATTTGTGAGCCATATTTTTGTATTCGTTGGCCTGCTTTTTCAGCGTTTTCATTTCTTTCATACCTGGATGCGCAGCCATTTTACTATCCAGCGTCAAAGCCATAAGCCGCTCTGAAACTCTGGCAGGATTTCCGACACGAAGTACGTTAAGTCCCTGATCAGATAATTTCTCGCTTAACAAATCCACAGCCGTATTACTTGGAGCAACGACAAGTATCTGCTTTTTATCCTGTTTGATCAAAGCCTTGATCGCTTCTACCAGCGTTGTGGTTTTACCGGTTCCCGGAGGACCATGTACAATGGCAAGTTCGTTGGCAGACAGTATTTTATTAACAGCCAGCTGCTGAGATGAATTTAATTTAGGAAAAGTAAACGGTGGAATATCGGTCTTAAAAGTCGGCTCTTTTTCTCCGGTCAGGATTTTCACTAAGCGGCCTTCCTCTGTTTTTTCGTCCAGAGCAGAAGCTGTTTTAATAGCATTCTGCATTTCATCATAACTGTTATCATCAAAAAGCAGATCAATACCCAGTTTTCCGTCACGTGACCAGTCCGGCAGTTCATCTGTGCGCAAAGTAATTTTCAGACGATTACCACTTTGATGCGTGATTGTACCTTCCACCCTATCTTTTTTTGGCTCATGATTGGAAAACAAAACAGCCGGCATCCCAAAACGAAGCTGATGCGAGATATCCTGATGTGTGGTACGTTCAACTTCTACCGTAACATAATCTCCCCGGCTCATTTCCTGTCCGCGTATGGCAATCGGATACCAGGCCAGTCCGTTGGCCCGGCGTTCGGAAACGGAAGTGGATTCGGTAAGTTTGAGGTAAGACTGGCGGTCTTCTTCTCTTTCTATTTTTAATAAGTCGAGCAGCTTTTTAAAATATTCCATGGTACAAAGGTAAACAATCGCAAAAGTATAGTAAGAGAATTTAGATGGCAGTTATAACATGGTTTGAATTTCGCAACCTAATGTTTGATTATAGCAATCTACAAACCCTGAATGATCGTACTTTTGTATCAGTCTGTGAAATTATAATTTAGCTTTAACATTGTCTGACAAACCGGAAAAGACCATGATTGCAAATATCGAATCCATTGAAGAGTTTTATAAAGGAAAATTTAACACGGCACCCGAATTCATACAACAGGAAGCAGGGCATTTCAATGTTTTCAGACTGGAAGACTGCATCAGTCATCCGGTGAGATACAGCCGCAAGGATTTTTACAAAATCAGTCTGATCCGTGGAAAAAATGTATACCACTACGCTGATAAAAGTGTTGAAACAGAAGGCAGCACACTTTTATTTTTTAATCCGCAGATTCCTTATACCCTGATGTCAGAAAATTCGTCCGAAGACTTAACGGGCTATTTCTGTATCTTTAAAGAGTTCTTTTTTACCGAAAAAATGAGAGGAGGCATCGGCGATCTTCCCATGTTTACGCCTGGCAACAAGCCTTCCTATTCGCTTACACCAGAACAGGATATGCATGTATCGCAGATTTTTCAGAAAATGAGAGAAGAACTTGATTCCAATTATCGCTTTAAATACGATCTGATTCGTAATTATGTGACGGAACTGGTTCATTATGCACTAAAAATGGAGCCGACTGAAACCTTGTACCAGCATACGGATGCCAATGCCAGGATTACTTCTATTTTTGCTGAATTGCTCGAAAGACAATTCCCGATTGAATCTCCTTCACAACGGTTTACCATGCGTTCTGCTCAGGATTATGCCGAAAAACTTTCAGTTCATGTTAATCATCTGAACCGGGCTTTAAAAGCTACAACAGGCAAGACGACCTCTCATCATATTGCAGAAAGAATCACGAACGAAGCCAAAGCTTTGCTGAAACATTCCAATTGGAACATTTCAGAAATCAGTTATTGTCTTGGATTTGAAGAGGCTTCTCATTTTAATAATTTTTTCAAAAAACAGACTGAAACAACGCCTACAGCATTTCGCTCGGTTTAAGTAAAAAAACGCATACTACTAATCTCTAATACTAACTGAATATAACCATCCGCTTTCCATTGTTTGAATTTTGTAAGCATTGGTTTGTCTGCCGCAATAGCCCGACCGCTTTCAGCCAATACCTTTGTTTCATCAAATTAAAACATCGGAACAATGGAAAATCAAAAAGTATGGTTTGTAACAGGCGCTTCAAAAGGGCTGGGACTTTCACTCGTAAAACAATTATTATCAGCCGGATACAAAGTAGCGGCTACGTCCAGAACGGCGGATTCGTTAAGCAAGGCTGTGGGTTCAGGAGAAACTGAAAAATTTCTTCCTTTGGAAGTTATCATCACCACCGAGCAAAGTGTAAAAGAGGCTATTCAAAAAACCATTGAAAAATTTGGCACGATTGATGTTGTGGTAAATAACGCCGGATACGGACTTTTTGGAACGTTGGAAGAGTTAAGTGACGAAGAAGCTCGTAAAAACTATGACATCAATGTATTTGGTTCACTCAACGTCATTCGCCAGACGTTGCCCTATATGCGTGCAAAACGTGCCGGTAAAATTTTCAACATTTCTTCCATAGGCGGATTTACAGCCGATTTCCCCGGCGTTGGTATTTACTGTTCAACCAAGTTCGCGGTAGCCGGTTTTACAGAAGCACTGGCTTCAGAAGTGAAAGAATTAGGAATTTCTGCAACCGTAGTTTATCCCGGTTATTTCCGCACCGAATTTTTATCCGGTGATTCTATGGCTGGCCCAAAAAATCAGATTGATGATTATGCCAGTGCCCGTGCATCGGTTCAGGCGCATGAAGAAGAAATTAATGGTAACCAGCCGGGAGATCCAGAAAAAGCCGTTGCCGTTTTGATTAAAATGGCAGAAGAAGAAAATACTCCGGTACATCTGTTTTTGGGCAAGGATGCATATGAAATGGCTCATGGAAAAATCGATACCATGACAAAGAATCTTGAAGAATTTAAAGTAATATCCGTATCGACTGATTTTGATGCTTAACTGAAAAGGTGGCACAGAGAATTTTTGTGCCACCTTTTATCTTAAATTTTTACAACGCTGAATACAAAGTTTACTGCAATGGAAAATAATGAATTTTACATTGGCATGTGGGTCACAAAGGATGGCTACATACGTCACGAACTATTACCCGGAAACCGCTATGACGAAGCACGTGGAAAAAGAAAAAATGCTTATCAGGGAAGTTACAAAATAACCGGAAATCATATTGACTATAAGGATGATACCGGATTTACTGCGGATGGCGATTTTATAGACGGAATACTTTATCACGCCGGTATGGTACTCTACAAAGAAGAGTAATGGATCATTTTACCGGTCTTTCAGAATGCAAAAATTTTAACAAAGATTACGTTCATAAAACATCCTGCCTTTTTAGAGTAATATAGGTTTATAACCGGCTTTTAAGAAAGATCTGTCCACTACTCTTTTGAATAAATAGCCTGATAAAATGATGAATCTATATAAAACATTTTCAGCTTGCACCTTTACTTTTCTTACAATTTCATCCCTTTCCTTTGCACAGCAAGCCAATGTTAACCTGGACTGGAATCCACAAAAAAATACAGAAAACCTGGTTCCTTACGGCGGGAACGTAGTATCACCCGATGTACGTGATGACCATACAATTACTTTTCGCCTGAAAGCACCGGAAGCAAATCAGGTTATGTTAACCGGCGGACCGATCTTACTGGCACTCGGCGTAAAAGATGCCATACCCTTTAAAAAAGGTGATGACGGAGTCTGGACACTGACGGTTGGGCCCGTAAAACCGAATATTTATGTTTACCGGTTTATGCTGGACGGTGTTTCCATTGTTGATCCAAACAATACGATCACCGGAGCATCCAACCAGCCCGGTTACAGCAGCGTCGTTGTTCATGGAAACGGCCCTGATTTTTACGACGCGAAAAACGTCGCGCACGGAAGTGTAACCAGACAGATTTATCACTCCGATGTGCTGAATGGAGAACGGGAAATCTTTATTTACACGCCGCCGGGATATGATGCTAAGAAAAAATACCCGGTGTTATACCTATTAGGCGGAAGTGGAGAACTAGCCTCAGGATGGAGCCAGGATGGCCGTGCCAATTTTATTGCAGACAACCTTTTGGCAGAAGGAAAAATGATACCGATGATCATTGCCATGCCGAACAATCAGGTTATTCATCGAAACGACCCTAAACATATTGAAAAAACATATGTTCTTTTTGAAAAGGAACTGAGAGCTGTGATCGTACCTTTTGTTGATAAGAATTACAGCACGATTAAAGACCGGAAAGGCCGTGCGATTGCAGGTTTGTCCATGGGAGGCCGCCATACGCAGGTTGTTGGTATGAACGATCTTGATCTTTTCAGCTCTTTTGGGATATTAAGTGCCGGAGATCTTGAAACTGAGAAAATGAACGCTGCTTTTTTCAGCGATTCAAAAGTAAAGGAAAAAGTGGATTATTTATTAATTGGACATGGTAGTGCAGAAGTAGATTTCGTGGGCAAACGATCCGCTGCAACCCATGAAGCATTAGAAAAAAAGGGTATTAAACATGAATATTTTGTAGGTGGTAACGGGGCTCATGACTGGGGTACCTGGCGTATGCTGCTGAACGATAAACTACTGCCAAATCTGTGGAAAAAGAAATAGCTATCTTTAATCCATTTTACTTTGAAAAGTATTATCCATAAAGATTGTAAAGGCCATATAAAAAGTAACATGCTATTAACTAATATATTAATTAGAAAATTAAAACAGCTTATCGTAAACCGGGTCAATAGTATTGATCCGGCATTAATTTTAGCGTGAACAATTTAATACCATATACTCTTGTGCTTTTCGTTCATTAACGTTTTGGGCAATGGCTTCAACTCTTTTTAGCAAAAATTATAATAATTGGTCTTTCTACTTCTTCGCCCAAATTACTTTTTGCCACTTCTATTTCCTCAATCGTTTCAAAAATATTGAAGCCAGCTGCCTCTAACAGGTTTCCGGCTTCTGCTTTGTCATAAAGCTTAAAACCAAATTTCGTAAACGGAAGGTTTTCCATGAAGCGTATATCTGAAAAGGAAAGTGCAAAAATGCCGCCTGTCTTCAAAACCCGGAAAATCTCGGAGGCATATTCGGGAGGGTTCTCCCAGAAATAAACGGTATTGACAGTAAATATTTTATCGAAAGTATTGTCTGAGAAATCAAGTATTTCTCCATTGGACAATGTAAAAGACACACATCCTGACTTCACGGCTTCTTCGTTCATCCGGTTCGCTTCCTCAACCATTGTTGCAGAAATATCCACCCCCTGATACTTCACATTTCCACATATTTCAAGAATGGAATGGATATGTCCTCCGTTTCCAGGTCCGATTTCCAAGATAAAATCGTTTGGTTTAATATCCAGCAAATCAATCGTCCTGTGAATCATTGGTCCATTACCATGACTCATGTGTTCACCCGTTTTCACACCTTCCGAACCATTCGGGTTACTGAGCTGCTTTGCAATTTCCTGCAATTCCTCTTCACTCCATTCCTTTTTCATTTTCAATCTTTTTGATTGGGTAACAATTTAGTGAGGAAAAGAATACCTCAGATATTATTTTTTGCTATTTCAATTTAAATACCTCATTTCAGGTTTTGTTTTTCGTTTATCATTACATTTAGCATATGTCCTGCTGAAGAAAAATATCAGGACAAATAGTACCAAAAAGCATCATTTCCATGTCCGATATTCCTTTATTTCAAATTTCCAGATTTAACATTCAATCCCCTTTTATTTTTGCCAAAGATCCGCTTCTGGCGATCAGGAAAGGTTTTGATACCTGTGGAGATACTTTTCGAATGAAACTATTCCGCGAACTGGTCATCAGCAGAGATCCGGCATTTTTCAGGCATATTCTGGTAACGAATAACAAAAATTATAAAAAAGGAAGTTCTTCCAAAATGCTGAATCCTGTATTGGGAAATGGCCTGGTCACCAGCGAGGGCGATTTTTGGCTTCGTCAGCGCAGACTGGTTCAGCCAGCTTTTCACCGTGAGCGCTTGCAGGAATTGTTTGTGACTATGGGCCAGATCACAGCTGACTTCCTGGATGAGATGGAAACCTATCGTGGTAATAAAGCTATTGACATTGATGCTAAAATGATGGGGTTAACATCGGACATTGCTTTGAGAACTTTGTTTGGCAATATTTCTAGCGAAGACAAGATGCAGATATTTCACCAGGTAAACCGGACGCAGCGGTATCTGGTCACCCGAGTCCGCAGGCCTTACCGCATTCCGCTGATGTTTGTCAATGGAGAAAGAAATCAGTTCAAGACTGACCTTGCCTATTTCAACAAACTGGTGTATGAATTTATCAGCCAGCGCCACGGCATGGAAGAAAAACCGAATGACCTTCTTCAATTGCTGCTCGATAGCCTGGATGAAGAAACGGGTGCACGGATGAATGATCAGCAGATTCGTGATGAGGCGATTACGATGTTTGCTGCCGGGCATGAAACATCTGCAACTGCGTTAAGCTGGCTGCTTTTGGAACTGGCAAAACAACCGGAAATTGTAGCCAAAATCAGGGCTGAGGCAGAACTGTTTGAAACAGTCCCAACCTTCGATCAGTTGTTGAAATTGCCTTATACCCGGCAAGTGATCGAGGAAGGAATGCGGCTTTTTCCGCCTGCCTGGACTATGACGCGGGAAGCTTTGGAGGATGATGATGTAGAAGGAAAGCCTATTCCAAAAGGTATTTCTGTATTTATGTCCATCTACGAACTGCACCGAAACCCGAATATCTGGAAAAATCCACTTGTATTTGATCCTGAAAATTTCAATCCTGAAAACGTAAAAAACAGACCCAAATTCAATTATCTGCCTTTTGGAGCCGGACCACGGCTATGTATCGGCCTGCAATTTGCGATGATGGAAATGCAAATGATTCTTGCTGCGCTGGTAAAACGTTTTGACTTTGAAATGGATCCTTCCCATAAAATTGGTATCTATCCTCAGATCGTTCTAAAATCTACTAACGGGATCAAGTTGTTTGTAAAATGATCCTAAAATTGCTGGTAGTATTTTGAAAGAACTTATAAATATTACTAATCAAAAAAGGAAGTGCCCGCATCTATCAAAACTGATAGCATGACGGGCACTTACATTTTCATAGTGGGGGTTCACATTTACTATTCTTCTTTACTATATATATTAAAGGCTAACAGATGCTTTTTGAAAAGAGTATCGTATTCTATTGCAGCTATTTCTTGTTTGGCCGCCCGGCATTCCTGAACAATCGTCTGTAAAATGTACAAATCCGCATGGATGTCACGGCTTCCTGAAACTTCATTCTTTTTGGCAAATTCCAAGTTTTCATTGGCACGTAAAGCCATCGTTTTTGCTGTATCCAAAGCTTTTTTATTTTCTCCCAATTCAAAGAGTAAACCTATGTAATTAGAAGAAATCTGATCGTAAGGAATACTTTTGTCCGGCATTACGGCCAGTGCTTTATTGATTACTTTTTTAGCTTCCTTCTTACGGTTTTCAGCGATCAGCTGGTTTGTCAGACGTAAAAAAGCAATGCGGGCCGTGGCGATAGGAGACCCTAAATATGTCTGGTCGTAATACGTTTTATCATTATCCAGCTCCCGCCAGAACATCTTGTTCATCAGATTATTATACATCACATCTGAATTTACATAACCATCCTGCGCACCCGGAACGCGAACCGGAAGCAGGCGGTAAGTATACCCTTCCAGCTGCATGTATTCTTTCAATCCAAGGTTATTGGAACTTCCCATCGTACTTGAAAAATAAACAGGTCTTTTCCAGTTATTGGTTGCGATAATATCCAGCATGACCAGATCGCCTTTATACAAATCAGACTTCCCGATTGTCCAGCTCATCGAATCCGTCAGCATAGGCAAAAGCTCTTTTTTAACAATATTCATTTTCTGGACTTCTTTGGTATCAACCGGCAGAAAAAGAACAGAAGACGGGAGAATGGAAGCCATTTCGCCGCTTGTAAGCGGAACCTGAATGGCTTTATTCTGCTGCTGGATCAATTGTAAATATTCTTTCAGATTAATGCCGGATTTCACACCCGGAATTTCATAAAACGGCAAATAATCGTTTTTCCCAAACGCGTAACTGTTCGTATCCAGAGACAGCGGCAGTGCTTCGGATTTATTTATTTTTCGTTTCAATTGCCTGATATACCAGTCGGCTCCCAGGAAAGTTTGTACACAAACCCGGACATCCGTTCTGAAACCTTCCACTTCCTGCACATACCAGAGCGGGAAAGTATCATTGTCTCCGCCCGTAAACAAAATGGCATTAGGCGCACAGGAATTAAGCAGGTTTTTAGCAAAATCAACGGAGTGGTAACGGTTTGAACGGTTATGATTATCCCAGCCTTTTACTACCATAATCACCGGAATGATCAAACCCAATGCACTGGCCATCACAGAAGTTTTTACATGATTTCCCACCCACTTTTTGAGAAAATCCGCAATTGCCAGAACCCCAAAGCCTATCCAGATACAAAAAATATAAAACGAACCAACATAAATATAATCACGCTCACGCGGCTCGACCGGTGGCGAATTCAGGTAGATAACCAGTGCTATTCCGGTCAGAAAAAACAGTAATCCAAGTACAAGCAAATCCTTTTTGTTCTTAAAATACAAGGTAACGATTCCGGCAATACCCAGAAGTATAGGAAGCATATAAAAGTTATTGTGTGCTTTGTTTTGCACAACAGACGAGGGATAGGTTTTAAATATGTCCCATGGTAGCAAAGTCCCCGCTCCTTCTATATCACTTTCCCTGCCTGCAAAATTCCACAGAAAATAACGCCAGTACATGTGCCCAAGCTGATGTGAAAACAGGAAGAAAAGATTCTGAACCATCGTGGGTTTTTGTCCTTCCGCCAGCCCTGTCATTTGCTGATATAGCTGTGGATGACCCGGCTGCGTGCTGTACATCCGGGGAAAAAGCATGCTGCTTCCCGGTTCATATGCATAGTCGTAGCGGTGACCCTGAACCACATATTTTCCATCTTTTTTGATATATACACTTGTTTCAGGCTTCTGACCGACTGGCCTCGAAGTAAACGAAGGACCGTATAAAAGCGGACGGCTTCCGTATTGTTCCCTTTTCAGATATGACACAAAACTTAAAACACTGCTGGGATCATTTTCATTGATAGGCGGATTGTATTCTGAACGGACAAGCACCGTGAGATAAGAAGCATAACCCATGAGCACAAACGCCAGGGACAGCAAACAGGTATTCAAAAGCACTTTTCCGTTACGATGTGAATAATGAATTCCCCAGACCAAAGTGCCCAAAAACAAAATCACAAAGAATAGCACGCCTGATTTGTAAGGCAGTCCAAGGGAGTTGACAAAAAACAGTTCAAATTTTCCTGCCATGCCGGGAAGACCGGGAATAATGCCGGAATTAATAATTCCTAATATTACAAGTCCTCCGCAAAAAGCCATTAAGCCCCCGAAAACACTTGGCTTTGGATGGTTTTTGAAGTAATAAACCAGCGCCAGCGCAGGAATGGTAACAAGATTCAATAGATGCACGCCAATTGAAATTCCGGTGAGGTACGCAATAAAGATCAGCCAGCGGTTCTCTTCGGCAGGATCTTCGATCTTTTCCCATTTAAAAACAGCCCAGATCACGATTGCTGTAAAAAAGGAAGACATCGCGTACACCTCCGCTTCCACAGCAGAAAACCAGAAGGAATCAGACCAGGTATAAGCCAAAGCGCCGACTATCCCGGAACCCAGAATCAATACTATTTCACCGGAATTTAATGCTTCTTCCTTTTTACCAATCCATTTTCCAGCCAGATGTGTGATGGTCCAGAATAAAAATAAAATCGTAAAAGCACTGCAAAGAACTGATAGCATATTCACCCAAAATGCCACCTTAGTAACATCGCCTAAGGCAAACATTGAAAAAATCCTTCCTATCAGAAGAAAGAAAGGAGCACCTGGCGGATGCGGTACCTGAAGCTTAAATGCACAGGCAATAAACTCGCCGCAGTCCCAGAAACTGGCCGTTTTTTCAACAGTAATTGCATAGGTAAGGAAAGCAATGGCGAAGACAATCCAGCCGGTAATGGTATTGGTTCTTTTAAAATTTGTCATGGGGTTTGTACAGTTTTAACATAGTTTTAAATTTTCTGTTGTCAAAACTAGGTAATCACAAAGGCTTTGAAGAGCTGCCCGATCTTAAAAAAAGTTAATGAATTGACTTGCACCTTTCGGTTTAACTTTCTTTAACATTGCTGGTAAAAATCTGCTTTGTGATACTTTAAAACCGGAAATATTTTAAACTGATTTAAGGTTTTTAGCGTTGTTTTTTTATACCTGGATATAAGGTTAGAAGTTTATCTGAACAACCTGATTAAGAATTAATTACGTTTTTATGCTGGAGGCAATTGTCGTTATTTCTTTGGTGGGATATATTTATTACCTGCGTAACTACGCCGATCTGCGTACAGATTCTGAGAAAGAAGCTGCCGCGCTTCAGGAAGGAATTGATCTTTATAATCAATCGGAATATCAAAAGGCATTTGACTACTTTGACCAGAAAATTAAGGCCAAACCAAAATCCAGCGTAGCCTATTTGTACCGCGCACTTTGTTATAAAAAGGCTAGTGATTGGAATGCAGCTAAAAACGATTTGATCTCCGGTTTAAGTTACGATGGAACAATTTCCGCGCTTCATCTTGAAAAAGGTAAAATTGAATACGAAACGCAGTCGCTGACTGATGCACTTGAATCCTTCAACAAAGCGGTGTTGTACGATGGAGACGAACATGAAGCAACCTACCACTGGCGTGGACTGGCCAACCAGGCACTCGGACGCGATATAGAAGCACAAAAAGATTTTTTGAAAGAAAGTGATATCCTTAAGCAAAAATTAACTGCCGGTCCCGTCACTATCGCTGTAAAGCCCAAAGATCCATTTTTGGATAAGCGGCTGGGCATAAACGCACTGCTGGTCATCGTTACCAGTATTTTGATTATTGTCATGATCAAACAGGCAGATGGCATTCACCTCCCATTTCTGCTGGCTGTTTTTTCTGCCATTACCATCGGTATTGTTGAACCGGTAAAAGGCTGGGGTTTAGCTATTTTTCAATGTATTTTATTAATAGCCGGCTACCATCTTTTCACTAAAATCCCTGAGAATACAGGAAGGCAAGAAGTAGAAAATTTTAGTCTTTACGGAAGTTGTGTGCTGACTTTTGCAGGAAGCTTTATTGGCGGATTTTTGAAAAGAGCATTTATTTCAGATTAAACTTTTATTGACATGCAGTTGATCACATGACCTTCCCTGCAAACTTATGCAACTGCATTCTGCATTTAGTTTATGCGCCAAATTCAAATCAGATACCTCATGGTTTGAACAACAGCACCGAAGCGCTGTTGTTCAACCAATAGATTTTTATTACACAGCCCACAAACAGCAGCATAATGTCTGCAACTGTAAATTATATTATGCTCGTAGTATATTCAATATATTTGACAAATCATGACAATTACAACAACTTAAAACCGGCTGTTTATCGTCTCAAATAAACTTTCACGTTGGGAGCGCAGCCCTGAAGCCTGGCCAATAGCAGCTTCCAGTTCATCCTTTTTAATTGCAGCCATTGCGCCTTCGGTGAATTCGCTAACCGGAATGCCTCCATGCGACTGGTTTTTATCCTCACGCCTGTCGTGACCCAATTCGGTATCGACAGAAGGCGGTGCAACTTCAAATACTTTAATTCCGGTTTCTTTCAATTGAAAACGTAAAGAAAGTGTTAAAGAATGCATAGCTGCTTTTGTAGCACAATATATAGCCATGGCAGCAATGGGTACAAAAGCAAGACCGGAAGTAATGTTAATAATGGCTGCATTTTTTTTCCCGGTTAGCTGAGAAATAAACAGAGAACTTAGATGTACCGGAGCTATAAAATTTGTTTCAATCTCTGATTGGATTCGGCTAATATCAATCTCTTCACTGAAATCTGTAATGAGCTGAATCCCTGCATTATTAATTAAAATGTTTGTTTCTGGATGATCTTGATTAATCCACCTGGCCAATTCGATACGCTGAATTGCATCTGCCACATCCGAAACTTTAATGACGATTTCCGGCAACCGGCCTTTAATTTCATTCAGCCTGTCTTCGCGTCGGCCCGTAATAATCACTTTGTTCCCCTGCTTTAAAAATTCCTCTGCAAAAGCAAGGCCTATACCCGATGTTCCACCGGTAATCAAAATTGTATTTCCTGAAATGTTCATGGTTCTGTTTTAGATTGTTGATGCAAATAGCGATGAAAAGTGAGTTTGATTTTTGAACATATCATCCCTGTTTGTAAATTTAAAATCAAGGTATTACTCAAAAAGTCCTACTATAACAGTTCGTCGTTTTTCTGTGGTTTAGAAAAAAATTGCGCCAGCATATTGTGTTTAAACCGGCATCCTTTTAGTACTTCCCTGTATATCCTTCTTTTTTCTGTAACTCACAAAAAATAACAAAAATCCGGAAGCGATGGTAACCAGTCCAAATACTGAAAAAATCCGCAACAACCAGTTGTTCATGTTATCCCGGTTTTGATAATCCATGGTATGCAGCATCCACAGGAAATCAAAAATACGCCACTGATTATTCCGAAAGCTTTGTATGGTTCCTAGTTCGGCAGCCACATAAACCGTTGTATTTACAGCACCTCCAAAACGGATGGCATAAGCAGGCATCGGTTTTTCCCGATATTCATGATGCCCGTTCGCATCCGTCAGGTATTGGACTGATTCGACAGGGGCAACTTTAGTAAGCCGGCTTTTCGCTAATTCAACTGCTTCTGATTTGGTTAATGGCGCTTTCAATACGCCGGATTCGGCATCAGCCAATTTTGTATACTTCTTATTATCTGTCTTATAAACGATTTGATAATACGCTTTTCCCAGAATATCAATCAGCTGAACACTTTCAAATTTCTCAATCGATCCGTTTCTTTGAAGTTCTCGGGTAATTTGCGTAGGCGGCACCAAATCCTTTCTGAGTGTTAAAGGCGGGCTTTCCTTACGGATATCATCACCCCGGATTTGTTCAATTTTAGTCCAGCTGAAATATAACCCTCCTACGGTCCAGGCCATAAACTGAATACCCAGGATAATGCCCAAATAACGGTGCCATTTTCGTGTGAGACGATGAATTTTAGCTTTTTTCACAGAGATATTTTTTTAATGAATATAATTTTTCACTTTTCACCATAAATTTCAATATACAATCAAACTTAACCTTTTAAATCCTATGGCCACTAACATATCTGCGGTAACGATCAATGCACCCATTGCAAAAGTCTGGGAAGCTTTAACTCAGCCTGAATTAGTCAAAAAGTGGCAATCTGGCAGTAATTTACTTACGGACTGGAAAGTTGGTAGTGAAATCCGGTTTAAGAACGAGTGGAACGGACAGGTTTTTGAACAGTGGGGTAAAGTTTTAGAGTTTACACCTTATGAAATAATCAAGTACACGCTGTTCGTTCCGGTTCAGGACTTAGAAGACAAGCCTGAAAATTATTTTACGATGAGCTATGTTCTTTCACAAAACAGTGACTCCGTCCACCTTCTTATAAATCAGGAAGATCACCGGCCCGGATCAGTACAGGATGAGCCTAACGGAGAAGAAAATGAAATATTAAACGCATTAAAAGTATTGTTGGAAGGTTAATCAAGATTCTGTCTTTTATCTCTACTTTCATTACGATAAAAAATTGGCCAGGAGCCACAAAACAAATATTTGCCAGGCTGTATTTTCATCTGTAAACATTATTGTTTATGACATGGCTTCCCATGATCCTTGTAAAATTCCACTGTAAGAATGGGAAAGTGGTGAATGCACATCAATAGCATTTCTCTCAGAATCAAATAGTATTAAATTCGATTACTCAATTGTGAAATCACTTAATCTGAATACCAATTGCTAAGGTTCTTTCGTCTGATCTTCCTACCAATTTAATTGACGTTTAGTGAGAATGATGTAAATGGCAAAAGTTGTTGTTCCTAAATATAGTACTTTAAAGTTACCAGCTATTTGAGCAGCGAAAGTCTAAAAATATAATTACTCGTTTTCTTCACAACTACTTTCTTTCCTTTTCAGATTCAAGTTATGATTCAAGCACTACCAGACAGCCGAACCACTTGGTTTTTTAAATTTTGCGAATCGGCTCTGGCTGCGATAGGTCTGCTTAATCTGCTCTTATTCCCATTGGAGTTTATGCCTGCCTCATTTTTTGAGAAATATGGTCAGTACTTTGAGTACGTATTGATTGGCATAATGGGAATGGCTCTGCTTGGTAGTTTAATTTATGTCTGGATTTGGCACCGACGTGAACAGGCTCATAACGTATACAGCGCCCTACATCATGCCTGGCTACAAGGTATTATTCGCTACTGGCTGGCATTATCCATTTCCACTTATGGATTTGCCAAAATTTTAAAAACCCAGTTTCAAACCAGTGAGTACCGCCTTGATATGCCTTTGAGTTCGGTGGATGGAATGAGTCTGACCTGGTACTATTTCGGCTACTCGTATCCCATGGCTGTCATCATTGCTCTTTTCCAGATCGGTGGATCTATCCTTCTACTTTATCGCAGGACAACCTTACTAGGAGCTATGATCCTTTTGCCGGTGATGGTAAACATCGTCTTGATAAATCTGTTCTATAAAATCAGTGCTGGTGCCCTGTTTAATTCGGTTATTTATTCACTAGCCCTTGTATTTTTCCTGCTGCTGCATAGAAAAAAACTCAAAATAGCATTCTGGGATTTAGTTGAACATCTACCTGTTATTTCCTTAGGGCGTCGTTGGGGCAAGAACTGTCTACGCATACTACCTGTTGCGGTGGCCTTTATCTCACTAAAAACACTAATTATTATACATCCGTATGATCAAAATTTAAAAGGCACCTGGAAAGTAGAAAAACTGATACGTAACGGCCAGGTGCAATCTGCTACCGCTTGGCTAACGGATAATACGGCCTGGAGCCGGATCTATTTTGCAGGGTATGAAGGCTGTGCCTTTAGTCCAAATCCGTACCGGTTTGAACCTAGTGAAAGCTTAATAGGCAGCTATGAGTTCGATAGCCTGCAAAATACCCTGCAAGTGAACTTCTACACGCATGATACTTTACGGGCTACTATCAGTAATCGTACAACTGAAGCCATGCGGCTCCACGGAATTCAAGGCCGTGACACTTTGGAAATACAACTAGCCCGGCTACGACGATAAGATTTCGAATGCTGATGTAATAGGTTGACAATCAATAGTGTCAATATAAGCTTAATGAAATGATACAAGACGAATTACCCTTAGGCTTCCTTCCAACTTAGGCATTGGAGGAATAGCATCAAAACGGAAAAACATCAGATATCGAAAACGCATAACGTATTTACAAAAGGCTCTTACTTAAGTATTTTCAATATTTCAATTCCATATATTTTCTCAAACATTTTACTAAAATAGGACGGTGACTTAAAACCCGAAACAGACGATACCTCTGAGACGGTACGGTATTTTCCTGTCCTGATTGCCTCCATAGCTACCTGGAAACGTATAATTCTTACGAGCCGACTTGGCGTAATGCCCACAGTTCTGTTAACCCGTCTGTATAATGCTCTTTCACTGGTTCCCAATTTATCACATATTAGATTTAGGCTCAGGTCTACTTTACCAATGTATTTCCTGACAGTATTTTCAAATTCCTGCAACCAGATCAGATCTGAAGGAGAAGATTCACTGGATAGTAATATTCCGGAAAATTCATCCTGTGTATTTTCTTCCTTTTGAACGATCATCTGCGCATCGCTCAGAATTTCTTTTCTTTCAACCGATAAACCCAAACTGTCAGATATTCTCCGGAATTCGTGTAGTCTTTTATGAAAGGTTATATTTTTAGCAATTGCAAAAACTACCTTATCCCTTTCAATTGGCATAGAGGTCCAAGAAAGCCATACCACTTCGTTGTTTTTTGCCAGATACCTATTTTCAAAATTAAGAAGTGGAATATTTTTTTTAATGCTTTCTCTCCTTTCGTGGGTAATATTCTGATCGTCCGGATGTACAAAGGAATTTATTGGCCTGGACATTAATTCTTGATTGGTAAACCCCAAAGTTTTGGAGACAGCCGGATTAACCTTTTTAAAGTAACCATCATAACCAGCCACGCATAATAAATCCGGCGATAATTCATAAAAATATTCAAGATCGAAAGTAATATCCGACGGATTAAGATCCATATAACTTTTTGTAAAGGGTTTTATAAACAAAGTTAGCCTAAGTAACTCTATTTCGAAATGATCACAGGACAACTTTAACTGTTATTGCGATCTGCGCCATGAAATTTGGCAGGTTTGTTAAGTAAACTGGCAGGTTTGTTTGTTTGAAATGCATCACTTTTGTGAACTACTAACCGCAAGGAAATTAATTGAGATCATAACATGAACGGTACGATACCATCATTATACAATGTCCTGATCTTGTATATACATTATAAAGGATAAATTTAAAATACTAACTGCATGAAAACAGAATTTTAAAGTTTACATAAAATGGTTCGAAAGCCAGTTTATAAATAAATTTAATACCCTCCTCTACTTAAGATTTACTATGTCTAAGACCAATATTTTTGTCTACGCCGAACTGTCAAAACTGGTAGCGAATCTTAACATCAACGCTGTTGTTTCAAAAGAAATTTTGAAACAACAGGCCGGCTATTTCAATATTATTGGCAGCAATTATTTTTCTGACACTTTAATTTCTGAGTGGGAAAATATCGTGTCAGAGTTAAAACAAGAAGGGCCAGCCTTGGATGATGATAGAAAAATTAAGGCTAATGCATTTATCAACACGATAGATCAGATGTCGCAACAGGATTGTCTTATTATGATATACCGTATTACCTCCCTCTATGAAAAAGTAAAATTAGAACTAGCATTCGCAAACTGAATGACTTGCCAGCCCAATTTGTGGAAGTAGTTTCAGACATTCCCTGAGAATCTCAGGGAATGTCTTGTTAAAATTGAATGCCTAATCTCTGACCATCTAAATGTATAACTGACGTTCCTACATCTGTTTGGAGACAGCAATAGGCAGATTTAATTTTAACTTAATTTGACTTTGAGAAAACGACCGCGCGTCGGACGGTGAGTGTTTGACAGAGGAACAAAAATGTATCCGGCCGTTAGAAAGAGAGCTCCTAGAAGTGAAACCTGAGCACGAAATTCTAAAAAAGGTGGCCACCGGCGCTCGCAATTTATTGACATTAATAAAGCAGCTTGCCCACTGATTCTAAAAGCCACATTAAAATTCTTCAGGCTTTTACTTCCTACTTTTTGATAGTAGGCAGGTTAGCACCAGGCGAATTGGGAATGTTAAGGTTGATTTGCCTACCATTGGCGTCGTAATCCCAGGATTTAGTAGGATTACCTTCCGTATCATATTCCTGGTAATGGCCAATATCTTTAAAGTCTTTATGATGCTGGACAACCTTAACCTGCCCGTTATCATGGTAATGAATGGACGTATAATCTTTTTCTTCGGGATGATAGATGTATTCATGCTGTATTTTACCCCACCGCGAGTATTCTTTTGAGAAGACACTTTTTCCGTTATAATCATAAAGTGCTTCCATCCAGACCTGAATGCGGCTGTAAGTTTTGCGAAGTGAATCCTCCGTATTATAGAAATCTTCAATGAGAAGTTTCTTCCACTGATCAGTAATTGTTGTGTCGTAATAAACCTTGGACATATTAATTAAAATCCCTTTCCGGTAAAATTTTTGATCGTACAGCTGACCAGATGGATAGAACCATTCTGATTTTCCCTGCAGCGAATCGTTCACAAACAATTGTTTGCCCCACACCTTTCCATTTTTATGGTACACCGTCCGTATACCATTTTTGAGACCGTCGTTATAGGGTTGTTCAACTTCTATTTTACCATCAGGATAATACTGTTGGTCGAGCCCGTCATGCTGCTGCTTCCGGGTTCTCTTGTACAATGTCCTCAAATCTTCCACTTCCTGCATACCGCGCTTGAAATGCCAGTCGCGGACCCCGTCTTTATCCCGGTACCGGACATTTCTGTTACATGCCGAGATTAATACCTTTTCTTTATAGGCTGTAGCGAACAATACCCATTCATCTCCTACCTCAATACCCATGTCACAAGACGACTGCACGTCTCGTTCGATCAATTCGTCAATGTCCTTTCCCTTAAATTTTTCGATGATCTTAAAAACCAATCTTGCATCACGGAAAGAGGTTGTACCCGAAGGCGGATTGACGGTTTCTGAGGTAACTTTTACCAGTGCGACAAATTCGTAGGTTTTCAGATCCTCTAACGTTTCAATTCGCTGAAAATCATTTATACACACACATGCCAGCGAGTCTGTGGGAACATATAGTAACAGCATGAGCAGCGTTAAACATAACGCCTTAGATACACTATTCATAGTTTTTATCGCAGTTGTGTGTCAAGAATTTAAGCATTTCGTTTTTGAGACTATCTAAGATGTGATATTTCGGACAAAACTTACCATCGTCTTTTGATAATCCTACATAAAGACTAAACTGAAAAATTTCTTTCAGATTAAAAAATAGAAAAAAGATCTCTGGATCTAGTTGGGATTTCACCAAGAAGTTTGGGGGGAAAGGGCCTTAGAACAAACTTAAGTTTATTTGCAGGTATCTTGCGATCTGAAATCATTTTTAATTCTGCAGGTGTGGAATAAAAGAAATATGGCCAGCCGCTCAGTGGATCACTACTAATCAGAATTCAAACATTCACTTTGGATATATATTTCACTACCTGTAGCAGCTTTGATCTTAGAAATTATTGGTGCTTTACCTAATGCTATATTAACGCTGTTGCGATAGATTCTTAGGATTAATATAAGCAATGAATATATATTTAGATTTTCAATAACAGGGTTACTGTTATATGTAGGATCTTATAAAGTTTGTTTATACAGCTTTGTTAGTTGGGGTTCCCATGAAACAGACCAGTTTAACAAGGCCATTAACGGATCTGCGGTGCTTATGCCAAATTCCGTCAATGAGTATTCTACTCTTGGTGGAACCTCCGGAAATACTGTTCGGTCAACCATGCCGTAATTTATTAAAATCTTTAAAGTTTGATTGAGCATTTTTGGCGATATGCCCTTAATTTGCCGTAGTAATTCGCTACTACGTTTACTACCCTGCATTAATGCCATCAAGATCAGTAATGTCCACTTATTAGCAATGAGCGTTAATGACTGATTTAGGATACAACTTTCATCCAAACTAGATTTCAAAAGTAAAGATTGCTGTAACTTAAAATAATTTTCATTGTTTTCTCCCTTGCCTTCGATTATTCCGTCCATATATTACTTTAAAGTGCTTATGCCACTCACAGGTGCCTCATTGCAAAGATATAGTGTGGGCTTTACTTTTGTACATCAACGTAAGAATTATAACAATGGAAAATACAACTGGTCAGCAGATTTTGCTGAATTTATTGAATGCTTTTAACAAGGATACAGAAACTGTTTTATCGCTTTTTGATCCAATGGCAACAGTAGAATATCCTTATGCCAAATCATTAGGTTCAGCTTCCCAATTGACGATGGATGACTATAGAAAACATTTGGATAATATTCTTGGAGATATGCCGGATATTATATTCACAGGGTTAATTGTTTATCCATTACAAGAGCCGGACTCCTATTGGGCGGAATTTCATGGCGAAACGACCGTTCCTACAACGGGCGCATTGTATCAACAAGATTATGTTGTCAATTTTAGATTAGAAAATGGAAAGTTCATTTACTATAAAGAATATTGGAATGTGCTCCCTGTTTTAACCACTTTGATGAGAAAAGATCAAGCTCAGCAGATAATTGACAAACATCTACACTAAACATATGAAGAAAATAGCAATTGCAGCGGCTACAGGTAATATCGGCAGCAGTGTGGCAAGACAAATCTCCTCGCATGGAGCAACACCTTTGCTGCTAGGTCAAAACCTGAAAAGATTAGAGGATTTGAACATTAGTGGTGGATTGGAAATAGTGGCAGACATTAGTAATACGGAAGAGGTGATTGCAGCAACTGAAGGAGCGGAAGCTTTGTTCTGGCTTGTTCCGCCCGTACTTAATACACCTAGTTTAAATGAATGGTATCAAAAGGTGACTGATGCAGGTATTGCTGCCGTTAATCAACACAAAATTAAAAGAGTTGTTCTTATTTCTTCGCTTGGAGCAAGTACTTCGCCAAATCTGGGAACTGTAAGCTATTGTGGTAAGATGGAAGTCGCTTTTGACAAGCTGGACGCCAGCGTATTGGCTTTAAGACCAGGTTATTTCATGGAAAATTTTCTACTACAGGCAAAAGATATCAGTGAGAAAGGAATTTTTACTTTTCCTTATGACAGCGAACATGATATTCCTTTTATTAGTGCAGATGACATTGCTGAGGTGGCAACGCGCTATCTGCTTGATGAAACCTGGGCAGGACATTGGAAATTAAACCTCATGGGCCCTGAAAATATAACCTTAGCGCAGGCAGCGTCTCGCTTATCCGTCCGGTTAGGTAAGTCAGTTGAGTATGTAAAGCAATCTGGTGAAGAGGTAAAAGCTCAGCTGAGTAGCTGGGGATTGTCTAAGAGCGTACAGCAGGAATTGATGGATTTATTTTTTACTTTGGGTGATCCAAATGGACCCTATGCCACACCTCGTACCATAGAGGCATCTACAGCTACAACTTTCGAGCAGTTTTTAGAACGGAAGTTCCTACCTTCGCTTTAAGTATAATTGCTTGAAACTATAGTTAATTTGCTAAGCCCGTTCTTTTTCTTCGCAGTGGTCTGCTGGCTCGATATCAAATTAAAATTAATCGTCAAACTTTGAAATACTTTAAGATAATTATTTTCTGTTTTCTCATAGCCTCAGTTTTTAGCTTGATCGGTGTGTTTGTTCTGCAATCCACCGGTTTAATTGGCAAAGGAGATTCAGATTTTAAAAACCTGCCCTATGGTATCGCTATCGGCATTAATCTTTGTTTCCTTCTTGGAAGCTTTACCATCTTACTTAATCTAAAGGAATATGTTAGAGCTAACCCCCTGTACAAGGCGCTAAGTTTTTTCCTGTTACCGGGCATAATTGTATTATTTGTACTATTTGCCATGTGGGATCAGCCCTGGCCAGGCGTGCTGTTTTGCGTTCCTTACCTTATTGTATTATTTATTTTTTTTGTTCGATCAAAAAAACACTAAACAGGTAATTATAAAAATTCCAGAGATAACCATTTTTAACAATAACCTGTTTTGTTATTATAGAAAGTTAACAAATGGATCGATTTCAAATTAATATCAAATCCTCTGTTATTGAGGATCTAAAAGAGCGAATAGCTAAAACCCGATGGACTGATGAAATAGATAATGGGAATTGGGAACATGGGACCAACAAAAGATATTTGATGGAACTTTGTGACTATTGGCAAAACGGTTTCAGTTGGAAAATGCAGGAAGACTTCTTAAACAGCTTCGAAAATTATAAGACCGAAATTGATGGAATTGGACTGCATTATATATTTCATAAAGGTGAGGGTAAGAAACGAATACCTATCTTATTGACTCATGGTTGGCCAGATTCCTTTGTCCGTTTCTTAAAAATCATTCCGTTGCTAACACAGGCTGATGAAAATGGACTTTCCTTTGATGTAGTTGTACCATCCATACCGGGTTACGGTTTTTCCGACATTCCGAAAGAGCTGGGAATGAATAAGAAAATGATCGCCGATTTGTTTACCCAACTAATGACCAATAAGCTGGGCTATGATAAATTTATAGCACATGGCGGAGACTTGGGAAGCGGCGTTACCGAACAGATTGGTTTATATGCAAGCAATTTTGTTTACGGTCTTCATCTAACAGATTTACCTTTTGAACATGGTATTGAAGAACCAAAGAACGCAAATGAAGAAGAAAAAAAATATTTTGAAGTCGTAAAAAAATGGGAGATGTCCGAAGGTGCATACGCATCGATTCAGAGCACAAAACCACAATCATTGTCTTACGGTTTAAATGATTCGCCAGTTGGAATGGCAGGTTGGATGATCGAAAAATTCAAAGCCTGGAGCGATAACAATGGCAATATTGAATCTGCCTTTACAAAAGATGAATTGCTTACAAATTTGACTATTTATTGGGCAACTCAAACGATCAACTCTTCTATCAGAATTTATTATGAGTCTGTAAAAGCCATTAAGAATTCTCTGTATAATCCTCTGGCAAAGCTGAATCCTTTAGACAAAACCGGACAAAAATCTCAGGTTCCCACAGCGTTTGCTTTATTTCCAAAAGACATTAGTAAGCCGCCCAAAAGTTTGGCGGAACGCTATTTTAATATTGTGCAGTGGACTGAATTTTCAGCTGGGGGACATTTCGGAGCGATGGAGCAGCCTGAACTTCTAGCAAAAGATCTTCGAAAATTTGCAGAATCTCTTCAAATGTAATGATAGCTTTAGTTAAACTCAGACAAGTAAACTGGTAGGCTTGGATATCTTTGTTTTCCAAGACGTGTTGACGTGCTTTTATGATTTTTATATAACGGTACAGCTTTAAGGACTAATTAAAATTTCTTTTGATAGCATACCTTTTCCGTGGTTAATATTTATCGGAAGTGCTAGAATAGTGATTACGCCTTCAATCGGAAAGCTTTATTTCGCCTTGTTAAGCGTGTCAATGCTTTTTCTTTGCCAAGCTGCTATATCAATTAACAAAGGGCAAAGGGTTTTTCCAAAATCAGTGAGTGTATATTCTACCCGGGGAGGAAGTTCTTTGTACTGTTTCCTGCTGATTAAGCCATCAGCTTCAAGCTCTCTTAGTTGTTCGGTTAGCACCTTTTTTGAAATAGAAGGTACCCTTACCTGAATTTCGCCAAAACGTCTGGTATTTTTGGAAAGTATATATAAAATCGGCAGCTTCCACCGCCCTCCAAATAAGGCTATCGTTGCTGTAACAGGACAGTCAGCATGTTCTAATTCCTTTTCCATTAGTCACTTTTAGGTTACCACTTTTTGTCTTGTAATCCAAAGAATGGGTGATTTTTCAAGATCAATATTTGTTTCTTCACTGAACAAAAGTAATTAATCTAAAAACAAAAAATATGATTTTAGTAACCGGTGCAACAGGGAATTTAGGTAAAGCCACCATTCATTCATTATTAAACAGGGGTATAGCCCCAAACGATATTACGGCATTGGTAAGAGATGAAACCAAGGCGGCAGAATTAAAATCAAAAGGAGTTCAAATAAGACTTGGCGATTATCAGGATTTTGAGTCTTTAAAAAGTGCGTTCCATGGCGTGGACAAGCTGCTGCTTATATCTTCTTCATCAGATATAGTCAACAGGTTTGAGCAGCACAAAAATTCGATCAATGCAGCCAGGGAAACTGGTGTCGGTCATATTATCTATACGAGCTTTGACATGAAAAATTTACATCAAAGTATAATGGGTGCAGAGGTTCAATATCATGCATACACAGCCGATTATCTAAAACAAATAGGCATTCCTTATACTTTAATGGATAATACCATGTATGCGGACATGATTCCCTTATTATCCGGAAGGGATATATTAAATAACGGTATTTCCATTCCTGCCGGAGATGGTAAAACTCCCTTTTTGCCAATAACAGAAATGGCTGAATCGCTAGCAGTTGTATTGACTACTGCGGGTCATGAAAATAAAGAATATGTCATCACTGCAGAAACTGCTTTCTCATTCTCGGAGATTGCTGACCTGCTATCAGACATTACCGGAAAAACAATAACTTATCACCAACCGAAGATAAATTCATATATCACACAGCTCATACAGACCGGTGTTTCGGAAGATGATGCGGCATACATGGCAAGGTTCTGTGGGGCAATTGCGAACGGAGAATTCGACACTAATAAAAGTGATGTGAAGAAACTATTAGGCAGGAGTCCAGTCAGTCTAAAAGATTTCTTGCAAAATGTATACAGTTAATCAGCAGAAGAGTAAATTGTATAAAAAGTACCTTCGCTTTTTTGAGACATCTCATCACTATTTTGATGAGATGTCAATTTGGTTCATTTCAATAAACGCTATATCGAAATCCTTTAAACGGTTGATAAGATCAGCTACCGGAACGATCGTTTCCGGAAGGTACAGGCCTCCGGCTTTTGTTGCGTTCTTTCCATTAAGACCCAATATCCTTTCTGTTATTAAATAGACACCCACCGCGGTCATTCGCGCGTTTCCTTTTTTCCCAGACACAATGGTTCGAAGCTTTGTCTTTTTCCCGGATAACAACACCCCTTCCATATCAATATACAAATCATGCGAAGCTTCTAAACCGCTACTGCTTCCTATGGATTCGCCGGTAGCAAAGTCAAATCGAATATTGGCAGCATTTGTAAAAGCGGCAATACTTGGAACATCCAGCGTACTCAACGGATAACCTTTCGCCAATGACCGATTATATAAACAGATTTCTCTTGGGTTATCTTTTGCGGGCACTGATAGCCACGCTCCATCCTGCCGCATCATCGCCTGGCCCATAAAACCGTTGACATCATTTGCTACCTCCGGTCCTACCGGATCCTTCTCGTCATATAATCCTGCCATTTCAATATGTGTGATATGATCAAATTTGGCGGCTAAGTGTTTAACCACAAGAGTCAATAATCCTGCTTGCCAATGCCCGGCGAAGACCACCGGGGCAACAATTGGTTTTTGCAGGCTTAAAAATGCTGTTGGAGAAATTTGATCAGCTAATTCGCTGACGGTAATACAGGCGATGCCATTCGAAATGGCAATTTCCCGAGAAATATTGCTCCGGTCTTGCATCGCTGTGATAATAAGATCGATGTTACCAAGTTTGCTTAAATCAAGTCCTTCCTCTAAATTAACGTAGGCTGTTTCTGCGTTCTTTAATTCATCGGCCAGGTGCTGCCCTTTTTGAGGGTTTCTTCCGGAAAGAACCAATTCTATGCTGGTATCTGCACCTCTGATCAACCGTGCAATGTTGCTGCCTACCATTCCGTAGCCGCCTATGATCAGGATCCGTTTTCTTTTTGATTCCATGTTATTGTTTAAAATAAGTACCATTCAATTCTGTTAGTCTACTATAAAGAGCAGCACTATTAAAATCCTGCTAAAAATTTCATATAGGATCTTACCCCCAGTTCGATATGGCTGTCAGAGACATTAAATTTCAAACCGTAAAAAGCGAATGCCGGTTGGTAGTCCGCTTTGACATATTCAAAACTTAACTCGAATGGCCTGAGGAGTTCGTTGAGCGGGTATTTGTATTTCCCTGCGTTACTCAACTCCTCCTCTTCCACTCCTAACGATATGGCCAGTGCTATTTTTTTCCCTTCCATGCGGTAACCACTTTTACTGCCATATGCCCAGCCGTGGGTTAATACCTGGTCGAACCATTTTTTTAACAATGAGGGAATATTAAACCAGTAATAAGGAAATTGGAATATTATCTTATCGTATTGCTCGACCAGGCGCTGTTCAGCCTGGACATCTATCTTTTCGTCTGGATAAGCATCGTACAACGGATGAACAGTGTACTTTTCCGGAAATTTAAGCAGCTCCTCCATCCACCTCTTATTCATGGCAGACTCGCTTATGGCAGGGTGCGTAATAATGATTAAAGTCTTCATCGTGATATCAATTATAAATCTACCACAAAGGTACCATCACTACATAAAATCCGTATATTACCCGCCAATTGTTAGGTACTATAAAAAATGTAAGTAATGAGTGAGATTAAGCAAACATCGACCAATTTCTCCAACAAGAGTGCGCTAAGTGACGAATGTCCGGAGGCTTACGCTTCAACGATTATCGGCGGACAGTGGACATTGGTAATCTGCTCCTGGTTATTGAGCGGTAAGCTCCGGTTCGGGGAACTGAAAAAGAAATTGCCAAACATTACCGAACGTATGTTGACCTTACAGCTCCGCAAACTCGAAGAAAATATGATAGTTAAAAGAACCGTTTATGCAGAAGTTCCACCACGTGTTGAATATGAATTAACGCCAATCGGATACGCCTTAAAACCTGTCATCAAGGAGTTGGAAAATTGGGGGGATTGTCATAAAAAGTTAGCGAGTAAACAACTGAAATTTGAGGATTAACTGTTTTCGAAGCATGTCTGATTATATCATACATTCAGTTTCTGAGACAACTGGATATTCTTCGTTTATATCATTTAATGTTACAGACCCTCGTTGCATCTAAAAGAATTTCTCTATACTCCAACAAGTAAAATTAGAACTCGATCACACCACTTCACCTAAAACAGCTGCTAATCTGGAGACAAAGTGCGTTCTCCTTGTACTATAGCACGATTTTTTCCAAAAAGCCGCTTCCACTCTTGTTCTGTGTTTTGTTGTTTAACATAACGGCTGGTTTTTTATCATGGGTGATTTCCAAACGATCTTGTATGAGAAACATTCATCGTATGCTCAACTGCCATTGTAAGTCTCACATGAATGAACATTAATATCTAGATTATTTGCTACAACTAGTTGTTACTCTTGCAAATAGAAAACAAGATTCCCTTTGAATCAAACAATAGCTCAAAAGAGCTGTCAAGGTAAGAATTGTTATCCTTTATCTCGTTGATACTTGCGAATGCGAAATTCAGGTTTCTGGACTCACCTGTATAATGATTAATAATCATCCCTCGAAAGTCAGAAGGCCTTGCTGATCCTGAGGTCAGTTTATCTCCAATTTTGAAAATGTGGCCATTGACCTGGCCAACCCAAATTCCGTTATCCAGCATATCCCAGGTATTCAACTTCCTTTTAATGAAATAAAGATTATTTTTCCCATACCTGTACAGCTTCATGGTATCATCATCGATCTCAGAGTAATAATCCAAAATCTCATCAGGCTTCCCAAATATCCTTGTGCATTTCTCGCAACTGTCATTCAGTAGCAATCCTATGGATTTGTTATTGGGATTGATCAGGGCAATCTGGTCAATATTTACTTCTGCAATTTGGGCCTTCAAACTAAAAGCACTTAGCATAAACAACAGTAACAATTCGTATCTCATTGACTTGTACTTAGGTTAATTTAAGCAATAAAGTAAATGTACATCCTGCCTGTACTATCTAAAAAACTTTATTGAGAGGCTAATGAGCCTTTAGTTATGTGTTCCGTCACTTACCATAAAATTGATTATTTATCATAGACAATTTCCAATTATTTAGAATTACTGTAAACGACGTTTCTGATATAATAGCTACTTAATCAGATAAGATCCATTCGCTGACCTTGAAACGACTTCTGCGTTTTGATAAACCTTTGAAATAGTTGCCCAACCCTTACATTTTGCATCATTAATATAAGTTTCCATCTTCATCTGAGCCAAGACCCGGCCGTTTAGTTCAAAGAAAATTTCCGGATCTTTGGCCCCACGGGATTCTTCAATTAGCATATTTGAGAAAAACACATCACCCCTTCTACTTAGATCATTAACATATTTCTTTTGGTTGTTTTCTTGATAGGACACCTTTATCCGTGCAGCAGTATCCAAGTCAGCAGGATAAGTAAGCGTTCCATCCATTATTTGAATACTAATCTCCGAAGGCGGAGCCATACAATCCACATTATTATCGCAACTTTCAAATAGACAGGTAGCTATAAACAGAAAAACAAATAATAAGATCCTTTGAAGTACTGATAGTTTCATAATATTTACATAAGTTTATTATTAGACACATAATTTACTCATTGCCTTTCTTTAAGAACCAAGAATAAAAAAGAGTTTTATTTCCTGATACAGCTGCGGATCCGGAACGAAATGGGAAAAATACGCGCTCCTTTTTCAAAACCAAGAATGCAAACCGTGGATAATCCAACATTTCAATTGACGTTACCTGCGACAAGTCATAGAGTGATTTTCCTTAAATTGTTGACTGGTCGATGGTCTCTTGGTTAATGCTATTTGTGGCTATGTCTCTTTTGTAAAACGCTCATAAACTGAGGTAATTAATACTTGTATTACCCCGCTTTTTGTATACAAATATCGCTTATTGACTATAACCAACCTGCCAGCAGGATCTACGGCCACAGACTCAGGTTTTACCCATCGATAAGGATACTCATTGTCACTTGGTAGCACATTGAGCAATTTCAGATCTTCGGAAAAGTAGAACTGGCGCGATGTGCCTTGCCGCAAAAAATCCATTCGTAATAAAGGGTCATAATCTAATCCCGGACCACCTGTCCATTCTTCATTTTCTATTCGAATATATTGCTCTGGCCATGATTGACTAAATATATATGCAGGTCCGGTAAACAATGGATTAGGACCGTATATGCCCACTTCTACATCAAAATGATAATTCTTTTCAGAAGGAAGTATATCGATTTCCTGAAACAAGTCGGTGGAAGTTAAACCGTCCATATTTACATCAACGGCTTCATTACTGACTGAACTGACGATACCATATTTTCCATGAAACTGATTTTGGAGCGCGGCAACTTTTTGAGCTTCGATAATTTCAGTATTCAATACAGGATCATCTTTCTTGCAGCCCAACATTGCCGAAAGAAGAAAAAGGCAAAGAAGAAGTGTTTTCATGGCTCTTGATTCTAGTTTAATAGAAATTTATAAAAAATATCTCGAGAAAGTCCAACAAGGCTGAATAATAATTTACTTCCCCAGTCTTATTGATCAAGATCGCTATCTGAACCCATTTTGCAGCAGCTTCTCCGAAATGAAATAAGAAAGAGAGTACTCTTTGGACAAAACATAAAACTTTTGCAGATCTGCCGCCAGGCTCTTGTTCTAAGTTTCATTAATTAAGATCATAATGGTAATTAAACATAAATGATTTCATAAAACCAGGTGTATGAGACTTTCATCGTATGCTCAATTTTCATTACTGTTCTCATTAAAACAACCGAATTTTTTCGGGGATTCGCCTCAAAAAATAGCTATAGGCATAGTTGCTAGAAATAAATACAGACCACAGCAATCGCCATATCCTTGAATACACAGCTATGTGAAAAGCTTGTCAAATATTTGGCGGGATTTGCCTTAGATGATTAGCAGGACAGCAGATAACATCAATAACTCTTTCTTAAATATCTGTGGGCCTTCAAAAAAATAACGCTCATTGCTAATGAAATAAAGAACTTTTAACAACAAATTGGCCAATGCGTTTTGAGCAATTTCATTATGCCTTATAAGTGTACACGGAGTAAGGAAACAGGAAATATGCAACCACTTTAGAGATCAGGCACGCTATGAGGATAGGAATAAATAGGACATAGTTGTCTGCAATTGCACAGACAAGAAAAATGGAAGTCAAAGGCGCATGAATGCTGGCGCTTAAGACAGCTGCCATACCAATCAAAATAAAGTTAACCGGAATAAGCCCTAAACCAAAAAAATGGTTGAGTGTCACACAAAGGATCAAACCCAGAAACGCTCCTATAAAAAGACTTGGCGCAAAAACACCTCCATCCCCACCGGCCCCCAAAGTGACTGAGGTTATCACAGGTTTCAGAATCAGTACCATCAGAAGTGGAAGCATCACAGTAGTAACAGGCAATATCTCATTTGCTGCAAGGGCCTTGATACCTGAATACCCTTCACCATAAAGACTTGGAAAAGCAAATAAAAGGATCGAAATGACCAGTGAACCAACGATGATTTTTACATATTCATTAGAGAAGGACTGAAATAATTTCTTAAAGAAAAGCACACTTTTTGTTAGATAAACGGCGTTAAAACCTGCAATAATGGCAAGCAGAACGATATAGGGCAATGCATTCAGATGCCACTCAGATATATTAAATTGAAAGATCTGTTTAAAAAAGAAGAAGTGCGTCAAAAGGTAAGAAGTCAATACCGCTGTTACTACAGATGCAGTATGAAGTTTACTTTTTCTTTTAGTAAATACCTCAAAAGCGAACAGAAACCCGGCCAGAGGAGCATTGAAAAGTGCTGTTACGCCTGCTGCAAGCCCTGCGCAAACAAGGTCTGTTTTATATTTCTGAAGAAAGCCTGCTTTTCTGCTGGACATTGCACCTATGGCAGCAGTGGAAACTACTGTTGAAACTTCGATACCTGTTGAACCGCCAAAAATAACAGTCAGAAATCCGTTGATATAGTGTGAGGGAATCTTGTAAGATGGTAATGAATTTCCCTTTTTATTGACTGTATCCAGCACTTCCTTTATACCCTTGTTAGCTTTGTTTTTAAACAAAAAACGGCGAAGTAATGCTATCAGAGATAATCCTAATAGCGGAAGCACAAAAACTATCCATTGGTTCTTATGCAGCTGGTCAAAAAAATGCTCTTCATAATGCTCCGTAATAACCTTTAAAGTATCAGCAAGCAATGCGGACAAAATGCCGGTCACGGCTGCTGCTGCTAGTACTGCCAAAACCCTTTTTATTTTTAATAACTGGTAGGATGTAAGTTTCATGTAAATGTTTTGATATTTTTATTTATAGCGCTTCTGCCAAATTTTATACCAGTGTTTGTTGACCGGGTATTGCCGGTGAGCAGCGCTGTTATTGACCAGTATAGCAACCAACAATAGTATAATCGCACCTGAAAGTACAGGACTAAGCACATATAAAAAGCCCAGACTGGTAATTTTTTCAGAACCGATATTAGCAATAAGAGCTGTTGCACCACCGGGTGGATGCAAAGTCTTGGTAATTTGCATGAAGACGATCGAGAGTGATACAGCCAAAGCAGAGGCTAACCAGATTTGATCAGGAATAATATAATGGACGGTAACACCTACCAAAGCGCAAATGACATGACCGCCAATCAGATTTCTGGGTTGAGCCAACGGACTATTAACGATCCCGTAAATTAAAACAGAAGAAGCACCGAATGAACCTATTAAAAAAACCGAATCTGATGCACTTAGATTTTCATTATTGATTAATCCAATCAGAGCTATTCCCGTAAACGAGCCTATGAAAGTCCAAAAATGATCTTTAAGATCAATCAGCGTTTCCTTATATACAACATACCGCGCTACGCGCAGGTGCTTTTTAAATCGTGTCTTCAAGCAATTTAACTCAGATGTCCCCAACTTAAACTATTGCAGGATTCAAATAGTTCTATTGGGCCAGGAGGATTGTATATTTGCAAACCTTAGTTATAATTTTTATTATAAATGTTATAATCTCAAATTAGCAACTGGTATGTGCCTGCAAAAATGAAAGCTTGTGCGAATTGTAAAACTCCTGTTAACAGGAACTCTGTCATCTGACTTTTTCAGATCCTGAAATAGAATTAGTCAAAAACGACATTTCCTGCAAAGTCTCACGTTGAACTTACTTTTTTATTTTAAGTAGCAATTCATGCAACTATAAAGTTATAGTCAGATGATTTTTAATCGTTCCTCCTCCAGATCAATTTGATACAGTTGCTTACGGATAAGTTCTTCATCAATCCTTGGGTCTTTATTAAGTTCTGTGAGAAATTGTCTTTGGCTTTCAAGCAATTCCACAAACACAATCTTGGTACTTTCATTCATCCAGCTGTCATCACCAGCTTTTGCACGCTCTTCCCATTGCTTCAGGAATTTTTCCATACCGGCATGACCATTTAGCTCGTTTTCATATTTATTTTTCAGAAACTGATAAACATGTTCTTTTAAGCCCTGTTTCATTTTTTGTTTAGTCAATTCCTCTGATTCTTCTTCTACCACGCCATCAAACAAACCTGAACGTGTAATTAAAGAAGGAAGCGTAAGTCCCTGCACCAGGAGCGTGAGCAGTATGACAATAAAAGTGATAAACAAAATCAGATTTCTTTGAGGAAAAGCTGTGCCATTATCCAAAGTAATGGGTATTGCCAGCGCTGCGGCAAGCGATACGACACCGCGCATTCCCGTCCAGCCCAGAAGCATGGGCATCAGCCACCGCTTTCTGTAAGATCTGGCCCGTGGCATTACACTCGGACGAAAGATATACGTAGCAAGTAACGCAGCATAGGAACTGATAATCCGGACAGCCACCAGTACACCGGTGACTAATATGCCGGAACCAATTGCATTTTGTAACGGAATACCTTTGTCACGCATACCTTCAACAATTTCGGGAAGTTCCAGGCCGATGATCAGAAATACAATCCCGTTCAGTATAAAAACAAAGCTATCCCAGACACTAGAGCTCTGAATACGGCTGGCACTATTGAAAAAAATCAGCCGCCTTGCCGACAAAAACAAACCGCCGCTTACCACTGCCAGCACACCCGAACAATGAAACTGCTCAGCCAGCCAATACATTAGGTAAGGCTCTATGATTGTTAAGGCTATGTTAGATGGTGCATCCAGAGGAAGGCGTTTATGTATCTGAACAAAAATCCACGCCAGAAATAAACCTATCCCTGTTCCGCCGATGATCATCCATAAAAAACTCAGGGCCGCTTGCTGCCAGAAAAACTGTCCGGTGCCGACAGCAATTAATGCAAACCTAAAAATGATTAGTGAGGAAGCATCATTAAGCAGGCTTTCACCGTCCAGAATAGCGGACGTGGTTTTAGGAATTTTTACAAATTTGGTAATAGCACCAGTACTTATTGCATCAGGAGGCGAGACGATGCCTCCCAGTAAAAATCCCAGGGCAATCGTAAATCCAGGAATAAAATGGTGAGCTACTACAGCTACTGACGTAGCGGTGAAAAACACAACGAGAAAGGCGAAACTACCGATTATGCGCCACCATTTCTTCATTTCTTTAAATGAGATATTCCAGGAAGCTTCAAACAGGAGAGGCGGCAGAAAAATGAAAAAGATAAGGTCGGGATTGATTCGCACCATCGGCAATCCTGGAATAAAGCCAATCAACAAGCCTGCAATAACCAGCAGAATTGGATAAGCAATTTTCAATTGATTGGCCAGCGTATTCAGCAACACAATGGCAGCAATCATGGCAAGTAGAAAAGGTAAATAAGTGTGCATTAATCCAGTTGGATACGATTATATAAAAGATCGGGATATAAAGTTGGAGAATCTTTTTTGGAAACAGAACATTACAAAGCTATTAATACCACATAGTTCTTGAAAATTTCACGTCTTCGTTATTCTATAAATTCATAATTCTGTGTAATACTGTTTTGCTTCGATGAGTTACAAAAAGAGTAATTTGAACCTATTCCCGATCGTTTTTTGAGACTGGTTACTTATATCTCTTATTTAACTTTCACAAGCTTACCTGAATTAAATTGAGCAATTAAACAAATATTTTCATCTTTGTTTAATAAGGAAAGCTCAAACTATATTGAAAAGTCAAGAAGATAACATTACTAAATGAGCTTGGACAGAGAATATGCATTCTCGGCCCAAGCAGTAGCGGCAAATCAACGCTAGCAACTAAATTCCCAAATTCATTTTAAATTCTACCAGCCATTATTTTGTTTGAGCTGTGGATTTGCATCAATTTGAGACTGAGGTATTGGATATATTTCCAGTTTTGGCGTATACGGAAGCAGGATATTATCCACAATTTGGTCAGCTGACATAGCGGAGATTTCCTGGCTCAAAGTTCCCCAACGCCTTATATCAAAAACGGTTGTAAATTCCCCTGTCAATTCCAATCGACGTTCATTCCGGATTGCTGCCCGAAGTTCTGCTATCGCAGTTGCTTTCGAAAGCGTAGCTTTCGCCCTGGTTCTTACCCTGTTCAAAAGTGGCAAAGCTTCCGCTGTCTTTCCTGTTTCTACCAAGGCTTCTGCCAGACAAAGCAATACATCTGAAAAACGCAGTTCTATCAGGTCTGCCCCATACCCCTGAATAGCTGCTCCTGCAGGACGTGGCTCCCTTGCTAGCTTTCCGTAGGCTATTCCGTATTTATAGTCATCATGCGCAAACGAAAGGTTTGTTCTTTTGTTGATATAATTTGCTTTCACCGAATCGTAAATAATGCTGTCTCCGGGCTGCGTATCACTTCTTGCAGTACCTTTAAATACGTATCTGGTAACGAGCGTGAAGTCCCGGCGCGTGTCTGTTTTGTCAAATAGTTTGTAAAAGTCATACGTGAGGCCGTAGTTGGTTTGTTCGTCACCGTTAACCAATCCCGAGGGGAATAAGTTGAAAGGCAATATGTTACCATTGGGATTTGATGAATTCACAAAATAGCTGAACGACAAAACGATTTCCCTGTTTCTTTCATTTACTAGTGCAAATACGCTTGCAAAGTCAGGTAAAAGTTGAAAATTATATTTTGCTTCATTTTCGTCTCCAACGACCTCTTTCAATTTCTCTACCGCTTTTTGGAAATATTCCGCCTTATTCAATGGTTTTCCAGCCATGGTCAGGTATACTTTTCCGAGCATTGCCTTGGCGGTTCCGGCAGAAACGCGACCTAATTCTGCTCCATCCCTTGAATCAGGTAAATTACTTTCTGCAAAAATCAGATCTTCAATAATCGCATTATATACTTCTTCATCCGTACTTTTAGCTCCAAAAATAAGATCCGTATCTTTCAAAGAATTGATTTCCCGTAAAATAAGCGGCACACCTCCAAAATACCTGACCAGATTGAAATAGGCATAAGCGCGTAAAAACCGCGCTTCGGCAATGTAAGGATCTGCTTTTTCCAGTTTATCGGGAACTGCCATTTTTGCATTGGAAATTACCGTATTGGCCCGGAAAATAATCTTATAAAACCTGGCCCAAACCGACTCAAAAGCTCCGGAATTTGGTAAATGTCCAAACCTGTAATAAGGGTCCGCACCTACTGCAATTCCAGCCGTTGCATAACGATGACCCGATTCTGTAAGAATAAAACGATTGCTTATATCTGTATAATCAGGCGCGGTCCAGGCCTGATAAACACCAATTGTGGCCTGGTTGAGACCTTCTTCATCTTTAAAAACTACTTCTTTACTCAATGAAGAAAATGGTGTTTCTTCTAAATTATCTTTGCAGGAAACGGCGGTAAATAAGATTAATGCCGAAAGAATTATTTGATATTTCATAGTAAGATCAGGTAAGACTAAAAGTTACAGGAAAAGCCAACGGTGTACGAGCGTTGAGATGGGTAAGCGCCATAGTCTATTCCCTGCTGTAATAATGATTGTGCATAAGAGCTCACCTCAGGATCAAAACCGGTGTATTTGGTAAGCGTCCACAAATTGGTTCCTGTTACAAAAAGCCGGGGATTTTGAACTGGTCCCAAACGTGGAAATGTGTAAGACAGCGCAAGCATTTTTAGTCTTATAAAGCTGCCATCCTCGATCATCGTTGAGTTAATATCGCCCGAAGCAATGCCTCTTTGAATGCCGGGATATTTTGGATCATTATGTTGATTTGATTCTGTAAAGTGCTTGTTGTACCAATCCTCAGACTGATTAAAACCTACACCTCCAAAATCGGCAACGCCATTATTAATATAAAACCGGGTTAGATTAAGCACGTCGTTACCCACAGAGCCAGTGAATAATGCATTAACAGAAAAGTTTTTCCAGGTGATATCATTACTCCATCCAAAGGTGAAATCAGGTGTTGATTTTCCCAGGATTACCCTGTCGTTTGCATCAACCAGATTGTTTCCATCTGTATCCGCATATATCCACGATCCGTAAACCGGTGTTCCTTTTGAACCCGGAGGCCTAGGCCCCTCGAAAGTAGCAAAAGTCGGATTCCCGTTACTGTCAAAACTTGTTGTTTGGGTTAAACCAGCAACTTTATATCCAAAAAACCGTCCTACTTCTTTTCCGGGTGTTAGTATGCCCGAAACTCCACCAAGCAAGTTTCCATCGATGGTAACATAGTCAGACTGCGTCCTGTCTCCAAGGTCAATCAAAGTATTTAAGTTTCTTGAAATATTGAACCGCGAGGCAAAAGTTACATTTTTTCTCTTAATGATATTTGCCTGAATACTCAACTCAACACCCCGGTTACGCATTGTTCCGTAATTATCTGTGATGGTATTCACGCCCGACTGCGTAGGTAACTTTCTTGGTTGCAGCAAATCCGATGTAATTTTATTATAATAATCAAAAGTGAAAACAAGCCTGTCGTTTGCCGTATTGAAATCCACACCCGCATTAAACTGCCTGGTACGTTCCCAGGATAAGTTGGGATTAGCCAGCGTGTTTTGATAAATGCCCGTCGCAATGGTATTGTCTCCAGAGCCAAGCTGATAAAAACCGCTGTTAAACTGAGCAAGAGAAGAGTATGGCCCAATGGCCTGGCTCCCCGTTTCACCATACGAAGCACGGAATTTGGTATTCGAAACGAACTTGACGTTTTTCATAAATTCTTCCGCATCCAGATTCCATGCTAACGCGACGGAAGGAAACAAACCGTATTTCCGGTTAGCAGCAAACGGAGAAGCGCCATCTGCCCGAAGAGAGGTATTCAAAACGTATCGACCTTTGAAGGAATAATTAATTCGAGCAAAAGCAGATTGGAGAATTCGTTTTTCTTTATAAGATCCAATCGACTGAGATTGTGCGCTTCCAATGTTATCAGTACCGAAATACGGAACATCATAGCTGGATGAACTTGTGTTAACGAATTCAACAACCTGGTCGTTATATTCCACACCCGCTGTTGTATTCAGATAGTGATTTTTCTTGAATGTCTGCTCATATTGTAAGTAAGCGTTCAAATTGTAGCTGTATGTATTCGCCGTGTTGTTACTTCCCCTGCCCTTAACCTGATTCCCTTCTGCAGTACTTGGCGGCAAAAAAACATTTCGTCTGGTCAGATTTTGATTTGATCCGAGACTCACAACGAGTTGTAAACCATTTACGATTTTGAAATAATTTTCAAGATTAATTACTGAGAAATCGTTTTGAGTTACATCCGATTTGGCCATTAATTCATTATATGGATTGGCAAAATAATATCCCTGGTAATTGGGAATTCCTAAACTGTTCTTACCCAGATAATCAATCGGCAACGTTGGCGCAGCACGAAGCCCGTCCATCAGGCCACCAGCATTCGGCCATGCCCTTGAAGCGGTAACCGCTCTGTTAGATTTTTGTCTGGTAAAAGCAAATTGCCCCTTAACCGTATACCAGTTGTTTATTTCATTATTCAGATTTGCCCTTATACTACCCCTCTTATTATCAGAATTAATTATTGTTCCTTTTTCCTGTAAATAATTTCCTGAAATGTAATAAGACGATTTTGCACTTCCACCTGACAGGCTCAGCGTCACATCCTGACGAAAACTCGGTTGTGTGACAGCTGAAACCCAATCTGTATTTGTTAATGCGCTGTCAAGGTTGGTAAACGGAGGCTTCCGGTCAGTCATCCGGTAGCTTTCATTAATGATTTCCGCGTATTGCTTGGAATTCATCATTTTGATAGGATTTGAAACCGTTCCAAATGATGTTTTATTAACCAACTCCACTCTTCCTGTCCCCCGTTTGCCTGCTTTTGTAGTAATCAGAACCACCCCATTTGCGCCGCGTGAACCATAAATTGCGGTAGCCGATGCATCCTTCAAAATCTCCATGCTTTCAATATCATTGGGATTGATACCGTATAAACCATTTTGGGTATATGCTCCTGTGAAGTTGGCACCAGCTTCACGGTATGCCGGCATGGGAAATCCGTCTATGACATAAAGTGGCTCATTATTACCACTTAAAGAGTTATTTCCCCTGATACGCACGACTGAAGCAGCACCAGGCTCACCCGAAGTTTCAACTACCTGGACACCAGTGGTACGTCCCTGTAAGGCCTGATCCAAGGTATTTACGACGGCAGATTTGTATTCTGTTGCAGAAACTCTTGTGGTTGAACTGGCAAGATCTCTTTTGCTTTGAGCACCATATCCTACGACCACTACTTCGTTTAGGGCTTTTGCTTCCGGTACCAGTTGTACGTTGTAATTGGATTGTCTGCGAATAGGTATTTCCTGTGATGTGAAACCAACGTAGCTAAATACCAGGATTCCCTTAGCAGGGACTTTCATTTCAAATGTTCCTTCGTCAGTGGAGATTGCTTTAAGTTTAGTGTTTTTAACTGCAATACCAACACCAGGTAAACCGGTACCATTTTCATCAACAATCACCCCTTTAATGGCTCGTGCCCCTACTCCCAAATCCGGAATGGTATCTGCTGTCGATGCGGCTACCTTTTTAGCGGTTGAATCTGTTGCCTTAAAAGCCGGTTGGTTTACATTACCGGGAATACGCTGCATTGCGGTGCTATCAGGCAAGTTTTGTGGTATTTCTGTGTTTCCAGGTATAACAGCAGCATTCGTTTTTACAGACGGAACTACTGTAGATGGTTTAGACCGAACTTCGTTTTTTTTTAACGTGTCAATTGGGCTATCGGTTTTTATCAGTGTATCAGTTTTGGGTTTTGGAATGGTATCAGGAACTACCTGTTGTGCATTCGTTGCTGAGGCACCGATCAATAAAACAATTAACGGTATAAATAAATTTTTAAAAATGCAGTAAGAATCAACTAATGGCCAGTTCATACTACTACGTCGAAGTTTTTGCATATTGTGTTTTGGCTAAATGAAGGGAGTAATTTATGGCTAAACTTATCGTTTTGTGAAAAATATTACATTCCTACTAGGAGCTCTCTGCCAGGTTTGCTTTATATTTAATTATAAGTCTATTCAATCTTTGTTTCCCAGATAATGCTGATTTCTGGCTTTAAAGTAAGAAGAAAATTTTGTGATAGGGAGTCCTCAGAAAAGGACATTTTTAAGTATTCGCTCTTAGAATCTTTCAAAATCTTAGTAGTGATAATATTATGAAGACTTAGCACCAACTTTGTCTTTTGATTACGAACCAACGTTAAATTCATATCTCCATAACTTGGGGAAAATGAGCAGTACAAGAATTCATCTGCATATTCCCTTTTAAATGTTATAATATTATAAAACCAAGGAATGTCAAAATCCAACAATTCAGGTTCCCTCTCTAAAAAACTTATCAATTCATAGTCATCTGGAAATACAATATCAACCATTAGCTCTTAAATATTTTTCTTGTCATGTTGGTGATATCTTCCTTTTTTGAGACTGGTTAATAGTTTTCCTAATTTTTAAATTCTGATGTTAAATATTGAAGTAGTTAAAACAAGGCAGCTTTACAAACCTTATTCCAATTACAGAATCTACATTCTTACGCTATAATAATTGAAATAGGTAAACGTTTTTCAATAAATTGGCCACATAACTTTTCATAACTAAACTTTTACTTTATGATTCATTTTGGCAACATTAAATCCTTCTTTTCAAAAAATGTAATATCATTTGGATGTTTATTCGTTAGTTTAACTTCTTGCAATGATTTAAAGAATGACAATTCAATTACCAGTGAACAAGTTATGATAGTTAATCCTGGCAAGGATACAATATTTTCACTAGCAAATCAAAATCTATACAATGCTGCTGATATAACCATTAAAGGTACCTTGTCTGATACATCGATTGTAGCAGTATCAACTGATAGTACATTCATTGGTAAGGCTACCTATTATGTATCTTCACCTAAGATAGCATTTTCCCAGAAAATGAAGTTGAATGGTATTAAGAATGACATACTATATATAAAGTACCATCCAATTAGAAACTCAAATTCAGGCGATGTTAATATTAAAGTTGACTTTTTTTGAGTCAAAAAGTGGCGTACTGAAATATTTATACAGTTCCTTCTTCAAAATCATAGCTTCGTTTTTTGTAACAGTCTTACATGTAGTATTCCGGATAGGCTACCATCGTTTTTTGAGAAGGTATTATTTCTAATTTTGTCAATGGATACCTAACTCGATCACTTTACATTTTGCCACCTCTGAGCTACCGCTAATCATATAGCCCTTTGTGCCGATGCTTAGTTCCTGTTTATGAATATGTAAAAGATCCCTGTTGATTATCCACATTCTTGCAGTGCCGAAAGGTTCAATTGGAGTCCACTTTCCCATTATTAAAAAACCGCCTGGATCCTCAAATTCAGGCCATATTATATAGCATTGACCTGTAAATTTGGGACTATCGCAATATCGAAAATCAAGTCTGGCTTTCTGATATACTAGTCTGCATGCTTCACCACTTGACGGCAAATACTGGCAGTCAGTTGGATTATCCAATGGTAAAAATTCATAAATAACACGAAAATCCCACTTTCGTCGAAAAATCTCATGATATGGTTGATAGCTTTCCATTTTGACGAAATTTATATTTTACGGTCTACCGAAAAACTTTGCGCCTCAATCAATAATCATTTTATGCAACATAATTTCTAATTGTGGCTAAGATAAGCTTCTAACACTTTTTCACGCATTTTATTGAGATTTACAGTATTTGTGTTACTTAATAAAATCAAAGTAATTCCTTTATCAACTAAATGTACCCAATTCGAATTATGACCATAGCCGTATCCCTGTCTTTCTGCAAAAATGGTATTAATATTTCCGATTTTTTTTTCGTATACCCAAAACCCAAATGCTACATCTCCCAGATTTGGGTTTCCTGTCAACATCAAGTCAACAGTCGCTTTCTTCAATATTCGGTGTTTAAATATTGCATTGTCAAAAATTAATAAATCATTTGCATTTGAGTACATCGCCCCCGCAGAGAAATAATTGTCTATGTAATAATTGGTAGGTGTGTAAAATTTAGTGATACACAAATCTTTGTTAAAATATCCTTCGTCTATGCTTTCTATAATATCTTCATGGTGCAGATAATTGGTATTATGCATTTTAAGAGGGATTAAAATTTGCTCGTTTAAAACCTCTTGAAAAGATTTGCCGTATATCTTTTCGATTATCCTGCCAAGTATTATATAATCGCCATTATTATAATCAAATTTTTCACCTGGTCTGCTAATAAGTTTTTCCGAGCAGTATTTATTAATAAAAGTATCCACTGGCCAAATTGTGGTATTGTATGCTTCTGCTATCACTTTCATTTCCTTACAGTCTCTTCCGCTACTGTAAGATAACAAGTTCCTTATAGTAATCTTGTCCCTCACCTGTATACTCTGGATAATACTTTGAAATAGTTGAATCAAGATTTAACCTGCCATCTTCGTACAGCTTCATGATTAACGCAGCGGTGAATGTTTTGGTTACCGAAAATATCTTAAAACGAGAATTTTCAGAAAACTTAATACTATTCTTTCTGTCAGAAAGGCCCGCATATTTTATATACTCTTGTTTCCCATTTTTCGCAATTAATACAACACCATTGAAATTTTCTCTCACGATTATGGAATCTACAACTTTTTCGACTTTGGGTAATTGTCCATACGATTTACTCAGGCATGGCAACGTTAAAAATAGTAATAACCACCTATACATAGACATAATATGATCTGCATCAATCCTGAGATTCCTTTATTATTGGTTTCTGAGATTAGTAGGTAATTTTAAATCTTTGATGTTTGCTTCTCTGCTGATTTCAATATCTTGTAAAATGTGGTTTTTGATGAAATTTTATAAGCCTTCATTATTTCCTCAATGGTTGCATTTTTCTTTTCATAAGTATCTTTTACAAAATATTTAATTTCATCATACTTACTTATAAGAACTTTGGGTCCTTCCCCTGGTCCGCGCTGCAGTTAACCCGGCTTTAGTCCGTTCACGAAGAACATTCCGTTCGTGCTCGGCCAGAACGCAGAAAATTTGTACGATCAATGTCCCGGTCGCAGTGGATGTGTCAATGGGTTTTGTCAATGATCTTAAATAAATTCCTTGTTTAGTGAGATCCTCCATAAATTGAATTAACTGAACCGTTGTCCTTCCTAATCTATCAAGTCTCCACCCTACAAGCATATCACCACTTCGGGCATATTTCAATAGTTCATTGAGCTGGGGCTTTTTTGCCTTAATGCCTGATACCTTATCAGTGAAAACCTTTTTTATTCCAGCTTTTGAAAAAGCATCTATTTGTAACTGTTAAAACGAATTTGTGAATTTAGCCAAAACGAATTCATAAATAGAGGTTTTTCTTACAAATGAGCGGAAAACTGCGTCAGAAAACTAATTTTTTAGTTTTGACTTTCTCAATGGCCGTAATCCATTGTCGCCAGGATCAGTATTAAAGGAATATTTTCCCAAGCGATTGATATGTTCAAAGGGAGCTGGCGAGATAAATTCAAACCGGGTCGCCGGGCGATCATTTTCATCGACCACATACCCTTCCTGGTGCAATTGCTTGATAATTTCCTGTTGATATACTGTGTTCCAAACCAGAATAATATTGGTTACCAAATTCAGGCTTCTGACCACTTTTTACTGTTGCTCTTCCTGTTTTCTACGTATAACCCTATCACTACCGAACCACAGGTAAAGCCTTAAGTTGTGTAACTATTCCCCTTTGATAAGCTGTGTATTTATTTTTCTTCTTAACGGCATATTGAGCAGATATCTAATGATAAAGTTCGTTTTTATTGACAACCTGGTATCTTCTATGATATCAATAGTCTTTTACACCTTTTTGATTATAAAACAATCATCTGATTGAGGCAATTATTGTAAAATATCACAGTCCAAGTTAGAATAGCGTATTCGGAACCAGAATACCCGACAAGTGAACTTAACCGGGACGGGCAGTTATGCAGACCTTTGCTATACCAATTGCCGATGCCCTCTACATATGCTTGAGATGAGTAAGAACATCCAACTTTGAAGCGGGCAGGCAGAGAAAGGACTCATTAAAAAAATTCACTATTGATTAACATTATTATGAACTCAGAAATCACCAACCATAGTCGGACTCACGCGGAGCGCGCATTTCGGCTCCACCTTGAATTATTTACTAATCACAATATGACCGCAGAAGCATATGGTAATCTAGTTACAGAGGACGTGGTGCACGAGTACCCGTATGCACCTGTTCCGTTCGCTAATCGGGTAGAGGGGCGCGACGCGGTTACGGCACACCTTGTAAATGTAACCCGGCTTGCTTCCAACTGGAACTTTACGGACATAACTTTTTCGGCTACGTCTGACCCCAATACAATATTTGTAGAGTTCGAAGGCGGTGGATTAGTAACGGCAACCGGTAAGGCCTACCATCAGATATACAGCGCCCGCCTGACCATGCGTGGCGAACAAATAGCCCATTACCGGGAATTTTTTAATCCAAATCAGATTCTCGAAGCCTTCTTCCCCAGCCCATCCGAAGAAAAAATAGCAAAGGAGCATACAGTATCAAACCGCCTTGATTATTTCCATCATGTTGGTATCACGGTGCGCGACCTGGAAGCGACGATCACCTGGTATGAAAAACATCTCGGCTTCAAGCGATTGACTGATTTTGGCTTTCCAGGAGCCCGCGTGGCGTTTATCGGGCGTGGCGATCTCAGGCTTGAGTTCTTTCAAATAGAGAATGCAACGCCGATGGAGGATGGACGGAAAGAGGCTGAATCAAATCTAAGCTTCGGAGGAATCAATCACTTCGCCATTTTTGTGGATGACCTCGACGGTACTCTTATAGATTTGAAGTCCAAGGGAGTTGAGCAAGCATTTACACTTAATGTTGTACCTGATGGAAGCGGAGATCGTTATACGTTCATTAGAGACAATGAAGACATGCTGATCGAGTTGTATCAGCCCGGATCTAAGTCCGGTTTGAGGCTACAGTCGTCGATGGATTCGATTTGATCTATCTAATAATTACTACCTCGCTAATTGTTTAAGGAGTAATATTTCAACTCCTTTGCCGCTTCATTTTGTCCACGACTTCTTCGCGCACCTGGCTTAACCAGGTGCGCGATGGGTTCCAGAGCAAGGCACACGGCTGTATATATTACCTCTTTATCGAATATTGATTTACAAGGGCCTCTGCTGTTTATAGGCTAGTGGGGTCTGTCCGGTCTGACGCCGAAAGAATTTACCGAAGGCTGACGCATCGCTGAAGCCCAATTCTTCGGCGACCTGCATAATGCTGCGATCGGTCTGCCAAAGCAGGTGGCGAGCTTCACGTAACATTTGGCTGTCAATCCATTCCCCTGCCGTCCTCCCTGTCTCCGCTTTCAAAGTTTCGCTCAAATACTTACTGGTAACGAAAAGCAAACTAGCGTAGTCGGCTACTCGGCGACGATTCGGGTCAGGCTGCGCTACCAGCTGCTGGAAACGTGTAACCAGGTCCACCCGGCGGGTCGGGGCTATTGTTGGTGTCATGCGCTCGTAACTGTCAGCGGCTATGAGCAGTAGGATGGCGACATAGCTTCGCACAATGTCGGCCTGGTAGTGGCTTGGCCGCTTAAGGGTTTGCCGGACCTGCTCCAGCAATTGGCCTATCTGGGCAGTTTCAGAGGATAATAGAGGCAGAACCCGCGTGGCTTGGGCATGAAAGAAGGGAAGTTGCCTTAATCGCGTCGGATCCGTATAAGGCGCTGAGAAAAAGGTTTCGGTAAAAAATAAGGCTTCGGTGTGATAGTCGGCCGACTGCTGCTGCCAGTGGCGTAGTACTTCTGGCCCCAGAAGTATTAGGGAGCCAGGTGCCACCTGGTAGTGATCCCGGTTTGCTTTTAACACCACGGTGCCCGCCCGGCACAGGCCCACGGCGTAGAACGTGGTGCGGTAAGGAATATTAGTTAATTGCCGACCTGGCGGACTCACCATTAGGTGATAGTCTATCAAAGGAGCCTGAGACAAAGGACCCATCAGGAGTTCGGCAATAGCAACTTTAGGAATTGTGTCCGGCATAAAGTATTACTTGAATCTAATAAATTACGTTTTCACCATAAATCTAAGATTTAGCTGGCTAAATCTTACCATCGAAAACGATGAAATAATGACAATGCCTTAAGTCTGCTCGCAAGATAAACGGCAATATACATTCTCCTGCCGACGTCCGTGGCAAAACGTATGCTTTCGATGTATTGGTCCCAAGCCTGATTGACAATGTTTGAGTACTTCTATTCGTACCCACAAAAATCACCAAGCCGACCTTTTAAACATAAAGAGGTAACTCCGTGCAGAAGGGCCCAGAACTGCAGTGACCCAGAAAGCGGATACGTGTATATGATAGATTTCTCTCTTATACATTCATTGATTATGGTTTGCATTAATAGAAACGCTTTCTAAAAATTGTCCTAGGGCTGATTTAAATCAATAGCATTCATGGAAGAATAAAACAGAAACATCAGATCATATTTTTCAGGATTTTTAGTGTGATACTTATAACTTTACAAGTTGATAAGACAACCGCTGTCATGCTAACAGTAAATTACTAATCTGTGCTCTTTAAAACTATCAGTTAGAACAGCAAAGTTTTCGAAAGCCGAGCGTGGGATAATCTGACTTCAATATGCAATTACAGGCGTCCGGAAAACAATCGGATTATGCCGGTTTAAAGCCGTGGCCTGTTGATTTTTCCCGAATATGGCAGGCTTGACTGAATCACTTTTTTGTGTGAATAGCCAGAAGAAAGCAGCCGGGACATACTAATTATGCTAACCAGTGTTAAGCTGGTTAGCAACAGCAATTTTGTAGTCTTTATATAATGAAGTATTTTTTACCGTTGACTGGCAAGCCCCTTTTTAATCTTCATCATAATACCATCGGGCACAAAGTTTGGGAGCTTAGTGTTAAACCAGTTTTGGAAACCGACTACTTTTTTTCCATTTCCTTCTAACAGATGCTCTACACCTTGTATTGCCACTTCTTTGGGATGCATGGCTTTGGTTTTATGAAGATTGGTAGATGCCATCTCAGCGGTTGTAAAACCAGTATCTACCGTACCTGGATATAGAGAGATAACGCTAACACCCGTTCCTTCCAATTCTGCATCAAGTGTTTCGCTGAATGCCTTTACAAAAGCTTTTGTAGCAGAATAAACAGAAAAATAAGGCATTGGTAAAAATGAAACCACTGAGCCTACATTCATGATCCGGCCGGACTTGCGGCTAATCATATCTTGTGCAAAGAGCTTGGTAAGTACCACCAGACTGGAAATGTTCAACTGAATCATGCTCAGCTCTTCTTCCATAGACGTATCTGTAAAATGACCATAGTTGCCAACACCTGCATTATTGACCAGATGGGTTACTATAAACTTTTCCTGCTTCACCGCTTTGTAGATGCTCATCGCAGCATTTACATCAGAGAGGTCGGCAGCATAGTACTCAACTGCTATGCCGTACTTATTTGTCAGGTCAGCCTGCATCTGCTGCAACTTCGATTCTGTACGGGCTACCAGGATCAGATTCATTTTTTTCGCAGCCAATTGATTGGCCATCTCATAGCCAATACCGGATGATGACCCGGTGAGCAATATGTATTCTTTCATGCTTATTTAAATTTAGATTGTTACTATTGAAATTTGGTTAATCTTACCTGTGTATATTTATGATGACGCATTATTTAAAAAAATCAGCATGCTGATTGGCCGGGTGCTACCTGTGCACCCATCTGACTTTCTAACTTTACATCATTCATTATCAATACTTGGTGGGATCAGCTTGTACATCACCGGGGTGACTATTCGCGATAGTATCGTGGAGCTAATCAGTCCTCCAATAAGTACGATGGCAAGTGGGGCGATCTGTGGATTAGGGTTCATCGCAATCGGGATCAACCCGCATATGGCCGTGATGGAAGTCAGTACCACAGGCAAAAACCTGGTTTCTCCGGCGATGCTGATGGCTTCTTCTATACTTTTACCTTCTGCTCTGAGCTGGTTGGTAAAATCGACAAGCAGTAGTGAGTTTTTAACCTGTATACCCGAGAGCCCGATGAAGCCGATAATCGAGACAAGCGACATCGGATTGCCGGTTATCAGAAGAAACACCACGCCACCCAAAACGCCCAGCGGAATGATGGATAAAACGATGATGATTCCTTTGAAGGTTTTGAACTGCAATAGCAGCACGCCAATAAAAAGGAAAGTGCTTAGAATGATAACCGACAGAAAATTTCCACCCAGCGCATCGCCTTCTGATTCGGCCTCACCCGACAGTTTGTAATAATAACCCTTCGGCATTTTCAGTTTGTTGAGCTGCGGCACGACATCTTTTAAAATATTGTTGGCCAGCATGTTGTCCTTGGTCAGCGAAGTAACCTTGGCAAACCTCGACTTGTTGAAGTGGTTGATCGCCGTTGGCGAGGTTTCAAAGCCGATGCTCGCAATCTGGTCTATCTGGACAGGTGCCCCTTGTATATTGCTTACATAAAGATTTTTCAATGCGTCCAGGTTGGAGAACTTCTCACGCGGGATGGTGATTACCACATTTCTGGCATCCCCCCTGTCATCGATGTAATCTCCGACATTCAGTCCGGCAACGGCCATTCGGATCACCTTATCAATGTCACTGGTCATCACGCCTAATGTTCTGGCTTTTTCTTTATCAATACTGATCTTCACATCCGATTTATAGGTATTCAGCTCGTTGTTAATAAAAAAGGTGCCCGGGTGTTTGCGAAGAATCTCTTCCACTTTGAAAGTAAGCGCGCGCAGCGTGTCCTGATTATCCCCGAAAACACGCACCACGATGTTCGCTTCCATAGGGGTGCCCTGGTCAAAATCCTTTACCTCTATTTTCGCATAAGGAAAATCACCAAACTTACCTCTTAGCCTTTTGATCAGTGCCGTCTTGGCAATAGGGCTTGTTTCTTCTTCCAGCTGTACAAAAATCTGTGCAAAGTCCGGTTTGATATCCTGCTGGTGAACATTGTAATAAATCTGAGGATTGCCTTTTCCCACATTGGAGGTATAATAAACGATTTCTTCATGCTTTTTCAGCTCTGTTTCCACCAGCTTTGCAGCCCTGTCACTTTCGGGGATGTTGGCCTGCAGGGGCATTTTAATATTGATCAGAAACATGGGTTTTTCCGACGTAGGAAAAAGCTTAAATCCTGCTAGCGGGAACAGTAAAAACGCCAGTACACTCAATGCAACCGATATGCCGATCGTTACCTTGGGCCACTTTAAGGCCAGCGGCATAATACCCCGGTAGGAAAAGGTCAGAAACCCCTGAAGTTTGCGAAGAAAATAATTACCCTCTCCGTGCTCATGGGTTTTCAGGATCTTGCTTCCGATAAAAGGCACCAGCGTGAGCGCCACGATCATCGATGCCAGTACACTGGTAATGATCGCCATCGGAAGACTCCGGATAAATTCTCCTGCCATATCCGGCAAAAAAGCCAGTGGTAAAAAGGCAATGACCAGTGTGGCCGTGCAGCCAACAACGGCCGCCCCGATCTGGCTGGTGCCTTTCAGGATGGCATGCTTTCGGGAATGTCCTTCCCTGAGCCACCTCTCAATATTTTCAACCACGACGATACTGTCGTCAACAAGAAGTCCCAATGCGACCACAAGACCTACGATACTTAGCTGATTGAGCGAGTAGCCCAAAAGGTTCATCGCGATAAGACCCAGGGCGAGCGAGAGTGGAATGGAGATCATTACGATCAGCGATGGTCTGAAACCCAAAGGAAGCAGCGTGACGATCACAAGCACAATGGCCAGTCCGAAATCAAAGCCAAGGTGACCCAGCCGCTTGGAAACCATATCGGCCTGGTCAAAGTTTTTGATCATTTTAATGTTTGCAGGCAACGTTCCACTGAATTCTTCGAGCACAGGTGTGTACTGTTCTTTAACCTGACTGATATCCACATCGTTTTTCATGGCAGCGGTTACCAGAATACAGCGCTGCCCGTTGATACGTGTGATGTGGCTGACTGTACCATCTTTATAGTTCACTTTGGCAACATCACGCAGGTATACTATTTTCCCATTCGCGTTATAGATGACGGTGTTGGCGACATCTTCCGCATTTTTAAACTTGCCGCTGGTTTTGACATTAAAAACCTTGCTGTCCATATGGATGCTTCCACCCGGAATGTCTGCCGCTTCACTTTGCAGACTGCCTGCGACCAGGTTCATTGGTATTTTCAGCTGCGCGAGCTTGTCGAGCTGCAAATCAATGCGTATTTCCTGTTCTGGCATCCCGGTATATTTCACCTCGCGAAGGTTGGTGATCTTTTCCAGTTTGGTCTTTAAAATATCCGCATTGTCTCTCAATGTTTTCGCTGACGCAGTATTGGATATGAGCGCAACCTGAATAATTTTTACATCCGATGAAGCGATTTTCTCGGTCTTGATCTGGTAGATCTCCTTGGGAAGCTCGCTGTTTTTCAGCGCGTTGATCTCCGTAGAAATTTCCTGATACTTATTGTCCACATCGACACCGTACTTAAACTTGATCTGGATGGCGGCTACACCGTCTTCCACCGTGGTCAGAATCTTGTCGATGTTTTCCAGACCATATATTTTATTTTCAATGGGTTTGACCACCTGTTCTTCCATGTCCTTCGGACTCGTGCCCGGGTAGATTACCGTGACCAGATACTGTGGTGGGTGCGTGGTGGGGTCTTCTGAGCGTGGCATGGTCAGCAGCGTCAGCACGCCGACAACAGCAACCAGAAGGTAAATGATCAGGGTGAACTGATAATTTTTAACAGCGAAACTGGTAATTTTCATTGCTTTGAGATTACTGTATTACTTTAATGGTAGATTCTTCGTTCAGGTAGGCACTATTAGAAATAACCACCTGGTCGGTTGGTTTAAGCCCGTCTTTCAGGTACACCGTTTTGTTGTCGAAACTGGCAATGTCAACAGCTACCTTCTTTACTTTTGTGGGCCCATTTAAAATGAATGCATAGGCGCTGTATCCGTCCGCTTCCACCAGGGCATCGTAGGGAATGCTCATTACATGCTGCGCTTTGCCGGTAACGATCTGCGCTTTGCCAAACATGCCTACGGCGGGTTTGATGCCTGCCAGTTTTAGTTTTAATTCCACCTGGAAAGAGGCTGCGGCCGCATCGGCACTCTGAGATTTACGCAGTACGTAGGCATCAATTGCTCTGTCCGGATAGCCGTCCAGGGTAACCGTTGCTTTTTGTCCGGCAGAAACAGCTGCCCACTCCCTATCTGTAAGTCCAACTCTAAGCAGAAAGCTTTTGTCCTGTTTGGTCTCATTGATAATAAGCACCGGACTGCCCGGTGCAATCACCTCTCCTTCCGAGGCCAGCCGATGGGCTACAAATCCATCGGAAGCAGCGTAAATCCTGGAATACTGCTCGTTAAAAGAAACGGTCTCATCCCCTTTTTTGGCGATATCCAGAAGGGTTTTCGTATTCTGCAGCTGCTCTTTGGTATACACGCTGTCGCGGTAAAGATTCACCGCCCGGTCATAGTCGCGCTGCGCTTTTTCCACATTCAGATTCGACTGGCTCAGTCCTGCTGCAATCTCTGTGGCATTCAAAACGGCCAATAGCTGCCCCTTTTTAAATGATTGTCCTTCTTCGACCAGAATGCGGCTGATCACCCCGCCTATTTTAAAGCCGTACTTTGCTTCGTGTTCGGTGCTGACAAGGCCTGTGGCAGTGATATTTCCTGAAACGTCAAGGGAGCTGACCACCGAAACTTTTACAGGAATCGCTTCCCTGTCATCGAAATGGACTTCCTGTTTAGGTGTCTGTTTGCAGCCAAAAAAGACGACAGTTCCCAGTAGCAGTAATGGTATCGTTTTCATATACTTTGTTTTTTTGAATTATTGAAAAGTAAAACTGGCATTGGCGCGCTCGATCGAAGCATGGGTAATCCAGATGTCGAACAGCGCGATATTGGCATCTAGGCGTGCATTGATCAGCTGGTTTTGCGCATCCAGAAGCTCGATGTAAATCGCCACGCCTTCCCTGTATAATTTCAGCTCGTCGTTGTAGTAAGTCTGGGCAGTTTTAAGCTGCGATTGGGCCGATTGGTACTGAGCTATCGCACTCTGCATCTGGTTCTGCCTGACTTTCAGCTCAGTTTCCAGCTGCTTTGCGATGTAGTCGGTCTGTGCGATAATGCTTCTTTGTTCAGCGGCCGCTTTTTTGATCTTGTAATTATTTTTTCCAAAGGCAAACAGGTCCCAGTCCAGCGACACGCCCCAGAAGTAGTATCGGCTTTTACTGTTGAAATTCCAATCAAATGACTGCGAACCCAGGTCTATAAACGTCCCAACCCTGGGAATAATATAGGACTTGGCAAGGCCGGTCAGATTGCTATTGATTCCTTGTGAAATTCTAAGTTTTTCAAGCTCTTCCCTGCCAGCCCCATCGCCAGCCAGCAGTGCTGTAAACTCAGGCAGACTGTTGATGGAGTCAACCTGGACGCTATCGCCTAGAGGCCGGTTGAGCAGGAAATTAAAGTAGTTCCGGGCTGATTCCTTGGTTTGTCTTGCCGCGGTCAGAGACGCATTAATTTTAGTCACTTCATTGGAGCTGCGGATCACCCCGGTCCGGTTTACCTTCTCATTATCAAAAAGCACCTGATTGATACGCTTACCCTCCTGGACAAGACCGAGTGAAGATTCGTAAATTTCAACCGCGTTAATCGCCTTGGCGTACTGATAGTACGCAGTTTTAATCTCTTTGACCAGCTCACGCTTGTAGACAAGCACCTCCGCTTTTTGAAGATCAACCTGCTGGCCTTTGATACGCTTGTTATACACCAATTCGGCATTAACAAGAGGCAGAGTTGTCCGGAATTTTGCATCGTAAAAATTATCGGGAAAAAGCTGGATACTCTCGTTTTTTAAATTAGGAAAAGCACTGCTGCCCGTCAGCTGGTTGAGCGTGGAATACACCCCATTTAAAAGATCGCCCGTAGGAAAATCAATCGTCCGTCCGCCGCTTGCCTTATTGTAGCTAGCAGAAAATGAAACGCTGGGCAAAAACATGGTTTTGGCTTCCGCTAGCGCCAGCACATTTCTTTCCAAAAGAAAATTCTGCTGCTTGATGCTCTGGTTTGACCCGAGCCCTTCGGTGATGTACCCATACAGCCTGCTCTGTCCCTGAGACGGATAGGCCAGCATGGCAAGCATTGGAAACGACAGTACCGTCTTCCAAACGCCCGATTTCTTTAATGAATTGTTCACTGTAATAATTTTAAACATTGTTTAATTAAAATGTAAAAGGACAGGCCAATTCATTCAGGATGAAAAGATCCTGTCACAACCGGCCTTATAAAATTGCTTACGCTTTCTGAGTTAGTTTAACTACTACTGATCCTATTTCTGGTCTATCAAGGCAATAAAGGTCTCATATCCCTGAAGCATCAGCTCCTCACTGGATTTTTCAAAAAAACCTGCCATCCTGTCTTTGCAGTACAGGGAACAAATACCATGTACCAAAGACAAGGTCATAAATGTGAAATGTTTATTGTGTAAATCCTTGAATCTTCCCTGGTTCTGGCACTGCTGGATCACACCCGATAAGTGCTCAATGGCTTCCTGCGCAATCTGAAATCCTTCCCCTTCCGCCTTCCCCGTTTCACTGACCAAAAACATCAGATTGTAATAATCAGTATGGTTTTGTGCAAAACGGATGAAAACTAAACCCAGCGCTTTGTAACGTTCATAGGGATCTTCGATGACATCCAGCGCTTTCATCTGGCTTAAAAATAACCGGAATCCCTCTTTATGAAGTTCATGAAAAATCTCGCTCTTGTCTTTAAAATAAAAATAGATTGAACCCGGACTGTAACTGATCGCGCTCGCAATATTTCGGATGCTGGTCTGCTCATAGCCCTTTTCAAGAAATATCTTGCGCGCACTGTCCAGTATGCGCTTGTGCATTTCTATTTTTTCCTGCTCTTTTCTCTTCGCTATTGACATACTAAACTCATTTGATATGCAAATCTATTAAACACTGTTCAATATTAAAAACTTTTAGAAGTATTTTTTGAACACTGTTCAAAAAAAATGACTAATTTACTTATGCCTAAATCTAGCAGAAGTACAATTATCAGTGCCATTGATGAATATAATTGAACCATTAGACATAGATAATGACAACAATTTCAAAGGTTCTGAATATTTCATTTCAGCCACAGCTTGAATGAAACCGCCTGTAAAAACTATCTCTGTCAAAATAGTAAAAACCAATTCTGAAGTTTGAAGTTTACTGTATCTTAATCGCAGACAGCCTTGAAGTGCAGTTTAAGGTGGCTGAATCGAAGTAAATCAAACTTTAAAGGGCATTCATGAACTCCAAATCTGCATTTGTAATAATACTCCTTATTACAATATAACTACCGTTTCCTGTGTACCCTATTAAACACAAGTTAGGAGAGTTTTAGATGAATTGATAATTTGGTTAAGTTATTTTGAAAAGATAGCAGGCAATCATTTTTGGTTTCCTATCCATGAACGTCCTGCTACAAAAAGAGCCGTCTGTGATACAGGCGGCTCAGCACTCTTTTAACATTCCTTATCGGTTTGCCTTGGACCTTGGCAATCATCGAATATAGATCCTCATAGTTTCAGATTTACGACTTCTCCATCTTGTGGGATGATTAATTTCGTCTTTTCAATATTCATTTCGTTTGCTTTTTGACTTAGCTTGACCCTAGTTGTACGGCAATGGTCCAGCGCATCCATATGGACAGCAATCACTTTGGCTTTCCCGCTTTCCTTTATCAGTGCCATAGTCTGCACTTCATCCATTAGTATTGGGTTTGCTTCAAATCCGGGAACAACCGCCCCTCCAGAGTTCACAACAATGTAGTCAGGGTTGAACTTTTTGATATTCTTGCTGATATCATCTGTTAAGATGGCATCTCCGACAATGTAAATAGTAGGTTGATTTTTGGCAGATAATATGAAACCGGAAGTCTTGCCCATCATTTCGAGAACCTTACCGCTCCCATGTTGTGCATCCACTCTTTGAATGCGGATACCATCCCAATCCGTGCTACTATCCAAAACTTTTGCCTTGGTAAATCCTTCCCTGATAAAAAACGCCTTGTCAGCAGGCTGATTGAGCAGCTGGACAGATTTGACAAGTGCACTGCTGGCTGCCGGATCAAAATGGTCAGGATGTGTGTGGGTTACTAAAACCAGATCCACTCCATCAACGATCTCTTTGACAGGCATCTTCAATTCAACTGTCGGATTTTTTTCAATCCCGGCAAAAGATTGAAATGCTCCCTTGGAGGATAGCATAGGATCAACCAAAATCTTCTTGCCTGCGTAGTCAATTACCAATGTAGCGTTTCTGATTAACCGAAGAGTTGGTTGTTGTTTTGTTTTGGACTGTGCTAACGAAATGATCGATATAAGCAATGCAGCGCCTAAAAATAGTGTTTTCATATACTAAGCGTTATTTTTAATAAGGTTCACATTCCGACATTGGAAGGAACTCGAGCTCGATACAAAGGTCGGTTTCCACAGCGGCTGCTCACCTACCAAAAGACAACTGGTTACTACCATTTTGATAATCCAGGCAAAGTTCACTTACTTGCGATGCAATTGGTTTGCTTCCTAGCATTTTGACAAGCCTACGGACACATTTGTAATATAATTTGAGAGAAAAATAAGCTTACCTATGAAAACAATCAACTTTAACAAAACTGAATGCGGGGTTGATTTTCTTCTGAATGTATTGCCAGGTGACCAGATTAAAGAATCCTATATCAACACTGACTTTTACAATACGGACTATTTTGAAATCCTTTTCTTTAAAAAAGCAAAAGGCAATGTTATCTTAAACAGCCATAAGTTCGAGCTCTGCGATAATTCCATTGTATTCATCTCTGCATTCCAGAAAAGACAGTGGGATTTAAGTGGTCAGCACATGGAGTTTACTTCGCTCATCTTTCAGGAAGATTTTCTTAACGAGTTTTTTGCAGACAAGCTTTTCACCTACCGTCTCCTGTATTTTTATCAGCTGCAACATCCCTTAAAAATGGCGGTAACAAGCCAGCAGATGTCAAAGTCGTGTGAGATTCTAACTGAAATAAAGACCGAGCTGGTATCAGTCAGGGCGGATAGTGCCCATATCATCCGTTCCCAATTGTATTACTTATTACAAACATTAAACCGGCAATATTCCAGCCAAAATAACCTGACGGCCGGCGAGTCCGGCACTAACTATGCATACCAGTTCAAAAGGCTACTGGAAACAAATATCCGTGAGAAACAACGCATCAATGACTATACAGAAATGTTAGGCATCAGCAGAATCTCGCTCAATAAGGGTGTAAAAGCAGCATTTAATGTGACTGCTACACAGCTAATCAAGCGCCGATTGCTTTCCGAAATACAATCACAGCTTATTTATACTGATAAAACAACCAGCGAAATAGCCTTTGAATTTGGCTTTTCAGAACCTAATCATTTAATGCGCTTTTTTAAGACACTTACCAATGAAACCATTTCTGAATTTTTAAGAAATCACCCTCGAAACATGAAAGCGGTGATAAATCAATCATCTACATCACAGCCCAAAGGGAGCTTTCCATACAAACCTGCTTGAACGAGCCAACTTGATGAATCTCGATTGTAGGGAATACTACAGGTAAGGTATCGATGCGATTAAAGCACTTAACTGGATCCACCTGTACAGACTAGAAAACCTTTAAGCTCTTAGAGATGTAGGTGATCTTCAGATTTTGCATGCTAGGCGTTAGTTTCAGTTCGCGGATCTTCTTCCCAATTGTCATAATATCTGTGTGTACAAAAACGGTGGTTAAAATGGACTATGACCAGTTTCAATTTTGATGAATATTATCTTCTGCTAATTGGCTGTATGTGTAAAAATTTACATTCCAGCACTCTGAGCATTGAATATCTGTCTTCTAAGGGAACGTCTTAATCAAATAAAAACGCAAACGACATGAAATTCAGCAGTAACAGTGTGCTGTTGAATTTCACGCCTTCTACGTATTTATAAGTGACTCTTACAAATACGGACGTGCCATTTCATCAGCCTTCGCGCGATTTTCATCACGTTTGGTAATGTCAGCCTTTTGCAAAGCAGATCTCAATGTGTCTATATCCAAATCTTGACAATAAGCTGGCTCGCCTGGCTGTTGTCTCCACGACTCTGAAAGTGCACCACCATCAATGGCATCAAAGCCAATATAATCAATAAGATTAATAACAGTCTGTATTTGCTGCTGATCATCACCAGCAACCGACAACGCAATACGGTTCGCACTTCCGGCAGCAGTTGCCTTTGAAGCCAAACTTGGCGCAACGATATTATTAAATGCCTTAATCACCGGGTGCCCAATTACCTTTGCTACCCATTCACTGTCTGTCAGTCCTCCTTCGATATCATCAATCTGCCCGTCGCGTGAAGGGTAGTAATTTCCTGCATCAACAATTATGGCTTTTGAAGCAGAAAGTATTTCTTTTGGAAGATTAACAATGGCCTTATTGGGAATGGCAATGATGATCAGGTCTGTTGCTCCTGCCGCTTCTTCTGGCGTCACTGCGGTTGCACCTGTTTTGCCAGCAATCTCGCCGAGCGATTCGGGCCCGCGCGAATTTGCGATCAAGACCTGATGGCCAAGTTTTGTTAAATATCCGGCCAATGTGCTGCCAATGTTTCCGGATCCTATAATTCCTATCTCCATCATGTTTGTATTTGATTGTACTAGTTAATTATTTGTTTGAAACGCGCTGATCAGTTCCATACTGTTCAGGCGCGCCCAGATGTTGCCTTAACGTCTTGCCTTCGTATTCCTTATGAAAAAACCCGCGCTCTTGTAAAATGGGAACCACTTCGTCCACAAATGCATCAATTCCATCCGCATTCACGTCTGGCGAAATCCAGAACCCATCGGCTGCACCAGCTTCAAACCACGTCTGCATATGATCGGCGGCTTCAACGCCTGGCCCAACAATCACAGGATGATAATCAATCACACCATGTGCCAGGACATCACGCAGGCTCCATCCTTGTCTTGCAATCTTCAAAGCATGGGATGAGCGAGGGTCATAGCGGGAAGGGTGGGCATTATCTAGCAGCGCTTTTGGAATTGGTTCGTCTAGCCGGTTTGCATCAATTGGTATGCCAAGCATTTGCTGTAGATAACCGGCTCTTTGGCGGAACGAATGCCCTGTTAGTTGAATCCTGCGGTCGAGTGCCGCTCGTCTGTCTTTGGCAATGGTCGTCATCAATCCCGGAATGTATTTAATTTCGTCAGGATCGCGTCCATAATTCTTGGCTGCTTCCCTGAATGCATTCCGCTGGGCGCGTGCATCCTCAATAGTAAACGCTGCGCCGATAACCGCATTGGCAAAACGCCCTGCCAATTCATGTGCATTAGGACTGCCTCCGGCGTGAAAAATAATGGGCTGGCCTTGCTCGGACGGCGGAATGTAAAGGGGCCCGCGCGAGCCGACATATTTTCCTTGTAAATGAATGGGAAGGATCTGCTCTTTCTTAGCAAACTGGCCAGTCTGCTGATTGTGCACCCAAGCATCCTTTCCCCAACTGCCCCAAAGTGCCTGAATAAGTTGGACAGCCTCGTGTGCACGACCGTAACGATCTTCACTGGACGGAATTTTTCTGCCGTAGTTGGCAGCAACATCATCCCCGCTTGATGTAATGGCATTCCAGCCTGCTCTGCCGCGGCTCATAACGTCGAGTGCTTTGAATTGCCTCGCCAGATTGAAAGGCTCATTGAATGTGGTTGATCCTGTTGCAACCAGTCCGATGTACTGGGTTTCGCGCGCCACAGCAGCCAGGGTCATCATTACATCCAGGTTAAAGGCTGGTGATTCACTTTCTATATCTGACATAACAGCGCCAGGGCCATCGGGCAAAAATATAAATTGAAATTTGCCGCGTTCAGCTGCCTTCGCCTGCTCCACACGCGCATCAAAACTGGTGTAACTTTCCGGATCTACGCCCGGCATACGCCACGCCCCGGATTGAGAGCCATATCCGTTCCCCAGATGAAGACCTATAAGCATTTGTTTGCCGGTAATGGAAGGCAAATCTGTTCTTTCTTTTAAAGAATCCATAATTCTATGCATACTACATGTACAGTACGCGACTTAGGCGAACACCGTAATCTGCATCTGGGTTTGTAGTTGGACTATCAACGCGTTCCATAATGGCTGCAACAGCCAGATCTCTGCGTTTTGGCAATCGGTTTTTTTCTGCTGTATCGATCACAGCCTGCATTTCATCAAGCGTAAGATCTGTACAGTATACCGGTGCTCCCGGTTGCTGTCGCCAGGAATCTGACAGAGAACCCGTATCGAAGGCATCAAATCCTGTGTTATTAACTAATGCAGTGGTAACTTCCCGGTCAATGTCCCGGTCGGCGGCTATGGGGATTGCGATACGATCCGGGCTTCCAGCTGGTTTTCCATTTACGACCAAAGAATGGGAGCCAATCGCATTCCATGCTTTGGCAATAGGGCGTCCCAGCTGCTGTACAACCCATAGACTTTCAATCATTCCCGCCTCAATGCTCTCAATGCGACTATCACGTCCCGGGTAATAATTAGAAGTATCGATCACAGTTGCATCCTGTGAAACTCCGGCTAAAAGCGGTGCAATCTCTGGAATGCGGTTTAAGGGAACAGACAAGATAATGACCTCTTTATCCTGCACTGCTTTTTGAGACGTAACGGCAACAGCACCTGTAGCAAGCACCGCTGGATCTATATTTTCGGGCCCACTGGAATTAGCCACAACTACATCATGTCCAGCCTGGGCCAGCTTCAAAGCCAATGTTTTTCCAATATGGCCTACGCCAATAATTCCTATTTTCATGTGAAAACTATATTTAAGTTAGATAATCGTATCAATATATAAGCAAGTGTATATGTATTTAAGCAAAATAAATTCTGCTGCATTATCTGCTGAGCAGGTGGAAAATTCTATGCTATTTTCAGGGATTGCAGAAAGCCAGTCAACTCTTCTAACTTTTCATCATTAATGGCAAGACGCATATTACGTCCCTCCTTATGCGACTCAATTAATCCGGACTCGGCTAGCGATTTTAAGTGCTGCGACATGGATGGTTGGCTAATGGGTACAAATTCGAACAAATCCGCACACCCTCTATTTGTCCCCTTTGCTATTTCCTTTAGAAGGAGTAGACGATGCGGGTCGCTCAGCGACTTTGCCATTTTAGTAAGTGATTTCGTATCCATATTATTAATATTAATTACATGCGCATTCGTTAATGTATTAACGGACTGTATGCTGTAATCGTTCCCTTATTACTTAAGTTTATTATGGATCCGGTTGTCCGGAATACTACATGATCGTTTTTGAACACCATGAAAAAGCAGCTTTCAGCTAAATATGTATTGAACAGACTGGGAAAACTAAGCTACATGATCTTTTTAGTACCAGAGATCTCCCATGAAACGCAGCAGCTAAAAGCTCACAGGCTATTGCATCTTCTTCTCATCTTGTTAATAATGAGTTTATGCCAAAACGTTCGTTAGCTCCATGTAAAAACATTGAATATCTCGATTTTTATAAGCCTGATCAGGTCCAGGAGCTTTCAATAAGTCTTTGTAGCTCTGGAAATATGCTAATTAATTTATGCATCAATATTCTCAAACTTTACGTTTAAAATTTATCATAATAACTACTAGGAATGAATAAGCTTAAATCATTTATTATCGCAACTACACTTATTGTAGCATTAAACAACCAAGCACACTCACAAAATCTTTATTATCAGACACCGATTAAAATTGATGTTTTGCCTGATAGGCTTGATAAGGCGTTACTGGCATTTTCCAGTCAAACCGATTGTAAAATTGCCTTTGAGACGAAAGTAGTTCAAAATTTTAGGAGCAAGGCCGTTAAAGGCGACCTAACGCCTCCGAATGCATTAATCGCATTAGTAAAGGGAACTGGTCTGGAAGTCCATGTGGAACAAAATATCCTGAAAATAAATCAAGAAGATCAGCTAACTATTTGTACCAAAGCAACTACTCTGCAAGAGACTCTCAAACAAGCAATTAAAAACCAGAAGGTTAGCAAAACTATTGCAAATAGGAAGATCAATGAGTTAGGCGAAGTAAAACTCTCGGTTGTTGACTTAGCTAAAAAGCAGGGTTTTGTTAGTGCTGCTGAAAAGGCTAGTTATGGCAGAACCTTTAAAGAAGTTCAGAAATTGTTGGATAGAGACCAGTAGACCCATCGAAATGTCCTCGGATAGTTCTGCATTGATGATGTGTAATTATCAGAAAATATAATATAAGAAGTCTGTGTCAAATAATGGCTGATGCAGACTTCTAGTTTTAGAAAATAGAGTCCCTCACTAAGGTACGGTGCATGATTTTTTCTCCCGTTTATCGTTTCTAAACGTGCGTAAAAATGGTGGTTTCTCTGAGACACGCAAGGGAGTTGAGCATAGGATGAGATCTCATATATGGGGATTTTCTAAGGATGATTACGATAAAAAACGCTATGCGGAAATTAAAGCAATCGGGCTGGAAATGCTGGCAAATATGGCAACCGTTTCTGTTGCAACGATTATCGAGCTGATGCCTCCGGATAAAGGGTATCAGACGCCAAAGGTTGACATCCGTGCCCTCGTGCTAAATGCATCGAACCAATTATTGATGGTGCAAGAAAAAGTGGACGAAAATCGATGGAGCTTGCCCGGCGGGTGGGCAGACATAGGATATACTCCGTTTGAGGTGGCAGAAAAGGAAGTTTTTGAAGAGACCGGCAGTTCTATATCTTATGCCAGGTGACCGTTGGTGAGTTGTTAGCTGATACAATTGAAACGAGCGGTGCATCTTGGATCAATCAAAAAGCACTCGCTACCATGCCTTTCTCAACAGATCGAGTAACCCTATCACAATTGGAAACTGTTTTAAAAATATCGGCTAACTCTAATGGGCCTACGCATTGTGATTAATGGTAACAATCTCTTTAAACCTGTGTTTATGGATACCGAAAAACAGTCGTTTTTTCGAGAGCCTTGTTAAAGTGATTATCTCATATTTTTAAAGGCTACTTATGTGGATTATTCTTTTGTTTCGAGAAAAGCCAATCAACAAGTCCGGGTGTATTGATTACTTTTTTCCAGATATCATGATCTGCATCCGGATACTCTGTGTACAAAGGATTGCCACCAGCTAACCTGATTGCCTCGATCATTTCCCTGGAACCACTTACAGGAACATTAATATCCTTTTTGCCATGAAAGGCCCACACGGCAGTATTTATCATCTCGGGAGCCTTATCAATGTCACCTTCACCTGAAATTGGAATGGCAGCTGCAAATGTTTCGGGGTATTTACCTATAAAGTGCCAAACACCATAGGCACCAAGTGAATTACCAGCTATATAGAGTCTGCTTTTGTCTATTTTGAATCTAGAATCCAAAGATTGAATGGCCTCAAGAATGATATCGTCAGCTACTTTTAGATTAGGAAGTCCTCCGAAGCTATAAGCACTTGATATCTGTGGTACGAACAGGAATGCAGGGTGCTGTTCCCTGGTAAGATAATTTGAAAGCATCACAGCAGGTAAAGATCCATTGACCTGCTTAACATCATCGGTACCCCAACCTGCTCCACCATGAAGACAAATAACCATTGGATAAACCTTTAATGAATCATAGTTTAGTGGCTTTAATAAACGATAGGATAAAGAGTCGTTTTGTTTGTTAACAAATAAACCTGCCTCAAATCTCTGCGCTGAAGCTTTGTCTTTTGTGGTCGCTGTATTTTCAGAGGATTTTACCGGTTTTTCATAAATTGTTTTTTTGCCAAGGTAAAAACTAAATGCTACCACCAAGACAGTAGCAAACAGGATTGGAATATCAAGGAATTTAGACAAGGCAGACTGTTCCTGTTTGTTTTTTTCCTTTTGCAACTCATTCCATAAATTTTTGGCAAGTAAAAGTATAACCAGCGTACTGCCCAGGGAAAGATTGTTATGCCACTCTTCAAAAGTTGATTTTAAGAGAGCTCCCTTGGTATTTAAATATCCTATGAATGTAATAATCTGAAGAATAGCTGCAACAGCAGAAAAGATTCCTATTCTTTTCAATAATTTTATTTTTCCGGTAACAGAAAAAATAAGACTGAGTGCATATGGAAGAGCTGATCCAAGCGCAATAAAGTAGAGTGGATAATAAAAGCTAATAAATTCACCGTATAAAAAGGAGCGTAGGAAAACGTACCAGTGAAAGCCAGATGCAATAAGCATAAACAAACAGCTTACAAAAGCAGCCTTATGGCCGCGATGATGATGGTAGATCAGAAGCACAAATATCCATATAAAAAAAATTGAATAAGATAAGTTGTACCAACTCAAATAGGAAGGCAAAGCAAAATAGTCAATGCCATAATGAAGATATAATAATAGAATAACGATAGTAACGATCGTGTAAAGTATTCCTAAGAATATCCCCAGGTAATAAGTGCGATTTCCCATTTTAAATGATATTTAAGTTGACGAAGGATAGCTTACTTTCTATACTCAATCCTAAGATTTAGGATGCTTCAAAGATCGTATATAAAGTATTCACTCTGTCGCCGTTATGCTTTTTTAACTAAAGTGATAGTGTTTATACTTCCATAGTTGATTCTAATTATCGACGATAGTATTAATCTATAATTAGCTTCTTGACTGAGGAAGTCTTTTTGGAAACTTTCAATCCTAAGAAGGAGAGAAAGGCTATTACAAAATAGTTAATGGAATTAATAGTGCAGTTATGAGAGTTCGAAGTAATAAGGAGAAAGTTAGGCGGAAGGTAAGCATAGCTGGCTTAATTCATATTTTTCCCTTAAAGTAGATCCAGACATATTCACACTTTGCAATATACGCCATAGAATAATGTCAGTAAATTCTTGTAAAGAATAGGCTTAATTATTATTTTTTTCTTATGTTTTTCAGTTCGAATGGTACTATCATTATAAGCTATTTGATGGTTACTTTGTTTTTGTCTGCATGTAACAGCAATAGAGATACGGCTACCGAAAATACGATTAAAGAGACGGCTTTTCTGATTCTACGCACAGCCAACCCATAACAAAGAAATCAGTCTTCGAAATCGGATCAATTTCAAAGACCTTTACTTCGCTACTTTTGGCTGATTTAATACTTAAAAGAAAAGTAAAGCCTGATGATCCCATCGAAATTTATATATCAGACTCTTTAAAAATTCCTTCGTACAAGGGAAGTAAAATTACATTTATTGACCTGGCAACGCATACCTCGGGCCTTCCGAGGATGCCTGATTTTTCAAATCCAAAGGACGCTAACAATCCTGTGGCCGATTTTACAGATGAAAAGCTGTATCGATTCTTAGGTAATTATCATTTGACCCGTGCAAAAGGTAAATATGAATATTCAAATTTAGGTGTTGGTTTGCTGGGAAACATTGTATCCAGAATTCATGGGAAAACATATGAGGACTTGTTGCAGAATGTGATTTGTAAACCACTCGGGATGCATGAAACCAGTACGCTCAACACAAGTCCTTACCTGACCACGCCTCATATTGGAACAACGGCAGTAAGTCATACTGACCTTGCATCAATTACAGGAGCCGGCGGAATCCGGTCTAATGCTGAGGACATGCTGCGGTATTTAAAATTTCAAATGGATGTGAATCCTTCTTCTTTGTTGGCAGCAATGAAGTTAACCCAGCACCCGCTTCATGATGCGGACAGGAATATGAAAATTGGAATGGGCTGGCATATTGTTCCTAATGATGGTGATACGATCGTTTGGCATAGTGGTGGTACCACAGGATACCGTACATTCGCCGGTTTTAGTTTGAGATCAAAAAGAGCCATTGTCATTCTCAATAATTCGGCTAAAACAACGGATGATCTAGGTATGTATTATTTTAATCAGAATATACCAATAGAATCAATAAAGAAGCCGGTGCCTATCCCACTGGAGCAACTGAAAGATAAAATTGGTGTTTACAAAGTCACCACCGTAAATGATGCTATCAAGTCAGACTCTGAAATTCAGATTAAGCAGCAAGGTGACCATCTTGCAGGCAGGTTGACATCAGGCCCATGGGTAAGCTTTTTTCCAGAATCGGAGTCACAATTTTTTAGCCATATGGAGCACGTAATTACCTTTAGCCGTAACACAGATGGGAAAATTCAAATTATCCGTGTCCGTATGCCTTTTGGATTGGAAATCTCTGGAACTAAACGGAATAACACATTTCCACTATTAAGGTAGCGGATAAATTGAAAGGTACATAAACTGATTGGATAGTTTGCGTAACACCTCCTGGAAAGGATTGTCTGCGTTAATGGTAATGTAATTAAATAAAAATAATCAATGCCATTTGTCCATATGCGAAAACGGTGGGTAATGGGAATGAATTTTAAATATTCCATCCCCGAACAGTTTTATAAAATTACCCCTTGCTTCTTAAAAGAATCCGTATGTCTGTATTAAAACTACAAAAATCTTTTCAGCTTTGGGCTGTGCAACAATAAACTTTTTATTGCCTTAAGATCTGGATTGAACCATGTTCCGGAATGCAAACCCTAGTAAAACCTTAAACCTGGCCAGAGATCATTTAACATTTTCCTAAGGATTTCTCCTGGCAGCAGCTGTGGTAAATCTGCAAAAGACTAAAATTTCTTCCCACTATGTTTTCTATTGCTGTTTATTAAAACCACGATTTTCGTGTACTCATAATTTCATTTTCATACGTTCACATCCTGCTTTAAATGAAAGTTTTGTAATACAATCTATGCAGTTGAGACAAGGCCGATGTCTTTCACAAGCACTACTACCTACCAGGTTGATATAGGTCTAAAAAGGATGGTACCGATAAGTTGAAAAAGTCAACAAGAAAATGAGCAATTAAGACCCACCGCAGACTACCCGTTTTTTTGTAAGTGACAGCCCAAACAATACCCATTACCAAGGTTGACACGAATATCTCCGGGCCTCTCATTAACTCTGAATAAATTCCAAATACAGCATGATTGGCAGCAAAAAGTAAACTACTGAACAGAATAGCTATCCATTTATTCCATCTGCTTATATTATCCAGCAGAAGGCCCCGCCAGTAAAACTCTTCCAGCCATGGGTTCACAATAGCCAGGATAATCCATGGAAGCCAAACCGTCCATTCCGCGAGAAGGCCTTTATGCAATAAAAATATAGGAAAAGGAACTAAACCAAGGATCACTGCGAACACTGTCCAAATACTATTATGATCGGGCTTACGAAGCCACAGCTTTATGGAAATTCTTCCGCCGAATCTGGCGATAAAGAAAATAAACCAGCACCATTCAATCAGGATGATTGGAATAAATACCCATTTACCGATCAGGGCCCCGAAAAAATAAGCACTAAGAAAATTGGTTGTAATGATGATCAAGGGCGAACCGATTACAATCGATCTTTTACTGTAACAACTCGTATTTTGATTGTGCTGCATTTTTATTATGTTTAAAACTGCTGCAAAGAAGCATGCATACCGCAGCAATGTCAAGCCTATTGTGACCATGTGCACAGCTATGTGACCAGGGTCATTCGTCACATAGCAATTTAATCTGGCTCCTTAAACTTAGTTACCGGCTCGATGCCTACCTTTGTAAAATGATATTAGCTGCATGGCGCAATAGCGCTTTCAATCATTTTTTGGCACGAAACAGCATTGCTTTAACGGGTCTTTTATTGGCAATGTACCTGCCAGACTACCGGACAATCGATTTACGGTCGGATTGGGACAAGCTTACTCCCTACCTCTTTGCTGTGCTTCTTTACGCTTGGCTTGTATTTCATAACCGGATCTTGTATGAACGCCTTTTACTTCGAGGCAGGCAGCGGGAATACTTCTTTTGGACATTATTGCTGATCGCTTCCAGCAGCCTGAACATAACGCTTGCTCTGCGTTACATTTATCAAACTGACTGGCCCGTGCCTATGCTGGTCAAATTTTATGTCTTTACATTTACAGGCTTTGCTACTTATATAGCTTACCAACAGTTCATGATCCCCAGAAGCCAAATTAGGCCAATACATGTAGCAGCTGCGACAACCCTTACAATTATTGTCGATGGAAAAAAGTCTGAAATTGAATCAGACAACATCTTATACATTGAAAGCTTAGAAAACTATATCAGGGTCTTTACGATAAAAGAGCAGCTTATCGCCCGAATGACAACGAAAGAAGCCGCTCAACAACTTCCTGAGCAGTTTATACGCATTAACCGGTCTTGTCTTATAAATACCCGGTTTGTCACTAATTGGAAGGGGGATGAGATAATAATCAATGAAACGCGCCTCAAAATTGGTCGTACATATAAACAGTACGTTATTGAACATTTAAAAAGTCAAACAATTTAACATCATAGCCATTTTCCATTTCAATTGACTACCTATTATCACAGTATTCACCAGCTTGGTTTTAAGTTTTTCAAAGAAATGTTGATCACTTATGAATTGGTCACAAAAAACCACCAGTTTTAAATACCGGTGAACGAAAGATGGTTTTCCAAAATTTGCCTTTCTTATTTTTTGTGAAATCGGAAATTTACCTAACTCCGAATGCTGCGAGCCCACCAATCAGTATTCATAATACGGCCTCCCCTATTTCTCCCTCAATACTTTATAGGCGGGGTTGTTCTGATTTCGGCTCCGGCTATACAACGATGCGCTGTTAAACAAATACTGATTATAAACTGCTTTAAACAAGACGGTTAAAATCAGACAAGAGTAATATTACTTAGCCAAGGCACATTTCAACAGATGTTTCCTGATTTAATAAGGAAAGTTATCGTGTGGTGTTTGTATTACATTTCAACAAGTTCTACTCTTCTGTTTCGGCTCTGTTAGCCTCAGTATACAGTATAGCCTTGCCGGTCTTGTTAATTTTTAATGTTTTATTTCTTCTGCCTGAATGATGCCTACGCTCCCCTTTAAAGTTCCCTCTTTTAAAACGGTCAGATCTATTAAAGTGGCATTCAGCCTATGGCAAAGTTCTACCCATATATTCTGGTCAGCAGTCCTGATAACAAATTGTTTGTATTGATAAGGTTTGGGATCATACATGTCATTTACATAGGAAGGTTTTTCCTTATCAATTAAGTCCCTGGCTTTGTCTGGGATCCCTCCTGAATAGATTTCAACGCCACCCAGTTTTTCAATGGCCTGCTTATAATTGTTGACAATATAAGTATCTTCAAAAGAACCGGATTCAGCAGAAGTGATCTGTGTATGGTAATACTGACCTGCTATTTTTGCAACCAGGCTGTCATTATAGAAGAAATACTTCTGTTCGTATTTTTTTGTCTTTTCATCAATATACTTGTAACCCTCAGGAGCAGAGAAATACGGGAAAGCACCTATATTTTGTGTTGTTATTGAAATTTTGCTGATATCAAAACTCCCGGAAGCATTCTGCTGGTTTTCAGAATTGGTTTTTGTATCAGAACCTGGATCTGCCTGCTGTACTGCTGTATTTTGATGCTGGTCTTTTTGTTTGCAGGCAAAGACTAATAGTAAAACTGCAATAAATGCTAATGTGGCTGCTTTTGTCATTGAAAAGTGTGTTATGTACTGATTCTTTAAGAAACAAAGATATTCATTTAAAAACACATCAATCCCTTATTAACAATAAGATAACATTAATTTGGCGCCAGCTCCTTTAATGAAATTGGTCCATGGTTTATTAACTTTGAACGATATTCTGACACCAATATCAAGTCAATACTTTAAGAATATTTATCAGAACTATCAGGTAATTTAGTTAAAGTATGGAAAATAGACCCGGTTTAAGCAATGGCCAGATCAGATTGTTAAAACCTGAAATGCCATACATTTTTTATGCTGTATATGACTGCAACAGCTACCAAGGTTGCCTAAGCCGGGACGTGGCCTTTATTGAACAGCTTTTTAATGACCAACTTATATCAAGGACTATATTTAAGTTTAAAGGATTAATTTGAGTAATTCAAGAACGTGCAAATGCCATTTTTTCAATGAACTATCGACTCATAGCAGTCATTAGTTCTTCAGCTTTCTTTCTGCCTGCTTTGTAGTTAGGATCCAGCGAGATTGCCTTATCCAGGTATGCAAGCGATTGAACTCTGTATTTTCTATTTTGTCTTTGTTTTGCCAGAGCCCAATAGGTGAAACTCATAATTTTCCAGTTTGCGTATTCACTATTTCTTTCCTGTTTATCAACAATGGATTGAAAATCGTATTTGGCAACCCGTCTTTTTGAGAAAAAATACCAGGGTAAGTTTTCAGCAACACTTCCTCTTAAAAATTCCGGGAGATACGAAACCGCAGAAAATTCATGCACTGCGTCGCTAAATAAATGAAATGCTTCTCCCAACAATTTCAGCTTTTTTGTTTCCGCACCTACCAATGAAAGCGCCGAAGCCCTGTATGATGCAATAAAAGGCAAAAGTTCCCTTGGCGTATTGGGTGATTTATGGAGTTCTGTAAGAATGTCAAAACTCTTTTTTGCATAACCCTTGAATTCTGTTTTAGAAAGAAAAGAAAGGTTCAGTGACGTCTCGTGATAAATAATACCTAGCCGTACCTTATTGACCACATTCGGTTGAAGCTTATACTGCTGCTCAACTTCTCTGAGTTTACTTTTCAACTCATCATGGTCAATCAATTCCATCACATCCTCTAAGGTATGTTCATACATTTTGACCTTCAAAAAGTCAGGATGCTGGTTCTGGGCATTTGTAGTGTTGGTCATAGCCATGGTCAGGATTGTTAAAATAATAAATACGTATCTCATCTTTTGATTTAATAAATGATGGGACAAAATTCATGCTTTGACAAGCTGAAAACGATGACTTAAGTTAAGGTTTAATGATAGTAGTACGATTTTTTATTCGGCTCAGACTCTCGGGGCTTATGCCTAAAAAATTGGCAATATATTTTTGAGGAACTCTCTGAAAAAGATCGGGTTGTTTTTTCAGTAAATTCTGAAACCTTTCTTCTGGTTTTTCGCAAGAAAGTGACATCGCTATTGCTGTCGCCCGTTGGGCTACCTGTTCTGCCATAAGTCTTCCGAAAGTCTCATATTTTCTACATTTGGAATACATTTCGTGAAGGTTTTGCTTTTTTATAATGTACACAACAGTTTCTTCCATTGCTTGCAAATTCATAATACAAAAAGAATTATGCGTAAAACTTTCGAAGTCAGTCACCCATGCATTTTCAAAGGATATGTCACACGTTTTTTCATTTCCGTCTTTAACATGAAAATGTCTGACACTTCCCTTTGAAATAAAAGCGATAAAATTACAAGCCCTGCCATCTTGAAGCAAAAATTCTCTCCGTTGTAAACGTCTGATTTCAAAGTAGCTATCAACAAGATTCAACTCTTCATTTGTGAACGTGACATGCTGCTGAAAATATTCTTTTAGTTTGTCAAACATAGATGTTCCCTATTTATAGGTATTTCATTAGCGCATCGCTCAGCCTGGATTTTCACAACGCTGTTAAGTCACATTGCCGGTAAATCTAGCAAACTTATTCTACTTCATGTAAATGAACCCAATTAAGTAATTAACCAAAGTTTAAAATTTGATTCAGCAGATAAACTCGAAGAATTACCAGTTTTATCAAGAAAAACAATTATTACGCAAGTCGCTACTGATTTTCATTCATTTATAATATATCCCAATTTGCTATGCAATATACGTGACTGTTTTTGCAATGGTCACTTCTGCAACTTCTTACAATTTAACCCAAAATAAATTTTAATGGAAAGTCAGCATATGGCTCTTTGATAATTCCGGCTGAAGATCAAAAGCACCGTTTGAACCTCTGATCCAGCTTATGATTGGGACAAATCCAATGTGGGCCGGTATTCCTTCGCCAGCGGTGTTAATACCCAGGCAAGCGAGGGTTATTCAACGGCTATGGGTTCTTTTGTTAGAGCAGATCATGCAGGGTCATTTATTATTGGTGATGATAGTAATTGTTTGAGTTGCACTTACAGTACTAAAAATATCAAAGGTATTCCCCTTCAATTGTTCGCAAATATTTCTTTCATGTTTTTCTTCAGGAAATTAGTCTTTCATATGCGTATCACCTGTCTTAGAAAGTGTCAATACTCCGCCAGATCCAAGTCGCAAAACTGAGGAAGCCTTTACCTTCTAAAATATCATTTTTCAATTTTTTAGGATTTTGTGCTGATAATACTTCAGGTGTATGCAAAATAAGAACACTCCAATCCCAATGTGTTATTTACAGGTGTATTAAAAAAAGTTGATTCCTAAGATTAAAGTAAAGCTTTTGTATTCTAAAAAAATAAGCCATTTCTCTATAAAAAGACTATTTGCAGGCAGAAGATTTTTTGTAGGAAAATACTGCATGAAGAATAGTAGAAAATTGACATAAACATAATGACCACATCATTCCATTAGGCATTCAACATTTATTTTTCACAAATAACTCTAGTTCCTAATCAGCAAAGGAGTATTTTTTATAGAATTAGTTATACATTGTCAAAACCTGCATATTTCAAATCACACCCATTTGGAATTGGTAGTACACGCGTAGTTAAAAATGTTACAGGTCATTTCTTTTTATTGCTCGCCTTAGAAGATGAAACATGCTGCTTGTCTGATCTTTACATGGTTAACAGTGCTCGGCACAGTGCAGGCGCAGAGCCCAAGATTCAATCATCTTACAACAAATGAAGGGCTTTCTCAAAGTCATATAACTGCTATCCTCAAAGACAAACAAGGATTTATGTGGTTTGGAACTGAAGATGGGCTTAATAAATATGATGGCTATAAATTTACCCATTATAAACATAATCCCTACGAAAAAAAAAGTATTACCGACAGCTATATTCAGGATTTGCTTGAAGATAAAAATGGGGATTTATGGATAGCTACTTCAAGTGGACTGGACCGATTTGACCGAAATAAAAATAGCTTTGTTCATTATCTAACACAGGATGTAAACGATCTATTTCTAGACAGCAAAAATAGAATTTGGCTTGCTACGCAATCCGGTCTTTTTCTCTTCAACCAGCAAAAAAAATCATTTCAGTTTTACGTGGATGCAGCTCAGGATGAAAAAAGCCAGATTAGAAACCCGGTGTACCGTATTGCAGAGCAAACAGATGGTTCGCTTTGGCTGGGGACAGAAAGTGGACTGTACCTGGTAAAGTTAAATCAGGGTAAATACAGCAGCAAACGCATCGATCTGGACTGCGCAAATTGTATGAAGCGCCCGACCATCCGCGCTTTGTGTGTAGACCAGGGCGGAAACTTATGGATGGGCACCAAACAGAACGGCCTGTTTGTCTACCGTAAAAAAGACCACTCCTTTCAAAACTTTGTAAACCAACCCGGCAATCTGTCATCGCTTGCTTATAACGACATTCTTGCGATCACCCAGACCAGTGGCGGAAAACTATGGATCGGAACGGAAAATGGTGGCATAAGCGTCTATGATCCGGCAAAAGGCCAATTTACGCGTCATGAACATAGAGCTAATGAACCCGCTACGCTAAGCAATAATTCGGTTTATACCATCTATCAGGATGATTCTGAGAATATCTGGGTGGGCACCTACGCTGCCGGGATTGATCTGCTGCCCAGCTTTGGACAGAAATTTGTCTCCTATAGCCATATACCTGCAAACCCGGCGAGCCTGACAGATAATGTGGTGCTGGCGCTGTGCGGCGACAGTCTGGAAAATAAACTCTGGATTGGTACCGATGGCGGCGGACTGAATGTGTTTGATTATTATACGAAAACTTTTTCCAGCTACCGGCATAATCCCTCTATCCCAGGCTCGATCAGTAACGATTATGTGATTTCGATCGCGAGGGTTTCCAGCCAGGTGCTTGCGCTGGGATATCACAATGGCGGTTTTGATTTTTTCAATACTAAAACGGGTATTGCAAGCCACCACATGCCTAAATCCGGTGATCCAAACAGCCTTTCTGTTGCAGACGTCAACAACGTTTTAAGGGATCGTCAGGGAAATATTTGGATCGGAACCTGGGGCGGCGGGCTAAATCAATATAATACCAAAACCAGAAAATTCCGGTATTACCGTACAAATTCCAATGACAGCACCAGCATCAGCTCAGACATTGTAACCGTTGTTTTCCAGGATAAAAAAGACCGGATCTGGGTTGGAACCTACAATGGCCTGAACCTTCTGGATACGGCAGGCAAAAGCTTCAAACGCTATCAGGATGACCCAAATAACATGTTAACGATTTCACATAATAAGGTTCAGTGTATCCGGCAGGCACAAGGTGATAATCTATGGATAGGGACTGTAGGTGGCGGATTAAATTACTTTGACATTGATAAACAAACATTTAAAGTCTACACCGAAAGTGACGGCCTGTCCAGTAATGTTGTTTTTGCCATGCTGGAAGATGCGCATAAAAATTTATGGCTAAGCACCAATAAGGGCATTTCCCGATTTAACATTATAAGTAAGTCATTTAGTAACTTCGGTGTCAAGGATGGGCTCCAAGGCAACGAATTTCGAGATAATTCCTGCTTTTCTACGGAAAGCGGACTCATGTTTTTTGGAGGAGTCAATGGTTTCAGCAGCTTTCATCCTGATAGTATTCAGTACAACCGTTTTGTTCCTCAGGTATTCCTGACCGACCTGCAGATTTTCAATAAAACGGTCTTGGTTGGTGATAAGTCCGGGGTTCTGAAAAGAGATATCAGTCAAACAGAGTCCATAATCCTTTCCTATAAACACTCTGTGTTTACGCTTGGATTTGCCGCACTCAATTACATTATTCCTGAAAAAAACCTATATGCTTATAAACTGGAAGGCTTTGATCCATCATGGAATTATGTCGGTACCAAACGGTCGGCAACCTACACGAATCTGAACCCGGGAACCTATATTTTTAAAGTGAGAGCCTCCAACAATGACGGTTTATGGAACAACCGGGGAAACTATGTAAAAATTGTTATTACCCCTCCTTTCTGGCTCACCTGGTGGTTTAAACTGATATCTCTGTTAACGGTTTCTGCCATTTTAATTATAATTTATAAAATCCGTACACTTACCAGCCGAAAGCAGAAACAGCGCCTGATAACAGAGGTTAAGGAGCGCACCATGGAACTGGAGACTGCAATACAGCAAGAAAGAAGATCTAAAAGCATCGCAGAAACTGCTATTAAACAAGAGAAAAAGGCAAAAATACAGGCAGAACTGGCCAGCAAAGCAAAAAGCACTTTTCTGGCCGTAATGAGTCACGAAATAAGAACTCCGATGAATGGAGTCATCGGGATGGCTTCACTGCTAGCAGAAACAGAACTGAATGAGGAACAGCGAGACTATACCAGAAGTATACAGTCGAGCGGTAATATCCTGCTTGCTGTTATTAATGACATCCTGGATTTTTCTAAAATAGAATCCGGAAATATGGAACTGGAAGAAGCCCCCTTCAACCTGAGAGACAGGATTGAGGAAGTTATGGATGTTTTTACATCAAAAATTGGGGATACAACCATTGAGCTACTTTACAGGATCGACCCTGATGTACCTGAAGATCTGGTGGGTGATAGTCTTAGACTAGGTCAGATCCTGATCAATTTAATTGGAAATGCAGCAAAGTTCACCAAAGAGGGAGAGATTATTTTAACAATTCATCTTCAAAGGGCTACTAAAAAGGGTTTAGTAAGTTTACATTTTGAACTTAGAGATACAGGCATCGGCATTTCCTCCTTAGAGCAGGACCGGCTTTTCAAGGCATTCTCACAGGTTGACTCCTCGACAAGCCGAAAATACGGTGGCACAGGTCTGGGTCTGACCATCTCGCAGAAATTGGTAGCTCTGATGGGAGGAACCATTGGCGTCAGCAGCGAGCCAGGAAAAGGCAGTACATTTGATTTTACTGTTCAATTGAAAAGCCAAAGTATTTCCAGTAAAGCCACCCAAGGGTACGGCCATGATCTGGAAGGAATCACTGTGCTGATCACAGATGATAACCAAAACAGCTGTACGCTGACTGCTGACTACTTGAAAGAATGGGGTGCTAATGTGCTGTTGGCTGTCAGCGGCACGCAGGCACTTGAAACATTGGCACAAAACCCAAACATAGACTTGGTCATTACTGACATGTTAATGCCGGAAATGAACGGGATACAGCTCGCAGAGCATATAAATCAGATTAACCCGCAGTTACCCGTAATGCTTTTGGGTCTGAAGGCTGGTGAACTGCTTAAAGCACAGAAAGATCTGTTTGTTGCTTTGATTAAAAAACCTATCAGAAAACAAGTCCTTTTCAACAGTATTTATGAGCACCTTAGAATTCGGAAAGTTGCGGATTCCGGACATCGTTCCCTGCCCGAGCTAATTAATAAGGTACTATATGTGGACTTTTCAAGAAAGTTTCCGCTCCGGATTCTAGTGGCCGAGGATAATAAGGTCAATCAGATTGTTATTTTAAATGTACTGGGTAAGCTTGGCTATCAGGCAGACCTGGTTATTGACGGCGCTCAGGCTGTCGAAAAGACCAGGCTAGAAATCTTTGACTTGGTACTGATGGACGTACAGATGCCTGTGATGGACGGGCTCGAAGCCACCAAAATAATTAAGAAAACCGATCTGGTCAGTCCAATTATTATCGCGGTGACAGCTAATGCAATGTATGAAGACAAAAAACGCTGTCTGGCTGCGGGAATGGATGATTATATCAGCAAACCTGTAAAACTTGAAGAATTAATGCAGTTGCTGGAAAAGTGGTCCACGAAGCTGCAGAACCTTGGAACCTAATTTTAACCCTCCATTATATCAACATACAGATTGCAAATACAAATCAGTCACATACCCAGGAGTATGAAATGCAAACAGTAGTCTTATTTAGTATAGTGTTAATTAAAATTAAATGGGTTATTAATCACAATGATTTCATAAAAAGCTCATATGTGAGACATTCACTGTATGCTCAACTTCCATTGCAAGTCTCAGCTAAATGTCAACCCAGAGCGGTTACATATTGTCTGGAATCCCTGATGATATTCAAGCACGGTTGATTTGCGGATTAACTCGAACACATATTTTACCTGTAAGTGGAATAGATTGTCAGAAGAAGAGTATAGTCAGCTTCCGGGTTTCCCCTGTCCTACCGCTCTTTCATTGTAACTTAATAATAAACCTTGCCATTTACTTCATGACAATCTTCTCGGTTTTAAGCATGAACTTATTAATAACATTAAAGAAATTTTCTTTATCGTCCCACATTGCGAAATGGCTGCCGTTGGGGCAGATATATACTTCTACATTGGCATTGTTTTTCATTCTATCGAGCATTTTTATATAATAGCCCGGAGGTATAAAATCATATTTCGCGCCAAGCAATAATGTAGGAATGGAGATGTCAGCTAAATATTTATTGAAATCTGTTTCATTTATTTTAGCCATGAATCCTAATTTCGACATTAACACGCCTGTGGAATGTAGTTTTGAGCGTGTCAGATTCTCTGGCAATGGATCAGGAAGTCTTGCGTAATGCTCAAATGGGATACCTTCAATCAGGAAGATCTGAGAACCTGTTATTCCCAATAGCGGTGATTTAATGATGCCTTGCCATCCTTTGCGCAAACTTCAATTATGCAGATTCTAGGTATCGGCTACAACAAGCATGGATTTGGCTACATACGAACATGAAACTTAGTTGACATTTGTACTCGTAATGAAGGCAGCTCCAGACGGACTTGTACAAGCAATTAATTCAAATGAAAATTATGAAAGTATTTGTTACAGGAGCCACAGGTTTTATTGGCTCAGCGGTTGTTAAAGAATTACTTCTGGCGGGACATCAGGTATTAGGGCTTGTTCGTTCCGAAAATGGCGCTAAGGCACTCCATGCTCTGGGCGCAGAAGTACATTTTGGTGATTTAAAGGATATCGAAAGTATTTGTAAGGGCGCTGCCGCTACAGATGGTGTCATTCACACCGCCTTCAATCATGACGATTTTAGCGTATTTAAAGAAAGTTGCGAGCATGATCGCCGCATTATTGAAGCCCTGGGAAGCGTCTACACGGGTGATGATCGCCCCATCATTGTTACATCTGCATTGGGGATACTTTCTTCAGGCCGTATTGTTTTTGAAAGTGACAGTCCCATATCCGGTCCAAACCCACGAATTGCATCCGAACAGGCCGCTGATGCCGTTGCCGCAACCAGCGTGCGGGTAGCCGTCGTGCGCCTGTCACCGACAGTACATGGCAAAGGCGATCACGGATTCATTTCAAGGCTGATCAATATTGCCCGAGAAAAAGGCATCTCAGTATACCAGAAAGAACCATTAAATTATTGGCCGGCGGTACATAGACTGGATGCCGCTAAACTTTATCGTCTTGCTTTGGAAACAGCTGCGCCTAGTGGCACTCGTTATCATGCCGTTGCCGAGCAGGGTGTTCCTTTCAAAGATATTGCTACTGCGATTGGGCAGATATTAAATGTTCCAGTTGTAGCTAAAAATAAGGAAGAGGCAGCCCTACACTTTGGTTCTTTTGCTCATTTTGCTGCCATGAATGTGCAGGCATCAAGCGAAGAAACACAACGGGCATTGACCTGGCAGCCGGTAGAAACGACGCTTTTGAAAGACATTGAAAGCAACTATAATCAATTAAGCCCAACACTGACCGACAATAACAATGTCTTTTAAAAAAAACTTGCTAAAAAAGGCTAATTTGTGCTGAAAAGCTGGTCCAAGACTATGAACGATACTAAGATTCAAAGGATTAAAACAATTAGTGAATATCATAAATCCAGAGGACTACCTATGCCTTTACATCCTCTGATAAGCCTTATCGACTATCGTACAATCATACATTCTGCTGACATCAACAAAGTCAGCTGGGTTAATGATTTTTACCTCATTGCTTTAAAGAAAAACCTGGAGGGCAAATTCAGCTATGGTCAGCAGGATTATGATTTTGATGAAGGTACCCTGTTCTTTATTGCACCAGGGCAGGTTTTCAGAATTGCAGTGAACCAGGATTCACCTGATCGGTCTGGATGGATGCTGCTTGTCCATCCAGATTTTCTTTGGCGCACTGCATTAGCTAAAAGCATAAAAAATTACGATTATTTTAATTACTCGGCCCATGAAGCACTTTTTCTGTCTGAACAGGAAGAAGCTATTGTGTCCGAAATTGTTCTAAATATCAAAAGAGAGTATCAAAGTAACTTCGACAAGTTTAGTCAGCAGATCATTTTATCTCAAATTGAAGTATTACTCAGTTATGCCGACCGCTTTTACCATCGGCAGTTTTTAACACGCAAAATTTCCAATCATCAGATCGTTGAAAAATTGGAGGACTTGCTGAATGAACACTTTAAAAATAAGGCTTCACAAAATGGTTTGCCAACTGTCAATTACCTGGCCGAGCAACTAAATCTATCGCCGGACTATCTTAGTTCGGTACTGAAAGTGACAACGGGCCTTAATACGCAGCAGCACATCCATGAACAATTGATAGCCAAAGCCAAAGAAAACTTATCAACTACTAATTTGTCGGTAAGTGAGATTGCTTATGAGTTAGGCTTTGAACATTCCCAGTCATTCAGCAAACTGTTCAAAAACAAAACAAAGCAATCACCTTTGGAATTCAGGGCTTCGTTTAAGTAATATTGAACTAGTTTCGTTTGCGTTATAACAGACTTACTTTTTGCATATACATAAGATCTGGCTAGCTAATGAAAGAAGTTGATCAAAAGTTACAGGAAACAGCAGCCCGTTATGGTCAGCAATTATTTCCTCCTAATTACTTTGATTAATACCTGAAGCTGATCAGTAAAGCCGCTATCGCATCTCAAGGCTTGGTATTGCGAACTTGTTCTATTTGGAATATGCAGCAATGTTGCCATTTCGAAATGTTTTTCCTTCGATTAATTCGGACGCTTGAAAACAGGGTTCAGCTCCTGCTATAAGATTGGTAATTTAAATTGAAACAGCAATTCTCCGATTTTAGCGCCAGAAAAACTATCGTTTTTGTGGACACTGTGAAATAACAAAACGGGACAAATAAGTGATAAGTCGAAGAGTACAGATATATTACAGATAAAGTAAATACCTTGAAACTATATGCTTTATAGTAAAGTCATATTAGCATATTGATTAGAGTTTATAATATTCGAATAAAATTAACAAAACGGTATCATAAGTCACCGGATTTACCCAGCTGTTTGGCGCGATTGCCATTCACCATTTCCTCTCGTGAAGGCAAAGATTCGCGCTGCACCAGCTCACCAATGATCTGATCGCGTATCTGCGGCGCCCTCCCCGGGACTGCATCATCGAGGGCTGCGGTTAACTCGGCAGCGGTTAATTCTGTGCAGTAAGCTGGCGTACCTGGCTGCTGACGCCAGGAGTCGGCCAAAGTTCCTCTGTCCACCACATCAAAGCCCAGTTCATTCGCAATGCCAGCAATTACCTGTTTAGCATGTTGGTCATCACCCGCAATAGAAAGCGCAATCCGGCCAGGTGTACCCTCGGGTGCCCCGCCGACGGCAGTCGTTTCGGACAGCAGGTTATTAAATGCCTTTGTAATAGGACGGCCTAGCTGTTGAGCAACCCACACGCTCTCAACTTGCCCCTGCTCCAAGGCATCGATTTTCCCGTCCCGGAAAGGATAGTAATTGCCCGTATCCACGACGATCACCTGGTCGGGCAGTGAGCGAAACAGGTCTTGGGGAAATTTGGCAATTGCGCTGAAAGGCACACTGATAAAAACGATATCAACATCCTTAATAACATCTTCAAGTATGGCGGGGCTTGCGCCAAGGGATTGTGCTTTTTCGGTCAGCTCTGCAAACGGGCGGGTATTGGTCACCTTGACGTTGTGGCCGGCAGCTGCCAGATTCTTAGCAAGTGGGGAGCCGACTGCGCCGGTTCCAATGATTCCGATATTCATAATTTATATGGTTTATTCGCAAGAAGTTATATGTACAGAAGCGACAGGATTGTCCGGCTTCACGAAAGGTCAACAGATTAATTAAGCAGACTGTCCCTGAACTTATTAGGAGCAGCCCCTACTTCTTTTTTAAACAGGCGGGAAAAGTAGGTGGTATTCTCAAAGCCAAGTAATTGAGAGATTTCGGAAATATTCAGTTCACCTTCCCGCAGCATGTTTTTTGCCTCACCAATTAAATAAAGATGGATAAGCTCCAGGGCCGTTTTTCCTGTTTCCTGTTTCAACAGATCAGTTAAATACCTGGCAGAAATATTTAGTTCATCTGCCATGCCGGAAACGGTGGGAAGACCCATATTTTTTGTCTTTCTGTCTTCAAAATTAGCCACCAGCAAGGCATTAAACCGGGTCACGGTTGAGCCGGTCAGCTGTGTCCGGTTGATGAATTGTCTTTTGTAAAAACGTTGTGCATATTTAAGCAGGGAATCCAGAAGACTTATAATGATAGCCTTGCTGAGCTCATCTGTATTGTTGTAATGCTCTTTTTCTAAACTGTAATATAAATTCCAGATGGTGTCTTCTTCCGAGGGGGAAAGATGCAATGCCTCATTGACCTCATAATCAAAATAACCGTATTTTTTAATCTCGTTATAAAGAGCGGTTCCAGGTAAAAAGTCTTCATGAATGACGATCAAAAATCCCCTCTCCTGTAATTCCACATGCTTAAATGTCACTTTCTGCTGTGGCTTTACAAATGACATGGCTCCACGGTCATGGTCATACTTTGTTCTTCCGTAAAGCATGCTGCCCGACTTCAGCCTTTTGAAACCAATGATGTAAAATGCGGAAGTAAATTCAACATCGTACGTTCCATCACATGATCCGTATTCGCCATACATGACACTAAAAAGCGGATGCTCTGGGGGCTTTACACCCAGCGCTTCATGCAGGTCGCTTATTTTATTGAAATGTTTCATTGGTTTGCAATGATTAAAAGGAACCCGGCAAATCCGGATTCCACTAATTTTAAATTTTCATCAACCATGTGCTGCTACAGACACTTCCTCCCATGATTCCCAGGTTTTCAGGCGCTGTTCATAGGTTTGTTTCACCCAGGGCAAAGCAATTTTACCTAATATCAATCTTGATGGCGGATTTTCGGCATCTACCAGGGCAAAGAGCGCATCGACCGTTGCGGCAGGATTACCCGAATCTCCTGCCTCAGCATACTCCCAAAATACTTTTTTCATACCATCATAAACCGGGATCGGCTCACTTACGGCCAGCGAATCCGAACCATTAAAGTCAGTGTCGTAAGGACCGGGCTGCAAAAGCGTTACCTTGATTCCAAAATCAGCAACTTCGGCAGTTAATGTTTCTGTGAGACCTTCAATTGCAAATTTGGTTGCACTGTACAGCCCCATGAAAGTAACTGTATTTAACCCCAGCGCACTCGAAAGTTGAATGATATGCCCTGAATTTTGCTCACGCATCACAGGCAACACAGCCTGGATCGTCCATAATGAACCCAAAACGTTGGTTTCAAACTGAGACCTGACTTCCTGCTCGCTTACCTCTTCAACGGCTCCAATTTGTCCGTAACCTGCATTATTGATCAATACATCGATCCTGCCAAAATGTGTTTTTGCAGTTTCGATTGCCTGAAAACTTGCTTGCTTATCCGTCACATCAAGTTTTAACACCAGCAGATTTGACGGAAATGCTTTTGAAAGTTCGGTCAATGTTTCAGGTTTACGCACAGCAGCGACTATATTGTCACCACGCTCTAAAAATGCTTCTGTCCAAATCCTGCCAAAACCGCGGGACGCGCCTGTTATAAAAATTGTTTTTGCCATTATTTTATCTGTATTATTTATAATGACAAAGTTCCACTTATCAATGATAGCTATTATGATACAAAAGTCGGCAATAGTGAAACGTTTTAACGAAAAGCTGTGCAGTAAACAGACATTCTATGCTACATCAGACCAATATCCATTCATTGAGACTGATTTCAAATTTGAATAATATTTTATCAAAAAGTCACCGTTTTCGGTACACCCAACTATTAACGTAAAACGTAATTGGAGAAAAATGAAAGGTGACAGGCTAAACATTCAGGCTTTATACCGGTTTAGTTAGTACAAAAAGCATAATGGCTCTTATTGCAACAAACCTGTTGTTAATCCTAATACCTCAGATTTCTATGGATTTCGCTATTTATTTTTTAATAAATTCAATACATCCCAATACTACTCCTTCGCAACGAAATGAGAAAAATGAGCTTCCTTTGTTCAAAAGCAAGAACTTTGCCAAAACTTCAGTTCTGTGTTTCGTCAGTTAGCATAAAATTGGCTATTAAGCATAGAAGGTTTCACAAAAACCTAAATTTTTGATACTGAAATTCTTCATTTTAAGTCTTTCAAAAACGACCGTTTAAAAGAATATTTTGTGAGGCAGATAAAAATATATATTAGTATATTGAATTACAGATTATTGGCTAGTTTTGCGTGATAAACCAATTTTCCGTGTTTAGGCAGACCTACCCAAACCTTACAACCCTCTATTTGGTAGCGTTTCTACCTCTATTTTTTGGAGCCCGCAATTTGTTTGCGCAATTGCCTGACACCCTGAACCGGGAATTGACAATTGATTTTGAATTAAGACCAAGGGCTGAGTATCGGGATAATTTTATGTGGACAGCTGCCGATACGGTCATGCCGGATCTGTATACCACCCAAAGAAACCGGCTTAGCATTACTTATAAGACAAATCGGCTTCGTTTACACGCTTCGCCGCAGGAAATCCATGTTTGGGACGAACCTGGACGCTTTTCCCATGTCGGTAGTATTAACTTTTTTGAACTGTACGCCGAACCTACTATTACTAAAGATTTTTCTGTAAGGGTCGGCAGACAAGCCTTGTCGCTAGATAATGGCAGGATATTCTCTGCGGCGCCCTGGAGCCAGCAGAGTCGCGCGCATGAAGGTATCCGGTTATTTTATAAGAAGAAATTGGAAACTGACCTAACATTAGCCTTCACACGGCCATATAGACAGCATTTCGAACCAGCCTATTCGCCGGTTGGTTCGCACACCTATAAATTTCTTTTTGTCCATCACTTGAAGCACAAGTTCAATAGCAACATTACCCTTACAACGATCAATGCAATGGATGTATTTCGGAGAACAACCGGCAACCGGCAATACTACCAACGTATCACCAATGGCGGACGCCTTGAATATACCCAAGGCAGCATTTACGGGACGGTGAATGCATACTACCAGTACGGCCAGAACGCAGCTTCGGAAAAATTACATGCTTATTACATCCAACCTGAGATCAGTGCGAATACAGGAAAAACCTTGTTCCGGCTGGGGGCCGAAATATTGAGCGGAGAGAAAAATACTTCCTCGAAGGAAGTATCCAATTCATTCGTTCCGCTCTATGGAGTTGCCTGGAAATTTATGGGAAACATGAACCTGTTCACAAGGTTTCCTGCGGACGTTAATGAAAAAGGGCTGATTAATCCGTACCTCTTTATTATTTATCAAGCTGGCAAAAAGCTTTCTTTGCGAGGCGATGCCCATCTGTTTTACTCACAATATCCGCTTATAAAGGAAGGCCGGGAAACCGACGGTAAATACCTGGGCTTTGAAAGTGACTTGTCTTTGAATTACAAGCCCGTCAAAGGGATAGAAATCATTTATGGATTTTCGTTCACCATTGCCGACAAGCGCATGGAGCTACTCAATAAAATTCCGGATGCCGGAAAAATACCCGTGTGGAGCTATTTAATGATATCCTGTACTCCTCGCCTATTAAGCCGTAAATGGTTCAAACTTCAATAACCATCTAACAGATACTTTTTCATAAAAATACAGTTTTTATGAAAAAGTAATTCTCCTCCACAAGTCTTTAAAAAACCACCGTTTAACTAACTGGTAAGACTATTATTCAGTAAACCAGACAACCGATTAAAGTGCCATAAATGAGAGACAAGTAAAATCTAAATTCTCTTCCCAATTGGTTGATATATAGTTTTAAACTTTGAAGATTTGAGACAATTCTGAATGATCAGATTTCTGAGCATGGTAAATATGCTGTCCGCAAAAATTGGTGGTTTCCTGAGAATGTAAATGCTAGGCAATACATGAACCATTGAAGGTCATAATAAAGAGCATTACCCTTGGTAATTACTCCGATCGCAACGATTTGGATGGATTGATGTATGCGGCCTTAATAGCCTGAAAGCTAACCGTTGCGAGCGCAATAAACAAGGCAGTTACTGCTGCCGCCGGAAGTACCCACCATTGAATGTCAATACGATACTCATATAGTTCAAGCCAATCTGACATGAGCCAGAATGATAGCGGACAAGCTATAACACATGCGATTGCAACCAGCCACATAAAGTCACCAGATAACATAAGCCATAAATTGGCGGCTGTGGCACCTAATATTTTGCGAATTGTAACTTCCTTAGAGCGGCGTTCTGCCATGAAAATTGAAAGCCCGAACAAGCCCAGACAAGAAATGAAAATTGCAAGGCAGGCGAATATGCCTGCTAATTTGGCCACCTGGTTTTCAGTAGTGAATTTTTTGTTAAAATCTTCATCGGCAAAATGATATTCAAAAGGATGTGAAGGGTTGAACTTATCTGTGACGCGTTGAATGGCAGCGATTGATTTGTGTAGATCGACACCGTCTTTCAAACGGATCAGCATGGTAGTTACGTTATCCCCGTTAAAAAGAATAACACCAGGGGGCACTGTTTTGAATGGATCCTGCATCAATACATTTTTAGTGATTCCAATGATTGTCAAGCGCTGATTGCCCAACATCATCGTTTTACCGATGGGATCTTTATAACTAATCAGTTTGAGGGCAGATTCATTAAGTATAATAGCATTTGAGTCGGTTTTGTATTGCCTGTCGAATGAGCGCCCGGCAATAAATTCCAGCCCCACCGTCTTCTCGTAGTCCCACTCAGTCATCACCACATTAATGCTCATATCCAGGTCTGGATTCTTTCCATCCCAACTAAAATGTGTAAAATCATTATTAACCCAGGTCATTCCACTGGAAGATTTGGTCACCGATGACACATAACCACCATTAATCAGCTCGTGTTTTAGGGCATTATAGTTTTTAATCAGATCCTGGTTTGCGTTCAGCGTAACCAGGTTATTGGGATTGTACCCTACCGAACGTGTCCTGGCATGATCAATTTGCTGAAAAACAATGACAGTGCTGATAATCAGTGAAATCGAAATAACAAATTGGGAAACAACAAGTATTTTTCGCAGGTTTACTGTACTTTTTCCCTGGTAAACAATTCCTTTTAACACTTTCACAGGCTGAAAAGATGATAGATAAATAGCTGGATAGCTTCCTGCCAGCAGTCCGGTTAAGGTACATATTGCCAAGCCGGTAGCCCAAACAGAAGTGTTGCCTATATCAAAGCGGATGTTTTCAAAACCAACGTCTTTCAATTGCGGTAAAACCAGCCAGATCAGTGCTACTGAAAGTATAAAGGCCAGCATTGTCATAAAGACAGATTCTGTTAAAAACTGAGCAACAAGTTGCCTGCGCCTTGAACCAATTGCCTTACGAACCACCACTTCTTTTGCCCTTATTTCAAACTTGGCTGTACTTAGATTCATGAAATTAATACAAGCAATAAGAAGAATGAAAGCACCAATTATGCCGAATAATTTTACATACTGTATCCTTCCGTCTGCAATAAACCAATCTTTATAATCATAGAGGTGCCAGCGCGACATTGGATAAAGCGCCAGCGTTTGCACTTTGATGAACGGATCTTTACCAGTAAGCATGGGAGCAATTTTTTTTGAAAGCCCGTCCATGCTCACGCCCTCTTTCAACTCGATGGCCATGCCTACGAAACTGTTGTTCCAGCGTGTTTTAGATTCTTTGGCACCTGGATCATTCTGTAACTTAAATTCAAAAGGCATCAGGAATTCAAAATCCAGCGACGAATTTTTAGGTAGATCTCCAATGACGGCAGAAACCTGAACATCAAACCGATTGTCAATCCGGATGATTCTTCCAACAGGATTTGCATTGTCGAACAGTGCGCTCGCAAATGATTGGGTTAAAATAATTGAATTGGGATCGCTGAGTGCTGCTTCGGAATTTCCGTTGACGACCGGGATAGTAAACATTTTCAAAAAATCCGCATCGACAAAGTAGCCAGTCTTATTGAACTTGCGATCTTTAAAGACCAGGTTGCGAGGACTTCCCCAATCTATTCTGGTAATCCTTTTAATCTCAGGATAATTATTATGCAGCTCGTCATAAACAGGCAGCATCAGATTAGTAGATGTATTTTTCTGGTTATTTAAAAGTGAATTTTTTACAACTAATGCGATTCGGTCAATATTTTGATTAAAGCCATCAAAACCGGTTTCGTAACGTATCCACATACCCGTCAGCATCGCAAAAGCCATTCCTAGCGATAGTCCAAGTATGTTGATGAAAGAAAGCGATCTGTTTATTAGCAGCTGACGAATGGCAACTTTGAAGTAATTTTTAAACATAGATATACTGATTAGTGAATTGTAAGAATTAGGGCTTGTTTGCCGTCTTATAAATCTTGGCCTGAAAAAACTGAATACTTCAAACCAATAATGAAGTCTGGCCTTGCGAGGTCCTATTGCTTTAAGCTGAAAAGAAAATTCTTCTTCCATGTCACCTTCAATTACTTCTAAGAGGTGCGGTGCTACAAACCATTTCAAAAATTGCTTTGCAAGGCGAGGCGGATTATTCATGTGAAGTTGATTGATATCCGGTAATTGAAATTTTAGAAAAGCCTGACAGCTGGTCCCAAAAGCTGGCGCGTACCTGCTGAATCTCATACAATGTGCGTTGTCCCAAGGCTGTTATCGTAAAAAGTCTTTTTCTTTTTCCACCCCGTTCCAAGGTAGGTTCACCTAGAGTAGATCGAACCATGCCTTTCTCTTCCAAACGCTGCAAGGAAGAATGTACCTGACTAAGCTTTGCTTGTCTACCGCTTTTCGCCGAAAGTTCACGCAATAGTGCAACGCCATATGCATGTCCATCCATCACTGCGACGGCCAAAAGAATGAGTTCTTCGAACTCACCAAGATAATTCCTATTCATAGACTTTATAATTTCCATATTTGCTGATTAAATACCTTGCCAGGAACTCTTACTTCCGTAACCTATTAGTAAACAGCATATTGTGATTTAGATGCGAAAAGCTAGTGTTCGTAAACGGACAGTTTCTGTCCGATATTAAACTTCTTTGCGCTAAGTTCTTTTGATCGTTGCAGTAACAAGTGGGATGGTTTAATTAAATTCGGAATGCCATATGTGGTTTGGACGTCGAATTGCTAGGCCCGAGGAATTCTGGTTATCGGAAATACTACATGAATTGTGTCTCACAGTAATACAAATCCTAGCTAACTCCGTTTGGCAAACCTGAAATTCATCAGCCATTTGGTTTTTATAACTCTTCAGATTTTGCATGTCCAGCCTCAAGCGAAGGTACGTGGCCCTTTCTCCTATTTCTCCATTACAAGCGGAAACGGTGGTTTAAATGAAATATAGTTTGAAGGTACCTCACAAAAACAACATAGGAAAACAGGTTTTTGCTGTGATTTTCACCATATTAGCAAAATCTTCGGCTTCTTTGATTTGCTTATGAATTACTTCGAAAATAAAGTTTAAGATCAAAGCTGTCCATATCTGGACAGGTCAAATAGCAAAGAAAATAATTCACAATTTCTTGTCCCTCAATACCGACTTTAAGCACCGGCTAAATGTTGCTGGTGTTGTCCCTAAATAGGTTGCAATGTAATGATCAGAAATCCGGCGAAAAAGTGATGATGGATGATTAATATATGCTTCAATTCGTTGTTCCACAGTTAGATATTTAAACATTTTCACTTTTTCACTAAAACTTATCAGCCTTAATTCAAGCATTTGAACTATCAGGTTAGATATGAGAACATCTTCTTTTGCCAAAGCTCGATATTCTTCATATGAAACAGAATAAAGCAGAGAATCTTCCAGCACTTCAATTGCTTCATCAGATTTTTTGCGCGTAAAGAAGCTCTCCGCTATACAGGCAATATCTCCTTCTCCAATAAGCCTTGATGTAATATCTTCATCGTTAATAATATAATATGACCGCATCACACCGGAATGAAGAAAATAAATACTATCGTTGACCTGTCCAATATTGACCAGGATCCTCCCTTTTCGGACCCGATAAGGAGTAGCCATGGAAGGAAAATGTTCCTTCAAATGTGCGAACGCAGATGAGTCCAATGTATCAATCAATAATTGTAAAGGTTTGAAATTGTTCATTGTTGAGTTATGTCTATTTAAAGTAGTGGTTTTGTTGTCGTATGACAACGAATTTCATTGTGATACGACAACAAAAAGTATTGTCATAGGACAAGCAAAAGTGATGTTTAATCACAAGATATAAATATATAAGTTGTATTTAGATTTGTAACCGATAAGTATATATAAAATGTATGTCCTCTCAAACCATGATAAATAACCTGCTTTCTAAATATCAATATACAAGTTAGTTTATCTTATTAGTAAAAATAGTTACAATAATAATACTAGTATCATATTATGAAAACTGTAACCTGGATCCCGCCCGCCCCTAGTAGTACTGTACTCATAAGTTCAGTACTATTCGCTTTAGTATTACCGGCACTTCCGGTAAATGCCCAAAAAACGATGTCTTATAATGTGACCGAAGACACACAATATGAGGTAAGCAACAAAGACCTGTTCAAAAACGTGAATTCGCAGGATCTTATTGAAATGAGACCGCGAAGTGAGATGTACAAAATCACAAAAATAATAGAAGGAAATTACTTTCGTGAAACGAAAGAATACCTTGTGGCAAACGCAACTGAATCTTGGTACCCAGATTCCAAAAAAATTGTTACGGATAATGATGGTACTAAAATTTACAATTCTAAGGGTGAATTGATTTTTGAAAGACAACATCCAGAAGAGATCAAGAAGCAAATAGATCAAAACATCAGGAACAACGGAAATCAATTAGGTCTTTTGAATCTTCCTGACCCTGAGCTGATCAGTTTGGAAGCAAAAGCCCAAAATGCCTCTTTTAAGAAATTACCAGATGGAAATGTTGTCATAAAAAGACCAGTCAAAACTAATGTAGATGGTACTTATCTGGATTTTGGAGCAACAGAAGAAACCGAAATCAGCAGAAACAATAATGTCGTTAAAATAAGGACAATTGACTCAAAAAATCATGAGATAAAAAGTCAGGATACATATTTACGGCAAATAACCAAAAATGAACCAAAGGCATTGAAAATGTTTGAAAGGCTTAAAACAGAACATTCTTCATACGCCAATATTTATCTAACCAAGTACATCCGCTACGAGAATTATGAATTGGATGGCAAAAGAGTCTTTGAAGAAAACACAGCCAGCGAGCCTGAAAAGCTTAATGATGGGGAGCCAACAGTCAAAGATTTGACTTTATACCCGAACCCAGGTGTTACTGTGATTACTGCACAATATGCTGGTAACCTAAAAATTGGCGGTATTAATATCGTAAATTCTTTTGGTGTAAATGTATCCACTGTGATTTTGGGACAGGAGAATGGTGTCATAAAACTAGATATAAGTAAGTTGACTCCAGGAATCTATTCAGTGATTCTAAGTCATTCTACAGGTACTATTAGTCAACAATTTATTAAAAAATAAACTCATGAAAAATTCAATATACTTTGTCATATTTTTTTCAGTTGCTGGATTTTACACCAATGTGAACGCCCAGTATACCAAAAACCTGTACTTTGTTCATGGTCTAGGTGGTAATAGTTTTTCATTTACTGATTTTGCAGGTGCTATTAGTTATGGTGCACCGGGTTACCCATCCCGAAAAGCCAATGTGTTCAGCGATATAATCTATTCGGATGGGCAGCAATATGGCTTGCAGGCATGTGCCGATCGCGTGAGAGAACAAATTTTCACAAAGCCAAACGCAGCTAGCTATGGAGCCAATAGCTTTATTATTGCACACAGCCAAGGAGGTATCGTTTCCAGGAAAGTAGATCAATTGATACAAAATAGTGGAAATACGAGGACATTTGGCGGGATTGTTACCATTGGCTCGCCGCATGGTGGAGCTCAAATCATTAACAACAGAGATTCCAAGCTTTTCCCTTTGGCAAATAGTACTTGCAATAAGCTCTTAAAAGTTGAAATTCAGAGTGCATTAGGACAAACACCACTTTTAAAAGGATTACTATGGCCTATCGCAAAACGACTTAGCCAGAATTTTTCCAATTCACTTTGTAATTTTGTGGTACCCAACGACGCTGATCGTTTCAGTGTGGTGGACATTGTGGCAGGTCATTTCACATCTGCGGTTGCCGATTCCTATATGGTTGGTTCTTCTGAATTAAATGCCTTAAACACATTTCATCAAAACAATACATCAAATATCCAAAAGGTTGCCTTTTACGGTGTTAAAGACCATAATGATGTGTTTTGGCGGGTGCTGCATTATTTCAGGAACGACCCAAATGCGGAATCGACATTTGGTGCTTCCAACGATAATCAAGGCGTTACAGATGGACAAAACATCTTGATGGATTATCAGGCAGCACGCCAAAGTGAGATAAATGCACTTGGCAATCATTGCTCTTGGTACAATACATTCCCTTTTATCGGATGTATTGGGAGGCAGCCTTACCTGGATAGAATTGATGCGTTGGAGGATGCTATAACTTTTCTTCAAAACATTAATAGCAAATGGCTGGAGGTTATTGGATCGGCTACCTATACCACAACTACTACCAACACCTGCTATTATACGCCTATTGGCAGTGGATATCCGCAAACTTCGACTGCTCAGCCATGTCCTCAAATTTCGGGTTATACTTTAACCAACACCTACACGGTCACTACAACAGACAATCCTATAAAACCCTCCGATGGGGTAGTGTTGGTAGAATCACAAAAGGCATTCCCTGGCGTTAGTGCGGCTAATCAAGTGGAACTTTCCGGTAATTCACATATGCAAGAAAGGAATTCACCGCAGTTAAAGGATGCTTCATTCAACTTGTTCCAAGGAGCAAATGGTAACTTGTTTCACCTTGATGCCAATTAGCCATGATTCTTTCTTCACAACTTAAAGTCATAACCATTATTACAGCCGCTATTATTGGCTGTAATAAAGGTTATGATGTTAAGCCCTTACCGCCTTACGAATGGTCAAAACCCGTTTGTGACACTACTTTAAAGTTGGTATGGCAGAAAATTATCTCCAAGGACTCCAGCTATGGCGAAGCCCGTTTCTTTTTTGAAAATGGCCGGTACATTTACAAATATACTGCAGATCAGGATAAGGAGATAAAATGGGGTTTCTTTGAGTTTAATGGCAACAATATTCATGAACTCTGGGGGATCAAGACAGATAATCAAAATGGTAAACGGGTATTTTACGGTTCAAGAGCAGTTAAGGATTTCCTTCTGTTTCAAAATAAGTTCATTTATTCAGTCGGGACAACAGTATACTGCTACTCATTTCAAGGTGATTTGATTTGGGAAAACAAATTTGATGGTGTTGAAAATAAGGGTAATGGTGATGCCTCTATAAGTGGTTTTGGAAATAAGGTGTATATGGGGTCCAGAAGGAATGACTCAATACATATAAGATATTTGTTTGAGATTGACATCGAAACGGGGCTTGAAAGATTATTGTATACAGAACCAGTAGAGAATAATATGATTGGTACATTTGACCCACCACTACTGTATATGCTAGAAAATGATACCATCGCTACTTTTCAAATTAGAAAATACAGCCAAGTAGATGCACATTATAGATCGGATTTGGTGGCATTTAATATTTCTAAAAAGGAAATTCTGTGGCGAAAGGACAGTCTGGACAGGTACGCTAGGGGTTCTGCCAACCCGATTCTGGTCGAGAACAATAAACTGTACTATGCTGGAGCTTTTGATATTTACTGTCTTGATGCCGTTTCAGGAAAACTGATCTGGAGACAGGCTTTCGATAATTATCATTATGAATTCAATCATACAAGTATGTTGCTATTGGAAAACGGTTTAGTAGCCAAGTCCGAACACGAGCAAATCGCTTTACTTAATAAAGAAACAGGTGATATAATCTGGGAAAACAGAGCTGTTGGAACCGGTAGCTCTCAGATCGAACTATATAAGGGAGACCTAATTATGTCGAGTGGTGGAAAAGGAACCATTGAATGCCTCGACAGCCGTACTGGTTTGCTAAAATGGAAAGCCAAGGCTCCTAATCAATGTATAGACAACAGAGCGGGTTTTGGTTTATATAGTTTCGTTATTAATCCCAAAACAAATTTGCTCTATATCTGTGATAATTTCTTTATCCAGTGCCTGAAGTTACCAGGGTATGATTAAGGCAGTTTGGCCAAATTTTTCAAATTACTAATTAATCATGTATGCGCTATTGAAAATTGACCTTCTCATTATCATTGCAGCCGCTTTTACTGGCTGCAATGATGGTTATGATGTTAAGCCTCTTCCACCTTATGAATGGTCAAAACCTGTCTGTGACACTACTTTAAGGGTGGTATGGCAGAAAATAATATCCAAAGACTCAAGTTATGGTGAAGCGCGTTTCTTATCAGACAATGGCCGGTACATTTACCAATATACCGGAGATTATGATAAGAAAATTAAAGGTGGTTTTTTTGAGTTTGATGATAACAACATTCGCGAACTTTGGGCGATAGAGCCAGATATTCCAAATGACAAACGGGTTTTTAAATTGTACTCATCATTTAGAGACTTTGTTCTTTTGCAAAATAAGTTCATTTATACAGACGTGGCAACGGTATATTGTTATTCGTTTCAAGGTGATTTGATTTGGAAAAACAAATTTGGTGGAGTTGAAAATAAAGGCAACGGTAACTCCTCTATAAGTGGCTTTGGAAATAAAGTCTATATGGCGTCAAAAAGGAATGGTTCTAATCATAAAAGATATTTGTTTGAGATTGATATCCAAACTGGGCTTGAAAGATTATTATATACAGAACCAATGGAAAATAATATGATTGGTACATTTGATCCACCGACAACGTATATAATAGAAAGTGATACCATCGCCACTTTTCAAATCAGGACTTACAGCCAGATAGATGCACATAATAGATCGGATTTGGTGGCATTTAATATTTCTAAAAACAAAATTCTGTGGCGAAAAGACAGTCTGGACAGGTACGCTAGGGGTTCTGCCAACCCGATTCTGATCGAGAACAATAAACTGTATTATGCTGGAGCCTTTGATATTTACTGTCTTGATGCCGTCTCAGGAAAGCTGATCTGGAGGCAGGCTTTCGATAATTATCATTATGAATTTAATCATACAAGTTTGTTGCTATTGGGTAATGGCTTAGTAGCCAAGTCCGAACACGAGGAAATCGCTTTACTTAATAAAGAAACAGGTGATATAATCTGGGAAAACAGAGGAGTTGGCACCGGTAGCTTGCAGATTGAATTATATAAAGGTGACCTTATTATGACAAGTTCTGGCAAAGGAACCCTTGAATGCCTCGACAGCCGCACTGGTTTGCTCAAATGGAAAGCCAAGGCACCTAATCAATGTATAGACAACAGAGCGGGTTTTGGTTTATATAGTTTCGTTATCAATCCTAAAACCAATTTGCTCTACATCTGTGACAAGTTCTTCATCCAGTGCCTGAAGCTACCAGGGTATGATTAAAGGTTTTTCTTACAAATGTGACACAGCTGCGGACAGTGAAAAACGGCGACGTCCGCTATCTTTTTCGTTTTGACCTGACACTTGTCTTTCACCTTGTTGCAATGTTCGCCGAAAAAACGCTGCAGATATGGAAGTTCCCGTAGCAAAGAATCCGATGACTAGCCAACTCACAGTTTCCTGACCTTTAAAGCTTTCAAAAGTCTAAAATATATGCATCTTTATTTCAGTATCGGGTTGCATGTTATGTAACTAATTTCCTAGTTTGTATTCAAATAATTTCAACCGCATGGAAACAAAGGATCTTACCAAGGCAGAAGAGCAACTGATGCAGGTGTTATGGAAGATGCAAAGAGCCTTTATTAGGGAGATTATTGATCAGATGCCGGAACCTAAGCCTGTACATAGCTCCGTATCAACGATTATGCGTGTCCTGGAAGCGAAGGGGCTTGTAGGCTATGATGCATTTGGTAAAAGTCACCGTTATTTCCCTTTGATCTCGAGGGAAGAATATAAGCGGTTTCAGCTGATGAAATTACTAAGTACCTATTTTGAAAACTCTGCACAAAAACTGTTTTCCTTTTTTATTGATCAGCAACAGATCCCGGAAGAAGATGTCAGGGAAATCAAGAAAATGATTCTCAGATTAAAAGATCAACGATCCGGAAAATGACAGTTTACTTCATCTTAGTCCATATTTGTCTTATCACAGGCTACGGATTTTACAAAATTTTTCTGGAAAAACAGACATATTTCACCCTTAACAGAATTTCTTTGATTGGGCTTGCGGTACTTTCGTTCTGCATTCCGGCGATTCCCGTCAACCCGCATTTATCTGCCTCTATTCCCCTGGATCTGGTGATTCATGGTGAGACGCTATCGCAAGTTGCTCCGCAAATGTGGAATGATTACATCACTGACTGGCTGAAATGGATCTACTTCGCGGTCGTTTTTTTCAAAGTCGGCTGGTTAATCATTAGATTGCTGTATATCAGAAACAAAATCAATAAACCTGCGCATAACGCCGCATTCTCATTTTTTAGATACAAAATAGTTGATCGCAAAGCAGCAAATTTTGAGATGATCGATTACCACGAAGATGTGCATATCAGGCAGTGGCACAGTCTGGATATTTTATTTTTTGAAATAGTGGCCATCGTTGCCTGGTTCAATCCGGTTGTTTATTTCTACCAGCGAAGCATAAAAAGGATGCACGAGTTTCTGGCAGATCGGGAAACGGCCATGCATTTCGGCAATTACCACCAATATGCAACGCTGATCCTGAACAAGGCATTGCACTATTCACCGGAGATGACCAATGATTTTACTGATAAACATTTGCTTAAACAAAGAATTGCAATGCTGGGGAAGAAAAACGCTTCCAGGGCAAATCTTGCTAGCTATGTCTTGCTAATTCCTGTTTTGCTTTGCCTGACATCATTTTCTGCTTTGTACAAAAATACGGCTGCAACTGCCGACGTAGGCCGAAAAGGCGCTGCTGCTCCGGCCTTCCCCGGCGGCCTGAATGCTTTTCTGGGCTATCTGAGCAAGGAGGTAAGCCAATCAAATATATTCAGAGCGCACCATGACCAGGGAAAGGTTTTAGTAAGCTTCGTTGTCGATACGGATGGCAAAGTAGTATTGCCCCAGGTGGTGGATAGCCCGAATGCAAACCTGAACAGCGAGGCTGTCAGGATTATCGGCAACTCACCCAGATGGTCACCCGGCGTTCAGAACGGCCAGCCGGTACGTGTGAAGCATGAAATAAAACTGGGCTATCAATTATCGACAACTAATTGATTGACAGGAGGAAGTATCAGCTTTAAATAATGTAGATATGCAATAACTAAATAATAAGCTGATATAACTTATAAAATAGTTTAATAACTAAAATATAAGTTATATATTTGTTCTGATTAGAAATTTTCAGTTCAAACAGCTTTGCCATGAAAAAATTTACGGGTTATTTCAACTTCTTAGTGCTGCTATTATTTTTCAATTTTTTACCAGGATTTGCGGTTGCCCAGCAAAAGGCCGATACCCATGTTTCCGGTGTGATTCTGGACGAAAAACAAGAGCCGCTACCATTTGCAGCGATTGCTTTGAAAGCTAGAAATGATTCCACAGTAATCAAAACGGCACTGAGTGAAGTTAACGGAAGGTTTATGCTGCCTAATGTTCCTGTAGGCGTCTTTATACTTGAAGTAACAATGCTAGGCTACGAAACATACACAAAAGAAATCGAATCTGCGGCCTTTGACAGAGATAATGAGCTGGGTAATATCCAGCTGAAGCCAGCGGCCAAAAATCTGTCAGCTGTTACTATTTCAGGACAAAAGCCATTTATCGAGCAGCGTGCCGACAAAATTGTGATTAACCTGAACGATCAGCTTACTGGCGGTTCTTCTCTGATGGAGGTAATGGACCGGATGCCGGGCGTACAGGTAAATCCCGACAATATGGTCTATTTGAATGGTCGAAATGTACGTATATACATTGACGGTAAACCAACTCCGCTTTCGGCTGATGCGCTGGCGGGTTTGCTTCGGGGTATGTCGGCCACATCGATTGAAAGGGTTGAACTGATCGCTCGTCCGTCCTCCAAATACGATGCTTCTGCGAGCGGTGGCATCATCAATATTGTCAGGAAAAGAGGCACCCGTGAAGGACTCAGAGGTAATGTGTACGGTGGTGGGGGATTTGGGCGCTATGCGAAATATACCGGCGGATTTAATCTCAATTTTAAAACGGGGAAGTACAATCTGCTACTGAATACGGACTACAATTTCAATAAATATTTCGTCGATAACTACATTTTGGCAACCCCCACCGGGAAACCTGGCATAGTTTCCGGTGGCTCCGAATCACTGATCAAAAGTGTCCGGCAAATGAACAATATTACACCCAATATTGGCCTGGACCTTTATTTAACAAAGAAGACGACGCTGTCATTCGTAGTTACGAATGCACTGCAATTGTTTAAAAAGAATGCTTTTTCTGAAACGAGAGACCTTGATAAAGAAAACCTGGCGGGCAATTTTGATAACCGGGTCAATACAAAAATGAACAACTTTTCTTCCGGCCTGCATTTGCTCAATCAGATGGATACCCTGGGCAAAGAACTGACCGTCGATCTGGATTATTACCGGAATGTCAACTATTCCGACCAGCATAATACAGAGCGGATATTCAGGCAGGCCGGTGATGCGCTGAGACGCACGTTCTTTGATCAGAACAATGCATTTAACGTTTAATTCAGCCAAAGCCGACCTGACTCTTCCACTCAAATGCAAAGCGCAAATGGAAACCGGCTTTAAGTCGAGCTACGTGGAGACAGACAACCGAAACCTGCTCTATGACATGAGTGGAGGTAAAATGATACCCAATGACTCGCAAAGTGACCTGTACCGCTATTCAGAAAGCATTCATGCATTATATACTACATTTCATCAGGAGCTGAAAAAATTATCCTACCAGCTCGGTTTACGGGCGGAAGGTACGTGGAACAGCGGTCGGCAATTGCAGTCAAACCAAAGGTTCAGCCAGAATTATGTGCAGCTATTTCCTACGGTATTTTTTGATTACAAAGTCACTGACAAGCATAGTTTTATTTTCAGTTTTGACAAAAAGACAAACCGGCCGGCCTACGAGAATATGAACCCGCTGCTCCGTATCATCAATGCAAACAATTTTGTACAAGGAAATCCTAACCTGCGGCCTGTTTCATCCTATAACGGTTCAGCTACGCTGTCCTACCGCAACGCACTCTTTGTAACCGCCAACTACGGGATCGATTTTCGCGATTTTACCTATTTTGCTTTTCAGAACCAGAGCGGGGACAGCACGGTGACAAGGCCTGTCAATAACCGCTACACGCAAACTGTGAGCCTGATTACAGCTTACAATCGTCAAATCAACCCTTGGTGGTATACCAGCACGAATATCAATTTGCGAAAGTTATCCTATCAATTGGTGGATGATCATGTAAAGATGACGGGCATTACAACCTTCAATTTTGACACTTACAACAGCTTTTCACTAACTAAACAGTTATCCTGGCTGATTCTCTTTCGCTACCGGGGAAAATCGCAGGAGCGCAACATTAAAACCGATGCTTATTTTACATTAACATCCGGGCTGCGGCAATCCTTGTTACAAAAACGGGCAACCATTGCACTGAACGTGACAGATATCTTTAATACTTTTAAAAACAGGTATTTACAGCAATCGCTGGCACTAGGGCAGGTTTGGGAAAACAGGTACGAAACCACGACGATCAGGTTGAACTTCACATACAACTTTGGCGGGCAAATCAACAAGATCAAAAAGAGCAACGCCGCTATGGATGAAAAACGCAGAAGTGATACCAAGGAGAACTGATATCCGAAGTTTGTGTTAAATTAGAAGAAAGTGAAGCAGCGGCTGATCGTAAAAAGCTCCACAGATTTTGTGTAGCAAATCTGACCCAACTTATAGCGCCTATATTCAAATCTCAATGCTATCTCAGAGATAGCATTGAGATTCTTCCAGCATAATTGTGAAGATAGGCGGACAAAAAATATTTGCCCAAAGTTAATATTTTATAAAGAGCACGGCAGAGCCAGGCAGAAAGAGCGCTTTTATCTCTGGGATTCCCGCTTGATCAACATGGTGGGCCTATTAATATACAGTAACAGCGCAAGGAAGCTATCAAAAGAAAAGAGTTTTGCACACCATAAAAGTAGTGCACTGAATATTCGAGGTATCTGAAAAGCCTACAACCTAATGATTTTGAAGAGATTAGCAGGAAGATTGGAAGGGATCAGAGGATAATTGGGGTTGAGTATATCCAACATCGGTTGCAAGCTGATATAAATAAAAATGAACTTCAGTTAGCAGCTGATCGGGATAATCGCCCCTTTTTCATCAAGGGCGATTTTTTTCTTTATAACTCCATATCAATCGCTTATATTCTAATTAAATCTATACAGGTCAACGTTTTTAGCAAATGATTTTGTAGATACCATTTGATCCATTGAGGGATAAGTAATATCTGACTTAGCATTTCCAACATTATTCAGAGTGCTTTCAACAAATAACTTGGCCGTAAGTTGTTTCGATACATTTACTTCAGCCTTGCAAAGTGTTTCTCCGATTAAACTTAAATTGTTTATTATCAGGTTTTTAGAATTAAAAATACTCCTTGCAAATAATTCCGCATGGGCAATGTTCGTTGACCCACTAAGTTCTGCGTTACAGAATGTTTCCATCCTCAGCGTTAGAAAATTCAGTTTAACTACTCCTTCCATTGATGACTTAGCTTGCAGCCGAGAAGTTATTATACTCTGGTACTTAGCAGCGCTTACCTCAACCTCATTATTAACAACTTTGTATTCAGGTAAATTACTGTAAATATAATACTGATCAGCATATCCAATCTTTAAAATCGGCTGGATCGCTGTTTGTGCTTGAGAAATAAACCTCAAAAGTAATAGACTAATTAATAGTGTTACACTTCGCATAATTAACGAATGACTTTTTTAATGTTTGTAGGATATGATTCATTCGGTGATTTAAGACCTATTACTAAATGTTGTAATTCAGTTTTTGGAGCATCCTGCACAGAAAGATCCAAGGACTTACCGAATTCTTTTCCATATTTTGCCAAAGCAGGATAAAACGGCTTAATTCTTTTGATTTTTGCTTTGTTGTAATAGTTGATCTGGCCTGCTTTGGGATCATATGCTTCCCATAGACTATCCTGGAACTTAGAAACACGGGAAACGTATTCAGAATCGGTATGATCCACTTTATCTACAATGGTATCGGTGATTTGGTTATTTTCCGTCAAACGGTTATTATTATACGTAAATCGTTTTACTTTTCTTTTCTTACTGACTTCAGATATCGAGTTCTGAACCGGGTCCTTGTAGGATTCGTCCACTTTGTCAATAAGACTAATACTTAGCTTTCGTTCAGCTTTAATGAAAATATGATTACGGGCAGCTGTCTTTAGTACTGCAAATGCCATGATCAGAAAGATTAAAACGTATTTGGACAATGACCAATAGCTGGTGGATTTTCTGAAAATCATTTTGACTCTGTCTTTTAGAAGAATGGAATTGAAAAAATTGTTGGTGATGTTTCCATATGCTGCTTCCTGCGCATAAGAAACCAGAAAGCTGGCATAAACCTCTTTGTTCTCTGCCTGCTGATCGGCCAGGAATTCATGTACTTCCCGTAGTGAATATTTGTAGAGCCACACAGCAGGATTAAACCAGCATACCGCTTTAATCAATTCTACAAACAATATATCATAGCTATGACTTTGTTTGATATGCACCAGTTCATGTGACAGAATAGTATCAAAGCAGTTTTCGTAATCATCATGGCATACAATAAGGAAATTCAAAAATGAAAAAGAACCCAGTTTTCGATCTTTTGCGCCAGTTTCCGGTAAAATTATCAGCGTATAACTTTCCATATTTACCCATTCACCCTGCTTCAATAATAAATAGAGCCCATAAAAGCCGCGCAGCAGATTTATCAGCATATACACTGCGCCTAGCACATACAGGATTAAGGTAATCTGTAACCACCCTATTTGTAACCCGGGTGAAGCTGAGGCGGATTGCACGTATGATTCCGGCAATGTTTGTACCGTAGCTGGCAGGACCCTGACTGCTTCTGTAAATTCAACAAAGGGCAATAGCAGAGACAAAAACAAAGTGCCCACCAGATAAAACCTGTTTAATCTGAAAAATGTATGCCTTCGTAATAAAATATAGTAGCACACATAAAACAGTGTGCAATAAAGATTTACTTTCAAAATATAGATTAGCGTCTCCATATCTGTAGTGTTTTAATGTTTGTCTTTATTTTTTTTGATGAAATCGCTAAGTTCTTCAAAGTCCTTTTCCTTCATATTGTTTTCATTCACAAAAAAGGAAACCAGATTAGCTGCAGAATTGTCAAAATAATTAGCCATCAACTGCTGTATCTCATGGCGTTTGAATGCTTCTTCTGTAATCACAGGGAAGTATTGATGCGTATTACCATAAGTAATATGATCAATCACTTTTTTCTTTTCAAGGATCCTGATAAAGGTAGCCACCGTGTTATAAGCTGGTTTTGGATCGGGCATCAGCGCCAGAATATCTTTTATAAAGGCCTTTTCAAGCTTCCATAAAATTTTCATAATTTCTGTTTCGGCGCGGGTTAATGAGCGTATTTCCATTAGGTTTAACCGTATTAACTAAAGTCAGCTCAAATGTACTCTTAATTATTTAGTTTTCAAACTAAATAATTAAGAGTAGTAATTTATTTAGACATAATATTATTACAAAAAGATGATCTACCTTTTGAGGTAAGAAAATAATTGATCATTTTGGAGAGCTGGATCAATGGCTTTGAGAATTAACCCTACCCAATTATTATGACACAAAAATCTTAGACAAGAACCATAACGGATTCTCTCCTTTTCTTTATTTTACCTTATTGTCTTAATACACCTATTTTGTATATTGATTAGCCTTTGAAGTATATACAAGTATCATTTTCATATTTAATAAAATTTAAACAATATGAAATCCACATATTGTTCATTATTGCTGATTTTATTCGTTGTGGCTTCCTGCAAGGATAATAAACCGAAAGTTGATTGCGGATGTAATAGCCCCACAGTCAAGACAATTGAAAATGTAAAAGCTAGTTACCTAGGATCCAACAGTTTACTCCTCAGGTTAAAAAGTCCGGACGATGTAATGTATGAAGAACTATATGAACTTTGTACAAAAACAGATTCTTTAACCATTACTTCTAACGTTAAAAATCCAGACTATACTGTTAGCGGCAAGGTGAAAAAGAGTCGCTTTAATGGTCCTACATTAGTGGTACAAGCCCAATTATTTGAAATAACAGAAATAAAAGGAAGTGAAAAATAGCCGGTTTACGTGATGGGCTTACTTATCAGTTTTATAAACATCTAATTTTGTTTGTATATTCAATAGTCCAAAGTTTACCAACTCAGATTAGTCTAAATGTGGCTTATGCTACTAATGTACATAATTCTTCATACAGTAAAACAGCCTTCAAATGCACGGCCCCGCTGGTCAGAGTCTTACAAAAAGGACCGTTTAAATAAGACGTAATTTATAATATAACTATTCCAACCTTAATACTAAAAAATGCGTCATGTATAAAAACATACATCATACTTAACTATGAAAAACGCAATTATTTACCTCTTCATAATTTTAGGTTTTAGTTGTAAAAACAGACCAGAAGATGGCATTGTAATAGAGGAATGTGTTGGTGCGAGCTTTTACTATCTTGACAATAAAACTGACCAAAGCTTCCTGATCGAGTTCGTCGCACCTATTCTAAATTATCAAATTGATTCTACGACAGTCATTAATGTAAAACAACGTGTATTACTTGGACAAGATGCTATTTTTGGAGCTATTCCGCGTCCAACTGATACCTTTTCAAACTTCGCGATTTATACCTTGGTTAATGGCAGAAAAAACTATATCTATCGCCAAAATCCATTACAAGATGTGCTTTGGGTAAAGAAAAAGCAAAACCCCAAAGATCCCGACTATGGCTGTCAAAGAGTAGATTATACTTTAACAATCACTAATGACATGTTACAATAAACTATTTATCTCTGCTATATTACAAATTATGGTATTTGATTAAAAGTTATAAGGTCTTCGTTGCTGGTAGAATTTGTCTTAAACTACCACCTTATAAATCGACGTTTTCTGAGAATACTTCGTGTTGAGAGAATTAACTTGAACTTTTGCCATCGTCTTTGTTAAATTTGAGCTCTCGCAGTTGAAATTATTGCATATTTGAAAAAGATCATAGTAACGAGAGATAGTGTTGCCGCTGGGGACGATGCTAACGCACCGCATTTGCTGACGATTCAGGTTAAAGAAACTGACTCGATCAAGAATATCATTGAACTACTGGCACATTCGGAATATCTTCCAAAAATCTATGGCGGAGAAGGTACATGGAGCGTTGCATCCCACCAACCCCTCGCGGTCGTTGCTCAGCAGTGGATATCGGCACGCCTAATTTGCCTAGCGGATCAGGATACCTTTGGAAATTTTAATCTAGATAGAATTCATTTTAACTATCATTCGCAGGATGCGCCAGAAATGGTATTGCATGTTTTATTTCGTTTTAGAACTGCGACTCCTGATTAATTGGATTTGGCAAGTAATTTTAAATTCCTAATTGTGTTGAGAATAATCCTGAATTCCTGATACACAAATTCTTCATGTTAAGTCTCTTAAAAACCACCAGGTTTCAATACTGGTAAACCGAAGTTAGTTTTCCAAAGTTTTTCTTCCTTATTTCCTGTAAAATCTGAAATTTACCGAGCTCCGAATACTTGGAGCCCACCAGTCCGTATGCATAATCCGGCCTATCCCTACTTCCCCCTCAATACTGATTATCGGAGTTATTCTAATCTCGGCTCCGGCTACGCTGTTCAGTTTCCAGCGATGATATAATGGTGGTGTACCAGGCGTTTCATTATCAATATCCATATCCCACATTTGAAAAGATCCGTAAGAAGGTCCGGCCTGTATAAAAAACGATAATCTATTGCTGTTTACATATTTTCTTAAGAAAAACCCGGCCTCTTTTCTTGAAGAAAACAGCTCGTGCATTTCCATTGATCCACCCAATAGAAAATGTTTTTTAAGGAAAATTCCGCCTTTTAGGTTTGCCCCGAAAAATGTTGGTCCTGTACCTGCCATCAGCGTTTTCGGGGCAGTAGGAAGATTATACCATATGGTCTTCTGAGCAGAACTATTTTGAAAAAGGAGGATACAAAAGATTGATGTAAGGATACATTTTTTCATAAATAATATGTTTAGATCAATTAAAACTACACCAAAGTGAAACTACACTAAATAACCCCGTCGTGGTCGAAAGATCAACATTTTTTCTTTATTGCCGAATGGTGCTGAACATCAAGATTCATATGGCCATACGATTTATAAAACAAAAGTATTGAGAATAAAAGGAGGTAAAAAGCCAAAAACTACCTGTTTCGCACATCAGGTATTTTTACGTGGTTACAGGACTGATTCCACTACTATGAATTATAAAAATTAATTATAATCAGCTTAAGAATTTTTCAGGTTTGTAAAATTCAGATCTAGCTGAGAATTGTGCCCGCACTGCAATAGCAATTCTGATAGATAGGTTTCTTAAAAACCCAGGATTTTTGGTCCCTTCTCTCCTACTTCAATCTCTTTACATACAATATACTTTATCAATCTATCCTATCTAAATTATAGTATTACACTGAATGTAAAGATCTATCCACTTTCAATATTCCTTTTGTATAATTGGCCGGGCAAAAGCAAACTTGAAGTTCCGGCCTGATATCGAAGCATTGCTGCTCAGTAGTTCAAGTCAGAAGTACATTGCAGACCGCTACCGAATTACAGGGATTACCTAATCTCAGTAGCTAAAATGAAAGGGTCTAACAGTACGGAAAACCACCGAATATTTATCTAGCCTTTTCACATAGATAAAATTTATAAGTACTTATATCTTATTCTTGTTGTTACGGTCTAAACCCACCTTAACATTGGGAGTCAGTAAAATAATACTTCGTATCTGAGTAGTTTTCAAAACATGCCTTCTTATAGTGTTGTAGATATCTACAACACTAAATCAAAAAGCATGATAGACTTTGAAAAAGTTTGCTTTGGCTACGAAAAGCAAAAGCCGCTGTTTGAAAATTTAAACCTGCATTTGTCTCCCGGACGGATCTATGGCCTTCTGGGTAAAAACGGGGAAGGCAAGTCCAGTTTGCTTCGCAATATGGCCGGGTTACTTTTTCCTTATCAAGGAGAAATCAGCGTAATGGGTTTCAAGCCGTCCGGCAGGCAGGCAGAATTCTTGCAGGATGTATTTTTTATTCCGGAAGAACCTTATTTACCCTCATTTACAGTAAAGAATTTTTCGGAGCGGTTTGGTAGGCTTTATCCGAAATATGACCAGACCGGATTTCTTGAGGGCATATCAAATTTTAGTATCTCAGTTGATGCCAAACTGGATAAAATGTCCTATGGACAAAGAAAGAAAGTGTTCATTGCTTTCGCCCTGGCCTGCAATACGAAAGTGCTTCTGATGGATGAACCTACTAATGGTTTAGACATCCCGTCAAAGATCCAATTTAAAAAGTTGATACTTTCAGCCCTATCCGAAGATAAGATTATTGTGATTGCCACCCACCAGGTTCGTGACCTTGATAATATTATTGATAGCGTTATCATTCTGAACGATAATAAGATAGCCATACAAGCTGAACTGGAAACAGTTGTGCAGCATTTATCTTTTGATACTTATGCTGACTTTAATGATGAAAGTGACAATATCCTATATGCACAGCCTGGCCCTGATGGGTGCAAAGTAGTAACCCGAAACATTTTTGGCATCGAGACCAGAATAGACCTTGAACAGTTTTTCAATGCGGTTGTCCATAGTCCAGCGGAAATGCAGCAAATATTTGAATAAATCTCCGAGCCGGAGACTACAAACAGCTATATATGAAAACTTCATTTACTATTTACCGGATCAATGTATTAATCGGTTTGGAATTTGCTCAAAAGGGCAGAAATTATATGTGGGTCAGTTGCTTACTAATCTTAGGCATGTTCGCTATGACATTGCCTACCCTGTATTTCAATACCTACAACCATCAATGTCAGTTGCTGCAATATGCTGCAATTCCACTGGTACTTATCTTAGGCAGCAGCTTTTACACAAGCACTGCTTTAACCGACTTCACAGCGGGCAACAAAGGGATATTTGCGCTGATGACACCTGCATCCATGGCAGAAAAGACGCTTGCTGCCCTTTTGGTTAACCTGATTTTTCTAGTCCCCTTTCTGGCCTTGTTCTGGATCATGCATTTTGAAACAATGATTTTTGCAAATACAAATATTCCGGCAGCACATACTAAATATAGCCCTGTCACGAGGGAAGTTGCAATATATGCCACTTACTGCTACTTTCTATTTAACAGCGTTGTATTTACCGGATCGATCTATTTTAGTAAATCTTCATTTGTGAAGACGCTTGCATGTGCCCTGCTGGGAGCCCTCGCACTTAGTTCGGTAAACACATCTTTTGCCAAATACCTGGCTTCTTATCCTATGATGCTGGGTGCTTTCCCGTTTGGAGGCTGGAATGTGGTTGAAGATAGCAGCCTTAAAGTTTACAGAATTCATTTTCCGGACATGGCATACGCATGGCTTTATATTTTTCCAGCCCTGATGGTGTTTGGCTTATGGATTCTGGCTTACAAGCGATTACAAGAAAAGCAGCTTTAAACAAATTACAGTGGAATTCAGAGATAAACAATCAATTTATTTACAGATCGCCGATCATATTTGTGAGGGCATCCTGCAAGGAAAATGGCAAGAAGGGGAACGAATACCGTCAGTGCGCGAGCTTGCAGTCCTGATGCAGGTAAACCCTCATACGATTCTGCGCAGCTATGATTTTCTATTGAATAAAGATATCATTTTCAATAAACGCGGAATGGGATACTCTACTTCGCATTCAGCCAAGGCGTTGATCATTTCTTACCGCAAACAAAGATTTATGGAGAAAGAACTTCCCATTTTCTTTTCCAGCCTTATACTGCTGGACATCAGCATTGAAGAAATCAAAGTTCGTTTCGATGAATTTATCGCAAAAAACAATCCAGTCAGTCATTAAACCCAAGCCGATGAAAACCAGCAATAAGTTGTTACTTGTTCTATTATTTGTCTTCCTAATTGCAACACTTGGCAGCAACTTCATTCTTAAAGCTGAGTATAAAAAAGTTAAAAATGAGAACCATAAAAACTTTAAACGCCATTAACGATGCAAAAGCACATTTCCTTATTCATTTTCCTTCTTGTCTTTGCTTCTGTTCAGGCACAGCAAAATCCAGACTTTAACCTTGGTTTTGAAAAACTCACAGCTGGCCAAAAATTGCCTGATAAGTGGATGCAGTGGGGTACGGGATATTTGGTTACCAGCGATAGTATTGAAAAAAATGAAGGTAAGCGGTCGGTGCTTCTAAAATCCCCACAAGACATAAAAAATGGCACCTTTGGCAGTGTGGCAAACACATTGCCCGCCATTTATGACGGAAAGCAAATTGAGCTCAGAGGCTATATGAAGTTGCAGGATGTTCAGGGAGTAGCGGGATTGATGCTGCGCATTGACGGGAATTCAGGGGTGCTGCAATTTGACAACATGCAGGCACAGGGTATCCAAGGAACCCAGGATTGGAAATCATACAGCATTAAACTTCCCTATCCTTCCAATGCTGCAAAGATTCATGTCGGGGCACTGCTGGTCGGAAAGGGATCTTTATGGATAGATCAGTTTGAGATTTTTCTGGACGGAAAACCGCTGGAACAAGCTCAATTGAAGAAAGCCGCTGCGGCAACGCTCGATAAAGAGTTTGATAATGGATCCGGTTTTACAATTGCTAAACTTTCACCTTCCCAAATCACTGAACTAGCCAATATTGGAAAGCTTTGGGGATTTTTGAAATACCATCATCCGGCAATTGCCAGTGGTGATGTTAATTGGGATTATGAATTGATCCGTATTCTTCCCAGCGTTACCGCTGATGTTTCACCAACTGAAAAACAAAAGGCAATCTATCAGTGGATCTCTAAGCTTGGAACCGTTAAACCTACCGGCCGCTATGTTGTTGCAAACAATGCAGTCTTTAAGCCGGATCTTGAATGGATTAAAAGTGCTCGTTTCGGAAATGAAATTGAAATATTGCTAGACACGATTAAAAATGCTTCCCGCACGGAAGATGGCTACTACATTGGCCTTCAACCCGGCATAGGCAATCCGGATTTCAGAAATGAAAATTCTTATACAAACATGCCCTACCCTGACGCAGGTTTCAGGCTACTGAGCTTGTTCAGATTTTGGAATATGATCGAATACTTCTTTCCATACAAGCACTTAATCAAAGAAGATTGGCACGCTATACTTCTTGAATTTATACCAAAATTCGTAGACGCTGGCGACGAAACCGCTTACAAGTTGGCGGCGCTCGAACTAATTACAAGGGTAAAAGACACGCATGCCAATATGTACAACCAAAGCCCTTCGCTGGATACCTATTTTGGAAGTCGGTATTCCGCAGCGCAGCTTTCTTTCGTCGAAGGTAAGCCAGTGGTCACGGATTATTATAGTGCACCGCTTACTGAGCAATCCGGATTAAAGATTGGCGATGTGATTGAAAAGATTAACGGGAAAAACGTCAGTGAAATCATCAAAGAAAAGCTGCCTTATACGACTGGCTCTAACATGCCCACCAGGCTTAGAAATATGGCTCCCAATTTGCTGCGCAGCAATGATTCCCTGCTATCGGTTCGCATTAAACGAGGTTCAAAAATGGTAGACCTAAAGGTTCCTACGCACAAAAAAGAACAAATTAATCTTTATGCAAACTATAATAAGAAAGACACCTGCTTCAAGCTGATCCAGCCGGAGATTGCCTACCTGTTTCCTGGCAAATTTAAGAATGATTATATGCCATTAATCACGCCTGAACTATCAAAAACAAAAGGTTTGATCATTGATATGAGATGTTACCCTGCTGATTTCATGATTTTTACATTCGCTCCTTACCTTCTGCCAGAAGCGCGCGCGTTTGTAAAATTTACAGTGGGAAGTATACAAACTCCTGGACAGTTCACATTCTCACCCGAGCTTAAAACGGGAAAGACGAATACGGATTATTACAAAGGAAAAGTGGTTTTGATTGTTGATGAAAGCACCCTTAGCCAAGCCGAATACACTTCAATGGCTTTTTCTACCGCACCTAATATCACCATCATAGGAAGCACCACGGCTGCTGCGGATGGTAATGTTTCACCAATTGTTCTACCAGGTAATATCAGAACTGGCATAAGCGGGATCGGTGTGTATTATCCGGATGGAAGAGAAACACAGCAAATTGGGATCGTCCCAAATTTCGAAGTTAAACCTACTATAAAAGGTGTATTGGCCGGGCGAGATGAGCTTTTGGAGAAAGCCTTGGAAATGGTTAAAACAAAGTAACTAAAATATGTGTTTGATCAGTTAAAGGTTATCTGGTCAAACATTTCACTTAGCAAGTCCTAGTCATTGGCATCAACTTCTGTCTATAAACTGAAATCGTACGATTTGACCTGTACCAGTAATATTAAACTGGTCTGTATTGAGGTCCTATTTCAATATGACTGACAAATCAAGATTTTCTCCATATTTCGTTTTAACCACCGTTTCCACTTATGCTATACGAATCGCCCTCAGTATTCATGGCCTGCCTTTCTTAATTAAAGCTCGCTCTGAATTCTAGGGGGGAATAGTTTGTCTTTGATTTGAATAACTTACTAAAAGACTGCGGATGCTCAAAACCGAGCCGGTAGGCGATTTCCCCTATTGTCAGATCACTGAATGTCAACACTTCCTTTGCTTTTTCGATAAGCTTACTGTGAATGTGCTGCTGCGTATTCTGGCCGGTCAGTGAGCGGAGCATATCGCCCAGGTATCGGGGCGAAACATGTAGTTCGTCCGACAGGTACTGCACGCTCGGCAACCCTTTCAGCAGGGCGGTTTCGTCGTCGAAATAATTATTCAGCAATTGGTCTAGCTTTTCCAGCAATTCATTGTGGATCAGGTTGCGGGTAATAAACTGGCGTTTGTAAAACCGCTGACTGTAATTGAGCATTAGCTCCAACTGCGAAATCAGCACATCCTGGCTCAACTCGTCAATTGCCGTTTCGAGCTCGTCGCCGATGTTTCTGGCAATGCCCTCGATGATCAACTTTTCCTTGTCCGACAAATGCAGCGACTCGGTCACCGAGTAGGAGAAAAAGCCATAATGCTTGATTTTTGTGTCCAGAGGATAGTTTCGCAGAAAATCAGGGTGGACCAGCAAGGTAAATCCCAGGGTCGATTCTTCCACTTGAATGCCCGTAAGCGGTTGGCCCGGGGAGGAAAAAAACATTCCGCCTACCTGAAAATCGTAGGTGGTTTGCCCATAACGCATCCGGCAACCCGGCGATTCATTGTAAGTGATGTTATAAAAATCCATTGCAAAAGTATCGGCCAGCATTTCGGCTGTGATCCGCACCTTGTTGAAATCGAGCAAGCTGATCAGCGGGTGCAAAGGTTGCGGCAGGCCAAATGCACGCTGCATTTCGGTAATAGAGCGGTAAACGCGCGGTTTGAGATGTTCCCTTTTCATAATCACATAATGGTCTGCCGGCGCAAATCGTTCCAGCTCGCGCCGGCAGACCTTTTCATTTAAACAGTGGCTAACAATTGTTTGATCCCGTCCCGAAAGGCCTCATCGCCCTTGGCCAGGCGCTGCGCATACCATTCTTTAGCATCGTCGCCACAGACATATCTTAATGTGTTGGTACCATCGGTAGCCGCGCCGTAGACCACTTCGGCAATTTGTTCGGAAGTTGTCGCAGCTTGGTTCGGTGCCAGCATCGCCGTGAATTTGTTTATCAATGCTTCATAAGCCGGGTGCGAGGCAAACACCGACTTCGCACCGATTTCCGTCGCCACCAATCCGGGTTCAATAGTTTTAATCCCAATTCCAAACTCATTCAGCTCATAAGACAAGCTTTCCGACCAGCCTTCCAGCGCAAATTTACTGGCATCGTACATCGAGCTTACCGGGAAAGCCATCAGCCCTGCCGATGAGCCGGTCGTGATAAAAAGTCCCGATTTCCGCTCACGGAAATAGGGAATAAAGGCTTGCGTCACCCGCACGACACCGAAAAAATTGGTTTCCATTTGCTGTACTAGCTGCTTGTCGGTCATCGCTTCCAATGCGCCGAACAATCCATATCCAGCATTGTTAAATACCACATCGATATCGTCCAAAGCCAGCGCCTGCTGGGTAGTTTCGCGGATTTGCACCGGGTCAGTCACATCAAGCGGCAGCACCGTTACATGATCCAGCGCATTTAGTTCTGTTTCATTTTCAGGCTTACGCATGGTCGCGATCACCTTCCAGCCTTTGGCCGCAAACAATTTGGCCGTAGCCCTTCCGATACCTGTTGAAGCACCAGTAATAAAAATCGTCTTAGTCATTTGTCTTATCTGTTATTTTCGGGAGACAAATTTCTGCAATGCACAGCTAGCGCTTGTAGCGGATTTGGAGATTGTTGTAGCCAAAATGGTTGCGCTATCCTTTACTTCTCACTATCCAGTTCCTGCTATTTTAAGCGTCTTCTCAATGCCATTCTGAGCGGAGCGGGATGAATTGATGCTATCAATGATGGCCTAAAACATAATATTGTCGTTGACTCTTACATAGACAACTGAACCACTATGGCCTTAAAGTCCATAGTGGTTCAGTTGCTGCTTCTCCACATAATACGACGGTTTATATCTGTATCTACGTCTTTCGCAAGTCAAGTTTAAGGTGCCTGATTTCAAGTAAATCAAATTTAAAAAGGCACTCATCTCCTCCAATGCTAAATTTGTGACAACATTCCCTATTACATTTTAAACAACGCATAATTTCTGTTAGGCAACTGATAGATCATATCTATAAAAGGTTAAAGTCGACTAAGTAAGATGAGTTGATGAAATATGCTCTTGCACAATTTACGATCTTGATAAACATCAATGAGCTCCCAGATCAGGTTTGATTTGCTTTGTCCTATTCCATGGAAGGACAAAGCAAATCAAACCTGTAACAAATGAAAATCAACAATCGAATCCTAATAAGTTTCCCGCTCGAAGGACTGATTCTGCGACTTACCAGACTGGCACCTACGACAGCCCGCCGACTGAGCTACACCATTGCCGTTATTTGCGTGCTACCGCTGCTTTTGCCATGTTCAATACTTGAAAAAGGAAATGAAAAATACCCGGTATCTCAAACCCGGAGATCAGGTTGAAACCTCTATCAGTTACTTGGGGACCATTAAAACCAGCATTAGCGAATAAAGCCCGATTGCGTATCTTAGCTGCGTGGGGACCTTTACCAGGAACGATCAAGCCCCACGCACCTAAACAGCCCAGCTATAACAGAGCAATATATGGTAAGTCCGGAATCCATGACAAAAATAGAATCATTCATCAGAATGATCATTGACCCAAATGCGGATGAATGGGATGCCTTTGCCCGGGTTGTCAAATTTAGAACACTAAAAAAGAAGGACCTCTTGTTGCAGGAAGGGCAGGTTTGTAATTTTATAGATTTCATCAATTCAGGCGTACTGCGGGAGTATAGGTTTCAAAATGACAAAGAAACCACGGTAGATTTTGTGAGTGAAAATCAATTTACCAGTGATTACCAAAGTTTTATTATGGAAACGCCCTCTATGCAATACCTGGAAGCATTAACAGATGTGGAGCTGCTGATTCTAAAAAAGAGCGATATCAATGCCCTGTACGATCAATACAAGATTTGGGAACGGTTCGGCAGGTTGATCATTGAGCATTTCTTTTGCAGTGCCGAAGCGAAGCGAAAAAAGATCATTTCAACTTCGCACGAGGAGCAATACCGAAATTTTGCCGCTACCTACCCGCAAATAGTCCAGCAAGTCCCGCAATACTACATCGCATCCTACTTGGGCCTGACCCCGGAACACCTGAGCAGGTTAAGAAAGAAAGCCTAGCCAAAAGCATTCTTCATTTGAACCTGTCAGCACACAAACTTGGACTTTTCAACAAACCCACACTTACATGCCTAAGTTACCTTTGTCATATAAATTTTAACAAAATAAAACTTAGATAAAATGAAAAAGACAGTATTGGTAACAGGGGCTTCGGCCGGAATAGGCAAAGCGACTGCCATTTATCTCGCTCAAAAAGGTTATCATGTGTATGGTGCTGCGCGCAGGACCGACAAAATGGAAGAATTGAAATCCTTCGGCATCAAACCGATCGCCCTTGATGTAACAAAAGAGGATAGCGTCACTGCGTGCATCTATCAAATTTTGCAGGAAACAGGAAGTATTGATATTTTAGTCAACAATGCGGGCTTCGGTCTGGAAGGAGCAATTGAAGACATTTCGATGGAAGACGCACGTTATCAATTGGAAGTAAACGTATTTGGCGCTATGCGCTTGGCACAACTGGTTTTACCCAAAATGCGGGAAAACAAGTATGGCAAGATTATCAACATTTCTTCTGTTGGCGGCAAAATTGCTTTTCCGTTAGGAGGTTGGTATCATGCAAGCAAATTTGCATTGGAAGCATTGAGCGATAGTATGCGTAGTGAAGTGAAGCAGTTTGGCATTGATGTGATCGTTGTTGAGCCGGGTGCCACAAGATCTGAATGGGGCAATGTTGCTACTGACATTCTCATGAAAGTATCCGGCCATACAGCGTACAAAGAACTAGCGGCAAAAACATACAATGTATTTACCCGGTTAAATAAAGATATAGCAGAACCAGAAGTGATTGCCAAACTGGTCAGGAGCGGAATCGAAGCTAAAAGTCCTAAAACCCGGTACACAACTTCGCAAATGGCTTCCTCGCTTTTACTATTTTTGAAAAGGATACTATCCGACAAGCAAATGGATAGATTGATTATGAGCCAAATAAAATAGCTAAAATGGAATAGCTACAATGAAATTGAGCAAAATGGAAAACGTCATTCTTCAACATAATATCCTGTATGCAGAAGGTCATCAGAAAACGCAAAGCAGCGAGCATTACTTTCCTGAACATGCCTTGGGCATCATGCTTTCAGGCGAATCCTACTATTTTTCTAACGAAGGTACATTTGTGATGAAGGAAGGCACAATCTGTCTGATGCGCCGGAATGAATTGTTCAAAAAACTAAAAAAGGCAGGTCCAAATGGTAATCCGCCTGCATTAATCAGCATATTCCTGGATCAGAAAACGCTGCACCAATATGCAACTGAAAACGATGTTGCCAAACAAAGTGCATACAAAGGAAAAGCGATGATGGAGCTGACAGGCGATGTGTTTTTGAAAGGATTCTTTGACTCATTAGTGCCCTACGCCCAGCGTCCGGAAAAACTGACAGCGAAAATAGCAGAGCTCAAAACGCGTGAAGCCATTGAACTGCTGCTTCAAAGCGACGATGTTTACCGACAGCTTCTCTTTGATTTTCAGCCGCCACATAAGATCGATTTGGAAATGTACATGAACCACAATTATATGTACAACATTCCCCTGCCCACATTTGCAAAACTTACAGGTCGCAGTCTGTCGACATTCAAGCGGGATTTTACAAAGATTTTTGAAACAACGCCTGAAAAGTGGTTACAACAAAAGCGTTTGGAGAAAGCACATTATCTGATTTCAAAAAGGGGAATGCGGCCTTCGGAAGTTTATCTGGAAGTTGGGTTTGAGAACCTGTCGCACTTCTCATTCACCTTCAAAAAAACATTTGGCCTTACGCCAAGCGAGTTAAATGAAAAAAACGGGACTGCTCAATGCTAACAAATAATTGGTTGCATTAAGTTTAAAGTAAATAGATAACAGGATTATCAACTAAATGGTCAATGCTTTTCAGGAAGAGTCAAACAGTCCTAATTACATTTAAACGACCGAGTTTTTAACCCACCAAAAGCGGTTACATAATAAAAACATGAATAATCCTGGCAGGACTTCGTAACGGTTTTTAGCAGAGTATTGACTTCTTTCGGCAAATGCATAGGCTCTTACCAGATTCAGTTTAATCCGTCATCTGTCCACTCATTCCCGCACTTTGTTGGACAAAAGACGTAAAATATTGCTTTACCTTTGACTTGTAATAATGAGTTAAACGGTTTATGATCAAAGACGAAATACACTTGTTTGAATTGGCCAAGAGCAGCTATGGCCTGGTTATATCACCCATGTTGGCATCCTTTGTTCTAGTTGAAAATGCAGCAACAGCCTTCGATCCGCACCGTCATGACTCCTTTGGTCTTTTTCTTCTCAGATCCGGTGAAATGACCATGATGGTGGAAGCGCAGGAAATTATCATGCACCACTCATCCTTGTTGCTTGTTCAGCCCGGACAAGTGCACCAATGTGTCCAGTCAACGAAGATTTCCGGTTGGGTAATGTTTGTTGACGGAAAGAATTTAGATATGAAGACGCGTGCCGTTACCGAGCAATCAGCACAAGAAATTGCCTTATTTACGCTAGGCAGTGATGAGCTCCTTTTTACTGATCAGTTGCTTCTTTCTATTTATCAGGCAGCCGGAGACAAAAATCCAGGGCCCTTTCAAACTGAAATGCTGCACGCGCTCATCAATGCACTATTTTACCAGGCTGCTAATTTACATTTATTGCGAAAGTCGTCTGCTGAGCGTTCTGCATCAAGACCTGCGCAGATCGTTCAGCAGTATAAAGGCCTCATTAAATCGCATTTTAAAAATTTAAGAAGGCCAGCGGAATATGCAGCATTACTGCACATTTCTGTCCGGCATTTAAATGATACCGTTAAGGCGCAAACCGGCTATTCAGCTACTTATCTTTTGCAACAGGAGGTAATTGGTGAAGCGAAGAGGCAGTTAAGGTATACCACAAAAATGGTCAAAGAGATCGCATTTAACTTAGGTTATGGTGATTATAAGTACTTTACCCGATTGTTCACCAAAATAGTAGGACAATCTCCATCCGGTTTTAGAAGGAATATAAAGTTAGTTCGCTAGCGGAGAATCAAACAAAAGTCCTGGCCTTCAAATCGAATATTAAGATCAAGCACATCAACCTAGATATGAAAGACAAAAAAATTTTAGTCACAGGTGCCAGCATTGCCGGCCCTACCCTTGCTTACTGGCTCAATCGTTATGGCTTTAAGGTCACTATTGCTGAAAAGGCTGCTGAACTCAGGCTGGGCGGCCAAAATATCGACGTCAAAGGTCCTGCACGGGAGATCGCCTGCAAAATGGGGATCGAAGAAATTATCCGTGCTAAAAACACAACAGAATCCGGATTACGCTGGGTAAACACTGAGAACAAAACGGTAGCTGAATTTCCAAAAGAAAGTGCTTTGAGTATGACCCAGGAATTGGAAATCCTGCGCGGTGATCTGGTTCAGATTCTTTATGATCACACGAAAAACGATGTTGATTATAGGTTTAACAGGTATATAGCTAAACTTACTCAAACGGAAGCTTATGTAAATGTTACCTTTTCAAGCGGTGAGACTGAAACATTTGACCTGGTGATTGCTGCCGAAGGAATCGGTTCGCATACAAGGAAACTGGCATTCAGCAACCAGCCCGAATTTAATTACCTGGGATTATATACTGCTTATATTACGATTGCCAAAGCGTCAACAGACAGCAGCTGGGCACGTTGGTGCAATGCCGAAAATGGAATTGTTTTTTTGATCCGCCCTGATAATTACGGTACTACCAGGGCCTCCATTACATTTACAGCAAAAGAAGATCAATACAAGGCACAGTCTTTCGAAGAGCAGAAAACAACGCTGATCAAACGTATTAAGGGTAGCGGCTGGGAGTCAGAACGTCTGATCAAAGAAATTGGCAAAACCAAGGATCTCTATTTTGATAGGATCAGCCAGGTAAAGATGCAAAATTGGAGTGAAGGTAGGGTCGCCATTGTCGGTGATGCAGCCTATTGTGCAACACCCATCGCCGGTAAAGGAACCGATCTGGCCATGTCAGGAGCTTACATATTAGCAGGAGAATTATCCATTGCGAATACCTACCAGGAAGCATTTGAGGCATATGATGTCAAGATGAGGCCGTACGTGGAACAATGCCAGAAGCTGCCGCCTGGAATACCAAAGCTGGTTTATCCACAATCGAAAATCGGAGTAGGCATTTTAAACGGATTAGTGTCTTTGGTTGGCAGCAATCCGGCTAAAAGTTTTTTAGGACTTTTCGGAAAATTGGAAAAAGCGCCAAAACAGGAAATTGCTCTTCTCAATTACGAGAATTAAAGCTGACTGGCCGGTATGTATTCCCTTACCATAAAAAATCAGATCTCCAAATAGTAATCATCGTATACGTATTTTGGCAGTCCAATACCAAAATTGCTTTTGATGAAATTAGATAGAAGTTTTTTCCCACTGATTATGCCGAAATGATCGTCTTAAGGCAAGTTTCAACAAAACACCTGAACCATACTTTCGCGACTGCAGTTCTCACAGAAATAAACGTTAAGCCAACTGCATTAATTAATTATAAAGAGCCTTTAATTTAGAAGAACCTAGTTTTTTTAATGGATTGGAATCAATGATAGTAGTCAAATTAAGATCATTATGCATAACACATCGATCAACACTTTCTATGACCAGCTTGTTGATGATAAGGTATTAGAACCGAATAACTTTTTGGGACATTTTGATATCTTTCAATGGCAGGACGTCAGGAAAGATCTTTCGGCATGTGAAAATCTTCAGCGTAAACAATTTTATAAAATTTCAATACTTGATGGCAAGGCAACCTATCAGTCGAACGATAACGTCTTGCAGATTTCCGGTAAGAACATTGTTTTTACAGACCCGAAAACCAGATTCAGCTTTTCGACAACGGATCCCAATTTCAATGCAGAGTATTGTATTTTCACAGAAGGTTTTTTAAGGGGAACAAACAAATTATCTTTTAACAACTGGCCGGTTTTTAAAGACGCTGATATTTATGTAAAAAGTTTGTCTGATAAAGGGCATCAGGATTTGGTCAACATTTTAAACGAGATTAAAACGGAATATCAGTCTACTTATCCTTTTAAAGAGCAATTGATCCTTAATAAAGTGTTTGATCTTATTCACTACACCCAAAAACTGGATTTTGATTCAAATATTAAAATAAAAGCGGCAGAAAGTTTGGATGAGCTTTTTTTCAATACATTGGAAAACGAATTTTCTAAAATTACTATAACGGCTCCATTAACTGACAAGTCCCCCTCCTATTTTGCCAAGTTGTTACACACGACTGTCGACCGGTTAAATGTGACGATTAAAAGGATTACAGGGAAAACGACACAGGATCTGATTCATGAGCGGATTGTAGTAGAAGCCAATATTATGCTGCGGCATTCTTCCTATCCCATCAAAGAAATTGCCTGGTGCCTGGATTTTCAGGAGACGTCTCATTTTATCAATTTCTATAAAAAGAATACCGGCTTCACTCCTCTGACTTATAGAAACAAATAGCTTTTTTGCAGCTTTTTACGTTTTTTTTGCACCAACATAACCTTCATAGGGACATACTTTTGTTTTTGTTTTAAACCAGAATAAAAGTATGAAAAATTCATTTTTAGTGATTGGCACCGGCGAAGTTGGATTAGCTGTAATCAATAGTTTACAAAATTATCAGCAGAGCCATGCTTTGCATATCGGTGCATTGGTACAAAGATCAAAAGTTGGAATAAGCCAGGTTATTCAGGATTCAAAGTTGAAAAACGTTACCGTTCAACCTGCGGATCTGGTAAAAGACAGTATTGATAATCTGGCATCCATTTTTGCGAAATACGATACTGTAATCTGCTGCAGCGGGTTTTCCATTGGTGCAGGTATGCAGGTAAAAATAACGAAAGCAGTCCTGCTAGCCGGCGTAAGGCGGTATATTCCGTGGCAATTCGGAGCGGATTATGATAAAATTGGAAGAGGAAGTGCACAACCGGTATTTGATGAACAATTGGATGTCAGGGATTTACTTCGTTCTCAAAATAAAACGCACTGGATTATTGTCTCTACAGGTATGATTACCAGTTTTTTGTTTCGGGAAGATTTTGGTGTAATCAGTCTTACTAATAAAGTAGTCAATGCTCTGGGAAACTGGAATCACACGCTTACACTCACATCCTGTGAAGATATAGGTAAACTGACTTCTGCCATCTTATTTCATCAACCAGAACTACTGGATCAGGTTGTTTTTGTAGCAGGTGATACGGTTTCATTTGAAGAAATTGCAAAAAAAATGGAAGCCCTGTTCGATACTAAATTTGATCGCGTTCTTTGGAGCGTTCCTTTTTTAAAGGAAAAGCTGGCTAATGAACCTGATAATATTTTCAATCGCTATCGGCTGGTCTTTACGCATCCTGGTGTAACATGGCCGATGTCTGCCACATTTAATGCACAAAACAATATCTCAACAATGGGTATTGAACAATGGGCGAAAGAAAATATAATAAGTTAATCCTGTTCTTTTTACCAAACGGCTATTCATATGCTACGGAAAATGATTGACAGTTTTTCATATCTATCGAAGGGTAAAATGATTCGTTTATGGAAGCGAAGAAACAAGTGGCAACACTGTTGAAGCGATGGGATTTGTGCGAAGGTCACTGAATTATTTCCACTAATTAGGAAAAAATCCATTATTGATGTTTATGAATTTCAGGATTGTCTTATACTGTCTAACAGGCATATTTTGCAGTGATGGGCTCGTCTAAAAAGTAGGTCTTTTTGGCGCTTAGCGATGTTTATGAGATTATCGGTGACAGATAAACCTAATGGATTGCGTTGAATGGAGCAAGAAACTATATTTTGTATCCTTGCTACCCAACGATTCAGCGCAATGAATTTTAACATCAATCCCCTTTCGCCATTTGCCTGGCACTACGCTGCTTAATGATGTTCATTGCGATAATTGCAGCACCCATTAGAAAGATCCCTAGAAACTGCATTGTGGTGATGTGCTCTTTTAAAATCAAATATGCAGTTACAACAGCAACCGGCAATTCAACCGTCATTAAAATGCTACTGGAAGACGCTCCAACTTTGGGCATTCCGATTGCGAAAAGGACTGGCGGCAATATTGTGCCGAAGAACGCTAAAAAAATTCCCCATTGAAAAAGGCCAACGTCTAACTGTATACTTGACACAATGCTGCCAAAGTTCACTAGAAGGATAGAAATTGCAGACCCTGTCATGATCCAGGCGCTTTTATTCTGCCAGGCAACGTCCTTTCCAGTCCTGCTGTTGGATACAATGTAGACAGCATAAATCAGGGAGGAAAGTAGAACGATACCGACACCTTTTAGCGATAGGTCAAAATTTGCTAAGTCTGTTAAACCACTTGCCAAGACAGTACCTGCCAGAATAATAACAGTAATGATTAGCTCTAATAATAGCGGCTTCCGTTTAAAGAGCACCCATTCCATGATGATGCTCAGCCAGGTAAATTGCATCAGCAACACAATCGAAATCGAAGCAGGAATATATTTTACTGACAAATAATAAAGGTATGTCGAGATCCCGATGCAAGATCCCGAAATTAAAAGTAAGAAAATATCTTTGCGTGTCGCATTGGACTTATTTGAACTTGCATACACACCCCAAAGGACAGTAGCACCTAAAAGTGCTTGTATAAAGGATAGTTCAGCAGCATTATAGCCTTGTCCGTAAGCCACCTTTACGAAAGAGGATAGAATACCGAAACTAATGGCACCACCAAGTACCATGATAATATATTTAGTCATAGATCAATATTTCCCGGACTAGAAATCCATGACAGACTCCAGTCCTCTTTTTAAACCATTAAATGTTCCAACTTTCCTAATCGCTAATAAAGCACCGTTGACATATGGTTCAGCACTGGCCCCTGAATCATGGCGCATAACCAGTTTTTCATCTTTTAAGCCAAAAATGGCTTCAATTGAAATGGGTGTGTCCGGGTAAACGAACGGAATGAACCTGAATGCCATCTAGTGATGCACCACGGCTAGCTTTATCACCATGTAATTCGTCTTCTGAAACATACACCGTAGGTTTTTGTATTTGTGAAAGTCTGTAAGCGAGTTCCCGAGCTGTACCACTTGGAGAATCAATTTTATCTTGATGCGCGTAGTCAATAATCTCAAAATTTGGAATATGCCTGGCAGCCATTTCTGCGAATTTTTGAAGCAATACAACCGTCAGCGCAAAATTACCAACTGCCAAAACGGAGGAATTTTGTTCATTTGAAACCTTCGCTATTTCAGCATAGTCATCAGCAGTAAGACCGGAGGTGCCAACTACGACTTTCTTATTTCTTTTAAGCGCAGACAGAATATTGTGCTTTGCTATGTCTGGTTTTGTATATTCAACGAGTACGTCAAATTCAATTTTATCCAGCGCATCCTCAATGGTCCCAAAAATTGGAATATCTCCACTGTTCAATTGCAGAACCTTACCCAGATCCTCGCCCTGGTGTTTTCGTGACAAAACACCCGTTAGCTGCATGTCTTCCTGAGAAAGAACAGCTTTACTTAATTCGGAACCTGCCCAACCAGTTCCGCCGGCAATGAAGACTTTAATCATGACTGTAACTTTTTGTTATTCAAGTTTTTTAGCGTGCGATCTTTGTAACTGCTTTTTCGCATCTTTTCTTCCACCTTGCCAAGAGCAGATAGAAATTCCGGAGCATCCTCTAACAACTCTTGCATCGTTAAAATACAGGCGGCCCAATAGGTTTCTAAACGTGGCAAAACTTCAATTGCCCGTTCTGATAAGGTAATAATCTGTTTACGAGAGTCAATGATATCAGTTTTCGTTTCGACATACCCCTTCATTTTCATATTATTAATGATCTTGATAACTGCCGGATGAGAAAATTGCAATTGATCTGAAATATCAGTAAGAGATAATGCTTCATGCTTTTTTAGTAACAGAAACACTAAATGCCAGTTGGGTTCTATATCAGCCCCCACCGCTTTATAGAAATCCTTGGTGCTATATAGTAAGGTATCACTTAGGCGCTTAAGCCTGCTAGTAAGCCCGGCATGTTCCAATTCAAGTAAGAAATCTACACTCATCGTTTTTATATAACTGGTTATACAAATATATAACCAGTTATATAAAACACCATATTAAGGTTTGTTTTGGGAGAGACGGATTTGTGGACATGCGTTGCCTAATTACTCTCAAGATTTTGGCAATTCATTTTAGAAACGCTTTTATTTAACGATGAATTTCTTGGTCTTACTGTGGGAGGTTCATGGATTGATGGGCGAATGGACCGATTTTCAGACATTGACCTTGTAGTTGTTCACAAGTCCCAAATACTTTCTTTTGAGCAGAAAAAGCTTTTGCTAAAACGCTTTTGGTAAACAGGTGAGAAGTAGTATCACACCAAACAATCTTATGGGTATATTGGGGAGAAATAAATAATACGTGGCAATAAGAATTTATTTGAACATTCTCTGAGTAAAATCATAACGCCAGACATACATACTATGACCGCAGCCTTTACCAGATGCTTACTTTTTTTGAATCATTCCAATGTCCACTAACCAGGCTAAAAAACTTTCTGGCCAGTATTTGAGGGTTTCACCTTTTGTAAAATCCATTGCAAATCCATGAGAGCCCTTATTGTAAATATGCATTTCGGCCGTAATCCCTGCTTTCAACAACGATGAATAAAACTCAACACTTTTGGAGGCCGTAGTCAGCTTATCGTCATGGGCATTGATGATAAAAACTGGCGGACAACTTTCCTTTCGAACCGTATAATTCTTTAAAAATGCAGCATAAAAAAGACCTGCGAAATTGGGTTTCCAGCTAACCTTACCGGGACCCTCATTAATTTCGTCGGTTGCTGCGAGTTCTACTGCCAATGTTCCACCGGCCGAAAAACCTGCTATGCCAATTTTATTAGGATCAATTTTAAGTTTAGATGCATCTTTTCGTAACGTGATGATGGCCTGCTTTGCATCATCGAATACAGCTGCGAAATAGGTATCTCTGGGAATTACAAAATTTTTGCTGCTATCTCTGGTATTCAAGCGATACTTTAACACCAACGATGCCACACCCTGTTCTTTTAGCCAAAGTGCAAGGTCGGTACCCTCACGATCAAACCAATTATCTACAAAACCGCCTCCGGGACATATTACTACGGCGACCCCCGTTTCCTTTCCCGGCGCTGGCAGATGAAGAACGTAAGTAGGAACGGACACTTTGCGAAAAACCCGGTTCCTCTTTGAAAGAGACTGGGGTTGTACATCGAAATCTACCACCTCTTCAGCTGTATATTTCACGGGATTATCTTTGATACCCGATGGCCATAGTGGTTTTTCTTCGGATGTTTGGGCATCAACGGTAAATCGCAGGGCAAGCGAAAGACCAATTGTTAAAAGAGTTATTGATATATTTTTCAGGTTCATAGGGCAAGATTTATAATCATAAACTCTTTAAAAACGCATTCAGTACTTCCACAGTTTTAGCCAGCTTGTCGTGATGCAGATTGTGCCCTGCGCCGTCAATATGGATCAATTTGCCGTTTTGCATGACGCGGGCTGCTTCTTCATTGGCCTTACGCACTTCGGGCTTCGCATCCGCTTTTAGTATCAGTGACGGCACCTTAATTTTGGCCAGAGCATCGGCTGTACTCATGGTGCCGGTCATAGCTTGAGCCTGTTCGGGTGTATAAGGTCCATGATATTGCTTTTTTGAGATTGCCCAGTAATATATATCCAAATCAGCCCACAATGGATTTTGGCTCTTGCCTGTCGCTACAACCTGTTCAAATGGCGTATTATTCTGGGCTACCAGGGTATCCGGACTTTTGAACATATTGGGCCTGCGGACGGGCGCCGCACTTGATTGTGCAGATGCAGTTTGGCCAGTTCGGGCAGTATCAGCTGCCGATGGTGCGGGCCGGGCCGGACGATTACCAACAAATGGGTCAAGCATGATAATTGCTTTGGCCAGATCAGGATACTGCGCACCTACCCGCATTACGGTGGCAGCTCCCATGGAATGGCCTATCAGAATCGGCTTGTCAAATTTCATGAACTTTAGAAAATCCACCATATCTTTGATCATGGTTTCCCCATTATCCAATGCCGTAGGCGGATCGGTTAAACCGTGGCCGCGGGCATCAATCATATAAATATCATAAGCATCCTGCAATTTCAAAGTTAGTGTAGTCCAGCTAAGTCCGATATCAGTATATCCGTGCACCATTACCATCACAGGTTTACCGGGCGCTGGCTTAGCGTGGTAATAATGCGAGCGTATTCCATTGACATAGGCATAACCATCGGTCCAGCCATCGGGAAATTTCACAGCTTGCGCATGGACGGACATCGTGGGAATTAGTACCGACAGCATCAGAATGGACAGATACTTTCTGGCTTGTAACTTCAAGATTAATTTCATTTGTGGTTTAGTAAAAGCAGGAAAAAATGGTGGCAGGTTTTATACTCCACCTATTACACTCATTATTATTGAATTTAAAAAACTTACATTCTACATCGCCACAATCTCCAACACCACGCTCGTTCTCCTCGCATTGACCACAGGATTAAATCCTGCCGTCATCAGATATTCTCCCGAATAAACCTGATCTTCTTTGATAGCAGACTTCGTCCCGGGATAGAGATTTAATTCTTTCACTTTATAATTTTTTGTTGCATCCAAACCTTCCAGCCGGATCGGCATATCGGAGCCGTCACCGTTCCTGTTTCCTACCAAATAAGCGAATAGCACCGCTTTCGATTTGCTCTTGGTAGCATACATTAATGCTGCATAATCATTTTTCTTGGGATCTACCAAACGGAAAAGATCACCCTGGAAAATGATATCTTTTACTGCATTGTAATTGGCAACGACCTGCTGACTGAATTGTAGATCTTTTTCATTTAATTGACTGACCACAATGTCATAACCCAGCCGTCCCATCATGGCCACATCCGTACGGAATTTTAAGGGTTGTTTTCCCCAATCCGTTACGTGTGCGCTTTGCGTGATCGACGGAAAAAAATACGAATATTCCCATTGCATAAACACGCGCTCCAAAGGATCGGTGTTGTCGCTGGGCCAGAATTCTGTGAAATATTTGAGCGCTTCATAATCCACACGGCCGCCGCCACCCGAGCAAAGCATCATCGGCACCTTGGGATATTTTGCACGCAGTTTTTCCAGAACTTTATACAATCCTTTTACATAATCCACATAAAGCTTACCCTGACTTTGCTTGTTTTTTTCAAGGTAAGCCGAGTAAGGGTTGAATGTGGTCGCGTTGCAGTCCCATTTGATGTAGGCAATGTCCGGATTTTCGGTAAAAAGTTTATCCAGAATGCCATATACAAAATCCTGAACTTCCGGATTTGACAAATCCAGCGGAAGTTGGTTGCGCATGTAATGTTCTGGTCGCTGCGGTTGTTTTATTACCCAGTCCGGATGTTTTTCGTACAACTCGCTTTTAGGATTTACCATTTCCGGTTCCACCCAAATCCCGAATTTGATTCCAGTTTTCTGTGCTTCCTTCACCAGATAGCCGATCCCATTGGGCAATTTCTTTACATTTTCCTGCCAATCTCCCAGACCCGCCCCATCACTGTTTCTTGGATATTTATTGGCAAACCAGCCGTCGTCCAACAAAAATAGATCAACGCCCAGCTTCTTGCCATCTTTGAAAAGCTCCGAAAGTTTACTTTCATTAAAATCAAAATAAGTAGCCTCCCAGTTGTTCAAAAGCATCATTCTGGTTCCCTCTCCGTCCAAGATCCGGTATTTACGGGCCCAGTTATGCAAGTTGCGACTGGCTTCTCCTTTTCCGTTTTCTGAAAATGTGTAAATAAATGAAGGTGTTTTAAATTCCTGTTTCGAGGCTAGCGGATATTCAGAGGCGTAAGGATTTATACCCGCGATTAAGCGCAGATTATGATAGGAATCAACCTCAAATTCCATTTTGAAATTGCCTGACCAAGCGAGTGTTCCCAGTAAAACTTTCCCTTCCGTTTCTGTTGCCGGTTTATCAAAAGATAAGGAGAAACTTGGTGGCTGATAGAGATTGGCGCGTGTTCCGAGTTTGGAATCCAGCACCCGGATTCCGGCTGTTAATTGCTCTTCTTCCGGGTTCATTTCTTTGGCCCAGGTTCCGTTATAATGCGTCAGGTAATAATCTTTTGCGATGAAATAGAGATTGGCAGAAGCGTATTTTTGAAGCGTAACAGGTTTCTTCTCTTCACTTTTGATCACACTCCACTGTTCCACCACATTCTCCTGGAAATAGGTTTTGTAAAAAAGTGTTACTTCCACTGCATACACCGGATCTTTCAAAACAATGCTCGTTAGACTAACATTGTCGTTTTCCTTTGCCGTGTTGTGGCTTACGTAAACAAGATCCAGTGATTTATTTCCGTCCCCATGCGTCAATTGCAGCGCTGGTTCGGAGACATTCCAGGTTCCCGCCGGAGTATAAGCCGAGTTGTAAATTCCCGCATTACCGTCGCGTTGGCGGCTCTGCAATGGGATAAGTTTGTACTCTGCGGACTGACTTAATTTCTTTCCGAAATAACTGATTTCAAGATGATTATCCTTGTCCGTTTGCAGCACCAGCACATTTTGTCTGGTTTCAATCGGAATAATGGTTGGCGCATTCTGAGCAAAGGAACTGGTCCCGATTGTCGCCAGAAAAACGCAGTTAAAAAAATGCTTATACACAACTTTATAATTTAATATGGATCGATTTATTCACCTGTGCCAAACCGAATTGCTCTTATTCTAATTGGAGCCCCAGTAAAAACAAAATAAACATCCTTCACACCTGTTACTGAACCAGCAGCAATATCAAGAATCATTTTATCGCTGTATTCACCGGAAAATTTTCCCAAAAGAAGTCCGTCAGCACTACCTGCATGCGCCTCAATTGTTCCCGAAGGAGGTGTTGGAGCATTACGCCCGGAAGCACGAATAATTTCAATTTGTTTGATGCCCGTTAGATCTGTCCCTTTGAGCCTGAAAGACCCGCCGGAATTTTTGACAAATGCCATCGTACTGTCATTGGTAAAACTTATTTCTTTGATCTGGTCGGCTAGTGCGACCGGAACCACAGGATTTCTAAGAATGACCGTTGCTTCCGAGGATTGCGATGACGCTGTTTTTGTACCCCGATCTGCATATGCGGCACGGAAAATAAAGCTACCTTCTGTATCTCCCTTGGGTGCACTCGTCGTGTAAGTGCCTTTTACAGGTAAAGTTTTCGCAGGCTTGGGTGCGTCGGATAAGCTCAGAATATATTTGACTATCCCTTTCACATCATTTTCTGCCATCGTCGGATGCGCTGGCATGAATGCATCTCCCCAGACACCCGAACCGCCATTTAATATCTTTTTGGAAAGACCCGTTACTGCGGTTGGATCTCCCTTGTACTTCACAGATACAGCGGTAAAAGAAGGACCCAACACCTTTTCTTTAATCGCGTGGCAAGCTTTACAATCTCCGTTATTGATCAGCGAAATCGCGGTAGCATACTGCGCCGAAGCATCTACACTCATTTGCTTTTGTGCGATACGGGTTAAATTAAAACCCTCCGAAAGATAATTTGTACTGACCGAAACCTGAGAAGGTAATATTTTTTTATTCGCCAGGCTACCATCCTCCTTATCGCTGACACTAACTTGGTACTGAATACTTTTTCCTGGGAAATAAAAGGTAGAATTACCGCTGGTTATTTTAAAATCTACCACCGGAGGCTCATTACCCGCTTTAATTTCAACCGATTTGGCATTCTTCTCCCCGGCTTTATCCGTTACGGTTAGCGTTGCCTGATAAGTACCGGGCGTGGTAAATGTAATCGACGAATTGGCCTCTTTCAGCGTTTTGAAAATTGCATTATTTTTCTTGACGACCCATTCATATTGTAGCACATCATCTTCATCATAATCCTGTGTTCCGGCGGAGGAAAGCATAACTTTCATGGGCAGTGCTCCCGCCGTTTTGCTAGCCGATGCTTCCACTAATGGCTTTCTGTTTCCGCTGTTGTATTCGATCCGTATCAGTTCTGCTTCGGGGTTATCTTTGAAATACCCATTTCCATATTCCAGCACATACAGATCACCTTCAGGTCCAAACTTCATGTCAATCGGCCCTTTTAGTTTCAGGTCAGGAAGAAAGCGATCCATCGACTTGTATTCCCCATTGTCATCCATTTCCACTACATTGATCCAGCCCCGTACCCAGTCGGTAATAAACCATTTTCCTTCATAATATTCGGGGAATAATCGGGGTGCTTTATTAAAGTCCTCTTTTCTAAAAATAGGTCCGCCCACTGCGCTATTGCCGCCGCTTTCCATCAGTGGAAATTCCTGGCTTTGGGCTTTTGAATACCAGATAAATGCAGGCTGCGCGGCCGGGAGCTCCTTTAAGCCTGTACTGTTTGGCGAATTGTTTACCGGATGTGCAGCGTCAAATGGCTCTGCTGAAACCTTGGTTGCAAAGTCATATTTCACATAAGCCTTATTATTGGCTACAAAATAAGGCCATCCGTAAAACCCAGGCCCCTTGGCTCGGTTGAATTCATCATAGGACTGGGGTCCTCGTTTTTCCAGATCATCTCGGGAACCATCCGGACCTACCTCTCCCCAATAAAGCCATCCGGTTTTCGAATCGATCGCCGGCCGCCATGGGTTTCTGTTTCCCATGGTGTAAATCTCAGGTCGGGTTTGAGGTGTTCCTACTGCAAAAAGATTACCCTTGGGGATTGTATAGCTTCCATCCGGTTCAGGGTGAATACGCAGAATTTTCCCTCTCAGATCATTCGTGTTAGGAGATGATTTCTGAGAGTCCCGGGCTGATTCTCCGGGTCTTTCATCAAGTGGCGCAAAACCGTCAGAAGCACGGGAAAATGTATTATCGCCAGTAGTCAGATACAGGTTTTTGTCTTTATCAAAAAGCATCCCTCCACCAACGTGACAGCACTCTTCACGTTGAACGGCTACTTCTAAAACAACTTTCCGGGTATTTTCCAGCAGCTTCTTGCCATGCCACTCGTAACGAACCAGTACATTTTTTGCCTCGTCTCCAGCAAGGGAATAGTAAATGTAAATCCAGTGATTATTTTCATAATCAGGATCCAATATTACCCCCTGCATGCCATCTTCCCCTTCGGTCACTTCTCCTGCCTTATTTACATATTTCGTGCTGACTGCAAACTCAGCTACGGTTTCCATGGATTGTGACTTTGGATCATAAACCTTTAATTTACCTTTCCTTTCAGCATAAAGTACCCTGCCGTCTTTTAGAATCTGAAACTGCATCGGTTCTTCAAGCCTTTGAGCAAGGACCACTTTGGTAAATCGGTTACTTTCCGGCTTTTTTGGTGTTTGCGCGAATGAATTTGTGGTTGTTATGAGCAAACTTAAACATGCTGAAAGAAATAGTGTAGATTTCATAATCACATGTCTATCGTAGAAGTCGCGTGGTTTTAACATAGGGTCAAGGCTTGTATATTTTGGCACTTTTATAAATTTAAATGGATAACAATTCTATGGAAATAGCTGATAGGCTTTACTGAGAAATGGTTTATACATCGGCTCATGCTTTGGCATATTCAGGTAAAAAAGTACAATCATATTATTTTCAGGATCTATAATGTAATCCGTGCCGTACAATCCACCCCATGCAAATGCGGTGTTGGAAACTTCCGGAACCGGTTTCTTTTCTGCATTATAGAGCTCGAATCCAAGTCCGAACTGAAAGCCTTTTCCACCGGAATTCACCTCAGGCAGGCGGTTCACTTTGGTCATCAGCTCAATGGTCTCGGGTTTGAGAATGCGCTTGCCATTGTACTCGCCTTTATTGAGCAGCATTTGGCAGAATTTGGCATAGTCGCCGATAGGTCCGTTTAATCCGATAGCACCCTCCGCATAAGTTTGTACCGGGCTGATCGTGGTCTCGCTATACTTGTTGGATTCCGGCACGAGTTTACCATCAATGTCACTGTAAGCCTTCACGAACCGGCTCATTTTCGAGGGCTCATAATACCAGTCTGTTTCGGCCATCCCCAATGGATCCAAAACCGTCGATTTGACATATTCACGCAGACTTTTTCCCGAAATGAGCTCCACCATATAAGCCAGCATATTGGTGCTGATATGGTAACTCCACTCGCTGCCAGGATCAAAGCCCAACGGATATTTAGCAAGCGCGATCATTTCATCTTTGAGGTATTTCGAAGTGCCAGCTCCACCAGTCCGCTGTCCCGGCCCTGCCGCTGGCGTGACTCCTGAGGTTGCATCGGCATTTTTCTTCTCCATTTCAGCGCGACGTGCCTTTCCCACCAGCCCGGCGCTGATGCCCGACGAATGCGACATCAGATGCGCGAATGTCATCGGCGTCTTCACCGGCCTTGTCTCAAATGTCCCATCCTCTTTAATGGCTGTCGCAACACTATCGGAAATCTGAGGAAAATATTTAGAAACCGGATCATCCACCGAAACCAACCCCTTTTCCACCAGTGTCATAAAAGCTACTGTTGTTACCGCTTTGGTTTGAGAAAACAGGATATAGTAATCATCTACTGATGCCGGAACCTTATTTTCAACATCTTTATAACCAAATGCTTTACTGTACACGACATTTCCGCCTTTGGCAACAAAACCTACAAGGCTACTGGCTTTCTTCTGATCAATAAAACTTTGCAGCAGCGAGTCTATACGTCTTATTTTGCCCTCACTGGTGCCGGTGAGTTTCAGATCAGCCTTGTAATTTAATTCCTGCGGCACTACTGGTTTTTGCTGGGCAATGGTGCTGGTGAATGCAGCCAGAAGCGCGAAGCTCAAATATATTTTTTTCATTATTATGAATTTTAAGTTGATACGGCCTATTTAATTCCAGGTAATTTTTGAAATTCAGTGCTGTGAAATAGAGAATACATATTGAAAACTCAAAACAGATAAAACCTACCTGTTGCCACAAGCCATAAAAGCGCTATCGTCCATAAATATTCTTCAAATCTCCTTCAAACAGCGTGTATTTATTATCATAAAACTTCTTGAAATCCGGAACGGCAGCATGCCCGGGAAAAGGTGCGTAGTAATGGGTCGGGCTTTGGGTATCGTTGCGCCAGACAAGAACATAAGCTAAGTTCAATTTATTCTTTTGTAGCACTTTAAGCAGCACATCCGTATACCATTCAGGATTTACGATGGATTCAAGGCCTGTTTCGGTAAAGGCGGCCAGTTTTTCATTTTTCAGAGCAAAGTCATTTACGATTTTGAGTTTTTTTATAGCTTGTTCCAAATTGTATTTGCCATCGCGGCCCATATCTCCGTAGTTATCCATTCCAACAAGATCAACCCATTCGTTTCCTGGATAACGCTCAGTAAATTCTGCAACGCTATTGAATTTGTTATCTGGGGAGAATGCGTACACTAGATTATGTACATCCAGACTATCCCTCAGATACCCTGCGGTGAATTGCCACAATGACTTGAATTCGTCCGGGGTACAATGGGCTTTGCCCCACCAGAACCAATCGCCGTCAAACTCATGATATGGTCTGAAAATTAGGGGTATTTGCTCTCCGTCAGTACCTTTCAGGCTTTTAAACCAACCGGCAAGACCTTGTAAAATAACCTTATATTGCTGATGGTTTTTACCTCCCGGAATAATGTATTTAACAGCCGGAAGCGAAACAGAATCTTTCCAGTAAAATCCACCACCGGAAACTGGATTGGAGAAATGCCAGGATATAGTTGTAATTCCACCACGAGCATAGGTATCAGCGACCAACTTTCTTAGACGGTCCTCACTCTTTTTTATGGACTCCGCAGATCTGCCCGTTAGTGGAGCAATGTCAACACCAATTACTGCCGGGTGTGAGCCAACAACTGACTTCACGTCTGAGCGGCCCGGTTCGTCTCGCCAGCCATGTCCATAATCTGTTGCGTCCTGATGTCCAAAAAGTGTATGCTTTTTGGCTAGCTCATGCATATTTTTATAAAGTGAAGTGGTTTCCCGCGTTGCTTTGGGATCAATTAGTTTTTGAGCCCGGGTCATAGATCCTGACACTATTATCAGTGTTGCTAAAGCAATTGCTATTTTGTTTATTTTAAGATCAATATGCATCTGAAATAAGTATTGCTGTATTAAGATGAATTGAAAAAAGGTAATTGCGATCCACATTAAGCTACATCGCAAATGCCGATAGCCTGTTTTAAAGAGGATATATCATCCTTGCGACTGGGAACAAATTCCTGACCAACGAATCCCTTATAACCTGTTTCAACAATGGCCTTCATGATGGCAGGGTAATACAGCTCCTGGGTATCATCGATCTCATGTCGTCCTGGCACACCTCCTGTATGGTAATGCGAAATATATTTGCTGTATTTCTTGATGGTTGCAATAACGTCACCTTCCATGATCTGCATGTGGTAAATGTCGTAGAGCAATTTAAATTTTTCAGAACCCACCATTTCACACAGACCGGCGCCCCATGAAGTCCGGTCGCACATGTAATCTCTGTGATTTACTTTACTGTTCAGCAGTTCCATCACCAGTGTCACGTTGTGTTTTTCAGCAAGCGGCATAAGTTTTCTTAAACCTACAGCGCAGTTTCTCATTCCGTCCAGATCGCTCATACCGCGGCGATTTCCTGAAAAACAAATGATCTGATCATAACCAGCTTCACGGACTCTGGGGATAATGTCTTCAAAACCTTTAATAAGTTCATCATGATTGGCTGGGTCACAAAATCCTTTATCCAGACTTCTGGTCAGTCCTTCTCCCCAAGGCAGTGCGCAGGTTAAGCCCATTTTTTTGAGAACCGGCCATTCTGACGGGCCACATAGCTCGATAGAAGTGATCCCGAGTTTTTTCACTTCCTGCGCAAATGTTTCGAAAGGAATTTTGTCATAACACCACCTGCAAACCGAATGTTTGATCTGACCATTCAGAATCGAGCCAAGCGCTTTTTCAGTTGCACCCCAAACGTCTGTCATTGTCATGGGCATGCTTAGCAAACCCGCCCCGGCCGCCATATTTTTTAAAACAGAACGTCTGCTTTCATCGATTCCCATCATTTATATATTTTTATAGTACTTAGTTAACTCTCGTCCTTTACCACTTTACATTTTTTTCAGACTGCTCAGGTACTCGACCAAATCCGTGAGCTGCTCAGTTGTCATGGCATCCTCCAGGCCCGCGGGCATCATGGAATCAGACATTTGCTTCATCGATTTCACTTTTGACATTTTATATTCCTGAGTGGATCCACCGGGAAATTTCAAGATCAGGTCTGTTTCTGTTTTACTTGCAATGATGCCGGCTATAACAGAGCCATCTTTCATAGTAACCTCATAACCTTCATAGCCAAAGCCGATCCCTGCATTAGGTTGGAGTATGGCATCATATAATGCTTCCTTGGGCAGTTTGTTTCCGATTTCCGACAGCTTAGGACCAAAATCCATACCAATATTATTCACCTGATGGCAGACCGAGCAGTATGTGGAGAACACCTCTTTTCCTTTTACAGCATGGCCTTTCATGCCTATAAGCACTTTGGTATCGGGATGTTTCCTGGCAGTAGTAACTGGCACATCGAGGTAATTTGCAGCTTCCGCTTTCACCGACTTGCGCCAGGCACCGCTCAGCCCCTTGGCAGCAGTAGTTTTCAATTCTCCCGGGAGCTTTTCATCTTTCAGCAAAGCCAGCAACTTATCTTCACCCACTGAGGTTCCTGCAAGCGATTTGACCGCCTCACTTCTGACTGGAACCGAATATTTTGAATTCAAAGCAACTTTTTCCAGGATTTCGAGTGATTCTTTACTCCCTACCGTTTTCATCCCCGTCAGGATCGCTTGTGCCCTGGCTTCATCAGTACCGTTGATGGTCTTCCAAACCATTTCAGATCCGTCTTGTGTCAGCAATTGCCGTGCAGCTGTTTTTCCTAGCATGAAAGAGGCTTTGTCGATCGCCAGATCCAGAAGACGCTGATTCTCTGACGTAAGTCCGTAGCGGCTGACCAGCTCGAGGTAAGTGGAAGTACCGTAAGATGAATCGAGCATTTTTTTAAGAGCAGCCTGCGCCTCAGGCGATTCTTTTAAAAAACCAGGGTCTAAATGGCGAAGTGCAAGTTCATTGATCGCGCCTTGATTTGCAGCGTTGCCATTCATGATGCTGATCAATGCTGCTGATTTTTCTTTTGTCCCGGGGTTAAAATCAAACGCACGGAAATAGCGTAGCCGCTTTTTCAGATCAACACTGTTGTCGCTGGCCAGAAGGCCAAGCAAAGGGACAGATTCCTTGCTGCGTGAGCGCCATACAATATCCTTTCCTGAAAGATTTCCAATTGGATCTGCGCCGGCCACTTTTTGCCAAGCCTTAAAGAATGTATCCCACTGCCCTTCGGCACCAATTCCCAGCGCTTCCAGATACCAGCGGTCTTTGCCGTCGTGTTGCTTTGCCAGCGCAGCCCACAACTCTGCGGCTCCCGGCAATTTGCATCCATGCAAAGCTAACGCACATTCCCGGCGCACCTGCGCATCAGGATCGCTGGCAAGCTTTGTTAAATAAATAATCATATCCGGATCCTGCTGCTCAACCAAAATTCGTATCGCTGTAATACGAATTTCCGCTGTTTTGTCCTTTAAAGCACTTTCAATATACTTTTTACCGGACCTGCTCGTACTTGACAAAGCCCACAGTGCCCGCGCCTGCATTCTTGTGTTCGCTTTGTTGTTCCACAATTTTTCAAGCTCTCCCACAGCTCCATTGCCCATTTTCATCAGTGCAGTCCATGCCATATAACGAACCGATACATTCGGACTTTGCAGTGCAGACACAGAACCAGCGGGAGTTGAAAAATCAAATTTTGGTATTTTGTAATTTGTTTTGGGCGGAGCGATCCGGTACAACCTTCCCCGGCTCTGATCCTTTGCCTGGTGACCGCCAACGCCGGGATCATACCAGTCGGAAACGATCAATGAACCATCCGGTGCAACACATACATCCGATGGTCTGAACCATTGATCCCTTTTTCCCTCCAGTAAATTTACAATGCTTGCTTTGTATCCGGCACCCGATTTATCAACCGGATAGGATCGGACCACATTGTGCCCAGGCTCACAGTGAATCATTTGGTTCCAGAAAGTCTTAGGCAACAAATTTCCTTCATAAACCACCATCCCCGTTGGAGAACCCGAGCCGGTCTGAAGTAAGTTTGGGACTACACCAGGATCATTTAAATGCCAGTGAAGATATTGGATAGAATCTTCCATATTGGTACGCGTTGCACGCCAGCCAGCGCCTGTCAATTCATCGGTATATCCGTAGTTCCCGTACTGCATCACGTAATTGATTCTAACGCTTTTGTTACCGTCATCATCGTTGTCTGACTGCCACATAGTTCCATAGCTATCCACTGCCACTTCGAAATTGTTCCGGAAATTATTTGCAAGCACCTCCACATTACGAAAGTCCGGATCGCAGCGAAAAACCATCCCTTGTTTAAGCTTCTTAAAATCAATAGGTTGACCATCTTTTCCAATAACCTGCTTTCCTTTGCCATCCAGTAATTGCCCCCCTTCATTTCCGAAATTAAAATACAATTTCCCATCGGGACCAAATGTGAAAGCGTGCATGCCGTGGTCGTGCTGCTCTCCTCCTACTCCTTCAAAAATGACTTCTCTTTTGTCCGCTTTACCATCGCCGTCGGAATCTGTGAATTTCCAGACATATGGACTTTGGGAAACAATCACATCGTTGCCCATTACGCATATACCCAGCGGAGCATTGAGCTCTTTTCCCTGATAGAAAACGGTTGTTTTATCCGATTTTCCATCTCCATCTGTATCTTCCAGTATCAGAATTCTGTCCCCTTCGTTATTGGTAGGATTTCCTGTGATATCCGGCCGGTAATTATAGGCTTCACATACCCATACTCTTCCCCGGTAATCAACGTCGATATTAGTGGGGTTGACTAGAGTTGGCTCTGAAGCGAAAAGATTGGCCTCGAGTCCTTGGGTTACCGACAGCCCGGCCAGGGCATACTTGGGCGATCTCTTTTGCTGCTCTGTCAGATCCTTATACAGGCTGTCAATCGCCGGGCCGCCGAGAGAAGTCGGATTGGAACGCTGGTAAAACCCGGCCATCAAGCCCATAACGACACAACCCACAAGCGACAGACCAAATGTTTTTTTCCCTTTCATATATTGATCAATAAAAATTTAAAAGTGCCTCTATTGTGAAAAAGGATTTTCTAGCAGTACTCAATTCGTTCAGTGTTTAGCCTGAACGATTTGAACGTTCCTGATGATGGCTTCTTCTACTTTGTCTGGATTATGGGAACAGATATACAAACCCACAAAAAGTGGGGTGGGTAAGTCTGGCATGTAATGCGAACCAACGGTCTGCAATGCTTTCCCTTTTTTTGCCACCCGCATGGTATACTCATCGCCCTTACGCTCCACCTGGATTGTCTGAATACTCTTTTGGGTACTAAAAATTTCGTCTTCCGGGTCACGCATGGCCATGCCTTTTTTAATGCGCCACTGAAAGACGGTCAAGCCATCGCCATGCGCTACGGCACTGATGTGAGCGGCATTACCGGTCAATGATTCACGAACCATCCAGCCCACTTTTCGATGTGGATCTGTACCGGCTCCTACAAACTCAAAATCGGCAGTTACAGTGAAATCGCCACTTATTTTTTTAAACAGAAACTGGAATTCATCCCTTGCAAACCAGATATTATATCCCGAACCTCTCAGCCTATATTCTTCGGTCTGCTCGTTGTAAGTTGATGAGCCGGCCAGTTTGGGGTTACCAATGTCCTGACTACGCTGGAAGGCGCCCGTTGCATGTAGGGTGGTAAAGCTGATCGAAATACCAATCGCAGCTGTAAAAAGAATAAAAATTGCTGTACGCATTGATTCAAATTTTAATAATTAGTAAGACTAGTGCCAACCTGGTAGCCTCCTATCTGTCGTTGTCGACCTTTGGCGTCTGTTATTATAACCTTAATTACATGTTTGTCAATCGTGAGAAAACGGCCGGATTGTGATAGAAATGAGGATCCATACGTGAACTCGTGTTTCAGAATTTTTCCATTTTCATAGTGCACCTGAGCACTCATATCCAGGAATTTTAAAGGAATGTTGTTGACATTACGTTTCAATTCAAATGCCTTTACTACGTCCCGGTTCTGGCTGGCAATCACCATGTAGCGTCCTTGGCTGGTTCGTAATTTAACCAGCGCTTTCCCGTTTCCCGGAATGTAAAGTCCGCTTTGCAGAATTGACTGAGGAGTAAAATTTCCACGCCCGTTGCCTCGCAATACCAACCCATTTAGCGCATCATACCGGCCTATCGAAACGTCGGTGCCGTAGTCGTTGCCCGTTATCGCTACGTCCAGATTACCATCACCATCGTAATCATCGATGACCATACCGTTCAGGATAGATATTTGCGCCTGTTTCGGAAGAGGAATCAGCGTGAATTTTCCATTGCCTTCATTTCGAAGAAAGCAGGATTGCAGCGTGTTCGCTTTCAAGCGGACGGCTCCTTTTATCTGTTCGGCAGAGAGCAGATCCTGCATCGTCGCTCCTGCGAAAGATCTAAAATTGGCGTACTTCTTTTTGAAAGTGTTCATTTGCTTAATCATATCCTCGCGGCCATGCATGGGAAATTCGTTAAGCTCTTTATTCTGGTCTGGTAAGAAAAGCGAAGGAATAGCCGAGTAGTTGCCGCTATTGTCAAAATCTTTCGCCGTTATGTACACCGGGTACTGTTCACTCGCCTTAAACAATGTATTCAGACCTGCATTGCCTACAATGTAATCCATCCTGCCCGTGTTCCGAAAATCACCGGCGACAATACTATTCCACCAGCCTGGTTTGTCAACAATGCCGGTTGTTTCGGTAATCGAATCAAATCGACCATTTTTGTTCTTTAAAAATGTAATGGGCATCCATTCGCCGACCAAAATCAGATCCGGCCAGGTATCATTATCAAAATCAGTGACTAAGGCATCGCAAACCAGGCCGATATTCTTTAACGCAGGTGCTATGTCACCAGTAACGTCGGTAAATTTGGTATAGCCATCTCGGCTGTCGTTTCGAAGGATAACGCTGGACACGGGTTTGGGATAATTCCAGGGTTCGACCCGCCCCGAAACAAATAGATCCAATTTCCCATCGCGGTTGTAATCGACGGCACGCACACAGAATTTGCTGGTTAGATTAGCAGGTAAAGCATTCGGAGCTTCGGCAAAATTCCCCTTCCCATCATTAATGTAAAGCTTGTCCTGATAACCGGACGTGTTAGGTGCATTTTTGTATCCCCCCCGGGCGATGTACAGGTCTAACGCCGAATCGCCGTTGGCATCAAAAAGCAGAATGCCTTCATCTTTGTAATCACCTTGAACAGCTTGTTGCGGCACAGCATTTCGCTGCGAGAATTTCCCGTTACGCCCCTGTAAAAAAATTTGGGCGGGATCGTGGGCATTTCCTCCGATTACCAGATCATCCGTACCATTGCCATCTACATCGCCAACTGCCAGACCCGGACTGTATTCCGATAATTTATGGGGTAGAAGTTTTTGAATGTTAAAATCGATGAAGTCAAATTCTTTGTGTCGGTATCTCAAACCAATGTCGTTTGTCACATCGGTGAAAAGCGCGTTGACAGCAAGTTTAGGCTCTGACCAACCATAGTTTACAGACGCACTTTTACTGGACACAGTTAATCGCTGATCGACTTTGATATTTTGCAGGATCTGCTTTTTTCCATTTGGCCATTTGATCACGACAGAGTCAAGCTTCACTGTTTTCCCCAGACCGAAATGAGCAATCAACTGGTTTGTAGACAGGTAGCCACGGTAGGGTGTATGTTCATATACCTGTTGTTTATTGCCAGCATAGTAAATGGATACAAACGTCCCCAAACCGGCAATGTTCAGGCTATCGCCCACGATTACCAGTTGCAGATAATGCGCGTTTTCCTTATCCCGTTCGCGGGCATTGTTCTTATAAATTAGCGCCACATCGTTGATGTTGTTGATGACAATATCCAGCGCACCGTCGTTATTCAAATCAGCGTAAACCGCGCCGTTAGAAAACGTTGGCTGGTCAAAGCCCCAATTCGAGGTGACATCCTGGAAGGTCAGATCACCCGTATTCTGATAGGCGTAATTGTGAATTTTGACGACCGGTATTTGGGCTAAAGTCTTTGCCTTCGTCGTCGTTTCGCTGGGGTGATCCCGGTAAGCGATGAAATCATGATCTGTTACATCTTTCGGATAGCCGTTCGTGACGATCAAATCCCGGAAACCATCGTTATTAAAATCAGTCAGCAAGGGTGTCCAGCTCCAATCTGTTTGGGCTATGCCGCTCATAAAACTGATTTCGCTGAAGGCTGGGCTACCTATTGAATCCTTCGGGCCAACACGCGGACCCTGATTGAGTTGCAGTGTATTTCGAACATATTGATACTGATACCCGTATAGATCAAAGTTGAGATAACTAGCATAATTGTTGGCCATCATCATCATTTTCTTCCGGTAATTGTCTTCCGGATTCATGTCCAGTTCCACCAGATCAGCAAATCCATCGTTGTTAATGTCGCCAATGTCTTGCCCCATCGCGTTGAGTGAGGTGTGCTTGAAATATTCACGGGAGCGGTCGGTAAAAGTCCCGTTATGGTTGTTGATGTAAAGAATATTGCTGGACAAAAAATCATTCGCCACGGATATATCTTTCCAGCCATCCCTATTCAGATCAACCACCGTTGCCGTGTGCCCAAAGCCATCCAGCGACATGCCCGATTGCGGCGATACGTCGCTGTACTGTGCGTGTTGAACCGCAGCACTCCAATCATTACGAAATAAACGTCCTGTACTTCGCCGGCCTTCAAAACGAATTAACCCAAACTGGTTAGGGTTTTGTTCAGGCGAGGCTTCATTAACAGTAAGGTACATATCCAGATCGCCATCGTTGTCATAGTCAAAAAAGTTTGCCATCGTTGACTGCACATTGATGTCTAAGCCATATTCAGAGGCCAGTTCTTTAAAAACCGGAACGCCGTCGTTTGTTTCTCCTTGATTAACATACAGTAGATTTCGACGCTGCAGCGAGTCTTTTGAAAGGGTGTTACAGACATAAATATCTTCCCAACCATCATTGTTGATATCGACAACGGCCACACCTCTCCCCCACCGGCCTTTACCTTCGACACCCGCTTTTTCGGTTACGTCACTAAACTCAAACGTTGCTCCCTGCGCCCCATTATTTAGGTATAACCTGCTTGACACCCGGTTGCCAACAAAGTATATATCCTGCCAGCCATCATTATTAAAATCGCCGATTCCCACGCCGCCGCCGTTATAAATATTGACCATATCTAGTGGGTTAACCGAGTCATTTTCAGCAATAAGATTGTTAAATTGAATGCCCGACTTTGATGATGAAATGGCTTCAAATAACGTATCGTCTTTGCAGGACAACAGAACAAATACCAAATAAATAACGTAGTGAAATTTCATGACTATTTAAATTCAACACCGAATTGTAACGTCTGTCGTAAATCCGCCCTGTACTGGATTAATGAACCCACTTCCCAAAAACCATTCGGCTATTGGGAAGTGGGTTAAATTGAAGGAAACGATGGATCAGTATCCTGGATTTTGCACCAGTTTTTCGTTGGTAGCAATTTGCCGCTGCGGAATCGGCATCAAGTCTTTTCCAGGAGGCACTGTAATACCATATCGTTCTTTTACGTAGTTAGCTTGCTCACCCGACCGACGTAGTAAAAACCAGAGCGAGAATTCGCCCGCCAGCTCATGCCGGTATTCTTCAAGCAGAATTTTCATTACCTCTGATCCGGCGGCGGCACCAAGCCCAGCGCGTTTGCGAATTTGGCCGTTAATGACGGCCAATGCACCAGCAGAGTTTCCGCTTTTAAATAGTGCTTCGGCTTTACTCAGCAACACTTGCCCGTAACGCATCAGAATCAGGTTTTGAGCGCTGAAAATATAAGCCGGATTACCTGAATTTCCCGTTGCAGCAGGGTCCCGCCAAGTTTTCACGCCATAGTACCCCGACCGCAAACCGTCTGATCCTTTCCACGGTTTCGCTACGGTTCCCAACGTGTTTAAACCAGGGTAGTTTTGCTTCACCAGCGGGTAATCACTTATCTTGATTGCCGGGCTGGGGTGAACATCGCCAGGGCCAAGGACGGTTGGTAATTTACGGGTATCGCCGGCTTCAAACGAATCATACAGCTTCTTATCCGCGAATGAGTATCCAAATTGTGACACTTCTTCCGGCATTCCAAAGGTTGCCAGCCAGTGAGAGTCGTTCGCATGGCCCCATGACATATCACTACCAGCGATGTACTGAATCTCAAAAATAGACTCTTTACCGTTTTGATTATTGAACTCATGGATGTTGACGAACTTATCTTCCAACTGATATTTACCAGTTAGTTGCTCATACGTAGCGGCAGCGTCCGCATATTTCTTCAACCACATCTGCGCATCACCAAGATAAGCCAAAGCTGCCCCTTTTGTAGCCCGGCCAATATCAGCAGCAGCCAGATCCTGCTGCCACGGCAATAAGTCAGCGGCTGCTTTCATATCAGCGGCAACAGCGGTGAAGACTTCATCCTGCGTATTTCGGGGATGACGGCCGTCATCTGTTACGGTCTCCAGCTCAAGCGGAACACCTCCGAAATTGGATGCGAGGTAATAGTAAAAAGCACCCCTCAAAAATAACGTCTCACCCGTCAGTCGGTTGGCCAGCGTGTCCGAAATTACATTGTTGGCTTTCATGTTGGCAATAATGGGAATGGCTGAGTTAGCGCGCGCAACGCCCTGATATGCTCTCGACCAGAAAATATTTAACGCATCAAAACCAGTGGGTACCTCATAGGTTTCAAAGAATGTATCCGCTCCAAAGTTTTTGAAATCCTGCGACAGGAAATTGGCCTGATACCACAACGCTTTCAACGTAAAATCGACGTCGTGGAATGTATCATAAATGCCCGTCACCAGGGCAATGCCGTCTGAAGGTTTTTTAAACAGCGCGTCTTCTGTGATACCCTGCGTGTTTTTTTGTTCCAGAAACGATTCCTTGCAGCTTATCGGCAATAGAACAACTGCCAGAAAACCAAGCAGACCTATTGTTTTATATAATTTCATATTCAGTTTATGTATTTTGATATAGATTAAAACTGCACATTCAGGCCTAGCGTAAAGAAGCGCGAGGTTGGATAATTGCCCACATCAACACCTTTTACTGTCGCGCTTGTGCTGCCATTATTTGGATCGCTAACTTGCCCGATTTCAGGATCTAAGCCTGTGTACTTAGTGAACGTAACCAGGTTCTGACCGCTTACATACACCCGAACTCGGGTAGACGTAATTTTGCGTACTAATGCAGCTGGCAGTGTGTATCCGATTTGCAGGTTCCGCAATCGCAGGAACGATCCGTCCTCTACGTATGCATCCGACACGCGCGTGTTGCCGCTTTTATCATCCCGAATAGCACGAGCGAAGTTAGTCGAGGGGTTTGTTTCCGTCCAACGGTTCAGATAAAACTCTTCGCTGACGTTCTCTACGCCCACGCCGCCGCTGGTGGCCAGACTTTGAAGATTACGTTTCGCATAATTCAGAATGTCGTTCCCTACAGATGCATACCAGAACATTGAAACATCGAATTGTCCATAGGAGCCATCGAAGTTTAAGCCCCCAAAAAATTTCGGTATCGGGCTGCCAATGATTACGCGGTCATCGTCTGTAATACGATCATCCCCATTGGTATCGACAAACCGCCGGTCACCAGGCGCGGTAGATGATGCCTGATAAAATGTTCCAGTGCCGTTTTTAGAAGCTGCGGCCGCATTGAGAGCATTAATTTCATCCTGCGCCTGAAAAATCCCCGCTGATTTGAAGCCATAGAAGGCACCTACCTGGCCGCCTACCTGTGATTGGGAAAATGTCGTCCACAGGTTGCCTCCAAAGGTCGGAAAACCCAGATCGGAGAAGTTACCGACTGAGGTGAGTCCGTCGGCAAAGCTTAGAATCTTATTGCTAACCGTCGTTACGTTTGCACTGACACCCCATTTAAATGGGTGACTCGACTCACGGTATTCCAATCCTAATTCCAGACCACTATTGCGAATGCTACCTACGTTGCGGGTGGCCGTACTAAAACCCGTTTGGCTAGGTACGTTTACGTTCAGCAGGAAACCACTCGATGAACGGACGTAGTAGTCGGCAGTGAAATTGATACGGCCATCAAGGAAAGATGCGTCCAGTCCAATATTTGACTGTGTTTGATTTTCCCATGTTAGGTTAGGATTAGGCAACGCACTCAAGACAAGGCCATCATAATATGTTTTTGTTTGTCCAAAAACATACCCGCGGTTGTCGATCCGGCTGCTTCCTGAACTGTAGATGCCCTGGTATTGAAAAAGTCCAATATTCTGATTTCCCGCTTTCCCCCAACTACCGCGCAGTTTTAAGTCACTCAGCGCATTCACGGACGCAAGGAGAGGTTCATCTTTCAGACGCCAAGCCACCGACAGAGATGGAAATACGCCATATTTATTACCCGGTCCAAAACGTGACGAGCCATCCCGACGTACAGTCCCGGTTATGATGTAGCGATCCAGCAATTTATAGGTTAAACGTCCAAACTGGGACGCCAGAGACCAGGTCTGCTGATTGCCATACGGCGTTACAGTCTGGATGGACCCCACATTGCGCAGTTCATCGCTAATTAGGCCAGAGCCGCTGGCGCCGGTTTGGCGATACCTATTTTCCTGGGCTGATACCCCGCCCACAAAATCAATCGAATGAATGCCAAATGTTTTATTATAAGCGATTGTATTTTCCCACAACCACTCCGCCGTGTTGCTGGCATTCTGAGAATAAAAAGCTAGTGGCGGCGTCAGTAAGCGGTCGTTTGTTGGCGTGAAATAATAACCCGATCCGTCGCTGGTGTTCCAGCCAAAGTTTGTTTTCAGCCGCAAACCGGCAATGGGTGTAATTTCCAGATAAGTCGTCGTCAGCAGATTATTGGATTCCTGCTGACGGTCGGTGGTTTCCAGATCAGCAATTACGTTGGTACTGCCCGAAACCGCCGTTGCCCCTTTGGTGTAATAGCCGTAATTTCCATTGGCATCCTTTACCTGGTCGGTCAACGGATTACCTGTCATTGTTGGTACAAGTTTGGTCAAATTACCAACACCATTCTGGCCCGAGCCAAAACCGACGAAACCACCTGTGCGGGTATACTTCATGCTCGTTGAAACCTTAAGCCATTTGGCGGGCGTATAATCCAGATTCAAGCTACCATTGTAACGTTTGAAATTAGAGAACCTAATTGTTCCGCGCTGAGTAAAATAGCCCAACGAAAGTGATGTCTGCACCTTGTCGCTTCCACCACGCAAAGCTAAATTGTAGTTTTGCCTGTATCCAGTCTGGTACACTTCTTTTTGCCAGTCAATGGTCCGTAGCGTCGATGGATTGCGCCATTCCGGCAAAACTGGATATGATTCTTTGTCGGCGATCTCCGTTGCAAACGAAGCAAAATCCTGGGCATTTAGTACTTTATACAATTTGGGAATCGCCTGCACGGACCCGTAAGCATCAAAAGACACCTGCAAGGCGCCCTGCTTGCCGCGCTTGGTCGTCACGATAACGACCCCATTGGAAGCCCTGTTACCGTAAATGGCCGTAGCCGATGCATCTTTTAGGATTTCCATCGACGCAATATCATTGGGATTCAATGTATTGATACCGCCAGAAATGGGATAACCATCTACTACATAAAGTGGCGAGTTGTCGCCGAACGTACCCGTTCCGCGAATTTGAACGGAAACACCACCACCAGGAGAGCCGTCGTTATTCGTCACCTGAACTCCCGGTGACCGCCCCTGAAGTGCCTGATCCAATGTGGTAACTGGCACTTTTTCAATCTGTGCCGCACTCACTGAACTGATGGCCCCTGTAATGTCTTTGCGCTGCTGCGTACCATAACCAACTACGACAACTTCGTTCAAGTTCTTAGTGTCTGGAACCAAATCTACATCAATGACCGACTTTGTACCAACCGCAATATCCTGACTCGTATAACCGACGCTACTGAATACCAACGTTGACGTGCTGTTTCGAACGGTGATCGTGTACGTACCATCAGCGTTTGAGACCGTACCCGTAGTGGTGCCTTTAATAGTGATGTTGGTGCCTGGTACAACACTGGCTCCCTGGCTCTCGGTTATTTTACCCGTAACCTGCCGGTCCTGGGCAAAGCCTGTGCAGACCGTTAGCACGACCAGAAAAAATGAACTTAATATCAGCATTTTGTACTGATTGATTCTTTCAAATAATACAGTTTCTTTCATATTTAAAATTTATTTGTTTATTAATCGATACGGTTTTTAACTATTTCCATCCGGTGCAGCGGCAGGGAGGTAGTGAATAAGATTTGATAATTTCACCGTTGAAGACTCATTTGTCGTATTGAAACTTAGTACTTAGATGCCGGTATCTTTTCCCAAATCCAGTATCTGAAAGGTATAGCCAGTACCAGAATAACCGGGTTGATCATTCACAATCTGTATGCAATTAAGGGTTACACATTGAGGAGGGGCTTTGGATTTCAGTTTAATTGGATCAGTTCCAAAAATTGAGATAATATTACTTCGCAAAGCAATCAGAACAATAGCGAAAATCGCTGTCGGCTTTCTAATTTTCGACATAAAATATTCTAGTAAAATGTTTGTATAGTAGTCGAAGGTAAATATTTGAAATATTGGTAATAGAATTTTATTTAGCAAAAATAGGACGATCTACATAGAAATGAATTAAGGAAAACCCTACTTTTTTAAAACTTAGGGAAAACCCCAGACAAGGAAGCAAAATTCAATTCCTTCTTTGAGTCTTAAAAAAGATGATGTTCACGGGACATCTGATCATTCATCGCAAGCAATTTATCAGCCAAAAGACTCACTATACGTCAGCCGGATTATGGACACCTATAGTTAATGAGGATCTGGATAGTCGCTTGGCGCTTTTACAATCCTGCTTCGAGTAGCTGATTTTTAAGAAGTATCGATTTTGGGAGTACCACTTCTGATTTCGGATGGCTCCTATCATCATTAATACAAGCAGATTTACAAACCATCGTTACATTCAGAAACTCGCTGAAAGGAGCGGATGACAACCCGGCTCCCTTGATATTTAGCCCCTATGAAGAAATGAATGGGATTGGTTTAAATGGGGAAAGCCGCAGCGTACATCGTAAGGCATGAAGACGCTGTGGTGATTTTAGATTTCAATTCACGCGATCGCATGCAAGTTCACAACATATCATATTCCATCTCGCAAGATCGAACATTCAATACAGAAGCCCAATACATAATGCGGTACCTGATTAACGAGTGGATTGACATGAATGATGACGCTGCCTTTGGTCGGGATGGGCTTTATCACTAAGCGGTCCCGCGAATAACAAGTAACAAATAGTTGGTCAATTCTGCGTACTAGGTTTCATGCTTTTCTATTTAGAAGCCCCATACAATGTTAGAAACTAATTTGCCAAAGATCTATGGTGAAAATGTCCAGAGCAATTTTAGAGATCAACCGTTGTCAAGCTACAAACGCTTCCGTTTTTTGTAACTTTTGCATGGGCAACGAAATCATAACGGATGTTCCTTTTCCGACTTCACTTTGCCACATAACTTGCCCGCTTAGGTAGGTAATACGAGACTTAATGTTAGCGATACCATTTCCTTTTGATAACAGATTATCGAAATCAGCCCCCAGGCCATCGTCATCTACACTAATCAAGGTTGTTTCTTCATTGACCATAAGCTGGACCGTCACCACCTGGGCATATGCATGTTTTAGCGCATTATTGAGCAACTCTTGAACTATTCGGTAGATCATCACGGCAGCTTCATCGCCGAAAGGTGGGATCTCGCCGTAATGGTCTAAAATCAGCTTTGTTTCATTAACCAGATTTAATTTTTGTACCAGGTCTTCCAGCGCCGGAACGAGGCCGAAGGTTGACAGTGCATATGGACGCAGATCATTGGAGATCAGACGGGTTTCAGTGCAGGCTTCATCCAGAAACTGGTTCAAGGGCGTTTTGAATGATAAAGGCAATTCTTCCTGATGCGCTTCAATGAATAGCTTAATTCGCGACAGTTGAATTCCCAGACCATCGTGCAAATCACGCGCAATCCGGCTCCGTTCGCCTTCCTGGCCTTCGATCATGGCTCGTAGCGATTTAAGCTCTAATTGTCTAATCTGTTGCTGAGCAATGACGGTGTGCTGATGATCAATTAATTTTTGCTGACGTCTTAGATAAGCAAGTGTAAACACACCTATAACACTGATTATTAAACCAATAAATAGTACTGAATTTAGTACATTCTGGTTGCGACTTTTTTCTTCAACCAGTTGTTTTTCAACTGCCAGCGTTTTTATTTGACTATCTAGTTCCTGCAAACGAATGCTTTTTGTTTGCTCCGACGCGTAAAACTGGACCGTATAATCGAGCCTTTTTAATGACCACTCGTATGCCTTTTTATAGTCGCCCATACGCGAATAGCTATCTGCCGTGTGCCGCGACAATTCCTGCATCATGCCCAGACTATTTTCAGCCTTCGCTAAGTTGTAGCTTTTCTGGTAGGCCTCAATAGCAGCCAGACTATGATGTCTGAACTGCTCGACCAGCCCCAGGTAGAAGTGATTTAATGCAATTAACCAGTTTACCTTTAATCGATTTGATATGATCAGACTTCGGCTTGCAAAATAGTATGCAGAATCGGGCTGCTTGGCACGGGAGTACGTATTGGCTAGCAGACTAAGCGCATATGCCTGAGAATAGGGCAGGTTATACTGTACGCTAAGCTGCTCTGTTTCGCGCAGGTGCGTTTTCAAACCGGGCGGCATAGGTTCTTGATTTTGAGCGATATTGTCCAAACCCAATCGAGACTCGATGACTTTGGGCATGTTATGGGTTCGCTCAAAATATTGCTGCGCTTTTTTCAAATATTGTTCCGCATAGGCATGCATGAAATAGTCCTGGGTATAGTAGTCTCCTATCACCAAATACTGATTAAAATAGCCCAGTGAGTCGCCTATCAGGCTATAGTATTTCAAGCTGCTGAAATAAGAGTCCATCGTATACTTATTATATCCGTACTGCCGATGGTATAGCCTACCTAACGAATCATAAGCCGTTGCAGCCTGGCTGTAATGCTTATCCTGCACCAATAGTTTAATGTGTTTTTTTAAGCCATCAACAGACGTCGTATCCGTTACCGCCTTAACAGATTGAAACCCGTCAGTTAGGATAATAAAAAATAGAAAAATGATCTGCCAACAAGACCAGGGAGAACAGAATTTCATGAGCATTATCTATAATGACAAAACAGAACTAATCAATCATTTGCATCTCCATAGCCGTCTTTATCAACAGGGCTGTGTTAGGAACACCGAACTTCATAAGCAGACTGCTTCGGTGAAATTCGATTGCTTTGGCGCTTACAAATAACTGAGTGGCCATCTGCTGCGTTGTTAATCCCTGCGCAATGCGAATCAGCACTTCTGATTCGCGTGGGCTAAGGTGTGGTTTTAGCCCAATACCAACCGTTGACCTTCTGGTCTTGGGGCTATCGTTCAGAAGAATTTGCGTAATCGATTCATTAAAATATTGCTTATCGTGGTGAACCGCCTGGATAGCTTGTAATAACTCCGTTTTCGTAGTATTCTTTAACAAATAGCCTTTTGCCCCTTTCTTCACGACCCGCTTGATCAGACTAGCATCGTCGTGCATCGTCAGTGCTACCACTTTTATCTCCGGGTATGTGCGGCCTATATACTCACAAAGGCGAAGGCCATCTTCAATATATGGAAACGAAATATCAAGTAAAACGACGTCGATCGCTGTCTGGCTTAATCGCTCAGTTACTGACTGTACCGTATGGCAGCGCTCAGTCACTTCAATATCCAGAGAGCCTGAAATAAGCGACTCGATGCCTTCAACAAAGACATTATGGTCATCCGCGATGAGAACTCGTATCATGTATATGTTTACAGTTAATTAGTTGGCTGAGGAATAAAAAATTGCAGAGCTAAGGACATCCTATTCATACTAAATTTTCTAAATAAATTTATATACATCAATCAAAAGTACGACGAATCAGCCTCTACATAAACCAAAAAGTTCCAATCTCATAAATCTTAGGGAAAACCCTAAGTCCATTATTGGAGAATAAGGCTTCATAAATCTAGTTCAATATTTAGCTAAATTTGAAGGACTCACTGTAAATAAAGTATAGTTTACTCAATTTTTTAATAACGCTTTATCTAAATAGACAGAGGGAAATTTGGAATTTCATGTCGCATTTTCTTACATTCATAGAACCCTGGGCCTGTAATCTACTTTAAAAGTATTTTCTAACGGCCTAAGTGATCTTGTAGTTAATAATGGGATTCTTTTAAACTAAGATCCAGGTGCTGAATTAATAGTATGAAGTAATTACAAAAGGGATAATGAGTGTAATTTTTCAGTTTAGCGGCATGACGTTGGTACATTTGCAACTAAAACTATTTCTGCAAAATCTGCTTTTACGACTAAGTTTGAAGTTGAAGCCGGAGTTGCATTGTATAAAATAATCAAGTTTGGCTTTCAATAAACGGTTACTTCGACAAATGACACCAGCTCTTTAAAAACGATTAGATCAAAGGATGAGTCCGCTGAACTTGGAAGTTCAATTTCTTATACAAATATCCAATTGGAACGCCTTATTATACCGTTGGTACATGAAGCGTAAAGCTAACTCAGAAGCCGGTAATTAAAGAAAATGATCCAAAACCATATTCATACATAGATTAACTCCAAAATTTAACATTCAAATTTTACAAAAAACTGGAAAATAACTCTACAGTTTTCCTAGTTATTGACATCTACCTTGATAATTTGGATAGCATAATAACGCTATATGAAAATGTAATTAGACAACCAAAAAAATTGATGCTTAAAGTCATCCCAGTGCATCTTTTAAAAAAAGACACACTAGGATACGGATTGTTAATTCACGATTTAGCTGGGCAATATAAACTTCTGAGCATTTAATAAATTGTAAATTACGACTTGCTTCTCAACACGTTCATATCTTCACTAATTTTCAAATCCACAATCTTGGCGTATTGCTGGGTTTGCTTCAATGATTTATAACCAAGCATTTTTGAAACTGTTTCAAAAGCCACACCGTTCGTCAGTGTTACTGTTGTTGCAAACGTATGCCGGGCCATATGAAATGTAAGTCTTTTCTTAATACTGCATAGATCACCTATTGCTTTTAAATACGCAATCATTTTGTGGTTGGGCGTTCACCGTCTCGAGATAGGAATTAACGGTTTGGGAGTCTTCCCTGTTTCCTAAAGCACACCCCGAATTACTACTCCAGCTGCTTATTTCCCACTGCTTTTTGGTCGAAATCTCCTTTGATTTGCCATTTACGGTAATTCTGAGAAACATGTAACGACTTTCACTTTTCTGAGGTTTGGTTTGTTTAAGAAAAAATACAATCCGAAGCTTTTCTCGATCATTTTGTGAAAAGTTTTATTTAAACAAATGTCGAATTGCTAATCAAAAAAACACAAGATGTTAATCTAGTTAAATATTTGACTTAAAGTTAATTACAAGAACTTCAGTGCTTCTTTTTGAAAAAATAAAAAGACGCACTGAAAGACACTTTTTTTGATTTTGAGAGCTTTTGAACATTTTGAAGATCAAAAGCACAAAAAAAATCCTGCTAAAATTAAATTTTAACAGGATTTCTTAAATTTTGCAAAAAAATGTGCGGTCTGGAGGGACTAAAAGTTTTGATACAATCAACTTAATATCAATTATTTACGAAATTAAATTAACGCACGAATTACGCACTATTAAGAATTATCACCGGTAAAGGAAATGTTTCTTTGTATCCCTCCTTTTTATAATATCTTAGATGAGACACTTTCTTTTGCACGCTTTTCTTTCAGTATGAGCATATCGCTGCTCACTTTCACATTTAGAATTCTTGCATATATCTGTGTTGTACGAATGTTCGTATGTCCCAGCATTCGAGATACTGGATACTGTCTCTATCGGAACTCCATTCTGTAAAGTAATTGTGGTTGCGAATGTGTAACGAGCGACATGACAGGTCAACGACTTATTGATACCACACAGTACTGCAATTTGCTTTAAGAAATCATTCATTTTCTGATTTCTCGCAACCGGTAAGAGATTCCCTTTTAGAACGCGAGCAGGACTTTCCAAGTATTTGTCAACAATTGCTTTTGCCTCAGGTAGCAATGGAATATTACATTCCTGATCTGTCTTAACCCTACGTATAAATATCCATTGCTGCCCATCAAATCCTTCAATAATATCAGACGGCCTTAGATTGTGAACGTCGCTATAAGAAAGTCCTGTATAGCAGCAAAATAAAAATGAATCCCTTACTTGCGTAAGCCGTTCTGAAACAAATTTCTTATCAGCAATCAAATTAATCTCTGTTTGCGTGAGTATGGCTTTATCTACTTTCTTGTATTTTCCCTTAAAGTTCGAATATGGGTCGACTTGAATCCAGTTATTATTTAAACAAATATTAATGATCTTTCGAAGCATTTTCATGTGTCTGACCACCGAATTATTACTCATTTTACGAACGGAACGTAGATAAAATTCATAGTCGCTGACAAAAGCGAAATCGACTTTTTTGATATCCAAATCTGATACCCCGAATTTTGCCTTTAAAAATGCGTTGGTATGGCTTTCGAGCACTCTATATCGATTAAGTGTCCCCCATGCATACTCAGTTCCTACAAGCGCTTCCATTCGTTGGTTATGCTCTTTGATTACTTCCAAAAGGAGTTTGGGATTTTCGGTCCGGCCATTGAATTTATCTTTAACTGATTCGGCCGTAATTAGATCACCGCATCTTACAAGTTCACTATATGCACCAAATACTTTATCCTGTAAAGTACTTAGGTATGCGTTTATGGACCGAACATCTTCTTTACTACCAGATAACCTGCCGGCTTTACTGTTCCATCTTTTTGGATCACATTGCCTTCCTGTCGCAATTTCAATCCGTTTGCCGTTGACTGTTAATCTTAGGTAAATCGGCGCTTCACCACCGTCATAATTCTTTTGCTTTCTCACATAGAAAAGCAGACTCAAGTTTGTGTTCATAACTTTTAAGCTAAAAGGTTAAACAAAATTAGTCTTGCAAATCCGGTAGCACAAGATGTTCTTCCGCAGAACATGTTGTAATACAATTGGTTACGTACTTTCTGGTGAGTTAAAGAATTCAGATATTTAACTCACCGAATTACTCACCTTTTTTTTGAGAATTAATGAATATTTTGGGGTAGTCCGCAAAAATAAAACTCCTGCAAATCGTTGATTTACAGGAGTTTGACGAGTTTTGATACTCTTTTCTGTGATCCCGTTGTGATTCGAACACAAGACCTACTACTTAGAAGGCAGTTGCTCTATCCAGCTGAGCTACGGGACCGGTTAAAATGAAAAAGTTGGTGTAATGCAGTAAGCAATTTAAAACTACTTATTGGTTACTGCCAACTGCTAAATGGTTATTATGTCGGGGAGACAGGATTCGAACCTGCGACCCTCTGGTCCCAAACCAGATGCGCTACCGGGCTGCGCCACTCCCCGAGACCTTTTAACCCTTTAATACCGGAAGTAAATTTAACATTTAATACCAGCAATCCAACATGCGGAGAACCGCGTCAATGAAACAGTGTAGAGGAAGCGGGATTCGAACCCGCGGTACCCTTGCGAGTACGGCAGTTTAGCAAACTACTGGTTTCAGCCACTCACCCATCCCTCCGTCTTTCCGTTCTGGGTTGCAAATATAGGACGATAGGGTTCAGAAATACAAATGTTTTTCAAAAAAAAAGTTTGTCAGAAGCTTCTATTGTCTATTTTTGAAAAACATTTAATTAGTCAAATCGTTCATTATGAACTGGAATTACCCCTTTGAAAGTACTGAGTTTTTTTTTATTTTTTTCTTTATTCTCGCTTACGTAACCTTCATTTACCGTACCATTCGTGTCGCAAGGCAGCTTAATACCACAGCAAGAACCCTCATCTTAAAACTTTTCTTACGCACCATTTATTTTGCTTTGCTGATCGTAAGCTTGCTTGGCCCCTCATTTGGAGAAGCGGATCAGGCACTGCAATCAAAAGGAAAGGACATATATATACTGGTGGATCTGTCAAAGTCTATGGATGCTACCGATGTTACACCAACAAGACTGGAAAAAGTAAAATTTGAAATCAACCGCTTTGTACAAAATCAGCATTCCAACCGCATTGGGCTTATCGTATTTTCGAATGAGGCGTTTGTGCAGGTTCCGTTGACTTATGACGGCGCAGCGCTTGAAGTTTTTATTCAGAGTTTGCAAACAGAACTTTTACCTACCAGTGGAACCAATATTTGCGGAGCAGCAGAACTGGCCTACAAAAAACTGGTGGGTGAAAATGATCCCTCTGGCCGTTCCAAAATGATTGTGATTTTCACAGACGGAGAAAATAAAAGCAATTGCAGCAGGTTGCTCTACAATAATATCCGCAGATTTGGGGTTGGTTTGTACATTGCAGGCGTCGGAACCCGCAATGGCAGTAGTATTCCTTCCAAAGGAAAACCACTGAAAGATGAAAAGGACAATCTGGTAATCAGTAAACTGGATGATGATTTCCTTCAGAATCTTGCTACACATACCAAAGGATTTTATTACGAACTGAATAATGAAAAGAATGATGTCAATCGAATGATAAGCGACATCAATAATGCGGACGGAACACTTATTGACTCCCGCACAGTAACTGTGGTCAGCAATAAATACTATTATTTCCTGGGTGCGGCGTTGCTTTTATTAATTCTGGACGTTTTAATTACCATCGGAACTTTCCGACTATGAATATCTATTCCTATTTTTGTGTCAAACCGGGAATATTATGAATGCTTTGCTTCTGTACTTACTTCTTTTATTGTGGGACAACCGGACATTCGATGCGATTACAAAAACGAACGAGCGAAAAATCGGGGCGGAAATGGCTTATAGAAAAAGGCAATATGCTGATGCTTCCAAATTATATCATCAGATTACATATAGTTCTGTCTTCTCAGATCCGGCAGCTCGGTTAAATATGGCTCACTCGTACTATCAGGCCAGTCAGCTTAACGACGCATTGTTCCAGTACAAACTCCTGGATCATGTAAAAGATAAAACCATTGCATCAGTTGCCAATTGCCAGATTGCGCTTATCCTTATTACTCAAAAGGATACTGCGGCAGCTCTTAACCGATTAAAGAAATCGCTGCGCCTGGAACCAAGGAATGCTGTTGCACGATCTAATTTCATTATATTAAAAAAACATTTTTCAGGTATTGATAAGCCCTCTGAATCCAGTCCGGATAAAAGGATGGCAAAAAATGAAACCAGTAAAAATGTACCAACTCCTTCGAAACCAGAACAAAAACCAGAAGGACTGGAACAGGAAGAAGCCGCCAAAAGAGAACAGCTTTTGCGTAGTCTGAAATCCATGAATATGTCAGAAGAACAGGCACGGCTTATTCTGGATGCCATGAAATCAAACGAATCACAATATATTTACCAGCTCAGACGAAAACAGTACGCTAAAAAGTCTGAAGGCAATGAAACTATTGAATGGTAATTTTACGATAAAACTCCATGAACAGCATACCAGAAACGAATTTCGAATTTCCAAACCAAACCGGTTTTTATAAGGGTAAAGTACGTGATGTATATTCTTTTGACAACCGTCTTGTGATGGTAGCTACGGACAGGATCTCCGCTTTTGATGTCATCCTGCCGCGTGCTATTCCTTACAAAGGTCAGGTGCTTAACCAAATCGCTGCACACTTTTTACTGGCCACGGCTGATATTGTTCCTAACTGGTTACAGGAAGTTCCGGATCCAAATGTGAGCATGGGGATAAAATGTAACGCATTTCCTGTGGAAATGGTGGTACGTGGCTATCTGGCCGGGCATGCCTGGCGTGAGTACGCAGCAGGAAAACGAGAGGTTTGCGGTGTTGCTCTTCCGGATGGTCTGAAGGAAAACGACAAGTTGCCTGAACCTATTATCACCCCTACAACAAAGGCCCATGAAGGCCATGATGAAGATATTTCACGTGAGCAGATACTAAGTCATGGTTTGGTATCTCCCGACAATTACGAACATCTGGAACGTTACACATTAGCGCTTTTTAATCGGGGCACAGAAATGGCAGCTGACCAGGGACTTATTCTGGTTGATACTAAATATGAATTTGGAGAACTGGATGGCACGATTTATTTAATAGACGAGATCCACACGCCGGATTCCTCACGCTATTTTTATAAAGATGCCTATGAAGAAAACCAAAGATTGAATCAGCCTCAGAAGCAGTTGTCTAAAGAGTTTGTCAGAGAATGGTTAATTGAAAACGGATTTCAGGGAAAAGAAGGACAATCTGTCCCGACAATGGACGACGAACGCATCCAACTGATTTCTGAACGGTATATAGAACTATTTGAAAAAGTGTCTGGAAAAAAATTCCAGAAAAATAATTTAGACAACCCATTGCAACGCATTGAAAAAGCTATTCTGCGTGCACTGGCCTAGTCGACGAAAGAACATTACTTATAAATCATCTGGTTTTAACAAAAAATCGTATGAATCACAGCCTACAGAAAAAAGAACAATACGCCTACATTAATTTGGAAGAGCCTGCCTTTGCAGACGATATTCCAGCCGCTTTTGAAGAGAAATCCCGCGAACTTTTCCGCGAAGGATTTAATAATCTGATCGTGAACATGCAGGAAACCAAATCCATTGATGCTGGCGGAACTGCGGTATTGAAAAAAGTAAACTGGTTATGCAAAAATGACTTGGGTATGTTGGTAATCGTTACCCGTGACGACGATTTCATTGACCTGCTTGACTCTAAAAAAATCCCGGATCTTAACATACTTCCTACTCAGGAAGAAGCCATTGATGCCGTTTTCATGAATAATCTTGAAAATGAATTTGGTGCAGGTGACGATGATTATGACACCGATGACTACGACAACGTAAGCGAATCAAGTGAGCCTTGATCATTTTACTTTAAATTCAACAAGAAAAACATCATCCGCCGGGTGATGTTTTTTTATTTACGCTGCATTTTGTATATTAACGTAAGTAAAAAGTTTTAGGCTTTGTTAAAATAAACAACAGCAAAATTCACAATTTTCTTTTGGAAAACTTCTAACAAATTATTGCATTTATTATCACATTATCAATATTTATAGAATAATTGTAAAAAAACAACCAAGTTTATGTAGGTTAAAGAAAATTTCGTGTATTTGATATTACACCAAATATTTTTTATCATTATCTTGCGTGGCTTTACTCTATTCATAATGCGATAGCAGCAAAGCATTTAATTTAATTTGCTTATTTATATAAATTCTACGCACGAATTTGTACAAAAGTCTACACTCTTCGATATATGTCGCAAATGTCTGAACCAATGGTAGAACAACAGGGGCTTTATCGCCCGGAATTTGAACATGATGCATGTGGGATAGGTTTCCGTGCCAACATTAAGGGTCGCAAGTCACACCAGATTGTGGCTGACGCTATTCACATGCTGGAAAGGATGGAGCATCGGGGTGCTACCGGTTTTGATCCTAATACCGGTGATGGTGCCGGAATCCTGATACAGATCCCTCATGAGTACTTCGTAGAAGAGTGCTCAAAAATAGGCTTTCAATTACCTCCTGCCGGTGAGTATGGTGTAGGTATGATCTTCTTTCCCAATGACGAAACGGTCAGGGAAGAGTGCAGAGACATTGTAAACCGAAAGTTAAAAAGACTGGGATTAACCTTGATGGGTTACAGAAAAGTACCAACACTGAACAATACGCTTGGTCTGGGATCTTTGTCTGTTGAACCTTATGTAGAACAGCTTTTTGTAAAGCGTCCGGATGATATTTCTGACGATCTGGCATTTGAACGTAAACTTTATATACTTCGTCAGGTTTCTGCACGATTGATCCATGATACGGTTAAAGGAGCAAAGGGGACTTTTTATTATTCTTCTTTGTCATGCAGAACCATTTCCTATAAAGGACAGCTGACGACAGCACAGTTAAAATATTATTTTCCTGATCTTGAAAACGAATCGGTAGTTTCAGCACTAGCTGTTGTTCACTCCCGTTTTGCTACCAATACTTTCCCGGCCTGGGAACTTGCACAGCCTTTCCGCTACATTGCCCACAACGGTGAGATCAATACTGTTAAAGGTAATGTAAACTGGATTCGTGCCGGTGAAAAATCTTTTCAGTCTGAGTATTTCAGCAAAGAGGAAATGGACATGATCCTTCCGATTTGTGACAGAGGACAATCAGATTCGGCAAACCTAGACAATGCCATCGAATTGCTGCATCTTTCAGGCCGTTCACTTCCGCACGTGATGATGATGCTTGTGCCTGAGGCATGGGACGGGAATGAAGAAATGAGTCCGGAACGTAAAGCATTTTACGAATATCATGCAGCGATCATGGAACCCTGGGATGGGCCGGCTTCTATTTCGTTTACTGACGGAAAAATGGTGGGTGCAACGCTGGACCGTAATGGTTTGCGCCCTTCCCGTTACTGGGTTCTGGATGACGATACCATTATCATGGCTTCCGAAGCCGGGGTTCTGGATGTGGATCAGTCGAAAGTAGTTACAAAGGGTCGTCTGCAGCCAGGTCGTATGTTTATCGTAGACATGGAACAGGGACGAATTATTCCCGATGAAGAGATAAAAGCACAGATTTGTTCAGCGCAGCCTTATCAGGAGTGGCTGAATGAATATAAATTACATATTGAAGATCTGGATCAGCCTATCCGTACGTACAGACAGTATGAAGATTCTTCATTGCTGAAACGTCAGATGGCTTTTGGATTTACTTCGGAGGATCTGCGGATGATCCTTGCGCCGATGGCACAAAGCGGTCTGGAAGCGATTGGCTCTATGGGCACGGATGTTCCGCTGGCTGTTCTTTCTGAACAAAGCCAGCATATGTCCAGTTACTTTAAACAGCTTTTTGCACAGGTAACGAATCCACCAATTGACTCCATCCGTGAAAGAGCGATTATGTCGCTGATTTCTTTTGTAGGAAGTACAGAAAATATATTGACGGAAACGCCTCAGCACTGCCGTCAGATTGAGTTGCCGCACCCTGTTCTGACCGTTTCGGAATTTGATAAACTACGGTTTATAGATAAGAATCATTTTCAGGCAAAAACCATCAATATCTATTTCCGTGCAGACGAAGGTGGAAAAGCATTGGAACGTGCACTAGGAAGAATTTGCCGTTATGCCGTTGAAGCGATTGAAGATGGTTTCGAAATTATTATTCTTTCGGACCGAGCTATTGATTCCGACCATGCACCGATTCCTACTTTGCTGGCAACAGCTGCCATACATCACCACTTAATCCGTGAAGGTTTAAGGGGAAAAGTAGGTTTGCTTGTTGAAGCTGGTGACGTTTGGGAAACGCATCATTATGCAACACTGATTGGTTATGGAGCTTCAGGTATTTGTCCTTATATGGCTTTTGAAACACTTTCTTTCATGAACCGCAAGAACATGATTGAAGGAGAATTTACCGATGACAAGCTGTATTACAATTACATCAAGGCAGTCAACAAAGAGCTTCTGAAGGTTTTCTCGAAAATGGGAATTTCAACACTTCAGTCGTACCAGGGCGCGCAGATTTTTGAATGCGTTGGTATGAATAAAGATGTCATTGACCGTTATTTTACAGGTACCATTTCCCGCATCAGTGGTATGGGAATTCCTGAAATTGCGCGTGAAGTACTGGTTCGCCATAAAGTGGCTTACCATGAAAGTCCGAATATGACTCCCCGTTTGGAAGTAGGTGGATTTTATCAGTGGAAACAACGTGGAGAAGCGCATATCTTCAATCCTCAGACCGTCCATTTATTACAGCATTCGACAAAAAACAATAGTTACGAGCAATTTAAGAAATACTCAAAACTAATTGATGACCAGACTCATAAAGCTTTAACGCTTCGTGGATTATTACGTTTCAAAAAAGGAACGCCGATCCCGATCGAAGAAGTTGAGCCGGTTGAGAATATATTTAAACGTTTTGCTACGGGTGCAATGTCTTTCGGCTCCATTTCGTGGGAAGCACATACAACTTTGGCCATCGCAATGAACCGTATTGGTGGAAAATCCAATTCCGGTGAAGGTGGAGAAGATGAACTTCGCTACAAAAAACTGGCTAATGGCGACAGCATGAACTCTCAGATTAAGCAAGTGGCTTCCGGACGTTTCGGAGTAACAAGTCATTATCTGAGCAATGCCGGTGAATTGCAGATTAAAACCGCACAAGGTGCAAAACCGGGTGAAGGCGGTCAGCTTCCGGGGCATAAGGTGGATGACTGGATCGGACGCACGCGTCACTCGACTCCGGGTGTCGGACTTATTTCTCCCCCACCCCATCATGATATTTATTCGATTGAAGATTTAGCCCAGCTGATTTTCGATTTAAAAAATGCAAACCGAGCAGCTCGTATCAGTGTAAAACTGGTGTCAGAAGCAGGCGTAGGAACCGTAGCAGCCGGTGTGGCAAAAGCACATGCAGATCATATTCTGATTTCAGGTTATGATGGTGGAACAGGTGCTTCCCCGTTAAGTTCGATTCGCCATGCAGGGCTTCCCTGGGAATTGGGTTTGGCTGAAACACATCAGACCTTGGTTAAAAATAAATTGCGTGGACGTGTTACTGTACAAGCAGACGGTCAGCTTCGTACGGGTAAGGATCTTGCGATTGCTGCGATGCTTGGAGCGGAAGAATGGGGTGTAGCTACTGCGGCGCTTGTTGCAGCGGGTTGTATTATGATGCGTAAATGTCATTTAAATACCTGTCCTGTCGGTGTGGCAACTCAGAACAAAGAGCTTCGTGCCTTATTCTCAGGAAAACCTGAACATGTAGTAAATATGTTTACGTTCATGGCACAGGAACTTCGTGAAATTATGGCTCAGCTAGGTTTCCGGACTGTCAATGAAATGGTCGGACAGGTGCAATATCTTGAACCACGCAACGACCTGAAATACTGGAAATATAAAAACCTGAATTTTGATGCGATCCTGTTCAAGGATGCAGATCTTTCTGTAGCACAATACAAACAGGAAGATCAGGATCATGGTATTGATCATATTCTTGATCAGCAACTTATTGAAATGGCTAAACCTGCTCTTGAAAATGCAGAGGAGGTTTATGGAGAATTTGCGATCAATAACCTGAACCGTGCTGTGGGTACCATGTTGTCCAATGAAATTTCTAAAATTCACGGCGGTAAAGGACTTCCAAAAGGAAGTATCCACTACCGTTTCCGTGGAACTGCAGGACAAAGTTTTGGCGCCTTTAATACTACAGGAATTCGTCTTGAACTGGAAGGAGATGCTAACGATTACTTCGGAAAAGGCCTCTGCGGCGCTGAACTGATTGTTTATCCTGATCGTGATTCTAAATTCAAGCCTGAAGAAAATATCATTATCGGTAATGTAGCATTTTATGGTGCAACTTCCGGTGAAGCATACATTCGCGGTACTGCAGGTGAACGTTTCTGTGTGCGGAATTCAGGGGCAAAAGTCGTTGTAGAAGGATTGGGAGATCACGGACTTGAATACATGACTGGTGGTTTAGCCGTTATCTTAGGAGCTACGGGAAGAAACTTTGCTGCAGGGATGTCCGGAGGTGTTGCTTACGTGCTTGACAAAGCAGGTGATTTCCGCACGAAAGTTAATTTTGAAATGGTGAGCGTGGATGCAATCAATGAAGAGGATCAACTGATTCTTCGTGATTCTCTTGAAAAACATTTTCAGTATACCACCAGTAATGTTGCATTCCAGCTCTTACAAAACTGGGAGCAGTCTGTCAGCCAATTTGTAAAAGTGCTGCCAAATGACTTCAAGAAAGCGCTGGATGGACGTGGCATTACGCTGGCTCAACAAATTGCTGACAAAAACGTGGTCTACCAGGATATTGTTGTGGATGTAGACCATCTTTAAGCTATCAGCCGTTAGCTTTTGGCTGTTAGCTATGGGTTCCACTGAAAACAAACAGCCTATTTGAATCACGATTAACAAGGAAATAAGAAGAATGGGAAAGCCAACCGGATTTATAGAGTTTGAAAGGGAATTACCAAAGAAAAGAGCCGTTGAAGAACGTCTTCATGATTATAAAGAGATTGAAACAGCGCCCATAGAATCACATTCCAAGCAGCAGGCTGCCCGCTGCATGGACTGCGGAATACCTTTTTGCCACAATGGTTGTCCTCTGGGAAATATTATTCCTGAATTCAACGATGCTGTATATGAAGGCAACTGGGGACTAGCTTATGAAATACTGGCATCGACCAACAATTTTCCGGAATTTACCGGAAGAATTTGTCCTGCGCCTTGTGAAGCATCCTGCGTACTTGGAATCAATAAGCCACCGGTTGCCATCGAATTTATTGAGAAATCGATTATCGAAAAGGCGTTTGAAATGAATCTTGTTAAACCAAGATTTCCTAAGAAACGCACCGGCAAGAAAATCGCAGTGGTAGGTTCCGGTCCTGCCGGAATGGCCGCTGCTTATCAGTTAAACCAGGCTGGCCACACGGTTTCTTTATTGGAACGTGCGGATAAAATCGGCGGGCTTTTACGCTATGGTATTCCGGATTTTAAGCTGGAAAAAATGGTAATAGACCGTCGTCTGGCAGTGATGCAGGAAGAAGGCATTGAGTTCATTACCAACATAAATGTAGGTGTAGACATCAAAGCAAACGAACTTTTGAATGAGTACGATGCTGTGGTTCTGACGATGGGATCAACTGTTCCAAGAGATTTGAATATTGAAGGCCGCCAGTTGAAAGGTGTTCATTATGCTATGGAATTTTTAAGTCAGCAAAACAAACGCGTTGCTGATATTTTCCCGGAAGTGGATCATCAGGGTGCGAAATATAAAAACGGACAGCTGTTGGCAACAGGTAAAAATGTTGTAGTGATCGGTGGTGGTGATACCGGTTCTGACTGCGTTGGAACTTCGAATCGTCATGGTGCTAAATCGGTGACACAGATTGAATTAATGCCGGTTCCTCCAAAAGACCGTGATATAACTACGCCATGGCCAAACTGGCCGATGATGCTCCGTACATCCACTTCACACGAAGAAGGCTGTGACAGACACTGGTCAATTAATACAAAATCATTTGTGGATGATGGCAATGGTAATCTTGCCGGTTTGAAGATCGTTGAACTTGACTGGCAGAAAGATCCTGAAACGGGCCGTATGCAAATGAAAGAAGTAGCGGGAACAGAGCAAGTACTTCCCTGTGAGCTTGCACTGCTGGCAGCCGGTTTCTTGCATCCGCAGCAGGAAGGTCTTTTAAAAGATCTGGATCTGGAGTTTGACGAACGCGGAAATATTAAGGTAAACGGCTATCAGTCTACAACCAATGAGAAAGTGTTTGCAGCAGGTGACTGCCGTCGCGGACAGTCTCTTGTGGTTTGGGCGATCAGTGAAGGAAGAGAAGCTGCCCGTGCTGTCGACGAATTCCTGATGGGTGAGTCTTTCCTGGAAGCAAAGGCAGTTTCTATGCTGAATCCTGTTTTTGCTCATGCCTGATCTTAAAATTCAGGTACATTAGATTTCAGCAAAATAGCCATTCGTCATGAATGGCTATTTTGTTATTCTGCAAGTATAAACTCAGCTGTCGTTTTTATGAATGATCATCTGTATATTTGATTCAGCAATTCTATTTTATTCTTTGCAAATACACATCTTAATGTTTTTACATTACTCGCCAATTTGGCTGAAAATATTTTTCCCCCGTTATACATGGCATGTCAAAACAAAAGAAAAATCTATTTTTTTAACTTTTGACGACGGACCGATCCCGGATATAACAGAATTTGTACTGGATACTTTAAAACAGTTTGATGCCAAAGCTACATTTTTTTGTATTGGAGATAATGTGAGAAAACATCCTTCTGTTTTCAAAAAAATTATTGATGAAGGCCACTCTATAGGAAATCATACGTTCAATCATCTGAATGGCTGGAAAAGCAAGGATCATGAATATCTGGCAAATATCGATTTATGTGAAAAAGAGCTGAATCTGGAAACCAACTTATTTCGCCCTCCTTATGGGCGAATGAAAAAAAGTCAGGCGCAATTGTTACCGAAAAGTAAGGAAATTATTATGTGGGATGTCCTAAGCGGCGATTTTTCTCTTGCGATAAAACCGGAAATTTGCCTAAAAAAAACGATTCAATATACACGTCCTGGCTCGATTATTTTATTTCATGACAGCCTGAAGGCGGCGAAAAATATGCAATATGCTCTTCCTCGCTTCCTGGAACATTTTACCAAAAAAGATTACCAGTTTAAAGCATTACCCATGTACTGACTTATATTCATGTCAGATCAGCATTTATACATCATTTAAAGTGTTCCGCAACCGGACTTTATGTCTAATTTAGTACAACCCGTTTTAGTAAGTATACTGCTGGCAGCCCGCAATGAAGAGGCAAATATTGAAAACTGTCTGCAATCGCTGAATGCGATTCAATTTCCAAAGGAAAATTACGAAATATGTATCGGTGACGATGACTCTACTGACAGAACTGCTGAAATCATCAAAGAATATATCAGCGATAAACCTCAATTCAGGTATTACAAGATTTCGGAACAATCCGCAGATTTAAAAGGAAAAGCCAACGTTCTGGCACAGTTGGCACATCATACCAAGGGTGAATATCTCTTCTTTTGTGACGCCGATATTACAGTTCCTTCTACCTGGATCAACAGCATGCTTTCGCAATTCAAAGAAAACACAGGTATTGTAGTAGGGCTGACAAGAATGAAGAAGAGCTATTGGTTTGCTGATTTTCTGTCGCTGGAATGGTTGTTCACTTTAACAGTTATGCGGTTTTTTGCCTTGTTTAATGTGGGAATTACCGGCATGGGAAACAATATGGCAGTTACCAGAAAAGCCTACGATGCGGTTGGAGGATACGAAACTATCGGTTTTTCTATTGTTGAAGATTATGCCCTTTTTATGGCGATTACGATAAGAAATTTCGGGTTTGTACAAACTTATATTCCGGAAGTAATAGCCGTTTCAGAACCCGTGTTCTCTTTTAAAGAACTGATCATTCAAAGGAAAAGGTGGATGCATGGGATTATGAAATCACCGGTTGTTCTTCGCATCTGCCTTATTGTGTCTGCATTGTTAATACCTGCGATTGCTATTATTGCGATCTGGGATCCGGAGCGCAGTATCAGAATGGTTTTACAGAATTATCTGCTGATTACAGCTATTGTTGTCGTTCCACTCATCGTATTAAAGCAGAAAGATTTATGGAAAACCGTATTTTTCTTCTGGTTTTACCTGATTGGCATCAGCATTCTGATGCTGGTGATTCATATGCTTCCGGGCAAAACTTCCTGGAAAGAAAGAACCTATTGATTAAATAAAACAACGAAGGTATGATAGAAACGCACGCTCACATCTATGATGAAAAATATGATGAGGACCGTCCTGAAATGCTGCAGCGCGCCTGGGATTCAGGGATAGAACAAATCTGGATGCCCAATTGCGACCACACGACTATTTCGGGTATGATGCTGCTGGCAGAAACTTTTCCGGATCGCTGCTTACCTATGATCGGATTACATCCAACCTATGTTAAAGAAGACTTTGAAAAAGAGTTAGAAGTGGTTGAAGAGTGGCTGGACAAATACAAATTTATTGCAGTCGGGGAAATCGGAATGGATTTATTCTGGGATAAAACATTTCGTGCACAGCAGGAAGAAGCATTTCTTTTTCAATGTACCCTGGCCAGAAAACATCATCTGTGGATTGACATTCACTGTCGCGAAGCATTTTGGGAGACCGTTGCCTTGATTGAAAAATTTGCTGACTCTTCTTTAACCGGGATTTTTCATTGCTTTACAGGAACATTAGCTGAAGCACAAAAAGTGATTGATCTTGGCTTTAAACTTGGCATAGGCGGTGTTGCCACTTTCAAAAATGGTGGCTTGGATAAGGTACTTCCCTTTATAGATCTTGAAAATATCGTATTAGAAACAGACAGCCCTTATCTTGCGCCTATGCCCTATCGTGGTAAAAGAAATGAAGTATCTTATATTGACCTGGTTGCACAAAGGGTGGCAGATCTGAAACAAATTACAAAAGAGGAAGTAGTTGCTATTACGACTAAAAACGCAAAATCTCTGCTAACTTTGCGCTGCTAAAATTCTCATTTATTAATTTAAGAATGCTTTACAATACCATTCGTATCAATCCAATTTCTCCTGAACCGCCACGTGCTTCTGTTTTGGTTATTTATACAGGAGGAACGTTGGGGATGGTTTACGAGTCAAAGGGAAATCAACTGGTACCTTTTAATTTTGAGCAGGTCATTGAAAAAGTACCTGAAGTGCGCAGACTGGACTTTGAAATTTCCTTTCTTACGCTTCATGAACCGATTGATTCATCGAACATGAATCCGGAAATATGGATTGAACTTGCCCAAATTATTTTTAATCAATACGATCAGTACAACAGTTTTGTGATCTTGCACGGCACGGACACAATGGCTTATACGGCATCCGCTCTCAGTTTTTTACTGGAAAATTTAAATAAACCCGTTATCCTGACCGGTGCTCAGCTGCCCATTGGCGTAGCAAGATCAGATGCCCGCGAAAACTTTATTACAGCACTGGAACTGGCTGCTGCGGTTCGGGAAGATGGCACTCCTATCCTCTCCGAAGTCTGTATTTACTTTAACTCTCATCTGCTTCGCGGTAACCGCAGTAAAAAACAGGAGAGCTCCGATTTTAATGCTTTTCAATCTGAAAACTATCCGTTTCTGGCCAATGCCGGTGTACGTATTGATTATAACTTTCCATTCATCAAACCATACGATGACAGCAAACCCTTAACGATTCAACAGGAGCTTGATACCAATGTGGCATTTTTAAAAGTGTTTCCCGGCATAAGCAGGCAGGTTGTAAAATCGATTTTTGGTATTGAAGGATTGAAGGGCATTGTGATGGAAACGTATGGAGCCGGAAATGCGCCAACGGAATCTTGGTTTTTACAAGAAATACAAAAAGCTATCGAACACGGTATAATCATTTTTAACGTTTCGCAATGTGCCGGCGGACGCGTGGCCCAGGGACATTATCAGACCAGTAAATTTTTGAAAGAAATCGGTGTCGTAAGTGGCTCTGATATTACCGCTGAAGCTGCAATCACGAAGATGATGTATGTTTTTGGAAAGGAAACAGATCATGCAAAATGTGTGGCCATGCTGCAGGAACCAATTCGGGGAGAAATGACGATTTGAATCTATAAAGTTTTAAAAATGAATTTGTATGTTGCTTTCAGCGGCTGTTTAAAATGATCATACCGCGCAGAAGAAGGTGGTCCTATAATCCATGAATTCCTTTTTTCAACGATCTCTTCTGAAGTATATTCATTTTTTAAAACCAGTCCTTTTTTGATCGCAACTTCATCTGCATCCTGCCAGGCCATGGCGGTTAAATCACTCAGCAATTTTTCTTTATCTTTATTTGAAAAAACTGGCTTGTAAGCAATTCCTCCGACTTGGGGATGATTATCTCTAAACTTTTCAAAAAGTAAATATTGACTGCGGTTAAATATAACACGGTAAGAAGGCGATTTATATTCAAAATCCCCATAAGATGATTCCGAATCCACTGAACGAATTACCTCTACTTTGTTGATAGCAAAAAATTCAAGCAATTCTTTATTAGTTACTGCAAGTTCTTTATCAAAAGTATCCTTATTTTTGAAAGTGAACAAAGTCGAAAAAATTACACTTTCTGCTATTAAAACTACTTCTTTTGAAACAACAACTTCAATTTCCTGAGAAGATAATGTCTTCATCCTTTTTGTTTTAACTAAAATGAGAAACCCTGAATATTTTTTAAATCATCTTTGAAAAGATAAAGTAAAAAACATTCAGGGTCAAGAGCATTCCTGAAATTATTCAGACCATTCCGCCCATTAAAGGATCGGTTTTGGTGATCTGCCCGGTTTCTACATGCCCGGCAAAACGTTCCTCGAAAGCATTATATCCTTTAAGATTAATGCTGAAATCATACCAGTTATAATTTTTAGCCAGGTTTAAAACAATCGAAGTTTGGGCACCTGCGGCAACTGTCTTATTCTGGCTTTGCGTTTTGTAGCTGTTGTCCAATAATGATAAAATATGTGCCTTGGTGTCATTATTGGTGACCGTTACAATCAGGTTACCGGTTAATCGGGAAGAATTAAGCCGGCTGGCTTCATAGCTGCATGTAATTTTAACAAGCGGGTTGTTCTTATTACCCAAAAATTCCCGGTAAAATCCATTAGGGCCATATACCCTGAAATGGTAATTTCCCTTTTCAAAATCAGCAATGTTATATTCATCTTTCAGCATATCTCCTGCTGCCACACTGTAATCCCAAGATTTCATCGAATCATTCTGATAGGTATTTAGGGCATAAACCCGGAATGGTGAGCCTGTTGCTTTATTTCCGAAAATCTTATTTCCTGCTTTGAATGTCAGTGCCACACTGTTTTTGTTTTTATCAAAAGCGGTATGTACATAATTTTCATAAGGCAGTGCACAGGCATCTCTTACACCTTTTTCCTGTTTTGGAAAATAGGCCGATTCGTTATGATTAACATTGATCTGATCAATTTCTTCCTTAGTAAGCTGCTTGTAATTATCAGGTGTTTCTTTAAACTGAGCCTGATGAATGCCTTCAATAAATTGTTTTCTGATCAAGAACTCTGGCTTAGTAATAATTTCTCCGGTGTAAGGACGGAAAACCGAAGTCAGATCACCGCAGATCGTGCGGCGCCATTCGGTAATGTTTTCTTCTTTGATTTTTTTATTGAATTTCTTTTCCAGGAAATTTTCTAAAAACTGTAAGGAAGATGTGTGATCAAAAACCTCGGAATTGACAAAACCACCGCGCGACCAGGGAGAAGCAATGATCATTGGCACCCGATAACCCAACCCGATTGCACCTTCACGCAGACTGTTTTCATTCATGGATGGATTGGTCTGCTGGGCTTTGGTTACAAAATCAAGTTTCGGATCAATGCCTTTGGACACTTTCCCGGTATTTTCCTTATAAGGATTAGGAACTACGTATGGCGGCATGTGATCAAAGTAACCATCGTTCTCATCATAGGTAACAATAAAAATCGTCTTTTTCCAGACTTCCGGATTTTGTAATAAAATCTCCATAGCCTCGCTTACATACCAGGGACCAAACCAGGGCTGCCCCGGATGATCTGAAAAATGAGCCGGTGGCATCAGCCAGGAAACAGTAGGCAAAGTTCCGTTCTTCACGTCTTCTCTGAACTGATGGAAAACATCACCTTTTGGTACTTTTAATTCTCTATCAGTGCCTTTGTCATCGTATTGCAACGTTTCAAGTTCGTGGTAATAAGCATCATTGATGTTGGTAATAAATGCTTTATTGTGCAGTTCTTTGGCTTGTTCAGAGAGATTGTTGTAGGTTTCCGTCGTAAACCGGGTCTGTGCAGTTTCAATCAGCGACAAAAGTTTTTTAGCAGCTGCCAGACGCCCGGACGCTTTCTCATCCGAAGGCTGCTTTTCAAGCTCTGTGATCTGCTGTAAAATATTTTCCTTTTTAGCCTGCAGATTAGCGATTCCTCCTTCGTGCAGTCTTACGTTGTATTGCTTGTAATATTCTAATACGTTGGTCCCGAAATTGCTCAGCCAGGCACTCTCTTCCCCTTTCAAGCCATACCCCATCGTCAGCTCATTCTGATATACTTTCCAGGAAACACCATTTTCCTGCAGACGTTCGGGATAGGTTTTCCAGCTCAGTTCCGGATACTCATAATTACTGTTATTCCATAAGTGCGCTATGGCATCCACTTCATTTTTCTCACGTACAGTCCCGGTCATAAAGTAATGACGGTTCGGGTGCGTGCCCGTAATACTTGAACAAAAATTATGATCACAGACGGTAAAAGCATCGGCGAGGGAATAGTAAAAAGGAAAATCAGAGCGATCACAATAACCCATCGTTAAGGGAATTTTGGCGTAATCTTTATTCCTGGCCTTTTTGACATCCAGCCATTTATCATACTTGCCACCGTTCATGGCATCGGTCTGATCTGTCCAATTATGTGGTACAGAGCCCATCCAGGCTACTTTGGTATCCTTTACATTGAGTTGAAAAGGCCCGTATGTTTCGCCATCCTTGTTAGTCTGAAGCCAGACTTTATTTTTATCAGGCAACTGAATCGCACGTGGATCATTGTAACCGCGAACACCTTGCAAAGTTCCAAGCTGGTGATCGAACGACCGGTTTTCCTGCATGAGAAATACAATGTGTTCTGCATCATAAAAGGTACTGCCCAGTTCCGGGTTAATGGCCAAAGCCTTTTCAATCACTGCCGGCAGCATATTCGCCATCGCCCCTGTACCTGATAAAAGCGCTGCTTTTTTTAAGAAATCTCTTCTTGAATTCATCTGGAATAAAATACTTTAACACACCAAATTTATTGCGGTAAATGTTAGCGTATGTTAAGCGCAGATTAACTTTTCAATCGAAGATAATTTAGGTGACAAAGAGTGACACGGAGATGAGAAAAGATGCAGAGAGATTTAAAACGGAATATTGTAATATGAGATCGCACTTATAAATTAGCACAAATCTTTGTGTACCTCCTCTTGTGTATGTAATCAGCCATTAAGCCAGTTCACAACTGTTTTCACTAAAAAATTTTATTTCACCCGTAGTGATATTTCTGCATTTTACCTTACCGGTAAACTTTGTAGTCGCCCCCTTTTTGATATTTTCATGTTCAAGGATCATCCAGATATCAGGATAATTTTTCACTTTCACCTTAACCCGGTCATTATATTTTTGTACGGCCATTTTTGATTTAATTTTTCAGAACATCAAAGATAGGTAATTTCCGACATCCGGCAGAGGAAGCACACAACATTGAAACCACACATACCTTAAATAATGTATGGTAAAATTTTAAAATAAATGTTATATTATTTGGACTAGATATAAATAAGAATCTATATTTGCAGCAGGTCATAAGAATGATCTTTTGCATATGAATGTACAATCAGAAAATATCTCGTTCCGGATTGATGAGGATTCCTTTAAGGAAATCTACAATTTGTATTGGGAAAAGGTTTTTTCTGTTTGCTATGCTAATCTGGGTGAAACAGAACCTGCCAAAGAAATGGTTCAGGAAATTTTCAAATCGCTTTGGGAAAGAAAAGAAGAGCTGGAAATCAGTCAATCGGTGGAAAGATATCTGGTTCGTTCTGCCAAATTCAAGGTTTTTGAATACATCCGAAATACCAAAATCAGACAGCAGCATCTGGAACTGCTTGTTGCCAACCAGTATTCCTCTTTAAACTATACAGAAAACGAAGTAATGTTCAGCAGCCTTAAAGAAAGAATTACTTCCCTAATTGAAAAGCTTCCCGCACAGTGCCGTAAAGTATTCCAAATGAGCCGTGAACAAGGCTTATCCAACAAAGAAATTGCTTCTGATCTTTTTATTTCAGAAAGAGCTGTTGAATATCATATTTCCAAAGCGGTAACTTCCCTCCGATCCCACCTTACAGAATATTCCTGCTGATTTTCCTGATCGCCTGCTTCGTAAAACCGGTAGATATGCTACTTTTACTAAAAAGTACTTCAGCAATCTAAAAAGTGGTTTTCATGAAGGTAAACAGAGAACTTATTGAAAAATACCATCAGGGAAAATGCACGCCCGAAGAATCAGCTATGGTAGAAAACTGGCTTCTGGACGATGACACAGACATGGAAGTTTTTCTGCCTGAAAACCTTAACAAAGAACAGGCAAAAACGGAGATGTGGAATGATATTGCTTCTGTTTTGCCCTCGTCTCATGCGCAAAGCCATGCTGCTTTATTCTCTTTTTCAAGATTTAAACAGATTAGTTTCGCCGCCGCAGCGAGTGTTGTTATTCTACTAACAGCTTCTCTTTATTTACTCAAACAAAACAAAAAGGCTGAAATTGTTACTTCGGTCAACTTGTCTTTATCAGAAAACAAGGAAATTGATTCCGGAGATTATACCCTTTCACTCGGACCGGAAAGCAATGCACGTATTGACGCCAGCACCGGCCTAATTGATTTTTGTGGCACCATGCTGATTAGTCCAAAAAGAGATATCAACTTGTCATTCAACGACAATTGCGCTAATACAAAAAATAATTCCGGCAAGATGAATTTTAAAAAGGGAGAAATCTACATTGCTTTGAATTATAGAAACAGAAAAGACAATGAATTAGTCGTGATGGATGAAAAATTGCTGATGGGCTTGCCTCCTATTGTAAAAAGACAGATTATGGATCAGTTTAATATTTGAAATCTTACTCTGCCATGATTCGTGTCCAGAGCAATCTGACTTTTTTTAAAATCTTTTTTCTTCTTGGCCTGAGTCTTTTTTACGGATGTTCTGAAAAGCGGACAACTGATCCTAAAAAGTATAGTATCTATACGATGGCAAAGGATGGCAAAGAATACATTACACAGGTTGATGATTTAACAGTCGGTAAAGTTGATCCGATACAGTCCGGAGCCAGAACCCACCCTAAGCAAATCTGGTTTGACCTAATCGTGAAAGATGGTTTTTATTTCCGGCTTGAAAGAAAGAACCACTATTTTCTAAAATACACCATTGAAAATAATCAGTATACACCGGTTGATTCTGTTGCTTTACCTCCTTTAACCTATCTTGACAATTACAACTGGGTGCATCCTGATACATTGCTTTTGATTTCTTATGATCCTAAAATTTCGGAACTTAACTATGCGCTGGTAAATGTGAAAACAATGCAAGCAAAAGTTGGAATATTGCCGCTTGCGCCTCAATCACCTTTTAATTCCATGTCTGTCGGATTTTCCATGCTGAGAAACAATCAGTTGTTTTTAGGGAATAGCTATCACACCATTAATCCTCCGCAGCATTATACTACAACGGACACCGTGTATGTCGATATACTAAGCTATCCGGATCTTAAGCGGCAAAAAATACTGAAAGATAGTCGCTCTACGTATCCCGGAGGAGCCAATACCGCTCAGCCTAATACATTTACCGATGACAAAGGTGATTTTTATTTTCTTGCCTGTCCGGGTATAGCACTGGGAAACAACCCAGATCAGCCAACGGCATTGTACCGGATAAAAAAAGAGGAAAATTCTCTGGACAGTACTTTCTTCTGGAATATTTCTGCGTCAATAAAAAACCATGCATACGGACTTTGGGATATTGGCAATAACAAGGCAATAATTCGCAGTGAAAGAAGAGAGCTTTTTACAGGTGTAGAAGATCACTATAAGGTACCGCACATCGAATTTTATGTGCTAGACCTGGCGAAAAAAACAACTGCAAAACTCAATTTACCCCTTGACAAAGGCACATCTCGCCAATGTGTCCTGGTAGAAAACGGCTTGGTATACATTTCTCTTAATTCTGATACAGAAGGTAATTTTATCTGGATTTATAATCCCGGGGACGGCAGCATGAAAAAAGGCCTGCAACTTTCAGGAGAAATCGATTATATTCTTCGTATAGAAAAATTACATGAAGACTAATACTTCACATCATTCTGCGTATCCATTGAATTAATTTACAAAAAATTCATTTTTTTCGCAGACATACCTTCGGGAAAAAGTGGGTTATGCTACTTCTCATAAGAAAAGGCAAGACAAAAAAATCTGCCTGATTCTTATAATCAGTATTATAACCTCATTCCATGTACCCAGGTAAGTCTCTACGCTCTATCTTTTTTGTCAGCCTTTTTTATTTAAGCGCTACGGTTCTGGCTCAGACGCCTGTCATTATTACCGGTACCATTCAGGATGAAGAAGGTACTACACTAGCCGGTGTGAATGTTATTCTAAATGAAACACCAGCGGGCACACAGACTGATTCAGAAGGATTTTACAAATTAACTGTACGTCAATCAAGCAAGTATACTCTCTCGGTTTCTTCTGTTGGGTATATCAGCCAGTCAAAAACAGTAACCCTAAAAGACGGCCAACAACTTAAAGCCAACTTTACACTAAAAGGCGATACAAAAAACATTGATGAAGTTACGGTTCATGGAAAGACAGAAACTCAGGTTGTCAGAGAACGGGCATTTACCGTCAATGCCATCGAAACCAAAAGATTTGCCAATACCACATCAGACTTAAACCAGGTTTTAAACAAAACAGCAGGAATCCGTGTCCGTGAAGAAGGAGGAGTTGGCTCAGATTTCAACTTTTCGATCAACGGACTTTCCGGGAAGGCAGTGAAGTTTTTTATTGACGGCGTACCGTTGGAACTGATGGGAAGCACGATGTCGCTGAACAACATTCCTGTTAACCTTGCCGAAAGAATGGAAGTTTATAAAGGTGTGGTGCCGGTAAGTCTTGGCTCGGATGCCCTGGGAGGTGCCGTCAATATTATTACGAACCAGAATGTAAACAACTATCTGGATGCGAGTTATAGTATCGGATCATTTAATACACATCGCCTGGCCCTTAACGGGCAATATAGTACTGCCAAAGGACTGATCATTAAAGTAAGTGCCTTCGCCAATTATTCCGATAACAACTACATCATGCGTGGCATGGAGATCTGGGATGAAGCGCAGTACAAGTACGTTAACAAGGATTTCAGAAGGTTTCATGACCAATATAAATCGGCTATGGGCCAGGTTGAGCTGGGTGTTATTAACAAAAAATGGGCTGATCTATTCTTTGTAGGATTCTCCTACTCCGGCACAGATCAGGATATTCAAACCGGTACACGTCAGGATGTGGTCTATGGTGCTGTTACAAAAAACGGACATGCCTACAACGGGTCACTGCGCTATAAAAAGGATAATCTTTTTGTAAAAGGGCTGAATGCCAATGTTTTTGCTTCAAGATCGGTGGATAATTATATTGTTACGGATACTTCAAGCTACAAATATTACTGGGACGGAACGCGCATAAAGACCAGTCTTGCGGAAATCAACGGCACAAAGTCAATCACGAATATCAACAGACCAAGAACTTTTGCCCGTGCTAATATTGCGTATCAGCTTTCTGCTGTACATTCCTTTAATATAAATTATACATACGATCATGTAAAAAACGAATCGTATGATGAACTGTTAACCGATCGCGCTGATATACCAGGCATTCTTTCCAAGAATATTCTGGGTGCAGCGTACCAGCAAAACCTTCTGAATGATAAATTAACCAATACGCTTTTTGGGAAATTTTATGCATTAAGTGTTCAGCAGTCAAGATACGTTTCTGCCTCCGGAGAATATGCAAAGGCCAGTGATTCTCAAAATTATCAGGGTTATGGTATCGCTTCTCGATACAAAATACTTCCCGAACTTGGCCTGAAAGCTTCGTATGAAAAAGCCTATCGTCTGCAGGAAGTCGGTGAAATGTTCGGTAACGGCTATACCGTAATTGGAAATCTGGATTTGAAACCTGAATCAAGTCATAATGTTAACGTGGGTGCCTATTACGGATTTACGGTCAACAAGCACAAATTATTTATAGAAGGTTCATGGTTTTACCGCGATGCCAATGATTTTATTTATGCAGTTGTCTATAAGTCCAACTCCAGTGTAAGCCGTTTCGAAAATACTTCCAAGGTAAAAGTGAATGGTCTGGAAGGCGATATCAAATACAATTACGGAGATCTCCTGTATTTCAATACAAACATCAGTTACCAAAACGCAATCAACAATACAAAGTATCCGGTTGGAACAACCAGCGGTACTCCTGAGGCTACCTACCTGAACAAAATACCCAACCAGCCCTGGCTTTTCGGAAATGCTGATCTGAGTATCGGTAAGAATAATATCCTTGGAAAAGCATCCAGAATGCAGTTGAATGTAAGTTCTCAGTATGTACACTGGTTTTACCTGACCTGGGAGGCCTACGGCAGCAAAGCCAGCAAAAGTACCATTCCGGATCAGTACATACATAATGCATCGATCTCCAACTCTTGGAACAACGGTCGTTACAACCTGTCACTGGAATGCCGCAATTTCACCAATAACCTGGCTTTTGACAATTTCCGCTTACAGAAACCGGGCCGAGCATTTTCAATCAAGATGCGCTATTTCCTTCGCTAGTCACAGCATTTTCAATTTTAGTATAAATAACCATTTAATTATATCACTCTAACCATCATGTTAAAAAAAGCCAGACTTTACCCGCTACTTTTAGCACTTGCCCTGATACCATTACTCAATTCATGCGGCAGCGACAATGCTGAAGAAACCCCGGTACCAACAGCGGAAACGCAGGAAAAATATACCGTATGGCTGCAAATTGGCAGCTGGCCTAATACGACGCAGTATGTTTTGGGTACAAATTCCTTAATTGAAGGATCAATCGATCTTACTGGTCATGGTGCAGAAGTTACCGGAAAATCGGCTTACGGGATCATTACCAAAGGAGGATTTTATTATTTCTACAATACCATAACGGGCAGGTTTTCTAAATTCAAGTATGAAAAGGAGCTTTACAGCACGGTTCTGGAAGTTCCTTATACGCATTTGGCCGATGTCTCCGGTTTTACCTGGATCAACGAAACAACGTTGTTCGTTGTTGGAACAAACGGCGATCAAAATAAAATGCACTATTCCGTGATCGATACAGAAACGTTAAAAATGACCAATGGTGTGCTGGATGCACCTGCTGTTCCTTCCGGCTTTAACTATTACAATCTTGGAAATGTCGAATACACAAACGGAAAAGTATTTATCCAGTTTGGATATAGCAGCATCTGGCCTAATCCATGGCAAAACAAAACCTATGTCGGTGTTGTAGATTATGCCGGATTGAAATATGAAAAAACGCTGGAAAGTACCACATCTGCCGGGCCGGGAACCAACAAACT